>Ga0209825_1000011_pt1 | contig 224573 bp, 199 predicted proteins | sample EN8Hudsemesocosm_FD_184631 | JGI IMG/M metagenome (GOLD analysis project Ga0209825, IMG submission 184631) | Methane-oxidizing microbial communities from mesocosms in the Hudson Canyon - EN8B Hudson Canyon (SPAdes) (version 2) | ecosystem: Environmental > Aquatic > Marine > Cold seeps | place... | reverse complement strand
CGAAAAGAGCGCTTAGCACGAGACAAAATAGCAAGAGAAGAAAAACAAAGAATTGCAGCAGAAGCACGTAAAGCGCGTATGAATTCAGGAACAACTGAAGCAAAAAGTGAACTATCAGCTGTTGCACAAGCTTTAGCACGTGTAAAAGCTAAGAAAGCACAAACGAATGTTCAAACGCCTGCAAATGAAGAAATATCTTCGTCAAATGTGGCTCAAAAAAGTCAAGTAGCTGCAGCTATTGCTAGAGCAAAAGCTAAAAAGCTTGCGGCTCAAAAAAACATAACCAGTGAAAAAACGATACCTGCTGGCGAAAACATCGATACTCCAAAGGTAGTTGACGATAAAAAAGCAAAAATTGCTGCTGCTAAAGATATAACTGTTGACGATAACCCTATTCACGAGAAGAATGAACAAGTAAGTATTACAGAACAAGCGGTTGTCGATAAAAAGGCTAAAATTGCTGCCGCAGTGGCGAAAGCAAAAGCTCGAAAACTTGCAGAAAAAGCTGATGTTAAAGATGTAACTGTTGACGATAACCCTATTCACGAAAAGAGTGAACAAGTCAATAATGCAGAACAGGTGGCTATCGATAAAAAAGCAAAAATTGCTGCCGCAGTGGCGAAAGCCAAGGCAAGAAAACTTGCTGCACAACAAGCTAAATCAGCCGCTAATCCTAGCGATGAAATAACAAACGAACAACCGAAATCAGAGTCGATATAAAATTATGGCCTTTTGGATAGCAAGCTCACCTCATAATCACATTCAAAGTGAAACCTCTGCAATAATGCGACTCGTCATTTATGCTACGATTCCTGGTATTTTTGCTCAGTGGTACTTTTTTGGCTGGGGAAATATTATTCATATTTCATTGGCTATTACCACGGCACTAATCGCTGAGTTTACCACTTTATCTTTACGTGAACGCAATATTAAAGCGCAACTTTTTGATGGTAGCGCTATTCTAACAGCCGTCTTGATTGGTATCAGCTTACCCGCTATTGCACCATGGTGGATTTCAGTGATCGGCACAGCTTTTGCCATTATCATCGTCAAACAACTTTATGGCGGTCTGGGTCATAACCCTTTCAACCCTGCTATGGCAGGCTATGTAATGCTGCTGATTTCATTTCCTCTGCAAATGACATCATGGCAACCGCCACTTGAACTAATGGCATTACCTCTAAATTTCCTTGATACGCTTTCGGTTATTATAGGAGGATATACTGTCGACGGCTATTCAGTAGAGCAGCTAAGAACACACATCGACGGCTACACTATGGCCACTCCACTCGATACAGTTAAAACAAATTTAACCTTGGGTTTAACGATAGCTGAAAGTATGGAAAATCCTGTTATTGGTGAAAATTTTGGCTTAGGCTGGGAATGGATTAATGCAGGATTTCTATTAGGTGGTCTATTCTTATTAGCCAAAAAAGCTATTTCATGGGCAACGCCATTAAGCTTTTTAACCAGCTTATTTGTTTGTTCATTGATTGCTTTTTTATTCAGTCAAGACAGCAATGCTTCAACCATGTTTCACTGGTTTAATGGCGCATGTATGTTAGGTGCATTCTTTATACTAACTGACCCTGTTTCAGGTGCAACCAGTATTAAAGGACGTATAGTTTTTGGTGCTTTAGCTGGATTTTTAGTGTTTATTATCAGGAAGTACGGTGGTTATCCTGATGCGGTAGCATTCGCAGTATTGATTTGTAATATGGCTGCGCCACTAATCGATCAATACACGCGCCCTCGCACCTATGGACATAATGTCTCATCAAACAAGTCGGGAAATGAATAATGGTTCTTTCAATAAAAACGGCTGTCAGCAGAAATGCCAAAATTCTTGCCTTGTTTGCTATTGTTTGTACGGCCATCGTAGGCTTAGTTCATTCCCTCACCAAAGATCAAATTGTCTTTCAACAACAACAAGATTTATTACGTAATTTAAACAGTATTATTGCCGAAGACAGTTACAATAATGTTATCTATCAAGACTGCCTTATTTTGCCTAATGATGCATTAGCGACAGCAGAGCCACAAAAAATTTATCGCGCAAGAAATAATGAAAAATTAATTGCCGCCGCCATTACCACTGTTGCCCCAGATGGTTACAGCGGCAATATAGAATTACTCATTGCCATCAATATTAATGGTAGCGTGAGTGGCGTAAGAACATTGAAACACCAAGAAACGCCTGGACTTGGCGATAAAATAGAAGTAAGAAAAAGTGATTGGATTAAGAGTTTTAATACTAAAAAATTAGCGAGTAAAAGCGATGGTCGTTGGCTAGTAAAAAAAGATGGTGGTATGTTTGATCAATTCACCGGAGCAACCATCACTCCGCGAGCAGTTGTAAAAGCAGTAAGAAATACCGTAATTTATTTCAACGAACACCAAGATAAACTTTTTGAAAGTGCAAGTAATTGTCAGAATAATGATTCAGTTAAGGACACCTTATAATCATGAAACTTAACGATGAATATAAAGAGTTAGCTTGGCAAGGTTTGTGGAAAAACAACCCTGGTATCGTCCAGTTATTAGGATTGTGTCCTTTATTAGCGGTAACTTCAACCTTAACCAATGCTATTGGTTTAGGTATAGCAACCTTGTTTGTGCTTATTTGTTCAAATGCTACGGTGTCTGCTATACGTCATTGGGTGCCTAAAGAAATTCGCATCCCTATTTTTGTTTTGATCATTGCGTCTTTTGTGACTTGTGTACAATTACTGATGAATGCCTACACTTTTGGCTTGTATCAATCATTAGGTATATTTTTGCCCTTGATTGTAACTAACTGTGCAATTATCGGTAGAGCTGAAGCTTATGCCTCTAAAAATCCAATCAAACAAGCAACCTTTGATGGCTTAATGATGGGACTAGGTTTTCTGCTTATATTGATGCTACTAGGTGCAGTAAGAGAAATACTAGGCCAAGGTACATTATTTGACGGTGCTAATTTATTATTGGGAGAATGGGCAAGTATATTGCGTGTTGAAGTGTTTAAATTAGACAGCCAATTCTTACTCGCAATTCTACCGCCAGGTGCTTTCATGGCCATGGGTTTATTTATTGCCTTAAAGAATGCAATTGACGATAAAGTTGCGGCTGCAAAACCTAAAGCTGTAAACACAGAGATTTCGCGCGTTCGTGTCAATTTTGATGAAAAATAACAAAAGATAAATTACTTATGAACAAAGAAAAGCGCATAGAAATATTATCTCGATTACGTGACAATGATCCAAATCCAACCACTGAACTCAACTTTTCTTCTCCTTTTGAGTTATTAATTGCCGTGCTACTTTCTGCACAAGCAACAGATGTCAGTGTTAATAAAGCGACTGCAAAGCTTTATCCTATTGCAAATACACCTCAATCTATTCTTGATTTGGGTCTCGATGGCTTAAAATCGTATATAAAAACCATTGGCTTATTTAATACGAAAGCAGCGAACACCTTAAAAACGTGTCAAATGTTAGTTGATTTACACGGTGGTGAAGTACCTGAAGATAGAGTTTCACTTGAAGCTTTACCCGGTGTTGGAAGAAAAACTGCCAATGTAGTTTTAAATACAGCATTTGGACAACTAAAGGATAATGAAGGTAACTATTTTATTGCCGTAGATACCCATATCCAACGTTTAGCAAACCGTACTGGTTTTGCAAAAGGTAAAACCGTAGAAGAAACAGAGAAAAATATAGTTAAAAACACCCCAAGAAAAACAGAATTCTTTTTTAATTTACATCACTGGTTCATTCTTCATGGTCGATATACTTGTGTAGCGAGAACACCTCGTTGTGGATCTTGTATTATTGAAGACTTATGTGAGTTCAAAGAAAAAGTCAGTTAACTGAGTTATAAATCATACAGTAGGAACACTAATGAAATTTTTACATACGATGGTACGCATACATGACTTGGAAAAGTCACTAGAATTCTATATTAATCATTTAGGTTTAATCGAAACAAAACGTGTTGATGTACCTAAAGGTAAATTTTCACTCATCTTTCTAGCTACAGAAATTGGCGGCCCTGAGATTGAACTAACCCATAACTGGGGCTCTGAAGAAGACTATACCGGTGGGAGAAACTTTGGACATTTAGCATTTGAAGTAAACGATATCTATAAAACTTGCGAAAAATTAATGGGTGCCGGCGTTGTTATTAACCGACCGCCGCGTGACGGCCATATGGCTTTCGTAAAATCTCCAGATGGCATATCCATAGAGTTATTACAAAAAGATGACTCATTAGCTCCACAAGAGCCTTGGTTAAGTATGGAAAACCAAGGTAGCTGGTAGAATAATTTAACGGATAACTTTGAATAATAAATAGTACGTCTTTCCAATTGGCTTTACCGTCTGCCACTTCATCAAGCTCTTGCTCCATGTTGGCGGTAAAGTCATAGTTCATTAAATCTTTAAAGCTTTCAGATAAACTGTCTGTAACAATTTCGCCCATTTTCTCGGCCTAAAAACGTTTCTTGTCTAAGCGAGCATAACCACGGTCTTGGATAGTTGAAATAATTGACGCATATTTAGAAGGACGATCAATTGAACGTTTTTCTAATTCTATAACTAATGATGCTTCACCAAAACGAGCAGGAGGCTTAGTAAAGTGCTGCGCAGGGTTTAATTGCTCAAGCGTTAATACCTCATCAACAGATAAATCAGATAAGTGTTTATCATCACCTTTCGATAATTTCGGATGAATTCTCATCCGATCGTCAAATTGCATAACTCGGCCTGTTTAGCGCAGATGCAGTAATAAAGTTATACAGTCTCCGATGGCAAATAGAGTTACTGTTTAAGGAATGGAAGTCTTATTGCAACCTTCAAAAATTCAACGCCAGAAACGCGACGATGATGGAAGGTTTGGTGTGGGTAAGTTTATTGACGTTGTTAGTAAAACGGCGAATAAGCATGAGTGTTCAACAGCTTGCAGGTATTGAGTTATCAAAATTTATGGTAGCAAAAAACACGCAAGGTTGGTTTTATCAATTAATGGAGTCGATAACACAAGGCGTGATATCGACACTGAAAAACACATGGCAAAAAGCTATCAATTTTTTTCTCAAAATATGCTCAAAGAGCGAACCCGATCAGAAATAAAGAAAAAGGACGATTAAAATGCGGTTTAGCTCCTTTTATCTCTTAATGTCCAACCTATGAGCCGTTATTAAATTTTTACTTTTGCTAGTAGCTTCTTATGAGCTTTTGACCAAAACTGACTGGTTATTTTATTGATAACATTTGATTCAGCATTGATCAGTACGGCAAAACCAATATCTAAATCAGGCGAATAGCCGATATCAGCTCTAAAGCCCGCAACCCAACCTGAGTGATAAACTATCGGGTGTTCACCAAATTGATAAATACGCCAACCATAACCGTAGTGTGCATCAGTTAAGTGACTACGCCAATATCTGCGACGTAAATCCTTTTTAGTTTTAATGCGTGGAGTTGTTAATTCATCTAATAATGCTGGCGAAAGCACGGTAGGTTGATAACCTAAATTAGCAATTAACCATTTCGCTAAATCTGTAATGCTGGCATTAATTCCTGCTGCTGGCGCGACTTTATAGTAGTCGGGTTCAACATCTACAGTGCGCCAAACATATTTTATAATATCATTACCTTGCTTATCTTTTCTGCCCGTTTTTATGCGCTTTCTTAATATATGAGGTTTAGCGGTATTTTTATTGTTACGGAAAACGTCAATTCCCACAGAAGCATTTTCCATTTCTAATGGCGAGAATATCCTCTCTTGTAGCAAGGTGGAATAACTTTTAGTTTGGCTCGCTTCGATTGCTGGCTGTAAAAAACCATAGACGATATTTTGATAGCCATAGCATTTAGCTGGCTGACATATTGGCTTAACGCGATCAAAACGGTTAATTATTTTTTCCATACTCCAGTTTTCATGCAGTAAATTGTCGTAAGCATTGGGCATTAATCCGCTAGAGTGACTTAGTAAGTGTTTTATTTGAATTTTGTCAGCTGCGCCTTTAGTGGCGAGAGTAAAGTTAGGCAAATACTTAGTTATTGGGTCGGAAAGGTTTAATTGCTGCTCTTGCGCCAACATAGTGGTAATAGTTGCGGCAAATGGTTTTGATACTGAGGCTAAACGGAAAACTGTATTGTTGTCGACTTTTTTTGATTTTTTGGTATCGATATAGCCGAACTTCTCTAATGCGATGACCTTATTATTTTTTACGATAGCATATGCACCACCTGGAATATTGTGCTTTTTTAACTCTTTAGCAAAATCAGCCGCGAGTTGTTTATTTAAACGCTGTAGTTCGTTTGCATTGGCGTTAAGACCTAAGGTGCTAGCAAAAATAAGAAAAAACGAGATGGAAATTGTTAAAAAACGAACAAGCATGAATTGAACTAAAATTGGAAAAACAGCTAATTCTATCGGCTTGCTAGTAAAATACAAAGTAAAAGAATTTATCGTATAAAAACGCATCCTTAAAAAGTGTAAAGTTAAAATAACTTTTTCTTTCATTTAAGTATAGGTAACCTGAGTTCTGCTTAAGAATGACGTTTTCTAAATAGCCACTATTCCTGAAATTACATTTAGCATGAAACCCGTCTCACTGCGGTGGCGACTATGCTCAATTTGTGAAATATTTTTAAGCTGATCATTTATTGTTTCAATAGAGCATTACAGATTGTCGTTTACATTAGATTCGACAATCATTTAAAAATCACTTGAGAACCGACAACAAATCACTGTGTTCATCGGTCCAAATTATATCGCTCTTGTCTCCAAAGCTTTCTGATGGCCAGTCACTTCGATAAGCTTTTATTCTAACATCCCTTAAAAACACCTGATTATTTGTTAATAAAACCCATTGGACTTTATGTTCATTGTCATTATCTGAATCAGTTTCAACGTAAATAATTTCTTTATCCAGCGCATTCGATAAACCACGTACTAAGTGAGTTAAATCTAAGTGCGAATTTGAAATATGAATAGCCAAAACACCATCACTTTTTAAATGTTTAAAATAAAGTGAAAGCGCTTCTTTAGTTAATAAGTGTTGCGGAATAGAGTCACCCGAAAAAGCGTCAATGACTAGCGTATCAAACTGCTTACTGCCAGAATTGTCTAGCTGTCGTTGCAAGCTAACTCGACCATCACCCAGAACTAGCTCAATGTTCGCCGCAGAATCATCTAAATAACTGAAGTAGGTTTTGGCTGAAGTGATCACTGCAGGATTTAATTCATAAAAAACATAGTCGTCATGTTTATTACCATAAGTTGCTAAAGTTCCCGCACCTAAACCAACAAAACCAGCATTGATATTTTTATCTCCGCCTTCTTTTTTTCTCTGCTTTGATAATTGCTGAAGTGCAAGAGCAACACCTGTATTTTTTCTATAATAACTAAGTGGTAACTTATCTTCTCCTTTAGCTAAAGATTGCGTGCCGTGCGATGTTGTACCATCAATCAAGCGACGTTGAAGTTTATTGTTAACTACAACATCTTTAACGCTTAAAATACCGTAAAAATTACGTTCACTAGTAACATTTGTTTTAACAAAGAGTGCATTCAGATAAGCTAACCCAGCCATGAAAGTTAAGGCTAAAGTAACGTTACTGACGATAAGCCAAGATTGTGTTTTTCTTGTTGTACCCTTTTGCGAATAAGTACTTAAGGCTAAAAGCACAAAGACACTGATAATTGCCAATGGGAATTCTAAAAACTGATCAAAGATATTTTGTGCAACAAAAGCAACAAATGCACTACCAAGAAAACCACCAAGCGACATAAACAAATAAAATAAAGTTAGGTGCTCAACTTCCGGCTTTAAACGGGCTAGTTCGCCATGACAAATCATACAAGCAATAAACAATATACAAGAATATATTATAATTTGAGAGACAATATCTAGTTGTGATCCAATAAAATACATCAACAAAGCTAAACAAGCAGTAAGTACAAAAAGCGCAAACCAATATTCTCGAACATACCATTTAGGGCTATGAAAGCTAATAATAAAAGTGAGAAGATATAGGCAAAGCGGTAAAATCCATAAGAATGGTACCGGCGGTATATTTTGTGTCATGGCATTTGTCGTAGACACTAATAAAATCACGCCCACCATAGCCAAAGCTATCCACAAAAACTTATCTACCAAGTGCTTCTTATTTGTTTTTTTAACATTCTGTGGTTTTGTTTCATTATCTTGTACATTTAAAGTTAATTTAGACATTTTCCATAACAAACTAACAATCAATAGTGCATAACTTACATAGCCAATAGTCCAATAAAGTGATTGTTGCGAAGTTGTCAGGAGAGGTTCAAAAATAAAAGGGAAACTAATTAACGCCAGCAGAGAGCCTAGATTAGATAATGAATATAATTGATAAGGAAGTTTGCCAACTTCAATATATGTTAACCATCTTTGTATTAATGGACCTGTTGACGATAATATAAAATAGGGTAAACCTATTGATACTGAAAGTAACAGTAAAATATTCTGTAATGGAGAAATTGAAGGGGAGAAGTCATCCCAAGTTTGTATGCCAATCGGTAGAAATATTACACTACAAATAAGTAAAAAAAAGTGAATACCTAGCTGTTTTTTTACCGACTTAATGTGTGTTAAACAATGGGCGTAAAAATAACCTAGTAATAAAAATGCTTGGAAAAAGAGCAAACATGCAGTCCAAACTGCTGCACCACCGCCAAAATAGGGCAAAATTAATTTAGCTATTAGTGGTTGTACTTGGAATAATAAAAAAGCACTTATAAAAATAATCGCTAGATAAAGCATTAATATATTTCTCTTAATAATCAATAGGGATAGCATTTAAAAATGCAAAGGAATGATGAAATAGCTAGCCAATGAGGTTCCAACATCCGTAATATCCTGTACATCGTTATTCTTTCACATCGACATACACGGAAGTATTAATGCCGCGATGCCATGGATGTCAAAAAGAGGCCATGTGATCATGACATACCGCACATCCTGTACATAAAAAAAGCGCTATATTAGCGCTTTTTTTTATCCTTAGCTAAATGTACTATTGAGCTTTAGCTTTTGCCTTAGGCTTCGCTTTAGCTTTCTGCTTAGCGGCAGCTTTGGCTTTAGGTTTTGCTTTTTTCTTAGCTTCTTCAACCCATTTACCATTAACATACTTTGCATTCCAACCAGTTGCTTTAGGTTTAGCGCCTTCTGCTTCAGGTGCAAGCTCAGTCATAACATACTGTTCTTTGGTTTTACGGCTATAACGAACAACGGCTAAGTTGCCATCAGGATCTTTAACAGGTGCATCAGCTAAATAATAAAATTTACTCGATATTCTATCGCGAAAACGCTGTAACTCTTCAACTTTTGGTGCACGTGTTTCGCGTGAACGAGGAAAAGTGTTCGCTGCTAAGAAAATACCTGCTGCTCCATCACGCAATACAAAATGCGCTTCAGATTTTTCACAAGGTAATTCTGGTAACTGAACAGGATCTTCTTTTGGTGGAGCTGCTTCACCATTCGCTAGTAACTTGCGAGTATTTTTACATTCCGCATTTGTACAATCGAAGTACTTACCGAAACGGCCTGATTTAAGCTCCATTTCAGATTCACAACGGTCACATTCTAGAAGAGGACCATCATAGCCCTTAATTTTAAACTCACCCTTTTCAACTTCAATACCATCACAAACAGGGTTATTGCCACAAACATGTAGTTTACGTGTTTCGTCAATCAAGTAACTGTCCATGGCTGTGGAGCATTTATTACAACGGCGCATGGCACGTAAAGCATCGGTTTCTTGATCTTCAACTAACACACTCACCGCTTCTTCACCAGAAGTTAGATTCATGGTTTGAGTACAACGTTCTTTCGGTGGTAATGCATAGCCTGAACAGCCTAAGAAAACACCGGTAGAAGCTGTTCGAATACCCATTTTACGACTACACGTTGGACAATCTATATCAGTTAAAACTGGTTCATTGTTGCGCATGCCGCCTTCTTCGGTTGGCATGTCAGCTTGACCTAACTGTTTAGTGAAGTTTTTGTAAAAGCCGTTTAGTACGTCTTTCCAATTGGCTTTACCGTCTGCCACTTCATCAAGCTCTTGCTCCATGTTGGCGGTAAAGTCATAGTTCATTAAATCTTTAAAACTTTCAGATAAACTGTCTGTAACAATTTCGCCCATTTTCTCGGCGTAAAAACGTTTCTTGTCTAATCGTGCATACCCACGGTCTTGGATAGTTGAAATAATTGACGCATACGTAGACGGACGACCAATTGAACGTTTTTCTAGTTCTTTAACTAATGATGCTTCACCAAAACGTGCTGGAGGCTTAGTAAAGTGTTGCGCAGGGTTTAATTGCTCAAGCGTTAATACTTCACCAACAGATAAATCAGGTAAGTGTTTATCATCACCTTTTGATAATTGCGGATGAACTCTTGTCCAACCGTCAAATTGCATTACTCGGCCTTTCGCTTTTAAATCAAAACATGAGGCACCAACAGTAATGGTACTTACTGTGTAGCGCGCTGCTGTCATTTGACATGCAACAAACTGACGCCAAATAAGGTCGTACAATTTTTTAGCATCAGCTTCAATGCCTTCCATAAAAGCAGATTCAACTTTTACGTTAGATGGACGAACGGCTTCATGGGCCTCTTGAGCACCTGACTTACTACTATAAACTTTTGCTTTTTCTGGTAAGTAGTTATCACCAAAGTTCTTAGAAATATAACCACGACACATTTCAACCGCGTCTTTGCTTAGGTTGGTTGAATCGGTACGCATATAAGTTATATGCCCTGCTTCATATAAACGCTGGGCCAAACCCATAGTACGTTTAACACCGAAACCTAATTTAGTACTCGCTGCTTGTTGCAATGTTGACGTGATAAATGGCGCTGACGGTGTACTTTTAGATGGCTTGTCGTCTCTTTTATTAACGGTATAAGCCGAACTTTCTAATGTCGCTAACGCTTTATTCGTGTCCGTTTCATTCGTTGGTTTAAACGCTTTACCATTTTCATGGGTGACGTCTAAAGGAAAATCTAGACCTGCCGCTGTTTTAGTGTCAGCGGTAATTTCCCAAAATTCTTGTGGATCAAACGCTTTAATTTCACGTTCTTTTTCAACAACTAACTTTACCGCTACAGATTGAACGCGACCTGCGGATAATCCGCGAGCAACTTTTTTCCACAATAATGGGCTGACCATAAAGCCAACTACGCGATCAAGAAAGCGTCGAGCTTGCTGAGCATTAACACCCGGCATGCTTAATTCACCAGGGGTAGAAAATGCTTGTTGAATTGCATTTTCCGTTATTTCATTAAAAACAACACGTTTAAATTTGCTGTCATCGCCACCAATAATTTCTTTTAGGTGCCAGGCTATCGCTTCTCCCTCGCGATCCAAATCGGTCGCGAGATAGACAGTTTCGGCTGAACCGGCAAGTTTGATTAATTCAGCAACAACTTTCTCTTTACCTTCCAGAACTTGGTAATTAGCTTCCCAATCATTCTCAGGATCAATCCCCATACGATTAACAAGTGCTAACTTATCACGCTTCGCTTTATATTTAGCTTTTGCAGCTGGTGCCATTTTTCTGACTTCAGCAGGAGATTTAGCTGCTACTTTTTTACCAGTACTACTGTGAGGAAGATCACGTACATGACCTACACTAGATTTCACAATAAAGTCTTTACCAAGATATTTGTTAATTGTCTTCGCTTTGGCCGGTGATTCGACAATTACAAGAGATTTTGCCATATATATACTTTCCTACGTCACTGGCTATTATTTTTTGCCAGTATAGTTACACTTTAGTAAAAGTTGTCTAAAAATTAGCCGAGCTACTCATTTTTAGCACAATTTAACCAAAAATCGTTAAAATTTGAATTACTATTAGATATATCCGTAAATAAGCAAGCTGACAAGTAATTATTTTTATTAACATCGCCTAATGAAGCTATTTTCGTTATAATGATGCCGATTTTTAAGCGTTATAACAATAAATTTTGACAAAACTAAATCGCTGACGGTAATTCAATTTATTTATTAAGTTCAATTATTCTTTATTAAGAATCTACAAGCATCTATATAAAAACAATACCCTTCGTTCGCTTTACATATAGCGTTAATTATTGGGTAAATAACTTGAGTACAAATTATATGACAACATCATGGACTAACTTACAAGAAAAATTATCTAACTGTTTATGCCCTGCAGGAAACGGTGTTTTTACCGTAAATACCGCGAAAGAGCGTAAAGAGCAATTACACCAAGCTTTATTTGGTCAATCTACCAACATTGATAATATTTGGAAAGACTCATTAAACAAGCTTCCTGACGCCTCAAACGCAGTTATTTTAGGGATAGCATCAGATTGTGGTGGCGGAATTTTACGTGGCGCGAATTGGGGACCTTTATTTGTAAGATCAACTTTACTTGAGCAACATCCTGATCTTGAAGCTTTTGATATGGGTGATATTCGTGTTATTCCTCATTTACTCCATGACAAGTATTTAAATGAAGCAACACTCTCTAACTGTAGAAAAGCGCTCTATCAAAATGAGAATAGTCCTTATGCTGTTAGCCCATTAACGATTACTGAAGATGTTTTACATGATTTCTATGCTGAATTCCCTGACAAAGGTATTTTCGGTATTGGTGGAGATCATTCAGTAAGTTACCCGCTAACCAAGGCTTACTTGCAAGCAAAGAAAAAACGTGGCATTCGTGCTGCTATCATTCATTTCGATGCACACACTGATTTATTGGTAGAACGTTTAGGTATCGATTTATGTTTCGGTTCTTGGTGTACACATATTCTTGATGACTTACATGAAAAACATCATTTGATTCAAGTAGGTATTCGTTCTAGTGGTCGTCCTAAATCTCATTGGGAGAGTACTTTTGGTGTGAGACAGCATTGGGCTCATGAGTTACGTGAACATGGCGTAGAAAAAATCATAGAAAATATTTTTGCTCAATTAAAAGATGAAAACATTGATGAGTTGTATGTAAGTTTTGATATTGACGCTTTAGATGAAAGTGTCGCATCAGCAACAGGAACTCCAGAGCCTGATGGCATGTTTCTTAATGAAACTATGGAAATATTACGTGCATTAGCAGCGAAGTACCGTATTACAGGCGCTGACATGATGGAAATTGCACCTTTCACTGATAGTTCTGGGTTAGGTCAAGTGAGTCGTGATAAAACCTTAGCTGCGGGTGCTGAAATATCAGCCTTCTTGCTAACTGAGATGACTAAATAGGCTTGGTTTTCAAATAACGTTAAACAACATCAATTTATTTAAGAAATAAAAAAGGCTCTTTACAGAGCCTTTTTTATAAGAGAATATGAATCATATCTACCGTGTTATAACAATATTAGCAATTGTATAAGAGGTAGATAAACCTGAAGGTGTTTTCACCGTAACAACAAGTGGACCACTAATATCTTCATCTTCAACCCCTTGCACTGTAACTGAGAAACTACTACCACCATTAAAGTTAGTATTAGGCCAAACATATGTGTCTATCCCTAAAATACTCCCTACTGCAGCATTAAAGATAACGGTCGTACCTGCTGGCATAGGTTGGTTATGAAAATCGGCAATAGTAACTGAAGCGGCGGCGGTTCCATCTTGAGTTATATTGATACTGTCTCCATTATTTGGAAAAGTAGTCACAAACCTTGGATTACTGCCAGACATCACTAACACCAGAGATCCTCGCACATTTATAGATTTTTTAGATGAACAATTATCAGCATCTCCACATAAAGAACCATTATATTCATCGTCTTTCTCATCAAAAATACTATTTGAATTAAAGTCATCGAACTTTTCTTGCTCTCCACCTGTTTCGCCGCCAACCCTTTCATCATCATCGGTGGTAGGATCTGGGTTATAAATTCCATCTTCATTATAATCTATAAAAGATTCATCTAAATCATAAGAAAAACCATTAACATCTAAACCAGAGTTGCCATTCAGGCCTAAAAATGCATCTTTCTCACCGCTATCATAAAGTCCATTTCCGTTAAAGTCAGGGAAAGATTCTTCACCGATAGCTGTAGCCGAAATAGTTGCTCTACCACCATATTTTTGTGCCATAAAATTAGTGGTTTGCGGAGAAGGGCTATTAACTCTTGAAGCGAAAGTCGTACCATCTGAAATTCCCAATTGAACTTGAATTGTTGTTGTACCAGCACCATCAGCTATTTTCACATCACGTCGATTTGGCGATGTTAACAATAGATAACTACTACCTGCATATATGAATTCAGAAGCATTAACTAACGATGTTGTAAGTTGTGCGTTTACCGCTGCAATTATTTCGTCTGCATCAATAAGATCAGTATTAAGTGTGACGACATCATTACCGTCCAACGTTTCCACATCAAAAACAATATCATTAACAGTAAAATCTCTTCCTGATGAGATATCGGCTGTTCCTAAAACTTCGGTTGCGTAGTTATAATAAGTTGTACCATCGTCTATGCCTAATACATCAAAAGTTGTCACCGAACCAACTGAAGTATCGGAAATGGTTATATCTAAACCGTCAGCAGAGATCAATTCAAATAGATCTTCAAAACCAGAAACAGCTTTAACACCCGAATTAACAAGCAATGCATTGGTTTCATTAAGCAATTCAGCTCTCGATTCATATATAACATTGAGGTTAGTAATGTTATCTGTTCCATCATCAGTTGTGACAGAAAAACTAATTTCTTTATCCGTAAAATCAAAACCTTTACTAATATCAACAGCGCCTTGAATTAATGTTGGTCCGTCATTTACTTCGCCTATTTCTTGTCCTTCAGGTCTAACATTTTGACTTGTCCAAAGAACAGTACATACACCTTCAGTAGTAACACAAGAATCTTCTATTGAACCGCCTTCAGTGGTAAAAGATACAGCAGTTCCATCAGGTGCAGGGTTATTAAAGGCATCTGCAAGTCTTGCTGTAATCGTAACCTCTGTGCCATCTATATTCCAAGCTTCGGGATTAAATAGGCTGGCAGATAAACTAAAACTATCTTGATCTGGAATTCCTGTGGAAATAACTAAAAGGTTAGATTGCGTGAAAATTGTTGAGTCTTCATCTAGTTCAGCTCGCACACGCACACTTCCGTGCACTGTCCCTGAGTTCACCACAGTTTGTACCAAACCATTACTATCTGTTTCTGCTGATGGTGGGCTCAAAGCAATGCCACCAACTTCTGTATTTAATGAGAAGTTAACGCCTTTATTAGCGACAACATTCCCGTTAGTGTCTCTTACTCTAAAGACAACCGTTGAACTTTCAATACCACCAACACCTTTCAGACTAATACTTTCTGGTGTTGCAGATACAAACTCTATGCTCCCAGAATCAGGAGAAGTTACAGACACCGTTCCAGTGGCTGATAATACGGTACCACCTGCATTAGCTGTTGCAGTAACAATATCATTACCTTCACAGCCTTGAGCCAAATAAGTACTTTGTGCAATTCCTGCAATCGTTGCAACAGGTGAATCAATATTAGCGGTAGGCACTGTTAAACCACTACAGCCTGAGCTAAAGTTTACTTCAACTGTTTCGGTGGTAAATAATATAGCTGGAGTAGCCTGTGTGGCATTAGAAATATCCCATATACTAACGGACAATCCAGCGGTTGCACCTGCAGAAATAGCCGTTACCGGCACATCAATTAATCCATTAGGTAAACCAGTAACAACATCAATTGCATTACCCATGCCTAGAGAAGACGCGCCAATTGAAAAAACCAGTTCTTCAGACTCACCTGAGACTAATTCGGCAATAACCGTTCCTGCGCCAAGAGAATTCCCAGCCAATAAATCAACACTTGCAACATATCCACTACCTGTTGAAGCAATAGCAGTTTGAATTGGAATAGTTCCGATATCAGTTGTAAACGTAACAATAACGGCTTTATTCACTCCAGTAACAGTCGCAATTAACTTACCTGATGATATACTACTTATCTGTTCAATTTCATTGCCGCTATCATCAGTTAAAACAAGACTTATATTAACACCAGATCCAACACTATCTCCTTCGGAAAAGAAACCTTGCATGATCACATCGTCAACACTGGACCTAGCAGTTAAAACACCAGCTCCACGCACCTCGCCAGCAGATAGAATAATCGTTGCGTCACCAGAACTATTGGTCAGAGCAGTCCCTGAAACAGGATCAAGTACACCTAAAGTTGTCGTGAATGTGATGACTTCATTACTCAAATCAATACCATTAGCTGTTTCGAAATGAACTGTAATACTTGCCGGATTAACATTAGAAATAGAGGTACTGTTAGTAAATGAAGTAATCGTTAATTTATTACCTCCGTCAACTATGCCATCACCTTCAGTAGAAAAACCTAAAGTATTAGATTCACCGGAAGCCGTTGTAACCGTTATTATACCTGCCCCTTTTTCAGTTCCTGCCGCTAAAACGATCGTTGCAATACCATCCGAATCTGTGAGTGAGGTTCCTGAAACTGGGTCTAAAACACCTAATGTATTTGTAAATGTAACTACTTCGCCCACGACAGGAACATTGCCGTCCGTATAAATTGCGCTTAATGTTGCTGGTGTTGCAGCAGTTATCATTAAGTTGGAAGATGTTATATTAATGCTTTTTCCGGTTAACTCCCCCCCATCTCCAGCGGACGTAAAGCCGAGAGCTGAAGATGTTATGTCACCATAAGTAACCGTTATTTCGCCGGCTCCTTCCGTAGAACCTGCATGAAGTTGGAGAGTTGCTTGACCATTGCTATCAGTTAAAGCTGTGCCAGAAAGAGGATCTAGTATTCCTAAAGTACTGGTAAATGTTACCACTTTTCCAGATAGGGCTGTTCCGTCGTCTTGTAAGGTTGCAGTAAGTAAAGCCGAATTAGCATTATCTATATCAGTATTATCGGTAGATAAAATTAGAGTGATACTAGTTGAATCATCAACGACTACCGGTGGTGTTTCAGTTCTTGACAATCCACCATCTCCACTACCACCACAACCACTTAGTGCGATAAATAAAACCCAAAAACTTAACCGTTGAAGTAGTGCCATACAAGCATCCCTTAGTATTTTTTTAATTACATCTTTATTCATAGTAACTTATTTTCTAAAAATTTCATTAAAAATAGCGCTATAGTCACTTTTTAATACTTAGCTTTTTTATCAATGGATTACCTGTTAATCTACTATTCATAACTTATAATAAAAAAATAACGTTGAATCCTTTATGACAGACAAAAAAAAAGCAAGTTTAACAACTAGAATAGTTACTGGTATGGGAGCCGGTATCCTGACAGGCGTTTTATTACAAATGCTTATGCCAGACAAGTCAGATTTTGTGATCCCACTCTATTTCTTTGAACTTTCATTACGATCATTTTTGGTTGACGGAATTTTTGAAGTGATAGGACAAGTTTTCATTTCAAGTTTAAAAATGTTGGTAGTACCACTGGTTTTTGTATCACTTATTTGTGGTACTTGTTCATTAAAAGATACAACAAAACTAGGACGTATTGGTGGTAAAGCCATTTCGCTTTATTTACTTACTACTGCAATTGCTATCAGTTTTGCGATGTTTTTAGCATTATTAATAAGCCCCGGTGAAGGGGTCAACATGGCCTCAGACACCACCTTCACTAGTCGTGAAGCACCTTCTTTAGCGCAAGTATTTATTCAAATGTTCCCAAGTAATCCGTTTGAAGCTTTTGCAAAAGGCAACATGCTACAAGTTATTGTATTTGCCTTGTTATTTGGCATTGCAATAGCCCTTTCAGGAAAAGCTGGCGAACGTATTGCTAGTTTATTTGAAGACATGAGTACCGTAATCATGCGCTTGGTTACTATTTTAATGAACCTTGCTCCGTATGGTGTATTTTGTTTATTGGCTAGCCTGTTCACTGATATGTCACTTAAGATATTCGGAAATTTAATTGTCTATTTCTTTGTCGTTTTCTTTGCTCTGATATTACATGCAACCGTTACTTATTCTGCAATATTGAAAATAACGTCAGGCTTAAGTCCGATAACCTTTTTGAAAAAAATGCGAGATACCGTTATTTTTGCATTTTCTACAGCCAGCAGTAATGCAACCATCCCTGTAACACTAGAAACTGTAACAAAAAAAATGGGTGTTAAAAATTCAATCGCCTCATTTACGGTACCTCTTGGTGCAACCATCAATATGGATGGTACGGCCATAATGCAAGGCGTTGCTACTGTCTTTATCGCACAAGTATTCAATGTTGACTTAACCTTTAGCCAATATTTAATGGTAATACTTACCGCAACTTTAGCTTCAATTGGTACAGCTGGAGTCCCTGGTGTAGGTTTAATTATGCTGGCAATGGTTCTAGACCAAGTAGGCTTACCTGTTGAAGGTATTGGCTTGATTATTGGTGTTGACCGATTACTTGATATGACTAGAACGGCTGTAAATGTAACTGGTGATAGTATGGTATCGATTGTTGTTGCTAAATCAGAAAATCAGTTTGATGAAGAAATATTTTATGATGCAAATGCGGGCAGTAAAATTGAGAATATTGACTTTCATGCTTTAGATAAAAATCAGAGTGATAGTTAATTCGCTCAACAAAATTATTGAACATTCGTCGTTCCTTGCCATCCATGGCATCACGACATACCGTTCATCCTGAACATAAAAAAGGTGCTTAAAGCACCTTTTTTATTAAGTTAAATCTCACAAAACTTTAGCCAGTAATTAATGGCTCAAATGACTTCACTAAATCATCAATCGATTTCATTTGTTGTAAGTACGGTTCAAGTTTATCAAGTGGCAATGCACAAGGGCCATCACATTTAGCGTTATCTGGATCAGGGTGTGATTCTATAAATAAACCAGCTAAACCTAAAGCCATGCCACTGCGGGCTAATTGAGCTGCCTTAGCACGACGACCATCGGCTGAGTCAGAACGACCACCAGGTTGTTGTAAAGCATGAGTCGCGTCAAAAATTACGGGTGCGTAATCTTTCATTTCATCCATCGCTAACATATCAACAACAAGATTATTGTAACCGTAACAACTGCCACGTTCACAAAGTATCACTTGCTCATTGCCTGCTTCGGCGAATTTATTGATGATGTGACGCATTTCATGCGCTGCCAGAAATTGTGGTTTCTTCACATTAATGATTGCATTAGTTTTTGCCATGGCAACAACTAGATCTGTTTGGCGTGCTAAGAATGCAGGTAATTGAATAATATCCACAACGTCTGCAACTGGTTGTGCTTGATGTATTTCATGCACATCAGTAATAATTGGCACGTTGAAAGTTGATTTTATTTCTTCAAATATTCTCAATCCTTCTTCTAAACCTGGTCCTCTATATGAACTAACAGACGAACGATTTGCTTTATCGAAAGACGCTTTAAATACATAAGGGATATTTAGCTTTTGCGTGACTTCTACATAGTGTTCAGCAATGCTCATTGCTAAATCACGCGACTCTAGTACATTCATACCACCAAATAAAACAAAAGGTTTATCGTTGGCAATTTCGATATCGTACTTAGCCAGTTTTATTGAAGTTATTGTCATAAATTTTCCAAAATAAAGTATGTTAGTAACAAACGATTAGCTACCAATAATTCTTAATAATTGACCACATAACCAAGCCATGTAGGTTCCTAAAGCATAACCTAGTACAGCAAGTAAAACGCCCACAGGTGCTAAAGAAGGATGAAACGCTGAAGCAATAACGGGTGCAGATGCAGCACCACCAATATTAGCTTTACTTCCTACGGCTAAGTAAAAAATTGGGGCTTTAATCATTTTTCCAACAGCAAATAATAATGCGACATGTACTAACATCCATACCACACCAATTGCGATGTATTTAGGTGCTTCTACTATTTGGTAGATATCCATATGCAAACCGATAGTCGCCACTAAAACATACAAAAAGCTACTTCCTATTTTTGATGCCCCTACAGATTCTAGGTTCCTTACTTTTGTAAAGGAAAGCGCTAAACCTAATGTGGTTACTATTACAATGATCCAAAATAATTTTGAGTGTAAGCTGAATCTTTTTAATTCAGGGAAGTTCGTTTGAAAGAATGGTACTAAAAAGTCTGCTGCAAAATGTGCTAAGCCTGCGGCACCAAAGCCAACAGCAATAATCAGCATAAAGTCATTAAGTGTAGGTAGTTTGGTGTTTTTTCGCCCTGATGCTTCTACTTTATCAATTAATCTATCGATCGCTGAAGTGTCTGCACCACTTTTCGCATCAATGCGTTTATGGTTTGCTGCTAAATACAATAAGACAGCCATCCATAGATTAGCTACAACAATATCAACCGTAACCATGATAGTGAATATTTTACCATCAGCGCCATAAATCTCTTTCATCGCGAGCATATTTGCACCGCCACCTATCCAACTACCAGCAAGTGCAGCCATGCCGCGCCAGACAGCATCAGGTCCAGTAACGCCGAGAAGCTCAGGATAAATGGCTGAAATAGCTAATAATGCGATTGGGCCACCAATCACTACACCAACAGTACCGGTTAAAAACATAATAAGTGCTTTACTACCAAGACCCATAATAGCTTTTAAATCGATACTCAAGGTGAGTAAAACAAGACAGGCAGGTAATAAATAGTACTTAGCAACTTCGTCAACCTGGCTTAATTCAGCACTGACAATACCAAAGGTATTTAAAAGCGACGGCAGTAAATAACACATTAATAATGCGGGAACATATTTATAAAACTTTTTAAAAGCTGGATGTTCACTATTAGATGTATAAAAAACTAACCCAAGTATTATCGCGAGTAACCCCATAACAGTGGCGTCATTCGTAAGAAAAGGTGTGTTAGTAATAATTTGATCTTCCATTGATTAACCTTATTTTTATTTTATTTATTATTTGTAAAGCTAAAGTCCTTCTTTGAGGACTATTTAGTGTAATACCGTATCAGCAATAGTAATTTTATCCAATTGCATTTTTAATAATTGTGCTGCAGGATCTTTGGGACAATTTTCTACAAAAAATTGATAATCATCATAGGCCACTTTAAAACAATCAAGTTGATGTAGCAAAAAACCTCTATCACGACGTTCAAAAGGATCTTCTGGACGCAAAGCAATTAAAATATCTACACATTTTAACGCTTGAGGGAATTGTTCTTCACGGATCAGCGAATTTTTCAATGAGCTAACATGTTTTACAATTAAGCTTAATCTTGACACTTCTTCAATTTGATGAGCTTGTGGATCACCATCAAGATCATCCATACATAAATCAAGTTCGTGCCAATTTAATGATTCGCCAGTTATGGGGTCAAATACAATCGCATAAAGTTCATCACATACAACTCTGATCATATTTTTCTTTGGCACAAAAACCACCTCAGTATCAAAACCACAAAGACGAAACACATGACAAAGTACGATACTTTTTAACGCTGGTGATATTAACTTAAAATCAATACCGCTACTTAATTTATGGGCGCTAACAGGCCAAAAATCACGTTGATTATCAATAAAAAGTTGCCCTACAAATAGTTCATTGATCAGTTGTTCAGCTTTTTCAAGATACTCTTCTGTATCGGCAATCAACTCTGAGCATTTCTCAACGATCTTACCGAGGCTAGTTGGCTCAAAATCACTTTTACCAAAGACAACTTCCTCAATAAGAACAAAGGCTTCTATTAAAGATTTATCATCATCATTGAGTTCGGAAAATAATAATTCATTCATACTGTATATTTTATCTACTTAGCGAATTTAACGTTAATAATTATTTATGGCGGATGTTAATTATAAAAATACGGTTTGTTTAGTCATGGCTACTCTCACAACTAACATAATCCAGCCCATTGCACCTAAATAACCTATTATTTGCATTGCTCGATTACGCGCTAATTTCAACGTGTAATAGCCTGTAAATATATAGAAAACAATCGCCATAATCTTTTCAATTAACCATAAATTATCTAATGGATTGATTGCTAATTTAACGGCCAAACCAACGCCTAGTAATAACAAAAACGTGTCAACTACATGAGGGCTGATTTTCAGCCATTTTTGGTCTAATTTCGTTGAATTCATTAGTGTTAATGTAAAACGATAGGTTAACAATATAATGCTTATTGCCGCGAGAGTCATATGTAGGTGTTTCATAGAAAGTCCTTATTATTTTTATTGTTGTTATTAGTTGGAAGAAATACGGCACAGGTAACTCGGTCGTTTCCGGAGTAATCTTTAATCGTTTCAATCGATTGGTATTCTAACTGATTCAAAATTTTTCTCACTCCCTCCGCCTGTTCAAAACCATGCTCTAAATAAAGAGCACCATTATTTTTTAAATATAGTTGAGCTTGTTTAGCAATTTTCTTGATATCTGAAAACCCATGTTCACCGGCTACTAGCGCAGAAAGAGGTTCAAACCTCACATCACCTTCATTTAAGTGATGATCATTTTCATCAATATAAGGTGGATTACTGACGATAATGTTAAACTTTTGAGTCGATTTTACATTCGAAAACCAATCGCTTTGATAAATATTTACCTGCGGTAACTCTAGTCTTTTCGCATTTTTTTTCGCTAAACTAACGGCCTCATCATTGAAATCTATCGCGCTAACTTTCCAACTTTTATGTTCAGAAGCTAGCGACAATGCAATCGCCCCCGTTCCTGTCCCTAGATCTAAACATGACAAATCACTTTCTACGTGACGTGCGAGAATATGTTCAACTAAAAGTTCGGTATCAGGGCGAGGTATTAACGTTGCAGGCGACACGTAAAAAGGTAATGACCAAAACTCACCTTCTTCGATGATATATGCAATGGGTTCACCTTGTAAACGACGTTCAAATAACATCATAAAAGCTTGAAACTGAGTTTCACTTAACGTTTTATCAGGCCAAGTTAATAAATAACTCGTCTCTTTGCCTAAGACAAAAGCTAAAAGAATTTTGCAATCAAGTTTGGCACTATCAGAAAAGGCAGCGAGTAACTGCTGCCCTTGATTAATTATTTCAGCAATACTCTGCTGGCAATATATGATTGACGGTTGTAATGGTTCGCTCAAATCAGTGACTAGTTTTGCTCAGCAAGTGCCGCAAGTAAATCAGCCTGATTCTCTAACATTATAGGCTCTAAGACCAAATGCAGGTTACCTTCAAGTACTTCATTCAAACGATATAAAGTAAGATTGATACGGTGATCAGTCATACGTCCTTGCGGGTAGTTATAAGTGCGAATACGTTCTGAACGATCGCCACTGGCAACTAAATTACGACGTGAAGACTCTTCTTCACCACGACGTTTTTCATCTTCAGCTTGTTGCAAACGCGCTTGCAATACCGACATCGCTTGAGCTCTGTTTTTATGCTGAGAACGCTGTTCTTGACACTCAACAACGACACCTGTTGGTATATGAGTAATACGAATAGCCGAATCGGTTTTGTTAACGTGCTGTCCACCAGCACCCGATGCGCGGAAAGTATCTACTTTTAAATCAGCTTTATTGATTTCAATAGCGTCTGCTTCAGGTATTTCCGGCATAACAACAACCGTACATGCAGAAGTATGTACACGACCTTGTGATTCAGTTTCTGGTACACGCTGAACACGATGTCCACCAGACTCAAATTTCATTTGGCCATAAACGCCTTCACCAAGCACTTTAAAAATGACTTCTTTATAGCCACCTTGCTCACTTTCATTAGTGTTCATGACTTCAATACGCCAGCCTTTCTTTTCACAGTAACGGCTATACATGCGGTATAAATCACCCGCAAAAATTGCAGCTTCATCACCACCGGCACCGGCGCGTAATTCAACAAAACAGTTATTGTTGTCATTTGGATCTTTCGGTAATAATAAAATTTGTAATTGATCTGTTAACTCTTCTTTAGACTTTTTAGCCGATTTAAATTCTTCTTGCGCCATTTCACGCATTTCAGGATCTTCATCTTTAAGCATTTCTTCTGCTAAAGAGAAATCTTCTTCTGCTGTTTGGTACTCATTAAAAACACTAGTGACGGACTCTAACTGAGAAAACTCTTTAGATAAGGCGATAAATTTTTCTTGATTAGACATTGTTTCGGGATCAGAGAGCAAGGCTTGAACTTCTTCAAAGCGCTCAACTAATATTTCAAGTTTTTGATAAACAGATTTATTCATTAAGAAATCTTATAATTGGGAAACAGCGGATAAAAATCGATGGTGTGGAGTTTAAAGGGTTCGTTAAGCACTTTCAATCAAAGGCGTAAAAAAGCTTTAGAAAGTGCATTTGATGATAAATGTGAAAGGCCGCTATTTAATATTATAAATATCGCGTAAATAAACCAGTTTATCTAACTCGCCACCTTGTGCTGCTGATTGAATAGCACTTGTTGGTGCATGCATAAATTTATTCGTCAGCTTAGTCGCTAACTCAGCCATAATGGCTTCTGGCGACTTATTACCTTGTAATTGTACAATCGCTTTTTCAAGTAAAAGATCTCGATGTGCCAAACACTGCTTTCGATATCCTATTACGGTATCTTGCGTGTTTAGGCCACGTAACCATGACATGAAAACATCAGATTGTGTTGAAACTATTGTTTCAGCTTGAATAGCTTCTTTGCGGCGATTAACTAAGTTTTTCGCAATAATGCTTTGTAAATCATCTACGGTGTATAAGAAAACATCTTCAAGTTCACCAACTTGTTCTTCAATATCTCGAGGAACCGCTAAATCAACCATAAAGATAGGACGATGTTTACGTTTGCCTAATGCATGTTCAACCATACCTTTACCAATAATAGGTAAAGTACTCCCTGTTGAACTGATCACTATATCGGCATCAGCCATTTTATCTGGAATTTGTGCCAAGGTAATAACGTCGGCTCCAATAGCTCCAGCCATTGTTTCAGCGCGTGCGATGGTACGATTAGCGACAGTTATTTTACCCACTTTGTTTTCATATAAGTGTTTTGCAACAAGTTCAATTGTTTCACCTGCCCCGACTAGAAGTACTTTTACTTTTTCTAGGCTCGCAAAAATATGTTTAGCTAAATTTACCGAAGCAAAAGCTACCGAAACAGCGTTAGCTCCTATGTCAGTTTCTGTGCGTACTTGTTTAGCAACACCAAACGTACGTTGAAACAAACGGTCCATGACTAATGACATAGAACCTGCGGCTTTAGCCTGACTATAAGCCTGCTTCATTTGACCTAAAATTTGGGGTTCGCCTAAAACTAAAGAATCTAAACCACAAGCAACACGCATCATATGATTAACGGCTTGTTGATCGGTATGCCAATATAAACTGGGGGTAATAATTGAAGCGGGAACATTATGGTGTTGCTCTAACCAACGTACCACCTTTTCTTGAGTAACAGTGACATCGCCTTCTTGGACTAAATACAACTCTGTTCGATTACAGGTTGATAAAATAGCCGCTTCACGACATTCTACGTTTCCAAGTAACTCTGTTAATGCCACACTTAAATTGTCAGGGTTAAAAGAAATTTTTTCTCTAACAGCAACAGGGGCAGTTTTGTGATTTATTCCAACAGCAACTATAGACATAACGTGAAATATTCAGCCTTTTAAATAAGATTAATGCAAAAAAATAAAATTCATTTCGACCAAGTTATTTTCGATTAATCCTTTCATTAACCACATTATTCATCAGGTTTTATAAAAAACCTATGATCTCCGACAAATAATGATGTTAATTTTACGAAAAATCACAGAAAATTAAAAGTACAAAAGTGCGATACTCGATATTTAAGCGCTTAGATCTAATAATAATGGCCTATATGAACAAATTAACCTTACCATTTCTTACATTTTTTATTTTTCCCCTGATCTTTTTGTCTGGTTGTAGCTCCTCGCTTAATAAACATCAGCAAATTACCGAACATCAAAACATCACCGAACGAACAAAAAGACTTGAAGCACTGTCTGATTGGAAAATAAAAGGGAAGCTAGGAATGATTAGCCCCAAAGAGCGACATAGTTTAACGCTTAACTGGCTTTATCAAGGTGAACGAAAACGCCAAACACTTAATTTAACTGCGGTATTGGGTGTGCAAATATTTAATCTAGAATCAGTTAATGGTATGCATGTTATTAATGTCGATGGTGAGCGCTACCAAAGCCCTGATTTGAATGCCCTACTCTCTTCGCTAACAGGCTTTACTTTGCCTACGCAAGCAATGAGCTTTTGGTTGAAAGGTTTACCTTATTTAAATAGTGACCAAATCACGTATAACGAAGAAACACAATTACCGAATACTTTAGCAAGTTTCCATGATGGGAAAAAATGGACACTTAGATATGGTGCCTATCAGCAAGTAGGCCAATATCAATTAGCAACAAAATTTACGATAAAACAAGAAGACCTCATAATAAAAATTAATGTTCATCAATGGGATGTAACAATCAATGAATAACATTACTGACCAATTTTACAGCTTCCCTGCTCCAGCAAAGCTAAACTTATTTCTCCATATTATAGGACAACGCAGCGACGGCTACCATCAATTACAAACTATCTTTCAATTTTTAGATCACAGCGACACGATTGATATTAAATTAACTGAGGGTTTGAACATTGAATTACTAACACCAATAGAAGGCGTATTAAATGAAGACAATTTAATTGTTAGAGCCGCACAATTATTACAAAACTATATAATAGAGAACAAAATAATTAACGTATCGCCTAATGATCAGCAGCAAAAATTAGGTGCACAAATTAAAATAACTAAAATTCTCCCAATGGGAGGAGGTTTAGGTGGGGGTTCATCAAACGCCGCAACTATTTTATTAGCACTAAATGTTTTGTGGGGAGCAAACTTATCTCTACATAAACTTTCGGAATTAGGTTTATCTCTTGGTGCTGACGTACCTATTTTTATTCATGGGTTTTCAGCTTTTGCTGAAGGAGTTGGCGAAGAACTCACTGCAGTTTCCCCTAAAGAAAGCTGGTTTTTAGTAAGTAAACCTGATGTCAGTATTTCTACCGCCAGTGTTTTTACCGATCCCCAATTAACTCGCAATACTGCAAAAGTTAATTTAAGTGATGATATTACTAAGCTAGACATAGACTTATGCCACAATGACTGCCAAACCTTAGTAATAAAAAGGTATCCTGAGGTTGCCAAGTTACTGGCTTGGTTGGTAGAATATGCGCCTTCTCGTATGACCGGTACCGGAGCGTGTATTTTTTCCCGCTTTGATACTGAGCAAGAGGCCTGTCGCATTCAGTCATTACTTCCTGATGGAATTATGTCTTTTGTGGCAAAAGGGGTAAATATCTCTCCATTACGTAACGTTATGAATAACTTAGTAACATTACAAAAGTAATTAAGAGTATTTATACCATTGAAAAATTTATTTCATAAAAATGCCAAGAACCACTGGAAAAAGTTTAATAATTTGCTGATAGTAAACTCAATGTTGACTATTAGCGTAACTTAAAATGTCAAAAGTTTCCGAGGAACTGACCGTGCCTGACATGAAAATATTTGCGGGTAATGCCACCCCTGAACTGGCCAAGAAAGTAGCTGACCGTCTTTACATGACGTTAGGCGATGCCAAAGTTGGTAGTTTTAGTGATGGTGAAATTAGTGTTGAAATTAACGAAAATGTGCGCGGTGCGGACGTTTTTATTCTTCAATCAACATGTGCGCCAACGAACAATAACTTAATGGAACTTATTGTAATGATCGATGCATTACGCCGTGCATCTGCCGGTCGTATTACTGCGGTTATTCCATATTTTGGTTATGCTCGTCAAGATAGACGTGTTCGAAGTGCTCGTGTACCAATTACTGCAAAAGTAGTTGCTGACTTTTTATCAAGTGTTGGTGTTGACCGTGTATTAACCGTCGACTTACATGCTGAGCAAATTCAAGGATTTTTCGATGTTCCTGTAGATAATGTATTTGGTACACCTATTTTACTTGAAGATATGCTTTCTCGTGATTTAGATAATCCAATTGTCGTTTCTCCTGATATCGGTGGTGTAGTTCGTGCTCGTGCAGTAGCTAAGTTGCTGAATGAGACTGACCTTGCTATCATCGATAAGCGTCGTCCAAAAGCGAATGTTGCACAGGTAATGCACATTATTGGTGATGTTGCTGACCGTGACTGTATCATTGTTGATGATATGATCGATACTGGTGGCACATTAGCAAAAGCGGCAGAAGCATTAAAAGCACATGGCGCCAAACGCGTTATTGCTTATGCTACGCATCCAGTACTTTCTGGAAATGCTGCGCAAAACTTAAGAGATTCAGTGATTGACGAATTGGTCGTTACCGATTCAATTCCACTTACTGATGAAATTAAATCATTAGGTATTGTTCGCCAATTAACATTAAGTGGCATGTTGTCTGAAGCTATTCGTCGTGTATGTAACGAAGAATCTATTTCAGCAATGTTCGATAGCTAAGTACTTTTAGTATTAAAGATATATTACGAAGCCCTGAGTAACTTTTACTCGGGGCTTTTTTCATTTAAGACGACTTTGAATTTATAGCCGCCTTATAAATTAGTTCCTATATTATTTATCTAATACATCTGCAAATGCTGCTAAACACAAGGTGACATTTTCAGTTCGTGCTGCATACCCCATCAAACCAATTCGCCAAGCCTTGCCTGCAAAACTGCCTAATCCAGCGCCAATTTCTAAATTGTAATTGTTCAATAAAGCTTGACGGACGGCTGCATCATCAACACCTTCAGGGATAAGAACGGTATTCAACTGAGGTAATCTATATTTTTCATCAACCACAAAATTAATGCCTAATTTCGTTAAGCCTTTTTTTAATTTTTGATGCTGTTCATCATGACGTTGCCATGCATTTTCTAAACCTTCGTCCTGCAACATTACCAAGGACTCATGTAAGGCATATAAAGAATTGACCGGTGCGGTGTGGTGATAACTACGCTTACCTTCACCTCCCCAATACCCCATTACTAAAGACAGGTCTAAAAACCAACTGGGTACTTTAGATTGTCTATTTTGTAATTTTTCAACAGCTTTTTCACTGAAACTTATCGGTGAAATTCCCGGTACACAGGATAAGCATTTTTGACTTCCAGAATAAATTGCATCAATTCCCCAGTCATCAACTCTAAGTTCAACCCCACCTAATGAAGTTACAGCATCGACAATAGACAGTGCTGAATTTTCGCGTGCTATTTCACATAAGGTTTTTGCGTCAGACAATACACCAGTAGAAGTTTCAGCATGTACAAAGGCTAAAAACTTAACGTCCGAGTTATCTTTAAAAGCTTGTTTAACTTTTTCAATACTAACTGGCGTTCCCCAATCATCATTAATGACGATAGCTTGCGCACCTAGTCGTTCAACATTTTCAACCATTCGTGAGCCAAAGACACCGTTAACACAAACAATAACTTTTTCACCGGGTTCCACTAAATTAACAAAACACGTTTCCATACCAGCTGAGCCTGGCGCTGAAACCGCCATTGTTAATTCATTATTGGTTTGAAAGGCATATTGCAATAACGATTTAATTTCGTCCATCATTTGAACAAATTCAGGATCTAAGTGACCTATCGTCGGACGGCCTAATGCAGATAAAATGCGAGGGGAAACATCACTAGGACCAGGCCCCATTAAAGTGCGTGGTGTCGGATGGAAAGATGAAATTGTCATAGTTAATTCTCTTGTGGTCATTTTACATTACTAACTATTAGGCACACGTCGTATGTAATTTTCAACAAAAATATCTTTATAACGAGCATTTAAATGAATGATATCGACTTCATCCGATATTATTAATGCGTTATGAACAGATTAACATTGGATCTGTCAAAGATGGGTGTTATTATGCGGCGCCTTTTATGGCTATTGAATTAATTTTCATTATTGTCATATAAAGGAACACGGTTGTTTTTGGTCGCAAAAGACAACTAAATTAACTATTTAATATTAGGTATTAAACCATGACTGATTTATTTACTTTAGAAGCTGAAGTTCGTACTGACCTAGGGAAAGGTGCGAGCCGCCGCCTACGTCACGCAAACAAAGTTCCTGCAATTTTATACGGTGAAGGCCAAGAGCCTGTTTCTTTAACGTTAGAGCACAAAAGTGTTTTCCGTTCACAACAAGAAGAAGCATTCTATTCTCACGTATTAACAATTAACATTGACGGTAAGCCAGTTGAATGTCTTTTAAAAGACATGCAACGTCATCCGTACAAGCAAGTAGTAATGCATTTAGATTTCTTACGCATTGATGCTACTCATGCTGTTCACATTAACGCTCCAATTCACTTCATTAATGAAGAAGTTGCAGAGAAAAAAGGTGGCAAAATTGCTCACAACGTTAATGAAATCGCAATTAGCTGTTTACCTGCAGACATTCCAGAATTCATCGAAGTTGATGTTGCTGGCTTAGAAGTTGGTCAAACATTGCATTTATCAGACATTACATTGCCTAAAGGCGTAACATCTGACGAATTAGCAAAAGGCGCTGATCACGATCAAGCAGTTGCTTCATTAAATGCACCGAAAGTTGTAAGCGATGAAGAAGAAGATAACAGCGCACCAGTTGCTCCTGTTAATACTACTGAAGAATAATCCAAAGGTCTTATTCCTTTAGATGACTATTCAACTAGTTGTGGGCCTGGGTAATCCAGGCCCCGAATATACAAAAACCCGTCACAATGCCGGAGTCTGGTTCGTCGAAGAACTTGCTTCTCGCTACAACATTTCCCTCAGACCAGAAAAAAAATATTTCGGACTTTATGGCAAAGGCCAAATAGGTAACGAAGTCGTTCATTTACTTATTCCAACAACGTTTATGAATAGAAGTGGTCAGTCTGTAGCTCCTCTTGCGAATTTTTTTCGTATCCCCGTTGAAAATATCCTTGTAGCTCATGATGAGTTAGATATGGAGCCGGGCGTTTGTAAAATTAAGAAAGGCGGCGGACACGGTGGGCATAACGGCTTACGCGATATTATTTCGTGTATGGCGAATAACAAAGAATTTTATCGGTTACGCATTGGTATTGGTCATCCAGGCCATAGAGATCGCGTTACCGGACATGTACTTGGCAAAGCTCCTGCTATTGACCAAGACAAAATCGATCAAGCAATTGATGAAGCAAGCCGATGTATCGACATTTGGCAAAAAGACGATTTAAAGAAAGCTCAAAACCGTTTACATTCATTCAAAGTGCTATAACTCAAACTTCAAAACATTTTTGCAAAACAATTAAGGTATTATCATGGGATTCAAATGCGGTATTGTTGGCTTGCCCAACGTAGGTAAATCAACACTTTTTAATGCACTTACTAAAGCAGGCATTGAAGCAGCTAACTTTCCATTTTGTACTATTGAGCCAAATACGGGTGTCGTTCCAGTACCAGATCCTCGTTTAGACGCTTTAACAAAAATTGTAAAACCTGAGCGGGTTTTAGCAACTACTATGGAGTTTGTTGATATTGCTGGTTTAGTAGCAGGCGCTTCTAAAGGTGAAGGCTTAGGCAATAAGTTTTTGGCTAACATTCGTGAAACCGATGCAATTGGACACGTAGTTCGCTGCTTTGATAATGAGAATATTATTCATGTTGCTAATAAAGTCAGCCCTACTGATGATATTGAAGTCATCAATACTGAGCTAGCTTTGTCTGATATGGACACCGCAGAACGCGCAATATTTCGTTTAGCTAAAAAAGCTAAAGGTGGCGATAAAGACGCTAAATTTGAAATGCCAGTATTAGAGAAAATATTGAAGCATGTTGAAGAAGGACACATGGTCCGTTCTTTAGAATTAACTAAAGAAGAAAAAGCAGCGGTTGATTACTTAAACTTTTTAACTATTAAGCCAACTATGTATATCGCTAATGTTAATGATGACGGTTTTGAGAATAACCCTTACCTTGATCAAGTGCAGAAAATAGCGGATGAAGAAGGTGCTATCGTTGTTGCTGTTTGTGCTGAAATTGAAAGCGAACTGTCTGAAATGGATGATGAAGACCGTGTTGAATTTATGGCGGATCTAGGTTTAGAAGAACCAGGACTTAATCGGGTAATAAATGCAGGTTACTCTTTACTGCATTTACAGACTTATTTTACTGCAGGTGTAAAAGAAGTTCGCGCATGGACAGTTAAGCAGAACGCCACGGCTCCTCAAGCTGCGGGTGTAATTCATACGGACTTTGAAAAAGGCTTTATTCGAGCTGAAGTCATCGCCTATGATCACTTTATAGAATTTAACGGTGAATCAGGCGCTAAAGAAGCAGGTAAATGGCGTCTTGAAGGCAAAGAGTACCGAGTTAAAGATGGTGATGTAGTTCACTTTAGATTTAATGTTTAATGTTTAATGTTTAATGTTTAATGTTTAATGTTTAATGTTTAATGTTTAATCATAAGCCTATTATATAAAGGAGCTTCGGCTCCTTTTTTTATTCTATTACAAGAGAATTTTTCTAATAAAAATCAATAAATGCTATTAACAAATAAAATACAATAATAAAACATAATAAAAACAACAGACTAAAAACAGAGCATTCAGCACAAGAAATACAAAAAAAACTTGTTTTATTCCAAATATATACCACAATTACAATTATAAAAGTCTGATATAAATCCCCTGATCAGACCGATATTTTTTATATTAATAACAAAAAAAGGTACACCATGAAAAAAACACTTCTACTCGCTACTTTAGTAGCAACAACAGTCACTTTTGCACCAGTAACTACAGCAGCAGATAACATCTCGCTTCGTATCTGTGAGTACGTTGCTGCAAATGATAAAAACCGCTTACGTTCATACCTGAAACAAAATAAACTTAAAGTTCGCAAGATTTTTAAAACCGTTGAATGTAATGGCAAAAACTTATTAGTATTTTCTGCGTCAAATAAAGCGTTAGAAACAGGTGAATTCTTAATAGGAAAAGTTCCATCAAAAGAAGTAGCCAAGCATATTACTGAAATAGGAAAGTATTCAAAGCATTTGGAAGAAGAAGCAAAAGATAGAGTTAATTAATATTTTATTAATCAATCTTTTTTAATATGAAGCAAGCGCCTACGGTTCTTGCTTTTATATTATAGATAACGTGACTTTCTAGAATATTAAGTAGTCAATTTGTTGTCTAAACAAGCAAACAGAAAAAAAGTATCAATATTTATAAAAAAACGGTTGACGTAGCCTAAGCAGATTTGCATAATACGCGCCACTTGCTGAGAGGCAATACGGAAAGGCTACATAGCTCAGCTGGTTAGAGCACATCACTCATAATGATGGGGTCCCAGGTTCAAATCCCGGTGTAGCCACCATTTATCTCTTAGTAGTGAAGTAGTATTAGAAGAAATGCGGGTTTGGCGGAATTGGTAGACGCGCTGGATTTAGGTTCCAGTATCGCAAGATGTGAGAGTTCAAGTCTCTTGACCCGTACCATTCTAATCTAACATTTATCATCATGATATTTGTTAGAAAGTAAGTAACATTGCAGGGGTATAGCCAAGCGGTAAGGCAGCTGGTTTTGATCCAGTCATTCAGAGGTTCAAATCCTCTTACCCCTGCCACTTTCTTTGTTTAACATTCCTTTTAAAACTCTGTTAAGTCTTTTTAAAACAATCTTAAACATAATTAATGAGTGTATAACTTACTTATTGCAAATTATTAGAATATCTACAGGGGTATAGCCAAGCGGTAAGGCAGCTGGTTTTGATCCAGTCATTCAGAGGTTCAAATCCTCTTACCCCTGCCATTCCTTTCTTCTTTATATAAAACCCAAAAATAAAAGATATTCCATATATTATTACTTTGTTCACTTATAAAGTTAAACTTCTATCAAACCTTTTATATCAAATCATACAACTCATTAAACACCACAAGCGTACGCTAGAGCCTTATTTTTCAAGAATGGTATTTTGTCTGCCATTTTAAGCCCTATATTTCGAAAGAGCTTAATAGCGGGCGATGGGTGGCTAAACGTTGCATATAATGAATCCATTGTAGACATCATTAATAAATTGTCTTTACGTCGCATTAATTCATAGCGAGATAACACTTCAGGCTCATACCAACACTCACCATTTCCAATTGCAGTAGCTATGACGGTCTGCAATGCTTTAACATCTTTAAAACCGAGATTAACTCCCTGCCCTGCCATTGGGTTAATAGTATGTGCAGCGTCACCTAACAAGAGAACTTGTCCTTTTTGATAAGTATTTGCATGCCTACGCGTTAAAGGAAATGATCCTTTACCAATAACTTTAATTTTTCCTAAACGTTTGGGGAATGTTTGTAAAACTTCAAGCTGAAGTTGCTCATTAGATAAAGCAGATAATTTTTTTATCTCTGACTTTTTGTGATACCAGACCAATGAGGCAAAACCACCTAAATCACTCTTTCCTGACAAAGGTAGTAAAGCCACAGGGCCTGTTTCAAAAAACTGTTGCCAAGTAATATCTTGTTGCTTTGTTTCAGTCTCAACATTTATTAGCATTGCAGATTGTTGATAATCCCAACCTGTCATCCCAATATTTGCTAGTTTTCGAACTTGAGAATTAGCACCATCGGCAGCAATTAACAGCTTTGTTTTTATTTTAATATTTTCTGAGTTTTCATTTTTGACTATAGAAAGATTAACTTCTTTATTTATAGATGAAAAGTTCACCAAACTAGCAGGACAAAATAAAGTGATCTCTGGATGTTTGTCAATTTGTTGCCACAAAGAAAGCTGAATCAAGCGATTTTCTATTATATGACCTAAATGAGATTGTTTAATGTCGTCAGCATTAAACTCAGTATAACTAGCATGATGCTCCCAAACGCCTAAACGTTTATAAGGGCACAATCTCCATTGTTGTAATTGCGGCCAAGCTTCAAGCTGTGTGAGCAAATGTTCAGAAGCAAGAGATATAGCTGAAACCCGAAGATCTAATGCTTGAGAATCGCTAAAGTCTTCAGGTTGATATTGCTCAACAATGGCTACAGTAAGACCAAGATTTGCTAAAGACAAAGCGCAAGTTGCACCAACCATTCCGCCACCAACAATCACACAATCAAAATCATTCATAATATTACACTTAATTATTCAATTATTTTTCAAGTTCATTCTAACCAACCTATATCACTTATACGAATATTTTCACCTGAAACAACTAATAATTGCTAAGCCTTACATTGCCTTACTTAAAGTTTAATCAGGCACTAGCTTCAAGCGTCAAGAAGGAGTAAAATACGCGTCCTTAAATTGAACTAACGTGAATAATTAAAATTTCATGTTATTCCCTACAAATTTTAGATATTTAATGAGTGAAAAGTTAATGAGCAAAAAGCTATACATCAAAACTTGGGGTTGCCAAATGAACGAGTATGACTCGCAGAAAATGGCTGAATTATTAGACTCTACACATGGTTTTGTATTAGCCGACGAAGCTGAAGATGCGGATGTTATCTTATTAAACACTTGTTCTATACGTGAAAAAGCTCAAGAAAAAGTATTTCATCAATTGGGCCGCTGGAAAAAGTTAAAAGAAAAAAATCCTGATTTACTTATCGGTGTTGGCGGCTGTGTTGCTTCACAAGAAGGTGATGCCATTCGCCAGCGTGCACCTTATGTAGACATGGTTTTTGGCCCGCAAACATTACATCGTTTACCTGAAATGATTCAACAAGTTACTGGTGACCATAATCCGGTTGTTGATGTAAGTTTTCCCGAAATTGAAAAGTTTGATCGTCTTCCTGAACCTAAAGCTGAAGGCGCTAGTGCTTTTGTGTCAATTATGGAAGGCTGCAGTAAATACTGTACTTTCTGTGTTGTACCTTACACACGTGGTGAAGAAGTAAGCCGTCCGCTTGACGATGTTTTATATGAAATAGCTCAACTTGCTGCTCAAGGCGTTCGTGAAGTTAATTTATTAGGACAAAACGTGAATGGCTATCGTGGTGTAACACACGATGATGAAATTTGTCGTTTTTCAGAATTATTACGTTTGGTTGCTACTGTTGATGGTATTGATAGAGTTCGTTATACAACATCGCACCCTATTGAATTTACCGATGATATTATTGAGGTATACAAAGACGTTCCAGAATTAGTTAGTCACTTACACTTACCAGTACAAAGTGGTTCAGATCGCATATTAACGCAAATGAAACGTGGTCATACTGCTTTAGAGTATAAATCTCAAATTCGAAAACTTAAGAAAGCACGTCCTGATATTTGTATGTCGTCTGATTTTATAATCGGGTTCCCTGGCGAAACAGATGCTGATTTTGAAGCAACAATGGATTTAATTAAAGCTGTAGATTTCGATTTAAGTTTTAGCTTTATATACAGCGCAAGACCAGGTACACCAGCTGCAGATATGGTTGATGATATTTCTGATGAAACTAAAAAACAGCGTTTACAAATTCTTCAAGACCAGATTACCCATCAAGCATTACGTATTGCGCGTCAAATGTTGAATACAGAGCAACGTATTCTTGTTGAAGGTCCTTCAAAGAAGAACCCAATGGAGTTACGTGGAAAAACAGAAAATAACCGCACAGTGAACTTTATTGCTCCTCACACCGTAATAGGACAATTTGTTGATATAAAAATTACAGATGTTTACGCAAACTCGCTTCGCGGTGAATTAGTTCGCGAAGAAAGTGAAATGGGCTTACGTATTGCGCATTCACCTGAAGACATATTAGCTAACAGTCATCATGCTGACAGTAAAATTGACGATTTAGGTGTTGGAACTTTCACACCATAATTCATCTGTTACTTTAATCTCAGCCTATACAAAATGGACATACATTTGAGCATAAGTATTAGTAAGAAATTTGACTTAGAACCACTTGATAACAATCGCCTAGCGAATTTATGTGGTTCAATGGACGATAACTTAAAAACGGTTGAACGCCGACTAGGTGTTAAAATAAGTTATAGTAGCAATCAATTTAAAGTGATGGGCGAGCCTGCTAATTGTGATGCTGTGATCGCATTAATTAGAAACTTATATATTGAAACAGCAACAGTTAAAGGTGAGCAAAAGCACATCAGCGATGAAATGGTACATTTAGCTATTTTAGACGCAAAAGTACTTGAGCAAGAGCCAACTAAAATTGATGTTGATTTTGATAAATTGGTCACAATAACAACAAAGCGTGGCGTTATAAAACCACGTAATCCTAACCAGCAAAGCTATGTACATAACATTATGAGTAATGACATTAGTTTTGGTGTGGGTGTTGCTGGAACAGGTAAAACTTATTTAGCGGTTGCCTGTGCTGTAGAAGCTCTTGAGAAACAAGAAGTTCGAAGAATTTTGTTAACGCGCCCAGCTGTTGAAGCGGGTGAAAAATTAGGCTTTCTTCCTGGTGATTTATCACAAAAAGTAGATCCCTATCTACGCCCTTTGTATGATGCACTTTTTGAAATGCTTGGTTTTGAAAAAGTTGAAAAACTCATTGAACGTAATGTCATTGAAATTGCTCCTCTCGCTTATATGCGCGGTAGAACTTTAAACGATGCTTTTATTATTCTTGATGAAAGTCAAAATACTACGGTTGAACAAATGAAAATGTTCTTAACCCGTATTGGTTTCAATGCCCAAGCAGTAATAACTGGCGATATAACGCAAGTAGATTTGCCACGCGGAGTAAGATCGGGGTTACGACACGCCATTGATGTACTTGACGATATTCCGGGCATTAGCTTTAACTATTTTGAATCTAAAGATGTCGTTCGCCATCCTGTTGTGGCAAGAATTGTCGATGCTTATGATGCTTTTGAACAAAAAGAAAAAAGTTTGAAAGAAGCAAAAAAAAATCATAGTGCTAATAATGCATCGGACAAGAGCTAGTGACAATTACCCTAGATCTTCAACAAGCATGCGATGCGAAAAATTTACCAACAAATACACAATTTCAACTTTGGGTTGATACCGCTTTAAATCATTACCAAAAAGATTTTGAACTTACTATTCGACTTGTTGAAGTCAAAGAAAGCCAAGCACTTAATTTACAGTATAGAGAAAAAGATAAACCGACTAACGTGTTATCTTTTCCTTTTGAAGTGCCTGAAGGCATTGAACTAGACCTACTGGGTGATTTAGTCATTTGTGCTGATGTAGTAGCAGAAGAAGCAAAAGAACAGAAAAAAGACCTTCATAATCACTGGGCTCATATGGTTATTCATGGCTGTTTACATTTATTAGGTTACGATCATATAGATGATTGTGAAGCGACTGAAATGGAAACGCTTGAAGCAAAACTATTAAACGAACTAATGATATCTGATCCTTATATTATAAATGGATAATGTGACTCATTTATAATCCGTTACACAAATAATCATTTACCACTTGAATTTACTTTCAATTGATTAGAAACTAAGCAGCAAGTTAACCCTATAGGAAATAAATAAGCTCTATGAGCGATGACCAACCCCATTCTAGCAACGGCTCTGCAAATAAATCGATACTTGATAAATTAGTACAAGTATTCACTGGAGAGCCGAGAAACAAAGAAGAACTGGTTGAGGTGTTAAATGACGCTGAAGACCGTGACTTAATTAAACCTGAAACCAAGTTAATGATCCAAGGTGTATTAGAAGTCTCTGATATGCGTGTGCGTGACATTATGATCCCAAGATCACAAATGGTCACATTGGATATTAATAACCCACTTGAAGAATCCTTACCTATTATTTTAGAGTCTGGCCATTCGAGGTTTCCTGTGATTAATGACGACATTGATCACATTGAAGGTATTCTACTCGCTAAAGACCTACTGGCTTATGGCTTTGGGCAACAAGAAGAATGCACCATAGCAGAAATAATTCGTCCATCTATTATTGTTCCTGAAAGTAAAAAAGTAGAACCTTTATTAAATGAATTCAGGTCAAAGCGCTACCACATGGCAGTAGTTGTTGACGAATATGGTGGTGTTTCAGGTCTTGTTACCATCGAAGACATTCTCGAGCTTATCGTTGGCGAAATTGAAGACGAAACAGATGATGAAATTGAACAAGACATCAAACACCTTGCCAGTAATGTTTATCAAGTCAATGCACTAACAGAACTTGATGACTTTAATGAATACTTTAATACCAAGTTCGATGAAAATGATGCTGATACAATAGGTGGCGTTGTTTTACATCAATTTGGTCATATGCCACAGAAAGGCGAATTAGTGATGATAGGTGATTTTGAGTTTAAAATTACTGCAGGGAATAATCGCCGTATTCAAACCCTACATATAATCATTCCTAAAGAACATAAAATCACTGGAAAAATTGTCGATTAACCTTGATGAGCATCAAAACACTAGGTATTAACCTCATACAGCGTCTACGCGCTAATTTACTTAATAAACAAAATTTATTCAGTTTTTTTTCTGGGCTAATTTTAGTGTTTTCATATGCACCATTTTCGCAATGGTGGATCATGGTTATTGTTCTCCCACTATTTTTTAATTCGATTAATGGCGCTGATGTAAGAACCGCAACCAAACAGGGTTTTATATTTGCATTAGGCTGGTTTGCAAGTGGTATTAGCTGGGTACATGTCAGTATTGATCAATTTGGCGGCTTACCACTGGCATTTTCATTATTACTGATGTTGCTACTTTGCTGTTATTTAGCGCTATACCCTGCATTGGCTTGTTATCTATCCAGTAGGTTTTCGCCTAATAAGACATTTTCTTTATGGTTACTCCCTCCATTTTGGATGATTAGTGAGTATCTACGCACTAACGTATTAACAGGGTTTCCTTGGTTGTCCATCGGTTACAGTCAAATTGATGGGCCATTGTCTAGTTTCGCTCCACTGATTGGTGAAGTTGGTATTAGTGTATTGTTGCTCATTATTGGCATTGCACTGATCAATACCGTGAAAGGTAGTTACCGTAGATCTCATTCCTTATTACTGTCAATCATTATAATAAGTACTTACTTATTAAGCTCCGTATCTTGGGTTAATCCCACACAGAACACAGTAAAAACAGCATTAGTTCAAGGAAATGTAGAACAATCAATGAAGTTTGAGCCAGAAAAAGAATGGCCAACAATGCTGATGTATCTTGACCACGCAAGAGAAAACTATGATGCTGACATTATCATTTGGCCAGAATCAGCTATAACAGCACAAGAACCAACTGCACAAGACTTCCTCGTGATGGCTGATAAGTCTGCCGCATTAAATAACAGTGCGATTATTACTGGGATATTAAATTATAAATTTGATTCAAAAGCATATTTCAATTCTTTAGTCGTTTTAGGGAAAAAGGAAAGCGCTGATGATGTTGGCCATTACCGTTATGATCACAGCAACCGTTACTATAAAAATCATTTACTCCCAATAGGGGAATTCGTTCCTTTTGGAGAAATATTAAGAACAATAGCACCTATCTTTAATTTACCTTATTCCTCATTTACTCGAGGCGATTATATTCAGTCAAACCTACTCGCAAATGGTCAACATATATTACCGTTGATTTGTTTTGAAATAGCCTTTCCTGAGCAACTTGCAGTTAATTTCACTGATGAAACTAATATTCTACTAACGGTAAGTAATGATTCATGGTTTGGAGACTCTCATGGCCCTCATCAACACTTAGAAATAGCGAGAATGCGAGCATTAGAATTTGGTCGACCATTACTTCGCGCAACAAATAATGGTGTTACGGCCATTGTTGATCACCAAGGAAAGATTCAAGCTAGATTGCCACAATTCACAGAAGCTGTTCTGAAAGCTGAAATTACCTTGGTAGAAGGAAAAACGTTCTATAGTCAATATTGGCAATTAATACACTGGCTAATTCCCTTTTTATTTTTAGTCATATTCTGCATTGTTCAGCGGTTGTTTAGTGCTAATAGCACATCATAAAATCAAACAAATCTTAATAATGTAAATTTATTTTCAATAATTTATAAACCTTTTCCCCTGTTCTCACGACTTACTTTGAGATATTCGGGGGAAATCATGAAAATAAAAGATACCAGTGAACAAGATATTCGGGTTATTACAACCACTCATAAATCAAAACGTTTTGCATTTATCACTATTGGTGTACTGCTAGCAGCAGCTTTAATCTGGCAGGTTGCACCATCAGCTAAAAGGTGGAGCCAAGCAGAAAAATCTGTGTCCATTGACCGCATAAGGATTGCCACGATTACGAGAGGTGATTTCACTCGAGATATTTCAGTTTTAGGCCGTGTTGTTGCAGCAGTTAGTCCTACAGTCTATAGCCCTGCAGATGGTACTATCACTTTGTCAATTGAAGCTGGACATGAAGTTAAGGCAGGACAAACCTTAGCTATGGTTGACAGTCCAGAGCTCACCAGCCAACTTTTTCAACAACAAGCAATTCTTGAAAGCTTACAATCAAGCTTTGAACGCCAAAAGATACTCGCCAAAAAACAACGGTTAATAGATCAAAAATCTGTAGATCTGGCTAATGTGAAATTAACTGCAGCAAAAAGAGAGAAAAGAAGAGCAGATCAAGGCTACAAAAAAAATGCCATCAGCCAAATAGACTTTGAAAAATCCCAAGACGAACTTGAGAATGCCAGCCTATTGCATAGCCATGCCGAACAAGATGCCACGCTTAACATTGAAAGTTTAGACTTTGACAGTAAGTCACTGCTATTAGATTTACGTCGCCAAAAGTTAATGTTGTCAGAACTTCAACGTCAAGTTGACGGATTAACCATTATATCACCCGTCAATGGCATTGTTGGTAATCTGAATATTCAAAATAAAACGTTCTTAAGCAAGAACCAAGCTATCTTAACAGTCGTCGATCTAAGTCAGTTCGAGGTTGAAATTGATATACCCGAGAGTTATGCCGATGACTTAGCTTTAGGTATGGACGTTAGTATTAAATTTGAACAAGAAAGTTTTAGTGCCCGTCTAATAACAATTTCCCCCGAAATACTGAATAATCAGGTTACTGGACGGGTGCGCTTCTTAACCGAAATGCCTAGAAAACTTCGCCAAAACCAACGGCTAAACACCCAAATAATTCTTGAACAAAAATCAGATATTCTCCAAGTAAAACGTGGCCAGTTCTTAGAAAGCAGTGGTGGACGACACGCCTATTTAATAAAGGATGGTCTTGCCGAAAAAATAGCTATTACGACAGGCGCTAGAAGTTTAAGTCATGTTGAAGTACTTAATGGTTTATCTGAAGGCGATCAAATCATCATCTCTGGAACCGACAGTTTCAATTCTGCTGAGAAGATATTACTCAGCCAAAACTAATCATACATTTAAAAAAACCAAATAATAAATATTTAACAAAGAAAGGATCCTAATTATGCTTGTTATGAAAAATGTTAATAAAATATTTCAAATCGCTGATATTCAAACCCATGCACTACGAGACTTCAGCTTAACGGTAAATGAAGGAGACTTTCTCAGTGTAACGGGTCCTTCTGGCTCAGGTAAAACAACTTTTTTAAACATTGCCGGACTACTTGAAACTTATACAAATGGTGATTTTTTACTTGATGGAGAAGATGTTGGTCAATTAAATGATAAAGGCCGTTCAAGAATGCGCAATGAAAAAATAGGCTTCATCTTTCAAGGTTTTAATTTAATTCCTGATTTGAATCTTTTTGACAATGTTGATGTTCCCTTACGTTACCGAGGTTTCAATTCGAAAGAACGTAAACGCAGAATTTTAGAAAACTTAGATAGAGTCGGTTTAGCTTCACGAATGAAACATTTACCTAGTCAACTATCTGGAGGACAACAACAACGAGTCGCTATCGCTAGAGCGCTAGCCACTGATCCTCGCTTTCTTTTAGCTGATGAACCTACCGGAAATTTAGATTCGGAAATGGCGCAAGGCGTGATGAGTTTATTAGAAGAAATTAATCAGCAAGGCACCACAATTATTATGGTCACTCATGATGCCGCTTTAGCTAAAAGAGCGAGACGTCAAGTACAAGTAAAAGACGGCCGTGTCAGTGAATTAGATCTTGTTAGCCATAGAGCTATCGCTTAATTATTAGAACGGAATTTATCATGTTTAATTATTATTTAAAGATTGCGTGGATCAGTATTTTAAGACATTGGGGCCTTAGTCTATTGATGGTTTCTGCTATTGGTTTGGGTATTGGTGCTGCAATGACAACCATCACAGTAAATTATTTAATGTCTGCTGATCCCATCCCGCATAAGAGTAAACAATTATACTATGTACAACTCGATAGTTGGGATGTTAACGATCCCTTTGATGAAGGTTTAAATCCACCAGATCAACTTACCTATATCGATACCACAAATTTAATGAACGCACAAAAAGCGTTTCGTCAAAACGCGCAGGCCCAAGCAAGTGGGGTGATCGAACCCAATGATCCTGAATTATTGCCAATGACCGTAAGTGGACGGGCTAATTCTGCAGATTTTTTCATTATGTTTGATGTTCCTTTTATTTACGGTAGTGGTTGGACACACGAAGCAGATGTTAATAAAGAGCAAGTTATTGTGTTGAACAAAGAGACAAACGATAAACTTTTTGGAGGTGAAAACTCAGTAGGACAAACAATAAAATTGGATGGCAACTTTTTTAAAATTGTTGGTGTTATCGACAAATGGCAGCCAAAACCGCGCTTTTATGATATCACCACGGGTGCATTTAATAACTCTGAAGATATTTTTGTGCCTTTTAGTATGATAGCCGAACAAAAAATTAGTCGTTCAGGTAATAATAGTTGTTGGAAGCCTTTTGGCGATGGCTTTGCCGCTTATTTAGCGTCGGAATGTATTTGGACACAATTTTGGGTTGAGTTAAAAACCGAGCAAGATAAACAAGATTACCAAACTTTTTTAAATGCGTATGTTGAAGAGCAAAAAGCTTACGGTCGCTTTTTACGCCCCATGGACAATAGATTAAGTAATGTTATGGAGTGGCTTGAAAATCAAGAAGTTGTCGCTGACGACGCTAAAATGATGATGGCAATGTCCTTAATGTTTTTAATCGTTTGTTTGTTAAATACCGTTGGCCTACTCCTCGCTAAGTTCTTAGGAAAAGCGCCTGAAATTGGTTTACGTCAAGCTCTTGGTGCAAGTAGAGTTACCCTGTTCAGTCAATATATTATCGAATCCGCTTGTATAGGTATAGCGGGTGGAATATTAGGATTAGGGTTAGCATTTTTAGGCCTGATGGGCGTTGAGAGCCTTTATGGTGAATACATGCAAGGACTTGCCACACTCGATGGAACAATGATGATTTTAGCACTGATTATTGCTTTAGTTTCATCAATCCTCTCAGGCATATATCCCACTTGGCGAGCTTGTAATATTCAGCCCGCTCAACAACTGAAAAGCCAATAATAAGGAACTGTCATGTTAGAAATAGGATTGATATTTCGCGCCTTAATGCGCAATAAAATGGGTGCCTTACTTATCGCATTTCAAATAGCCTTAACCATGGCGATTATGGTAAATGCTATATTTATGATCCAAGATAGGCAACAACAAATGAAACGACCAAGCGGTATTGACGAGAATAATACTTTTTATTTAACCAATACCGTATTTGCTCAAGATCACAATTTTCAAGCAGAACTACAGACAGACTTGAATACGATAAGAAAAACACCTGGGATTGTAGATGCAATACAAATCAATGCTATACCTCTTAGTGGTGGTGGTTGGTCTATGTCATTACAGCTCGAACCAGGGGAGGATAAGGATGCGATAGGAAGTGCACTCTACATGGTTGATGAACATGGAATTAACACAATGGGCTTAACGCTTATTGCAGGAGAGAACTTTTCCCAAGAAGACATTCAATGGCGTGGCGAGGGTCAATCAAAATGGCCACCTAAAACCATAATAACAAAAGCATTTGCTTCACAACTTTTTCCAGATGATTGGCAATCGGCAATTGGAAAAACCTTTTATATTTCACAATCTCAACCCATGCAAATAATAGGCATAGTTGAAGCATTGCAAGCTCCCTGGAATGGTTGGGATGGTGTTGAACGAAGTATGTTAGTTCCTTTTCAAATGGAATCGTCAAGTAGTTATTATTTGATTCGCACGGAAGCTGGAAAACGCGATCAGATGATGCCAATCATAGAGAAGGAGTTAGCTGAAAGAAACAAAGGCCGAATAATTCGTAGAGTTACCACAATTGAAGATACTCGAAAACGCAGTTATCGCCAGCATAACGCGACGAATAAAATATTAACCACTGTTGTAACAACACTCACACTGATCACAAGCTTTGGTATTGTTGGTTTAGCCATTTTTAGTATTAACCGTAGAACTAAACAAATAGGAACAAGACGTGCTTTAGGAGCAAACCGTTGGCAGATTATGCGCTACTTTATGGTGGAGAATTTTATAATATCTGCCGTTGGTGTAATCATTGGTTCATTAGCTGCTGTTGGTTTGAATATGTGGCTTGTATCGACTTTTAACTTAACACCTATTAGTTTTAAATTAGTTTTATTTGGTGTTGTGACCTTATTTCTAGTTGGTCAGCTGGCGGTATTATACCCAGCAAGAAAAGCAGCACTCATTCCTCCAGCAACAGCAACAAGAACAATTTAGTTAAAATTAAGTTCTACTGAAAGATCACTTTGTTGGATTTTAAAAGGGCACTATTTTAGTGCCCTTTTTTATTGTTAATAATTAGTATTATTAAAAAAAGACATGATAAAGTGAAACACTGATTCCCTTAAAATAATTATAATATGAAAAAGTCATCCAAATTATTTAGCGCCGTATTACTGAGCTTTAGCCTTGTTACTCAAATGGCAATTGCTCAAACAACTTTAATTAAAAACGTACAGGGTTACACTCTTGAAGGAAGTAAATTAAAGCAATTTAATGCAATACAATTTACTGATGACAAGATTGATAAATTATTTTCAAAAGATGATACGTTGCCTACATCAGAAAAAATGACCTTTATCGATGGCCATGGAAAAACCTTGATGCCTGGTTTAATTGATGCTCATGGACATATTTTAAGTTACGGTTTAAGTTTGATGCAAGCAAATGTAGGAGGTACAGTTTCTGAAAATTCAGCCGTTAAACTGGCCGTTAACTATGCAAAGCAGAATCCTAATATTACATGGATACAAGGCCGTGGCTGGAACCAAGTTCAATGGTTAAATAAAAAATTTCCTACGGCAGCATCTCTAGATGAATTTTTTCCCAATACTCCTGTTTGGTTAGACAGAGTTGACGGCCATGCTGGCTGGGCAAACACAAAAGCGATGGAACTTGCAGGCATTACATCAAAAACTAAAAGTCCTGCCGGTGGCGAAATAATTAGAGATGAAAATAATCAACCAACTGGTGTTTTTATTGATAATGCTATGGACTTGATCATCAAAAGTATTGCTCCGCTTACTCAAAAAGAACAAAAAAATGTATTACAAAAAGCACTGCATAAACTCGCATCTTATGGTTTAACCAGTGTTCATGACGCAGGAATTTTTACTGACAACTTACAGGTATTCAAAGAGCTCAATGATGAAAATTTATTGCCTATTCGGGTAAATGCCATGTTGTACCTACCTTCAAGTAACTGGCAATCCACGATAAAAAAGGGGCCATTTACCAGTAAAAATGACATGCTGAACTTCAACAGTGTAAAGATTCAAGCCGATGGAGCTTTAGGTAGTCGTGGCGCTTCACTCATTGATGGATATTCTGATCACGCTGGCCATAAAGGACTTTTGCTACATGACAAAGAAAGCTTAAATTTGTATATGAAAACGGCGATGAATGCTGGATTTCAAGTAAATACCCATGCCATTGGTGATAATGCTAACAAAGTAGTTCTAGATTCTTATCAAGCACTTATAAAAACTACAAATAGTCGTGCACTTCGCCATCGTATTGAACATGCGCAAATACTACAGTTAAGCGATATCCCTCGCTTTGCTGAACTTAATGTCATCGCTTCGATGCAAGCGACTCATGCCACTAGTGATAAAAACATGGCAGTTGACCGTATTGGTAAAAAACGTATTTTAGGTGCTTATGCGTGGCGCAAGCTAATTGACGCTCAAGCCGTTATTGCTGCAGGCTCAGATTTCCCTGTAGAATCTCCTAATCCGTTTTTTGGCTTACACTCATCAGTAACACGTCAAGATCATCAAAATCAACCTAAAAATGGTTGGTACGCTGAAGAAAGTATGACTCGACTCGAAGCCTTGCGAAGCTTTACCATAGATGCCGCATATTCAGGGCACCAAGAAAATATATTAGGGAGCTTGGAAAAGGGTAAAAAAGCAGATTTCATCTTATTAGAGAATAATTACTTTACCGAAAACCAAGAAGACATCTGGAAAAATAAAGTATTAGCTACATGGGTTAATGGTAAAAAGGTATACCAACTATAATCAGCGTTTTTAATAAGCTATGACATAAAAAAGCCCTAATATAATTAGGGCTTTTTTGTACGTTACTTATAGCGAATAAACTATTACTTCTTGTGCATCGTAACTTTGTTTCGACCTGCATCTTTTGAAAGGTACATGGCTGAGTCAGCACATGCTATCCAAGCCTCATAAGTTTCAATGCTGTTGTCTATTTCAGCAATACCCATACTGACCGTATATTTCAGATCAATATCATTATATTTAACGACTGATTTTTCAATTTCTATTCTCAAGCGTTCAGCAAATACTTTACCGCTTTCGGCTGGAGTATCAGCTAATAATATAACAAACTCTTCTCCACCATACCGCCCAGAAACATCTGTTTCACGAACATGATGGCGAATAAGCCCTGAAATATGACGAATAACTTCATCGCCAACAACATGTCCATATGTGTCGTTAACATCTTTAAACTTATCAATGTCAATCATAACTAGGCAGCTAGGATTTTGACTACGTATCCAGCGCTTAAATTCTGCTTGTAAACAATGCTCCCAATGTGTTCTGTTAAATAATTTAGTCAAGCCATCTGTTTGACTCAAAATAGCTAACTCTTTATTGGCTTGCTCTAAATCTTTTTTATGAGAGGCATTATCAGTAACATCGTAAACGATTAAGCAAAGGTGTGTGACAATACCTGTTGCTGACATCAGAGGAATAAAGGTTGTATTTTGGTACATATAATCAGCCGCACCAGTTATAGGGCGGTAATTTTGAAATTTAAATAAATAGGGACGTTGCTCCCAGATAGTAAAAGCTTTATTTTTTAATAAGAAAACTGATTCTGCTTTGCGCTTAAACCAATCTTCTGGAATTTCATCAAATAAAGGGAAAAGTACTTTGTCCTTTACTTCACGTGGTAATAAACCACTGTGATTTTCCATAAAGCCATTCCATATTTGAATCTTATAATCCCTATCTAGTACGACCAGACCCACATCGATGGTGTGTAGCATTTCCATTAACCAATGTAATTCATTTATCTGTGATGTTTCTAATGACATAGTTAATCCAGTAAGTAAGAGATTTTATTATTGAGTGTTCGCATAGACTCTTCAGTAAAAAGTAAGAGTAAATCACACTTTATTTGATAGTCTTCAATGCTATAACTAATTTCGATAGCTAATGTTCGTTTCCATTTTTTAGAGTTTGTCGCTATTAATTCAGATATTTTTTTATGTTGCCCCAAAACAACAGGATGACCTTGACTGAAAGGCATATCAAGTTGAGCAGAAACACCATTTAAACAGGCTCCAATGAGCACGTTCGCTAAATCCATTAACAGCTCTAACTCAGTACTTTCATCAACTTCATATTTGTAGTTCATTAATGAAGCGACATCTTTAAAACTTGAATCATTTAAAATAAGTAAGGCTTCACCTGAAATACCTGCGCCAATAAAGCCTTGGCAAATACCAGAGGTACTTTCTTGTTCTTCAACATCAGATAGCGCCATACTCAATTCGCTCACTTCAATTAAGTTAACGTTAGGAATAGGAAGAACAACAAATACATCAAGTAAACGTGCTAATAAATCTCCAGCTTGCCCCATAGCAACGTTGGCTATTTCTTGGTAACAATCCCTCAACTCAGGATCTAAGAAAAAATCTTCTTCTGGTATTGCTTTATTAACGCTAACTGTTGCTGCTGCTTGAGTAAGTGGTGCAAGCTCAATATGCGCAGCAGGTGCTTCTACTCTAGGAGGTTTTTCAATCACAATGGGTAACGATTCTTCTTCACCACCATCATTTTGAGTAAAAATACCGTAAGCAGATAATATTTCGGTTAATTTTGCTTTATTAACGGGTTTTTGAATAAAGTCTAATGCGCCTAGACTTGTTACTCTTTGATGAGCTTCTGGTTGTATATCACCAGAAATAACAATCACCATGGCATTTAAGTCTTCTTTAACAATGGTTTCAAGTACTTGGTAACCATCCATTACTGGCATATTCAAATCAAGAAGAAGAACATCTCCTTTGCCAGCTTTAATAGCTTCAATGCCCTCTTTACCATTGGTAGCAAAAGTAATGTCTACATCCCAGCCATCAGGCAATGAACGTGCGACTTGCTTTCGCGCCATGTTCGAGTCATCACAAATTAAAAGGGGTATTGACATATTTTCATTATTCCTAATTCAAAGATAATAGTTGAAACGATGATATTTCGATATTTTACTGTTTATCTATAAATAACAATAGATAATATTTGAAATAATGCACTAAATAATGGCTATTTTTTATTGTCAAAGTTAACATCTGTACATCAATAACTATAGAACACTTTAACAATATGAAATTTTCAAATTTATTATTTACTTTTTCACTTTTAATAACTTTAAATAGTTTCACTATTTTTAAAGTATCAGCGAATTCATTTCATAACGATAATTTACAGCAAACAACCAATTTAGTTAAGGCAAACAACAAGTTTATAACACTATTAGGCTCTCAAGTTGATGTTGGTCAAAAAGCACCTGATTTTAAAGTGGTCAATGGAAGCTTCTCTCCTGTAACACTCGCTGAGTTTTCAGGAAAAAATATACTTATTTCAGTTGTGCCAAGCTTAGATACTGGCGTGTGTTCAGTGCAAACGAAACGTTTTAATGAAGAGATAGCCAATTTGCCGCAAGACATCGTTATGTTAACGATTAGTAATGACTTACCCTTTGCACAGAAGCGTTTTTGTAAAACCGAAAATATCAATAAATTAGTCGTTTTATCTGACTCAGTTTGGCGTAATTTTGGTATGAACTATGGCTTGCTTATTAAAGATATGGGGTTATTAACGCGAGCAATATTTATTATCGATTCATCGGGAAAGGTAGCTTACAAAGAGATTGTTGCTGACATTTCGAAGCATCCTGATTATGAGTTGGCGCTTTCTACAATGAAAGCATTAAGTCCAGTAGAAGTATTAACTGAAGAAACAACTGAAGAAAAACAGTAAAAAATAAAACACTTGTTTTTCAACATCTTAGCCATTAGATGAATTTTAACTTCATCTTTAACTTGAAAAGTACAACATCAATCCCATCTTTAATAGTGTAGTCGCCACAAGCTAAACGGGGCTACATTAACCGCCTGTTCAATATTGAAAGGCACATTAAAATCCTTAGAATTATATTTTTAGCCTGACTATTTCGCGACTTATACGTTGGTTATATCAAGCAAAGAAACATTCCAAGGAAATCACATATTGCTAATACCCTAATATTTTAATTATGGGTATAACAAATAGGATATGAATTATGCGTACACAAACAGATTTCAGCCCACTTTACCGTTCATTTATTGGTTTCGACCATTTAGCGGGTTTAATTGAAAAAGCTTCTCGAACAGATAAACAATCGTCTTATCCCCCTTACAATATTGAATTACTCGCTGAAGACCAATATAGAATTACCATGGCTATTGCTGGTTTCGCCGATGAAGATCTCGAGATAGAATCTAAACAAAACACCTTAGTTGTAACCGGTACTAAAGCAGCTAATAGTACGGGAGCTCAACGAAATTTTTTACACCAAGGTCTAGCAGAACGTAACTTCGAACGAAAGTTTCAACTCGGCGACCATGTCAAAGTTATTGGCGCTTTTATGGAGCATGGCTTGCTTCATATTGATTTAGAAAGAGAAATACCAGAAGCCCTAAAATCAAGAAAAATAGCGATAAATGGAAAAAGCTTATTACAAACCAAAGCACCTATTGTAACTAATAAACCATTAGGAGAAGCAGAAAGCTAAACGTTTCAACTGATATGTTTCTCCCTTATATTTTTGCCCAGTGAATAACTGGGCTTTTTTTGTTCAAACCATTTGAAAATATAGATAATGTATAAAGCACTTTGATGACAAGATTATAGTAATAAATTTCTATTTATTCATAACGTAGCGCGTCAATGGGGTCTAAATTAGCAGCTTTGGCCGCAGGTATAATACCAAATAATAAACCAACACCAGCACTGAATCCAAACGATAAGACTACAGCCCACATAGGTACTTCAGCAGAAGGTAAGTCAATAAGATTACTCACTAAAGCCCCAACCCCATAACCTAATGCCAAACCAATTAAACCGCCAAGTAAGCACAAAAAGACAGCTTCAATCAAAAATTGCAAAAGTATATCAACACGTGTCGCGCCTAATGCTTTTTGAATACCTATTTCACGCGTACGTTCAGTTACAGAAACGAGCATGATATTCATAATGCCAATGCCTCCAACAAGTAATGAAATACCAACGACACCACTTAGTACCATAGTGGTACTTGATGTAATGTTATTTACTGTTTCAAGCATTTGTTCTGCTGTACTAATTTTAAAGTCATCACCCGTTTCTTTTGATAAATTATGATTTCTTCGCAGTAGGTTTTTAATATGCTGTTTAATGCCATCGAGTTGGTTAGCATCATCTACTTGCAAAGAAATACTAAGATCTGGTTCTTCAGCACCGCCCAATAATGCTCTGGTCGTCGTATATGGCAGAAGAATAAAGTCATCTTGGTCAAAACCAAAGAGTTTACCTCGCTTCTCCAAAACACCAATGACTTTAAACCATTCTCCACCGATCATAATATACTGGCCAACAGGAGAGCCTTTAATTTCAAGTTTACCGATAATAGAGTCTCCTAACACCGCAACACGACGTCGGGACTTATCATCATTAATATTAAAAAAACGACCAGACTCAGGAAATATACCATACAGAGCTTGATAACTTGACCCAGTGCCAACGACTCTTGTTGCTGTTGATTCACCTTTATATTGCACGACACCATTTGGACCTGTAGCAGCTACAGTTGGGGTAATATGGCTAATTCCTGAAACTTTATGTTTAATTTCAAGGTAATCTCGATAACTTAATTTAGCAATTTTTCCTTGTAACCTTTCTTTGAGAGGCGTGAAAGCATTAATATTTACAACATTAGTGCCCATATCGTCAAATTGTGAAGTTATACTGCTTCCTAAGCCCTGTACAACTGAAACAACGGCAATTACAGATGCAACGCCAATAATAATACCTAATGTTGTTAAGAAACTTCTAAAACCATGAGCTCGAACTGAGTGTGCTGCTGAACGCGTGCTTTCAACGACTTTAAATAAAAGGCTAGACATGTTTAGCATCCTTTTGCAGTTGTTGTTTATATTTAAGTTCTATATCAGGGTTTGTAGAATCAGACACTAAACGCCCATCACTTAAACGAATAACTCTTTGGCAACGATCAGCAATTTCTTGTTCATGTGTAACAATAATGAGTGTTTGACCATCTTGATGCAGCTCATCAAATAGCGCCATTATTTCCATTGTTGTGGCTGAATCTAAGTTACCTGTAGGTTCATCAGCCAATAGTATTGCTGGTTCAGTGACTAATGCACGAGCAATTGCGACTCGTTGACGTTGCCCACCAGACAACTGATTTGGCAAATGATCAACACGCTCTTTTAAACCAACGCGAGTAAGGGCTAACTCAGCTTTTATCTTTCGTTCTTTTAAAGGCATCCCCCGATAAATTAATGGTTGCATAACATTTTGTAAGGCACTCGCTCGCGGTAATAAATTAAAGCTTTGAAAAATGAAACCAATTTCTAAATTTCTTATCCCAGCGAGAACAGTTTCATCGAGTTTTGACACATCTTTGCTTTTTAGCTTATATTCGCCATCTGTTGGATAATCCAAGCAGCCAAGAATATTCATTAACGTCGATTTGCCCGATCCCGATTGCCCAGTAATGGCAAGATAATCGTTAAGTTGAATATCGAGATCAAAATCATTAAGTGCATAAAATTCTTGATTACCCATTTTATAAAGCTTGGCAATTTTACTTAACTCGATGATTGCTTTAGTTGCCTTTTTTTCAATAACTTCTTTAGACATCATTTATGCCTCTTTATCGATCACTTTCACTGACTGAGCATCTTTTAATTTACCTAATGCTCTTGCTGGCCCAGTGATGACTTTATCGCCAATTTTTATACCTGAAGTTATTTCTTGTAACCGATCATTAGAAATTCCTAATTCAACACTACGTTTAACGGCTTTACCGTCAATGAGCACAAAAACGTGGTCGAAATTATCTTCAGTTGACTCCTCATCGTCCTCTTTTTGCTTTTCTTGTTTAGCAAAAATCACCGATTCACTAGGAACTGCTATCGTTTTATTCTTGCTCTGTGTGTATATTTCCGCTCGGCAACTCATGCCTGGCCTAACTGCAATTGTATTTGAGTCAGATAATAAAATTTTCACTTTAAAGCTTAAGCCTTGTCGACCTTGTGCGCGTTTAGCGGTAGTCGCAATACTTTGTACTTCACCTTTTAGCGCGTTATCCGGAAATGCTACTGCAAATATATCGGCTTGTTGGCCAACAAGAATATTAGCAATGTCAGCTTCATCTACTTGTACTTCAATAAGAATCGATGATGGGTCGGCTAATGTAATCAAATTAGATCCTGAGATATTAGTCGTTCCACTAATAGCTGTTTCACCTTGTTTAATATCTACAGAAGTCGCTATACCATTAATAGGTGAGCGAAAAACAGTTTTATCTAAACGTTCTTGTGCTTTATCAAGTGTTGCCTCAGCTTGAAGTAATGATTCTTGACGAGAGCGTAAGTCAATTTTTGCTAACGCGTATTGATTATCAATGAGCTCATAAGCGTCACGATCAAGAATTTTTCTTTCATATAAATCATGCTTACGTTGCCATTGAGATTTTAAGTTCTCAATCTTTTTTTGTTGACGTTCAATAGCTATTTTCTGAATACGAACAAAAGCGGCTTGTTGCTCTACATCAGCGCGGAATGTACGAGGTTCAAGACGCATTAAGACCTGCCCCTTAGTAACCTCTTCACCTTCTTCTATCAACATTTCACTGACTTGACCTATTACTTCGGATCGTAATTGAACCTGTTCTTTATAAACTAAAGTCCCTGATGCCAAAATTGAACGTTTAATATTTTCAGCTTCAATCTGCTGGACTTTAACTTCGAGCGACTGTGATTTACCCGTTTTTTTAAAATAGGCAAGACTTACTAACCCAATAATGACAGTAATTATAATCAGTGATTTTTTCATTAATCAATTCTCTTTTAAGCGATAAACAAGATATATAAAGCCCAAAAACTGAAGATAAAAAGTTGCGGCGCAGCAGCAATGATCAATGCTTTTTTACTTTTTATATTCAACCAAGAACGAAGGCCAATAGCGGTAATTGCGATCATCCAGAATGTAAATAAATTAAGTGCCTCAAGCAAACCGAACCAAGCACTACTCGCCTCTACAGAAAACAATAAACTGTTAAAGCTTGTTGGCTGTAAATCTTGCATTGATACCAAACCATCGGCTGAAAAAAAGATAACAAGTGCACTGAGTAATGCAGAAACAATTGCAGGTAAGCTTGCCCACCAAGTAAATGCAAACCACTGAGTAAATTTATATTCACTACCAGCAGTTACTTTTGTCGCTATGTTGTAATAAACAGCGGTGAGCATATTGATAATAACAAAACCTACAGTGCCGCCAATAGCAGTAGTCCATAGCATCGTATCTTTCTCATAGAAGCTAGCCATTACTTTAAGTTCATCATCGGTCATTGGTTTTGAAGCTGCCGCTTGATTAATCATTTGCTCTTTTAGCCAAGCAAAGTCAACAGCATTGAAGTAATACAAAAATAAAGTAAACGTTGAGGTAAGTAATATTATAAAGGGTAACCAAGACCAGCCTTTTTTTTCTTTAATCGTATCAAAGGCCACGGAGGGTGAAAGTAAGGTATCCAAGCAAGCTTGAAATGGGTTTGCAGACATTTTCATAATATTCTCTTTTATTAATTTATTTAAAGATACTGTGATAAGTTTTGTATTTTCATTTGAGATTAATAGTCTCTACTTAACTTATAGACACTGAATTTATACTCGAATGAAAAACGTTATTTTAATTTATAGTTAAGTTAGTCTTATAAAATTTAGTTTTATTACAGATAATTTGATTTTTTTATAAATATATACAAATTAATTTTTTATCGACAATAAAATATAAATATCACAAAGATTTCTGTTTACTAAGAAGGTATTATAATCTCATCAGTTTTATCAAAATTACGGTATAGAAATAAAGTGAATAAAGGATCTGAATTAAGAGCTCGTTATAACGATAATACACGTGGCGTCTATTTTATTGGTACAAGCCCTCCGAAAAGTGATACACCTTTAGAGCAAGTTGAAAATATTGCTGAAAAGCTACTTGAACGGGTCAGTGATATCGATTTCGATGGTTTGATTGTTTACGATATTCAAGATGAAGATTCGCGTACTAATGTACCTCGCCCATTTCCTTTTAAATCAACGGTAGATCCACGTTATTATGCATCTTTGTTGCAGAATCAATCTCAACGACCGGTGATCACATATAAAAGTGTCGTGCAATCAAATAGCGATGATTTTGATCAATGGGCTAATGAAGCTTGGCAAGACTATGGAATTCGTGATGTTGTACTTGTTGGAAGTCCTTCACAGAAAAACAAAATTTCTTTACCGCTTGCTAGCGCTTATAAAACCTTAGTTGATAATCAGAATGATTTTTTTATTGGTGGCATTACCATTGCCGAACGTCATGCAAATAAAGGTAATGAACATACACGATTAATAGAAAAGCATCATCAAGGGTGTAACTTCTTTATTTCACAAGCTATTTATAACCCTCAAGCTACGATAGATATGCTGACGCGTTATGCCATTGAATGTCAGCAGCAAGGGTTAAAACCACAACGTATTATCTTAACGTTTTCACCATGCGGAAGTAAAAAAACGCTTGAGTTTATCGAATGGTTAGGCGTGAGTGTTCCTGAAGCGACGAGTTTACGTATTCTTAACGCGGAAAAGCCGCTTTATGAATCTATTCGTATTTGTTTAAACACATTACAGCAAATACTCGACGCCGTATTACCTTACGACTTACCATTAGGTTTAAATATTGAGAGTTTAACTAATCGAAAAGAAGAAATTGACGGTTCAATTTTATTGTATAAATTACTCCGTTCTACAATGGAAAACTATCTATCAAAACAAGAGCTTGAACGATTAATTCATCAAAAGTAAATTGTATGATTCAGAAGAGGATTTTTTTATTTGAAACTTATCATGAAAACAGAGTTTGATAATTTAAGAAAAAATCCTCTGCATCAATACCAAAGCGACACTAATGGCGAGAAGCAAGTCGTGAAAATTTATTTTGGCGAGTTACTTATCGCCAAAATGATCAAGCTAAAAAAGTCTATTCGATATTTTGGCGTAAAAGGTTACGCGAAATACTTAATAGCAAATGATGACACTTTATTATGAAAGTACTTCGCCTTCAAAATTAATGCCCTGCCACCCTTGCTTAATAAAATTTCTAATATTTCCGTGATCTATTCCTTCAGGGTTTAACAATACATCTTCACGGTAATATTGACCAAAACACGCTAATGTTAATTCTTTCGATAAGTCATGTAATTTAGCAAAAGCAAAAATCTTGCATGACCCTTCATTAGACCCCGCTTCATTAATTAAATCACCATTGCTAAATGTGCAAGGTTTATAATGGTAGTTAGCAGAAATAATGTCCATCAACTCATTGAATTCGACCTGTTCTGGTGAAGTACTTAACTTTTCTATAAAAATATTTACTTTCATTGTATACCTGTTTCTAATTTATAAGGTTTCTATAATCATAACGTCAACGGCCACTATTATAACTAAAGCGGATAGAACATGTGTATTAATAATAGCTGCACTGTACTTTTCATTATTCCATAAATTATTTATAGTAATGAAAGAAAGTTATATAGTTCCTTACTAAGGAACTATATAACTTCGCTAGTGCTTTCGAAACCAAATGTAACATTTGGAATTAACTTGCCTATAGAGTGAATAACATAACTTTGATAAGCTGATTCCTATTGAAATTAAAGAAACACACCAAAGGCTAAAACATGAAAATATTTCAAAACAAAGAGGTACAAGGCTTATGTTTATGCCTTGCTGTGATGGGTATAACCTATGCATTTTTGTTAATGCTTTTGATAATGTTCACCGGTATTAAGTTATATAAAACAGTTATTGTTGTAACCACAATTTCAAGCATACTTTTTACACTTGGTCTCAATAAACAAGTTAAAAACCGTTTAAGACTACAAATTGAAAATTTATTTGCAAAAAAAGTGACTATCTAAATTTATTTATCACGCTATAGATTCTACTGTAGCGTTTATAACATTCAAAAATCACTAAGCACTTTCAGTTAAAACACTGACTGATCATTTCGTCTATTCTACTATCAAAATAATGATAAAAAATCTGTTTATTTGACATCTAAAACGCATTCTCTTTCCCTATAAAACAACACCATTAACACATTGAATATGTTAATGGTGCTGTTTGTAGGGACTGCGTATTAATACTTAGATGAAGTTACACCTCAGCTTTATTCTTTCTTAACCAGTACGCTCCATAAAGTAATGAAATACCCACCAATACACTTACTATATTTAATTTAGTAATAAGTGCTTGCAGAGGAACAGTTCTAGCGAAGTTCTCTTGCCCTTGAACAGATTCGATAAACTGTGATGAAAGCGAGAAGTAGTCAAGCAATAAAGTACCAATAAATGGTTTTGATAAATGGAAATAATGTACAACAAAACCTTCAACTAATAAAAGAACAGCTACAGGTAATATTGCCCATAAAAATGGTGCTTTTTTCGCATACATAGACGCTAACATTAACCATGAAAACAAAGGCAACATCCAAACTGCAAAGGGAATAATATGTAACCAAACGAGTGATACTCCACTCACAATGCCAGCATTAGTCCAAAATACCCAGAAGCTAACATCATAACCAACAGACAAAACAATACAGGCTACAAAAGCTAGCAGAAGAATAAAACATAAAGTCGCTGTTGCTGCGCCTAAAAAAATGGCTGGTATTGCCAAAGCACCGGTAATGAGTTTAGCTATAATCGAAGTGGCATCAGAAACAGGTAACGAACGCCAAAACATAATAGATAAATCTCTTCTTTCATCAAACAAACATACCGTAAAATAATAAAGTTGAATGATTAAGGCCACGGCTAAAAATGGCGCAAATAAAGAAAGTGCCATAACAAAAAACATCTTCGGTAACATTTCCATATTAGCTGAAGTTAATGTTTCAGGAAAGCTTGCTATTTCTTGAAAGATTTCAGAAAACGTTACATTACTTTGCATAAAGATAATCAATGGCATCACGATAACTAAAATAGCGATAACGCTAGGAACCCATTTTAGAATATTGCTAAATTCCCATAATTCTTTTTTGATTAAAGTTGCTAATATTTTTGTATTCATGAACATATCTCCTTGGTCATCACACCAACAAAAATGTCAGCTAAACTCGGTACGCTTATTTTCCCCAAAACCTGTAAGTCCTCACTTTTTTGATTATCAAAAAGCATGGTCGTTAAACCCATCAAGCTATTTGAAAAGAGTGGCTTCAGTTGCTTTGCTTGTTCCAACTTGTCTTGTGTTACAGTTAATAATGTAAAACGTTCGCGAATATTTTCAGTGCTTTCAGCTATCACTATTTTACCTTCTTGAATAAAAGCAACATCTGTTAAAATATGCTCTATTTCTTCAATTTGGTGTGTAGTGATAAGAATACATTTGTCTTCAGTATAAAAATCTTCTAATAAGTGTGTATAAAACTGTCTGCGAGTTAAAATATCTAAGCCTAATGTTGGCTCATCGAGTACAAGTACCTTAGCATCAACAGCTAATACCAAAGATAGATGCAATTGCGTTACCATGCCTTTAGATAAAGCTTTCACTTTATCATTCATATCGATATTCGTTTTTGCTAAAAAAACTCTCGCTTTTTCTATATCAAAATTAGGATGAATATCATTCATATAAGTTAGTGCTTGAGTGACTTTTAACCACTTAGGTAAAATTGCGACATCTGAAATGTAAGCAACATCGTTAAGCATTTTTTCACGGTCTTTTCTCGGATGATGACCAAGAACATCAATATCTCCTTCAAAATTAGTTAAACCCAACAATGATTGAAGACACGTAGTTTTACCTGCGCCATTTGGGCCAACTAAACCTAAAATTTGTCCCTTATGAACACTTAAATTTACATCAGATACAACATGCTTATGACCATACGACTTATTTAAGCCTGTAATAGAAATTAATTCACTCATAAGGTATCTCCTGTTAACAACTGCTTAGCAGAAAGTTTTAATCGAGTTATTTGCTTTAATATTTCTGGCCACTGTTGAACCAAAAATGTTTCTCTTTCGCGATCAAGCATTAACTCTTGTGCTCCAGATTTAACAAATAAACCTTTGCCTCGTTGTTTTTCGACAACTTGTTCGTCCTGTAACATTTGATACGCCTTAGAAATAGTAATTGGGTTCACTTGGTATTCTGCAGCCACTTTTCGGACTGATGGCAATGCTTCGCCTTCTTTGATATACCCATCCAGAATACGAGCAACGACTTGCTGATATAACTGTAGGTATATCGGTTTTTCACTGTCCCACTGAGGTGTCATGATATTTCCTTGCGGTTGTTATGATTAAGTTATGTAAATGATTTAAGTATAAAACAATGTAGGTGTTATACACCACCAGCACACCAAAACACAAGAAAAAGATGCCGATTAAATAACCTAAACATGTAAATAAACATTTCAGTAAGGCTTGTTAAGAAAGAAAGGAGATGATGAATATAAATAAAATCAAGGAATTAACCTTGATTTTATTTTAGTAATAAGTTTCTAAAGGGGCGAGTGGAAAGTAATTTATTCTAACTCTTGAGCTTGTAAAGCCGATAAGGTTTTCCCATGAGGGATCGGTTTTTTAGTCTCTGGATCAACTTGAACAAAGACAATATCGTCAGCTAAACAAATGGTTTTTTTAGTGACTTTATTGCGCATTAAACAAGTAATAGTAATTGAAGTTCTTCCAACATTTTTTGTCGTTAAGCCAAACTCAACTACATCGCCTTGCAAGGCCGGAGACTCAAAATTAATAGCGCCAATATGTTTAGTCACTAAACAATTTGTCTCTAATTGACAAATGGCGAAAATAGCAGCTTCTTCATCAATCCAGGCTAATGCCCTACCGCCAAAGAGCGAATTAGCATAATTTAAATCATTAGGAAGTACCAATCTACGGGATAAAAAACGCATAATAAAGCCTTTAAAATAGTCATGCTGCAATGTCGGTATTCGTAAAAATCACTAAAAAGGAGACACTAAATATGCCTCCTTTCTAGTATAGCGAGTTATAGCTATTAATTAACTAGCTGATAACCATAATGTTAACTTATTTTCGCCAACTTCTTTTTCTTCATCTTCGTCATAGTGCTTACCATATAAAAAAAGAATATCGGCTTTACCGTCGTTGTTAAAATCTTTAATTTCAGTTCGAACACTTTTAGGCAGTGATATTTCATAATCAGCTCCTCGCTTTCCAAATAAACGTTTTCCTTTTGCTCCCGAATAAATTGTAAATTCGTCGTCATCTGTTTTAAGAATTAAGTCATTTATGCCATCGCCATTAAAGTCGCTCACATCGGTAAGAGCCACACCATCACTACTTGAGCCAATGGGCATTTCAACTTCGTTTTCATAAGCAGGTTTCTTGATATACTTGCCATTCTCTCCTAATTTATAGAATCGTAAGTCCATATCAATAGCACCAGACATAACCGACATCATCGTTCCAATACCCATTTCAACACTTAGTGTGTAATAATCTTTAAGTCCATCACCATCGACATCTTTAAACTTAATCATTCCTTCGCCATCAAAAGTAGCTTTGCCGTCAGGTTCTTTTTTGTAATTTATGACATCGTTTTCAAGAAAACCATAACGAACCATAAGTACGTTAGTTCTAGACATTATGCCTTCTCTGACAGATTCCTTAGTGACTATATCCACTAAACCATCGCCATTTATATCTTCAATGGTTTCAAGGTTTACATTAGGACTTTTTTCACCTTGCTGCTTTTTAATTGCAGAGTTTTTATTTTCTAAGCTTGCATTCAAAGTAATAACCATTGTTTTATCAGCAAATGTTTTATCTTCTTTTTGAACAAAAACTAACATTTGATCGTCAACTTGGAAGGCAATATCTTTTTTATCATCATGATTAAAATCAGCATGATAAAAATTTTGTGGTGTAAAAGATATACCACTTCCCGACTTTTCAATGCGAGGAGAAATTGCCAGAGACTGATGAGTGAACGACCCATCCAAATTTTGCAGGTATACGTGGGTTGTATCTAAACTGTAAGTAATAAAGTCGCTCAAGCCATCTTGATTGAAGTCTTGTACAAACTCGCCAAAATTAACTTCAAAAATACTTTGATATTTATATAACGTATCTATCGTTATAAGTTTGCTAAACGTTTTATCTTGTATGTTATATGACATAACAGCATCAGACGTTAAATAGACAATAACTTCATTTGTTTGTTTCGCTAATTTTGCCTGATTAAAAAATTGTGCATTTTTAGGTATTTCAATAATTTCAGCTTTATCGACTAAACCACCTTTGGTAATACCGGGATAATAACTAAAACGATTATCATCTTGAATAAGCAAATCAACTTCGCCATTCTGCTCATTTAAATACAGCAGTTTCCCCGTTATTTTTTGTTCAGTGTTTTGTTGAGTTTTATGAAAATTTAACTTACTCGCTTTTGCTTGAGAGAATGGGGAAGCTAAAGTAGTTAAGAGTAAAACTGTCGTTATTGTTGCTGCTTTTAACATGATAATCCTTTAATTTTATTCATTTCCCTTGCACATGAAATTAACCACAAGGATGTTGAACTAGTATTGATTACAAATAATTAACAAAGTTCAAATTTAATGGAGTTGCACTGAAATACCAAGCAGGAAATTGTAACAATTCTTCATAATAGCGTTTTCTGCTATTGACCTCTTCGTTGGTTAGTCGATAAAAGTAACTAAGAATTAAAGTTAATGAGACTTAAGCCAATCAACTAATAATGGGAAATGGTCATTAATGGCATCGGGGTGAGTAAGGATATTAATATGATCATAATTGTGCATATTTCCTGAAGGTTTAGAGAGTAAAGTAAATTTTGCTTTAGGATTATATTCTTTGATGAAAATATTCACGTCTGTTGCATGCCCTAATACCTTGTCTTTACTGCCAGTGAAATGCCATGTCGGTGGCCAATCAATAAGTTTTGCCGCTTGAAAGTAATCGAAACCATCTCTTGGATCATGCCAACAACCTTTTTTCGTCCACACAATACTATCAGCTAATGACTTCTTCGTTTCATTATCAGAGCCCATTCCATAGCCTTTTGCATCTAGAAACCCTCTTTTATTCGCCAGTTTAATTGCTAAATTGTTCCACACTATATTTATCTTAAAAAGTTTCTCTAAGCTTTTTACTGTCACCATACGTTTAGTGCCAAAACAAGTTTTGCTACGAATATTCTTGATCAGCTCAGGAGTTCGAGCAAGCGCGCTTGCCAAAAGGACACCACCCCATGAATGTGCAACTAGATGTACTTTTTGCTGCGTATCTTCGATAATATAATTTATAAAACGCGGGATATCTTGGGTAATTGTTTCAAATTGTCCGTAGTCAGCATACTTGTTAATTTTGGGGGTACTTTCACCACGCCCCCGCATATCAGCTACATAAACATCAAAACCCTGTTCAGCTAGGTAGCACGCTAAACCTTTACCTTTTTTAGTGTAAAAAATGAGACCGTTTTCAATAACACCATGTATCATAAAAACAGGGGATCCTCCTTTATTCTTCCAAACATGCCTAAGATGAAGTTGATGTTTTCCTTGAGATAAAAATAAAGACTCTTGGTTTATCATATTATTATAATGCGCTATTTTAATGGATGAAGTCAAAGGTCTGACCACTGAGCAATAAGCATACTGTCTTAGATAAGCTTCAGCAACAAAAACAATTTTAGAGTTACTTTCAAAATTCAAGTTATAACACTAGACAGTCGATTAAAAAGTCAATAACCTAGCCCGCTTTACAAGCTAATTACAGTGAGTAATCGTCAGTTTAACAACACGATTATATTGAAAACTGTTAAAAATAACGTTAATAAAACGTCTATCAATAAATCAGGAAAGTTATGTCTTCTTCGGTAAAAAAAATAGCGATTAAATCAACAAAATTAATTGCTTTAATTTTCATTACTTTATTTACATTAATCTGGTTGCTATCTCCTTATGTTAGTCACCACTTTGCATCTAAATACCTTAATGAACAACAATTGACACTTTCTGATGACACCACTATTCGTTATAACCCTTTTGGGTCAATTTTAACGATTAGAGACTTATCCGTATCTAAAACCAAAAATATGGAAAAGCCTGTTTTAGCAATTAAGTCAATGGATGTGAAAGTAAGTTTATACCGATTATTAACTGACACTTTGCACTTTTCTGAATTTACTATTGATGGTTTATATCTAGATGTTAATTTGAATGAAGTAGAACCAGTAATTGGTGGCTTTGTTATCGCAAATAATTCAAATGCTCCAGACACAACTGAAGAAAACGCCAAAGAAATAGAAAAAAGTACCAATGATTCACCGAATAATTATCAAGTATCATTACCTAATTTCATTCTTTCAGATGCGATATTCAATATTGGCATTGAACAGAGCCAGCAAGAATTCGCTATCGATTCGCTGACAATAAACAATGTGCTTGCTTCAGCAAAAGCGCAACAAGCAGAAATAGAGCTTAAAGCATTCATTAATAAAGCGCCCTTGAATGTAGATGTAGAAGCCAAGTTAGAAAATAATTATGGTGAAATCAGCTCTGAATTAGTGTTGTCTAAATTAGCATTGGCACCATTTCAACCTATCCTATTAGCACTTGGTGAAGAAAATAATCCTTTGGCGATCGAGGGTGCACTCACAATTAACAGTAAACAAGTCATTTCTCTAACTGATTTAGGCACAAAAATTAGTCTTGAAACATTTGAACTCATTACAGATGCTTTTAAGGCAACCCAGAGTAATAAAACACTCGCCTTAAATATTACGCCTTTTTCTATAAAAGACTTATCGGTGGTACTTAATAATGAACAACCTCCTGCAATAACAGGAACAGCAAAATTAAATGTCCATGACATCATTGCTTACGATGATAACGAATCTCAAATATTGGCTAATATCTCTGCGATAAACCTTGATGAAATATCCCTTTCGACAACAGATTCATTAATAAAAGCTAATATACCAACTCTTGCCATTGAGAAAAGTATATTCGCCGAAAATACTGCAGACGAGCACCAGCCTTTAGCTAAATTTCAAAACCTGAGCCTTAATGATATTAGCGTTTCACAGCAAGGGTTGTTTATCGACACCATAACTCTGCTCGGTTTAGCGGTTAATGCAAAACTAGATAAAGACAAAAACATGGTAGGTTTACCTGTTCCGACGAAAGATGAACTCCCTATTGAAGAGTCTGTAGAAGAAACAGTAAATCAACCAAACGAAGAAACTCAAGTTAAATCCGATAGCGAAGACCCCCTATTTACGTTAGCCATTAATAAGTTTTCGTTTACTGACACCAGCCATATAAACTTTACTGATCAGAGTATTGTTCCACATTATGTACGTGACTTTAACATCACAACCTTTACTGCTGGGCCTTTTGACAATCAAAAGCCGCAACAAGAGAGTCAATTTGCGTTAAAAGGTGGCAGTAATACATATGCTTCTTTTGATTTATCAGCTGTCGCGAAACCTTTTAGTAAAGAAGACTTTTATCAACTAAAAGGTTTTTTTAAAGAAGTGAGCCTGCCGTCAATATCTACCTATATTGCAGAAGCGTTGAAACACGAGCTTAAAGCCGGACAACTTGATGTAGATTTAGATGTTACCGTTGATAACACCGATATTGATGGCAATGTTGAATTACTTTTAAGAGGTATTGAACTTGGAGCTGCGAATGATCATGAAGCAGATACCATTAAAAGCCAAACATCAATGCCCTTAAATATTGCATTAGGTATGTTGAAAGACAGTGATGGTAATGTTGAGTTAGATGTTCCTTTAGACGGTAGTACCGATGACCCTTCATTTGGAATGCGTGGCTTTGTTACTTTAATGGTTAAACAAGCAACTATGTCTGCCGCCAAAGAATATTTGATTACGACTTTTGTGCCATATGCCAATGTAGTTACTGTAGCTATGTCTGCAGGTGATTATTTGTTAAAAGTTCGCTTTAATGACTTAACTTTCCCTGTAAAAGAAACTCAATTAACTGCTGAGCATACTGAGTTTTTAACACAATTTTCTGCGTTAATGACAGACAAACCTGAAACACAATTAACGTTATGTGCAATTGCAACACCAGCAGATATTAATAGACCACTAGGTGTTGAAATAACAGATAAAAGTGACATAAAAAAACTGGCTGATTTTTCAGCACAGCGTCTAGAAACATTTAAAGAATACATGGTAAAAGAAAAAGAAATAGCATCTTCAAGATTATTGCTTTGTTCACCAAAAATAGATTCATCGATTGGTGCTCAACCAAGAATTACTTTTACGGATTAAACGCCATCTTTTAACTTATATAAAATCCAATAAAAAACGCTGTAACATAATGTTCCAGCGTTTTTTATTTATCGGTTCTGTCGTTATATGGTTCACAAGCTTGTTCATTTTCCCGCGTAACCAGGTAAAAGGTTAAATACATTTTTGTTGGCAGTGAGAAAAGTACACCAAAAGCTATACAAGCTGCACATATAATAATGCCTTTCACGCCCATTGATGCAGGAAGATCAACATACGATAAAAAATAATGACCAAGCAATAAAAGGAATACACCAAACAGCATCATTCCTTTTAGTAATCTTATGGTGTGTTTGTCAGTCAGGTTGTCTTCCTCTATTCTTATTTATGCTAAAAATAACATAAGAAAACGCATCAAAGAATAACATAGGTCAACAATGAGTTTAATATCAATACGTTAATTAAATAAATCTCTTAAGCCATCAGCAAATGCGGTAAAACGTTCTTTCAAAGTACGCTTAAGCGTAATATCTAAACCGCCAAATAAAACCAGCCCTTCAACGTAAATGGTCGGTGCGTCTATATAGTCAGTCGATGGCGCTTTATTGTCTATACCACCAAAAATACAAAAAGCTTTTGAAACAACTTTCACATTTTCAGGCACGTATATATCAATACCACCGAATAAACAAAACACTTTAACTGTAACCTCTCTTTGAGTGAATATCGCCTCGCTAAAATCGATATCGCAACCACCAAAAACATTCACTGATTTAATTTCTTTAGCAACACGCCATTGTCCACTGCGCCCGCTTCCACTAAAGATATTAATAAGAAGGTCACTTTCATCAGCTGGGGTTGAAGAATAATTAAATTTAAAATCTTCTTTTTTCTTTTCCATATACTCTTGGTCAACTTTTAAGTCCAAATCGGCAACGAGTTCAATAAGCTCTTCGTTAGATTCACTTGCCATTGCTTGATCAAGTCGTCTTTCAAAAGCCTCATGTGAAAGTTCACCGTGGCTATAATTCATCACTAATTGGTCAACAACCTCTTCTCTTACTTTATCTCTAGGTCGATCTGCAATATTAACGGCCATATTATTATTCCTTAAAAGTGTAAATATCTATTCCAAACAATTAAGCAAAAAATAGACCAATAAAATTAACCTTGAATTACATAATGTTAGAAATTAATACTGATAAAAAAATGATTAGAAAATTATAAGTTAGTAAATTAAACCAAAAAAAACTTAATTTAACCACCCTATAAATTATAGTTACTCGTTACTCGTTACACGTTTTATCAAATTGTGGAGATAACGCTGTAAATGCATTACTCAACCGGTTAATCAAATCTGGAGAAGTATTCAAGCTACTTGCTAAATACAAATTACGTGTTAAATAATTCATGGGAAAAACAGGTTCTAACTTATCCGCATATGGCGAGTTATTCTCAATAAGTGATTGAAAATGAGTAGAAGATAAAACAATCAGGTCTACACGGCCAAAAGCTAACATTTGAATGAAGTTATCGTTGTTATAAGAAATTGACAAATTCTTTTCTGGTTCAAAACCCTGCCCTAAAAGATACTCAGTTGATGCCTGTCCCACTTGTGCCGCGATAAGATACTTTTTTGCTTCAATTAACGATTTAAATTTGATGTCTGGTCTGTTTTTTAAACGGTACAACGAAAATTCGATTGAGCATAATGGAGCTACCCATTCGAATAAATGCTCTCTTTCATCGATTCTCAACAAAGAGAATATAAAAACATTGGGCTCTGTTAACGCTATTTTATAGGCTCTAACCCAAGGATATAATTTTACATTGTAATCAATAGATGCCTTTTGAAAGATAGCTTTCACTTTGTCTGCTGCCCACCCTTTAAGCTCTCCTTTCTCATTCATCACTTGATAAGGTGAATATATTTCAGACACAACCTGAATATGTGAAGGTTTCTGTTCAACTATTTTTTTTTCATCGTTTCCAGCAATACAATCGTTGGTAAAAACAAAGAAAATGAGTAAGGCTCTTTTCATGAATAGGGTCATAAGACTAATTAATCATCGTTCAAAGTTAAACAACTACCCTAGAGAGCATAAAGCAATAATTTATCTATTTTGAAAACAGTAGATAAGCCTTGCTCAACGGGCGAGGTTCTTATAGATTCATCCTTATCAAATTAATATTAGCTTAATAAGCAGAAAAATGAACCTTAAAAACTCCCCCGAAGTACAAACAGAAGCGATGAAGGTAGCGAAAGGCATACAAAAACCTAAACAAACTAAAGAACAAACTAAGCTTATTGCTCAAGGTATTGAAAAAGGTATCGCAGAATATAAAAAGCAACAAAGTAAAAAATCTAGGGAACGCGATAAAGCTAAAAAATCATTATTAAGAGATAAAAACGCTCTGCATAAAAATGACGTAAATAATCAAGCAGAAACAAGCGATTCAGAAAATAATAGCGTTATCCCCTGGGTACTTCTTGTTATAAGTTGGTGCGGATTTTTTGCTTATCTACATTTAGCCTAATACGTTAAATTTGAGGAGGTAAATATTGACTCACTTTAAATTAGCATCTTTAGTTGGAGTTTTAGGTGTTGTCGTTGGGCTTTGTGCTTTTTTATTTAACTATCATAATATTTCATTATCTGTTCCCGGATATCGCTTATTTGTAGCTCCTGCAATATTTTTGCTCAGTTTTTTTAGTGAAGAAACTGACTTTATACCCAAAATGATATTATTTATTTCTGGGCAATTTACCGGTTACTTTTTTGTTGCTTATCTTTGTAGAGCGATATCAAGCTTAACAAAAAATAAATCTAGCAACTTATAAGACCAAGGTATAAAAGCATCAAATTAAACCTTAAGTTATACTCAAGTTTTATTGATTATAATCAATAAAACTTTGACCTATTTCGGCATACTTTATTTTCCTCATTAATGAGAACCACTTACTATGTCATTACTCGACCAAGACAAGAAAAAAGTAAAATGGGACCAATTTTTAAAATCAGGTAATCGAATTTTTATAGGTTCTAATGCCGCAGTACCCAATGCATTAATTGATAACTTGATTGAAAATAGTGCAAGATTGCATGATATTGAAACTGTCCATATTTTAACGCTCTCTGAAAATAAATGGGCGGCACCTGAACACAAAAATTTATTCAAAGTAAATGCTTTGTTTATCGGTGGGAAAAATATTCGTGAAGCGATAGCCGAAGGAAGGGCTGATTACACACCCAGTTTTATTTCTGATATACCTCGATTGTTTCGTGAAAATGTATTACCACTTGATGCTGCACTCATCATGGTAAGCCCTCCTGATGAATATGGTTACTGTTCATTAGGTGTAAGTGTAGACATCGTAACTTCTGCAGTTAAATCAGCAAAGTATGTTATTGCACAAATCAACTCAAAAATGCCACGTACTAATGGCCATAGCTTTGTCCATGTAAATCAAATTCACGCTTGGCTCGAAGCAGATCAAACGCTTCCTGTTTTACCACAGCCAGAAATCGACCGTGTTTCCGAACAAGTAGGACAGTATGTTTCAATGCTTATTGAAGATGGTTCAACTCTTCAGATAGGCATAGGTAAAATTCCGGAATCAGTATTGCGTTATTTAGCAAATCATAAAGATTTAGGCATTCACAGTGAGATGATTTCTGATGGCGTTATTGATTTAATGCTTTCAGGGGTAATTAACAACCGTAAAAAGACATTCCATAAAGAGAAAGCTGTACTGACATTTTGCATGGGTACTCAGCGTTTATATGACTTTGTTGACGGTAATCCACACGTAGAATTCTATCCGTCAGAGCATGTAAATTCCCCCGTAAACATTGCTAAAAATGACAATATGGTTTCAATAAATAGCGCTATTGAAGTTGATTTAACCGGCCAGGTGGTTTCAGATTCTATTGGATATCAATTTTACAGTGGTATAGGTGGGCAAGTTGATTTTGTTCGAGGTGCCTCGTTAAGTAAAGGTGGCAAACCAATAATTGCACTGCCTTCCACAACAAAAGACGGAAAAATATCTCGTATCGTTGCTCATATAACAGAAGGAGGTGGTGTGGTTACTTCACGAGGCCATGTCGCTTATGTGGTTACTGAATATGGCATTGCCTCATTATTAGGTAAAAGCATACGAGAAAGAGCTTTAGAGTTGATCAGAATTGCTCATCCTAAGTTTCGTGAGCAACTCTTAAAAGATGTGCGTAAGAATTATTGGGTACCAGAGTATCAAGAGTCTTCACCAACATCTGTACCTGAATTAGGAAAAATAGAGCTGAAGAAGTTCGCCTTTGGAGAGATTAACTATGTATTGAGGCCCTTAGCACCTGCCGATGAACGTCGTTTACAGGAGTTTTTCTACTCGCATACAAAAGAAACATTGATCATGCGTTATAACCACCATGCCACGCAAATGACACGAGAAAACTCTTGTAAATTAGTGAGTGTTAATCAGCATAAGGACTTAGCGCTGTGCTTTACTCAACGAACAAACCTAGCTGATGTTATTCATGCTGTTGGTCGCTATTATTATATTGAAAGTAGTAACTGTGGAGAAGTCGCCTTCGTCATTAGCGAACATAAACGTGGAAAAGGAATGGCAAAAACATTATTAGAAGAAATAATAAAAATCGCTACAATGCGTAAGTTAGACAAACTTATTGCCTGCGTTCGTCGAGATAATGCGCCCATGTTAAAAGTGTTCGAAAAAGCAGGATTCCTCAGAAAATATTCTGAAGGATTTGACGAGCTGAATTTGGAACTACAGATAGAGCAGTCAAATAATACAACTGATTTAGAGGAAAAGTCATGACGGTAGGAGTTATTAGTCATCATAAATGCAGTAGCCATAAAATGGGTGACTATCACCCTGAAAGTCCAAAACGCATGAGTGCAATTCAAGATCAGCTGATACGTAGCGGTCTTGAGTATGTTATTCGTCAATACGATGCCACACCTATTGACCGTGATTTAATTTCATTAGCACACGATGAAGATTACATTAAACATATTTTTGATAACGCTCCAGACAAAGATGATGAAGCTATTTTTCGTATTGATGATGATACGAGTATGAACGCTGCAACTTTACCTGCCGCATTATTGTCGGCAGGTGCAGCAATTAACGCCGTTGATTTAGTGATGACCAAAACTCTCAGCTCTGCATTTTGTGCAACACGCCCTCCAGGCCATCATGCTGAATATGATAAAGGTATGGGGTTTTGTTTTTTCAATAACATCGCAATTGCTGCGGCTTATGTAAAAGAAAAATATCATTTAGAGAGAATTGCCATTGTGGACTTTGATGTACATCACGGTAATGGCACTGAAGACATCATAAAACGAGCCTCGGCAAAAAATAAAGACGAAAGTTATTTATTTTGTTCTACTTATCAATATCCATTCTATCCTTTTGAAATGCAGGAAAGTGACACGCCTCCCATTATTAATACTCCATTACCTGCTACTTGCAAAGGACCTGAATTTCGAGAAGCTATTAATAAACATTGGTTGCCTGCACTTGAGAAATTCAAGCCACAGATTATTTTTATCTCAGCCGGTTTCGATGCACATATAGAAGACGAAATGTCGCAAATTAGTCTTACTGAAAGTGATTATCGCTGGGTTACCGATGAGTTAAAAGTTATTGCAGACAAGTATAGTGAAGGACGAATAATATCTATGCTGGAAGGTGGATATGCGTTAAGTGCTTTGGGCCGAAGTGTTGTCGAGCATATAAAAGGACTTATGGGCAATTAAAGAAATCAGACGAAGCTTAAATTATTATTAGCTCAGCCTGATTAATATATTAGGGGCTGTTGATCTTTCGAGATTGTTTTTACAGCTTTTTGTTGGGTATTTATACAAGGTAGAGCCTTTGTAATGTGGTTATTCTACATAAAAAGGCGATAACGCCGTAAAAATGACCAACAAACGCTGTCCGAAGGATTCGGCTAAACGCTTTTTATTCTTTGTTGAGTAGTATTTGCTTAGAATAACTAGGCTACACACTACTCTCCGCGATTAAAACGCTTTTATCTCGAACAAAAATTAACCACGAAAGATCAACAGACCCTAAGTAATATTGGTTTTTTTAAAGGATTTAAGCACAGTAACAGCTAATAAAATAAAACCTCCCGCAATAATACCAACAAGTCCTTCGGTTAAAATAGGCACCACAACTTCAGCAATAGAACCTAAGCTATTCGCTAAAAACTCAACCAAATGGTGAACCTGTTTATGGAGCCATTCAAAACTATGAACCAAAATTCCGCCACCAACAAGGAACATAGCAATAGTGCCAACTACCGTTAATGTTTTCATTAATGCAGGAGCAAAAATAAGTAAACCACGCCCTAATGAACGTTGAATAGTATTAAATCTGCCAGAAACTGACTTCCTTAACAAATAAAGCCCTAAATCATCAAGTTTAACGATAGCCGCAACAAGCCCATAAACACCAAAAGTAATAGCAAGTGCAAGTGCAGAGACTACCGCAACTTGTATCCCAAAAGCCGCTTCTTGAACAGTGCCCAGTGCAATAACAACTATTTCTGCTGACAATATAAAGTCGGTACGAATGGCTCCTTTAATTTTTTCTTGCTCAAAAGCAACCAAATCAACATTATCATTGGATAAAGCATCTAGCCTTGTCTGTTGCAGCTCTTTATTATCTTGCTGCACATATTCACTGTTATGAAAGTATTTGTGAAACACTTTTTCAAAACCTTCAAAACATAAAAAAAGACCGCCTATTACTAATAAAACCGTAATTAATGGTGGCGCAAAAGCACTAATAGCTAATGCGGCAGGAACAATGATTAATTTATTGAGAAATGACCCTTTTGCAACAGCCCAAACGACAGGCAATTCTCTATCAGCCTTTACACCTGAAACTTGTTCCGCATTAAGTGCTAAGTCATCACCGAGTACACCTGCTGTTTTCTTCGCTGCTACTTTTGACAATATGGCAACATCATCAAGTACCGTTGCAATATCATCGAGTAATGTTAATAGGCTTGATCCCGCCAATAGTTTCTCCCTGCTAAAATAGTTATTTAATAAAATGATAGAGATGCCATTTGTGGCATCTTAAAAACTTCATTCTGGACATAAAAAAGGTTGCTCATAGCAACCTTATATTTATCATAATAAACTAATTCAATTATAATTATTGTTCAAGTAAAAATGCATCCGACTGCTCAACTTCATATTTTTTATGTAGTTTTGCTGCTAAGACACCTTTGCGATGTGCAAGCGCTGCTTGTAGTTTTTTAGCTGCACTCGCGATAGCAGAATATAACTCTTTACCTGATGCTCGAACGGAGATTTCACTACCTTCATAGTGAGTAGAAACTTCTAATTGTTGTTGGTGTGGTTCAACGGTAATAATTGAGCTGATACTCATAAGGCTAGGATAATGTTTAGCAATTTTTTTAAACTTGTTCTCAATTGACTGCTTAATACCTTCAGTAATTTCAACATGGTGACCAGAAATATTTATTTTCATAACGTTACCTTTTACTAAGAGAAAAATTGTCTTCAACTAATATACTCGGGGTAATACGAATAAAAAACAATGGTAATTAAGTAAAAAAAACGAAATAAATTGTAACCACATTGAAATATAAATAAATTATTTTTTCAACATTGATTTAAGATCAGCAAAAGGATTATAGGTTGCAGTATCTTGATTCGTGTCTCCTGCAATAGCTTCAGTTTTATACTTTGCATGGTCTGTGTATTTAGCATGCTCGTTATCGTGACAATAGATGCACAATAACTCCCAGTTACTCCCATCGTTAGGATTATTGGTATGGTCGTGATCAACGTGATGCACGGTAAGCTCCATGAGGTTTGAATACACAAACTCACGAGCACAGCGGCCACACACCCAAGGAAATAATTTTAAGGCACGGTCACGATAGCCTTTTTCTTTTGATTTATAATTAAGACTTGCGCCTAAAGTATCTGAAGACATAATTGATAACACGATAATGAATGTATCTCATTGTAAAATGATGCTTAGCTTTGTTCAAGACTATTTAACTTATACAGTGTATTGATTATCTTGCATCATATTTTAAAGAACAGCGGTCTTGCAGTGATATAAAATATTCTATGTTAACGAATGTATTACTTAAATTAAGGGGCTTAGCATTAACCAATAAAATCTTTCGCTAGAGAATAAAACTGTAACTTTTTTGCGCAAGCATGCATTTTCATCAAAGCATTAATGAATATCAAACGCTTGAAATGTAAAAACATTCACTCGCCCTCGCTAATATTCTATACACTTTATTGAAATACTTTTTCAGCCCAACGCGCTAAACCAACCGTTACACTGCCAAAGTGATCACCAACAATTAAGGGAGTATTAGGCATTTGTTCACGTAAAAACTGGTTCAATACAGGTGACTTTGCAGAACCTCCGGTTACAAAAATCACGTCAGGTTTGCAATTGGCTTGTACGACACATTCACTCATTAATTGAGCTATCTGTTTTAATTGAGCTGTGCTTGAAGCTAACATTAATGAACGATTAACTTCAACTTCTAAGTTATCAGCTAAATCATGGAGAATTATTTGCTGGGACTCCTCTTGTGTTAACCCTATTTTTGCTTGCTCTGCACCATTTACTAACCGATGGCTTAATTTTTGTTGATGTACTTTTAACAAACGAGAAAATATTTCAGGTTCTTTTGCATCACGTTGCAATGTTTCTAAAAAACGATAATTTGCTTGGCTATAAAAATTAGTCTGCTCATTGATGTTATTAATCGATACTGCTTGATTAAAGCTGTTAACAGGCATAGGCTTGCCCGTTTTCAAATTACCGTTCATGCCTAAGCTTGGCATTATTCCTTTTAACGCTAATTGAATATCAAAATCATTACCACCAATTCTAACACCGGTGTGTGCAAGTAAATGTGCTTCTCTTGACGCACTACTTTTGAGTTTTGGTCCCATCAATAACATTGAACAATCAGTTGTTCCTCCACCAATATCAACAACAAGTACTTTAGTTTCTTCTTGTAAACTTGCTTCATATTCAAAGCCAGCTGCAACAGGTTCGTACTGAAATTCAACGCTTTTAAAACCCACTCTTTTAGCTGCATTAGTTAAAATATTTAATGCTTGTCGATTGCTCTCTTCGCCTTTTAACCCTTGAAAGTTTATAGGTCTGCCAATCACGGCTTGTGTTATTTCTTTTTGGTGTTTTTCCTCAGCGAGTGTTTTAATATTACTCATCATCGCTGCAACAATATCTTCAAACAAATTAATTTGGCTATCAACTAAACCACTTGCCCCTAAAAACGACTTAGGCGATTTAATATAATACCCCTCTTCAGGATCTTCCAAATATAAATCTAAAGCAGCTTGACCAAAAGAAAGATCGGTGGGAATACCGTCAAGCTTAAGTTCTCGTAAAACGTTTTGAGCTTTTTGCAAAGGTAACGCGCGTTGCTGTTTGAAAAGAGATTGTTGCTCGTCACTTAATTGTTGGCATAACCAATGTGAAATAATGTCTCGGCTCGGCGCATATAGCGTTGATGAAATATACTTACCATGCTCACCTAAAGATAATATCTTCGGCTGGCCATTATCCATTACTGCGACAGCACAATTTGATGTGCCGTAATCAAAACCTATCATTGTCTAGTTATACCACTGAGTGTAAAAAACGACGCGTAGCATACTGGGCAAGCACTTTTTTTTCAACTTATTAATAGTATCCACTCAACCATTTTTCGAAACATCTTCTATTCGATATAAATCACCATATTTTAAAATGAGATCACCACTAATTGATTTATATTTTTGACAAAAAAAGCGTCATTCTAATCACGCTATTTTAACAATCAAAATATGTCCATTGAAACTGCCCATCAAAGCGGCAAACCATAATTTTGGCAATAAAAAAGCCAAATATTGCTATTTGGCTTTTTAGTTCTAAAGTACTTTTACTTTATGATTTTATCGTTTAGTAGCAACTTGTTTCGTTACTTCTACTTCAGCGGTAATACGACGATTTTGCTTATGTGCAGCCGCATTGTCTTCAGTATTAATTAAACGGTCTTCTCCGTAACCCATAGCAACTAAACGGCTCGGCTGAATTGAAAATTTATTAACAAGTACGTTAACAATTGATTGAGCACGTTTTTGAGAAATTCTTTGATTGTAATCACGAGACCCTGATTTTGAAGTATGGCCTTCAATGATTAGTGAAGTATGAGGATAAAGCGTTAAAAACTCAGCAACGTCTTTAATTTCATCAAGATACTCTGGGTTTACGATTGATGAATTATTATCAAAGTTAACAAGTAAATTCATACGTACCTTTTCATCACTAAAAATAGTACAGCCGTTTTGATCAACTTTATCTGTCATCGGTGTATTAGAACAATTATCTTTATTGTCTAAAACGCCATCTTTGTCTGAATCACTTTCAACTACTGCAACAGGCTTAGCAGCCATAGGAGTTGTTGCAACAGGTGCTTCTTTTTGGCTTACAGGTTCAGCTTTTTTAGTTCTGCGTGGCTTAGTACTTTCACCAAAAAAGTAAATAAAACCAATTTTTGCACTTGTATCTTTATAGTAATCTAAAAGTTGGTAATGCGCTTTTGCTTCAAAATAAACAGCAGATCTTTCACTCAAGTAGTGACGGTAACCTAAACCTAGGTCTACAGATGCTTCAGTTTCTACGATATCTAAATAGTCTAAACCGCCCACAACATAGAAATTTTGCTGAGTAGGAAAAATAAGTAGTTCAGCTGCTGCTGATGAGCTATTTGGTGCATTAAAACCGTTATTCTCATTTACTAAATTAATTTTACTGTAAGAAAGTCTAAATTCTGTAGATTCAGTCATCCGATAGCCTAACTCTCCACCGAACCCGCTACCGTGATCTATATTAGAGAGAGGGTTTGTAGTTGATAATCTATCATTGTCTGTGCTCATGTGTAATAAATGACCACCAACGTATGCTTTTCCAACTAAATCTTGAGCTTTAGGTTGCTCGTTAGCAAAAGCGCTGTTGAAGAAAAAAGATGAGCTAATGATTAAAGCACTAACTTTAATAATGTTTTTCATGAGTGTATTCCCTTATTATGAAGTTTTCACTTCTACAATCTATTACTCTTTTATAACAAAAGAGTAACAAGTATAAATTTTCGGCGTATTGTACAGATAAATGAGAATATATAATACAAAGAAAGCATTATTTAATGTCATTAGACCTTCGAAACAAATATATATAAAAAATATACACATAAAGTAAAATGATATTCTAGATCACATGAAAATAAATCCTATTTGTTTATAATACTTTTAGATTACTACTCTATTTATTAAGGATATGAAATGCCTATCTCTCGTTCTCGTAACAACCAGCATAAAGTGTACATTCCGTCATATGCCCGTACTAACCAATATTTAATGGTTAAATTTCCACTTACGGATGAATTAATTAACTTACACAGTAAATTAATGGATAGAACAAGTGAACAACCTTACCAAAAGTTATATCAACATTTAGCTGATAGTTTCTTCGATGTAAATAATAAGTTAGACATTGAAAGTGGTCAATTTATTGCCAACGAAAAGTTTTCTCGTATCCGTTATAGCCCAGAAAAATTAACGGTACAAACGGAACAAGAAATCTTATTTATGTATAGCCCGCGCAACCATTACAGCCAGAATGCATACATTAATGGTAAAAAGCGAATTAGAGGGATTACGTTAATATTTCTTGCTAATGGTGACAATGTTCGTCAAACATCAGCAGAATTTCACAAAAATGTTCTCTTGGCTTTAAACGAGTTTATTGATATTCATCAAATTAATAAATCAACTGTAAGAGTATGTGATCACCAACATTTAACTTACGATTTATTTTCGAAAGATAAAGGCGTTACAGGTACACAGACCCATAAGTTACGTACCTTAAAAAATCGCTATGCGGCTGATGACTTTATCCTCCCAGAAAAAAGAGATGTTCTTACCTATGCGGTAGCAGATTTACCTATTAACCGTCGCATTAAAGAGTTACTCAATATTGATAAATCAAAAGACCAGCCATATCAACCTTTGTACGATTTAATCAGTCATGCGTTTATTGAATCTGCACACAAGCAGCATTTGCTAGAGGGTGCTATTTTGGCTAATGGTTTAACACCTATTGTAAGAAGTCGCTCGGAAGAAAAACACAAGGCTGCTGGTGACTTACAAAAATTAAGCTTTAATCCGTTTGAACCTAATAATACTTTCACTATTCACTGTGATGGTAATTTCTTAGTTGATTCAATAAAATTTGTAATCATTGCCACTAAAGATCATAAAACGAGCCAAGGGCACGGTAAATTTCTCAACCTCGTTGAGCAAGCTTTGCGTTCAACGGCCGAAAAATTGGGTTACGATAATTCAAAAGAAGAATTGGTTATTCGTTTACATCAACACATTGGTTATGACCTTTAAGTAAACCTGATAGAATTCAGAATATTCAAGTTTGTCGCATAATAATTATATGCGGCAAACTTATCATTTAGATTACGGAAATGATAAAATCTTTACGTTATTTATTTGTAGAGAATATTCGTGGCATTAAAAAAGAACCTCCATCCCAGAAATCGTCATAATAACGGTTATGATTTTTTAGCACTTTGCCAATCAACGCCTACGCTAAAACCCTACGTGCATACCAATAAATATCAGAATTTATCTATCGACTTTTCTGACGCTAATGCGGTAAAAGCACTTAATCAGGCTTTATTAAAACATCATTATCACGTAAACCAATGGGATATTCCCCAAGGTTATTTGTGCCCCCCTATTCCAGGTAGAGTTGACTATATTCATTACCTTGCTGATTTGTTGTCACAAACACTCTCTGCACCGTCGGTGAAAAATCAAATATCAGTACTTGATATTGGTACAGGTGCAAGTTGTATTTATCCGATTTTAGGCCAACGCGAATATCAGTGGCGTTTTACTTGTAGTGATATAGACCCTATTGCAATTAAAGTTGCGCAGCAAAATATCTCCTCAGACAAACGTCTCAAAAAATCAATAACCTGTAAATTACAAACAGAATCAACACAAGTCTTTAGCGGCATAGTTCAATCAGATGACCGTTATGAACTAACAATGTGTAATCCACCTTTTCATCGTTCATTAGCTGAAGCAACAAAAGGGTCTTTACGGAAAGTCAAAAATTTAGCAGCAAATAAGAAAGATACGAAAACGCCATTAAGTAACGAAAAAACAGTACCACTAAATTTTGGCGGACAAAATGCAGAATTATGGTGCCCTGGTGGAGAAGTCTCTTTTATCAACAACATGATAAAAGAAAGTAAACGTTACCAAAATCAAGTGTTATGGTTCACCTGTTTAGTGTCTAAAAAAGATCATATAAGTCAGCTAAAGCTCACACTTAAAAAATCTAATGCCAAGCAAGTGAAAGTCGTTAATATGGCTCAAGGGCAAAAAATCAGTCGTTTTATTGCGTGGAGTTATTTAGATGAAGAACAACAAAAGCATTGGTTTGATTAAGCGTATATTTCTATATGAAAAAATTAAGTAACCGTTTGCAAAAAATTGACAGTATGATCATCGCTGATTATCAAAGTATATGGGATTGTTGTTGTGACCACGGTTTGTTGGGCTTAACCCTATTAAAAAGAAAAGCGGCGAATACCATTCATTTTGTCGATATTGTTCCTTCATTAACTTTCCAGCTTGAATCATTATTACAACAACACTTTATCGATGATGACTTCGCACAACGCTGGCAAGTTCATTGTTTAGACATCCTAAAGTTACCGCTAACAGCTCAAAATAGACAACTGTTCATCATTGCCGGTGTCGGTGGCGAGTTGCTTATTAGGTTCATTGAAAGCTTAATAAGTAAAGCCTATGAAATTTCTCTAACGGGTAAATTAAATGAAATAGAATTTATCCTTTGTCCAGTCCATTACAATTACCAAGTGAGACAAACGTTAATAAAGCATAACTGTACGTTAGTTAGCGAATATATTGTCACTGATAACAAACGCTTTTATGAAGTTATTCATGTAAAAAAGAAGTTCTCTGAATCAATAAATGTAGATACCCCATTAAAGAAAATATCTGAGGTGGGCGATATGATGTGGGATCTAAATATGAAATCCCATCATCAATATTTAGCAGAAACAATCAGCCATTATCAGAGGATGTTACTTTCGACTAAAGATAATGAAAAAGTGAAAATTAATGAGATTATTAATCAATATTCAGCCATTAGCTTAAAGCCCTGATTAATATTAATTTAAGCTAACGTTCTCTTCCTTAAATTCAATGTTGTTTATAGCATCGAGTAAGTAAGAAAATTGCATAAAAAAATCCGAATTCTACAAAAGAATTCGGATTTTCACATAACTAGAAGCTAGTTTGAATGCTCTTAAAAATCTCTTAATTGATCCGCATTACTGCGCAAGCAGACCTTTAATAAAAGAGTAAGAAACTGTTTTAACTTAAACAGTACCTTTTTCCATTTGGTTAAGTTCAATCGATTTAAACAATGCAGTAAAGTTACCTTCACCAAAACCTTGGTCGTCAACACGTTGGATCATTTCTATAAAGATAGGTCCAAAAATGTTTTTAGTGAAAATTTGTAATAAGTACGAATTTTCTTTTTGACTATCAACAAGTATTTGATGGTCTTGAATGCGCTTGTGATCTTCTTTAACCCAAGGAATACGCTTAAATACGTCATCATAATACTCAGGAACAATATCAAGGGTATCAATAATATCTTTATCTAACTTATCTAAAGAACCTACTAAATCGTCACTGATAAATGCTAAATGCTGAACACCTGGACCATTGTATTCATCTAAATATTCATCGATTTGGTTGTTTTTCTTACCTTTACCTTCATTAATCGGTAAACAGAAAGTGCCACAAGGCGATGCTAAAGCATAAGAAATTAAAGCTGTTTTCTCACCTTTGATATCGAAGTAACGTACATCAGTAAAACCAAAGATATCTTTATAGAAATTAGCCCAATGCTCCATCGTACCTTGATGAACATTATTAGTTAAATGGTCTACGCGTAAAAAACCTTTATCTTCGTTAATCACTGGAGCGTCAATTGGTTCAAAGTCATCTTCATAAATAGAACCTGGATTTGTTGTTGACGCTGCAAATTTTTCGATGAAATAAATTAAGCTGTCACCAATACCAAAAATTGCAGGATATGGTAATTTGTTTTCTTCATTAGCAGCAGATTTAGCGCCACGTTTGATTGCTTCTTCAAAAGCAAAATCAGCATCATCTACACGCCAGCCCATTGAACAAATAGCAGGACCATGACTTTTAGCAAATTCTTTTGAAAAACCCGCTTTTTCATTATTTAATAAAAAGTGAATATCATTTTGGTTAAAGTAATCGATATCACGACCTTTAAACGTTTTCGTTTTTGAAAAGCCAAAACCATAAAATGCGTTTTCCATAAAATCTGAATCGGGTGTTGCATATTCAGTGAATTCGATACCGCGAAGGTTTAGTGGGTTTGTTACGTCAGTCATATTTATCTCTGTTACATAGTCAATGGAAGTATTATCACTAGGTTTAAGGAGAAGGGAAAGCGACAAGCAAATCTAACCAAAGCATAAGCCGTAACAGAAAATTTACGTGAATTGTGATGAGAATTTATTCGATACGAAGACAAGCCATATAAAGCCTACGGAACACATGTAAAGTTATAGTTACACGCAGAGTTTGCAGGAATAATTCTAAGGTTTTAGTAAATTACAGGCATAAAAAAAGGTACGTTAAACGTACCTTTTTATTGAAAGCTTATCGATTAACTAGGACGATTTGAGCGTTCTTGATTCTTGCGAGGACGATCGCTTGTTGGTGTTGATTCAACTGTCTTTACATCTGAAACTGTAATTTCTAATGATTGACGACGAATTTTAACACGCTTTAATTGTTCAAATGACTTATCAGGCATGCCTTTTGGTAACTGAACATAAGTATGTTTGTCGTGTAAGTTAATTGCGCCAATGTAGCTGCTGTCTAATGAAATCTCATTAGCGATAGCACCAACGATGTCGCCTGGACGTGCACCATGTTCTTTACCGACTTCTAGACGGTATGTCTGCCAATCAACATCAGTACGGTTAACTTTAACTTTACGAGGAGCACGTTCACCACCGCGCTCAGCGCCGCGTTCATTTCTGCCACCACGGCTTTCATTACGACCGCCACGACTTTCGTTACGACCACCGCGATCTCCACGGTCACTTCTGCTTTCGCTACGTTCACGAGTTTCGCGACGAGGCTTTGGATCTTCTTTTGGTTGTAATGGTTGATTCAATTGTTTTTGGAACAATAAAGCTGCTGCTAAATCAGTCATAGAAAGCTCTGATTCGTTCGCCATAGCTTCAACAATTTCACGCATGTTGGCTAAATCTTTATCTGCAACAACAGTCGCCATTTCAACACGAGTACGTTCAATACGTTTTTTACCAATTTCTTCAATGTTTGGTAATTCGTAAGTATTAATAACACCTGAAGTCAAACGCTCGTAATGACGTAAAGAGTACATTTCACGTGGACGTACGAATGCAATTGACATACCTTCACGACCAGCGCGACCTGTACGACCTATACGGTGAACATAAGCTTCGTTGTCACCAGGTAAATCATAGTTAACAACTAAAGAGATACGTGGAATATCTAGACCACGAGCAACAACATCTGTAGCAACTAATATAGAAGACTTACCAGATTTCATTTGCTCAATACAACGTTCACGTTGTGATTGGTTCATGTCGCCGTTTAACGCTAATGCAGGGTAACCAGCACGCTCTAGTTGCTCAGCAACTTCAACAGTGTCGCTACGTGTACGAACGAAAACGATCATCGCATCATAATCAACGATTTCAGCTATACGTTCTAAAGCAGTAATTTTGCGAATGCCACTAACTTTCCAAGCAAACTGTGAGATATTTGCTTTTGCTTGTTTAACTGCAGCAATTTTAATATGTTCAGGATCTTTTAAGAAACGGTTAGCAATTTTACGAATTGCTGGTGGCATAGTTGCAGAGAACAAAGCCATTTGTGTAGTTTCTGGTAAGTGATCAAGTATCCATTGAATATCTTCTAAGAAACCCATGTTAAGCATTTCATCAGCTTCATCAAGTACACAAAAAGATAAGTTACCTAGTTTTAGACTCTTACGACGTAAGTGATCCATTAAGCGACCAGGTGTACCAACAACAACTTGAGCGCCACGCTCTAATTGTTGAAATTGTGGTTGGTATGATTGACCACCGTATAAAGTAGCAACACGTAAACCTTTCATGTTTTTACCGAAGCTTTCAATCGCTTCAGCAACTTGCATTGCTAATTCACGTGTAGGCGCTAATACCATTAACTGTGGTTTTTTCAACGATACGTCAATTTTAGCAAGTGCAGGTAAACCAAAGGCAGCAGTTTTACCAGTACCTGTTTGTGCTTCACCTAATACATCTTTACCGGCTAATAATGGAGGAATCGTTTTCGCTTGAATGTCAGTTGAATTTTCAAAACCGATAGATTTTACAGCAGATAATAAAGTTTCAGGCAAGCCTAAAGAGTCAAAGCTCACAGGAGCATCGTTAGAAGTAGTCATAAATTTTGTCTTCTCTTATGGCGGAATAGGTTAAAAGTAACCAAGTCATCCCGCATATATATACGAGGAAACCACCAGGAAGACTTAAGGCACGTTCACTGAAGAACATAGGGCTAATAATGAAATATTAGCTAAGAAGTCTATTGGGCGGAAAACCCCACTCATTTCGCATTGAACGGTGTTTATATTCTCTAATTCAGAATCACCGTTAGCGAGGCGCGCATTATACATAGATTTTCACATCACGCAAGTAACAGATGAGATAATCGTATAAAAAACATTCAAAACGGGTAGTTTAATTCAATGAACTCAACATCACTGGGAAGTTGAGTTCGCGTAGACATTAAATAGGTTAGCTATAATTCCACTAACTATCGATTTCAAAGCCACCTTTAACATTATTTACTTTTAATCCGCCAGAACCACTATCAATGATTTTCAAACCACCGGCGTCTTCAATATCTATATCACCAGAGCCATCATCTAGTGTGATTATGCCCGTAACCTGCTTTACGGTTAAATCACCAGATCCGTCATTTATATCTGCGTTACCGCCTACACCGCGCGCAAAGATACTGCCTGAGCCGTCTTCTATTAATAAATCTCCTGCAACATCACTAAGGTTAATGTCACCAGAACCATCATCAATAGCAACATTGCCCGTTATATTATTTAGCGATATCTTTCCAGAGCCGTCTTTAATATTTACATCATTTCTCACCTCTGAAATGGACAAACTTCCCGAACCGTCCGTCAAGTTTATAGCGCCCTTAATATTGGCAATATCTATTTCGCCAGAGCCGTCATTAATTTTTAACATCATTTCAGTGGGTACTGTTATTACTAAATCGATATGAGGTGAATTTCCCACCCACATGCCTGAGCTATTCGATTTGGCCACCAAAAAAGCGGTTGTCCCTGAGTCTGACAAATCAAACTCGTAATCACTACTTGATTTATTGCTGGTATAAATATCAGCTGACACAATAATATCAGTCGCTTGATCAGAACCTTGAATAATCAAACCACCTGCACCTGCTTCTATATCCAATGTTTTTAAGGCACTTGCCGATAATGTTAATTCTTTTTTAAGATGAACATCTGCATTACTTGCAGAAGCAACAACTATACAACCACTTAACAGAGACATAGTAGCTAGAGCGAGTGAAGCTTGAATTAATGAACGAGCGATATTTTTACGAATAATCATGGCATTGTTTCTCATTATTTTTATATTAAAGTTACTTCCTTTAATCAATTATCACGCCAACAGTTTATCTCATAAAATTCAGTAACTTAAAATAAGTAATTATTGATTGTATTACAAAAGCACCATTATTTAACATATATGACGATATAGTTGTCTTTCATAAACATAATTTTTATAAAATGCCAGCAATCAAATTTGTAATATCGTTAAAAGTAAAAAGCATTCCAGAATAGAGAATGCTTTTTAAAAATTGATTTAGCTGAAATAGACGAAAATTAAATTTGATATTTGATTATTCGTCAGGCCCATTGAGTAAATCAGAAAATAGTGAAAGTTTATTCAAGACAAGTCCATGAATAGATTTGCGAGGAAATCGACCCGTTTTACTTAATACGCCAGCAGTTGCACCCATTAACAATTCTAAGGCCTGATCTATATCTTCAACGGCATAAATGGAAAATTGTTTATTTTTAACGGCGTCAATTACATCATCTGCTAACATCAGGTTATTCACATTAGTGCGAGGAATAATAACCCCCTGCTTCCCAGTTAACCCTTCGTCTTTACATAAACGATAAAAACCTTCAATTTTTTCATTGACCCCGCCAATAGATTGAACACCACCATGCTGGTTAATTGAACCAGTAATAGCAAGGCTTTGATCTATAGGTAATAGGGAAATAGCTGAGATAAGCGCACAAAGTTCTGCCATTGATGCGCTGTCACCATCAATATGACCATACGATTGTTCTATCGCCAAGTTAGCTGAAATTGACACAGGGAAACCTTGACCATATTTATGTCCTAAATAACCCGTCAGTAAAAGCACGCCTTTAGAATGAATAGATTTACCTAAATCGACTTCTCGTTCAATATCGGTAACGCCTTCACTGCCAGCATAAACAGTTGCAGTAATACGTGCTGGCGTACCAAAAACACTATCACCAATCTCTAAAACTGTTAACCCGTTTACTTTACCTATGTGCTCCCCATCAATATCGATGAGCACTTGCTTTTCTTTTATTTCACCAAGCCATGCTTCACTCATGCGGCCGGTTCTTCGTTGTTTAGCCGCCAATGCCAAGGTTACATAGTTCGCCGTTAACTCACCTTCACTCCCGTCTTTATTCCAAAGGTAAAAAGCTTCATCAAGTAAATCGTTAACTTGTACAATGTTAGCTGAAATTTTATGCTGATGCTCTGCACGTCTTAACGCATATCGCACCAATTCAAGTACTGCTTCGTCACTAACATGCGGATAATTATGCTTATACGCGCGTTGACGAATTAAGTGTGCATAGTCATTAAGATTTTCTTCATTGCTGTCAAGATACTGATCGAAATCAGCTAATACGCGAAATAGCTCTGTAAATTCTTGATCATAATCTTGAAGCATATAATAAATTTCAGGATCACCCAGTAAGATAACTTTCACTTTTAATGGGATTTTTTCTGGCTGTAGACTAAATGAACCCGGCTGACTATATTCAGAGTGAGGACTTTCAATGGTAATTTCTTGCGACTTAAGGGCTAATTTCAAACGAGCCCAAACAAGAGGTTGATTCAATAATTTTTCAGCATCTAAAATTAAATAGCCACCATTCGCTTTGTGCAATGCTCCGGCTCTTATTAGCCGATAACTGGTATAGGTACTACCTTGAAAACTTGCAAAATCAACGTGTCCAAATAAGTTTTGAAAAGTAGGGTTTTGTTCATAAATAACCGGTGCACCCGCATTCGCTTCTTGTGAAACAAGTAGATTAGGTAAAAACTGCTCAACCATCAACTTACGAGCATCTTTGTCATTTCTATTTTCGGTGTTTTCATCAACGAGAATTTCTAAAACAGTATCAACGATATGTGCCTTTACTTTTGATAAATATTTTAAAACGCCAATGTTACTCGCAAACTCATGTTCTAGCTCTTTTAGAAAAGGACGAATTGCATGTTCAGTTGTCTCATTCTTTAATTTGCGTAATTTGTCTGAAGAAATTCGTTTCCACTGTGGTAATTCAATCAACTTTTCAGAAAGAAAGTTTTCTAATTTCTCCAATAACACATAAAAATCAGCGCGTTTCCTTTCATCTAAGCTTGCAAATTCCTTATCATCTAATGGCTTACCATTAACTAAAGGTGAGAAATTTAATTCTCCTGCTTCCTCATAGAGTAAAACATCATCTTTTAATGCACTTTCTTCAACTTCAGCAATAGCTTGGTCGTATTTTTTATTGAATTCTCTATCTACCGCCGCTTTTTGACGTTGGTAACTTGGGTTATCGAATATTTCTGGAAATAAATCTAATAGTTCATCAATAAAAGTATTAATACGCGCAAGTAACTGCTTACCTTCTCCTGCACTCACATATAAGTTATGCGGCGCGTGTACATCATCAAAATTATTAATATAACACCACTCAAATGGTGTGTTTTCATTACTGGCGGTAACAGATAACATTTGTTTAATAAGTGTTTGTCTGCCAGTTCCATGCTCTCCCATCGCAAAGATATTAAAACCAAGGGCATCCATAGACAAACCAAACTCAAGTGCTTCTTTAGCACGAGCATGACCGATAAAAATTTGTTCTACATCAGGAGTCACCTCAGAATGAGAAAATTGCTCAGCAGATAACTGAGCGGTTAATTGCTCAACTGATAAACGGGTTACTGATGACGTTGATGTAACGGATGAAGGCATGCAATATCTCACTGATAACGCTCAAAAAACAAGCAAGTAATAATAAAAATCTTTAATATCGTCAGTTTACTCTCATTTGAAATAATTAGTAAAATTTAAGTCGATTGCTTTTATCTAAAATTATGGTGAAAAAGGTAATCGAGTAAAGTTACTACCGCCACAGGAAAAACAGTCCGCTACGTCAGAGGCATGACTATAAGTTATTTTTTCATGACAGTTTTGGCACTCTAAAAAACCAAATCCTATGAAATCACCACTTTGGTATTCTCCTCGGTGTTTAGCGTCATCATCAAATTCTGACCATTCAACTTGTGACTTGTCGGTAATGGCTTGCATATTATTCCAGAATGATTCATTTAACAGACCCAAATAGAGAGAATCTTTAACATGTATTTCATTTTGTTGTATGAATTCACTGATATCAAAACGTAAGTTATCAACGAACTGTTTAACTTTATCTTCAGGTAATTTTTCTGCCGCTTGCAAGTACAACTTGCTTTTAGCTACTTTCTCGACAAAGTCTGTAATCTCATGCTGATTAACGTCTTCAGCCCATGTCACTAATGCTTGATAAAGATCTTGAAAGACACTATTTTTTGATTTCATAACGCACTCCTTAATAACTTATAAGTAAAGTATAGGTATAACTCAATTTATAAAAAAATTAATCACATAAAACTTGTCGAAACTCACTCATCTCTGAAACAGTATCTTGAAGTGGGACAGGTATATAAGGTATTCTATCGCCATTATTTATATTCGTTCATGATCGCGGTCAATTTCTATCGACAAGCTAATGAACCCCACATTCTAAGTGTTTGAGAAATCTTTAATGGAATCCATTTACAATCCCCAAGCTATCGAAGCGCAAGTTCAAGAATTTTGGACTGAAAACAAAACTTTTAAAGCCGAAGAAAAACCCGGTCAAGAAAAATTCTACTGTCTTGCTATGTTCCCTTATCCAAGTGGACGTTTACATATGGGACACGTGCGTAACTATAGTTTAGGCGACGTTATTTCTCGCTATCAACGTTTGCAAGGTAAAAATGTTATGCAACCTATGGGTTGGGATGCATTTGGTTTACCTGCAGAAAACGCAGCAATAAAAAATAAAACAGCCCCCGCAAAATGGACCTATGAAAATATTGATTACATGCGTAACCAATTAAAGTCATTAGGTTTTGCTTACGACTGGAGCCGTGAATTAGCCACTTGTAAAAAAGACTATTATAAATGGGAACAATGGTTCTTCACGCAGCTTTATGAAAAAGGGTTAGTTTACAAAAAAAATGCTACGGTAAATTGGGATCCTGTTGATCAAACAGTATTAGCCAATGAGCAAGTGATAGACGGACGCGGTTGGCGCTCTGGCGCAATTGTTGAACGTAAAGAAATTCCACAGTGGTTTATTAAGATCACAGATTATGCTGAAGAGTTATTAACCGATTTAGACCAACTAACTGAATGGCCTGAACAAGTTAAAACTATGCAACGGAATTGGATTGGTCGTAGCGAAGGCGTTGAAATGACTTTCCAAGTAGAAGGTACAAATGAAAGTTTTGATATCTACACTACTCGCCCAGACACATTAATGGGAGTAACTTACGTTGCTCTTGCTGCTCAACACCCGCTTGCTTTAGCTGCTGCGAAAAATAACAGTGCGTTAAGCGAATTTATTGCTGAATGTAAAACCAATAAATCTACCGAAGCTGATATGGCAACGATGGAGAAAAAAGGTGCTGACACTGGCCTTAAAGCTATTCATCCATTAACAGGAGAAATTGTTCCTGTTTGGGCGGCAAATTTTGTATTAATGGATTACGGTTCAGGCGCAGTAATGTCTGTACCTGGACACGATCAACGTGACTATGAATTTGCGATTAAATACGGTTTAGAAATTAAACAAGTTATTGCAGGCTCAGACGATGACGATATCGCTACAGCCGCAATTACTGAGAAAGGCAAACTAATCAACTCTGGTGAGTTTGATGGTTTGAATTTCAAAAAAGCATTTAAGGCTATCGCTTACAAATTATCAACTGAAGATAAAGGCAAAATAAAAGTAAATTACCGTTTACGTGACTGGGGCGTTTCACGCCAACGTTATTGGGGCACACCAATTCCAATGGTGCACTTAGCCAACGGAGAGTCTGCCGCTGTACCACTTGACCAACTTCCGGTGGAGCTACCTGAAGATGTGATAATGAATGGTGTAACTTCTCCTATCAAAGACAACCCAGAGTGGGCTAAAACAACTCACAACGGTGAAGAAGCTTTCCGTGAAACAGATACCTTCGATACTTTTATGGAATCGTCTTGGTATTACGCGCGCTATTGTTCACCAAACGACGATACACAAATGCTTGATCCTGAAAAAGCTAATTACTGGCTTCCAGTTGATCAATACATTGGTGGTATTGAGCACGCTATTTTACATTTACTCTATGCACGATTTTTCCATAAATTATTACGTGACGCCGGTTTAGTAAACTGTGATGAACCGTTCAAAAAGTTATTATGTCAAGGTATGGTATTAGCCGACACTTATTATCGAGAAGCAGAAAATGGTGCTCAAGACTGGGTATCTCCAGCAGATGTTGACGTTGAACGCGACGAAAAAGGCAATGTTATCGCGGCTGTAAGTAAGCTTGATGGCCAACCAGTAATTTCTGCTGGTATGAGTAAAATGTCAAAGTCAAAAAATAACGGCATAGACCCTCAAGAAGTTATCGGTAAATATGGTGCAGACACTGTACGTTTATTTATTATGTTTACCTCACCACCAGAGCAAACCCTAGAATGGTCTGACTCAGGCGTTGAGGGTGCACATCGCTTCTTGAAACGTGTTTGGAAACTCGCTTTTGACTTTAGTGAACTTGTTAAAGAACACGGGACAGTCCCAGCGTTAACAGAATTAACATTAAATGCTTCACAGAAAACATTACGTCGTGAATTGCATAAAACTATTGCTAAAGTAAGTGATGATATAGGGCGTAGAAATACATTCAATACGGCTATTGCTTCAATAATGGAATTAATGAACCATTTATCAAAAGCGCAGTTAGAGAGCGCTGAAGATAGAGCCGTAATGCAAGAGGCTGTTCGTGCTGTAATTATCATGCTTACACCTATTACTCCTCACATGTGTCATGAAATATGGAAAACATTAGGTGACGCGAATAGTAATAACGCATCAATTGAAGAGGCATCTTGGCCAATAGTTGACGAGAGTGCTTTAGTAGAAGATGAGAAGTTAATCATTGTTCAAGTCAACGGTAAAGTACGTGCAAAAATTACCGTATCAGCAACAGCAAGCAAAGAAGAAGTAGAAGCATTAGGTTTAAGCGATGAAACAGTTGCCCGCTTTACGGATGAAAAAACCGTGCGTAAAGTTATTTACATACCGGGTAAGCTTTTAAACATTGTTGCCAACTAATATTCTAAAGGGCCTAAAATGAGCTACATGCAAAGATCACAAACAAAATACAAAGCATATTCAGTTATTGCTGTAATAGCTTTCTTAACCTTGTTTATATCAAGCTGTGGCTTTCATTTGCGAGGAGACTATTTAATGTCTCCCCAATTGAAAACCTTACATCTAAGCTCCGCAGATAAATTTGGTGAATTAACACGCCAAGTCAAACAACACTTGAGTATAAATAGTATCAAGTTAGTGCCTAATGCCACAAAAGATATTCCTCAATTACGACTCTTAAAAGATAGTTTAAATCGTCGTACGCTGTCCGTTTTCCCAAATGGGCAAGTAGCAGAATACGAATTAATTTATTCGGTTCGTTATCAACTGGCCATTTCTGCTAACGATATACGTTCGTTCGAGTTTGAGCTTAACCGCGATTATCAAGATGATCCCAATGTTGCTTTAGCTAAAAGTCGCGAACTCGATTTAATGCTCAGTGAAATGCGTAAAGAAGCCGCGAATAAAATTTTACGTGACCTGTCTACGATAATAATCTAATGCGTATCTATCATAACCAATTAACTCAATCGCTCAATCAAGGCTTTAAGCCTGTGTGGTTAATTTTTGGTGATGAACCTTGGCAAAAAAACGACAGCCTAAATATCATAAAACAACATTGTGAGCAGCAAGGTTTCAGTGAGATTATTCGCTTTAGTGCCGATGATAAGTTTGATTGGAATTTATTAGTTGAAGAATATCAAGCGATGAGCTTATTTGCCGCTCAACGCATTATTGAAATAGAACTGGTAACAGGTAAATTAGCTGAAACAGGTAGTAAAATATTACTTAAACTCAGTGAAAATTTTCACGCTGACGTTCAACTTATCTTTCATGGTCCTAAAATTGATGCCTCAGGCCAAAAACGCAAATGGTTTAAAACCTTAGAAAAACTGGGTTGTTTTTTACCACTTTATGATATCGAAGGTCGTCAGCTTCAACAGTGGTTAAATCAGCAAATAAAACAGCAACAATTAAATGTTCATCAAGATGTTCTCCCACTGATGATAGAGTTATTTGAAGGAAACTTACCTGCTTTAGAGCAAGAGTTACAAAAATTTTCATTGTTGTTTGGCTCTCAACTAATCTCTTGTGAAGATGCAGAAAAATTACTCATCAAACAGGCTAAGTTTACTTCTTTTCAAGTCGTTGATACTTTACTCAGTGGTAACCTCACTAAATGTATTAGTATGCTGGATCAGCTGCAACACGAAGGTTCGGCCATCGGGCAACTTTTTTGGGTCATTCATAAAGAGATTGCGCAACTGTCAGCAATGTTAGAACAGCTTGAACAAGGTGAGAGTATTAACAATCTTTATAAAAAATATCGTATATGGGATAAAAAGAAACCCCTCTACCAACACGCACTGAATAATATTACTCGCGATAATATTAGCCAAGCTCAAGCGCGTTTAGCGCAGACAGACTTGATCAGTAAAACCAGTAGTGATTTTAACCCATTTATATTATTAGCGGATGTTTGTATCAGTCTATATCATGGTCAAACCACAAAAAAATTCAATTTAGATTATGAGTTCGGATAAGCCAATACAAACAACTAAGAAAAACATCGTGATTATGGGGGGCACTTTTGACCCTATTCATAATGGTCATATAGAAACAGCCAGAGAAACAGCGATATGGCTTAATGTAGATAAACTGTTTCTATTACCCGCACATATTCCCCCTCATAAAAACTCAACCACAGCGAATGCTTTACACCGTGAAACTATGGTAAGCATAATTTGTCAGCAGTATCCTTTATTTCAACTCGACAATCGTGAGTTAAAGCGCCAAAGCTCTTCGTATACAGTGACAAGTTTACAAGAAATTAAGCAAGAACAACCTGAAAGTACAATATTTTTTATCATAGGCATGGACTCTCTACTTAGTTTTACGACTTGGCATCAGTGGGAAAAAATTCTAACGCTTTGTCATATTGTTGTGAACATTCGCCCTGGCTATGAATTAAATGAAATTAATATGGCTACCAAACAATTATTACAAGCACATCAAATCCAAGATCTCAAAGAAATAAAACAACAAGAGACAGGGAAAATTATTTTCCATCAAAACCAGTCGCTTAATATTTCTTCAAGTGAAATTCGTCAGCATTTATTGGAGAATAAATACAATAATAAGCAATTACCGAAATGCATACATAACTATATTATTCAAGAAAATCTCTATCAAGAATAACTTCATAGTTACGCGCAGAAAAAATAATGATATTATAGCGCATTACTTTTTAGACTAAGAGAAATTCCCTTGCAAGTTGAAGCGTTAAAAGCATTTGTTATTGAAAAACTAGAAGAAATTAAAGGTCGTGACATTACGATTTTAGACATTGGTAAAAAATCAGGTTTTGCTGATTATATGGTTGTCTGTTCAGGTAACTCAAATCGTCATGTTAAATCTATTGCACAATCAGTTGCTATCGAATGTCGCGCTGCAGGTATTGAACCATTGGGTATTGAAGGTAATGACGTTGGTGAGTGGGCGTTAGTTGATTTAAGCAGCATAATTGTTCACGTAATGACAGACGAAATTCGTGACCGTTATCAGCTAGAAGAATTGTGGAACTAAACTAATAGTGAAAGTTAACTAAACTATTATGCGACTTACCTTATATGCTGTTGGCAATAAAATGCCAGCTTGGGTTACCCAAGGATTTAACGAATATTGTCGCCGTTTCCCTCGCGATATGTCGTTTCATTTAGTAGAAATTACGCCTGGTAAGCGCGGTAAAAATGCTGATATTGCTCGTATTCTAGAAAAAGAAGGCGAATTATTATTAAGTGCAATCCCCAAAGGTAATCGAATAGTTACGCTTGAAGTGGAAGGCAAACCGTGGACAACACCGCAACTTGCCAAGCAACTAGAGCGTTGGCAACTAGACAGTCGAGATGTAGCCCTATTGATAGGCGGACCTGAAGGTTTAGCACCATCTTGTATTAAAGCATCAGAACAAAAATGGTCTTTATCTCCACTCACTTTACCGCACCCTATGGTTCGTATTGTTGTGGCTGAAAGTTTATATCGAGCTTGGAGCATCAATAATAACCATCCTTATCACCGAGAATAGCTATGACAGAGAGTAACCGTGGCATCGAATAAACGTGTTGCTATTCGTAATCATTCAGCAGAGGCCAATCTATTTGCCCGCAGAACTTTCATCGCATTTATCGGTGTTTTGGTATTACTGTTAATTTTATTTAGCAATATTTACGATTTAGAAATTAACTCTTACGAAAAATATCAAACACGTTCTAATTCCAATCGAATCAAACTTCTACCTGTAGCACCAAACCGTGGACTCATTTACGACCGAAATGGTGTTTTACTCGCTGAGAATAAACCTGTTTATTCCTTAGAGATAATTGCTGAACAAACGACTGACTTAGAAAAACATATTTTTGAGGTGAGTGATTTACTCGATATCAGCGAAGATAAGCAAAAAAAATTATTTACAGCACTAAAAAGCAAACGACGATTTAAACCAATAGAACTCCATTCAAGATTAAGCGCCCAACAAGTCGCACTTTTTTCAGTTAATCAACATCGCTTCCCAGGATTTTTTATAGATGCTCGTCTCAAGCGTTATTATCCCTTTGGTGACTTAACCACTCATTCACTGGGTTATGTTGCTCGTATTAACAGTGATGATTCAATTCGTTTAGCCGAGAAAAATTTATCTGAAGACTATGCAGCAACACGTAATATAGGAAAACTTGGCTTAGAAAAATATTATGAAGATTTATTACATGGCACGATTGGTCACCAAGAAGTAGAAATAAATAGCCAAGGCCGAGTGATCAGAACACTCGATTACACTCCTCCTATTTCGGGTCAAAACTTAACCATAAGCATAGACATCGAATTGCAAATGATAGCGAAACGCTCACTAGCTGGTAAACGTGGTGCAGTAGTAGCAATGGATCCACGCAGCGGTGAAATATTAGCTATGTATTCAAATCCAAGTTACGACGGTAACTTATTTGTTCATGGTATCAGTAATAAAAATTATGATAAATTGCTTAACCCAAAAAACAATAGACCCCTACTTAACCGCAGTGTTCAAGGTTATCCCCCTGCCTCAACAGTGAAACCATTACTCGGCTTAACTGGTTTGGAAGCTGGCGTTATAACCCAAGAATCTCGTTATTATGATCCCGGTTGGTTTCAACTTGAAGGCCTTGAACGTAAACATCGAGATTGGTGGGCACCAGGCCATGGTTGGGTAAATCTAAATGACGCGATAGAACATTCATGTAACGTTTTTTTCTATAATTTAGCGGTTAGACTCGACATTGATAACATTACCAATATGATGGAAAAGTTTGGTTTTGGTGACTTGACCGGCATTGATATTTGGGAAGATAAGCGCGCTATTTTACCGGGAAGAGAAGCCAAGCGTAGCCGATATAATCAACCTTGGTATACGGGAGATACAGTTAACGTTGGCATTGGTCAAGGTTTGTGGACAGTAACCCCTTTACAACTAGCACAAGCTATTTCTATTTTAGCGAATAAAGGCGAGAAAAAAATACCACATTTTTTACGATCCAAAGCCAAAGCTGTAGTTATAAAATCCTTAAGCAATATAAATTCAGAAGAAAGTAGTACAACTTTTGAAAATAAAAATATTGTGACAGAAATGGTTAGTGAAAAAGTCGAATTTGAAGATAAGCAACCAATTGTGCTAAAAGACTATAAGAATTGGAATATAGTCCTCGATGCAATGCATAATGCTGCTCAAAAAAAATACCCTGCTTTTCAAGGTGCTCGCTATGACGCAGCAGGGAAATCAGGCACGGCTCAGCTAATATCAAAAAAACAAGATGAAGAATATGACGCGAAAGCTATCAAAGAAAAACAACGAAATAATGCAATGTTCGTCGCTTTTGCTCCATATGAGAATCCAGAAATAGTGGTTTCTGTTGTTGTTGAAAATGTATTAGAAGGTGGCGGAGGGTTTAACGCTGCACCAGTAGCTCGACAAGTTTTGGATCAATATTTTGGTGACAGAGAAATAATCAGTACCGATAAAAGTAAACATCCACAACATACTAATGTTTATGGTAATAAAAAAACTCAACAGTCAGGAAATAACTAGTGCAAAGCCATGGGTATGATCAACAAAAAAAGCGAAATTTTTGGCAAAGAGTTCATATAGATCTCCCATTACTATTGTGTATTCTTGCATTAATGGTTTTAGGCTTATTTGTTGTTTATAGTTCTGGTGGACAAGAAATGGCTATCGTCTATCGTCAAATAACACGTTTAGGCATTGCTTTATTAGTGATGTTTACCGTTGCACAAATTCCACCTCTCGTTTATCAAAAATGGGCAGTCCCCGTTTTTATTATGGGTTTATTACTTTTAAGTGCTGTTTTGTTATTTGGCCATGTAGGTAAAGGTGCACAACGTTGGTTAGATTTAGGTTTTATTAAATTTCAACCTTCAGAGGTAATGAAACTTATTGTGCCTATTATGATTGCGGCATATGTTAGCCAGCAGAGTTTACCTGCAAAGTTAAGTACTATAGTTATCGCTTTGATTTTGGTACTTTTACCGACAATTTTAATATTTGAACAACCAGATTTTGGCACCTCAATATTAATAGCAAGTTCAGGTATATTTGTTATTTTTCTTGCTGGTGTTAGCTGGAAACTTATTGGCGTTTGTACGGGCTTAGGATTAGGATTCGCCCCAATTTTATGGTTTTATTTATTAGGCTCTTATCAAAAACAAAGAGTGATTACGTTCTTAAATCCCGAACAAGACCCACTTGGCTCTGGATATCAAATAATTCAATCAAAAATAGCTATAGGCTCTGGCGGCTTTAGCGGTAAAGGCTGGCTTCAAGGTACTCAATCACAACTTGAATTTTTACCTGAGCGGCACACCGATTTTATTTTTGCTGTATTTAGTGAAGAGTTTGGTTTTATAGGAGTTGTTGCTTTACTCACTGTGTATTTACTTATTGTGATGCGAGGCCTATGGATTTCAGTAAAAGCAGAACACGCTTTCACGAAATTATTAGCAGGCAGTATAACCTTAACGTTTTTCGTGTATGTCTTTGTAAATATCGGTATGGTATCAGGGCTATTACCCGTTGTAGGTGTCCCTTTACCCTTGGTAAGTTATGGTGGCACATCCATGGTGACATTACTGGCAGGTTTTGGCATTCTAATGGCTATAAGTACTCATAAGCGTTTTATTGCTTAAATTCACCGATAAAAATAATAAGATATAGAGACATTGCCTCAAAATATTTCACTTATAATACTGCTGTTATTAATAACTGCTTGTAGTTCTAATTCCGGTCGCTATCAACAGAAAAATGATAGCACACCTACCCGTGTACCTACGTCAAGCGAACTTGTAGACATAACCCCAAGATCTGAACCTCACAGCAGAGGCGGAAATAAAAGCCAATATAGCGTTCGTGGAAAAACCTATTCAGTTTTAAAGAGTGCAGAAAATTTCAGCCAAACAGGTACTGCTTCGTGGTACGGTAAAAAGTTCCATGGTCATTTAACCTCAAATGGCGAAATCTATAATATGTATACGATGAGTGCCGCTCATAAGAACCTCCCCTTACCTACTTATTTAAAAGTGACTAACAATGCAAATAATAAATCGGTAATTGTACGTGTTAATGACCGAGGGCCTTTTCATGAAGACCGTATTATTGATTTATCTTACAGTGCCGCCTATAAAATTGGCATGATGAAAACAGGTGTCGCGAACGTAACCATTACTGCTATTACTGATTTTTCATTGCCAGATAATAAACAGATTATTTCATCTGACACAATCTCTTCTAAAGAAAATGACCAACGTAAATACATTCAAGTATTTGCAACTAAAAATAAAAATTTAGCAGAAAAAACCGCCAAAGCATTACAAAGCTTATATCAATTAAATACTATTATTCCTGAGAACAATAAAATTTTTCGTGTACAAATCGGTCCAATAAATGACAATGAGCAGTTGAATAACATATTAACTCGACTGAAAGAATCTGGTTACCCTAAAGCATTTAGCTTAAAATAATTTCTCGTAACAAATTGGCCTAAAGCCGCGATAGTATTCATCTCTAAAAATGGTATACTGCTGAAAATCTCTCCTTTTATCATTCATTTTTCTTAGGATTATTATGACTTACCCATTAGCTAAAAAAATGGCTAAAACCTCAACCAAACTTCTCAACTTTTTTGGTGCTGTTGCTTTAACTTTTTCATCTTTTTCTCATGCTGTAACTATCATCCCATCGCCTCCAGAAGTAAAAGCAAAAGGTCATATATTAATAGACTACACAACAGGTAAAGTCATTTCAGAAAGTAATGCTGACTCATTATTAGCGCCAGCTAGTTTGACCAAAATGATGACAAGTTACATCATAGGTAAAGAGTTACAAAGTGGCAATATAAGCAACGAAGACATGGTAACCGTAAGCGAAAAGGCTTGGGCGAAAAACTTTCCAGGGTCATCACTCATGTTTATCGAAGTTGGAATGGAAATTTCCGTAGAGCTCTTAAATCAAGGCATTATTGTCGCTTCTGGTAATGATGCTTGTGTCGCCATGGCTGAGCATATCGCAGGTAGCGAAGATGCATTTGCACAACTAATGAATGGTCATGCTGAACAACTCGGGATGAGTAGTAGTTACTTTGAAAACAGTCACGGATTAGATAGCCAAGAGCACAAAACTACGCCACGTGACATGGCAACGCTTGCAATAGCACTTATTAGAGATGTGCCTGAAGAGTATAAAATTTATAGTCAAAAGACCTTTAGCTACAATAATATAAAACAATACAACCGTAATAATTTATTATGGGATAAAAGTATGAATGTTGATGGTTTGAAAACAGGTCATACATCCCAAGCAGGTTACAGTTTAGTTTCTTCAGCAACTAAAGGCGGTATGCGCCTAGTTAGTGTAGTGATGGGCACCGACAGTGAACGCGCTAGAAAAGTTGAAAGTAAAAAATTACTTAATTACGGTTTTCGTTTCTTTGAAACGTATACGCCTTATAAAGCAGGTGAAAAGTTTGTTACTAACCGTATATGGATGGGAGATGTTAAAGAAGTAGATCTCGGTATACTACTTGATACGCCAATCACCATTCCTCGTGGTCAGCGCAAAAACTTAGAAGCAAGTTTTGAATTAGATAAACAGCTAGAAGCGCCTTTAGCTAAAGGAACCGTAGTTGGTAAATTATTCTTACGCTTAGATGGCGAAGACATCGCAGAATATCCCTTAGTCACTTTACAAGAAGTCAATGAAGGCGGTATGTTCAGTAAATTAGTAGATTATGTAAAATTACAATTTGTTGACTAAACAGTATTAAACTTTTTCATTTTAAAACTCGGCTTTAGCCGAGTTTTTTATTACTAATATCAAAACGTTAATAAAAGCACTAAATTCAATGATCACATTCTATTTGATTAATGATAAAATGCCCCAAGATTGACTATTTACCAAGTTATACCCTACTTTAGAGAATAAACATGAAAACCAAATTTGATGAATTATTAGAATTTCCAACAGTGCTTAATTTTAAAGTTATGGGCGTTGCTTGCGATGAATTACCTGATTTGGTGATAAATGAACTACAAAAACATGCTCCTGGTGACTACTCCCCTAAGGTAAAAGCGAGTTCGAAAGGGACCTATCACTCTCTCGCTATCGCGGTTACTGTAACAAGTAAAGAACAGATCGAAACGATTTACAAAAAGCTAACGGCTATTGATATCGTACGTTACGTTTTATAAGTTCATTTAATTATTTCCGAATAACGAATTTTATAGAAATAATACCCTTAGTATTTATCCGGTGTAATTCTATTATTATTTGGATATAATTGGTTACATTAGAATTAAGTGAAGTAAAAACTTGAAAAACTCGTTAATCATTCGACAACTTGCCTCAATGGACTACACCACTGTTTGGCAAGCGATGCAAAAATTTACTGATGATCGTAACGACGACACCCAAGATGAACTTTGGTTAGTAGAGCATCCAGCAGTTTTCACTCAAGGTCAAGCAGGCAAAGATGAACACTTACTGATGCCGGGTGATATTGAAGTTGTTAAAGTCGATCGTGGTGGACAAGTGACTTATCACGGACCGGGTCAACAAGTTATCTATTTTATGATTAACCTGCGCCGACGAAAAATGGGCGTGCGTGACCTAGTGACTTTACTTGAGAATGGCTTAATTGCTTCATTAGCTGATTTTGATATTACGGCAAAAGCTAAACCTGATGCTCCGGGTGTTTATGTTAACAATAAAAAAATAGCATCACTTGGTTTGAGAGTTCGAAAAGGTTGCTCTTTTCATGGCTTAGCACTTAATGTAAATATGGATTTATCACCCTTTCTTCGTATTAATCCTTGTGGATATCAAGGACTAGAAATGGTGCAAACAGCAGATATCAGTCAATTAAAAAATACAGATCAAGCAGGTGAAACTTTAGTAAAACACCTCGCTAAATTATTAAATACCAATAATATCAGTTATAAAACTGGTTTGGACGAAATTAATGACGACTAAAACGACTCGAGTTATCCCTGGCACAAAAATGCGTGATGCTGAAAAAATGGCACATATACCGATTCAAATTGTGCCTTCAGAGCGCGAAACTATGCTCAGAAAGCCTAAGTGGTTGCGCATTAAGCTTCCTCGTACAACTGAACGGATTGACAGTATTAAAGCAGCGTTACGTAAGCATGACTTACACTCAGTGTGTGAAGAAGCTTCTTGTCCAAATTTATCAGAGTGCTTTAATCACGGTACAGCCACTTTTATGATTTTAGGTGATATTTGTACACGTCGTTGCCCTTTTTGTGATGTTGGTCACGGTCGCCCATTAGCACCTAAACTTGATGAAGCAAAAAAATTAGCATTAACGCTAAAAGATATGAAATTAAAATACGTTGTTATCACATCGGTTGATCGTGATGATTTACGTGACGGTGGAGCTCAACAGTTTGCTGACTGTATAAGTGAAATAGCCATACACGCACCGAATACTAAAGTCGAAATTTTAGTCCCCGATTTTCGTGGTCGAATGGATCGCGCATTAGATATTTTGAATGTTAACCCTCCACATGTATTTAACCATAATTTAGAAACAGCACCACGTCTCTACACAAAAGCACGCCCTGGAGCAAACTATCAGTGGTCATTAGACTTACTTAAAAAGTTTGGCGAAGCAAATCCTACAGTGCCGACTAAATCAGGCATAATGGTTGGCTTAGGTGAAACTGACGAAGAGATTTTACAAGTAATGCGCGACTTACGTAGCCATGGTGTAACTATGCTAACGATTGGTCAATATTTACAACCGAGTAAGCATCATTTACCCGTTGAGCGCTATGTTCATCCTGATATTTTCGATATGTACCAAAGAGAAGCGATTAAAATGGGCTTTGAACACGCAGCCTGTGGTCCATTAGTTCGCTCAAGCTACCATGCTGACAAACAAGCGGCTGGTGAAGAAGTTAAGTAAATCTACATTAGAATAAACTAAACCCTGAATATATTAGATAAAATCTTATCATTAATATATTCAGGTATTTCCACTTCCTCCTCATTTAATAATTTAAAAATAATTCACTTTCAATCACTTGTTTTTATTTGAAATAATAAAAATATTGCCTCTTATCAACTTAAAAATTCTAACGTTAACCAAAATACACTTGTGTTAAACAGTAAATTAGTTGTACCATTACCACACACGGAACAACTGGAGCATCCATAAATATGGAAATTACAATTGATATTGAAGATCCAATGCCTTTATTTACCCAACTTGTTGAACAAATAAAGTCGGCAATCGTCAACAGTAAAATAAAACCTGGAGATTCGTTGCCCTCGATTAGACAGTTAGCCAATGATCTAGAGCTAAATAGTAAAACGGTAGCTAAAGCTTATAAGTTATTAGAGCGAGATTTAGTGATTCAAAGTAAGGGTTACAGAGGCACCTTTGTTCACCCTGATGCTTTAGTAAATAGCAAAATGGACATGAATGCCGAAGTGATAGCACAATTAAATCAAGCAATTACTGCATGTAAAAATGCAGGAGTAACCGATTCAGAGATACGTATTGCTTTTAGCAGTGCAATGAACAGTAACAATAATTAAGGAGAAGAAAATGTCTATTCACATTTTATTTTACGCTTTATTTTTAAGCCAGATATTACTCATTTCATATTACTACCCTACCCAAATTATCAAAAGAATTGATGGGGTATTGAAAAACTTCCCACCAGAAGACTACCCAAAATTGTATCCGGAATCCCTCGAGAAAGTCATTGCAGCTAAAAAGAGATATCAACTTTTAAATCAACTAATACTGATTATTGGCTTAGTTCTAATGGGAATTTATGCATTTATCTCAACAGGCTATGATAGCAATCAGAAATTTGCAGAGGGATTACCCCTTATGTTTGGCATGATCCAGTTCATTCCTTTTATGCTGCTAGAGATCTCGAGTTTTCGTCAATTTAAACTCATGAGGGAAGCAAATAAAAGTACAAGTCGATCGGCAGGTTTATCACCACGTAAGTTATTTGATTATGTTTCCCCGATAGCTGTGATATCAGCAATAACATTAATTTTCGTTTATATACTTTTTGATTTATACATAAATAATTTCAATTTTACTTTTGATATAATTATTAAAATAATAACCCTTTGCTTAGTACATGCACTATTTATAGGCTTAACTATTCGGCAGTTAACGGGTAAGCGTTTAGATCCTCATCAAACGATAAAAGATAGAAGTCAGCAAATTGAATTTTCATTAAAATCAATGGCTTCAGTTAGTATATTTTTGAGTTTATTCCTAATGGCAAACTCTGCTGTAGATGTTTATCAATTAGGCTATTTAGAAATTATTATCAACAGTATCTACTTTCAAGTTATTGCCTTTTTTGGCATTGGTAGCATGTTGAGAACTATACGGTTAGATAACATTGATTTTGATGTCTACAAAGCAGATAAAGTCGCCCTTTAGTTACTTATTAACAAATGCTTAAAACATACCGGTTCATTTACAATGATTTCTTTGTAAATGAACCGTATGTTTATTCTGATATTATCTGCTAATAGTTTTGCTCTGACTTCATTCCTTCTATGTTAATAATTTTAGAACGGTTCATGGTAATTTTAAACCGTTGTATATATTGCTGAGTTTGACTACCCGAAATTTTTTGCTCTTGTACAACCGCTAAATTTATTTGATAACGTCGTTCAACACCTTGATTAGATATTTTACTACCGTCCAGAGCGTATAACCGCCCTTCTCCCTTTTTCATGAAACGTACCAATGGCGTTAAGTTAAAAAATATTTGGTGCTGTATTTCCTTAAAACCAGGCATAAATTCTTTAGCTATAATTCTAGAGTCACAGCGAAAATGTAATAACTGAGCAGCTTGTTTATTTTGTTGACGACGTTTTTGAAAATGCTTATTCACAATGTCTGGCAGATCTTTATCTTTTATATATTCTAGCCATAATGTTTGTACCGACATTTTATTTTTCGATAAACTGTCAGTAAAAATATGCTGCCATTTCGGACGGCCACGTTGAATTTTTCTCCAAATTATACGCGTCAAATCATCTTTGAAAATTTCACGAATACCATATATAACACCTAGAGATGCAATTAAGACTAATGTTACCTCGGTAAAAGCCGAACGCGCATTCAACACAATAGACATCACGAATGCCATAATTACAGCGGTAATCCCCCCTCGTACTAAACGCCGTAAGTTAGCATCTAAATCATGCGTTGTTCTTTTAAATACAACGCCAAACTCACTTAAACGGCGCAAAAGTCTCATCTTATTAGTAATCCGGTTTGGATCAGCTAAGGTTATTTTTGAATTATATTGCTGCTCTGTGCGATAGTGATTTTCTTGACGGCATAACTCAAACAAAACCTCACGAGATTCAGTCTGCTCTGAGCTTTTAGGTCCGTTAGACAATAGATTAAGAAACGACTGCTCTGTGTACCAACTCAGATAATTATCAACATTTTCAAAGTAAGAGCTAAGCTTTTGATCTGAAGGAGTATAACGACGCAGTTTCTTTAACAAGGTTTGTGTTTGGTCGACTAATTCAAGTGCATATTGATAAAATATTTCGGTATCATCTTCTTGTAATGCTTGTTTAATATCGGTCTCAAGAGCCACTCTAAATTGATATGAAAATAAATTTAGGTTGCTACGATAATCAGTTTGTTCACCTTTCTTTTGACTAATAAATCGGCTTCTGACGAGAGGTAAATGGACTTGACGAGAAAAATAGGCGCAGTGGCTTTTGATACTGCTATGGAAGTAGTTGTCTTCACTCAAGGTAATAGCATTGATACCCATTTCTTCGGGGATAGAAAAATAAAGGTCAAAACGTTGTGATTCTTTTGGTGATAATTGTTGGCTAACTTTAAATGATAAATTATCATCTTGCATCAAGCTAATTTTTTTCACTTATACACCCCCTAATGTGACTCCCATTAAAGTATAAGTATCTGTCATTTTTGGTTTTTTTTCCATAACTGTTGAATATAAATGGCTAAAATCCATTATCAGCCTTTTATTTATATAGCGGTTGTTAGCGTTATCTATTAGCCACAGCACTTTTTATATTTTTTAGTACTGCCACAAGAGCAAGGATCATTTCTTTTGGGTGTTTTATCAAAACGTTGCGTTTTAGGTTTATTCAACACTGCTTCAAGGTCACTTATGTTCTCTTCTACATCAGCATTAATTTCTATATCAGCAATAAAACTGTGCTCAGCAATAATAACCTCAATTTCATTTTTTCTCTGCTCGGTTTTAACAATTAAGGTTAATGGTTTGGCAGCACTTCCAAGTTTTATATCACGGTTAGGTTTATAACCTGCAGTTCCATGAGTTCCCATAACATCAGGTGTACCTCGATAGAAAAATTTAGACATAATGTACTCCTCAATTAAGTATGGTTCTTGGATATTGAGCCACATTGGTCCAATAAAATTCGCGCGAAGTCTAACAGCTTAAGCTCTCTTTAGCTAAAATTTTATCCTTTTTCACCTATAGAATTGAATAATATGAACAGATGATAAACCAATAACTTTACATGATAATGATTCTCATTTACAGTACTTGTACTTTTAAGCTGTAGGGATAGGTTAGCCTGATGGCAACCTCCTCATTTAATGAAAAACAAAACACACCTTTCACCATCAACCTTAATAGAATTAATGGAAAATCAGCGATACGGCGTTGAATATCAACCCATCATTTGCATCAAAACCCAAGAAATTTATGCTTATGAATGTTTATCCAGATTCTTCAATAAAGATCATTCAACAATCAGACCTGATCTTGTTTATTCTTCTTTACATGACAGTCCGTTAAGTTTATTTCAAGTTGAATATCAACAGAAAAAATTGCAACTATCATATGCACCTAATCAAGTAGACATATTTGTTAATTTAGACCAAGACTCCTACTTTTCAACAGGGGCAATAAAAAGTGACAATCCATTTTTAAAGTTATTCAAAAGTTTTGAGAAATCAAAAATCATAGTTGAACTTATAGAAAACTCTGAAATAAACGATGCAATAATGAGTTTAGCAATGATAGATAATCTATCGAAAAATAATATTCATACCGCGATTGACGATCTTTGTAACCCACAATCTATGGTATCAACTGCCGTGATACAATTAGTAAATTATATTAAGCTTGATAAATATGTAGTCAGTAATAGGGCTAATAGTAACTTTATGCTGCTTGTTAAATCTATGATCAGCTACGCCCACAGTGCAAATAAAAAAGTAATTCTAGAAGGGGTTGAAACTATCGAAGATTTTCAATTTGCCAAGAAATTGAAAGTAGACTTTGTTCAAGGATTTTTGTATCGCCATCAATTTAAAAATGTAAATTAATACATTGTTCGATAGGTGTGAGACTGGCATAATTCTGTTAACAGGTATTTGTTAAAAACATACCTAAAGCATCGGACTACACTAAATTAAAGAGCTATTCGTTATATGATTCGTATTTGTTGTTTATTTCTGCTTATGGGCTGCACCATTACTACTTCATTATCTGTAATAGCAAATAGTACGGTATTGCCAATAAAAATTGCTGACCAAGCTTTATCTGACTGTATTGCAGCACAAACAAATAAGAATGGCTGGAAGACTGTGGAAGATGTACAGACACTAAAATGTCATGGTATGAGTATTAGCAACATTGAAGGCTTACATGTATTAACACATTTGAAATCATTGTCTTTATACAACAACGATTTAGAAAACATTGATTTACGTATATTTAATCAGCTAGAACATGTCAACATTGCTAATAATAAACTTCGTACTATTTATCTTTCGAATTTATCTCACTTACATACGTTGTATTTATTTAAAAACAACCTTGTCACCGTGGATTTTAACGGATTAAATAAGTTGTCAAAGATACGAATAACGAACAATCAATTGTCATTTCTAGATATATCACCATTAATTTCACTAGAAAAAGCTTATTTCTTTGACAACAAATTAGAAGAGCTAATTGTTAAAGGTTTACCTAATTTAAAGTTTATTGAATTAAGACAAAACCCTATGCCTGATGAAGTATACGACAGGTACGATGCACTTGACGGCATTACCATTGTTCATGATGGCAATGCCGACGATTGGAAGTAATTCTTTATTTTTACTCAATTAATTATATGAGGTAAAACCATTAAATATTATAGGAAACAGAAGCAAACCACGTGGTTAAATCATGATTTTGTTGACCCGCCCCCTCTAATCCATATTTAGTCTTATAAGTCGCATAAACAATTTTAAATTCCCACTTTCGGTCAGCCCTATAAGCTAATTCTATATTAAACTCATTGCCAATATTTACACTTGATTCATAGTCAGTAAATTGATGATAAACCGCTCTCCAACGAATTTTATTAGATCGCCCTCGATAAGTAATATATTGATCTCTCAAGCCCGTTCGCATGTCATAACCCGATATCACGTCTGCCCAACCTTGAAACTTGTGGTTTGTTCCTAATGGGGTTATAAAAGCATGCTGGTTATCTTCACTAAAAACCTCTTGACTAACTTGAAAGATATGACTTTTATATTGCATGCTTGCCTCTAATAAACTGTACCATGCTCGATATTCCCAAGGGTTATTATACTTATTTTGTTGCGAGGCGAATTCTACGGTATAGCTATATTTTATTTTGTTTGGTTTGAACTCATCACTGATACGAAGACCCGTCGTATTTGTTGAAAAATGGGTTTGGTTGTTATTTTCAACTAAGTAATTGTATGCAACAAAAGTTAAATTATTGTCCGTTTTAAATTCAACATTCAGCAAATGCGCGTTGATTGAATGCTCACCCAGTTCATTCACTGGTCTTTGTTCAATAGATCCTAAAAGATAATCGTCATGTCTCACATCACCTTTTAATATTGCAGGCTTTGCGTCTTTACCGAAAATTCGATTAGCTTTAGTACTGTATGCATATTGCACATGCCAGTTCATTTGATCATTAAAATCAAACTTCAATGCATCAAAGTTTTGTGGTGTTTGCCAAAAATCAGCGCCGCCTATAAAGCGTTCATTATCAAAAGATAAATTTTGTCGTCCTAACTTAATTTGCCAATTATCTTCACTATCAAACGCCAAAAACATCTTGCTCAGATTAAATCCTTCGGGATCAGGTATAGGTGATGTGTTTTGCTTAACGGTAACAGAGTTATAATCACCCTCATTGAAGGCAAAAACATAATTAGGCTGAATTTTAAATTGCCATTGATTAGCCTCATCAAGTAAAAAGGTTGAGGTTAAATTTATACGAGTAGTAAATGCTTTTGCATCTCCTAACCATGTGTCGTCAACACTTTGATAACGTGTTCTCATTCCTATTTCATGTTTACCTGGAATAAGCTCATACTCACTTGCTATTACAGTTATCTCAGTGGATATTAAGAATACAAAAAGTAGTATAAAATAAATTCTAGGCATTGATATCCCACTCTTGTAAACGGACGCATAGGCCTCTTGATACAATCATTTCACTGGGTTCACCAATAGGAGATCCACCCGCATCTTCCATTGTGACAATAAGTGATTCTGAATCTTTGATTAATCGCCATTGCGCTTGCGTTAATTGCTGTTCTATTAGAGTTTTCCCTTGAGGTATTACCCCTAAACTTCGCGCTTGCGAATCGGTTTTCGAGACAACCCACAGCTCTAAAGATTGTTCTTTTTCTACATCTGGAATATTAATAACATTAACCACCAGCTTTTTTGAATCTCCATATGTGCTTGCAACGAGATGAGCAGCACCTTTCTCATTCGTTAATACCGCAACATAGCTGAGCTGTTCAGGAGAGTTAGCAAATGGATTAATAATAAATGTCGCCATCACTAATACAACGACAGAAAAAGCTGCAGTTAAACGATAGGTTGGGACAGAAAAAATGGATGACGAAAATATATTATCTGACCACCAATTCGTAACTTGTGATAGAAACCCCTGTTTTTCATTATTTAACTGATCGACTTTAATCGTTTCATGATTAGTATCAGCGTCCATATCCAGTGCTTGTGTAATAACCGCCCAACTATTGTCATGAGGAGGTAATTCAACAGTTTTATGATCGATGGCTATTAATTTTTCTTGCCAAAAATGAATACGACTCTCAAGCATTTCATTGTGTTTGCTTAATGAAAGCACACGTTGCCTCACGAGTGGAGCTAGCGTGCCAAGCACAAATTGGCTAGCAAGATGTTCAACTACATTAGTTTGTTGATAACGTTCTGCTTTATTTGTCATATTATCTATTCGCTCAGACATAATTGTAATCTCCTTAAGCCTCTTCTGATCCAAGACTTAATGGTATTAACCGGCGTTTCAAAATAACTAGAAATATCTTCACGGCTATAGCCGTACATATAAGCCATTAATATAGACTGGCTTTGTTTTTTCTCTAATTTACTCAAGCAACTATTGAGTGCTTGTTCAGTATGTTCACCTAAACCTATCGACTCTGATTGCAATGTCATTTCATCTATATGTGTTTCTAACAGTTCAAATTCGTTAAATTCTACCGTATAGTGTTGATGCCGCCTTTTATCATAACGAAGGCGGTCATAGGCTCGGTAACGAACAATAGACGCTAACCAAGTAAAAGCTTTGCCTTTATCCGCTTCAAATAAGTCTCGGTTTTGCCAAATTTGAATAAACGCTTCTTGTAAAACTTCATTGGCACTTTCAACCTGACGGGTTATACGATAAGCAACACCATTTAAGCGCCCTGCTGTTTTCTGGTACAAGATTGAAAAAGCACGCGTGTCACCCAATTTACATTGAGCCAGCAGTTCAATGAGTTCATCTTCCGAATTATCGGAAAGTTTTTCAATGCTAGGAAGATCCATAGATGTTTGTGCTTCTTTTAAACCATTGCGCATATTTACGACCGTTACTTTAGCAATTGAACCCTTTAATAATCAAGACGTGAGTGCATAACAATGTAACTCACGCCTTAATAATTACCACTTATTAAGATAATTTATATTAGAAATAGAAATGGCTTTGAATAAAGACCATATCGCTATTTTGTTGTTGCTTTTGTGGTATATCTTGTTTCAATCTTAAACCTAATCGTAATTGAACATTAGACAAAGGCGTGTATTCAGTTATAAATGAGTACCGTGTCTGCTCATCTTCATCAACGTCTTGGTCTGGGTCAAAATATTCTGCCGTGAATTTAAAATTCCAACCTTGTTGCCACTGATAATTTACTTCGGCTAAAGTCACTAACTGTTTTATATCTTGCTGAGTAAAGCTATTCGCTTTTTCCAATGTCAAGTAATCAACTTCTGCAAGGAACGTTAAATCACGCCATTGTTTACCACCATATAAATTCAACATTTGTACTTGCTGATCGCCATCATTAAGAACAGCGCTCATGCCCAATCGAAAACTAGAAAACAAATGTTCAACTCTCATACCATAAAGTAAACTGTCGTCATTATTACTGGCTTGGCTAGTACCATTTGCTACATAGAAATTTGCTGATGTATTATTATGATTGAAACCATATTCTACGCCATTATCGCTATTGTCAAAATTCATTCCTGTAGCTTGCCTTATGAAGGCAGAATCGTCTTCTATGCGCAATCCGTAAGGCAGAAACAGCTTCCCTGCTTTTAGGTAACTACTATCGAAAAGATCACTTTGTTGAAATTTATACATCACCAATGCTTCACGGTTTATTGCACTGCCTGGCGCCACTTGTTGGTCAATGTACAATGACAAACCTGAATCAGGTATTTCAATATTGATATACAGCTGTGTACTAGAAACTTCAAAACCTTGGCTGGTATTATCCGTTGCTTGCTCTGTTTTTTGATAAGTACCATTAAACCTTGAGTCAGCGCCTACGGTGAGATACTGGGTTAATCGTGCAAGCTTAGCACTGTCATAACTACTCGCTTTTGCTGGTAATAAGTTTTGACCATATATTCGACCAAAATCATTGCGTAAACCGCCACCATTCGGGTTCACATGACAAGCTGCACACTTTAAATTATTTTTAATCGCTAAATACGGTTCAGCTTTACTGCTAAAACTTATGTTCAGGGATATAAATAAAAGTCCACTTAACAACCACTTTAATATGTTTTTACTCAGTGGTTGAATTTCAGTGTGAAGCCCTTCTGTTTTATAAAGAAAGTTCATAATTAAATACTCCGCCTTCTGTTCCATTTTCATCGCCATCAAGTTGTTGACCTAAACGCGTAGCAAGCGTAGAGATTATTGGATTATTTAATTGAATGTTTAAGTGAGTAAGATCTGAACTTAATTGTGTTAAATTTAACTGCAAAGAATGATCGTTAATAATATTCAATTCCATATTTTCTGTGGCTAAAAACCAACTATTATCCGTTTGTAATACTTCGCTGTTGGTTGCTTTAACTAAAAACTCATCAACTGATAAACTCTCAAAATTCATTGCTTTATTAAACATAAATACAACCACTAAACGCCCTTCTTGCTGCCATTGATAATCAATGCTTGATTCCCCTGTATCGTCATATTGAAATACTGTATTGGATTCACTTTCAACTTCTCGGCTGACCTGACTCACGATTGCCGGAAAATTACTGCTTTGTGGCACTAAAGCACCGTTATCTATCCATAACTTAATTGCATTAATGGCTTCTTCAGGTAATGAGGGTTGTCCTAATGGCATTCGACTTCCTGCTTGGCTATCACCGGTCACTTTCAGGTATAGGTAACTACTTAAAGCTGAATCGGGTAATACCCGTTTAAAGGCTGGATTAGAGGATTGAACGTTAATTAAGTTAGTCATTGTATTTTCAATTGTTGATAAATTTTGTCCTGCTGCTGGACTTGCGCCACCATGACAAGTAGAGCAAATAGGTGTAAATACATGCTCTTGAAGTGAACTTAGTGTTGGCTGTATGCCGTCGTCAGAAGGTGGAACTTCTTCATCAATAATGACAACAACTTCTTCTATTGGTCTACCTTGATCGGTTAAATCTTCTCCACTGCCCGACTCGCAACCCGATACCAGTATAAATAAGCTTATAACGACAATTTTTCTCATGTTCTTTCTCTGCTTGAATCTTTGAATAAAAAGTAAACATGCTGGTATAGCACTCAGCATGTTTACTTTAATTGGCTATCAATTAAGGGCGAGCTAGAGGCCAACCGCCGTAAAGGCCACCGATTGCACCAATCCCATTCGCGCTATCGCTAGCAAGGAAATACAATGGTAAGCCTTTGTAAGCCCACTGGAAGGTAGTCGTATTATCTTCACTGCGTTCTATAATTGAGTATTCACCATATGCTTGATCAGCCGATGTAGCGTAAAGTGGAGGCCAAGTCGATGCACAGCTATCAAAACAAGTACTTTCACCAGAGTTAGCCGTATCATTGTCGAAGGTATAAAGTGTTATCCCTTGAAGTTCTGTACCCGTTTTTCCTTGGCTATCTAATACGTCGCCATGAGCAACTAGACGTAAACCATGTGTTGCATCATCATCAACTTTTACCGGTGCTGGACGAGCGATGTGCCATACAGAGCCTACATTTTCACCTTTAGTGTCATCTGCTGTTTCATCAGCAGCAAAAAAGTAAAGCGGTTGATCATTAATTGCCCACTGCTTCATGTCATTACTGCGTGTAATAATTGAAAAAGGAGCTGTTGCTTCATCTGCATCACTTGCTAATAATGCTGGCCATGCATCTAAACAACCTTCTTCACAGTTACTTGTACCGGCAGTATCATTGTCAAAGGTATATAAAGCGAAACCTGTCATGTCAGCTAACTCTTTAACAAATTCATCTGTAATAGGGTCGCGAGCTGTAATGTATACAGAGCCTGTGGTAGTAACTGTTGAACCCAAAGTATTCGTTTCTGCTTGTAAAGCTGTGATGATTTTTGGTTCAACCAAATGCCAAACACCACCAGCACCGTCGCCATTTATATCGCCACGCGCTTCATCATTTTTGAAAAAGTACAAAGGTTGACCAGAGTATGCCCATTGTTTAGTGCCATCAGCACGTTCAAAAATAGTGTAATCGCCAATCGCAGCTTCACCTTCATTCGGAACAAAGGCAGGCCAACTAGCTAAACATGTCGCTTCACAGTTAGACGTTTCAACACCATCGTTGTCAAAAATGTATAAGTTAAAGCCATCCTTATCCATTTCAGTTACGCTAAAATCAGTTGTACTTTCACCAACGGGCATTAACACATTAACTTTACCTGTTGCAGAAAGTGAACGTCCATTATCCGTAGTGCGTTGAATAGCAGGTTTTTTTGTAGCGGTATGCCAAACATTACCGGCTTCATCACCGTTAACATCACTCGCAGCAGTATCATTCGCAAAGAAGTAAAGAGGTTTACCTTTATATGCCCATTGAACGTTACCATTCGTCGCAGTAATAAGACTCAACGGCGCCATAGCCATTGAACCTTCATCAGCTAACAATGGTGGCCATGCATTAATGCAATCGCCAGCACAAGCCGAATCGTCAATCGGGTCGTTATCAAACGTATAAAGTGTAAAACCTTCTTTATTTAAACGAACGGCTTCAAATACACCTGCACTTTCAGTTACTGAAGCAATAGTTTCATTACCAATATAAGTTGTTACACCGTTAATGACGGCACTTGTTAATGGCATCGGGCGTGATAAATGCCATACACCACCTATACCATCACCGTTGATGTCACCTTGAGCTGTATCTTCAAACCACTGGTATAAAGGTTTACCTTTATACGCCCATTGAGAATCACCAGTATCACGAGTAATAATGGTCATAAGGTCAGTTGCAACTGCGCCATCACCCGCTAATAAAGGTGGCCATTTACCTGCACAAGTTTCAGTATCTTCCGGAGTACCAATACAGGCTGAAACGTCTGCGGTATCATTGTCAAAGGTATAGAGAGATAAACCAGACTCAGCAATAATTAACGAACCACTTTCATTAATAACACTAACAGTAGGAGTAGCAACTTGTGTTGGAAATGTTGCTACTGTAGGTACAACAACAGGGTCTGGCGTTATAACAACAGGATCTGCTGCTTTTGAATCAGAACCTCCACATGCTGATAGCACAGCCATACTCAAACTAGAGAGTAAAATTATACCTACATTCGATTTTTTCATTTTATTTTGCATGACACATTCCGTCCAATTCATTTCAATTAATAAGTTTCATCAAGTAATACGCCATCGATTAAAAATAGTTGCAGCTAAACTTAAATAAATTAATGAATTTTAAAACTTCATTTAAAACATATATAAAACAACATACTAATAGATTTGTTTTTATGAAAAATATAGAGTTATAAAATAAATTACAGAAATATTTAAATAAAAGGATAATATTGAAAGGAAAAATATAGAGATAATCGTTAAATGATTAATTAAAATTGTGTAGGCGCATAAAAAAGGCAATAACACGTAAATGTTATTACCTTTTCTTTAGTGGTAAACCCTATTTAAATTAATCTGGTTGAACGCCTCAACTAACAGTTAACTTTAATCACCAACATGCACCAGCAAGTAAACGAAATCTTTCACTGTGAGTGGCTTAGAAAACCAATATCCTTGAAAGTATAAACAGCCATTATTTTTTAATTCAAGGTATTGCTGCTCAGTTTCTACACCCTCTGCTATTACACTGAAATTGTAAAGTTTAGCTATAGATAAAATAACAAGGGACATACCAATCATTGGTGTATTATTTTCCATATCCCCACTCACAAAACTTCTATCTATCTTCAAGCAATTTAAAGGGTACTTCTTAAGTTGGTTAAATGACGTAAAGCCATTACCAAAATCATCTAAAGATAACTTGAAACCTATCCGTCTTAGAGAAATTAGCATGTCTATTGCTTGTAGGTCTGTTTCTACAAGACTCGTTTCCGTAATTTCGAGCTCAATGATATTTGGGTTAATATTGTATTCATCCAACATTTTTTTAATCCGTTGAACGAACTCTTTATTATGAAGTTGATGTGAGGATATATTAATCGAATAAAATTCAATACTCGATACTCTCAGCATGTCTATACTAGCAATGGTTCTGAACGATTCATTAAGTACCCAAAAATCTATTTTTTCAATTAAACCGCAATTTTCGGCTATTGGTATAAATTTGTCAGGACCGTATTTTTTTAACTCTTCTCTATCACATCTCAGTAAGAGTTCAGCACCTGCAATAGTTTTATTGTTGTTACGAAAAATAGGCATGAAAACCATATGGAATTGACCATACTTAATCGCTTGTGCAAGTTCATTTGCAATATATTTTTGTTCTTTTAATTGTTGACCTATAGATTCATTAAATACTATTACATTATTCTTCCCAAGTTGTTTTGCTTGCCTCAGCGTTACATCAACATTATCAATGATGTTTTCAAACTTATCGTTTATTCGTTCAGTTCTCACAACAGCTATAGATGCAGAAATTTTCATTGAATGCACAGAAACAATATCTAATTGTTTAACCGCTAACTTTAACCTATCAATAAATGTCAATATGTTAATTTTTTCTGATAAGTTAGTTAACCCAATTGCAAATGCATCACCTGAAAATCTTGCTATATAGTATGATTTCGCTCGTTTAACAACGAGGTCATCTTCAATAACATTTGATAACTTTATTGCCAGTTGTTGAATCAGCATATCCCCCGTTTCAAAACCGAAAGTATCATTAACAATACGGAAGTTATCAATGTCTAAATTAACAGAGCTAATACTGTTAATTTAGACATTTATATGACAATCATTTAGCCATTCATTATACGCATGGCGATTAGCAACACCTGTGAGTGGATCTTTTCTTGATTCTTTATCTACAGCATTCTGTTGTTGTCTAGAAAAGTATGCAGAGTAAGCAGTAAAAGTGATTGTTAGCAAGAAAGAAGTTACTAACTTTAATGTTTCTACTGGCTCTCCATGTAACATAGTTAGAGCTAAGAAAATGAACACTGAAGGTATTGACAGCCATAACGCAGTTCTTATAGACACTAAAAAAAACAAGCCTGCGATAGATGGAAATACGTAAAATACTCCTTGAATACCAACATAATAACTAGCTAATGCTAAGCAACACCACATTGATATAATGATACTGGCTTTACTGCCATTAGTTATGTGATTATTGTGAATATTCTTAAAATTAATCACAAATATAACCGAAGTACAAACGAGTGCGCTCGCTAAAACATAGTTATTTTTTAAAAAGTGTACATAAGCAAAAATTGAAACTGGAATAAAAATCAATAATAAAAACAGCCTAGAGTGAAGCTGACTCAATCCTAACATCTTGGACATCTATAAAACCTTGCGAAAACAGAAAGCGCTTACATAATTAATTTCGATTATAAAATGATAATCATTTCCGAAGCAAGTGTTTTTATTTTGAAGTAACCTGTTGATTAATAAGATTTTAGGTTTTATGACTAGCTTCATAAAAATATATGCTTAAACTATTTAAAATAAAAAGGGTAATAACATATCAATGTTATTACCCTATATTCATTTGGCTTTATTTTTGTAAGATTTCGTTGTTAATTAAAGGCGAAATTCAAAAATAAACATCCCAAAATTACGAGTTAATTAAATGAACATCGCGTTGTGGGAATGGAATAGCAATATTGTTTGTGTCTAACGCTTTCTTCATTGCTTCATTAACGTCAAAAAATACGTCCCAGTAATGCTCAGGAAGACAATGAGGTCTTACAACAAGGTTAACTGAGCTATCAGCCATTTCCGCAACACCAACAAAAGGAGCTGGATCTGACAATACTTTTTCATTTGATGTTAATACATCCATCAGCACTGATTTTGCCTGATCAATATTTGCGTTATAAGCAATACCAATGGTTAGGTCAACACGAATTTTACCTTCGGCGGTATAGTTAACAATTGCACCGTTAGATACTGCACCGTTAGGGATAATAATTTGCTTAGATTGAGGTGAAATCAAAATACTGTTAAAGATTTGTACTTCCTTAACCACCCCTAATTGTCCTTGTGACTCTATTAAATCACCAACTTTGTATGGCTTGAAAATCATGATTAATACGCCACCAGCAAAATTTGCTAAACTGCCCTGTAAAGCTAAGCCTATTGCTAAACCTGCCGCACCTAATACTGCGATAAAAGATGTTGTAGCAATACCAATCATAGAAGCTACAGAAATGAAAAGTAGAACTTTCAACAACCATGAAACTAAACTTTCCATAAAAGGAATTAAGGTTGGATCAACCTTTGATTGCTTCATCGAAATATTAACGAGTTTACTAATCCCTCTAATTATCCATAAACCGATAATAAGAGTAACAATAGCGAGTGCTAATTTGGGCGCATATTCTAACCCGAGTTCATATGCTTTCATTGAGAGGGTTTCTGCTAATTCAACGGTCTTGTCTACTTCAATCATAAAAATTCCTTTATTTGTATTATTATAATGTTTACATAAGTTTAGATATTATTCATATCATGTGCAAATCATTCCAGAAATGCGTATTCAAAAATTAGGGTAAAACCTCTTTTACTTATGAGGCGACATCAGTCAAATGAGAGGTACATCAAGTAAAAATAAAAAAGATAAAGCATTTGGTGTTAATTGGTTCTATTTAACAGGAAACCTTTAAAGTCATTATCAAGCAAGGGTTTTGCAATATAATACCCTTGCCCTAAGTCACAGCCAATTTCTTTAAGCTTTTGATATTGTTCTACAGTTTCAATTCCTTCTGCCGTGGTTTTTATTTTTAGTGCTTTCGCTAAATTAACGACTGCATCTAATATCAAGACTTTATTGCAATCTTCGTTTAAGTCATCAACAAAACTTTTGTCAATTTTTAGGTAATCTAAAGAAAATTGATGTAAATAGCTTAATGATGAATACCCCGTTCCGAAATCATCAAGTGCAACGGGAACATTAAGGTTTTTCAAAATATCTAAATGTTTTTTCACCGCGTCAACGTTCAAAATTAAACTTTCTTCGGTAATTTCTACACATAATCGGCTGATGGTACTGGCAGACTTTAAGTGTTGTTCTTGCATATAACTAATAAAGTCTTGTGACGCAAAACCTGATGTCGAAACATTAACATTGAGCTTACATTTTTGTGGCAACCAATCAGACCACAAATTTAAGTTACTGACGGCTAGTCTTAGCATGTAAAGATCAAGTTGAACAATTTGTCCTGACTTTTCTAAAATAGGGATAAAAACATCTGGAAACAAAAGTCCCAATTTAGGATGTTGCCAACGAACCAATACTTCAGCGCCAATAACATTACCCGTATCAAAATCAATTAATGGTTGATAATTACCTATAAATTCTTGGTTTTTAATAGCATTATCAAAATCATATTCTAATTTAACATTTGTTGATTTATTTTGATCTTCAAGTGCTTCAAAAAAAACATACTGGTTACGTCCTTGCAACTTAGCTTGATACATAGCGTGGTCGGCATCAATTAATAACTTTTCTGCACTATCACTCTCATCGTGATAAGTTGAAATTCCAATACTTACACTGCTAAAAATATTCAAACCTTCGATATTAAAAGGATGAGATATTGCAGAAATAATACTTTCAGTGATTCGACAAATGGTATCGTGGTCAATATTTGAGTCAAGCAGTATAGCGAACTCATCTCCCCCTAATCTTGCAAGGGTATCTGTTTTTCTTAACGCTATTGTTATTTTTTTCACAATAGCGATGAGTAATTTATCTCCAACATGATGACCATATGTGTCGTTAACTTGCTTAAATCTATCTACATCAATAAACAATATAGCGATATTATTTGAACGATTATTCTGACAATGTAAAAATGCGTGCTGGATCCTATCTTTAAAAAGCGATCTATTAGGTAAATCAGTTAATGGATCATGTAATGCTAAAAACTGGAGCTTTTGCTTAGCTTCCATTCTCTCAATCGCGTTATTGATATGCTTAGCAACAAACATTAATAGCTGTTTGTCTTTTTCTTGAAATAAAAATTCTGTACTGTAGCTTTGCACAACAACAATTCCTTTGTTGATTCCGCTACCAAAAGGAACGCCTAACCAAGCTTTAGGTATGCTTCCTAGAACATGAAGTTCCTTATCATCAAGCATTTTTTGAATATCTTTTTCATATAAGAGAAAAGGTTTATCTTTTGCTAAGGTATAACCTGTGATGCTTAAATTGCCCGGTTCAATTTCCACCGTATCAAATATTTTTCCTTGATCAAGTTCGTCTATAATTTCTTGATCAAGCTCGTCTACTGCATAAACAAATTCAATTGTTTTACCTTCGTTTTTAAGCAAAGCTACAAAAAAATTTTTTGTAAAAGTAAGGCGACCAATACACTGATGTAATTGCTTATAAAATTCGCCAATACTTTTAGTTTTAAAGGTAAGTTCGGCAATCTCGAATAAAGCATCCTGAATTTTATTTGAGTACTCTAAGTTTTCAATGATCTCTTCCAATCCGTCAACTTTAATGATTTGAGATATTTTCATTGCGGCAATGGATGCTAATGCAGTAAGTGTTTTTAGATGGTATTTATTGTAAAAATTAACCTTAACGTGCTCTGAGTCTATAACACCTAATAATTGATCGTTAAATAGAATGGGAACCGCTAACTCAGATAATGTGTTTTCGTCATCAACAATATAACTTTCAAATTCTCGAGTATCTTTTACTAATATGGGTTTTTTTGTGGCAGCTACCTTGCCAATAACACCCTGATTAAAAGGTATAACGATTAAATTGGATGAAGTGTTTTCGATTTGATTATTATTGGCCTTATCATCTGTTGAAGCTTTCTTTTGAAAACCAGCCATTCGACTTAATGTATTTCCTCCTGAGTCTAAAGTATAAATTACGGCATCATCGAAACCGAGCTTTTCTACAATATTTTGCGCTAAATATTGCCAAATTTGAATTGGACTATTTAACAATAAAATATCGATGGCAAACTGATTAGTAATGGTTAAACTTTTTATTGTTTGGGATTTAGAAAGTCCGGACAAATTTCACTGCCTAAAAGTTATTTTAAAATGAATATTTGTGCTTTGAATATTGTAAATAAAGCTTAGTATTCAGTTTAAGTATTATAAATCTTATGTATTAGCTTACGTTCTAAATGTAAATAGAGCAAGCAATCGTAGGTTGAATTCACTACCTAATAAATTCAACAACTTAATACTATTAGCTACCCAATTACAAAAGAAGTAAATATATTGTTTGTGTTTGTTTTGCGTTAGTTTTTAGTTCAATTTTGTCTACGTCAATCAGGTGGAGAGCTAATCTGTATCTACTATGTAAACTCACCATTATATTTTAAAACGGTACTACCTAAAACATAGCGCTAATACCCAAAAGGATAATACTTTTATCACACCCTTTTAGTAAACTAATCTTTACTCATCCCCCCTTTAATCAATTACATCCCTAAACTAGATTTCCCGCTTTTTTAAAATATGTTTAATAGAAGTTGTGCTAAATTTAATAGAATTGATAACTAATGAATATAAATTGTTAACTATGCAAACATCAGAGCAAGAAATAACGTCATACATCAACAGTCTTAGTGAAGATAGGCAAGAAGTAATTAATAAATTACGCGCTATAATTATTGATAACTTGCCTGTAGGGTTTCAAGAAGCTTATTCCTATAAAATGATAGGTTACGTTGTGCCACACAATATTTATCCAAAGGGCTATCATTGCGATACATCCCTACCTCTCCCTTTTATAAACATAGCTTCACAAAAAAACTTCATTGCGATTTATCATATGGGTATTTACAGTGATAACAGCTTGCTAGAGTGGTTTAAAGAGGAATACCCAAAACATTGTTCTACGAAGTTAGATATGGGAAAATCATGTATTCGTTTTAAAAACATGAATAAAATCCCATTCAAATTAATTGGCGAACTCGCATCAAAACTTAATGCAGAACAATGGATTAGTTTATATGAAAAGACAATAAAATAACGCTCTTAAATTACTGCTTTTCGATAAGACAATAATACTGAGTAACGAAAGTTGCCTTCCACATTACTTATAATAGAAAAGTAGAAGTTTTTATTTTAATGACTTAACTATTTCACGAAAAAACGCCATTGTTTCTTGTTTTGAGTTTAGTTCGTCTTGAAACAATTTATCGGCACTATTTTTTACAATGACAACATTTTCCTTTTGATTTACATAAATGTACTGACCATAAACACCAACACAAAAGAATTCACCTTCTTCAGCTAAGGTGGGTAACCAAATTTGGTATCCATAACCGAGTTTATCTTTTGTCGATTTTAAGTAATCAGCTTTTGCTGTTGTAGAGGCTTTTATCCAATCTTGAGAGACTAATTGTTCTCCTTGCCATTGACCTTTATTAAGTAACAAACTGCCGAAACGTGCATAATCACGAGTGGTAACATTGAGACCACCAAGGGCAAAAGCTGCTCCTTTTGAATCTACGATCCAGTCAGCATCACTTTCCATGCCTAATTTTTGCCAGATGTTTTCTTGAAGAAGAAGTGCTAAGGACTTGCCTGAAACTTTTCTCACGATCATACCAATAACATGAGTGTCCATACTTACGTAATGAAATTCTTTTCCAGGTTCAGATTCACCTGCAAGTTCTGTTGTCATTTCATCTAATGAACCACCAATAGCTAAAACCCTACCCATTTTATTAATGTCAGAATTGAAATCTTGATAATCTTCATCCCATTTTACACCCGAGGACATTTGCAAGACATGTTCGACTTTCACATTTTCATAACCAGAACCTTTCATTTCAGGTAAGTAAAAGTCTACGTTTTTTTCAATATCAATTTTGCCTTCATCTACTTGCATACCAAATAAAATAGAAACAAACGATTTAGCCATTGACCATGAAATTCGTTTATCTGTTGGTTGAGTATCTAAGAAGTAATTTTCATAGGTAATTTGGTCATTTTTCAAGACCAATAGCGCTGTGGTAGCTCTTCTAGTAATAAACTCATCGGCTGATGTTGATTTTTCACGATAAAAAAATGACTTGGGTAATGCTATCAATGCCGTTTCAAACTCAAATGTCTTCTCACTTTTATGCACAGATTGAGTGATAAACGCTTTATTCATATTTGAGAAATTATCTACGATTCGTTCACTATCGAATAGGGTTATAACGCTATGTAGGCGATTAACCTTTTCCCAATTAAATATGAATAACACAATGAAAATAAAAAGAGTAGCGAGGAAAATACTTTTAGTTATTTTTAGAAAACGTTGCATATATACTCTTAATTATTATTTTTATATTAGTTAGTCATTAACTAACTTACATCAATTATAAACTATTACAAATTTTGGTGGAAAAATATGCTTTGCTTAAGCCTATTCTGCAACTAAAAAAAGGCAATAACACAGCTGTTATTGCCTTTTGATATATTGATAATATTAATAAATTTATCATTTAAGGTGCTATGTTTGTCTTATATCCTAAGTTACAAGGGTGTTCGAATAAACAACATAAACCATATTTACTTTAATCGTGTAATACCAATTAAAACGCCTACAACACCACCAGCCATCCCTAACCAAGCTTCTATAGGTGTATCACCATTTAATGCACGAGTAACTTGGGAACTAGCTGAGTCATAAATGTTGTAACCCCAAACAGCTGCAATTACACCTGCGATAATCAATGTCACACCTATTATTTTATTATTCATTATATTTCGGTCCTCATTTGATATCAAAAGTACTAAATATTAATCTTTCGTAATTAACCAAATGGCGTGTAATATTCCAGGAACATAGAAGATTAGACATAAAACTATGTTTATTAATAAATCTTTCCCTACTCCACTTTTCAAAAATACAGCTACAGGGGGTAACAACAATGCTAAAATAATATGTATAAGTTTATTCATTAAAATCTCCGGTAATTTTAAATTTAACTATAACATCAAATTTATCATAATATTCATTTTTGCCTTTAAACCATTTATCTCATCTGCTCCAAAATAGTATGAGGCTATTTCACTCAATAAATGGCATTGATATTAAGACCATTTACGTATTGAATTAGAGCCATCATTAAGCAAACTCATTTCATATGGAACAAGACTGAACTTGAACGTCATACCGAATAGATATAAAATTAACATAGTTTTAGATATGTGCGTTTTCGTTAAACATGCCAACTCGATTCTGAATCGAGCTTTTTTTTGCCTTAAAATATATATTGAAAACTGATAACCGCAATCCTCCCATTCAGTCATTTATTAATAGCCATAGCTTTGTAACATTAGCAACGAGGCCGTTATAGGAAAAACTATGAAAAAACTAATCACCATAGCTTCAGCCCTACTTTTATTACAAGCTTGTACAACATTTGATCCCTACACAGGAGAAAACAAAACAACGTCTACCGCTATAGGCGCAGCAGCAGGTGCTGGTTTAGGTGCAGTTATAGCATTTATCGATAATAAAGATAAAGACAGCAGAACACGTAACAAGAGAATTCTTGCAGCAGCAACAGGTGGAGCAGCTATTGGTGGAGGCATTGGCTATTATATGGATGCTCAAGAGGCAAAGTTACGCAAACAACTTCGTGATAGTGGCGTAAGTATTCAACGTGAAGGTGACAAAATCAACTTGATTATGCCTGGCAACATTACCTTTGCAACGAACAGTGCTAACATCAACACTAATTTTACAGGAGTGTTAAATTCTGTAGCTTTAGTACTTGAAGAATATAATAAAACACTCATTGTAGTTTCTGGCCATACTGACTCTAGCGGTTCTTTACAGCACAACCAAAAGTTATCAGAAAGCCGTGCTGACTCAGTCGCCAATTATCTAGGTGGTCAAAAAATAATGACTGAACGCTTAGAAGTAATAGGCTTTGGAGAAACACAACCAGCAGCAGACAACAATACCACTAAAGGTCGTGAACTTAACCGCCGCGTTGAAATAACATTATTACCTATTACACAATCGTAATACTTTAAGAAATATCAGCATCTTAGCGACAACCACTATGATGCTGTTTATTTAATTAACTTAGGTAGTATTAGACTGTTTAATACTTCACCAAGTCACATCACATTACCTTTACTGTTAAGCGTGAATTATAATAACTTTTGTTTCATAAAATCGATAAACACACGATTTTTATTCGGCATATATTTACCTTGAACATACTGCAAACAAATATCACCTTGATAATTCCCTTGTAACTGCCAATCTACCAATATCGCTATGAGTTTCCCATTTTCAATACCCTGCTGCGCAATATAATCTGGTAAAGGGCCAATACCAAAACCCTGTTCAATCGCATCTCGACGCATTTCACTGTGGTTGAGTAAATATGACCCCGTCACTTGTATGGTTGTTTGTTGATTATTCTTATTAAATTGCCAACGGTTATCAGCCGTATTTTCCCCTAAACAAATACATGATAAGTGCTTTAAATCATCAGGGGTTATTGGCCGAGTATGTTTTTTTAAAAAATCAGGACTCGCACATAACACCTGCTCAACGCGACCAAGTTTAACATTTACCAAAGATTCAATTGGATGATCATTAATATGGATCAAGAAGTCAACACCATCATGGATAGGATCTAAAATGCGGTCGGTCACTTTTACGTGTAACTGAATATCTGGGTAACATTTTAAAAATTCAACAAATAATGGTCGTAATACCTTATTTGCTAATGATTTTGGTGCGGATACTCTCAATAACCCACTAACAGTCTATGTCGCAGAGCGACTGGCATTAACTGCTTGGTCAGCTGATTCAACCATCTGTTTACAATAATCAAACGTTATTTTACCTGACTCCGTTAGCGCCAATTGTCTGGTAGTACGCTGTAATAACTTTATGCCTAATGCATCTTCTAATCGGCTAATTTGTCGACTTACAGCTGAAGGTGTTACGCCAAGTTTTTTTGCCGTTTTACTAAAGTTTCCTTGTTCAACCACTGTGACAAAAATCGCCATGTCGGACAATAATGGGATCAATTTATTTGTGTCCATGAGGCACAAGTCCTTTTACTATTTAGTGTATTGTTTAAAATCACTCATAGATTAACATAGTTTAGGAGTGATGGATGAGTTACTGAGAACAGACAACAATTGTAAGGGTGAATATGGAATTATTAATAAATACTTATATGGCAGAAATTATAACCGTGAGCACTATTGCTATTTTTATGGCGATGTTACCAGGGGCTGATTTTGTAATGGTGACACGAACGAGTATCTACAATGGACGTTTGGCCGGTCTGTATATGAGCTTAGGTATGTGTTTGTCTGTTTGTGTTCATGCCAGTTACTCGATTGCAGGATTAGCAGTAATAATTGCAAATTCGGCATGGTTATTTTCTGTCATCAAATATTTAGGTGCGGCTTATCTTATTTATATTGCTTGGCAGTTACTAACAACTCGCGAAATTTTAAATAACGAGCAAAGAAGTTCAGTGTCTCAAATGTCACCTTTTATTGCACTACGCTTGGGTTTTACATGCAATATATTGAATCCTAAAACATCTATCTTCTTTTTGAGTATTTTTACTCAAGTCGTATCAATTGATACTCCGTTAATCATGCAAATAAGTTATGGATTAATTATTATGTTTGCGCACTTTATTTGGTACTGCGGTATTACTTTACTATTATCACACCCAAAGGTATTGCCTCGCTTCAATCGTCATAAACAAAAAATTGATAAAGTAGCTGGATCTGTATTAATGGTAATTGCCGTAAAACTAAGTTTAGTTAGTTAGATCTAAATTAACTTATAAGTTGATGTTGACCATTAATTAACGAGGCTTTATCTCAACCTTGTCATTATGAGTATTTGACCTGCTATTGATATGTAATGGTAGGTCAACAATTGCGCTAAATTAAAAACTAAAACTCAGTGCAATATCAAAAAAGCACTGAGTTATTCTAATACTGATTGCCTATCAGTAAAATTATTTAGGATTAAACTGGAATTGAAGCCTTTTTTTGCGATAAATAAAATTTTAACTTATCTTGTTTTGATATCTTAATGCCTCTCTTTTTCATCATTTCAGACGACATTTTTAGATTTGGCATGTTATCGAAGTAATAGCGATGTTTATCAATTACTTTACGAGCTGGTTTTTTAATTTTCTCCAATTTCTTGGCTAAATCTTCTACATCATTCATCCACTCTGCAGAGCCAATGTCTTCATTGAGTATATCGATTATATCGGAAGTATTAGTACACACTATATAATATGCGCCCAACAAAGGACAAACATCAAATACACGATGGTTAAGAGGCTGACCGCTATTAATAATTTTGTTAATAGCTTTTTTCTCTTGGTAATCACGACCGATTTCATAAACCAACTGTACTAAGCTCGCCATGGCAGAGACACCACCAATGAGTGGATCGCCAATGCCGCCAGCGCCAGTTGCATGCACTGCAATTTTTGCACTAAAAGATACAGTTGAACGACCAGCTTTAGCCAAATAATGATTAACTTGTCGCTCTAAACATTGCTCGATTGCAAGGACTGCTTTACGTGGATCGCCAGCTTTGGCTACGTCTTCATACTTATTAACTTTATGGTTTGCATAAGCATTTTTCGCCGTTTTTTTCCAGTTGTCTATAACGTTATAGCCTGAACGTAAAACACCTGCATAAGGCACCATTTCAGCAATAAGATCATTTAAAAAGCCAGCACCTAGCTCAGCGGCAATTTCTTCTTGAATTTCGGCAATAGGTCCGATGTTATTAAAGAGTTCACTGACTAAGCCTAAAACTGCAGATTTCATACTGGCTTTATCAGAGCCACCTCCTCCTGAGCTAGACACGGCATCTACAGCTGCCTTTGCACCATCAGCGACTCTTTGTAATTTAAACGCGATTTGACCTTTCTTTTTAGTCTTTAAACCAAAGAGAGAACGGCTATGCAGTTTTCTTTCACGAAAGAGGTTTTGTAGCAGTGCACGCTGCTCTTCTAGGATCACGTCCATCGGAGAAAGTAACAAATCACTTTGATTTAGCATCTTCTCTAGGTCGGTAACCATATTTTTATGATTACGCTGGCTTTCTTCCCACTCAACACCTTTAGATAATTTCCAAGTATTAAAACAGGTACGTAAATATGTGCATTGTTTTTTTGTACGGAGTAAATCGTATTGCTCTAATGCTACGTCTACTTTTTTAAGTTTTGGGCTACGAGGCTTGGTAAGACCTAGTTTAGTGCCTCTCATCCATTGATCGTATGAAATAAACATTCTGATTCGTGCTCCTCTTTATTAATTATTGATAATATCAGCACAATAAAACTTGCGATAAAGTAGTATATGGAAAATGGGTTATGCTTAATAAGCCCCTATTATTTCACAATGGTACCTCAACAACGATGATAATTATAGTTCAGAAGAAGTCGTATCTAAATCAGCTTCAAAGACCATAGATGCCACCAAAAAATAGGGATGTTAATTGTGCCGAAAAATTCAAAAACCGACAATATATCATTAAAGTAAAAGCCTAAAACAATAGTAGACATTGTCAGAGTTTTACATGGTCCTACCGTGGAAAAATTGAAAATCCGGTTATATCGATATTTTGGCAGGGAATTATTGCCCATCCAAATTTAATTTATGGAAACGACGATGGAACATTTACTAACGCATATTTGATTACTACTGCACAAGAAGGCGTAACAGCAACTTTCGTTGGCTCTACAGATCCTCAACCAATTGAGGAACAAGAAAGTACTAGCTCACCGGATAAAGGTGGAAGTTTTTCATATACTTTATTAATCTTAGGTTTATTACTTATACATAGAAGAAATAGCAACTCTGGTCATTAGGGCTGTTAATCTGATGATATAAAAAAGGTAATAACATTTCCATGTTATTACCTTTTTATTGGTCAATGATACTAAACCACTTAGTGATTCTCAGAAACCATATTTACAGTATATTTTGGAATCTCGACAACTAAATCAATATCGCCAACCAATGCTTGGCAACCTAAACGAGATTCAGGTTCTAATCCCCATGCTCTATCAAGCATATCATCTTCAAGTTCATCGCTTTCAGCAATAGAATCAAAACCTTCACGAATGATCATGTGACAAGTTGTACAAGCACAGACTTTTTCACAAGCATGTTCAACACCAATATCGCTACGAAGTGCAACATTTAAAATGCTTTCACCTTTCTCGGCTTCCACTACTGCGCCTTCAGGGCATAGATCTTCGTTGGGAAGGAATATAATTTTCGCCATGTTTTTTAGCTCCTAAAAATCTTAAATTTCGTTTACTGAATGCCCTGACAATGCTGTTTTTATCGATGAATCCATACGACGTTCAGCAAAAATAGCAGTGCTTTCATTTAATGTTTCAATCGCTGCTTCAATATCGTCAGCAACCGTAGTTTGGGCAACTTGAGCTAAAGCGCTTATTGCGTTATTTATGATAATTATTTCATTTTCGTTTAATAACTCACCGTCACTAGTAAGCGCTGATTGTACTGATTCAATCACACGTGATGCTTCAACCTGTTGCTCTTTAAGCATACGTGCTTGAATATCTTGTTGTGCATTACTCATTGAGTCCTTCAGCATTTTGGTAATTTCATGTTCTTCTAAGCCGAATGAAGGCTTCACAGTTATACCTGTTTCTACACCCGTTGATTTTTCCATTGCTGAAACTTCTAACAGTCCATCAGCATCAACTTTAAAAGTAACACGAATATGTGCTGCGCCTGCTGTCATTGCAGGTATGCCTCGTAATTCAAAACGCGCTAATGAGCGACAGTCTTCAACAAGTTCACGTTCACCTTGAAGTACATGCACTGCCATTGCCGTTTGACCATCTTTAAAAGTAGTAAACTCTTGTGCTTTGGCAACGGGAATTGTTGTGTTTCTTGGAATGACTTTTTCCACCAAGCCGCCCATTGTTTCTAAACCAAGTGACAATGGAATAACGTCTAACAATAAAATATCGCTATCAGGTTTATTACCAGCAAGAATATCAGCTTGAATAGCTGCCCCAATGGCAACAACTTTATCTGGATCGATTGAGGTTAATGGCAAACGATTAAAGTACTTTTCAACTTCTTGTCGTACCAATGGTACTCTTGTTGAACCGCCTACCATGACAACTTCAATGACTTCATCAATTGAAATTTCTGCATCTTTCAAGGCTCGACGACAGGCACGTAAAGTTTTTGTCACAAATGCTGCAATCAATAACTCAAACGTATCTCTATTCACTTCACCAGAGAAGCTTTCTTTATTATCCAAAGTTAAAGAATAACTTGCAGATGTACAGTCGGTGAGTTGTTCTTTAATTTCACACGCTTTTTGTAATAATTGACGTTCAAATGTTGCTGATAATGGACGTTGTAATCCAGATTGGTCAATTAAATGTTCAACCAATACATTATCAAAATCGTCACCGCCTAGCGCTGAATCACCACCGGTGGCTAAAACTTCGAAAACACCTTTATTAAGACGTAATATTGAAATATCAAAAGTACCACCACCTAAATCGTAAACGGCAATCACACCTTCTTTTCCACTGTCTAAACCATAAGCAACTGCTGCTGCGGTAGGTTCGTTAAGCAATCGTAAAACTTTCAAGTCAGCTAATTTAGCTGCATCTTTTGTACTATGACGCTGAGCATCATCGAAATAAGCAGGAACGGTAATAACTACGCCGGTAAGTTCTCCACCAAGAGAAGCTTCAGCGCGTAACTTTAAACTTTTTAATATTTCAGCGGACACTTGTACAGGGTTAACTTCAGCTGAACGTGTACTTATACTCGGATGGTTTTCGTCACCTGTAAATGAGTAAGGTAATGAAGGATATTTTTTACTGATATCAGCTAACGAACGTCCAATGAGACGTTTAGCTGAAACAATTGTATTTTCTGGATCACTAACCGAATGTGCTTTAGCGGCATTACCAACTAGAATCTCATTTTCTTGGTAACTAACAATCGAAGGTAATATATCTTGTCCTTCGTTATCAACTAACGTTTCCGATAAACCACTTTTTACACTGGCAATAAGAGAGTTAGTTGTACCTAAATCAATACCTGCGGCAAGGCGATGTTCATGAGGGACAGTACTTTGGCCGGGTTCGGCTATTTGTAATAACGCCATTTTAAGACTCTTTTATTTTCGGTTACGATTAACGGGCGTATGATATTTCATTGCGAATAAAAAAACACGTTTTTGCTGTTACTTTATTAAACTAAAAATTAATTTAAATAGACAACTGTTAATCATCAAAAAGTTGATCTTCTAATTTATCGAGATCTACACGCAATTTTTGGTAAAATTTCAATTTTCTCAAGTTATCGCCAGCTAAAAGATTTGACTGCATTGTATTCTCATCAAGCATTTTATGCATTTCGGACATGAGTTCCTGAGAGCCAGCATTTAACACTTCAGCGTACGTGGAAATTGCAGCTTCATGATCATTTGAGTGCCTAACATCGTCAAGCATTTCGTGTAATTCCATTTGTCGCATAAGAAAGCTGTTATCGCTAAAAGAGGCTTGCTCGTTTGGCTGTTCGCTTTCACGTAATGTTAATAAATACTGTGCACGTTTTAAGGGATTTTTTAGCGTTTGGTATGCATCATTAATCAATGTTGATTTTTTAACAGCGACTAATTGATCTTGGTTAGAAGCATGAGCAAATTTGTCTGGATGTACTTTTTTTTGTAATGTTTGGTAGAGCTCAGCTAATTTAGGAACATCGAGTTCAAATTGTGCTGAAAAACCGAAAATCTGAAAATAATTCACAAAAACTCCAGCGAACGATTCACTGTTAAGTCGTTCACAAAATATATTCCCATGCTATTAATCTTATTTGTTTGTTAACAAACTTAATAGCATGAGATTAATAACCAAGCATTAAACGTTAAAGCTTTCACCACAACCACATTCGCCTTTGGCATTTGGGTTTGTGAATTTAAAACCTTCGTTTAGTCCTTCTTTAACAAAATCGACTTCAATACCATCAAGGTAAACTAAACTTTTTCCGTCTATGATGATATTGACATCAGAAATAGAAAACAAAGTGTCGTCTTCATTCAACTCGTCAACAAATTCCATCACATAAGCTAAGCCAGAACATCCCGTTGTTTTAATACCGAGACGTAAACCAAGGCCTTTACCTCGGTTGACGATAAATGACTGAATTCGGTCTGCTGCGTCGGGTGTCATTGTAACACTCATAAATAACTCCGACTTCTAAGCAGTTTTACTACGGTAGTCTTCAATCGCTGCTTTAATAGCATCTTCAGCTAAAATAGAACAATGAATTTTTACCGGTGGTAATGCAAGTTCTTCAGCAATAGCCGTATTTTTAATTTGGCCAGCTTCGTCAATTGATTTACCTTTTACCCATTCAGTTACTAATGAGCTTGAAGCAATAGCAGAGCCACAACCATAGGTTTTAAATTTAGCGTCTTCGATAATACCGTTGTCGTTAATTTTAAGTTGCAACTTCATTACGTCACCACATGCCGGTGCGCCAACCATGCCTGTTGCTACTTGTGGATCGTTTTTATCCATTGAGCCAACATTGCGTGGGTTTTCATAGTGATCGATTACTTTTTCTGAATAAGCCATTATTTCTCTCCTAATAGCGATGAACGTTACAAAAATGAACGCTCATCAGTAAAATTTTATTGGGGTTGCTTAATGAGCAGCCCATTCAATTGAATCTAAATCAATACCGTCTTTGAACATTTCCCAAAGTGGTGACATATCACGTAAATGACCAATTGATTTTTTAATAAGTGCAATTGCGTAGTCTATTTCTTCTTCCGTAGTAAAGCGGCCAAAGCTAAAACGAATTGAGCTATGTGCCATTTCATCGTTCAAACCTAATGCACGTAGAACGTATGAAGGCTCTAAACTTGCAGATGTACATGCTGAACCTGAAGATACCGCTAAATCTTTAAGCGCCATAATCAAAGACTCACCTTCAACAAAGTTGAAACTTACATTTAAGTTACCCGGATAGCGATTATCAAAATCTCCGTTAACAAAAACTTGTTCCATTTCATTCAAGCCAGCCCACAGACGGTCACGCATTTTAGTTACATGCACTCTATCTTGTGCGATTTCTTCTTTTGCTATACGACAAGCTTCACCTAAACCAACGATTTGATGCGTTGGTAATGTGCCACTACGCATCCCACGTTCATGACCACCACCGTGCATTTGTGATTCAAGACGAATACGGGGCTTACGACTTACATACATCGCACCCATACCTTTTGGACCGTAAAACTTATGCGCAGATATTGACATTAAATCAACTTTTAACTGCTGCATGTCGATTTCAATTTTACCAACACTTTGTGCACCATCTACATGAAAAATTATTTTACGAGAACGACACAACTCACCAATTTCGGCAATATCTTGAATCACACCAATTTCATTATTGATATGCATGATACTTACTAAGATAGTGTCATCACGCATTGCTGCTTCAAGTTTATTCAAGTCAATCAAACCGTTCGTTTCAGGATCTAAATACGTTACTTCAAAACCTTGACGCTCTAATTCACGACATGTGTCTAAAACTGCTTTATGTTCAGTTTTACAGGTAATGATGTGCTTACCTTTCTTCTTATAAAAGTTAGCTGCACCTTTAATAGCAAGGTTATTTGACTCAGTAGCACCTGAAGTGAAAACAATTTCACGAGGGTCTGCATTAATAAGATCAGCAACTTGATTACGGGCAATATCTACCGCTTCTTCAGCTTGCCAGCCAAATTTATGTGAACGAGATGCAGGGTTACCGTAAAAACCGTCAGTAGTCATATACTGCATCATTTTTTCTGCAACACGTTTATCTACAGGTGTTGTAGCTGAGTAATCAAAATAAATAGGAAGCTTCATTCGCTAACGTTCTCCAGTTTGACAACACGCATTTAGTGCATGTCGTGCATAATGTTTTTGGTTTCAATTAATGTTTCTAATGACGAGATTGCTTTGCTTGCTTGCGCATGAGCTTCATCTTGTCGTTGAGATACTAATTTTACATTGCGCTGTCCAACGAGCTCAGACAGCGATATGCTCTTTAAAAAATCTTCAATTCGATCACTTAAGCCTTCCCACAGATTATGCGTTAAACATTCATCACCATTTTGACAATTGCCTTTACCTGCACATCGGGTAGCATTAATAGATTCATCAACAGCATTAATTACGTCTGCAACTGAAATTTCTGCAGAGCACATTCCTAAACGATAACCACCGCCAGGACCTCTTATACTATTTACTAAGCCATATTTTCTTAAGCGTGAAAATAGTTGTTCAAGGTATGACAAAGAAATTCCTTGTCTCTCTGAAATATCAGCTAAAGGTACGGGTCCTGTTGCTGCGTGAATTGCCACATCTAACATAGCAGTTACTGCGTAACGCCCTTTTGAAGTCAGTTTCATTGTGTACCCCTATCGAATCGTCGGCAATTTTACATAACCCTATAAAATAGTCAACTAAATACCCGACTGTTTTACTCAAGTATTCTACATCTGTTTAAAATATAGTCAACCAATAGCAATATTCATAGTGGGAAAGGGATGAAATATCATAGAAGGCGTATGTGATAACTATGCTAAATTTCAGGGTCAAATGACTCAACAATCATTTCACGACGCTTAGCGGCGGCTTTTTCATCATCAACGAATTCACCAACGCGCAATTCAGGTAATGCTTCCTGGCAGACTTCTCCACCAAGTTGGTTCACTTCACGACATAAATCAGTCACCTTACTATCCATCAAGTGCATATGATCTAACACACGGCCGATAGCTTTAGCGACTGGATCTGGATTGTCAGCTGATACAGCATAAGCATCAAAACCAAACTTTTTAGCAGCTTGATCCCGTTGCTCTTTTTCAGATTTACTTTTTTCATTAACAATACGAGCGGGGATACCAACAGCAGTAGCATTTGCAGGTAAGTCTTTCACCACTACAGAATTAGAGCCAACTTTACCACCCTTACCTATAGTTATAGGGCCAAGTACCTGTGCACCAGCACCAATAACTACATTATCTTCTAATGTTGGATGACGTTTACCAGCATTCCAACTTGTCCCACCTAGGGTTACGCCATGATAAAGCGTAACATCATCTCCAATCTCAGCAGTTTCACCAATAACGATGCCCATGCCGTGATCTATAAAAAACCGTCGACCTAGCGTGGCCCCTGGATGTATTTCAACCCCAGTTAGCCAACGAGAAAATGTTGAAATTAAACGCGCGAGTAAGTTCCAGTTATTCTTCCATAACTTATGACTCAAGCGATGGATCCAAATAGCATGCATGCCAGGATAATTAGTTAAGACTTCTAATGTATTGCGAGCTGCGGGATCTCTATCAAAGACACTTTTGATATCTTCTTTGATACGGCTGAACATAATTCTATCCTTCTTTATATTGCTGTATGTAAACACCAATATAATAAGTGCTTACTAGGGGCTGTTGATCTTTCGTGGTTAATTTTTGTTCGAGATAAAAGCATTTTAATCGCGGCGAGTAGTGTGTAGCCTAGTCATTCTAAGCAAATACTACTCAACAAAGAATAAAACGCTTTTAGCCGAATCCTTCGGACAGCGTTTGTTGATCATTTTTACGGCGTTATCGCCTTTTTATGTGGAATAACCACATGACAAAAGCTCTGCCTTGTATAAATACCCAACAAAAAGCTGCAAAAACAATCTCGAAAGATCAACAGCCCCTATAATTATTCTTTATTCTGTTCTATCTTTTCGTTTGCTTTAGCTGTTCTTTGTACTGAAGCTAAAATACCGCGCATCATTTTTACTTCTTTCACATCAGGTCGAGCACGAGTAAATAAACGGCGTAATTTAGTCATCACCAATCCCGGATGAGAAGGTGTAATAAATCCAGTCGCTTTTAATGCATCTTCGAAATGCTGATAAAAACGCTCTGTTTCTTCCATAATTGGAAACTGCTCTTCTTCATCAACAACTTTCTTCGGTAGATTCTTACTTAGATTCTCACCATTCGCTTTAAATTCTTTTTGTTGATCAATCAAAAAGCTAGTACGCACTTCATAACTTAATGTTTGTACAGCCATCGCTAAGTTCAACGAACTATACTCAGGATTTGCTGGGATCTGAACATGAAAGTGACAAAGTTGTAATTCATCGTTGGTTAAACCACTACTTTCACGACCAAATACGAGAGCAACAGGAAAATTATGCGCTTCTTCTACAAGCTTTTCTCCACATCCTCTTGGTTCTAACATCGGCCAAGGTAGAGTTCTAGAACGTGCACTAGTCCCAACAACCAAGCCACATTCACTAATCGCCTCAGCTAAGGTTCCTACAACCTTTGCATTTTTTAATACGTCAGTGGCGCCCGCAGCTAAAGCTTGTGCCTGACCATTTGGCATTTCAATAGGATCAACTAATATAAGCTCACTTAATCCCATAGTTTTCATTGCGCGCGCAGCTGAACCAATATTACGACAATCGGAAGTATTGACTAATACAATACGAACATTGCTTAAAAGTGATGATTGTTCTGACATTATCTTCAATTACTCAGTTTGTAGCTAAACTATAATAAGTTAACTATCTAGATGGCTAAAATTAAGGATAATATTATCACAGAACATTAACCTTGTGCTGAGAAAAAATCATCAATTTTTATTAAAATGATTAGTACGAATAATTATGTGTTAGTTATTAAACATCTATAAGAATTTTAATGCTTTAGCGATATTAAAAATTTATGGTCGCTAATCACATATAATTTTGCTATAATTTGCGCGCTTGAAAATCCGCTCGGCGGCAAGCCTCGTTCTTTATAAAAGTTGTTATACTGTTTAATTCTATTTACTAGATATGTAAAAGGTAGTCTCTATATGCATCCTATGCTTAATATTGGTATTCGCGCTGCGCGTAACGCAGGTAAAGTTATTGTTCGTGCCATTGAACAATTAGATAAAGTTGAAGTACAAGCAAAAGGCACAAATGATTTTGTGACTAGCGCTGACTTAAGCGCTGAAGAAGCCATTATTGAAACCTTAAAAAAATCATACCCTGACCACACTATTATTGGTGAAGAATGTGGCGTGATAAAAGGAAAAGATGATGATTTCCAGTGGATTATTGATCCGATAAACGGTACAACAAACTTTATTAAAGGCATTCCTCACTTCTCAGTGTCTATTGCTTTAAAAGTGAAAGGCAAGCTTGATCAAGCAATCATTTTTGATCCTTCACGTGGTGAACTATTTACTGCTAGTCGTGGTAAAGGTGCTCAACTTAATGGTTTTCGCATTCGTGTAAAGCATCATAAAGAACTTTCAGGTGCAATTATCGCAACCGGCTTTCCATTTAAGCACAAGCAACACAGCAACGCTTATTTAGAAATGTTTAAAACACTATTCACAAAATCTTCAGATTTACGTAGCTCAGGTTCTCCTGCATTAGATTTAGCATATGTAGCTGCTGGACGCGTTGACGGTTATTTTCAAATAGGTTTGAAGCCTTGGGAATCTGCTGCGGGTGAATTATTAATTATTGAAGCGGGTGGTTTAGTTACCGACTTTGTTGGCGACCATAATCATACCGTATCGGGTAATGTTGTTGCTGCATGTCCTCGTTTGTTAAAAACTATTTTAAAAGATATTCGCCCTCATTTAGGTGAAGCTTTAAATAAGTAATTAATACTCATAATTAAAAATAAGCGCTTTTAGCGCTTTTTTTATATCTTCGAAACAATAATTAACACAAAATTTACTTTTTTGTAGCGCTTTTATTGGCGTTTAATCGAATAAAGGGCACAATATCGGCACTAATAAATAATAATTAAAATAGGTTTCCAATGAAATGGACTGCACTAAGCTTTTCGATAATTACCGCCCTATCCGTAGCTGATTGTAATACAACAGAAGCACCGTCACAAAACGCGTTAAACAATCAAAAAATTATTACTTCATCTTCAGCGAATAGCGCTATAAATATTGAATACAATAAGTTCGTTTTAGATAATGGTCTAGAAGTTGTTTTTCACGTTGACCGTTCTGATCCAGTTGTTGCGGTAGCCCTTACCGCCCATGTAGGTTCAGCAAGAGAAATTCAAGGCAGAACCGGCTTTGCTCATTTATTCGAACATTTACTCTTCTTAGAATCAGAAAACCTTGGCAAAGGGGGCTTAGACAAAATGAGCGCTCGTATTGGTGGTTCTGGGGCAAATGGTTCAACAAGTCGAGATAGAACTAATTATTTTCAAACGGTACCCAATAATGCCCTAGAAAAAATGATCTGGGCTGAAGCCGACAAATTAGGTTTCTTTATAAACACAGTAACAGAAGAAGTGCTGGCAAAAGAAAAACAAGTTGTAAAAAATGAAAAACGACAATCAAATGACAACCGCCCATACGGCCATACTCAATACGTTATTGATAAAAACCTTTACCCTGAAGGTCATCCATACAACTGGCAAGTTATTGGCTCATTAATCGATCTACAAAATTCAACACTTCAAGATGTTAAAGATTTTTTCAAAAGCTGGTATGTACCGAATAATGTTACTTTAGTTATTGCTGGCGACTTCGAAGAAGCAGAAGCAAAAGCTTGGGTACATAAGTACTTTGATGAAATTGAAGCCGGTGAGAAAATAGAGCCTTTAGCAAAACAATCTGCAAATTTAACACAAACAAAAAAAATCTATCATGAAGATAACTTTGCAAAATTGCCTGAACTCAGCTTAACGTGGCCAACTGTTCCGCAATATCATCCTGACAGTTATGCTCTAAACGTGTTAGTTGAATTACTAAGTGATGGTAAAAAAGCGCTACTTAACCAAAAGTTAATTGATGATTTGAAGTTAACCTCGCGTGTCACCATGTATCAATATCAATCAGAGTTAGCTGGTCAATTAATGTTGCAAGTAAGAGGTTTTGAAAATACGCCTTTAGATAAAGTTAACCAAGCAATAAATGAAGCGCTTATTGAGTTTGAAAATAAAGGTTTCAGTGAACAAGACTTATCTACGATTAAAGCAGGACAAGAAACAACGTTTTACCGTGGGCTTTCAAGTGTTTTAGGCAAAGGTTTCAGACTAGCTCAATATAATATATTCACGAAAGATCCTGGTTTTATTAATAAAGAAGCTAAAAATATTCTTGCCGTTACTAAAGAAGATGTTTTACGCGTTTACAATAAATATATAAAGAACAAACATGTTGTTGCCACGAGTTTTGTGCCAAAAGGCCAACAAGATTTAGCGTTAAAAAATTCGGTAAAGTCACAAATTACTGAAGAGAAGATTGTTGCCAATGCAGAACAAAGTTTTGATGCATCTCAGCAGTCCACTTACACCAAAACACCATCAACTTTTGACCGTTCTGTTGAACCGAGTTATGGCAAAACACCCATACTCTCAGTGCCAAAAGTTTGGCAAGGTCAACTTAACAATGGTTTGCAAATCTATGGTATAAAAAATGCTGAAGTCCCGTTAGTACAGCTTAATTTTGATATTGAGGGTGGCTTATTATTTGATGACGCTGAGAAAATAGGTGTCGCTAATTTAGTCGCTGAACTCATGAACAAAGGCACTAAACATAAATCTCCTAAACAACTTGAAGAAGCGATTAATAAACTAGGTGCCACCATTAACGTTTATGCGACTCAAGAGTCAATAAAAATTACAGCAAGTACTTTAGCAAGAAATCACCAAGCAACTGTCGACTTAATTACAGAAATGATTGTTGAACCTCGCTGGGATGAAAATGAATTCTCACTAACTAAGCAAGATATAATCAGTCGAATAAAACAGCAACAAACAAACCCACGTCAATTGGCTAACAACCAAATGAATAAGTTACTTTATGGTAAAAGTAATATTTTATCGAATAACTTATTAGGCACTATAGCGTCTGTTAATAAAATTACTTTAGACGATTTAAAAGCCTTTTATAAAACAAAACTAACACCTAGCTTAGCTAACATTCATATTGTTGGTGATATAAATAAAGTAGACGTATTAGCCTCTTTTAATAATTTAGAAAAGCTTTGGTTGAAGACAAATGCTGTATTACCTGATATCAAAACACCTTCATTACCGAGTAAATCGACAATTTTTTTCTATGATGTACCTAATGCAAAACAATCTCAGTTAAGAATTGGCTTTCCTGCTATGAACGCTATGCATGACGATTTTTACAGCGCACAGGTGATGAATTACATTTTAGGTGGCGGTAGTTTCGCTTCAAAATTAACGCAAGAGTTACGAGAAGGAAAAGGCTACACCTATAGTGTTAGCTCACGTTTTAGTGGTACTAAAATAAATGGTGAGTTTATGATTAGTAGTGGTGTTCGCACGAATGTAACCTTAGAGGCGATTGCTCTAATAAAATCATTGGTTGAAGACTATCAAACAGACTTTACAGCCAAAGATTTAGAAACGACTAAAAGTTACTACTTAAAAAGTAATGCAAGAAAGTTTGAAACATTTAATGCTAAATTGGCGATATTAGAAAACATGAGCCAATACGATTTACCTGCAAACTATGTATTAGAACGAGCAGCATTAGTTAAAAGCTTTTCATTAGACAACATTAAGTTATTAGCCAATAAACATTTACATCATGACAAGATGATTTACTTAATTGTTGGCGATGCCAAATCACAATTGCCACGCTTAAAGGCATTAGGTTTAGGAGAGCCAGTGCTTATAAATGCTGGGTAATTAAATGAACTAACCTTCAACTTTGTTATTCATTTCAAGGTTGAAGGTTCTTATCATTACTGATTAACGCTAATGATAGTAAGGAATAGGCACTTCAAAGTTCCCGTTAAATAAGCCTGAGAAAGAAACCTAAAACACTGGATATTTTGAACTGGAGCTGATGAATAAATTTTATTTCGCAGTTTCAACCACTCGCTTATCCTGCATAAATAAGACAAATAAAAATCCGACGAATGCAGCGAATGCGGCAAGATTATACGCAAGTTCACTGCCCTCGCCACCTTGCCAAACAATACCGGCAATATAAGCTCCTATTGCTCCACCTAAACCATATACACCACCAATATAAATGGCTTGTCCACGATTTTGTTGGTCATCATTAAAATGTTGATGAATGAATTGAATAGAAACACTATGGTACAAACCAAAACTCAGCGCATGTATACATTGAACCAAGACTAAAACCCAAATAACATCAGCAAAGTTTCCAGTCATATACCAACGTAAAGCCGTTAATAATATGCTCAAAGCTAATAGCGTTTTCAAACGAAAATATCGGAAAAATACACTTGCATAGACAAAAATAAGAATTTCAGCGATAACAGAAATAGCAATAAAAATACCTACCCCAAATCCAGGGTAATCAAGCTCTCTAAGATAAAGTGCGAAAAAACCGTAATAAGGACCAAAACTCATCTGCAGCATCACCCCCGCAAGAAAAAAGTACATAAACGAGCGATTAAATATCTTACCTCTCATTTTTTCGATACTTTTCGAACTACTCTTAGCACTTCTTACTGGCTTCAATTTCATGCTGGATAGGAATAAACCCGCCAGCACAAATACACCTAAATAAGTAAATGCATCAGCAGAGTATCGCTCAATTAAATCGCCGGCCACAACCGCTAAAAAAATGAACCCTATACTGCCCCACAAACGAATGCGTGCATAAATTTTCGCACTTCTACGAATAGAGCTAAGGGTGAGTACTTCAAGTTGAGGTAAAACTGCTGTCCAGAACAAACTAAACACAGCTAAACAGAAAACAATTGGCCAATAACCATTCAGCCAAAAAAGCAGTGAAAAGCTGAGCAACGCTAATAAAGAACCACTGCGAATAATAGGGAGTTGTTCACCTGACTTATCAGCAGCAAAGGCCCAAAAAGTTGGACCAATTATTTTTGTTGCTGTAATAATAGCCAGAATTTCACCGATTTCTATTGAGCTAAATTGCTTAGCATCAAGAAAAACAGGTAAGAATGGTACGATCAACCCCAGAATGGCAAAATACCAAAAATAACTCGATGAGAGTTTTACAAATTTATCTGACGACATTAATTATGGCTTTTATTCAATAACATAAACTAAGATTCAATATCTGGTGTACCACTAATAACATCAGCATTTTGCCCACGGTGGCGTAAAAAATGATCCATTAACGTAAGTGCTAGCATGGCTTCTGCAATAGGAACGGCTCGAATACCAACACAAGGATCATGGCGACCTGTTGTGATCAAGTCAGTTGATTCACCTTCTAAATTAATGGTTTTTCCACTGACTCCAATACTTGAAGTAGGTTTCATAGCAATGTTCGCGACAATATTTTGCCCAGAAGAAATGCCACCTAATATGCCGCCACTATGGTTACTTAAAAAACCATCGGGAGTTAATTCATCGCGATGTTCTGAACCTTTTTGACTCACTACAGCGAATCCATCACCTATCTCTACACCTTTAACAGCATTAATGCCCATAAGTGCATGAGCAATGTCGGCATCCATACGATCAAAAATAGGTTCGCCAAGGCCTACGGGAACATTACTCGCTTGAACCATTATTTTGGCACCAACTGAATTTTTCTCACGCATAATACCACGCAATAATTCATCCAATGCGTCGACTTTACTCGCATCTGGGAAGAAAAAAGGATTGCTCTCAACAATACTCCAGTCAATATTATTTGCACAAACATCGCCAATTTGAGTTACACAACCGTTAATTTCCATACCAAACTTTTGTTTCAAATATTTCTTAGCAATGGCGCCGGCTGCAACTCGCATAGCGGTTTCACGAGCAGAAGAACGTCCACCACCACGATAATCACGAATGCCATATTTTTGCCAATAAGTATAATCAGCATGCCCTGGGCGAAAACTTTTGGCTATATCACCGTAATCTTTTGAACGTTGGTCAGTATTTTCAATTAATAAGCCTATTGGAGTTCCTGTTGTTTTACCTTCAAAAACACCTGACATAATTTTAACTTGATCAGGTTCACGTCTTGCAGTGGTAAAACGAGATGTGCCAGGACGACGACGATCAAGATCATCTTGAAGATCGGCCTCAGATAATTCTAGACCGGGAGGACAGCCGTCAATAATAGCGCCTAAGCCTAAACCATGGCTTTCACCAAATGATGTTACGGTAAATAATTTTCCAAAGGTATTGCCTGACATGAATATATCTTCTCTCTATTATTTGAATATATGATTGCAGTTAACTAAAACTACTACTTCTGCTCAAATGCTTCTATAAAACTTTTAGCATGCTCTGTTAACTGTGCTTTGGTTAGCATAAATACGCCATGCCCACCATTTTCAAAGGTTAACCAAGTAAAAGGAACTTGTGGATAAACATATTCCACATGCATTTGAGAATTCCCTACTTCGCAAATCAAAATACCGTTGTCATTTAAGTGATTAGCCGCTTGTGACAGAATCTCTCGAACAATATCTAAACCATCAACTCCAGAGCCCAATCCCATTTCAGGTTCATACAAATATTCTTGCGGCAATGCATCAACGTCTTCTTGATCAACATACGGAGGGTTAGTAACAATTAAATCATAACTTTGCCCTTCAACCCCAGAGAAAACATCAGACTGAATTGGAATAACTTGTTCTGATAATCCATGGTTCTCAATATTGATTTGCGCAACGTTCAACGCATCTACCGATAAATCAAGCGCGTCAACTTCAGATTCAGGGAAAGCCACTGCACAGGCAATAGCAATACAGCCACTTCCTGTACACAAATCTAGGATACGTTGTGGAGGGTTTTCTTGGGAAAAATTAGGTGAAAAATATTGTTCAATTAATTCACCAATAGGTGAGCGAGGCACTAAAACTCGTTCATCAACATAAAACGGCAAACCAACAAAAAAAGCATGATTCGTTAGATATGCGGCAGGTAACTGTTCAACAATACGTCTTTCAATTAAAGCGAGTACTGCTGTTTTCTCATTTGACGTTAATCGACAATTAAACACTTCTTCACTTAACTCTGTCGGTAAATTCAACGCGAACATCACTAAGGTTATTGCTTCATGCCACGCATTATTAGTACCGTGACCAAAAAAAAGTTCAGCTTGGTTAAACTCACTGGTGGCAAAACGTAAGTAGTCCCCAATAGTGAATAGCTCATCCTTAATTGGCGAAAAATCAATTTCGTTCACATTTATTCTCTTTTATCGATTATTTAACAAGTTATATTGCAGTATTATAACCTTTTGCTTGTTATTGCCCACAGATGTTTTTAGAATTTCAGCTGTTTTCGTTATTATCAGTAAAAATGTAGTTTCAAACATGAAATTTAAAGATGCATTGACGCCTCAAGAAAAAGACTTATTTAAAGAAGCAATAGGTAAAGTTAAACCTATTGTGCAAGATAAAATCACGCCTATTAAAAAGCGATTGCAAAATAAGTCGTTAAAAGAAGCTAAAGCAAAAGCTAATTCAAAGAAGCAGCAAGATGCTGAATTTTATTTTTCTGATGAATTTGAGCCAAACCTGAATCAAATGGGCCCAATGAAATATGTGCGAGAAGATGTAGACAGTTTTGAGGCTAAAAACTTACGCCGAGGACAATACTCTCCCGATTTAATTTTAGATCTTCATGGATTAGATCAGAAAACAGCAAAGTTAGAAATTGCTGCGTTACTTTATGCTTGTAAAAAAGAACATGCCAAGTGTGTTTGTATCGTCCACGGGTTAGGTTCACGTGTCCTAAAAAATAAAGTTCCACATTGGTTAGTGCAACACCCCGATGTAATGGCCTTTCATCAAGCACCACTTGAATGGGGAGGCAACGGTGCGATATTAGTGCTAGTTGAACTTAACGATCGCTTCGCTGATATTCTTTAAAATATATACATATACTAGAATTAAAGACTAGCTGGTGAAGTATGAGCGATTAATTGCCCTTGTGCCGAGCTGATGTCATATTCAATTTCTGCAATTGAAGCCGTTTGAAATAACGGTGCTTGCATTCCACCGGTAAATTCTGCGACTAAATAACTCACCAAAGGCATATGAGAAACAATTAGTACTTTAGCTTGCGTGTTATCGATAAAATTGACATCAATAAAGTCATGCATTTTCTTAGCTGAATCTTCTGGAGTGATGAAATCAAGTGTCGTTAAAGAAGTTGGGGTCACTAAAATGTTTTTTACTATTTTAGCTGTTTGCTGAGCGCGAACATAAGGGCTAACAAAAATAGCGTCGAAATGCTTTTTTTGATTAACCAACCAGCTTGCCATATTTTCTGCTTCGCATTTACCATGAGAGGTTAATTCTCGACTTTGATCAGAACGAGCCATTGCTTGAGCTTGACCATGTCGCATAACAAATATTCGCATAAATTTTCCAAATAACATCATTTTTTCGAATCGTCGGCATTTTAGCGCTTATTTCAGTCTATAGTATAGATAATTAATAGAAAAATTAAGAATACAATAGACTCTAGTTGAACCATCAGGTAATTTAACTAGATAATTAAAATAATTAATTCTAGAAACAAACACTTACCTTTACAGTGTTCAGCACAATAGAGGTTACTGTAATGTTTGTCGGAGCCGATGTTGAAACAAAGCCCAAATGACAACAAGCAATATAAATCGTTAACATTATCTAACGGCTTGCGTGTTCTTTTAGTTCATAACGAACAAACCAACAAATCAGCTGCTGCACTAGCGGTAAATATCGGACATTTTAGTGATCCAATTGACCGTGAAGGTCTAGCTCACTTCCTAGAACACATGTTATTTTTAGGTACAAAATCCTATCCTGACGGCAGTGAATATCAAAAATATATTAGTCAACATGGCGGAAGCAATAATGCATGGACAGCCACTGAACATACCTGCTTTTTCTTCGATATACACCATCAACATTTTACACATGCACTAGATCGCTTTAGCCAATTCTTTATTAGCCCGTTACTCTCAAAAGAATTTGTTGAAAAAGAACGTCAAAATGTAGATGCTGAATTTAAACTAAAACTTAAAGACGATATTCGTCGTCTATACGATGTTCACAAAGAAACGATTAATCAAGCACACCCTTTTTCAAAATTTTCTGTTGGCTCTATCGATACACTTGCAGATAGGAAAGAAAGTGATTTAACCACAGAGATACGTGACTTTTTTAATCAATATTATCGCGCTAATATCATGACACTTGTTTTGGAAGGGCCGCAAACACTTGATGAATTATCGACATTAGCCATTGCTAAATTTACTGATATAAAAGCAGCAACATCGGTTCATCCCGAAATTGATACCCCACTGTATTTATCTGAACATCAACAAATAAAAATCAATGTAAAACCTGTAAAAAACGACCGTCAACTTATTGTTAGTTTTGCAATGCCAAGTATTGATCCATATTACCGAAATAAGCCAGAATCTATTTTGACTTACTTACTTGGCCATGAAGGCGAAGGAAGTATTTTATCTTATCTTAAAAAGCAAGGTTGGGCGCTAAGTCTAACTGCTGGCTCAGGTGTGAATGGTTCAAATTTCAAAGATTTCAATTTAAGTATCTCCCTCACAGAACTTGGGCAAAAGTATATTAATGAAATTATCAGCTGTATTTTTTCATATATCAACTTGATGAAAAGCGCACCTATCGATGATTTTTATTACCAAGAAAAACAAGCAATAGCCAACTTATCATTTGATTATCAAGAAAAGCTGAAACCTCTAGACTCTGTTTGTCAATTGGTTATTAACATGCAGCATTATTCTCCTGATGATTACATCCATGGCGACTACATAATGGATGGTATGAGGCAGGATGAAATTAGATTGTTGTTAGGTTATTTATCTGCGGATAACATGAGAGTTATTCATATTAGCGCTCAAAATGAATTTGATAAAAAAAGTTTCTGGTATCAAGTCCCCTTCAGCATTGAAAATTTTTCCTCTACACAAATCAACAACTGGGAAAATGAAACTCTAACTGCTTATTTTTCTTTACCACTAAAAAACCCTTATATTGTAAAGAAACCGCAAATACATGCTTGTGAGCAAGAATTAAAACAGCAAAAAAACATACCTGAGCTAATTGAAAATATTGAAGGTTTATCTGTTTGGTATAAACAAGACAACACATTCAAAGTACCCAAAGGTTACATTTACATTGGTATTGATGCACCAGTTACTATAAAAGATAGTAAACATATTGCGATGACTCGGCTCTTTGTCGATTTATACAGTGACGCTGTAATCGAACAACATTATGACGCTGAACTCGCAGGGATCCATTACCATTTATTTTCGCATCAAGGTGGAATGACACTACAAATTTCAGGTGTTAGTACTAAGCAAGAAAAATTACTCGAACAGTTACTGATGAGCTTAGTGACAGAAAGTTTTATAGAAGAAAAATTTGATCTATTTAAAAAACAATTAATCAATCATTGGAATAACGCGCAAACGAGTAAGTCAATTTCACAGCTGTTTTCAATTCTTAGTTCAACAATGCAACCTAAAAATCCCACGAGTCATGAATTAGCAGATGCTTTAGACAATACAACATTCAAAGAGTTTGTTGCCTTTAGAGAACAACTTTTTGACGAAATAACCATTGAAGCGTTAATGCACGGAAATTGGTTAATTCAAGATGCAATGCAATTTAGCCAGTTATTAAAGTCTGCATTTAGTCATCATTACTCGAATAAATATGCCGTAAAAGTCCCAGTACTTGATATTAAGGGTCAAGGTGACATTCATATTCCCTTAGAACTACCTGAACATGACCATGCTGTAGTTGTTTATTATCCTTTTGTTGAAAAAGACTTAACTACGATAGCTATAACGATGATAACAAGCCAAATATTATCTCCACTTTTTTTTCAAGAAATGAGAACTGAAAAACAGTTTGGATATTTGGTGGGTGTGGGGTTTATTCCAATTAATCGCTATCCTGGTATTGCTTTTTATATTCAATCACCCGACACAGATGCAGATACTTTAGTAACAGAAATAAACGGCTTCATAAGTAGTGCACAAGACAACCTAACACTTTTATCAAATGACGATTGGCAAAACATTCAGCAAGGTTTGGCTAGTCAATTACAAGAAAAAGACTCAAGTTTACGGATAAAGAGCCAACGCTTTTGGGCCTCTATATGCAACAAAGAAACAAGCTTCAATGAAAAGCAGCAATTGATTAATGTTATTTTGTCATTAACCATTAATGATATTAACAATTTTTTTACTCATCAACTTATGGTAAATGATAAAGCCGACAGGATAACCTTGGCAAGTTACCAAGAAAGTACTGAAGAAAATAAATCAAATATACTCCATCACAATGAAATGATTAAAAAAACATTAAAAAACTGTCAAAGAAAATATTAAACCTGCCGATAAAGTATCAGTGCTAATGATATTTGCCACCTTAAGTATCTTATCCAAATTAGGGTAAATGAGTTGACTTAGCACTAGCCATCATTTTAAATGTGATGTATGCAATATGAATAACAATAAAAAATGAAATTGCTTGCTTAATTTACCCAATCTAGACGGTTTAATATTTACTTAATTTTTTTAATTTCTCCTTTTAGTAAATTTTAGTGGTGTAAATAAGCCTAATTAAAGCTTCTATCCAAGGTTGTATTTGTGCTTAATTTTTTTCCCAATACTTGTCTCGTAAAATTCCAAAAGTTTTACCGCATTTTTTGTTTATTCATTTTCACAATAATATTTAACATACAAAATATTACTGCTGAAGAAATATCAACAGAAAACCTTATCGCAGCAAATACCTCTCTATCAAATCAAGCAGCTTTAAAGTTTAAGCATTTATTAACCACTGATGGTTTAAGTCAAAACAACGTCTTTGATATTGTCCAAGATCATGATGGTTTTATATGGATAGCGACAGAAGATGGACTCAATAGATATGATGGTAAGAACTTTGTTCATTATCGAAAAAATTTAGAAAATCCTCACTCAATCGCCCATAATACTATCAGAAGGATATTTATCGATAAAGATGGAGTTCTTTGGGTTGGCACAAAAAATGGTTTGAGCAAATATAATGTGAAGCTTGATAACTTTGATAATTATTACCATCAAGAAGGAAATAATGACTCATTAAAAGACAATGTTATTTGGGATATCTACCAGGACAAAACAAATAATATTTGGATATCAACAACCAGTGGTATTCAAAAGTATGACTCTTATAATGATAACTTTAAACGAATTAAAATTCATGGGCTTGAAGATAAAGTTAATGAAATATATACCATATATCAAGATGCTAACAATAACTATTGGTTCGGGGGGTTCGGCAGTGGAATTTTTTTAGCTAATAAAGATCTTAATTACTCTTCTTCATTACAAAAAAATAACAATAAATGGAATATAACTATTCCTGCTAAATCATTATTCGATATAAAAGAAATTAACAATCATTATTGGTTGGCAACAGAAAAAGGAATCTATGTATTAGATCAAAATTATAATCTCGTTGACCAATACCATCAAGACCATTCATCAAATAAGCTTGTTTCAAACACTATCCGCAATATCACTCAAGTAGATGACTTTGCTGTATGGGTAGGCACAATAAATGGTCTAAATATTATTAATTTAGATACAAATGATATTAAAGCGTATACGAGTGGTAATTCACAAAATGGTTTATCAGAAAACTGGATAAACACAATATTCTCCGATGATTTTGGAAATATCTGGATAGGTACGTATGGTAAAGGTCTAAATTTTTATTTAAAGGATAGCTCTAGTGTTAGTCATTTGCTTTATTCAAATAAAAGCAACCCAATCACTTCAATTGTTGAGAGTAAAGATAATTCAATCTGGTTTTTTTCTGAACAAACGGGATTAAGTTACATATCTTCTATATCTGATCAAATCATTACAGAAAATGTTCTTAAGGATGAAAATATTTTTCAAATAGTTCCTGATAACACCAATAACTTATGGCTTTACACAACTTCTGATGAGTTATACAAATTCAACACCATTGGCAAAACTGTTGAAATGATTGAAGGCTGGCCTGAAGCTTCATTATACAATCCCGACTTTCTCTTCCAAATTGCTAATAATAACCTTTGGTTCATTGACGTTAATGGAGCATTAGCTAACTACGATATGTCAAAAAAAGAATTTACCAGATACTCACCAAAAGATAATATTCAACTAAAAGCAATACATCTTTCTGAAGATAAAATCTGGAGTTTTTCATCAGATAATCAACTAGTTACATTTGACTTATCTAAACGTAATTACATCCAAGATAATTTTTCTTATCATAAAATTTCAGATTTATCTTCATCTCCTCCATATGCGATAGATAATATTCATGTGTCAGATAATCTAGTATGGTTAGCATCCGAACAAGGGGTGCTTCTTTTTAACAAAGAGCAGCAATCAATAAAATTATTTAATGAAAATAACGGACTAGCTAAAAACTCAATATATGCACTTGTTTTAGATTCATCAGAAAACGCTTGGATATCAACAGATGGCGCGATTAGTGTTATTTCATCAAAAGATTACTCAATTAAAAACTTTAGCGTTGAATTGCACTTTTCAGATAATGAGTTCATATTTAACTCTGCATTAAGAAGCCAAAAAAACATCTTGTATTTTGGTGGAAGCAATGGTTTTCACAAATTTTCTCCAAAATTACCTTTAGCATTAAAACAAGAATTAAATTCTCCTATATTTACCAACCTCTTAATAGCAAATAAAAAAGTAGCTATTACAAGTTTTTTTCCAAATGAAAAAAATCTCTTTTCCTTGAAAAACCAACTAAGTCAACTTAATGATATAACGTTAAAACATGAACAATCACCGTTTAGTATTGAGTTTATTTCTCCAAACAGCAAACTATCTAGCCAAGTTGCTTACCGTTATCGTTTGAAAGGATTAGAAGAAAATTGGATTGAAAGTGGAAAAGACAACTACCGAGCTACCTATACTAACCTCAGTGATGGTGATTACATATTCGAAGTTGAAGCCTATGATTTATTAGGTACTGCTCCGAGTAAGAAAAGCACTCTTAATATTCATATAATGGCTCCTTGGTGGTTTTCGAAGAGTGCCATTATTGTTTATACCTTGCTTTTCTTTTTAGTCATTGCTTATTTTATTCAACAAATGCGTCATAAGCGTTTATATCATTTACAAATTCAGAAAAGTGAAGAGCGCTTAAAACTTTCTCTATGGGGAAGTGGCGATGAAATGTGGGATTGGAATATAATAACTGGAAAAATATACCGCTCAAATATTTGGGGGATTTTAGAGTTCCCACAAGATGGCCGACGCAATGTAGGTGCAGATAAAACTAATATTAATGAAAACGACATTAAGCGAGTCCGTGACGCAATAAACGACCATTTTGATAACGGCACTGACCATTTTGAAGCAACTTATCGTGTTAAAAATAAAGACGACAAATGGATATGGGTCCTTGACCGCGGAAAAATTGTTGCGCGTGATGAAAAAGGTAAACCGACCAGGATGACAGGAACACTGAAGGATATTAGCCAAATCAAGAAAGCAGACGAGCGTTTGAAATTATTTGCAAAGTGTATCGAGAACATATCAGATGCCGTTATTATTTATGACCGAACGTTTAACATTGTTGATGTAAATAAATCTTTTCAACGTATCACTCAGAACTCTAGAAAAGATATGATAGGTCAATCAATAAGTTTTCCACAATACCCAAAAAGCTTCACCACTGATGTAAAAAAACACCTCATAACCAAAGGAAGTTGGTATGGTGAAATTGAAAGTAAACGTGATAATGGTGAAACATACCTAACAGATTTAAATATCGATGTAATACTTGATGAGAACAAAAGTATTTCACATTTTGTTGGTGTGTTTTCTGATATAACTAAACGTAAAGAAACTGAAGCCGAGCTGCGAAAGCTAGCTAATAGCGATACGTTAACAGGATTACCCAATCGTTCATATTTTCAAGCAAATCAAACTTTGCTCGTACGAAACAAAGTTCCGCATGCACTTTTAGTCTTTGATCTAGATAACTTCAAAAAAATCAATGATTCTATGGGTCATGAAGTGGGTGATGTACTTTTATGCCAAGTGGCCAAAAGAATGCGCGCCGTTGGCAGAAAACAAGATACTGTTTATCGCTTAGGTGGCGACGAGTTCAGTATTATTATTGAAAATACGAATGACATTCATACGATCACCAGTATTGCCAAAGAAGTACTCACGACAATTGCTCAACCTCTAAAACTTAAAAACCAAGAAGTTGTTCTTTTCAGCAGTTTAGGTATTGTGCTTTACCCTGAAGATGGTTTATCACCTCAAGAGTTACTCAAAAATGCAGATACTGCTATGTATCATGCAAAAAACAATGGAGGTAATAAATACCAGTTTTTCAGTGACTCCATGAATAAAGCGGCAGTAAAACGCTTGCAAGTTGAAAGTTTAATTAGACATGGTTTAAAAGAAGACTCCTTTTCGGTTTTCTATCAACCTAAAATTGAAATTTCTACCGGTAAAGTTGCCGGTATGGAAGCTTTGGTACGTTTTGAAACTCCTAAGAAAGGTATTATTAGCCCAGTAACCTTTATTCCTATATCTGAAGAGACTGGCCAAATTATAGAAATAGGCGAAGTAGTTTTAAGAAAGTCATGTTATGCCACTAAGAAATGGGTAGATGCCGGATTATTCGATGGACGAGTTGCTGTAAATTTATCTGCGGTACAATTTACTCAGCCCAACTTGGTAGGCATGATTGCTGATATCCTAAAAGAAAGTCAGCTACCTGCAAAATACCTTGAGTTAGAAATAACGGAAGGTACGGTTATGGACTCTCCTCAAAGAGCCATTGATATTATGTTGCAAATTCGTGCTATGGGTATTCATTTATCATTAGACGATTTTGGAACAGGATACTCGTCACTTGCTTATTTGAAAAAGTTTCCTCTTAACACGTTAAAAATTGATAAAGCTTTTGTCGATGATATAGAGGAGTCTGAACAAGGGCGTAACATGGTTGCGACCATAGTTACGATTGCGCACAACTTAGGCATGCAAGTAGTTGCTGAAGGTGTTGAGACTAATAATCAACTGAGTTTCCTCTCAGGCTTACGCTGTGAGCAGTTACAAGGCTATCTCTATAGTAAACCTTTACCTGAAGGCGACTTTCAAAAGTATTTACTTTCCTATCAAATAACTAAAGCATCTACAAACTTTGGCAAAGCGTCACGTTAATGCCACTCTTTAATCTAAGTAGCTAATTAGCACAAATAGAAATGACAAAGTTTTGACAAAATAATTTAACAACAATAAACGCCACAAAAGCCTTATTCAATAAGGCTTTTTCTTTTTGGCACACTCCATGCTTAATCATTCATGAAATTAATAACAATTAAACAATAATAATATATAAGGAAAATTGAATGCTTAGCTCACTTATTTTATCTCTTGCAATGTCAGCGTCACCAGCCCCAGTAGTAGAGTCTGATTCATTAATCATTGATGAAGCTGGACGTGCACGTGGTTCTGTTAAAATTAATGATTCAATATTAGATATTAACGAAATCGGCCGTGCACGTGGTTCTGTTAAAATCAATGATTCAATATTAGATATTAACGAAATCGGCCGTGCACGTGGTTCTGTTAAAATCAATGATTCAATATTAAATATTACTGAAATCGGCCGTGCACGTGGTTCTGTTAAAATCTAGGAGTCTAACAATGATTAACTTATTTAAAACTCTATTTGTAACAAAGACTAAAGCAAACCCAATTGCTGCTAACATTGAAATAAAAGAAATGCCTGCAAGCACATGGTGGAAGTAAGAAATATTAAACGATTATCTGTATATAGATCGTTTGTAAAAAGACAATAATTGCTACAAGGAATGTAGCTGTCTTATTTATCCTATTGGAATAGGCTCAACCTCAGTATAAACAACCTAAGCTCTTAGAATCAAAGCATTAAACCCAAATAATTGATTTACTTTCATACGCTTTTTCATACAAAACATTGGCCAAATAAATGGGCCAAAAACCAAGCCAGCACAAGCCCAACGTTTTAAACCTAATCCACTACGAAGCGCCTGACAATAAAAAAACATTGAACAAACAACACTGATAAAACCTAAAAGTAACAACATAATACTTACCGCTAAACCGACTAAGAGCCAACCAAATAATGGCCTAAAAATTTACAGGCGCAATATACCTAATTTAGAGTATTTATTCAACTTTTTTATAGACTAAACAAGCATAAAAAAAAGAGGCGATGAATTGCCTCTTTTGTCATTAATTTGCCGCCTAATTGACGCTTAATTGCCAGTTATGAATAAAACTTCTTGCCTGTTTCAGCCATCGTTACTAAAGCCTGACATGGTTTAAAGCGTTCGCCATGTTCAGTACTCCACAGGTTTAATTTACTAACAAGCGTTTCTGCGCCAAGAGTATCCATATAATGGAATGGGCCACCTAAAAATGGTGGAAAGCCAATACCAAAAATAGCACCTATATCACCATCTCTTGCATTACGAATAATACCTTCGTCTAAGCACCTTGCAGCCTCATTTAACATCATAAACACACAACGCTGTACGAGTTCATAATTTGTCTTTTGATCTTTAATAGTGATGTTTAATAATGAATAGACTGATTCATCAACAAGTTTCTTAGTGACTTTTTTACCATTTTTATCTTTATAAAGATAAAAGCCCTTTTGTACCTTTTTACCTAAACGTTTATCAGCAATCAATTTATTAAACGCTTCAGGTGGCGCAAATCTTTCACCTAGTTCGGCCTGTAAGATAGGTCCAATTTTAGAGCCTATATCAATACCCACCTCATCAAGTAACTGCATTGGACCAACAGGAAAACCAAAGTTGACTAAAGCTTTATCTAACTTACCTATCGATTCTCCTTCGAGTAAAATCAAAGCTGCTTCATTCATATAAGGCGCTAAAATACGGTTTACATAGAAACCGGCTTTATCTTGTACAACAATAGGCGTTTTTCCCTGTTTCTTAGCAAAAGCGACTGTTGTCGAAATAGTTTGGTCCGAAGTTTTATCATGAGCAATTATTTCTGCCAATGGCATTTTATCAACAGGTGAAAAATAGTGAAGGCCAATTATATTTTCAGGTCGCAATGCTTTCTCTGCAATCTTTCCAATGGGCAAGCTTGAAGTATTACTGGCAAATATAGTTTGCTCAGAACAAATACTCTCCATGTCTTCAACCATTTTTTGTTTTAACGATAAATCCTCAAAAACGGCTTCTATAACCATATCGACATTTTTAAAGCCACTATAATCAGTACAGCCTGTGATCATAGCTAATTGTTTCTGCATCTCACTTTTTGGCATGAAACGGCGTTTAACTTTTTTATTGAGAATGTCGAAGCCATATTTCAATGCATGGCTAATGCCTTGCTGTGATATATCTTTTATCCGCACATCAACATTCGCTTTAGTCGCCGTAACAAAAGCAATGCCGCCGCCCATTAAACCACCACCTAAAACTCCTACGTGTTTAATTGGAGCCGCGGTAACACCTTCGATACCTTCTTCTTTTTTCATGTCGGTAGTTGCAAAGAATATTTGTCTTAATTGTGCTGACTCTGGTGACATAACAAGTTCACCAAAATGGTCAGCTTCTGTTTGATAACCACGTTCTGATGATTTCTCAACGCCTGTTCGTACACAATCAATTATTTTAAGCGGAGAAGGATAATTCCCTTTTGTTTTTGCTAATACTGATTTCGTTGCTTGACTGAAAATTACTTTGCGACCAACAGAATTGCCTTCAAGGGCTTTATCCAAAGTACTTAATTTACGATGATTTTTTTTGATTTTACTCGCTTTACCTTCAGCAGCTAATACGAGATTTTCTGCAGAAGAAACTAAAATACTGTTCGGTACAACATCAACAACCAAGCCTGCTTTTAACGCTTGTTTAGCGCGAAGTTGCTTGCCTGTTAACATCATGTCTAATGCTTTTTGAATACCCACTAATTTTGGTAAACGTTGCGTACCACCACTACCGGGCAATAAACCTAACTGAACTTCTGGTAAACCTAGTGCTGTTTTACCGCTATCACTACAAATTCGCGCATGACATGCCATAGCGAGTTCAAGACCGCCACCTAAACAAGCACCGTTAATCGCAGCAACCACTGGGATTGAAAGATTTTCAATTTGGTCAAAAATCATCTGCCCTTGTCGAGAAAGCGCGGTTGCTTCACTCGCGCTCTGACAACTTGCCAACATGTTAATATCTGCACCGGCAACGAAAGAGTCTGTTTTTCCACTGAGTAAAACAATGCCTTTAATCGTATTGTCGTTACGTATTTCTGTTAATACTTCATCAATTTCTTCAGAAAACTCAGCTTTCAAGGTATTCATGGATTCGCCAATCACGTCCATTACTAAGTGAGCAATCCCATTGTCTTGGCGAATTAAAGTAAAAGTACTCATATTATTGCTCTCTTGGTTAATCTCTTGTTCATTTTCTTGATTGTTCTCATTAAGTGAAGTCATTAATCTGTCTCCACAATCATTGCTGCGCCTAAGCCACCAGCAGCACATGCTGTTGTTAAACCTGTTCCGCCGCCACGTCGATTCAATTCATTGAGTGTTTGAACAATTAGACGAGTTCCAGTTGCTGCAAACGGATGGCCATAAGCTAAAGAGCCACCCATAACGTTAAACTTAGCCATGTCTATTTCACCAATCGCTTTATCTTGGCCTAATTGTTCACGGGCAAATTTAGTGCTGGCAAACATTTTCATATTGGCAAGCGCTTGTGCAGCAAAAGCTTCATGCATTTCAATTAAGTCTAAATCTTTTAATTCCATACCTGCACGTTTAAGTGCCAATGGCGTCGCATAACTTGGACCCATTAACATATCTTCCCAAACGTCAATGGCAGCAAAAGCATAGCTTTTGATATAACCAAGAGGTTTATAGCCTAATTCTTTGGCTCGCCCTTCTCGCATTAATACAATAGCTGATGCACCGTCTGTTAATGGCGTACTTGTTGCCGCGGTTACCGTGCCGTGTTTTCTATCGAAACATGGGCGTAATTTTTTATAGCTTGCGAGTTCTGAATTTTCACGAATACAGTTATCTTTCTCAATAAAGCTTTTATAAGGTTCGCTGTGCGCAGTCATCACTTCGCCAGCTAACTTGCCTTCTTGCCAGCTTTTAGTTGCTAACGTATGTGAACGATGCGCTAGTTCATCTTGTGCTTCACGAGATATATTATGAGTTTTCGCCATTTGTTCAGCGGTTTGTCCCATTGATATTCCTGTTGAATATTCGGCAACCGCAGGAGGAACAGGCATAATATCTTTTAAACCCAATTGACGGATCAAAGATATTTTTTGTCCTAAGCTTCTTGCCTTGCTTAAATCAAGTAAAACACGAGCAAACTTTTTAGAAACACCAATAGGTGCAACTGAAGAAGAATCAGCACCACCAGCAATACCAACATCGACATAACCAGCCATTATAGCTTCGGTTACATTAACGGCTGATTGGAAGCTCGTGGCACAAGCCCTTGAAACACTATAAGCATCGGTATGAACATTCATTCCCGTTCCTAAGACTATTTCTCGAGCAATGTTTGGTGCTTCAGGCATTTGTACAACTTGACCAAAAACGAGCTGATCAATAATAGAAGGGTCAATATCATGCTTTTGAAGTAATTCATTGACGACAATCTTCCCTAAATCTACTGCAGGAACACCGTGAAAAGCAGTTGCTTGTTTAGCAAATGGAGTACGTAAACCAGCTACTACAGCTATTCGTTCTCCATTTCGAGTCGTTAAATTCATTTTTGTCATGTTTCTACCTTCTATCGTAATATCTAATTATATTGTCATCAAACCAAGAGGTCTGACCACTTATTTATTGCTTTATTCTAACGCTAAATGAAAAAATTACAACTCCCAACTAAAACGTGTATGAAACATTCAACAATAAATTGTTAAAAATCATGTCAAAGTGTAAAAATTGCTTGTTTTATACTAGTTGAACCTTATATATATACCCACAGGTTTAACAATATAAATAGGCAAGTGGTAGTCAGCATGGCAATTGAACATTTTTCATCCCTAAAAGAATACTTATCTCAACAAATTATCGGTCAGCACGCTCTTGTTGAAAACTTACTTATCGCACTTCTTGCCAATGGTCACTTAATTGTAGAAGGTCCTCCAGGCTTAGCAAAGACACGTGCCGTAAATGCATTAGCTGACGGACTTGAAGCTGATTTTCATCGTGTTCAATTCACACCTGATTTATTACCTGCCGATTTAACAGGTACTGATATTTATCGCCCTGAAGATGGCACATTTGTTTTCCAGCCGGGTCCGCTATTTAGAAATTTAGTATTAGCGGATGAAATAAACCGTGCGCCAGCAAAAGTACAATCCGCTTTATTAGAAGCCATGGGAGAAGGTCAAATTACTGTTGGACGTAATACTTATCCTCTGCCTGATTTATTTTTAGTGATGGCAACACAAAACCCCATAGAGCAGGAAGGAACATACCCATTACCTGAAGCACAGTTAGATCGTTTTTTAATGCATTTAGAAATTGACTACCCTGATGCTGCCAGCGAACTAGCTATTTTAAAGCTCAATCGCGGTGAAGCACTTCAACATAAAAAAGAAAGCGAAAAACCACTCAAAGCCATTACACAAAGTGATATTTTTGCCGCTCGTGACGAAGTCATGGAAATTCATATGGCACCTGCCATAGAAAATTATATTGTTGATTTGATCATGGCAACACGTTCACCTGAAAAATATGATGATCAATTAAAAAAATGGTTGGCGTATGGCGCTAGTCCCCGAGCAACAATCGCACTTGATAGATGTTCACGTGCTCGTGCTTGGTTACACAACCGTGACTTTGTTAGCCCTGAAGATGTACAAGCCGTATTTCATAATGTTTTACGTCACCGTATTTTACTGACTTACCAAGCAGAAGCAGAAGGTATTAACAGTAATCAATTACTTGATCACTTATTAAGTTTAGTCGCTGTTGCTTAAGAGACTTTAACAACATTAAAAAATAAACGATCAATATTGTAAGTAAATTTATGTGGCTTAATCAAAAAAAAGAACAAAAAAAGCAAGATATTTCCAATGTGCTCAGCAGTCTTGCTAGTAATGGTGTTGAATTATCGATTAATGAATTGGTTCAATACCAAAATAAATCGAGTTTAATTGATCTTGCTGCCCGCAAAAGCCTGCACGGACAAATGTCAGGGAATTATTTATCTCGTAGTAAAGGCCGAGGTATGGAGTTTGACGAAGTACGTCATTATCAAAATGGTGACGATATTCGTGCTATCGATTGGCGGGTTACTGCACGAACGGGTAAAACACATACTAAAATTTTTCGTGAAGAAGTTGAACGTCCAGTACTTGTGGCAACAGATCTCAGCAGCTCAATGCTGTTTGGTAGCCAGCTTTTATTTAAATCAGTACAAGCCGCACATTTAGCCGCATTAGTTACATGGCATGCCAAAGGACGAGGCGATAGAATTGGCGGTATTGTTTTTAATGAGCATCAACATAGCGAATTAAAACCTCGAAGCCGCAAAGAAGGTGTGCTTCATTATTTGCATAGTTTAGTTGAAACGCATAAGGATACTTTATCGCTTGAAAGAAATAATCAAACGGAAATTCTATCAAGCGAACAATTACATGAATCGGCTAACAAAGCCTTCGAAGAGAATTGTGCACGATTAAGACAACTTTCTAGACCCGGAAGTTTAGTTTATCTAATTACCGATGGTAATCATATTAGCCAAGAAACCATTCGTCATTTGTCGCATATCAATCGACACTGTGAGCTAGTTGTGTGCTTAATCAGTGATCCGCTAGAGCACGATTTACCCACCAGTAAATATAAAATGAACGTTGCCGTGACTGACGGACAGTCAAGGCAGCAATTGCTGATTGGCGATCCAACATCCGCTGAAAAATATCATCAACAAGCAAATATTCTTGTTCAACAGAAACAAGATTTATTACTTAAAGCAGGTGGTAGAATTTTACACTTTTCATCCGGTCAAACTTTAGAACAACAATTAACTGACGGAGTGGAATCATGGAAGCGTTAAAACAACCGTCAGAGCAGCTCGCCCAATTAAAAGATATACATCTACCAGAACAAGTTCACAACTATCCTGTAGCTTATGGTTGGTGGATATTGTTAGCGTGTTTATTGATAGGTCTTATTTTCGGTATCGTAAAATGGCAGAAAAATAGAAAGCTATCTCATGCTAAAAAACTGGCTCTAACTAATATTAACAACACCCATAATAATGATGAAATAGTTACATTATTAAAATGGGCAGCATTTCAATATTTCCCACGTAGCGAAGTTGCTTCTTTACATGGCGATCAGTTAGAGCAATTTTTTATTAGTAAGTTACCGATTAAACAACAAGAAAAATTCCAAATGCTATGTGGTCAACAACTTAAGAATAAATATCAGCCTGTTGAAAATTCATCAAATGAAACATTAAATAATACGTTACAGGAAGCCGCACAGCTTTGGCTTAGTCAAGCTCTTCCTCCAAAGTTGTTGAAGCAAACATCCGTTAAGGGTTCTGAGGTGACTTCATGATAGAGCTTCTATTACCATGGGTACTCTTGGCACTCCCAATACCTTTAATCATGTATTTATTGCCGGCAAAAAATCACAACCAAGCCGCAGCATTAAAAATGCCAATTTTGATTCAAGAATCTTCAAGCCAAACATTTTCAGCTAAAACTAAAAAGTCACCTCGATTTTTATTTTTACTCATTTGGGCTTTAGTTGTTATTTCAGCTAGTCAGCCACAGTGGCTAGGTGAAGCCGTTAATGTACCTACCGAAGGGCGAGAAATGATGATCGCTGTTGATCTATCCGGCAGTATGCAAGTAGAAGATATGCAATTGAACGGAAGCACCGTCAACCGTTTAGATATGTTAAAAGTTCTATTAGGTGACTTTATAGAACGGAGAACAGGAGATCGTTTAGGGCTTATACTTTTTGGTGATGACGCTTACATGCAAACCCCAATGACTTTCGATAGAAAAACTGTGCAGCAAATGCTTGATGAAGCCACCTTAGGTTTAGTGGGTAAACAAACCGCAATTGGTGATGCAATTGCCTTAGCGGTAAAACGTTTCGATGCAAAAAAGCAGTCAAATAGGGTTTTGTTACTATTAACAGATGGACAAAACACCGCGGGTAAAATAACACCTGAACAAGCTTTAGAGCTTGCTGTAGCAAAAGATATCACCATTTATTCTGTAGGTATTGGCGCAGATGTAATGATCCAAAATTCAATATTTGGAAAACGTCGTATAAATCCTTCAAGTGAACTAGACGAAGAATCTTTACAACGATTAGCAACAGAAACTGGTGGACACTATTTTAGAGCCCGCGACAGTAAAGACATGAGCGAAATATACCAACTTCTCGATGAATTAGAACCTATAGAACAAGACCAACAACAAATGCGCCCACTAACTGCACTTTTCTATTGGCCTTTAGCCATCGCATTACTGCTATCATTTATTTATTTGATCTGGGTTAATCTGCCGCCATTCAAAATAAAAGGATCGAATACTTAACATGACTGATTTTCACTTTATTCGTCCTTGGTGGTTATTGGCCATCATAGCCTTAGTTTTTGCTTTAAACCTGCTTAAAAAATATCGCTTAAGCCAATCAGGCTGGCAACAATTATTGCCGGAACATTTAGCTAATGTGTTGGTTGATAAGCAACAAAACCAGAAAGAACTGTCACTGACCGTACCTTTTATTATTGGGCTATTAACGATTGTTGCCATAGCAGGACCAACGTGGAAAAAACTCCCACAACCTGTTTATCAAACAGCACGCGGGTCAGTATTAATAATGGATATGTCTTACTCAATGTACGCTACAGATATATCACCTAATCGATTAACACGGTCACGTTATAAAGCGATTGATTTACTTGAAAGATTAATTGAAGGCGAAACTGGATTAATTGCCTATGCTGGAGACGCGTTCACGATTAGCCCCCTGACAGACGATATCAATAACATAAAATTACTATTGCCATCATTGTCACCAGAACTAATGCCAGAGCTTGGCAGTAACCCAATAGCCGCACTAACGCTTGCGCATGACATGTTAATGAATGCAGGTCATAGCAAAGGTGATATATATTGGTTTACTGATGGCATAGACAATTATGACATTCAAGACATCACAGATTGGAGTCGAAGTAATAATCATCGCTTAAATATTTTAGGCATAGGCACAAAAGCCGGTGCGCCGATAAAACTCAATAACGGTGAATTGATGAAGGATTCCGCTGGTTCGATTATTGTGCCTAAATTATCAATATCGGCATTAAAAGGTTCAGCTAAAAGAGGAAGAGGTAATTACGCCACGCTTGCGAATAATAATGACGATATTGAACAGTTACTTCGTCAACCTTTTGATATTGAAGAACAAGAACAAAAAAAATCATCTAATACAGGTGATCAGTGGCAAGAAGTTGGCCCCTATCTATTATTACTTGTTTTACCATTATTACTGCCCTACTTTCGCCGAGGACGTTTACTTGCCATATTACCAATTTTTTTATTAATAACGCCTGTTGATAAAAGTTATGCGCAAAGTACAGCATTACCAACAACAATGCCCGCAACAAAAAGTGTGAGTCCTGTTGTATCTGATGACCAAATTCCCAGTGAAGAATTAACAACCAGTTTTTGGAATGATTTATGGGAAACTAAGGACCAGCAAGGGCAAAAACAATTCAATTCTGAAAAATTTCAGAAAGCAGCAAACAGCTTTGAAGATTCATCATGGCAAGGAAGTTCACATTATCGTTCTGGTGATTACGAACAAGCATTGAAAGCATTCCAACAAAAAGATACTGCTGAGGCACTATATAATCAAGGAAATGCATTAGCTCAATTGAAACGTGTTGATGAAGCAATAGAAGCTTATGATGAAGCCCTAAAAAAAGATCCACAACATGAAGATGCAAAAGCAAATAAAGCCTATTTAGAAGAACTAAAAAAACAACAAGAACAGCAACAGGATCAGCAACAAGACCAAGATAAAAATAACGACGAAAATAAAGAACAACAAGACCAAGAAGGTCAGGAAGGTCAAGAACAAAAAGAAAGTGACGACCCATCACAAGAAAGCTCTGCTGATGAAAAAGGCGACAAAAAAGAAGGTTCAGATAAAGAACAATCTGAAGCCGAAAAATCTCAAGAAGAAGAACAGAAAAAAGCAGAGCAAGAAAAGGAATCCAAAGAAAGTGAAGCGAAAGAACAAAGTGACGAAAAGTCAGAACAGACACCTGCTCAGCTTCGTGCAGCGGAAAAACTAGCAGAAGAAACAGAACAAAAACATCAACAATTACTCAATAAAGTAACTGATGACCCGTATATGTTACTCAGAAATAAAATGCAGCTCGAATACCAAAAGCGTCGTAATAATCGCAGTAGCGCAAAAGGAACAAAACAGTGGTAAAAATAGTGATGAAAATAATAATAACCGTAATAGCTATTTTTTGTAGCAACGCACTTTTCTTAAACAATGCCATCGCGGCTAGTCAAATTAGTGCAACAATCGACAAAAATCCGGTTGTAGTTAATGAATCTTTTATTCTAAAAATCACCGTTGATGATGATGTTGACACAAATGCCTTGGATACCTCTGCATTGTTAAAAGACTTTGTCGTAGGCAGAACATCTGTGAACTCACAGACAAGTATGGTGAATTTTAAAACAACACGCACGACAACTTGGAATACTCTACTAATAAGTAAAAAAGCTGGAGACTTCACCATTCCTCCATTGACGATAGAAGGCATTCAATCTAAAGCTATTCAAGTTAAAGTATTAGCTGAAAAAGACCCACGTGCAGATCAACAGAAAGACTTATTTATTACCTCTGAAGTGTCGACAAGAGAAGTATATGTACAACAACAATTAACATTAACGGTGAAACTCCACTTTTCAACTGAATTAAAACGTGGCAGTTTAACTGAACCGACCTTAGAAGGCGCTAGCATAACCCAAATTGGAAAAGACAAGGAAGAAGACACGATCATTAATGGTCGTCGCTATCGTGTTATTGAAAGAACTTACGCAATAAGCCCAAAGAATAGTGGTGAATTTGTATTGAAATCCCCCGTATTTTCTGGAGAGATTTTACTGCCATCGACCAGAAGAAATAACATGTTTAGCTTCTCTGAAACGAAACCTGTAAGTGTTATTGGCGATGAAATCCCATTAGTTGTGCGCCCTATTCCAGATACGTTTCAAGGTACTTGGTTACCGAGTGACTTATTGGCTATACACCAAGATTGGCAGCCCGATGTTACAACATTTAAAGTTGGAGAACCTATTACTCGAAGTATCACATTAACTGCAGCTGGATTATCTGAAGAACAATTACCTATACTCGAGATGACAGTACCAAAAGGTTTAAAGGTATATCCAGATCAAGCCCAACTTCATACAGGTATGACTAGCGGCCGTTTAGTCAGTCAAAAAGTACGAAATTTTGCTATTGTTGCGAGTAAGGCTGGTGAATATCAATTGCCAGAAATAAACATTCCATGGTGGAACACCGTCACTAACCGTTATCAAATTGCTACTATTTCAGCACAAACTATTACCGTATTGCCTAATAGTGAAATGGAAAAAGAGTCTGAAATTAGTATACCCCATCAAAATAAAGAAGTAATACCTGCTCAAACAGTGATTGTTACCGAAGCTTCTTGGTTACAATGGTTATTTTTAGCATTATGGTTAATCACCTCTTTAGCATGGTTTATCAGTACAAAATTAACTAAACCTTCCTTAGCTAATTTACCAAAAACAGAAACAAAAAATAGTAATGTATATTTATCTTTATTAGCGGCATGTAAAAAAAATCAAGGTTTAGAAGTACTGGCCTTAATTTCGCCATGGATAAATACGTTGCAATCTAAAGCAGGTAAAGTGATAACGACTACACTTGATGATGGACTATTAGACATTAATAATAGTAAGTTTCAGAATGAGATTCAGTTATTGCAACAATCTTATTACGGAAAAGAACAAAAAAATTGGCAGGGTGAAAACTTGTGCTCTTTGATTCAAGATATTAATAAACAAGGTTTAAAAGTAAATAAAGAAACATTATTATCTCTGAATCCTTCATAAAAAATAATATAATTTTTTAAAAGCGAAATAAAATAATGTCAGCTCAGGTCTCTTACAACATGGCTACAAAACAAGTTAGATATGAAGCACTGGTAAAAGCATTGCATAGCGATTTATTTCGCTACGCCTATTGGCTTTGTCACGACAAACATGTCGCAGAAGATCTGGTGCAAGAAACCTTTTTAAGGGCATGGCGAGCTTTAGATTCATTGAAAGATGAAAAAGCAGCCAAGTCATGGTTGATCACAATTCTTCGTAGAGAAAATGCTCGTCGTTTTGAACGCAAACGCTTTGAGATGAGTGAATATGAAGAAGCTGAGGTTACTGATACAAAATCAACCAGTAATGAACAAGAAATTGAAAATTATTGGCTTCGTGAGAAAATCGCACAGATGCCAGAAGAATATAGAGAGCCATTAGTGTTGCAAATTATTGGTGGTTTTTCTGGTGAAGAAATAGCAAAGCAACTTGATTTAAATAAAAACACCGTCATGACAAGGCTTTTTAGAGCACGTAACCAATTAAAAGAAGCGTTAGAAAACACAACAAAAGTTAGAGGTCAGTACAATGGATGATTTGCAATTTAGACGACGTATTTATGCAGATCCAAATACGCGTGATGAAGATATGCTTGATGAAATTAAAAGTGATCCTGCTAAACGAGTTTTTACACAAGAACTTGAAGATTTAGACAGTAAAATTTTTAAAGCAATGAATGTCGAAGTGCCAAGCGATTTATGCGATAAACTCATTTTACGTCAAACACTCGCCAGTCATCAGCAACAAAAACGCAAAAGTCGCATTCGTTTGTCTTTAGCCGCATCTGTTGCGTTTGCTATGGGTTTAACTTTTAACTTTATGCAATTTTCTAGTGCATATAGTACTTTAGGTGATTATGCGATTGCACATATTGCTCACGAAGAAGATTATTTTTCTAACACCTCGACAGAAAATGTTAGTTTAGCCTCTCTAAACGATAAAATGGCGACGTTTAACGGGAGTTTCACTTCTGGTATTGGTAAATTATTGTTTGCAGATTATTGCCGATTTGATGGTATGAAAAGCCTTCATTTGGTTTATCAAGGTGAAACAAGTACAGTAACAGTTTTTGTCGTTCCAAATAATGAAGACCTTGAATTCAGTGCTAATTTTACAGATGATAAATTAATCGGTATATCTCAACACTTTAAACACAGTAATATAATTGTCGTTGGTGACAAAAATGAATCACTTCAAAAATGGCAAACCGCTATTGATAAAAATGTTAATTGGTCTATTTAACGTTTAGCTAACATCTTTTAACAGTAAAGCCCGTTATTGAATTTCAATAACGGGCTTTTTTATTTTAATCTATATTGTGTTGTTCCAACATATCATCAAACATCTGTTCAACAGACTCATCTGGGTCGGCAGTAAACTTACTCACCACAACGATAGCAATCGTTGCCAAAATGAAGCCTGGTACAATTTCATACATTGTTGAACTTAATGATTCGCCGCCAATAGTTATTGGTGCGTAAATCCAAAATAGCACAGTAAATGCACCCGTCAACATTCCAGCCAAAGCACCTTGTTTATTCATTTTTTTCCAATAAAGACTTAAAATAACTAGCGGTCCAAATGCAGCACCAAAACCTGCCCAAGCATTACTGACTAGACTTAAAATAGAACTATTACGATCATAAGCTAAAAATATAGCAACAATTGCAACTAACAGTACAGATAAACGGCCTACAAAAACCAATTGCTTATCTGTGGCGTCTTTATTAAGAAAGGCTTGATAAAAGTCACCTGTTAATGAGCTTGACGTTACGAGTAGTTGGGACGAAATTGTACTCATTATTGCAGCCAAAATCGCAGCAAGTAAAAAGCCAGCAATTAGAGGATGAAATAAGACTTGAGAAAATAAGATGAAAATAGTTTCGGGGTCAGTTAATACTGTTCCTGTTTTAGCCACATAAGCAATACCGGCAAAACCTGTTGCCATTGCCCCACAAATAGAAACAATCATCCAAGTCATACCTATACGACGTGCAACAGGTAAATCTTTAACAGAACGAATTGCCATAAAGCGAACAATTATATGAGGTTGGCCAAAGTAACCTAATCCCCAAGCCATCGCTGAAACAATAGCCAACACACTCACGCCATTAAACATATTTAATTTTTCAGCATCGAGAGAGTTAACAGTTTCATGCATTACTTGTAATCCACCAATGTCGCTGATCACAACAAAAGGAACCAGAACAAGCGCGACGAACATTATACAACCTTGAACAAAGTCAGTTAAGCTTACCGCTAAGAAACCGCCAAACATTGTATAAAGAACTACAACACCAGCAGTAACGTAAAGGCCAACTTCATAATCCAAACCAAAAGAACTTTCAAATAACTTCCCACCTGCAACGATACCTGAAGAAGTATAAAGGGTAAAAAATAAAATAATTACAATAGATGATACAACGCGGAGTAAGTGCCTTTTATCATTAAAGCGATTTTCAAAAAAATCAGGTAATGTTATAGAATCATTAGCAACTTCGGTATAAGTTCTCAGACGAGGCGCAACGATTAAATAATTAAAATACGCACCTATCACTAAGCCTATTGCGATCCAAATACTGCTTAAACCAGTAACATACATGGCTCCGGGCAAGCCCATCAACATCCAACCACTCATATCAGAAGCACCAGCAGAAAGTGCAGTTACGGAAGGACTTAAGCTACGCCCTCCCAGCATATAACCTGCAGCATCACTAGTTGACTTTCTATAAGCATATAAACCTATACCAATCATTACAATAAAATATAAAGCTAACGAAAATAATGTTCCAAATGCCAAATTTAACTCCTAATAATTTTGTTCTATTTATTTAAATAGATTAAAATAATAAAATTGTGAATATAGTATGACGACATATTTTCCTATTACTATACTTTTATTGATTTCAACTATAATAATTGTATTATTAATCGTGATGTTTTATCTCTGTTGCGTATATTTAAAAATAGTTGATGCTAATTGAGCCTCTTTCCAATATATTCAATGTAATAACGATGTTTCAGGATTTTATATGTATTTTTATGCCGCTAGGCAGCCCATTCTAGATAAAGATAAAAACCTCTTTGCCTATGAGTTGTTATTTAGAGACAGTATCGACAACGTTTTTCCTGATATTGATGGTGATATAGCCACCACAAAAATGATTGAAGCAAGTAAGTTTAATCTAGGTATCGGTGAGTTTACTGCAAATAAGCCTGCGTTTATCAATTTTACCCTTGAGACACTCAGCCTCGGTTACGCTAATATGCTGTCTACGGATGAAGTAGTCGTTGAAATATTAGAAACCGTAAAACCGGGAAAAAAACTTTTAGCTATCTGTAAAGAGCTTTATGAACAAGGGTACACATTAGCGCTTGATGATTACGAACATAAAAAAGTATGGACTCATTTCTTCCCCTATATCAAAATCATTAAAATTGATTGGAAAATTTCGACTATAGAAGAAATCAAAGAAGTTAAACAAGCTATTGTAAACTTCCCTGATATTAAGCTGCTTGCTGAGAAAGTTGAAACCTATGAAGAATATAATCAAGCTGTCGAATTAGGCTTTGAATTGTTTCAAGGTTTTTTCTTTGCTAAACCTGAAATGGTTAAAACTAAAAGCCTGTCTCCGTCTCAAATGGCGATGGCGGAATTGCTTTATGAAACGTCAAAACCTGAATTAGACTTAATGAGTATCACGTCCGTATTTGAAAGAGATGTAACGCTTTCATATAAATTATTAAGATATGCAAACTCACCAATTTTCCGTAGAAGAAGTGAGGTTTCGTCGATTAAACAAGCACTTGTTACCCTTGGTTCTCAAGAATTAAAACGCTTTCTAGGTTTAATGTTTGCTGTCAATGTAAACCCTGACAAACCGTCAGAGCTAATTAATTCAGCAATGGCTAGAGCAAAATTTTGTGAGCTTGCCTCCAATGATATTAGCGCACCAGTAGACACATCAATTGCTTTTTTAACAGGCCTATTATCATTAATAGACGCTATCTTAGATGAAAAACTCGAAACTGTTCTCGAAAAACTTCCTCTTGCTCAAGAAATAAAAGAGCCACTAATCACCAAAAAGGGTGCGTTAGCTGAATTAATTCAATTATTAGAATTTATTGAACATGCACAATGGGACAAAACCACCATACTTATGAAAAAGTTAGGTATAGGAAAAGAAAAAGTAATCAAAGATTACAATGAAGCGCTGGCTTGGGCTGACGAACAATCGCAAATGACAAATGAAAAATAAGTTTTAAAAACTAAACCATCATTCATTCACCTTCATTTGGTTGTGATATTGCCTGCAGGATTGCCAGTACTTTTAACTTGTCTTAAAGATAAAAACGAGCAGGATTTATAATCCTAGCTCGTTTTTTTATGAAAAGTCTATGGTTGGAAACATCGACTCAAATTATAAAGAACTCTAGAGAAGTTCTAATTAACATTGAAACACTTACATAAGGTCTTTACTGTTCTTAGACGATATACGGGTAGATAACATGTTAAAGCTTTCTAACTCATCTATATCTTGAGTTAATTGATCTTCAAGCGCATCAATTGCAACAACTGACTGACAAAGTGCTGCGCCACGTTTTTCGATTTCTTCACCGCGCGATTCCATTTCTTGTTCTATTCTTTCCCCGAAATTTTCCATACGAGTTTCAAAAGTGTCCATATCACCACCAGAAAATAGCATCTGTTGCCCTACTGCAATAAGCAAACTACCAATAGAATTTTGCACCGTTGACTCTACCGCACTCTCAATACGCTGTTCGAATCCTTCATTGAAAAATTCATCTCCTGAAAATCCATCTTCATCAAAAGATATTTCGTTACCATTCGTAAAACCTTCATCGACTTCTTTACGTATTTCAGAAAGTTGCGCAGTAATTTCAGCACCAATATCATTACCCTCACCTAACAACTCATTAAACGCTAAATTAACGCCGTCACTCGCCAGGTCGATAGCATCCAAGGCAATATGCTTTACTTCTGGAGCAGTAGCTCTAATACTATTTGAATAATCTGTCACTAAAGACTGTTGGCTATAAGATAAACTTATTTGCTCGCCATCAACAAATAGTATTTCGTTATCAACAATTTTATAAAGCAGCTTTTTATTTTTTGAGAACTCAATTACTGAAGGAGTAATTTTAATTCCGCCGGAAATATCAACATCACATGAATCATTAGTAAATGATGCATTAGAAGCAAAAGAACTAGAACTTGCCAATATAAGTGCAGTAGCGATTAGTGTTTTCATATTATTCCTTCTCTCATTTAATATTGTTATTAACAAAATAGTTAGTAACTTATTCTAGTTATTACAAGACTGGTGCCATAATTAAAAAGTCATATAATTCAATAGAGTAAAAATAAAAAGGATGATAGTAAATAAAGTAGGTACTATTGTTTGGTCAAAAAAACGAAATTATAGTTAATATGATAAGCTTTGCATTTCAATAAGTCGAGATTGACAACGAGCAAATTCAAAGCTTAATTGTTGCCCTTGATATAGCTGGATAATATCAACTTCAGCATTAATAATTAGCCGCACATTTCTATCATAAAACTCGTCAACCAAAGCTATAAATCGTCGAGCTTCATCATCAAGATATCGTAGCTGACTAAGCATTTTTCCTTTACGCTGATAATCATCCTCGACACCAGAAATCACTGAAATTATTCTTTCACCTTCAAACTGTGGCACTTGGTCAATTAATACCGTTTGAAAACCATCCGCTAACATCATGTAATCTCTTTGGCTCCTCGGTCCCGAGCAGAGGGCATAAAAGTCGAAGTAAATTATTCTATCGGTTTTTGCTCGATAAGGTATTTGACGATGATTTACAGTAATTTCACCTGAATCCTCTTTAACACCGGTCATGTCAAAAAACCTTTTGGTGAGAGTCTTTTCGTTTTTCTTAAGTGGAAACGTATAATCGCGATATTCTGCTGAGGCATTATAATGGCCTAAACGGTGATCAACTTCACCATCCACCGATAAGATTTGGCAATATTGATTAATCAAATCAATTGTTGGTAAAAAACGATCTCGCTGTAAACCATTTCGATAAAGTTGTTCAGGCTGACAGTTAGAAGTAGCAATTAATATAATGCCTTCTTGAAAAAGCGCTTTGAATAAACCAGAGAGCAACATAGCGTCGCCAATGTCTGAAACGAATAGTTCATCAAAACAAAGAACTTTAATTTTTTTTACCCAGGTTTTTGCGATAAACGTTAAAGGATCACTTTTGCCCGTGCATAAATTTAATTGCTGATGGACTTCTTCCATGAAACGATGAAAGTGAATACGTTGTTTAGACGTTATAGCTAGATTTTGAAAGAATAGATCCATAAGCATGGTTTTACCACGCCCAACTCGACCATAGAAATAGAGTCCGGAAATAGAATTTGACTTATTTAATCGTTTTGAAAGCCAAGTTCTACTTTCTTGTTGATAAATTTTTTGAGAGAGCTCATCAAGTTTTTTAATGGCATTAACTTGAGCATAATCGTATTGAAAATTATTTAATGTACACAATGCTTGGTATGCTAAAAGCATATGCTAAATTTTTCCCACAAAAAAAGGGTGAGACATAGTCTTACCCTTTTTAGCTATTTATTTGTATGAGGTAACCTAAGTTAACTCAACATACAAAATTAAAGAGCTTGAATGTTCTCAGCTTGAGGACCTTTCTGACCTTGAGTAACAGTAAATTGTACTTTTTGGCCTTCAGCAAGAGTTTTAAAACCGTCGCCAGAGATTGCAGAGAAATGTGCGAAAACGTCAGGACCAGATTCTTGCTCGATGAAACCAAAACCTTTAGACTCGTTGAACCATTTTACTGTACCAGTAGTTGTAGACATAATAGTATCCTATTTGTTTAATATAATTTTATCTTAAGTTGTTCTAGCCATTTAAATAAATTTAAATTCACTAAAACGATGTTGCTGAGAGTGTTGCTATGACTTATTAAACAGGACGAGCTACTAACATAACTTCGAAACTTGGTACATAAATATAGGTAGTACTTTCTAGCTGCGAGCATTTTATATCTTTCAATAAGATAGTCAAGTTTTTTATCTACTTTAATTATTATTTTTGTTTGTTTTATGTACAAACAAAGGATTTAAAATGATACCCACTCTTTTACTTTTTAACTTTTACCGTATTATTAGTATCTCTACTTTTACGAATAAGTTCATCATCACCAAGCGCTGTTGGAAGTTTAGCTAATCGATCATAAAGCAGTACATTCACTGTAGCCGCTAAGTTCATGCAACCGTTTGTTGGAATATAAACTACGGCATCCGCTTGATCGATGACTTCCTGGCTAATAGTGCCGTCTTCTGGACCGAATACATACATTGCATTTTTAGGGTGAATAAACGCAGGTAATGGAATAGCTCCTTCAATGAGATCAACACATATGAGTTTACTGCCATCAGGTAAGCTGTCAGGTAAAGAATCGACACCTATCAACGGTATTTTCTTGCTCGCACTTTGTGTGTCTGTATGAAACTTCGCCGCCCTTGCATACCTAATACCACTATATAAGACAGTGTCCACTTGATAACAACCTGCGGCACGCATTACTGCGCCGACATTACTTGGACTTTTAGGATCAGTTAAACCTAACGTTACTTCAGCAGAGTCTGCACTTTTTCGTTTTAATGGGACTTTTATCTTTTTGGTCATTGATATAATCGTTTTGGTTGGTTATTTTACAATGTGCGTAAATTTCGATGGAATTTTCCTTAGCTTTTGCTCGAAACTCAAGTAAATATTACATTTTTCTTTGTGATGAAAGTTTATTTCTACTTTTATGCTCTTATCTTTTAAATAAATTCAACTGAATGGGTACTTATATCAATGAAAATAACACTTAGCAGTTTAATTGTAGCGACAGTTCTACTTGGCCAAACATCTACCAGCCAAGCGGCAAAAAATGAGTTACAAAAAAATGTCCAATCAGCGATGAAGATGGATTATAGAACTGAGGCTGATATCAAACGAGATTTGAACAGGTCTCCGGCACAAGCTTTAGCATTTTTTGATTTCAAACAAAACATGAAAGTTATTGAGTTTGCGCCAGGAAATGGTTGGTATTCAAAAATTTTAGCACCATTACTTGCTGAGGAAGGTGAGCTACATTTGGCTTACAAAGCAGAATGGTTGAATAATATGGATGAATTACTTGAGCATAAAGCATTCAAGTCAGCCAAAAAGTTACCCATACCATTATCTTGGAACAATAAAGAGTACCGGTATGATTTAGGCAAGTTATCGTTTGGGATGACCGATGCTGATATGGTTTTAAACATTCGTGAATACCATAACTTTAATGAAGAAGATAAAACCAAGCTCAATAATGCCGCATTTTCAGCATTAAAGTCTGGTGGTACTTATGTAATAATTGATCATACTCGACGTCACATGGTAGATGAATCACGTGAATTATCTCGCCGAGAAGACCCTGTAACGGTAATACTTGAAGTGCAAAAAGCAGGTTTCATATTAGAAAAATCATCAAACATGTTTTCTCGACCTGATGATGAACTTATTTATGAAGTAGGAAGAAAAACAGTTACAGGTAATACTGACCGCTTTACCTTAGTCTTTAAAAAGCCATAAAACCTATAACTAAAAAATTATACTCCTGAGATAAAGTGCATATTTCATTCAAATATTTTTTATATTGAAATATGCTCTTTTATATAAAAACAAAAGCTTGTCATAATCCGTTACATTTCATACGAAACAAATAATAAGAATGATAGTCATAATAACCAAAGTGTAATACTTAATTATTTTATTCTGTTATCTGTCTGTCAAAAGGAAAAAACATGAAAAAACGTTTATCAAATCTCTGGAAAGAAAATAAGTCATTGTTTGTTTTTATTTGCTTAATGTTAGTATTTCGCAGCGCTGTGGCAGATTGGAGTGATGTTCCAACAGGATCTATGAAACCTACAATTGTCGAAGGTGACAGGATATTCGTAAATAAAATGGCTTATGATATTCGCCTACCCTTCACTCATATTTCACTGATTAAACTTGCCGAACCTCAAACTAACGACATTATTATTTTTGATTCTGTCGCTTCAGATAAACGCCTAGTAAAGCGAGTGATCGGGGTGCCGGGTGATAAAATAGCCATGAAAGACAACCAATTATTGATAAATGGGCAAGCCATAAGTTATCAACAAACATCAACAGAAAAATCTCATATCAACAACCATTATGATAATACAGAAACCATCAATGGCCACTCACATAACATTCGTACTAACAATGTAGCTTCACGGTTAGCTAATTTCAATCAAGTTACTGTACCGGAAGGGCAATTTTTAGTGTTAGGGGATAATCGTGATAACAGCGCAGATTCTCGTGTGATAGGCTTTGTACCGCGCAACGAAATTGTTGGTCGTTCAAGTAAAGTCGTCTTTTCCTTAAATTATGATAATTACTATATACCACGTAGCGACCGATTTTTTCATTCGTTATAAATGTAAGTTATTCTGATTTCAAAATGAAATGCATATTGTAAATTACAATGTGCATTTTTGTTATCTATGAGGATAAAATCCTATAACGTATTGAAATGTAATTTTGATTTACAGACAATGAAAGCGCTTGTTGTTTAAGAATAATACTTTTAATATCGGTGACATTATCTTCAAAAATTAATATCACTTAAAAAGTTAAGGTTACTATGTATAAAGCAAACCCTAAGTATCTCGCCCTCGTTGGTGCATTATCTTTCACTTCACTCTTTTCTTTTTCAAGCTATGCAACAATTGTAGAAGTTGAAACGTCTCAAGGTAATTTCAAAATTAATTTACATGATGAAACAACGCCTAAAACTGTTGAAAATTTTTTGAAGTACATAAATGACGGTGATTACAACAATACCGTTGTTCATCGATTAGTAGATAACTTTATAATACAAGCAGGCGGTTACTCATTCGAAGGTGACTTTCCATTAACTGCAATACCAACTGATCCTGCTGTACTTAATGAACCTATTTATTCAAATGTTAGAGGTAGCATTGCTATGGCAAAGGTAGGAGGTAATCCACATAGTGCAACGAGCCAGTGGTTTATCAATTATGATAATAATAGTGCTAATTTAGATGTACAAAATGGTGGTTTTACCGTATTTGGTGAAATTATTGAAGGTATGGATACGTTAGATAGCTTTGCTTCATTCCTCCGTTGCCAAGACATACCAATGCCTGATTACACTAGCGCAGAGTGTGCTGATTCAAGCGCTGTTCCGGGAGTAGCTAACTTTATAACTATTTACAACGTCACTATATTTGATTCTACTGTAAATACGGATGACAGCTTAAATTCAGTTTTATCCATTGGGATGGATACCGATAATGATGGCATAGAAAACACAACTGATTTAGATGATGACGGAGATGGCGTTAGTGATGTTAATGACGCTTACCCCTTAGACCCAACTAAATCTGAAAAAGAAGAAAGCTCTTCTAGTAGTGGTGGTAGTTTATCTTACTTAGCTTTATGTTTATTATCATTTTTTGGATTTAGACGTATAATCCGAAAAAAATAAAATAAGCTAATCAATGACCTTACCGCGTAATGCTTTAACATTACTGCGGTGAGACTTTCCGGCTAAGCGTCTTTTTTTAGAGTTTCTTGTTGGTTTAGTTTCTCTTCTTACCTTTTGAACAATCACTGCCGCCTTTATTAACTCTACAATTCGCTCAAGTGCAGAATCACGGTTCTTCTCTTGTGTTCTATGCTGTTGTGATTTAATGATTAATACACCCTCTTTAGTAATGCGCTTATCCTTTAAAGCAAGTAAACGCTCTTTATAGAAATCGGGTAAAGACGAAGCTTTTATATCAAAACGTAAATGAATAGCTGATGAGACTTTATTAACATTTTGCCCTCCTGCTCCTTGCGCACGAATAGCCGTTAATTCAATTTCATTTTCATCTAGTGACACATTATTTGAAAGGACCAACATATTTCGCATCTACAACATTATTTTCAACAATTAAGTATACCATTCATATACGAAACAAACCGCTAGAAACCAAAACGGGAGCTATAAGCTCCCGTAAAATCTAAAATTAACTGCCGATGAATTAGTTCAAGTTCATCTCTTGAACTTTTTCATGTGCAATTTCAGGCGTTACTGAATGCGGTTTACTGTGTAAGTTTGCTTTGAGTTGTCCCTTTCTATGCTTAAGTGCAGCATCAAGTTTTTTTGCAACACTTGCAATAGAAGGATACATAACATCATCTTGAGCAGAAACAGAAATTCGACCACCTTCATAATTTGTCGTTATTTCAGCACCAAAACGGCCATGCTCTTTCGAAAGGATAATGTCTAAAGAAATTAGGGTAGGAAAATGATTAGCAATTTTTGAGAATTTTTCTTCGATATGTTCTTTTACACCATCGGTAACATCTACATGGTGACCTGAAAGATTTATTTTCATAGGTATTCCTTTTTATTAATTACTCTATTTAAGACTTATGGGTAAAGTCGAAAAACACAAGCTTTACAATGAAAAAATTAGTTAATCCAAAAAAGCTTACCTCTTAACTGTAGCAACTTTTTTTAACTTTTTTTTGATTTTGGGTAATATTTATCATTATTTTTTGTTAATTATTGTAAGTTAATGAATTCTTATTATTTAAAATAATAAGATTAAAACAATACAAGCATTTTCTTTTAAACTTCGGTTATAATATCGGCCAGTTTTTCAGTTGAAAAAATCGCTGTATTACAGCTATAGAGATCTTAAATGTTTGATGATATTCGCCCTTATCGTGATGATGAAGTTGCCGCAGTGATCCAAAAGCTGATCAGTGACGATGGGCTGCTATCTTCTATTTGCAGTTTCAAAATGCCTGTTATGTATAAACTCATGCCAAGGGTTTGCCGCACTCTCGCAAAGTGGACTTTAAAATTACGTTCCAGCAAATTTCATAATATTGAAGAAATTCAAACTGAGGTAGCAAAGTATTTACACCATTTAATTAAAAAAAGCACCGATGGTTTTACTTTTCATGGGTTAGAGAAAATTGATACAAGTAAGCCCATGCTCTTTATAAGTAACCATAGAGACATAGTACTTGATGTAGCACTCATTAATTGGGCGCTATACAAAAGCGGTATTAATACTGTTGAGGCTGCCGTAGGCGACAATTTACTGCATCAACCTTGGGTAGCTGACTTAATGCGCATTAATAAAAGCTTCATCGTTAAGCGCAGTGAAGAAAGTAAAAGAGCGATGTTGAATGCATCTAAACAGTTGTCTTCATATATTCACCATACTGTTCATGAACGCCAGCAAAACATCTGGATAGCACAACGTGAAGGTCGTGCTAAAGATGGTATTGATAAAACAAACTCAGCATTAATTTCAATGCTATTTTTAAACAAAGGTAAGCAGAAATCAATCTCTGACTATTTATCTGAAATTAATATTATACCTGTGTCTATCTCTTATGAATTTGATCCCTGTGATAGCGATAAAGCAATAGAGCTCGCAGAACGTGAAGCAACAGGAAGTTATCAGAAAAAAGAAAATGAAGACTTAAACAGCATTACACAAGGATTAATCGGCAAAAAAGGCCAAGTACATGTTGAATTTGGCCATGCAATTAAAGGTGATTTTGCCGACAGTAAAGCGGTTGCAAATGCCATTGATCAAGAGATTATCGGCAATTATAAATTGTATGACAGTAACTTAACCGCCTACGCTGAGCTTAACAAAGATGATACTAAGCAAAACGTCATGGAACAACTCAATAGTAGAATGTCCGAATTAACACAAGAACAGAAGCATTGGCTATTAACCATGTATGCTAATCCTGTAAGAGCTAAACAACAATTAGACTAATTAATATTCTCTATTTAGAACAATAAAAAACGGCGCTATTTAGCGCCGTTTTTTATTGTTGCTAGGAAAATTATTTTTCAATTGAAATATGATAACTTTTTATGTCGTTAACAAAAGTGCTATTACTCGCATTTTGATAATAGAGTAAATAGTTAGCATAATTATTAGTGCTTTGGCTTTGGAGCAAAATAGTATTTGTTCCAAGTACAAGAGTGTCATCATTGATTATGTCATCATAACCTTCTAAAGCGGTTGTTACGGGTAATTGCCCTGTAATTTCACCATAACTTTTCCATGTTACAGGCATAAATGTATTGGTTGTAGGTTCAACACCTTGGTAGTTAACCGCTATAATAGCCATTGGATAATCAGCAACATCACTATAATCATAACTCCAGTCAGAATTTATTTCTGAAAAGAAAACATCATCAACATTGGGCTTTACATCAGAAGCTTTTACCGCAAAGCTAGTAGCAGAAACAGGTGAAATCACTTGATGCTGGCTTGATATTTTAATGGAGCCAAAAGCAGAGTCAACTTCAGTAAAAACAACTTCAGCATTAGACTGATAATCAGTTTCAGAAACATAAACATGACTATTAAACAAATCAACGGTGTTATCATCTTCAGTTACTTTAATCGCGAAATGTTCTAATCCATGAAATGACTGGTGTGTAGTGAAAGCTTGATGGTCATTATTTAAATTAATTTCTTCAATTCCATCAAAAGCGGCCAACTCCCAAACCTCTTCATTGTCATCATTCATAACTGTTTGGCTGAAATCCTCGATAAACCCAGCTGCACCCAGTATATTGCTATTGTTACCAATACCAACAATAGAGAAAGAATGCGTTGGCCAACTACCTTCAACAATACGACAAGCTTCAACATTGTTAAAATGCGTGTTTTGTGAATTTATTATTTCTGTATCGGTAAAGTTTGCTGAACTGGTTACTTTAGAAATATTAGAGATGGGCGCATGAGACACTTCAACATTCTTCATAACACATTCGCAGTTTGTATTATCAATTTTCGCAGCATGTTGAGCTTGATAAATAGCAGCTGTAGTCGCTTTTACCTGATTAAAACTCACAAAGTCTAAACCTTCAGCCTTTCCTGCTTGTTGCGTTTTAGCCGCAATTGTATAGTTTATTAATTCACTGTCTGATGAGAAGTTAAAAACACCGCTCGCATCAGGCTGTAATTTCTCTACGACACTCCAATCACTGTTTTGAATAAACAGTTCAACATCAACAAACGGTAATTTTTCGCCACATTTATTCGTTAGTGTAGACGTTAATGAAAATGCATAACTTTTAGGTACGGTTGGCGTTGTACCTGAGCCGTCTTCACCACCTCCTCCTCCACATGCTTGAAGACTTCCGAATAAAGTTAACAGTAACAATGTCTTTTTATGTTGCTGCAACAAAGAAGAGCTGAGAGTGGTTTTTGGCTTAAATAGTTTGTTTAGCATTTGAAGAGTTCTTTCCGAGTTTAGCGATCCATTAAGACAATTATAAAGTAATCATCATCAAGACTGAAAGCAATATTATTTGACTAGGATGAATTTCGTAATAAAAACCTAAATTTACACGTATATATAAAAAAGATCAGCAAATGCTGACCTTTTATATGGGTTAACAATAACTCTGTTTATTTTTGCTTATAAAAAGCAGACATAGCTTTGTACAATGAATATAAATCAACCTTTGAACCCACAGCATAAGGTGAATGAATTGACAAAATAGGTACGCCAAAATCAATTACTTCCATGTTGTCGTTCGACAAATCGCTACCAATAGTTCCGCCAGAAGCTTTCCCCTTATATGTAGAGGTTTGCCATTTTATTTTGTTGTTATCTAAATAGTTACGTGTCCACGCCATATATTCAGAATTAGCATTAAAACCACCACCGTAAAGTTTCAAGTTAATACCATTGCCTAAACGTGGAGCATTACCTAATTCCCAAACACCTGCCCAACTAGGGTTTACACCTGGGTTTACATCAGCAGAAATTACTTTAGTGTTACGCAAAACTTTTCGTAATTGGTAATCGTTATACTTATCACCTTTTTGGTTGTATAGCAGTCCACTGATCATATCTACGAGGTAGGATGAACTTGCGCCAGTATTATTAATGTTACCCACTTCTTCGTTATCAACTAAAAAAGCAATTGATGTGAACTCTGGGATTTTTTGTTCAAATATTGCGGTAACAGCAGCAATTGAACTGGCTTTGTCGTCTTGTCCATAAGCGGCAATCATGCTGCGATCAAAGCCTACATCACGTGGTTTAGTCGCTGGTACTAAGGCTAATTCAGCTGAAACTAAATCTTCAACCGAAATGTCATATTCAGTTTTTAAGAAATCAACAATGAGTTCTTTAACTGTTTTATCTAAATCAGGTTTAGCTGCGATGATCACGTCAAGCTCTTCTTTTTTGATCACATCACGACTTTTACGACTTCTGTTTGGATGGTCAACGTGCGGCGCTAAATCAGGCACTAAAAAAATGGGATCATTCTCATCAAAACCAACTGAAATATTAACAACGGTGCCATCTTTTTTATCAACACGGCCAACAAGTGCTAAAGGAATGTTTACCCATTGATACGTCTTAATACCGCCATGAACATATGTTTGTAACATCGCAAAATTTTGTTTTTCATAAAGCGGGCGACCTTTTAATTCTAAACGCGGAGAGTCAATATGAGCGCCAACTATGCGAGCGCCTTGCTCAAGGTCTTTCTTACCCATCACAAGTAATGAAATAGTACGGTCACGATTCACATCATAAAAACGTGCACCGGGTTTTAAGTTACTTTTTTCGGTTAAACGTTTAAAACCCTGTTTTTCGGCACGTTTAATAGTTTCGGAAACAAACGTTAGCTCTGTAGGGGTTTTATAGATAAAGGTTTTGTAATCGGTTGCGTATTTTTCAACCGCCGCTAGTTCACTTTTAGAAAGATTTAACCAGCTTGAAGGTGATTTTTTTTCTTCTTCATCTTTATCTGATGTTTCTGCATAACTATTACCAGTAAGTACAATAGCGCCTATGATAGCGATGCTTGTAAGCGTTCTTTTTATGTTCATTATTATTTCTTTTAATTAATGGCTCTTTAGTCATAATAATGAGAAACGGTTTCCGCTGACAAGCGTTATTCGTTTGAACAGATATAAAATGGGATGAACGTCTTTATTTAAGTATTTTGTAAATTCACTGCGTTCTATTTTCCTAGGTATCGAAAATCGTTCAACATGCCAATTTACTCGACGACTTAAGAATATTCATTAACATTCTATGACATAACACCATCAATAATTTTATCGAATAGAAATTCCGACAAGAAAATTTTAAAATAATAAAGTAGGTTCAGGATAAATGATATTAAATAAATTTCAGATAGCTAAGGCATTGTCCGTTGCTATTATCAGCTCAAGTGTTGCACTGATGTATTGAAATACACTATGTTTGAGAAGGGCCTAAACATAAAATGGCTTTATGTTTTCACATAAGGCCATTTTTACATTGCATAGAATTAAAGCGTTAAGGCATACGCTCTAGCTTTCTCTAAATCTTCTGGAGTATCAACACCTTCAACGTCTAAACGTGTCTCTGCAACAGCAACATGAATTCTTTCACCCTGCCATAACACTCTTAATTGCTCTAAAGATTCTATCTGCTCTAATTGACTGGTTGGCCATTGTACGTAATCTTTAATAAAACCAGCACGATAAGCGTAGATACCAATATGTCTTAAATAAAAGTCGCCAATAGATGCAACATTTTCTTCATTAAGAAAACGAGCTCTGTCGTAAGGAATGGTTGAACGACTAAAGTACATCGCATATCCATCTTTATCTGTTAGTACTTTTACTGCATTAGGGTTAAATGCTTCTTCAACATCATGAATATGCACCGCAAGTGTTGCCATTCTTGCTTGTTGTTGATTGGTTCTTTGCTGATTCGCTAAGTTTCGTGCAACCTGCGTAATATTTTCTGCGGGAATGAAAGGTTCATCCCCTTGCACATTAACAATAACTTGATCATTATCGAAATCATATATTTCCATAACTTCAGCTAAACGCTCTGTACCTGATTGGTGGTCAGCTCTGGTTTTACAAACTTCTCCTCCAAAGGCAGTAACGATTTTCGCGACTTCTTCATTATCCGTGGCAACAATCACTTTGCTGGCACCACTTTTTTGTGCTTTTTCAACAACCCACTGGATCATGGGTTTACCGTTAATATCGGCTAATACTTTGCCGGGTAAACGAGACGATTCAAATCGAGCAGGAATAACAACAACAAAAGACATTTAATTCTCCTAATATATACGATTAATCGCTTTCGGTAAGTCGGCGTGCTTCACTCTCTAGCAATACAGGAATACCTGCTTCAATAGCGTAAGCGAGACGGTCGAATTTACAGATGAGTTCTTGCTGTTCTTTATTGTAATCTAGTTTGCCTTTACATACCGGACAAGCCAATATTTCCATTAATTTCACATCAAATGCCATGATCATTCTCTTATTTATGAGTTTATTTATTATTAATTTAACGCTAGCGGAACTTTAGTCTAGCTTTAATACGGTTAAGTTTATCCGCTTTGATTTTGTCAAATAACGCATCTAATAATGGCATTATTTGTTTATATTCAATTTGTGCATCAACAGGTAAATACCACCAATTGTCTTTTGCAAAAGATGTACATTTGACTGCATCTTTTTCTGTCATCAACAATGGAATGTTATCAGAAAATCTAACGAATTGTGCCTCATTATAATGTTGATGATCAACAAAACCTACCGACTCTTTGATGCTAAAACCAATATCAGATAATGTTTTAAAGAAACGAGATGGGTCGCCAATCCCCGCGAGAGCATTGACATGGTTATTTTTTTCGTTTGAGTTCTTATTACACATACAATGAAAATCTGCTAATAACATACGTTGATTAGTCTTCAAATTAACGACACTGGTTGCCATTAATGTCATCGCAACATGAGGTATATTCGAATAATAATCTTCTTTGTTTTTTGATGTAGCTTCACCATTAAAAATAAGTGCATCAACAGTTTTTAGTCGCCATAGCCCTTCCCTCAATGGGCCTGCTGGTAATAACAAACCATTACCAAACTTACGCTTATTATCAATCACAATAATTTCAAAGTCTCGTTTCATACGATAGTGCTGCAAACCATCATCAGCAATAATAATTTCACAGCCTTGCTTAGTTAACAACTGCGCATTTGCTATACGGTCGCTTCCGACAACGACAGGAATACCATGTCGTTTGTATATTAAAAACGGTTCATCTCCAGCTTCGGCTGCACTACTTTGATCATTGAGTAAGTAAGGATAATGTGGCGCTTTTCCACCATATCCTCTGCTGATAACACCTACTTTCATACCTTGTGCTAAACACTGTTCAATTAAGTATAAAACGACCGGCGTTTTGCCGTTACCGCCAATACCAATATTACCTACCACGACAACGGGAACATCTACCGAGAAAGATTTGAAATAACCTTGTTGAAAACACAAGCGTCGGCAAGCCGACAATACCCAAAAAATTACGGTTAAAGGGAGTAATAATGGTACAAGCAGCCATTTAGCTGAATGTTGAAAAAACCAAACTTTTTCAATTAGCCGCATAAAAAACCTTAAATATCACTTTTCTTCGCTAAATTGAAAGTTGTGTAATTTTGCGTAGGCACCATCTTTTGCTAATAAGCTCTGATGATCGCCTTGTTCAAGGATTTTACCTTGATCCATGACGATAATTTTATCAGCATTTTCAATAGTCGATAAACGATGGGCGATCACGATACAGGTACGATTTTGTTGTAATATTTGTAAAGCATCTTGTATATGACGTTCAGACTCAGTATCTAATGCACTTGTCGCTTCATCAAGAATCAAAAAAGGTGCGTCACATAATAATGCCCGAGCAATCGCAACACGTTGGCGTTGTCCGCCAGAAAGTAGTGCGCCATTATCACCAATATTAGTGTCTAAACCATCAGGCATAGTTTCAGCGAACTCAATAACATGAGCACTTTTAGCGGCAGCTATAATTTCGTCCCGACTAGCACTAGGCTTACCGTAAGCAATATTATTGGCAATAGAATCATTAAACAGTACGACTTGTTGAGAAACATAAGCAAACTGAGTACGTAAGTCTTTTAATTTGTATGAGGTGATATCTTTTCCGTCAATCAATACTTTGCCGGATGTTGCATCATAGAAACGTAGTAACATAGCACTAGCTGTTGATTTCCCACTACCCGAGCGACCAACCAGTGCAACGGTTTCTCCAGCATTCGCCGTAAAGCTCAATTGAGTAAGAGCTAACACTTCATCATTTTTATAAGAAAAGTCAACTTCCTCAAAGGCAATCGTTCCTTTTGCTTTATTCAGTGTTTGTTGACCTGTATCTTTTTCTTTTTCTTGGTCTAGTACAGCAAAAATACTCACACAAGCAGCCATACCATTTTGAAAGTCACTGTTAACGGTAGTTAATAGCTTTAACGGCCTTAATAACATAGTCATACAAGTAATAACGGTAATAAAAACACCAGGAGTCAGGTTTGCTTTCATACTTTCTAAGTTAGCAACGTATAATACGAATGCTAGAGCAAAAGAAGCTATAATTTGAATAAGTGGTACGCTGAAAGACTTTGTCGCTACCATTTTCATTCGCTGTTGGCGATTATGTTTATTAATTTTACCAAAACGTTCAAATTCTCGTTGTTGTCCACTAAAGGTCAAAACAACTTTATGAGCATTAAACGTTTGCTCTGCAGCCGAGGTAACTTCGCCCATTGCATTTTGAATTTTTTTACTGACTTGACGAAAGCGCTTAGACACTACAGTTACAATAACTGCGATAATAGGCGTTATAAGAAGGAATATTGCTGACAACTGCCAGCTGTTGTAAAACATCACGGCAAGAAATCCAATAACCATAGCGCCTTGTTGAACTAAGGTAAGCAAGGCTTTACTTGTCGCGTTTAATACTTGTTCTGTGTCGAAAGTGAGTTTAGAAATTAAAGTGCCTGTAGATTCTTTATCATGATAAGTAACAGGAAGTGTCATGATGTGTTCAAATAAATTTTGTCTTAAATCAGTAACAACATTATTGCCGACCCAAGCCAAACAATAGTTACCAAAAAAGTGGCAGATACCACGAATAATAAAACAAACAATTACAAATAGCGGTGCCCACTTCATAAAGTTTGGGTTTGCATTCGTCAAACCATCATCAATTAATGGCTGTAATTGCGAGAAAAATAAAGTATCGATACCCGCATAGCCAAGCATACCAAGAATAGCGACAACAAAACCTGCTTTATAAGGTTTTGCATAACCAATTAAGCGTTTGAAATTATGCCAAGTTGTGGCTTCTACTACTTTATTTTTACTTTCTAACATTCAGTATCTCAGTGACTTAACAATTAATGACAATTAATATCTGATCAATGCCTCGGCTATTTTAGCGCTTTTTTGTATATTCAACCAACTAATAATATTAGGAAAATTAATTAGCAAACCAATAAGGATTGATATGCTCTCGATAACTTTCAATTTCAAGTCCGTGATGTTCAACTTTTATTTGGATCATTCCCTGCTCAGCTGTTGAATATGGCGTGACCTTGAACTTTTTATACCTTTTTAATACCGCTTTATTGGGCATATGCCAACGATTTAAAAAACCCGCACTAAATATAACAGCTTCAGGACTCACTGCTTCAATAAAGCGCAAACTTGATGAGGTTTTTGAACCGTGATGCGGGGCAATGATCACATCGGCTTTCAATTTATTTGAAATATCAGGCATTGCAATAAGTAACTTTTCAACTTTTCGAGAAATATCTCCAGTCAACAGCACGTTATATTTACCGTCAGAAATATTAATTACGCAAGAATTGTCATTTTCTTTGTCTTGAATAGTCACAGGCCATAACACAGAAAATGTTAATCCTTGCCACGTAAAATCATCCCCTTGTTTACAGCTCCCTTTTTCAGCAAAACTATATTGTTTAATGATTTTTGACGATGCATTATATTTTATTTTACCAACGCTGATTTTATTTAGAGCAACTTGCTTATCTATAAATGATAAACCTCCTGCATGATCGTTATCGGCATGACTTAATATTAAATGATCAATTGTCTCAATGCCTCTATATTGAAAGTATGGAGAAATAACACTTTCCACCATATTAAAGCCACTCGGATAACTTGCCCCCGTATCATATAAAATAGCACGCCCATTTCGCTCGATAACAACTGACAAACCCTGACCGACATCAAGTACGTTAACTTGCCAATCATTATTTTTTTGCTGAGGTTCAAAATAAAAATAAGTTAGCGGAAATATAAAGAAGGCTGCAATTAAAATAGTTGTTTTGGGCAGTACTAAAAAATAACTTATAAAAATGAAACCGCTCATAACAAGAATGATCATTAATGTTTTATGGTTAACATCAATAAATAACCATTTTTGATTTGATAAATAACTCAACCACTGCCAAATCAAATCTAACGATGCTAACGATAAATCAAGAAAAAATATCGAAACAACTTCACTAAAAGGCATAACGACTACCGACAACAGGCATAATGGAATAGCCGTAAAACTCATCCATGGAACCGCTATGATATTAGCAAATAGCGCAGAAAGCGGTAATTGATGATTAAGCATAGCCGCAACAGGCAACATAAATAACGATAAACCTAGCTGTACAATAATAAGAGAATGAAACCACGCTTTAGCTTTTTGTAATTTACTGTTTCCTGACGATGATATTAACTTTCGACATCGCCATATGATCAATAAAATAAGTGTTACCGCATAAACACTTAACCAGAAGCTCACACTAAACAGACTAAAAGGTGACAAAAGTATAATACAAACGATACTGAGCAATAACCAACGGATTACTGTTAATTTAACCGCTAACAACTTACTGCCAATAAAGATTTGCATCATGATTAATGCACGAAGTGTGGGCAAAGAAAATCCAGCAAGGTAAGCATAGAATATCGCAAAAAGGCTGCAAAAAACAAAAGCGACGATGCGGTGATTTTTATTAACCAGCCAAGTTCCCCCCTTTTTAGTTAACAACAACTGTAAGGGAATAAAGCGAAAAAGCATGACCATGAATCCAAAAGCGCCACTGGCAATTAAACCTAAGTGCAGGCCAGAAATCGCCATTAAATGCTGGGTTCCAGTTGCTTGCAGAACTTGCCATTGCTCAGCCGTAATTTTTCCACGTTCCCCGAATGTAAGCGCAAAGATAAAATGATGCATTTCGCTTTTTAATACTAAGGAATTAACGACTTCATTAAGTTGTAAATAAAGACGTTGACGGTAACTTGATTGTGCTTCAATCAACTTATTTTCTTTTGCCTGCTTCACATATCCGGTGGCATGTATTTCCTTTTGCCTTAACCAGGTTTGATAACTAAAACCGCCGATGTTTGCAAAACCATGAGCAGGTTTGATGCGCACTTTCAGTTGCCACCTCTGCCCTTGCCCTATTCTTCCAATATGGCTTATTATTTCTTCATATAAAGGTTTATCATCCCATCGAAGACGAACATTAATTTTTTCTGTTAGTTTTTTCTGATTAACTTCATCAACAATAAAATTGAATCGTGACACTTTCCTATCAACGGAATCATCTTTTACGATACGACTTAAGGTTGTTGGAATATTATCTACAACTCCTTTTATGGTTATAGTTTTACCGACAAAGTCATCTTGAGTGAGGTTATTCGCTGTCCATATATTTTGATATGAAAAACCAGCACTTAGTAACCAAGCACAACCAAAAAACAAACCACTAAAACTACGTAGCCTTTTGATGAGACAAAAAATAACAGCAAAAAATAAACAAAACAAAAGATGAGAAAATTCTGGTACTATCGGTAAGAATAGTGACAGAATAGCACCGATAAAAAATGTAAATAACCACCGTTCCATAGTGAATAATTTCCGTATTTGTCTATTCGATTAATTAAGACTACCTAATATAAGTAAAGTATATGCCTAAAAAACTCATCAAGCGTTATATGCCTGATCACAACACCATAAAAAATAATAAATATTTACAGATTTTTGGTGATTTACTGCATAACCCCAACTTATGGCATTTAAACCGCCGTTCAGTCGCAAAAGCGTTTGCAGTAGGGCTGTTTTTTGCCTTTGTCCCTGTGCCTTTTCAAATGGTACTCGCCGCAGGCTTTGCTATTATAGTACATGCAAACCTTCCCTTATCGGTTGCACTTGTTTGGATAACGAATCCTCTTTCAATCCCCGCAATTTTTTATGCGTGTTACGTTGTTGGAACATGGTTAATAGGTGCTGAGGAAAAAGAGTTTATCTTTGAAGCTAGCTGGCAATGGATTATTGATAGTGTATCTACCATCGGACCAGCATTTTTATTAGGCTGTGGAGTACTCGCTATATTCTTTTCTATCTTGGGCTATTTCGCCATTCATGGTCTTTGGCGATATTCTGTTATAAAAGAATGGAAGAAGCGTAAGAATAGATAGCATAAAAGCATATAATAACCCCTCATCGTAACTATATGCTTTTTTTTTGTAAAAAATTAAATATCCTACATTTGCCCCAGTACTTGTGCAGGTTGAACTTTAGTCGCTTGCCAAGCCGGGTATAGTGTTGCCAACAAGCTCATTGTTAGTGCCGTAACAACGGTAGCAACAACATCATTCTGACTCAAATGAGTAGGAAGAAAGTCAATAAAATAGACATCGCCTGATAACACTTTTACGTTAAAAAACGTTTCAAGTGCAATAACAATATTGGTTAAATTAAGGGATATGGTAATACCTAATAGGGTTCCGACTAAGCAACCAACCACTCCATTGACCAAACCTTGAAACATAAAAGTCCCCATGATGACAGAGGCTTCGGCACCCATTGTTTTTAAAATGGCAATATCACCCTTTTTCTCATTCACAGCCATGATAAGTGTCGATACGATATTAAAACTTGCAACAGCAATAACCAGAACTAATACAATAAACATCACTAAGCGAACGAGTTGAATATCATTAAAAATGTGACCATGAGTTCTGGTCCAATCGTGAATTTCCACATAAGTATCAAAACTATAAGCAACATCGCGAACTACAGTAGGCGCTTGGAACACATTAGCCACTTTAATTCGGACCCCTTGTACTTGTCCTGTTTCTAGATTCACCATTTTTTCAGCATAATAGAGCGAAAGGTACACGGAAATATCATCCATGGTACCGCCAAACTTAAAAATCCCGACGACTTTAACTTGATGCTTAACGGGTACAGGAAATTTGGCCTTGGCTTGATTATTAACTTTTTGATTTACAGCACTAGACAATAATAATTGGAGTGAATCACCCAATTCAAGGTTTAGTTTTTTTGCTACACCTGAGCCAATAACAACTCCAACCTCTGGATTTTCACTGTTTTCATGATTATCAATTGCTTGCCAACTTCCTGCTATCATATAGTCAGCAATAGTAGACACTTGCTGTTCTAATTTCACATCGACACCGCGCACCGAAACCGCTTTAATTTCACTACCATGTTGCATCATACCAGTAAGTTTGATGACCGGCGCTGCAGCGATTACTTGAGGGTGTTGTTGAATTTTAGCGATTTTCTTTTGCCATTTATCAATTGGCGTATTAATAGCAATAAGTTCACCGTGAGGGATCACAGACAATAGATGTTGTGCTAATGCGCGCTCGAAGCCATTCATGGCAGATAAGACAACAATCAATACCATCACACCAAGAGCAATACCAATGGTTGAAGATGCCGAAATAAAAGAAGAAAAGCCATTACCGTTTCGGCTGCGCACATAACGTAAGCCTAAAAATAAACTTAATGATTTGTTCATCTATAAGCCTTAACTTTCAAGTGGCGCTAAACGCCCATGTGATAAACGTAATTGCCGGTCCATTCTTGCTGCGAGCGTTAAATCATGCGTCACAATAACAAAGCTGGTGTTTACCGTTTTATTAAGATCTCGCAATAATTGATAGATCTGCTCAGCGGTATCAAAATCTAAATTACCTGTGGGTTCATCAGCAAGAATTAACGAGGGCTTAGTGACTAGCGCTCTAGCAATAGCAACACGTTGGCGTTCACCGCCAGAGAGTTCTGAAGGCCTGTGCTCAAAGCGATGGCTTAGCCCTACTTGCTTTAACATTTCTTGTGCAGAGGCCAAAGCAACTTTAGGCGAGTCACCTCGAATAAGGAGTGGCATCGCCACGTTTTCTTCTGCAGAAAACTCCATCATTAAGTGATGAAACTGATAAATGAAACCAATATGTTTGTTGCGAAACTTAGCTCGCTGTTTTTCAGATAACGTATGAATATCAACATCATTAATAAACACTTGCCCAGAAGATGGAGAATCTAAAGCACCCGCGATATGCAAGAATGTACTTTTTCCGCAACCAGAACTACCAACGATGGCAACAAGTTCTCCAGCTTCTACTGATAAATCTAGTCCATCTAATACTTTTGTTTCAAGGTTTCCCTGTAAATATGATTTAGATAATTGCTGACAATGTAAACCTTTACTCATGTCGTAAAACCTCGGCGGGCTGTGTTAAGGACGCTTGATACGCGGGATATAAAGTAGCAATGAAGCTCATCGCTATAGCTGAAAAAATAATACTAAGTACATTACTTATCGAAAGCTCTACAGGCAACGACTGCCCAGCCCCGAGCAAACTAACACCTAAAAAGTTAAAAATACTGTTCAAATTTAAGGTGAGTAATGAACCTACTGCGGTACCAATGGTTACGCCCCAGAAACCATTAATTAAACCTTGAGTAATAAATATTTTCACTACTCCCATACGATCTAACCCTAGAGTTTGCAAAATGCTTATTTCACCCTGTTTTTCAATAACGACCATCACTAATGCAGAAACAATATTAAACGCGGCAACAGCAATAATTAAACTCAACATTAGCCACATCATATTTTTTTCCATGCGTACTGCAGCAAACAAAGCGCCTTGGCTATCACTCCAAGTGGTATAATTATACTCACCATATTCAGCTTTCAATTCCGTAACCACTTGCTCAGCAGAAAATGCATCATCGAGATATAAGCGAATTTTTTCAACACCGTCACCTCTTTGTCGATGCAATTTTGCACCATATTTACTGTGAATATAAACGAGGGTTGCGTCTACTTCAGATCCAATACTATAAATACCTGAAATAGTAAAAGTTCGTTGTACTGGAATTCTTCCCATTGGGGTGAATACTGTTTTGTTAGGAAGTGTTAAGCGTACTTTTTCACCTAAACCTACATCCAACTTTCTTGCCAATGCTCTTCCTATAACAACAGAGAATGACTGGTTTGATAAACTGTCTAAGCTTCCTGACAACATGGAGGTATTAACAATATTGTGTTGCTCAAATTCAGGCATTATCCCCTGAATAAGAACAAAATCTAACGCTCCGGAATTTGCTTGTATGAGTGCTTCACTTTCCAGAAGTGGTGTTACCTGTTTGACCTTTGGATGGAGTAGAAGTTTCTCTCGTAGTGCTTGCCATTTAGGTAAAGATTTTTGTTTGCTGATTTGAGTATCATCTGCCACAACTATATGAGGAACCAAGCCCAGCACTCTACGCTTTTGCTCGCCTTCTAAACCATCCATCACCGAAACAACAGTAATTAAAGAAGCGACGCCGAGCACAATACCTACAATTGAAAAAAAGGTGATAAAGGAAACAAATCCTGAACTTTTGCGGCTTCGACTATATCGAAGCCCAATGAAAAAACTGACGGGTTGAAACATTATATAAACTTCATCTTTTATATATTTGAAAGAGAACGTTCCCTTTAATTAATGACTCGCAGCATAGCACAATCAATGTTTTATTCGACATAAAAAAAGCGTTCAAATAAAATCATCAAAATGAAAAATCAATAATATTCACCGTTTTTTCAAAGAGTTAAATAAAGAAACCTTAAATCTACTAATATAATATACAAAATAAAATACAAGCCTGTTTAGTCATTATGTAAAAATTCATGTCTGAATCTAGTAAATAGCGCTGTAACCCTTTAGTATCAATGTGTTTAACAACTTATAACAATAATTTTTCACTTAAAGATGAGATTACAATGAAAAAGATAATAACAAGTGCGGTATGTTCTTCGTTATTGCTACTAACTGCTTGTAGCGACAATACACAAAGCACTGAAACAGCTAAGAAAGAAATGCCTGTAATGCAAAAAACTGCATTAGCCTCTGGTATCGACAAAGCGACTATGGATCTATCAGTTCGTCCACAAGATAACTTTTACCGCTATGTAAATGGTGCCTGGTTAAACGCGAATGAAATTCCTGGCGACAAAACGTCAATTGGCGCATTTTACGACTTACGTGACGAAGCTGACGATAATGTAAAAGTTATCATCGAAGAATTAGCCGCAACAAAAAACCTTGAAATGGGCAGCGATGAACAAAAAGTAGGAGACTTGTTTCGTTCATATATGAACACAGATGCACGTAATGCTGCTGGAACTGCTCCTATCCAACCATTACTTGATAATATCAATGGCTTAAAAGATAAGAATGAACTGGCGACATTTTTTGGTGAAAACCAGAAATATGGTGTTGGCAGTCCGTTGGCATTTTACATTAGTGTTGACGGTAAAGACTCAACTCGCTATGCAACGCATATTTGGCAAACAGGTTTAGGTTTACCAGACAGAGATTATTACTTTGATGAAACAGAGCGATTTGCTGCATTGCGAGAAGGTTATGTTGCTCATATTGAGAATATGTTCAACTTAGCAGGTTTGAAAAATGGTAAAGCTGCCGCTCAAACAATTATGGCGCTTGAAACTAAGTTAGCGGGGTTTCATTGGACAAAAGTTGAATCTCGTGACAGCAGTAAAACTTACAACAAGTTTGATGTTGCTGATTTAAGCACAGTTACTGATGCATTTAATTGGAATGCTTACCTTGCTGCTCAAGGCGTATCTGCGCAAAAAGACATCATTATTAATCAACCTTCATTTGTTAAAGGCTTTGGCGAAACATTTGCTGCTACTTCTTTAGCTGATTGGCAAACTTATCTAACTTTTCACACGTTAAGTAACTTCGCAAGTTCTTTAACTGCTGAATTAGATGGCGAAAACTTTGATTTTTACTCAAAGCAGTTACGTGGTCAACAAGAGCAACGTCCAATGTGGAAGCGTGGTGTTGCAGTGGTTAATAGCAACTTAGGTGAAGTTATCGGTAAAGTTTATGTAAGCCGTCACTTTAAACCTGAAGCTAAAACTCGAATGACACAGCTTGTTGAAAATTTACGTGGCGCATATGGCGCAAGTATTGATGAGTTAGAGTGGATGTCTGATTCAACTAAAAAAGCAGCACATATAAAACTGGCGAGCTTTGACCCTAAAATTGGTTACCCAAATGAGTGGAAAGATTACTCTGCTCTTGTGATTAAAGGAGACGATTTAGTTGGCAATACAATGCGTTCTGGTAAGGTTTCTCATCTGAAAAATGTTGCTAAATTAGGCGGACCAATCGACAAGCAAGAATGGTTTATGACACCTCAAACAGTTAATGCTTATTACAACCCGACTAAAAATGAAATTGTATTCCCGGCGGCAATTTTACAACCACCATTTTTCAATTTAGCGGCTGATGACGCCGTTAACTATGGTGGTATTGGCGCTGTTATTGGCCATGAAATGGGACACGGGTTTGACGATCAAGGTAGTAAATACGACGGTGACGGTAACTTACGTAACTGGTGGACTGAAGCCGATTTAGCGGCCTTTAAAGTTCGCACCGACGACTTGGTAACACAATACGACGGCTACTCGGTATTTGAAGACTTAAATGTAAACGGTTCTTTAACACTGGGCGAAAACATTGGTGATTTATCGGGTGTAACTATCGCTTATAAAGCTTATATCGCATCATTAGATGGTAAAAAAGCACCGGTAATTGATGGACTTACTGGCGATCAACGTTTCTTCATGGGTTTTGCTCAAGTATGGCGTGGAAAGAAAGTAGAGAAATCATTGCGTAACCAAGTAGCAACAGACCCTCATTCGCCGGGTGAATTCCGTGCATTAGGCTCTTTATCTAACATGCCTGAATTCTACAAAGCGTTTAACGTAAAAGAAGGTGACGCTATGTATATTGCACCTGAAAAACGTGTAAAAATTTGGTAAGCAATACGCTTAGTTAAATAACGTTAAAATTAATACAGATTATAAAATGCCAACAATTTTTGTTGGCATTTTTTATTAAAAAATGATCAGATATTACTTTAAACTCAAAACTTTACTACCAAAGAATAACGATCAAAGCTTAACGCTACTTTATTGAAAAGTTATTAACGTTAACCAAGTACTTCGCTCTTAGATATATTGTAAATAATCTAAAACCTCGTAAACTATAGCCCTATAGATAAACTACATTCTGGGAACAAGGTGAGAAACCTTGACTGTACCCGCAACTGTGAATTGCTTTCATTAAAAAATATAAGCAAGAAGTCAGCATACCGAATACTTATCTAAAATTTCAGACAAAATCGTGCGGGAATACACGGTAAATTGCTACAAAGTAAGGAGCTCCCTTGCTGATAGCCTTGCCTTTTCTCCTATTAAAAAACTACATTTATCATCAGGAATAATCATGGTTGACGAAACACAGAAAAGTGAAAAACACCAAGCGCGCATGCAAAAAGTTAAAGACAAAGTAGACGCTAGAGTTGATGCAGCTACAGATGAACGCGGAATACTGATCGTTATTACCGGCAATGGTAAAGGTAAATCAACCTCTGGTTTTGGCACATTAACCCGTGCGGTAGGACATGGGTTAAACGCGGCAGCGATTCAATTCATCAAAGGTACTTGGGCTTGTGGTGAGCGTAACGTACTTGAAAAATTGGGTGTTCCCTTCCATGTTATGGCTACAGGTTTCACTTGGAATACTCAAGACAAGACCGCAGATATTACTGCTGCAAAAATTGTATGGGAAGAAGCCAAAAAACTATTAGCTGACGAGACCATTGACGTGGTTCTTCTAGACGAACTTACCTACATGCTTTCATATAAATATCTTGACCTTGATGAAGTACTTGACGCAATAGCTAATAGACCGCCTATGCAGCATGTTATTGCTACAGGCAGAGGAGCTCATCGTTCATTAGTAGAATTAGCCGACACAGTCAGTGAAGTGCAATCAATTAAACATGCTTTTGATAATAAAATAAAGGCACAAAAAGGGATTGATTGGTAGTTTTGCGGACATTACAAAAATGAAAAAGCCCATGCTAGCATGGGCTTTTTTTTGATCTGCTTTCTGTTAAACAGAGTCTGGTTTAATCATAGAGGCACGTTACACGCAGATTCTATTTAATGTTGTAGAAACATCTATTGAAGTATTTTGCTGTTGCTCTGCATGTTGAGCAACAGAACTTAAACCATTAGAGATATCTCGGCTCAAAGAAGCTACTTCGGCCATATTTGTACTTACCGAGGCGGTAGATTGTTGCTGTTGTTCAGTGCCACTCGCAATTTGAGATGTTAATGTATTAACTTCATTAAATATTTGACCTATTTGCTCTAAGGCTTCAACAACTTCCGCAGAATGCGTTAGGCTATCTTGTGTTAATTCTTGTCCACGAGAAATAGCAGTTACCGCATTGGTTGATTTTTCTTGCAAACCTTCAACCATGGATTGTATTTCAACTGTCGCTTCTTGCGTTCTGTGTGCAAGAGCTCTTACTTCATCTGCAACAACAGCAAAACCTCGACCCTGCTCTCCAGCACGTGCGGCTTCAATCGCTGCATTTAACGCTAATAGGTTTGTTTGATCTGCAATACCACGAATAACATCAAGCACAGAGCCGATATTAGAACACTCTGTTTGAAGTAAAGCTAAATCAGTCGCCATTTCGGTTACTTCTTCAGAAAAAGCTTCGATAGTTTGCTGACTCGTATTCGAAGAAGTTCGACCTTGCGACAAAATAGCAATAACTTGATCCGTTGTATCACTAACTTGTGAAGCGCTTTCTGAAAGAATACTAGACGTTGAAGCGACTTCATCAATAGAATTCGCCATTAATTCTATTTGACGGGATGAATCATCAACCGCTTGAACAGAGTCGACCATTTGTGATGAAAGCGAAGATGAACCATCTTTTAATGATTCAGATTCATTTCGCAATTCTGCAAGTACATCTGACAAGTCGCTAATAAATGAACTAAGTTCATTAGTTGTAAGAGCAAGCTCGTCATCTCCAGGATCAATCAATGGGCCAGAAGGCGCTTTTGTAGGATTTACAACAAGTTTGAGGTAGTCTTGTAATTTCGTTAAACGAGATGATAGCTGCTGCTCATTAAATATAAACCCTGCAATCAATTGAACAACGATTAACGCTAACAATATGCCAATAACAGTTGATTTACCTAACTCGTCAGCTAGTAGCATAATAAGTAGAGTTGCTAATAATCCAACAACCGCTGTTGGTATAAGTAATTTCACGCTTAAGCGAGTAAACATAGAGTATCCATCATGTTAGTTTGTAAAGGTTAGTTGTATATAAATAGCTTTAATATAATCTATTTGTGTTTGTCTTATTATAAATTACCTATTATTTTACGATTTGGCTAACAATATTTACTAATTTTGGTAATTGGACAAAACACTGATATTAGGGGCTGTTGATCTTTCGAGATTATTTTTGCAGCTTTTTGTTGGCTATTTATACAAGGCAGAGCATTTGTCATGTGGTTATCCCACATAAAAACGCGATAACGCCGTAAAAATGTCCAACAAATGCTGTCCGAAGGATTCGGCTAAAAGCGTTTTATTCTTTGTTGAGTAGTATTTGCTTAGAATGACTAGGCTACACACTACTCGCCGCGATTAAAACGCTTTTATCTCGAACAAAACTTAACCACGAAAGATCAACAGACCCTAATTTAGGTATAATTAAATCTATTAATTGTTAATCGCTCATAAAAGAGCAAAGAGGAAATCGATAAATGTCTATTTTTATTATCATTATTTCGTTAGGTATTATTGTTGGAGGGATAACTATGCTAAAAAAATCTGCTCGAAAATTTAATCTGAATCAAGAACAACTTGAACGTATTAAAAAACGATCAAAAGAACAAGAAGATAAAGACCTAAAAGACAAATAATGACGATAAGTTCTGAGGTTCAAGTATGAATAAAATTGGTATTGTTGAACAATCAATCTCAATAATTTTACTTTTAAAAAAATACGATATAAAAATTCACGTTATTAATACGGGTAATTATTACTAAATAGATATACATCATAAACAATTGATCTTACATTTATCTTTCACTTCATACGGTATTCTCATAAAATCAATTCATAGATCATTTATCAAGGCATTCCGTGAAATCTATTCAACATTTATTCGACAATAATCAGCAATGGGCTGACAAAATAAAAGAAGAAGACCCTGACTTCTTTAAACGCTTGTCCGAACAACAAAAACCAGAATACCTATGGATAGGGTGTTCCGATTCAAGAGTTCCTGCCAATGAATTATTAGGCATGTCTCCTGGTGAAGTTTTTGTACATCGTAATATTGCTAATCAAGTTATCCACACTGATTTGAACTGCCTTTCTGTCATTCAGTTTGCTGTAGAGATACTTAAAGTTAAACACATAATAGTGTGCGGTCACTACGGCTGTGGTGGAATAATAGCGTCAATTGATAATAAACGTCATGGACTAATTGATAATTGGCTGGGACATATTAAAGATGTGTACCGCTTTCATAAAGACAAACTTGATGCTGTTGAAGATCACAAAACTAAGGTCAACTTGCTTTGTGACCTTAATGTCGTAGAGCAAGTAGCAAACGTTTGCCATACCACAACATTAGTGAATGCTTGGAAAGAAAAACAAGACGTTACAGTTCATGGGTTTGTTTATAATTTGCATGATGGTATTTTAAAGAATTTAAACGTTTCATTCAGCGGAAATTGATTCATGACAATAGCAATACCTGAATCCCCTTTAACGAAAAAACCATTTTCATCAGGGGAAGTAGCTTTAGTTGGCGCTGGTCCTGGTGATCCTGAACTACTTACCTTACAAGCTTTTCGTTTTATCAAACAAGCTGAAGTTGTAATATACGACCGATTAGTCAGTGCAGAAATCTTAGCTTTGTTACCCGATAATTGTGAACGAATATACGTAGGGAAAAAACAAGCAGTACACCGTGTACCACAAGATGAAATTAATCAGTTATTAGTCGAACACGCTAAGCAAAACAAAAAAGTTCTACGTTTAAAAGGCGGCGACCCATTTGTTTTCGGTCGTGGTGGCGAAGAAGCGCAATTTATCCTAAAACACGAAATTTCTTGCCATATTGTTCCAGGAATGACGGCAGCTTCGGCGTGTACAAGTTATGTAGGTATTCCATTAACTCATCGACAAGTTGCACAAAGCTGTACATTTATCACTGGCAATGTGCAAAACAATGGGGAATTAGACTTACCTTGGCAAACGCTTAACGATAATAAACAAACTGTTGTTTTTTATATGGGGATTAAAAGCTTGCCGATAATTAGTGAGCAGCTCATCAAAGCTGGTCGAAAGGCTTCAACCCCGGCAGCATTAATTTTTAAAGGAACAAATCCTGAACAACAAGTTTATCGAGGAACTTTAGAAGGATTAAATCATTTGGTTGAATTACATAATATCAAACCTCCAACGCTAGTCGTTATCGGCGATGTTATTAATACCTTTGATGAAAAACACTTAACAAATCTAGGTTACTTATCTCACAAATAAGAATTAACGAACAACAATCAGAATCTAAACAAAGTATCGAAACAGAGAGTGTAAAGCTAGCATAAACCTACTTAGATATTTATTATATATTTGGTAGGTTTTGATTAAGAACTTCAATAAAATAATTAATCATTCGATAAAAATAATAATAACTGGAGTACACACTATGGACGGAATCGCTAACTTCTCAAATACGGCTCTGCCAAGTCAACATTTACCTCAATTACAACAACTTAATTTTGAACAGCTGTCACCTCATTACACTCAAAGTAATCGTTACATCAACTTATTTACAACAGCAATAATAATGTCAATATTATACATTGTTCAACTACAAACCTTTATCCCTCTACCTCATGAGGCAAACGATGTACTCATGTTTATTATTTGGCTTGTAGCTTTGGTTGGCTTCATTAGCACCATTTATAATGCTATTGCTGACAAAAGAAAATTTTACGCTCTTCGAAAGCAAGACCTTAATTATAAAAGCGGTGTTATTTTTTGTAAGACTGTTAGCCAGCCAATGTTACGTATTCAACATGTTGAGTTAAAACGTGGACCTGTTGACCGTAAAATAGGCCTAGCTAAACTGCAAGTTTTCAGTGCTGGTGGTGCAATGCATACCTTTGAAATACCAGGTTTACCGCTAGCAACAGCCGAGAGTATTCGCCAATTTATCCTTGATCATAAAGACGTTAATCATCATGGATAATTCACCAGACGCTTTGAGCCATGATTTAGCAGATACGCCTCAAACGGATGAAAAATTACAAAGTACCCAAGATTGGCAGCGAATTTCGCCAATAGCTATTATTTATTTTTTAGCAAAATTTCTCGTGGCTTTTTTAAGTAATATCGTTGTGTTTTTACCTGCTTTATATTTAAGTTACGACAATATCATTGCACACCCCCATTTATGGCTACCCATAGGTTTAAGTATAATAGCCCTTATTGGACTCTCGACATTCTTGAGTTTCTATTTTTTCCAATATCGATTGTATCAAGATCATATTGAGATACGTTCAGGCGTAATTTCTAAAACATACGTCAACCTACCCTTTGCCAAAATTCAAAACGTGAAACTTGAACAGCCAATATATTATCGCCCTTTTGGCTTTACTTGCTTACAACTTGACACTGCAGGCTCCGCTAAACAAGAAGCCAAAGTCGTTGCGTTAAAAGTTCAATTTGCAGAGCAACTCAAAAAAGAAATATTAGCTCAGCACAAAATTGCAAGTTCCGCTGCACTTGATGAAACAAGCGATACTACAAGTGTTTCAACTAAAGATGATCAAAACAGTGAAGTTATTTTAAACACTCGTAGTATTTCTGATCTTATTATTCACGGAATAACCAATAATAGAATTTGGATTTTTCTCGGGGGGCTAGCGCCTTTTTTTGACGATTTTGGACGATATATTGTAGAATTTTTTGATGGTTTAGGTATAGACCTTGAAAAAATCCTTACTTTTGCTGATAAACCCATGTGGCAAATAGGCTTATATGCCGTTACGTTAACTTTTATTATTTTATTGCCTTTTACGCTTTTCTCTATCGCTGGTTCTATTATTACCTTTTACAACTACACATTAAGTAAAGTAGGCGACCGTTATATACGTCGCAGTGGTTTATTAACTAAGTATGAAGTGATCATGCGGTTGTCACGCCTACAAATGGTCGTCCGCCAACAAGATTGGCTAGACGTATTACTTAAGCGAATTAACCTTAAATTTGAACAAAGCAATAGTGCTTTAAACCAATATCAAGCGAGTGCACAAAACAGTCGTATTATTGTTCCGTCAATTAATCCTAGCGAATGTTTAACACTAATTGACGACGTGTATCCCGAAAATAAAATGATGAAGGTTATTTACCAGAGTATCAGCAAGCGCTTTTTACTGCGTAATTTAGGCTACATTGTTACGCCAATATTTCTATTACTTACGACCTTTTTCATCATTGATGATAAAGCAAACTTATTAATGGCAATAATCCCTGCTTACATTTTTATTAGCTTATTAATTTACATGCGTTGGTTACGGTGGGGGTATGCTAAAGATGACAATTTCATTTATATACGTAAAGGCTATTTTGGCGTTGATTATTATTGTTTCCCCATATTTAAAGCCCAACAAGTTCAATTTAAGCAAAGTTGGTTTCAAAAGCGCCATTACCTGAGTACAGTTAGAATTGTACTCGCTGCTGGTGCTCAAGACATTCCTTTTATAAAGCAAGCGTTGGCTTATAGATTACTCGATACTGTTATTTATCAAGTAGAAAGTAGTCGCAAGTCTTGGATGTAATTGATAAATGAGTCGTGAAAAAATATTTATAATCGGTTTGCCTCGTACTGGTACTACGAGCATTTGTGCAGCAATGCTTGAACTTGGCTATAAAGTAGCGCATACCGGTTATACACAGAAAACGTTCGATAATGCACAAGTGATTGCTGACACGCCAATTTTCGCGGATTATAAACAGTTAGACAGATTTTACCCAAACAGTAAGTTTATTTATTTAGCACGGGAACCAGATAAGTGGATACCTTCAATTAAACAGCTGTTACAACGCATGTATGTCAACGTTACCCGTGATGACGGGGGTTTCAATACCATTATTAAGCGGTGTTACCAAAAAACATTTTCGCCCTTTACGTCAAAAAACATTGAAGATGATAAATTTTTAGCAGAGTGTTATTTACAACATCGCCACGAGATTAACCAACATTTTGCTGAAAGATCACAAGACTTACTTACCATCGATATTAGTGCCACTGATAGTTACCAAAAATTAATGAGTTTTTTATCATTGCAAAGCATAAATAAACAAAATAATTTTGAACTGATGAATTGTGGCGGCAAAGTTACTGCGTGGAAAGATTTAAAACATAATAATAAAATAGAGTCGACAAAAAATGGTCGAATGAGTTTGTTAGATTATTCGGTGTTATTAGAAAAATAATAAAAATATGCTGAACTTTATGAATAGCAACTCAACATATTTTTATAAATGACACTTACAGCGCTTCAATCTCAGCAAGTGATTGACTAAATTCAGCTAAATCTAACTCTAAATATTCATTCTCTTCACCCTGACTTGATTCTTCTTGCCAGTTTATACCAACCATTACACCATCTTCACTTAAGTCTTCAAGCCAAAACTCTAACCAATCACTTAATGTGATTTTAACAGGCACATACTGCTCCCATTCGTCAGTACAATGCTTTTGGGCAAGTTCTTGACTAGACCACAATGGCATTACCTCACTATTCTCAAAATTAATGGAATCAAGTACAACCCAGTCTTCACCTGATTTTTCTTGAAGTGCCCAAAATGATTGTGTGTTTTTTACGTCGACTAAAAAAGTGCTTAATATTGTTGAATTCATGTTTATCTTTTATCAATTAGGTATGGGCAATAATGAATTATGTCATATTCAATCTGTATCTAAAATAACAATTCATTGTAAGTTCACAAAAAATAAGCAAGTATAAAACATAATTATAATAATAAAATTAAACGCAATGACTGAACCTGCAATATTTAAGACATTAACTATTGATGAATTAGAAACAGGGATGTTTGTAACAACGCTCATTATTAAAAATAGTAATAGCAGAGTTAAAAATCAAGGAAGAGTAAATTCTCAACGTACGATTGATTCACTTAAAAAACAAGGCGTAACTGAAGTCGTTATTAAGTGCGAAATTGTTGAGAATGATGAAGCAAATAATTCAATAAAAAACGCCAACGGCGATCAAAAAGTTTCTCAAATAAAATCTACTGATGACAAAACTACAAATACGAAAAAGAACACTTCAAATGAAGCGTGTTCCGTAAGTGAAGAATTTGCACGTTCATGTGAAATTTATGACAATGCGACCAAGGATATTCAAGATTTACTTAAAAGGGCACAAACTCAGCAACAGTTGTCGCCTGAGGCTGTTAGTGAACTCGCAGGTGAAATCACCAACTCTGTAATTCGTAATGAATACGCGATTACCATTCTAACGCGTATTCGCCATCACTCGACTTATCAATGGGAACACGCGACTAATTGTGCAATATTGGTTTGTGGCTTTGCTCTATTTTTAGGTTTTAACAAAGAAACCGCCGAAAAAATGACACTAGGCGCATTGTTACATGATATTGGTGTAGCAAAGGTCTCAAAAGCGATTTTAGATAAACCAAGCAAGTTAACTAATAATGAAATGAGTGTGGTACAAAAACACCTCGCTTGGGGCCATCAAATTTGTAAACGTGACGGCTTCAACGATCCAATTATTTTAGAAATGCTGGTTAACCATCATGAACGTCTAGATGGTTCCGGTTATCCAAGAGGCCTTGCAAAAGAAAAAATTTCTAAGCTTTCTCGTATTACCGCAATTATAGATGTTTATGACGCAATGACCGGCGATAAAATGCATAAGAAAGGTGTTCAACCTATTATTGCACTAAGACACTTATTAGCGAAAAGTGAACAATTTGATCAAGAACTCGTACAAAAATTTATTAAATATGTAGGAGTTCACCCAGTAGGTTCACTCATTGAGTTATCCAATGAAAAATTAGCGGTAGTTGTTGAAGGTAACCGCGCAGAACCACTAAAACCTAAAGTAAAAATATTTTATAGTCTTAAACTACAACAATATATAAACCCTAAATCTTGCGACTTAGTAAGCGAGCCTGCCAGTATTGTTTCATCCATTAGAGCCGATGATCATAATATTAATAGTAGCAAGGTAATAAGAGACATAATTTCTTAATTAGCTAAGACATTGCTTGATAATTAGATACGGTTTTTCGGGCAAAAAAAAGCCGCGTTAAATAACGCGGCAAAAAACATTTGCAAGGGAATGACAAAAGTTGGGATTTAAGAGCAACGCCCTTAAGAACTAGAGTAATTATACTATTTATTTTCAGCTTGTAAAGACGCTATGTAATATAATTACATGTTACCCGTTAATTCATGTCAAAACTTTAAAAAAACAAGAAAAAACCACGCAAAATCGTTATTAAATTTCAATTCTGTAATAAATAGCAATAACAAATATAAAAAATCATCTGGGAAAGCTTTTCATTGAACAATAAAAAACCGAGCATACAATGCTCGGTTTTTAGATAAAACACAAATTTCTATCTCAAAATTTATGGCATCATTTCTTCTTGATCTGAACCTTCTTTTTCTATTACTTCTGGTATCAAGTCTTCTTTAGAAATACCGAAAGCTAAGGCTACAGAACTTGCAACATAGATAGATGAATAAGTACCGACAAACACACCAAACAATAACGCTGTTGCGAAACCATGAATAAGCTCACCGCCTCTAAAAAATAGCGCTGCTAAAACTAATAGCGTTGTTATTGAGGTAATAAAAGTACGACTTAAGGTTTGCGTTAATGAAATATTGATAATTTCTGCAGGGCCGCCTTCTCGTATTTTTCGAAAGTTTTCTCGAATACGATCCGAAACAACAATGGTATCATTCAATGAATAACCTATTACCGCGAGTATTGCTGCGAGCACCGTAAGATCAAATTCCAGTTTTAGCGCTGAGAATAAACCAAGCGTTAACAATACATCATGAAATAATGCAAAGACCGAACCTAAAGCAAAACGCCATTCAAAACGGAATGCAACGTAGACTAAGATACAAATCAAGGCAGTTAACATCGCTAGGCCGCCCTGCTCTGCTAAATCGTCACCAACACTGCCGCCAACAAATTCTATACGACGCATTTGCATTGCTTGACCCGTGCCTTCTTGTAAAGCACTCATTACTTCGTTGCCCAGCATTTCAACTTTAACGCCTTGGCGTTCAGCTAAACGGATAACCACATCACGGCTACTTCCGTATAACTGTACAACTGCGTCATCATAGCCATTACTGTCTAGAACCTGACGGATTTTAGTTAAATCAGCTGCTTCTTCAAAGCCAACTTCAATTAAGGTACCGCCAGTGAAGTCTAAACCTAAACTCAACTTATTTGTCGATAATGAATAGATTGAAGCAAGCATTAATATAATACTGAATATCATTGCCCCCTTCCTATAACTCATAAAAGCGACAGTTTCTTTTAATTTTAAAATTTGCATAATTTACTACGCCCTATATTGGAAGTTTATCGAGACGTTTTCCGCCCCAAACAGCATTTACGACCGTACGTGTACCAACAACCGCTGTAAACATTGAGGTAATAATACCAATTGATAATGTTATAGCGAATCCCTTAATAGGGCCGGTGCCGATAGCATACAAAATAAGCGCTGCAATTAGCGTGGTAATGTTTGCATCAATAATGGTTGAGAATGCCGCATCATAACCTTGATGAATTGCTTGTTGAACAGACTTCCCTTCGCGAATTTCCTCACGAATACGTTCAAATATCAATACATTAGCATCAACAGCCATACCAACAGTTAATACAATACCCGCCATACCAGGCAAGGATAACGCTACACCAGGAATTAAAGACATTACACCAATAATTAGAATTAAGTTAGCACCAAGCGCCAAGTTGGCTACCACGCCAAAAGCTCGATAGTAAATCATCATGAAGATGAAAACCAAACCAAAACCCATCATAATTGCTTCGAAGCCCAATCTAACGTTTTCAGCACCAAGTGTTGGGCCTACAGTTCGCTCTTCAACAATTTGGATAGGAGCAACTAATGCACCAGCACGAAGTAATAACGCTAAGTTATGCGCTTCACTTTGACTGCCTGCACCGGTAATACGGAAAGATTTACCTAAGCGGGCTTGAATAGTTGCCACTGAAATAACTTCTTCAATTTTTTCAAAAATGGTATCGCCTTCAGCATTTTTACGTTCTGTCGGTTTATATTCAATGAATACGGTTGCCATTGGCTTACCAATATTACTTTTGGTACCGTTTGACATTTTTCCGCCGCCAGCAGAATCTAAAGAAATATTAACTTGTGGACGGCTGTATTCGTCAAAGCTAGAACCGGCATCAACGATGTGATCACCTGTTAGCATCACACGTTTTTTCAACAATACGGGTTTACCGTCACGTTCATAGAGTAATTTTGAACTTGCCGGTACTCTTCCATTAAGTGCAGCACTTAAGTCGCCTTCGGTATCAACCAGTCTAAATTCAATGGTTGCAGTAGCGTTTAGAATTTCTTTTGCTTTGGCTGTATCTTGAACACCTGGTAATTCGATGATTATATGCTTTTTACCTTGGCGTTGAACAAGCGGTTCAGCAACGCCTAATTCGTTAACGCGATTACGAATAATGGTGATGTTTTGCTGTAAAGCATATTCACGAATTTCTTTAAGCTTTTGATCTGTCATTTTTGCTGATAACGTTAAGTTACTCGAATTATCTGTCATCAAAAAGTCACGATAACGCTTCTTTAAAAAATCATGTGCGGCGGTCATATCTTCAGCGTTACGGAATTGAACATTAATTGAATCGCCCGATTTTTTCACACTACGATAGCGAATTTTTTCACCACGTAAATCTGTTCGAAAGTCTCCAACCAAGCCATCTTGTGCTTTCACAATGGCTTCGTTCATATTAACTTCCATTAAGAAGCTAACGCCACCACTTAAATCTAAACCTAACTTCATTGGTGTGCCACCAATACTTGCTAGCCATGCAGGCGTTGCAGGCGTTAAGTTCAAAGCAACAGAGTACTTGTCACCTAAGTTATCATCAAGTAAGTCACGGGCTCTAAGCTGCTGCTCTGTATCAGTAAATCGTACGAGTAACTGATCATTATCAAGCACGATACTTAAAAATGAAATATTCCCATCAGACAATTGACTTTTTACGTTATCAAGTGATGCAAGGTTAACTTCCACCCCACGAAGACCTGAAATTTGTACCGCTGGATCTTTACCATATATATTAGGCAAAGCAGACAAAGCACCAAAGGCTACTATAAATAGCACCATCAGTGTTTTCCATAAGGGGTATTTGTTTAACACAAGTTCATCCTTTTTATTAACTTTATTTTAAGAAACTGCAGGCCAGCAATGGTGCTGTATATTCAGGCCAAAACCAGCCCAGCAGTACTTACAATTACAATGACTTCATTGTGCCTTTAGGCAATACGGCATTGATTGCAGCTTTTTGAAGTACCACTTCAGTACCTTCAGATACACTCACTACGATGAAATCTTTCTCATCTGAAACCTTCACGATTTTACCAACAATACCGCCTTGCGTTAATACTTCATCGCCTTTTGATAATTCTGACATTAATCCTTTATGTTCTTTTACACGCTTAGCTTGCGGGCGGTAGATCATAAAGTAAAAAACTAAGCCGAAAACCGCTAACATAATCAACATTGATGTGCCATCAGCACCTGCTGGTGCGCCTGCTGCTGCGTGTGCTTCATTGATAAATAAACTCATAATTTCCTCTGATTTTTATTGTTAATAAATGGATGATTTTTTTAAATTCTATAATAGCTATTTTAATTCTGGAACGGGTAAATCACGTAGCGCATAAAATTCGCTAACAAAGTCATCTAACTTACCTTGCTCTATCGCTGTACGCAATCCTTTCATAACTCGCTGATAAAAATGTAAGTTATGCAATGTATTTAATTGTGAACCGAGTATTTCATTACACTTATCTAAATGATGCAAATAAGCACGTGAATAGTTTTTACACGTATAACAATCACATTCACTGTCTAATGGGTTGGTATCTGTCTTATGGCTAGCATTACGTATTTTAATAACGCCATTGGTAACAAATAAGTGTCCATTTCGAGCATTACGCGTTGGCATCACACAATCAAACATGTCAATACCACGGCGAACACCTTCTACGAGATCTTCTGGCTTCCCAACACCCATAAGATATCGGGGCTTATTTTCTGGGATCAAGGGGGCTGTGTGATCAAGAATGCGGATCATATCTTCTTTAGGTTCACCTACCGATAAACCACCAATCGCATAACCGTCAAACTCAATAGCTTTTAAGCCATTAACTGAAACTTCACGCAAATCTTCATACATGCCACCTTGCACAATACCAAATAAAGCAGAAGTATTGGCGCCATGGGCATCTTTAGAGCGCTGTGCCCAACGAAGTGATAATTCCATGGAGCTTTTTGATTCTTCATGTGAAGCAGGATAAGGCGTACATTCATCAAATATCATTACAACGTCGGAATCTAAACTACGTTGCACTTCCATTGAGCGCTCAGGTGTAAGCATGATTTTGTCACCGTTGATAGGCGAGTTAAATCTAACACCTTCTTCAGTGATCTTGCGCATTTTACCTAAACTAAAAACCTGAAACCCACCTGAATCGGTAAGAATCGGTTTATTCCAGTTAATGAAGTTATGCAAACCACCAAACTGTTCAATAATTTCAGTACCTGGGCGAAGCATTAGATGAAAAGTATTACCGAGAATAATTTCAGCACCCGTTGCTTCAACTTCTCCCATTTTCATGCCTTTAACTGTGCCGTAAGTTCCAACAGGCATAAAGGCAGGTGTTTCAACTGTTCCACGATCAAACGTTAAACGTCCGCGACGTGCCTTGCCGTCAGTATTGAATAATTCATACTTCATCTTACTTTTTGCTGGTTTAGCCACTTGTTCTGTTGTTTTATCTGTCATTTCAGACTTTCTCCAAACCCTCTAGCGAAACAGGCTAGCGGTTGTTTATTGTAAATAAATGTTGGTCTTGTTAACGCTAATTACTGATCTATATCTTAATTTCTATTTTGCTTTCTAATCTTTTTTTATTTATCTTTCTTGGTTAATAGCATTGCATCGCCATAACTGAAAAAACGATATTTTTCTTTTACCGCATGTTCATAAGCTTTCATCATATGATCGTAACCTGAAAATGCACTGACTAGCATCAGCAGTGTTGATTCTGATAAGTGAAAGTTTGTTATTAATGCATCTATTACTTGAAACTCGTAACCTGGAGTAATAAAAATATCTGTATCACTGTAAAATGCAGCTAGCGGTGAACTTTGCTCTTTAGCAACTTTAGCCGCACTTTCAATTGAGCGAACAGATGTAGTGCCAACAGCAATCACACGTCCGCCATTCGCTTTAGTATTTGCTATTTGTTGAACAACCTCTTCTGAAACTTCAACATATTCAGAGTGCATAATGTGGTCAGCTATTTCATCCACTTTTACCGGTTGAAAAGTGCCTGCTCCAACATGCAAAGTAATAAAAGCAAGTTCAATACCTTTAGCTTTTATTTGTTCTAATAAGTTTTCATCAAAATGTAAACCTGCAGTAGGAGCAGCAACGGCCCCAGGTTTTTCATTATAAACTGTTTGATACCTTTCTCGATCGCTGTCTTCATCAGGGCGGTCAATATAAGGCGGTAAAGGCATATGCCCGATTTCTTCAAGCATTGAAAGTACAGATTGTTCGCCCTGTATTTCAATTTCAAATAAGGCACCATGGCGGCCTAACATTGTCGCGGAAACTTTGTTTTCTAGTGTTATTTGATTTCCCAACTTGAGTGCTTTACTCGCACGCACATGAGCAAGGAATCGCTTATCATCAAGAATTCTCTCAACTAGCACTTCAATTTTCCCGCCACTTTCTTTTTGCCCAAACATACGCGCAGGTATAACACGGGTATTATTAAAAATGAGCAAATCGCCAGTATTAAGTTGTTCAACAATATCAGTAAATCCGAGATCTAAGATTTCACCACTGTTACCTTCAACAGACATTAAACGACTTGAAGAACGATCCGGTTTCGGATATCGGGCAATAAGTTCTTCGGGTAAATCAAAAGAAAAGTCAGCTACGCGCATGTGGATACCAATTAAAACAACTATTTTAAGGAATAAAAAACGCGTAATTTTAGTGTTCAGCGCCAACAATAGCAAGTAATAACGCCCATACAGCACTAATAAAGGATGAATGGAGGTTAAATAAAAAATGGTTATGTATTTACCTTGTTTATAATCATCATTTTGGAAACTTTATCTACCCTTATTGATAATTTATCGTATGCTGAAATCATCAATAAATTTTTAGTTGAAATATCATGAACAATATTGCTTTTGCCATTGCTAAAACTATCCTTAATGGTTTTGAACGCCACATTTATCTTTTCAGCGAAATAACCCAGTCAGCTAAACAACGCTTCGAGCTTTGCAAATGGCAATCGGTGCAAGATGCAGCAAAAGCAAGAACCGATTTTTATGATAAACGTGTAGAAGAAACACTTAAAACCATTCAAAAAGACTTTTTTGTATCCGAGCTCGATGAACTTTTATGGCAAAACGTAAAGGTAAGTTATATGGAGCTACTAAAAGTACACAACCAACCAGAACTTGCTGAAAGTTTTTATAATTCTATTTTTTGCCATTTATTCGAACGTAAGTATTATCACAATGCTTTTATTTTTGTTGAAAGTAACGTTGAACAAATAGAGAATATTTCGAGTCATGTCATCTATACACGTTATTCTCCAAGCGAATTAGGACTTGAGCAAACCATTGCGACGATCATGAATAAAGCGAAGTTCAACTTACCCTTCGTTGATTTAGATAGGGATATTAAAAGCCTCATTAAATCTTTTCGTAAACACGCGCATAAAACCCGTTATGAACTGAGTGAATTGAAATTCGATATTCTAGACTTTGTCTTTTTTCGTAACAAAGGTGCCTATATTATTGGCCGAGTCATATCTCCAGGAGGAGAAACTCCCTTTATTGTTCCTGTTCTTAACAATGAAAAAACAGGGGATAACGCTGGGATATATATTGATGCGCTATTGACCGAAGGAGCCAAGATGGCAGTAGTATTTGGTTTTGCCCGTGCCTACTTTTTTGTTGACTGTCAGCACCCTTTTGCCTTAGTTCAATTTTTAAAACGTTTAATTCCTCATAAGACCTTAGCCGATCTATATTCTGCGATTGGCTTTCATAAACAAGGTAAAACGCAATTTTATCGTGATTTTCTTAACCATCTAGACGCTAGTGACGATAAATTTGAATTAGCAGCCGGTATTAAAGGCATGGTAATGTCAGTATTTACCTTACCTTCATATCCTTATGTATTCAAAATTATAAAAGACAAATTTGCCCCTAGTAAAAACATGACTAAGAAAGATGTTAAAGGTAAATATCGTTTAGTAAAGCTTCACGACAGAGTTGGTCGCATGGCTGACACCATGGAATATTCCGAAGTTGCCTTTCCAAAAGACCGCTTTAGTGAAGAACTTTTAAATGAACTCCTCAATGTTGCTGAATCTATTATTCGTTTTGAAGGCGAATTAATCATTATTAAACATTTGTATATTGAACGTCGAATGACCCCACTTAATATATATTTAGCAACAGCCAGCGACAGTGAAATTGAAGAAGCCATGTACGGATATGGTAGAGCGATAAAACAACTTATTGCTGCCGATATATTCCCCGGTGACATGTTACTGAAAAACTTTGGTGTTACACGCCACGGACGCGTTATTTTTTATGATTACGATGAAATCACGTACATGGATGAAGTTAATTTTAGAGTAAAGCCTGAAGCAATTACTGAGGAACAAATTTATGCTGCCGAACCTTGGTACTCAGTTGCACCTGGAGATATGTTTCCAGAAGAGATTGCAACATTCGCTCTAGCTAATAATAAGTATAGAAATGCATTTCTACTTCATCATGCTGACTTATTAGAAGCCAGTTTTTGGCAACAATGTCAGAAAAATGTAGCAGCAGGTAAGTTTGAAGACGTATTTCCTTATCCTATTGCATTAAGGTTTTGTAATAATTAAATCTAGTAATAATTTTTTGGGATGTTAGTAAAAATTCGGATAAGTGGCATTAAAACCAGCGCAATGTTGATATTTTGAGCGATGAAATATTTATTTTGCTTTATTTCACTTTAGCGCTTTACCTTTGCAATTGCTTGGGTATAATTCGAATCCGTTGCAGGGGTGTAGTTCCAATGGTAGAACAGCGGTCTCCAAAACCGATGGTTGGGAGTTCGAATCTCTCCACCCCTGCCAACTTTTTTAGCTAGTTCTAGCAAATTTTAATAAAATCAAATCCAATATTAAAATCCACACAATATAATAATTAATTATTTTGTACATTAGTACACGATTTTTCTTCCTGTTAGGTGAAGTAATGAAAATATAAACTATAATATATTCATTCTATTAAATAATACCGAACTGGAAAAATTTGACTTTAATTAAAGCTTTAACCCTATTCAAATATCCATTGTTATTATTGTTTATATTATCTTTTATAATATCTTCGGCATTTGGCTCAGAAGTAAAAACTGAACAAGAAATATATAAACGCTACCAAGCTATTCGCAGTGATGATTCAATACCCCGCAAAGAAAAAGACAAATTTTTTAATCAATTACTTAATCACGCGATATCAATAGAAAATCCTTTATACAATGCTTTAATCATTGAACGCCTTCTCTACAGCGCAAAATCAAAAAAAGATAAAGATAAAACACTTGAGTGGCAAGTCAAATATAATGAAACGATTAGCCTAATAAACACTGAGAAGTCATTACACGTTCTTAAAATTTTAGCGAGTAAAGGTAAAATACATGCTTTGCAAAATGAACAAAAACATATTGCCGCACTGCAAGTTGTCTCAGAAACACTCCAAGAAATTAAAAACCTACAAATCGAAAAAAAAGATGCGGTTATTAATGGTGAAGCTTATATCACTCATTTAGACGTTGCTGAATTCAATAACTTAGCAGGAATATCTTACTTTTCCATCGGTGACTATGAGCATGCACAGCAATATTTTTTAACGAGTGTACATTTATATGAGGAGTTAAAAGCGTTAAAAGGTGTAGCTGCCACGTTAAATAATTTATCACTGATCAGCTGGGCGCAAAAAGACTTTAATACCGCATTAAAATATCTTGAGAGACCTTTAAAAATATCGCTGCAGTTTAGCGACAGTGCATATTACATCATGTACATTTCAAACACGGGTATTTATTATACTGAACTAAAACAATTTGATAACGCTATTTTGTCATACAAAAAAGCGATTAATCATCCTGAGAGTGAATCATTTCCTAAAGAAACGTTAGGTGCAATTATTGGCCTTGCTGAAACTTACATTATGATTAATGAGCTTACTTTAGCAGAGGAATGGCTAAAAAAAGCTTTGCAATTAAGCGTCACAACAGAGAATAAAAGATCAGAAGTCAGTGCGAATGGTTTTATAGGAGATATTTATTTATTACAAGGCAAACACGCCGAAGCGTTAGCTATTTTTGAACAATCATTACTCTATTACCAGAATAAAAAACTGCAAAGGTTTGAAGCAGAAACCTATAAACGCATCAGTAATACATACAAAGCAAAGGAAGAATGGGAATTAGCCTTAAAATTTTATAATCAATATACATTATTAATTAACAAACTTAATAGCGATGCCCAGAAAAATTCAGTCAATGTATTACAAGCCCAATATAAAGCTGAAGTAAAACAAAAACAGATCACATTATTACAAGCTGAAAACCAATTAAAAACGCTAGAATTTGAATCGGCAAAAATACAAGGTATCGTTATATTGATCGCGAGCACCTCGGCTTTAATCATTATATTACTCGCCGTTAGTCGATATTACAGTCGAAAAGAACAAATAAAGTTAAGAGTTCATAATAAAGAAATTAGAGCGAGTGAAAAGCAACTAATGTTGTTATCAATTGCTTTTAAGAATACTTCTGACGCCGTATGGATAGCCAATAAAAACTTTGAAATCGAGGCTGTAAATAATGCTTATGTAACTCATACCCACAAGCATAAATCAGCGGTTATAGGTCAAAAAGTAACCTTCGCGCAAATCAATGGTCAACCTGCCGATTTCTCAGAAAAATTACGAAATAAAGCCATGACGAATGATACTTGGCTAGGTGAGCTTTATGATCAAAAATCTACGGGGGAAATTTATTGTCTAGAGCTAGAGATTGAAGCAATAAAGAATGAAGATAATGAAATCATTCATTATCTTGGTGTTTTTAGAGATATTACTGAAAGAATAAAAGTACAAGAGCAATTGAGTAAGCTTGCGACTCATGATGATTTAACAGAATTACCTAATAGAACGTTATTACATGAATTGATTGCACAATCATCTTTAAACTCACACCGTTCTCAAAAGTCACCCACAGTTTTATTACTTGATGTGAATAATTTTAAAAAGATTAATGATACCCATGGTCATAGTGCTGGCGATAAAGTCATTTGTGAAATAGCCCAGCGCTTAAATAACGCATTGTATCCCAAAGATGTTATTGCGCGAATTAATGGCGCTGAATTTTGCATTTTGGTTGAGCTATCGGATCCTAAATATGGAGCGACAGCTGTTGCCCGTAAAATGCTGTCTTGCTTTGATGATGTATACCAATTTGATCAACAACAAATTACTGTTACCGCCAGTATTGGCATAACACGCTTTCCTGAAGATGCTGAGAAACCGCAAGAGCTATTAAGAAAAGCAGGGTTAGCAATGTTCGATATAAAAGCTCAACGTATTAATAATTATAAATTTTTTGAGCAGCAAATGAATAATGTGGCGGCAGAGCAATTAGCTCAAGAACAAAAGTTATTAACCGCTATTAAGAGTGACTCTTTCGACTTTTATTATCAACCTTTTGTGGATACTAAATCAGGGATAATTTCGGGTGCTGAAGCGTTAATTCGCTGGATTGAACCTGATGGAAATATTATTTATCCTGACAGCTTCATTCCATTGTCTGAAAAGCTTGGATTAATTGATCAGATTGATAAAATTGCCATTAACAAAGTGTTCATGCAAGTTGCTCAATGGCAAAATCAGTCAATAGACTTTGGGCCTATATCCATTAATGTTTCAGCAAAAATGTTCACTGATTCAGAAAAACTTATCGCACTTTTAAAAGAAAAGTTGATGCAATATCCGATTACACCTTCACGCATCAAAATTGAAATAACTGAAGGTATGTTGCTTGAAAATATAGACTTAGCCATTTCAACAATGGAACAAATTAAAGCACTAGGCTTTAGACTTTCGCTAGACGATTTTGGTACCGGCTTTTCTTCACTCAATTATTTGAAAAGATTTCCTATTGATGTACTCAAAATTGACCGTTCGTTTATTATGGATATGCATAAATCTGATGTCGACAAAAGTATTGTTAGATCTATAGTCAACTTAGCAAACAACCTTAACCTTAATGTAATTGCAGAAGGTGTTGAAATTAGCGAACACCTTGAGTTTCTTCAGCAGTTGAACTGTCAACAATATCAAGGCTATTACTTTAGTAAAGCGATACCGATTAACGAGATTGAACAACTCGTAATTAACCAAAATCTGCTGAAAACAATATAAGAATACACGCTATTAATTGGTATTAAGCTCAAATTCTGTCATGATGTCGCCATTATTAATTCTATGTTTTTACCCTTTATTTATGGCTATTACTAAAAGACAATTTTCACAATTACAAGCAATGGGAATTGATCTTTGGCAATTAAGAAACAATGCCAATGAAAGTATTGTTCATAATGAAGAATATCTTGATATTGAATTTTCATCTATCAGTGCAACAACTATTTTCATTGATATTGTCAAGAGTTTAGGATTATCTATTGGTGAAACAAGTTGCGATGAAAACTCGGTATCTCTTGGTTTGTTGAGTTGGCAGTTTAGTATCAAAAACGATATATCATTAACTCAACAGCATCTAATTACCCCTTCTCTGAATGTTTTAGAAAATTCACCTGAATTAAAAAAAGCACTTTGGCAAAAATTACAAGACCATACAATCATATGACCTCTAGCTACACAATAATATCGGTAAACGATGTTGAAAAACTAATGCCTATTGAGACTGCTTGCCACTCTCATCCATGGAGCGAAAAAACATTTACCAGTTGTATTGGTAACCGCTATTTTGGTTACTACTTAAAGGTACAAGACGAATTAATTGGCTTTTATATTGGAGAGCATATTGCCGGAGAAGCTACTTTAATGGATATTTGTGTATTACCCGAACAACAGGGTAACGGGTATGGTAAAGCTTTGCTTGAGCACTTTTTTAAAGAATCAAAACAACTGAATAATTCTATTATTTGGCTAGAGGTTCGTGCAAAAAATATCAGTGCACAAATGATGTATATAAATAATGGTTTCACCGAAACAGGTCGTAGAACGGGTTATTATCCAAGTGCCTCAGGTTTCGGCTATGAAGATGCAATTGTGATGAAAAAAACACTTTAATTTAACTATTAAACAATAGTCTCAAACTGTTCTGATCTATTTAATAATATAAGGCCCTTTAATAATCAGTTATTAAAGGGCCTTATAAGTTCTACTGTGTTGTTTCTGCGATAAAATAAATAACTACCAGTTTTCTACACCTTTCATATCAGGTAATTCATGTGCAATACCCTTATGACAATCTATACAGGTTTTTTCACCTGAGGCTAAAGCACTTGAGTGCATTGTAACACTACGGTTTCCTTGCTCTGAAAAGTCCATGTATTCAAAGTTATGACAATTACGACATTCTAATGAATCATTTTCTTTCATGCGTTTCCATTCTCGCTCAGCCAATACTCTACGATGTTCTGTAAACTTTTCTCTTGTGTCAATTAAGCCAGTAAGCATGCCCCAAACTTCTTTACTAGCTGCAATTTTACGCACAATTTTATGCGTCCATTTTTTTGGAACATGACAATCAGGACAAGTAGCACGAACACCAGAGCGGTTAGAGTAATGTATTGTTTCTTTATACTCTTCATAGACATTATCTTCCATTTCATGGCAGCTAATGCAGAATTCCTCGGTATTTGTCACTTCTAAAGCGGTATTAAAACCACCCCAGAAAATAACACCTCCCGCAAAACCTATCGCTAAAATAAACCATAAGGCTGCACTACTTGGCGACTTCAAATATTTTAGTAAACTTTTAAATTTTGATTCTTTTGTCATTTTAATCCCCTTTAATTCCCCAAAGATAAGTCATTACTTACTTCCTAATGATTCAACGGGTTTGAAGGTATTATCAACTAACTCAGGTGCATCAGCTTGAGTTACATGACACTGAGAACAAAAGTAACGACGTGGTGAAACATCTGATAAAGTTTTACCGTCTCGCGTTTCAAAGTGCGTTAAGCTAATTTTCGTTGCGCCTGTTTCTCTCGCATATTTCCAACCATGACAAGTTAAACATTTATTACTGTCTTTATTCACTCGATAACCACGAATTTGATGTGGTATCACAGGTGGTTGATGTACATAGTTACGCTGAATCGGATTCTTATCTTTAATAACTCGTTTAAGCGCCTCTGCACTTTTAGTTTGATCTACGGTAGTAATACCACGGATAGTATCTAAGCCACCCGTTGTTACTTCTTGTTTTGCAATTACACTCACTGCCATAGCTAAACTGGCTGCTATCATAATTAATGGTAATATTTTCATTTTTGACCTCTACCCAATAGGTTACATAAATTTAATCTGTTCTAAACAATTACTTTTTTCACTTTAACTGCACATTTTTTGAAATCAGTTTGTTTTGATAAAGGATCTGTAGCATCTAGGGTTAATTTATTAACAAGCTGCTTTGCATCGAACCAAGGCATAAATACCAAACCTTTTGGTGGTCTATTACGTCCTCTCGTTTCAACGCGTGATTTAACTTCACCACGACGAGACTCAATCAATACTTCATCACCACGGCGCAACCCTCGAGATTTAGCATCATCTGGATGAATAAATAACACCGCATCAGGAAATGCTTTATGAAGTTCAGGAACCCGGGCTGTCATAGAGCCTGAATGCCAATGTTCAAGAACACGACCTGTGCTTAACCATAAGTCATATTCTTCATCTGGAGACTCAGCAGCAGGCTCATAAGGTAAAGCAAAAATAATCGCTTTATTATCTTTTTTACCGTAAAACTGTACTTCACTGCCTTTTTCTACGTAAGGGTCATAGCCTTCACGGTATCGCCATTTGGTCTCGACACCGTTAACTACAGGCCAACGTAAACCGCGTTCTTCGTGGTAACGATCAAAAGGTGCTAAATCATGACCATGACCTCGACCAAAAGTAGCGTATTCTTCGAATAATCCTTTCTGGATATAAAAACCAAAATAATCACCTTCAAAGTTTGTATCACCTTTAGATTCGCTCATTGGAAACTTATCGACATTTCCGTTTGCGAAAAGCACGTCGTACATTGTTTTACCGCGGTACTCAGGGTTCTTAGCGAGGTGCTCTGCTGGCCACACATCTTCAATTTTGAAACGCTTCGAGAATTCAACTATTTGCCATAAATCTGAACGAGCTTCACCAGGCGCATTCACTTGTTGATGCCAAAATTGGGTACGACGTTCTGCGTTACCGTAAGCACCTTCTTTTTCTACCCACATAGCCGTAGGTAAAATCAGATCAGCAGCTTGTGCTGTTACCGTTGGGTATGGATCTGAAACAACAATGAAGTTTTCAGGGTTGCAGTAACCAGGGATACCCTCTTCGTTAATGTTAGGTCCGGCTTGCATGTTGTTATTACACATCACCCAATAAGCGTTTAAATCACCGTCTTTAAGCTTTCGGTTTTGCAAAACTGCGTGAAAGCCTGGTTTAGGTGGAATAGTACCTTCTGGTAATTTCCAAATCTTCTCAGCTATTGCTCTATGCTTAGGGTTTTTCACTACTAAATCAGCGGGTAATCTATGTGAGAAAGTACCTACTTCACGTGCAGTACCACACGCTGACGGTTGACCCGTTAATGAGAACGGGCTATTTCCAGGCTCTGATATTTTACCGGTCAACAAATGTACGTTGTACATCAAGTTGTTTGCCCAAACACCACGAGTATGTTGATTAAAGCCCATTGTCCAGAATGAAGTCACTTTCACTTTAGGATCAGCATAAAGCTTCGCTAATGTTAATAATTTAGCTTCTGATACACCTGAAAGCTCAGATGTATGCTCAATCGTATAAGTGCTTACAAATTTAGCAAAAGCGTCAAAACTCATTGGTGTTGAAGCGTCACTGTCTGGATTTTTAGCCGCTTTTTGTAATGGGTGACTTGGTCTTAAACCATAGCCAATATCTGTAACGCCTTCACGAATATTTACGTGCTTCTTCATGAAATCTTCATTCACGGCATTATTTTGAATTATATAATTTGCAATAAAATTCAATATCGCTAAATCTGTCTGCGGCGTGAAAATCATCCCGTTATCAGCCAGCTCAAAACTACGATGCTTGTAAGTTGATAATACGTTAACTTTTACATGAGGGTTACTCAAACGGCGATCGGTTAAACGCGACCATAAAATAGGGTGCATTTCCGCCATGTTAGAACCCCAAAGCACAAACGCATCGGCATGTTCTAAATCGTCATAACAACCCATAGGTTCGTCGATACCAAAGGTACGCATAAAGCCACCAACAGCAGATGCCATACAGTGACGAGCATTTGGATCTAGGTTATTTGTTAAGAAACCTGCTTTCATTAATTTTGAAGCTGCATACCCTTCCCAAACTGTCCATTGACCCGAGCCAAACATACCGACGGAGGTAGGTCCTTTTTTCTTTATAGCTGCTTTAAATTTGTCAGCCATAACGTCAAAAGCTTTATCCCAGCTTACTGGCGTAAACTCACCTTCTTTAGCGTATTCACCATCTTTCATACGTAATAAAGGCTGAGTTAATCTGTCTTTACCGTACATAATTTTTGATAGAAAGTAGCCTTTAATACAATTCAAGCCTTTGTTCACTTCTGCTTGAGGATCACCTTGAGTGGCAACGACTTTTCCTTCTTGTGTTCCAACAAGTACACTACAACCTGTACCACAAAAGCGACAAGGTGCCTTATCCCACTTAATAGTGGTGTCTGATGATTTAGTGATGAGATTTGAAGCTGATGTAGGCACTGCAATACCCGCTGCTACAGCAGTTGCCGCAACCGCATTTGCTTTTATAAAATCACGTCTTGTTAATGTCATACCTTTATCCCCTGATGTTGTGGAAGCCCATAATCATTATGATGAAAAATCAATGATGAAGAGATCACACCCGGTAAATTGCTCATATCTGAAATGGTGTTTATAAGGCCTTTGCCTTTTTCACCTCTGTTTAAATCGTTTTCTTCTATGGTTACTACCATAGATCCGTTATCTGCTATTTCATGTACTTCAGCACCGGGGAAATCCGCGAGCTCTTTAGCAATTTTTTTTGTATTGTTGGGTTGAGCTACAAAAAGCACCCCTGCGATATTAATCGGTGTTTCTTCCAATAGATTGATCACTATTCTTCCCCTGCAGGTTTAACACCTAACATTTTTAAAATTGCGATAGCCACTAATGCGGTAACGGCAAAACCTGCTAAAAAAATAACAGGCATCGATGAATAACCTAAAACGTTCCAGATCATTTGTTCAAGAGCACTCATATAACTCTCCTACTTATATTTGCAGGTTGTTCAACTGCAGAATATTTTGGCTTTAATTGAATGGATGATTGCGGACAAACAGCAATACAGGCACCACAACTTGTGCAATCACTAAGTGTAATTTGAGGTTGTGGAACAGATGAATTGATATACTTGAAAGAAATAGCCTCGGTTTCACAGCTATCTTGACAACTTTGACACACGATACCGTTTGCGGCTAAACAATCGCTTTTAATTGAGATCTCAGATTGCCAAGCATTATATGAAGGAGTTTCAGCAATTTTAACAAAAAGACTTTGCTCACAACTTTCTACACATTTTTGGCAAAAAGTACATTCACCCTGCAAAAAGTCAATTTCAGGAAAACCACCGTCACCTTTTTTAATAATATTTTCAGGACATACTTTGAGACAGTTCCCGCATTGCGTACAACCATCAGTGAAAGTGGTTTCATTGACCACCCAGGGCAATCGAATTGCTGGAGCTGTTGTTAATCTCTTTGCTTTAAAAAAGTTTCTTCTGGCTAAATCAACCATGATGCCTACTATTTTTAGACTTTTTGCTTGATAGGTAACTTAACGCAAACTTTATTGTGGAATATTGATTTTGATCATAACTATTAGCTAATTTTACATTTTTATAAAAATAATAAGCGTTGTGGTGTTTTAGGATATTAAACCTATCATTTATTTTTTTGCTTTTGCTCTTTAGATTTAAATAGTATCTAACGAAAATAAGTAAAAACGATGGAATAAGTAAAAACACAAAATAAAAATATTGTTCGCTATAATTATCGTTAAAAATTATCACTTAAAGTCAAGTAGGCTAATGCGGCTTTTTATATTTATGGTACAATGCGCGCCAAATACGGGATTATTAGAAGATCCTAAGCACTTTAAGAAAATAGTTTATGTGCATTAGCATGTACACCAAAGAGAACTTTTAAAACATGACAACGCTACAAGCTAATGAAGTCGATCTAAGACGTACTTTCGCAATCATTTCGCATCCTGATGCGGGTAAAACCACCATCACTGAAAAAGTACTACTTTTTGGTCAAGCTTTGCAAAGAGCCGGTACCGTGAAAGGTAAAAAATCAGGTCAACATGCAAAATCTGATTGGATGGAAATGGAAAAAGAACGTGGTATTTCAATTACGACTTCTGTTATGCAATTTCCGTATAACGACTGCTTGGTCAATTTACTCGATACTCCTGGTCATGAAGATTTCTCAGAGGATACATATCGAACCCTTACCGCAGTAGATTCATGTTTAATGGTTATCGACGTTGCAAAAGGTGTTGAAGCGCGTACGGTTAAATTAATGGAAGTTACTCGTTTACGTGATACGCCAATTATTACCTTCATGAATAAAATGGATCGTGACGTACGCGATCCAATGGAAGTTATGGATGAAGTAGAAGATGTTCTAAAAATTAAATGTGCTGCTATTACTTGGCCAATTGGCATGGGTAAAGAATTTAAGGGCGTGTACAACATTTTAACTGACGAAATATTTTTATATCAGTCAGGGCTTGGTCATATGATCCAAGAAGAAAGAATTATTAAAGGTCTTGATAACCCAGAATTAGACAAAGTTATTGGCACTTATGCCGATGATTTACGAGAAGAGTTAGAGCTCGTAGCAGGTGCGTCGCATGAGTTTAATTTAGAAGAGTTTTTAAAAGGTGAGTTAACACCGGTATTTTTTGGAACCGCTCTTGGTAACTTTGGTGTTGACCATATGCTTACAGGTCTCACTAAATGGGCACCAAAACCTTTACCACGTTTAACTGATGTTAGAGAGGTAACGGCTCAAGAAGAAAAATTCACCGGCTTTGTTTTTAAAATTCAAGCCAATATGGATCCAAAACATCGTGACCGTATAGCTTTCATGCGTATTTGTTCAGGTAAGTATGAAAAAGGCATGAAGATGCGCCAAGTACGTGTAAACAAAGACGTAAAAATTGCTGATGCAGTTACCTTTATGGCTGGCGATCGCGCCCATGTAGAAGAAGCCTACGCAGGTGATATTATTGGTTTACATAACCACGGTAGTATTCAAATTGGCGATACTTTTACTTCAGGTGAAATGATGAAGTTTAGTGGCATTCCAAATTTTGCACCTGAAATGTTCCGTCGTATTCGTTTACGTGATCCATTAAAAGCGAAACAATTACAAAAAGGTTTAATCCAACTTTCAGAAGAAGGCGCGGTACAAGTATTCAGACCTTTAAATTCGAACGAAATGATTGTTGGTGCGGTCGGTGTATTGCAATTTGAAGTTGTGGTACAACGTTTAAAAACTGAATATAAAGTTGATGCTATATACGAACCAATAAGCGTGGCAACTGCTCGCTGGTGTACGTGTGATGATGAACGTACATTAGAACAATTTCGCAAAAAAGCGTTCGATAATTTAGCATTAGATGGTGGCAATAACTTAACGTATATTGCGCCAACGATGGTGAATTTGAATTTGTCGCAAGAACGTCATCCTGATATTCAGTTCCACCAAACCCGAGAACACTAGTTGGCGTTGTATATCGCCTTTTATCTGCATTGCCATCGTTATTTCATTTCGTCGCTTAGTAAACTAAGCTCCTGATGAAATAACTCGACGCTTTGTTAAAAGACAATCTACTTAGCCAACGCTGTAGATTAAAATTAAAAGATTAAACATTATGAATATTAAACAAATATTATCTGAAAAAGTATCAGCGGCAATGGTTCTAGCTGGTTTACCGGAAGGCACTAATCCTGCAGTTAGTCTTTCAAGTCGTCCTAACTTTGGTGACTATCAAGCTAATGGCGTAATGGGTGCAGCTAAAAAGCTAAAAACAAACCCTCGCGAATTAGCAACCAAAGTTGTTGAACATTTAGATCTTGAAGGAATTGCTGATAATATTGAATTAGCAGGCCCTGGTTTTATTAATATTCATTTAGATAAAAAATGGTTAGCGGTTCAACTTGCCGAAATTGCCAATGATGAAAAACTTGGCGTATCTCAACGTGGCGCAACTGAAGAAGATAAATCACAAACTGTTGTTGTTGATTACTCAGCGCCAAATCTTGCAAAAGAAATGCATGTTGGCCACTTACGTTCAACCATTATTGGTGACGCGGTAGTACGTGCTTTAGAGTTTCGTGGTGACAAGGTTATTCGTCAAAATCACATGGGTGATTGGGGCACACAATTTGGTATGTTATTAGCCCATTTGAGCGACAAACTTAATGCCAATGAAGTGGCAGAAACTGCCCTTTCAGATTTAGAGAATTTTTACCGAGAAGCAAAAATACGTTTTGATAACGAAGAAGGTTTTGCTGATCGTGCTCGCGACTACGTTGTAAAACTTCAAGGCGGCGACAAAGACTGTTTAGTGCTATGGAAATTATTCATTGATATTTCAATCGCCCACAGTGAAGATATTTATCAAAAACTTAATGTAACGCTAACGCGTGACGATATTATGGGTGAAAGTGCTTATAACCCTGACCTACCTGTAGTTGTTGATGAGTTAATGGCAAAAGGTATAGCTGAAGTCAGTGAAGGTGCCAAAGTTGTTTTCATTAATGAAATGGCTAATAAAGATGGTGAAGCACCGGTATTTATCATTCAAAAAACGGGTGGCGGTTATTTATATGCAACAACAGATTTATCTGCTTGTCGATACCGTACGAACGAACTAAAAGCCGACCGCATTATTATTTTTACTGATGCCCGTCAGAGCTTACATTTTAAACAAGTAGAAATAGTTTCTCGTAAAGCTGGATTGCTTCCAGATCATGTTGGTTATGATCATTGCCCCTTTGGAATGATGATGGGTGACGATGGCAAGCCATTCAAAACAAGAACTGGTGGTACAATAAAATTAGCCGAATTATTAGATGAAGCTATTGTTCGCGCAAAAGATGTAATTAAAGAAAAAAATCCAGGTTACTCTGAAGATAAGTTAAATGAAATCGCAAAAAAAGTAGGCATTGGTGCAGTTAAATTTGCTGATTTATCTAAAAACCGTACGAGCGATTATATCTTCAACTGGAAAACAATGTTGAGCTTTGAAGGCGCTACAGCACCTTATTTGCAATATGCTTATTCTCGAATTCAAAGTATTTTCAGTAAAGCAAAAATTGAACAAGAAAATTTCAGTGCCGATATTACGATTATTGAACCACAAGAAAAAGCATTAGCATTAAAACTATTGCAGCTTGAAGAAGTAATAGACGCGGTAATCAGCGAATCTATGCCTAATCTTTTATGTAATTATTTGTATGAGTTAGCAAGTTTGTACATGAGTTTTTATGAAGCTTGTCCTATTCTTAAAGAAGGTATTGATGACGATATTAAACAATCGCGCTTAGCGCTGTGTTTAAATATATCAAAAACACTAAAACAGGGTTTAGACATTCTTGGTATTGATGTAATGGATCGGATGTAATATCCATTAAATCGTTCTGCTTTTTTATATTTTGGACATTGTCGCAAAGAGCAGAATAAATTAAAGTATAAAGCTAATTTTAGAATAGGAAGTCTGAATAAATGAAAGTGCTAATCGTTGATAATACTGACCAATCACTATTGGCACTTAAAAAAGCTTTTTATGATGGCCCTTGTCAAACCGCTTATGTAGACAATGGTAAACATGCTTTAAAAGCCCTAAGCCAACATAGATTTGACGTTATTATTAGCGTATTAAATTTAGGAAAGATTAGTGGTTTAGAGATACTAAAAGCGATATCTCTCAAATATCCTTCTATGATCAGAGTTGCGATTACTAATGACATTGAGTCTGAAAATAATCTTAATGCTCAAGCTAGAAATATTAGCCATAATACTTTTGCTTTCCCCCTTAACATTGGCAATATACATCAGACCATATCTGCTCTAGCTGACAATAATAAAGCGATTACTAAAGATCATATTATTAAAGCAGTGGCCAAAGTTAAAACGTTACCAAGCCCACCAAAAGTTTATTTACAACTAAACGCAATTATAGAGGACAGTAATACAGACTCAGTAAAGATATCAGAGATAATTTCTCAAGATCCTGCATTAGCAGCTAAAGTACTTCAGTTTTCTAATAGTTCTTTTATGAACCAGGGAAAGCCGATTAACAATATCACTGAAGCAATAACACGTATGGGGCTCGAAACCTTATGTTGTATTGTAATGACTGCAGAGTTATTTTCTTATGAGCCTGATATTCCTGATTTTTCATTAATCAAAGAACAATTACATTGTTTATCGACTGCGCGTTTTGCTGCATCTATGGTAAAAGCAGAACTAAAGCGAGATACGTTACTTGCAGGATTATTGCATGATATCGGCAAAGTTGTTTTATTCGAAATGGATGCTAAATTAACCCATAAATACTTTCAGTACAGGGTAAAGAGTGCCAACAATAATGTTTTAGAAAACAAAGTATTTGGCACTGATCACAATCATGTTGGAGGATATCTTCTACACATGTGGAGCTTTTCTTATCATCTAATCGAGGCTGTGGTTATGCATCATCGCCCTGAAAAGTTACTT
>Ga0209825_1000009_pt1 | contig 245670 bp, 201 predicted proteins | sample EN8Hudsemesocosm_FD_184631 | JGI IMG/M metagenome (GOLD analysis project Ga0209825, IMG submission 184631) | Methane-oxidizing microbial communities from mesocosms in the Hudson Canyon - EN8B Hudson Canyon (SPAdes) (version 2) | ecosystem: Environmental > Aquatic > Marine > Cold seeps | place... | reverse complement strand
TTCATAGTAAATACTCCTAGCAAATTGAGGCGGAATACCTCAATACTAAGAGTAGAAAAGAATACAAAAGTTAGAAGTTGATACAGGGCTTGCAAAAAACGCCATTACCGCGCGAGCGGTTTAGTTCAATGTGCGCATTCCTGACATTAGCTGCTGTTATTCTAACGTCAGCTTCAAGCGACACACGGACATTAAATAAAAACTACAAATCAGCTCCTAAAGTACAACTTTTCCTGATAGCGACCGATGACTATACACCCTTTTAAAAAGACAATTTTTAAATTTAGCATTTCCAATGTGAACCTTAAATTCAGTTTCGTAACCAACCAAATTCCTTTATAGTGCTAAGTATCGGAAATATATAATAAATCATCCACCTTTGATTTAAGGAATATTAAAAATGGACTTAAGGTTAACCAACATAGTAATAAAGCGATTTCGTTCACTTATGAGCGTTGAATTGAAAATTGAAAATGGGCAACCAGTAACTATTTGTGGTGAAAATAATATTGGTAAAACTAATGTATTAGAGGCTATCAATATTTTTTTCAATCATTTAAATGAGCCATCTTTATATTTGCCGGAAAGAGATATACCACACCACATATATTATGGTCGAGGAGGTGAGACTCAGAATACAGAGATTACGGCAAAATTTTCTAATTCAGATGGCTTAGCCATTACTACAAAAGTAAAATTTAAGAAAGATTGCTCTATAGAGTACATAGCATCAAGCACCAACCAAGAAAAAAATCAACTTGATCATAAAAAAATAGTATCTGAAGTGATTAAGCAGTTTAAATATTTTTATGTTGAATCTAACAATGTAGATATTCCAAAACTCGTATCAGAACTCTTCGCTTCAGATGGCCTAGTAAAGCTTGATAAAAAAAGAGCTAAACAACAAAGACCTTTAGATACCCTGAAAAAATTTCAGGAAGAGGCTCAATTAGCATTAAAGGACATAGAAAAAGAGCTTAATAGTCATCTACAACAATTGAATATTCTCCCAGTAAATGAGCTATCTCCGGACACGATTAAAATTACATTTGCTGAATTTGATAAGTTGAGAGATGTAGTATCGAGAATGACTCAAGTGACTATTGATGATGGTAATGATCACTCTATTTCATCTAAAGGTAGCGGGGCTCAACGTACAGCTCTATTAACTCTAATGAACTACATTGCCTCAAACGCCAATAAACAAGTTATTTGGGGGTTAGATGAACCTGAAATATTTCTTCAACCAAAAGCACAAAAGCAATTATTTAAAGCGATAAAAAAAATAACCCGTGATAAAAATCAATGCATTTTGATGACGACCCACTCTCAACATTTTATCGATATACATAATCTAGAACATACTCATCTATTTGTCTGCGACGTAAATGAGAAGAAATACAAGAGAGTTCTTGGTAAAGATTTTTTCGAAAAAGTAACTAAACCCAAAATATTTATATCATCTGCCGAAAAGGCTAAAGATATAAGGGAGCATTTAGGTATTGAGAATAATGATGGATGGAACTTGCTACCTTTAAATATTCTGGTTGAGGGAGAAACAGATAAAAGGTATCTTGAATCGCTCACAGAGCAACTACAATTCGCAGCACCGAACATAATTTCTGCAGGAAGTGCAACAAAAATTGCAGGACAGGTACAGTTTTTTAATACCCTTGCAGAGGATTTGGAATTTCTCCCCATAGTTAGAGTCGTTTTGGACAATGATGATGAGGGCAGAAAGGCATATCAAGCAATAAATCAACAAGTATCGAAGAAAAGGTATTCAAATCTAAAAGTTGAATTATTCGTTTACCCTAGAAGCGATGGTACTATTTGGGACAAAAAAAACATAAAGAAAAATTGGGAAGTAGAGGACTTTTTGTCACCAGACTTAGTATTTGAAGGTATAAATAAAATTCTTCGTAAAGCCAAATACTTGATCATAAAAAAAGACTTTCGTGATAACAAAAATGAATTGGCAAACATCGATAAATCAATTCTCGAATATGCAGAGTTAGCTTCTAACATGAGTAATACGAAAAAAAGTCCATTTCCTTTTAGGGGAGACGGTCAAAAAATGAGTTTGTGCTCTCAAATAATCTCTATATTAAGTGAACAAGAAATTAACCTATCACAGGTACAAACTGAATTTTTAGAGGCTCTATGCGAAAGTTAACCCCTTAAACTGTTAAATTTTGAGAAAGCTCCTCTTACGACCGTTTTAGGCTCCAAAGCTGTCTTTATCTATGTAAAGTCTAATGTCTCTAATGTGGCTTGATGTTGTGAAAGATGACTCAACTTCAAACTATGCTCGGTCAATAGTTTCTCGTTATCACTATTTCTAACTATTAATAGTGCTAGCGATCAGTATTTCTAACTAAAGTCGAATATTAAGAGAATTTGTCTATAACAGCAGTATTTCGTAGAAGGTTGAAGTCAAACCGACGATATATCTGCTGATATTTATCAATGTCTGCCAGAAAACGAGTCTCGTGATCAGTATTTCTAACTATTAATAGTGCTAGCGATCAGTATTTCTAACTAAAGTAGAATATTAATAGAACCAGTCTAAAACAGGAGTGTTTAGTTGAAGCTGAAGTCAAAAAGACGCTATATCTGCTGTTACTCATCAATAAAACTATTCTCGTGACCACTATTTCTCACTAATAATGATGCTAGTGATCAGCATTTCTCACTATTAATGATGCTCGTAATCACTATTTCCTACTAAAAAGGCTATCTGTGATCACTGGTTCTAGCTAAAAACTCACTTCGTAATCACTATTTCTAGCTAATAGTGGTGCTAGCGATCAGTATTTCTCACTATTAATGATGCTCGTAATCACTATTTCCTACTAAAAAGTCTATCTGTGATCACTGGTTCTAACTGAAAACTCAAACACTGCTAATTCTAGTCTTTATTGGCATGCCGTAGCGGCTTGAAGTCAAAAGGTCGCTATATCTGCTGTTATAAACCAATAATTTCCAGTAAAGCCACTCTCGTTATCACTATTTCCTAGTAAAAAATGTTCTCGTGATCACTATTTCTCACTAAAAACTAATATCTTCACAATTTGTTCGAAACAGCTGTAATTAATAACTTAACCTTGAAGATTGAAGTCAATAAGGCGCTATATCAGCTGTTATTCACTAACTAAAGCTCAATACATGCATCTCGTGATCGTTATTTCCCACTAAAGGTTGGTGCCCGTTATCAAGATTTCACACTAAAAATAAGCCGTGATCGTTATTTCCCACTAAAGATTGGTGCCCGTTATCAGTATTTCCCACTAAAGATTGATGCTCGTAATCACTATTTCTAGCTAATAGTGGTGCTACCGATCAGTATTTCTCACTATTAATGATGCTCGTAATCACTATTTCCTACTAAAACGAATAACCGGCTAATTTTTAGTGAATCATGCGGAATTGGTAGTCAACCGTAGCGGTTTGAAGTCAAAAAGACGCTATATCCGCTGTTACTCATCAAAAACGGGCGATAAAATCATTCTCGTGACCACTGGTTCTTACTAAAAACTCACTTCGTTATCACTATTTCTAGCTAATAATGATGCTAGTGATCAGTATTTCTCACTATTAATGATGCTCGTAATCACTATTTCCTACTAAAAAGGCTATCTGTGATCACTGGTTCTAACTAAAAACTCACTTCGTAATCACTATTTCTAGCTAATAGTGGTGCTAGCGATCAGTATTTCTCACTATTAATGATGCTCGTAATCACTATTTCCTACTAAAAAGTCTATCTGTGATCACTGGTTCTAACTAAAAACTCAAACACTGCTAATTCTAGTCTTTATTGGCATGCCGTAGCGGCTTGAAGTCAAAAAGACGCTATATCTGCTGGTATTCATCAATAATGGGCGATAAAATCATTCTCGTTATCATAATTTCTAACTATTAATGCATCTGAAAGCTACAATTTAATGTAACTCATCTGAAGTCGTCACAAGAAAGGTAATGCAAAGAGCTTAGATTAACTACTTGCATCACTCTAATTGTGCATAGTGGTCGAGATTGGCTGGATTGAGCACAAGAAAGGTAATGCAAAGCACTTAGATTAACTACTTGCATCACTCTAATTGTGCAGAATATCTGGAAATAACGAGGTTGAGCACAAGAAAGGTAATGCAAAGCACTCAGATTGACTACTTGCATCACTCTAATTGTGCAGAATGTGGAAAACTAGCCCGGTTGAGCACAAAAAAGGTAATGCAAAGAGCTTAGATTGACTGCTTCATTACTTTGATTGTGCAGATTCGAAGAAACTACGGGTTTGATCACAAAAAGAGTAATGCAAGTAGATAGATTCAGTAGTCAACACCAAAAAATTCAGCTATCAAAATTAACATACTTTCAGTTTGCAATAATACGATTATTTGGACAAGAGATTATTAGCTATATCTTGTTTTTAGGCATATTGTGAAATAGGAACTTAACCTTTTTTGGATGTATCCCTAGATTCAATTGACCTATTAAATTATTTAATTAGAACAAAATCAATCCACTATGATATTTAAATACTTAACAATAAGTGTAGGTTTTAGTTGACATACTTTAGTAATTGTTACAAATTATATTAGCTTCATGAGTCATCGGACTCGTACTTTTATTTTACATTGAAAAAGGCAAATATAAGGAAACTTATATACGCAAAAAGACCAACCTTAGCGTATTCGCAGGTAGTGGCTTTACCAGTGGACATCATAACTCCGCAGACCTTTTTCATAATTAAAGGATTAACTATGAAAACCACATCATTTATTTGTTTAACAATTGCTTGCCTATCATTGTTAGGTTGTAAAGCAACATCTCCCGACTGGGATAAAGATAAAGACATTGAACATAACGTTATTAACTCCCCTAAAATTGAAGAACGCATAGAGAAAGCTGAATACTTAGCACGCTCCATGATTGGTGTAGATCAGCGTCAGAAGTATGTAAGTAATTTAATGAAAAAAGACGTTCCAAAATGGGATTCAACTTCAACAATGTTGGGTTTCGCTGGTGCTTCGGTGGTTTCCAACCCATTTTCTTCCAGCGGAGCTAGCACCGCCGCAGGAATAACGATGGGGTTAGACGTTTTATCGTTTTTTGCTGACGGTTCAGCAGATAAAATATCACAAATATATGTTCCCAAAACAAGCCCAAGTGGTGAAAGTTTTACAAAGGAAAGTGCTACTACTTATGCTCGTTCACAGGTTCACAAAGCCTTATCTGAAGCATTTGACGATAATGGAATGAAATTGACCTGCTATTCAAATTGTAAGGGTGATGGTAAATATAGATATTACCTTATTGAGCTGAGTGATACTCAAATGAATAAGCTCAAAGCAAAAGGCTACCCCTTCGTACCCCGTGAAATACAAGTAAAAACTTTCCTTCATGAATTATTAGAAAGAAAAATAAACGATCCTATAGAGTCTTTAGCACTCGGATTTGAACCCGGATTTTTATCCGGTTATGGCGGTTTCAATATAGAATTTGGAGCAACAATTCGTCGTAACTTTTCAGATGAAAAAATGGAAGTAATTTATTCTGATTTTGAGGGACTGAAAGGCTATAAAATGAAGCACCCATTGGAAAAAACACAATTAGGGCGTGATTTACTTCGCAGTTTTACTAAACGAGTTCCGTGGGTGTATTCCAATGATAGTAACCTAAAAGGGAAGTACGTTGCCTTTGGTGGACATGTGTATGATTGGAATATAGCAACGGCTTATACATTCATTGAAGGCGAAATAACGAACTAGTTTTATTAAAGTATTTCATTGACATTAATGGCTTCCACACATCGCACAATATAGTTTATTTAAGCGGCTTTTAGTCTTACAAAAATGTTCTTAGTGCACATAATAGGCTTTGACAGGTAGTTGCCGTTATATATTTATTGAATTCAAAATTTACTACTCTAATTGTAGTCTTACACACCTGACATTTCTTTATTTAACATGGTTTTAATAAAATTAGAACTAACCACATACGGATGATTTTAATGTTTAAACAATTATGTATAGCACTTTCAATCCTTCTTTTAGCTTTTTCTGTATTCGCTAATGAAGACTTTGACAAAGGTCTTTCAGCATATAATAAAAAAGACTACACCCAAGCTGTAGTTTTGTATCAAAAAGCAGCTGAACAGGGCAATGCTAAAGCTCAAAATTACATAGGGTTTATGTATCAGAATGGGCAAGGCGTTAAAAAAGATTACGTTCAAGCCGTTGCTTGGTATCAAAAATCTGCTGAACAAGGCAATGCTGATGCACAAGATCACTTAGGGTTTATGTATCAAAATGGCAGAGGCGTTAAAAAAGATTACGTTCAAGCGTTTACTTGGTATCACAAAGCTGCTGAACAAGGCAATGCTGTTGCTCAAGGTAACTTAGGGTTTATGTATGATAGTGGCAAAGGTGTTAAAAAAGATGACGCCCAAGCAATCGTTTGGTATCACAAAGCTGCTGAACAAGGCAATGCTTTTGCTCAAGGTAACTTGGGGTTTATGTATGATCATGGCCGAGGCGTTAAAAAAGATGACGCCCAAGCAATCGTTTGGTATCAGAAAGCTGCTGAACAAGGTAATGCTTTTGCTCAAGGTAACATAGGGTTTATGTATGACCATGGCCGAGGCGTTAAAAAAGATGATGTGCAAGCAGTCGTTTGGTATCAGAAAGCCGCTGAACAAGGTAATGCCTATGCCCAAGGTAATTTAGGGTATATGTATCAAAATGGACGAGGCGTTAAAAAAGATGACGCCCAAGCAATCGTTTGGTATCAGAAAGCTGCTGAACAAGGTAATGCTTTTGCACAAGAGAAACTTGGCCTTATATATTACCACGGGCTAGCCGTTACGCAAGATTACGATCAAGCAATCAAATGGCTCCATAAAGCTATTGAAAATGGTCGAGCTGAGCAAGTTGGACGTTTAGGTATAAACCTTTTAAAGAAGAGCGATACATCACAAAAAGAATCTATAATAAATAGTTTTTTAGATAAGGTAGCTGAATATGATAATGCTTCAGTTTTTCACAAGCTTGGAGGTATGTATCAAAATGGCAAGGGTTTTACTAAAGATAATAAGAAATCGATGGAATCGTATTTTAAGGCTGCTAATATGGGGAATTCTGATGCTCAATCTATTATTGGTAGTCGATACCAGCATGGACAAGGCGGTTTAAAAAAGGACAGTAAACAAGCCGCTCAGTGGTACATAAAAGCGGCAAAACAAGGTGACAAAAGTGCACAGTATCAATTAGGCCATCAATATAAATGGGGTCGAGGGGTTACTAAAGATTACAAAAAATCTGTCTATTGGTTTCTAAAATCAGCTAAACAAGGGTATCAAGTTTCACAATTGAGCTTAGGGTATATGTTTGCAAAAGGTCTTGGTGTCACTTTAGATTTTGAAGCAGCAGCGATGTGGTATCAAAAGTCAGCATTACAAGGTGACTCAACAGCTCAATTGCGCCTTGGAGAGTTATATGAAAGTGGTTCTGGAGTTGAGCAAAATTTTAGTAAAGCAATGGAACTTTATAAGCAGTCAGGCGGCAATGAAGCACAGAAAAAATCAAAGGTTCTTCAAGAAAAAATTGCTCACTTAAGTTGTAATAAACAAAGTAAAACCAAGCTTTTCAATGTTAATTTAAAATGTGCTGATAGAGATACGTTAATGGCTGCAGCTAAAAAGGTAGGCGCTATTGCTAAGCGTGAAGACAAGAAATATTGGGGTGACTTTTATCTTACATCAGAAATATTAAAAGGAAGTAGTGAACTAAACATTAGTTATACTGTTGATAATTATTTTGCCAAAGCTCAATATACATTTCCTAGTCATATGGACGCCGCACAAGTAACAAAAGTAAAAAGCTTTGTATCCCACAAATATGGAAAACCAAGCTCGGCTAATGGTAGGACTTCATTAGGTGCTGTGACTTACAAATGGAAATTAGAAGACGGTATAGAGTTAAATGTCTATAGAGGATGGCCAAATACAACAACGTACCTCACATACACTTTCCCTGAAAATAATCAAGCTATGAAAGCTGAACAAGACAAGCAGGAAAAAGCACGTAAAGCTAAAGAATACGAAGCTCAAACTGATGCTTTTTAATTTAATAGCCTTTAAAATTTCAAGGGGCTGTTAAAAATTTCATTTTGTTTAAATGGAAGCTTTAACGATTAAAGTTTCCATTTATCATTGTTGTAGATATACGTCTGAATTTAGTATAATAACGTTGCTGCTTGAAATCAAAAGTTCACTATGTCGGCTGTTATTCATCAATGAAACTATTCCCGTTATCACTATTTCTAACTATTAATAGTGCTAGCGATCAGCATTTCTAACTAAAGTCGAATATTAATAGAATCAGTCTAAAACAGCAGTGTTTCGTTGAGGTTTGAAGTCAAAAAGACGCTATATCTGCTGTTATTCATCAATAAAACTATTCTCGTGATCATAATTTCTAACTATTAATGTGTCTGAAAGCTACAAATCAATGTAACTCATCTGAAGTCGTCACAATAAAGGTAATGCAAAGCACTTCAGTTAACTACTTGCATCACCCTAACTGTGCAGAATGTTCGGAAATAGCAGGATTGAGCACAATAAAGGTTATTCAAAAAGTTTTCTATTTTTAATACCGTCTGAAAGTGTGCAAAGAAGAAGTAACAAAATCCATTTCCTAAAGATCTGCTTCAAGCTCATAATTGTCTGGCATAATTTAAAATTTTGCACATCTTTAGATTATTCTGTCCTAAGTAAATCCTGCAAAAAGTTAAATAGGTTATATCCAAAAAAAGGTAAAAATGCAAATGCTAACCTGAGACCGGAGAGTTCTATTAACTTATTCATCTACATAAATAGTTTCTATACCTAAACCACTTTTAATAGCCTCTTTTAAGCGAATTTCAATAACTTTCATACTAATACATGTTGTAGTACTGTTTCTTTAACAGGCTTAGATAGATAAGGGGGAGGCACTATTACCCACTATTTGTTGTTATTTTTATGAATACAAGGTGCTCTGTTGATATTGTGGTTTTTATAAATTTTTTGCATATTGGTGAAAGGGGTCCTAATGTCAGAAAATATTTTTCAAACGATTAAATTAGATGAACTACAGGTAAGCTGGATTAACCATAGGTCTGTTTCTATAGAAGATATGATTGAAGAAAGGGAAGGCATAACACAGTTAAAGAGAAATGATGAGAACCCGAACCCGTATGTCAATGATATTACGGTAGTAATGGAGATTGCCACTGGGTTTGTTATCCCCAGTGTCCTTCATTACCTAATAGAGAGATCCATTGCTGGGATTGAGGACACATCATCTGAAGCTAGAGGACTTCGCTTATACTTTGAGTTTCTTTTTCAGAATGAACTAGTCTGGGATGAAGGAGATTCAATGCCTCTTAATAGGCCACTTGAACGATTTTCATCTTGGTTGACATCTTTATATTATGATGGGGATATAGCTGGAACAACGGCTTTAGCTTACTTTCATTCAGTATGTAAGTTTTATAAGTATTATTTAAGTAAAAACTACCCTTTTCGAAAGAGTGTTCCTGTGGAATTTAATCGTAAAGTTATTCAAAAATATAATAAAGATCTAACTTCGCATATCACTGGTCTTGAGATAGTTATTGAGTCAGCAAAATGTAGACCTAAAATTAGTTCTAGTGCTAAGTCAACCGAGCTATTGCCTTTTACACCACAAGAGAAAAAAGAGTTTTTTGACAAACTTCAGAAAGGTGGAAGTATTGAATTTTATTTGATATGCCTATTATCCTTAGTAACGGGATTGAGAGCATCTGAAATAGCCGATCTTAGGGTGGACATGTTAAAAGGTTATAACTCACAAAACCTTTTTACACTGGCTTTAGGTCCAAAAGCAGGACATAAAACAAAACACAAGAGCAATCAACCTATCCAAGTTCATGGTGATATTATTGATATATTACAAGCTTATAATAAAACCCATAGATATATTAAAAGACTAGATAAATTTAATGGTAAAAGAGCAAATATATTTCTTAATCAGTCAGGAGACCCTTTTACACAACACTCTATATCAACTGCCTTTAATAAATTTCTTCATTGTCACATCTACACTACTAATGATAGCTTTAATCATAAGTTTCATGATATTAGAGTGACCTTTGGAGTAGATGTATTGAGAGCAGCATTGGATAGCGGTATGTCACCAAAAAGAGCTGTCTCTCATACAAAAACGCAAATGAGACACAAATACTTAGAAGAAACGCTGAAATATCTAGAACACTTCGATAAAGATGATGTGTTAGAGAAGCAAGCAGAAGTGAACGAGGGCTTGCTAAATGAAGCATTTGAGGAGATAGGAAGCATAAATGGCTAGAAGAAAAAAAATACAAGTCAATCCTATCAATCCTATTAATTCAGTGGCTAATGACCTCAGTAATATAGGTTTAATCATACGTTTTAAAATAGAATTTAGTAAGGATTATATTGAAAGTACAGAGATGTGGACAAATGGTTTAAGTGGGGAGAAATTACTACTAAGACAAAGAGAGATTAGAGTATTAGTTAATTATTTTAATCATGACATGTCAACAAATGGAACAACCAAATCAGGGTTTATTTTCACTATTCGAAGCTACTTTCGTAGCTCTCTCTCTCATGATTTCGCTTTATCAAGTCAAGCCGCAATTGAAAATTTTAGAGATGGTTTAATTAAAGAATTGAACGCCGAGATAATTGGAAAACCTACTTTTAAGAAGAAAAGAAGCCAATTAAAAAGCGTATTAAGCGCAATATATAATATTGACAACTTAAAGTTCGATAAGTGGTTTCCTTCCATAGGGAGACGCACAGGGAAGCTTTACGGTGCAAGAATTGGAGATGACGACACTGCTGGTGCTTACACATCGAAAGATTTTGTTTTGCAGCTTTCTTTGTTTATTAAAGCTGCTAGATTTTATGCAGAGAAATACAAAAATAATAATAGCTTTGAAGCTTTGTTGCATGAGCCTTTTACATTTAAAAACAAATACACAAATACAACATTCGTTTTAAAACACAATTCAAATCAATTAATAAATGAAGATAACTATATTTTAAATATAGCCTCATATTTCTATTTTTTGGCACTGACTGCGGTAACCGGTATTAATTCATCTCCACTAATGAGGCTTAAGCGCAGTGAATTAAATTATGATAGTTTAAATAACGGTCTAATAAAAATTATCATCACTGATAAAAGAAAACATCTCAAAGATAAAGGAAAAGAGTACATTTCGAAGAAATGTTACGGACTGATTATTGACGAAATCATTTCATTTTCATATTTGGTTGATAGTGACGACTCAGCTTTCCTTTTGTCTCAAAAAGACGAGTCAGGTAATTTTACATCTATTCAGACTGCTTTTGTTTCCAGCTTTACTGGCAATCAATTCAGAAAAAAAAAGAAAGGTTATTTTAAAGGGTGTGATGGCAAAAAGCTTATCCCTTCAGCTAAAAGACTAAGACACACGTATGGACTATTCTTTGAAAATATAATGGATAGGTCTTTTGTTTTATCTAATAAACCGAAAACCGCCGCAAAATATTACAGCAACGGAAATTCTTCTGATAACAATAAATCTCTGCAAAAAGGGATGCTTATGTATGAAGAATCTTTAACAACAAACGCAGACCTTTATAGTATTGTAAGTCAAGAACGTAAAATAAAAAAAACAAATGTTATTAAGATCACTGATGTAGATTCTGTTCTAAATTCTGATCATGCTACAAGAACCCCGTCTGGAGGGCTGTGTTCAAATGCTGTTACCTCCGAAGAAGCAATAAGATACATGAGAAAGTATCAAAAAGCAGGACTTACTGAAGATATAAAAACCTTACATTGCAATAACTTTCTAGCTTGTATTACTTGCAGAAATCATATTTTTGTTGACTCTATTGATAGTATTTATGAACTACTTTCTCTTAAGAAAAATTTAGAAGAAAGCCATTATAGCTCCGAATCAGGTGGCCTATTCGGGTCTCGTGAGTTGATTGATAAGGCTATAGCCAACATTGAATGGTTGATTAATAATGTTTTTAATAAGCATTTCATTGACAAAGCTTTACAGCGCATTGAATTCGAAGGTTATTCCTTTTTGTGGAGTGTTGAGTGAATATTCAATTTAATAACTACGAGCCTACTGAGACTAAAGAAGGTCTTAAATACATACCTTCAGGGGCTTTACTTGAATTTACTTGTATTGAGTTAAAGCAAAAAAATCCAGCTGTTACATTCAATAGTGATGGTGCCGTTGTATCATATTTTAATGATAATACTTGGGATTTTAGCGCTTATGCTAATGTTAATAGTAATACTTCTGATTTTGAATTTAAGATCAAATGGAGTAAGAATGAAAAATATCAAATATTAACGAATGAGCTGAAATTAGCCGCTTTATTTTATTTTATAAATGATTACAAAGTAAGTCTTAATCCTCAAGCTGCAAGAACACTAATCAGTGCAATACAGCCTGAGATTGGTAAATTACATGATGTAGGCATAGTATCTCTAAACAAGTTGAACGGGATTACTCTAACGTCTTATTTAGTATCGATTAGTAACAAGTGGAAGCAAAAGACTGTTGAAAGAAAATTAAGTGCACTAAGTGTCATTTCTAAATTTGATATGAAAGGGATATCATTTGAACTACCTGTCAAGTCAACAAGTGATGTTTTTATTGATACTATTCAGTCGCTTGCAGACGAGTATTCAAATGGAAAATATGTAGAACAGGCATTGTATATACCTCCTGCTATTCATTCTAAGGCAGTACAAGAATCAGTTAAGTTAATGACAGAAGCTGAAGAAATTATCAGTAATGAGGCAGGGGTAAAGAAGCCTGCTATCGAGCATGTATTATCATGTCTTGATGAAATTGATAAGATTATTCAACGGAGTAAAAAGCATATATTAAAAACAAGGAAAAGTAACTTATCTTCAAAAGAGGTAAATAGGTCTGCTCAAATATATAGAAGAAAAAACAATCCCACCAACAAAGCTATAGCAAAAAAACATGGATTAACGGAAGTACTAAGTAAGATGGAAAAGCTACAATCAACGATGGAGTTGCAAAGTTACTTGGGTTTGCTCTTCTCAGCTTGTTATATTGTATTAGCATCATTCACAGGTATGAGGTATAGCGAACTCTCAAGAATAAGAAGAGATGGCTTTAAAAAAGTAAGATTGTCAGGAAGGAATTATTTCTATATATCATCTTATGAAACAAAAATTTCTGGCGGAGATCATGTTGATTACATAACAGCACCTATAGCCGAAACCGCTTTGCGCATTATTGATAAAATCCATGAGCCTGCACGTAAAAAACTAAAGACAGATAATGAAAAGTCGTTTGTAATGGTGTCACAAAATATGGATAGTGAATTTAGTTCATCAACACCTTCCTTTAAAAATCATGGGGCAGTGTCTAAAAATCTAAAGAAATTTTCAGTGTTCTTTGACTTGATAGTGGAACATGAAGACCTTAAAGATAATGATTATATCAACGTCAGACATGCTAAAAAAATTGAAATTGGTAAAGTTTGGCCTCTTAAGGGACATCAATTTAGAAGAAGTCTTGTTGTTAACTTTTTATCTCATGATCTAACAGGCTTGGTAGAACTCAAGCAGCAACTAAAGCATATTTATATAGGTATGACAGGTTACTACGGAAAAAACTCTGACTTGGTGAGAGCTTTTAATTTATATCAAGATAAAGAATTGATGAAAGAGATTGAACTACAACGAGTCAATGAATATAAAGAATTATATAAGCATCTGCACTATGGAAATGAACATCTAGAAGGTGTTTTTGGTAAGAAAATAGAGAATAATCGAGGGAACTCATCCGTACTCTCTGATGATGAAATTGAGATACTAATCAGGACAGGTCAGTGGAAGGTAACACGTACAGCATACTCATATTGCACAAAAGGTAGTGACTGTGACAAGTCTGGTATTAACGACCCCAGTTACTGTGGTGAGCAGTGTTCTACTACAATAATAGTAAAGGAAAATGCACTTCAATGGAAAAAATTGTATGAAAAGAATATGAGAATAATATCTTCAGGGGTTATTGAATCTTATTCAGGAGCATTAGATACGATGAAGATGCAGAACAAAATAGCAATCAAGCTGATGAATGCTTTCTCTATAGCTTATAGCAAGGTGTGAACCAATGATAAAAGAAAATAAACGTCAAGTACTGTGTGATGCTTTAGAGAGACTTAAGGCTGGTAAGCCGGAACGTATAGATATTAAAAGAAAAATATCACCCTCGACTGTTGAAGAAGAAGCAGGGGTAAGTAAAAGCCTTCTTAGGAATAACCCTGAATATCATGATATATTTATAGAAGTGACTGAAATAAAAAAAAATCTAATAGAGGAAAACTTAAAACAGAAAAACTTAAAGAAGGGAAACACACCATCCAATAGCTCTAAAAACCTAGAGGTTGTAGAGCTAAGGAAAGCCTTAACTAAAGCTAATGAAAAGTGTAAAAAACTAAAGATTAGAAGTAAAGTTCTTATTCAGGCCAATACAGAGTTAACACTGTTACTAACTAAAAAGGTGAATGACAGCAACTTGGCTAAGCTTGCTGAATCACTGCGTTCCATGACAGGAAAACGCTAATATAAGCAATAGGTCTTGTACCTATTGTTTTTTAAATTGGTGGAGACGGGGGGAGTCGAACCCCCGTGTTCCGTACCTACACTCTCAGTACTACATGTTTAGTCGATTATTTATTTAACCCTTCAGACGCCAATCGACAGGCTTCTTCGGGGTGAGCTTAATACTATTTTGCGGTTCAGCCTTAAGCGTGCTTCCCTCGCTATCCTATTTAGGGTGACCATCGATCCTCGAAACAATAGGAGAATTTATGAGGCGATGGCTAGCCTTAAGCGGCTAGTGCGAACGTATCGTCGTTAGCAATTATAGTTTTTACGGCTTTTTAGCAGGCAAACCGTCCCTGCACATGCACTTAAAGTTTCGTATACAGAATCGAATCCAAGATCGTCCCCATAAAAAACTCTAGTGTTTTTATGAATGGTAATTCATAAAAACACTTTATGATCATTGATACTATACTACAATGTACAACATATATTAACTCAAATTTTCATAAAATATGAATTGATATGTTTTTATATGAAATCAGCTTATAAACCTTATAAATAAAGGTTTTCAAATATCTGTTCATAAAATTACAGTGGATGGTAGAGTCGAACCCCCGTCCAAAAAGCCTACATCCTCGGTACTACATGCTTAGTCGATTTTTTATTTAACCAATTAGACGCCAATCGACAGGCTTCGTCATGGTGAGCTTAATACTATTTCGCGGTTCAGCCTTAAGCGTGCTTCCCTCGCTATCCTATTTGGGGTGACCATCGATCCTCGAAACAACAGGAGAATTTATGAGGCGATGGCTAGCCTTAAGCGGCTAGTGCGAACGTATCGTCGTTTGCAATTATAGTTTTGCGGCTTTTTACCAGGCAAACCGCCCCTGGGCATGCACCTCGGGTTTCATGAATCTTGTCGAATCCTAGATCCGCCCCAAAGTTTTTCTTTTATTAAATAGACTTAACAAGTCTATAAAGCGCATTGTACATCGCTTAGTTTAAATTAACAACGTGGTATTTTTTAACCAGTTATCGATCTAAATTTTTATTTTTCATTAATCGACCTTTATCAACCGCCCATTCACGGTCTTTAATATCAGAGCGCTTATCATGGTCTTTTTTACCTTTACCCAAATAAAATTCGAGTTTAACCCAATTAGCTTTCCAATACATAGCTGTCGCAATTAATGAATAGCCATCACGCTCTACTGCTGCAGTTATTTTCTCTAATTCGCGGCGGTTTAGCAGTAATTTACGGTCACGATTAGGTTCACAAACTACGTGACTAGAGGCGGCGTTAAGGGGCATTATTTCAGCGCCAAGCAAATATGCTTCTCCATTTTTTACATGCACATAGCAGTCAGAAATGTTTACTTTACCACTTCGTATACTTTTTATTTCCCAACCTTGTAAGCTCATCCCACCTTCAAATTTGTCGGTTAATGAGTAGTTATGACGGGCTTTTTTATTTTGAGCAATGGTATTGCTGCTTGATTTTTTCTTCTTTGCCATTATATTTCCATTTCGTTTGCCACCAAAAATAGCAATCTCAAACATTATACGGAGAATTTTTTGTATTAGAATGATTAATTTCAATTTTTCTCGTTAATGCGTTTTGCTCATGGCTTTGTTATCATTACACTTTAGATTTGAGGATGAAAAATGCCAATAATTAGTCGTAGCGCGTTAGTGATGTATAGCGTTGATCAAATGTATAAATTAATTAATGATATTGTTGCTTACCCTCATTTTATTCCAAATTGTGGTGACAGTAAGATAATTACAGTCAATGGTAATGAGGTTACCGCCGGTTTAATGGTTTCAAAAGGCGGCTTAAAAAAATGGTTTACCACCAAAAATACATTGGTTAATGGGAACAAAGTGCAGCTTGATTTAGTAGATGGCCCTTTTAAACATTTGAGGGGGTATTGGGAATTGACTGAATTATCGGAAGAAGCATGTAAAATTAGTTTACATTTAGAGTATGAATTTTCGAGCAAAGTGTTTGATTTAGCCTTTGGGAGAGTTTTTACAAGTTTAACTAATAATATGGTGCAAGCTTTCACTCAAAGAGCAAAAGAGGTTTATCATTCTAATGGTTGATAGCAAAATAACAGAGCAAGAAGTTGCTCAAAGTAAAATTCAAATAGAAGTTGTTTATGGCTTGCCAACTCGACAAGAGTTAATAACGATTATGGTTGAAGATGGCACTTTGTTAGAACAAGGTATTATTGAATCAGGTATATTAAATGCTTTTGAAGAAATAGACTTAAGCATAAACAAAGTCGGTATTTGGAATCGATCAGCAAAATTAACGGATACATTACGAGATTTGGATCGTATTGAAATATATCGTCCTTTAATCGCTGACCCTAAAGAAGTAAGAAAGAGGCGTGCTGAAAAAGCAAAAGAAGAAGGGCGTGCGGATAAGGTTACCGGTGGTCGTTTAGATCCTCGAAGAAGTAAAGCTAGTTAGAATATTACCTCTGATTTGAGTATAAAAAAAACGGCTAAAAAGCCGTTTTTTATGTACTCAAAAATTATTCTTATGCTTAATTCACCATAGGAACATAAAAATTATCACCTAAGGGAAAGTCACCTTCAGCACTGGTTAATAACTCTTCTTCAAAATGAAGTATGAATTTTTTCTTCACATTTAAATCTTCACTTCTTCCTGATTTCATTAAGTAAACGTAGTGCCAAGTATCGTTGTTAAAAGCATCTTGAACCACAGCGCTGCCAAGCACAAATTTAACTTGTTCTTTGTTCATACCTATTTGTAGTTTGTCGATGTTTTTTTGTTCTAAAAAGTTTCCTTGAGGAAGATCAATACGAAAAACCCAACTTGAGCAGGCAGAAAGAGATAGGGCAATAGTAATAGCTAAAATACGAAACAACATGATTTTTTCATTTATCCTAATAAGTTCGAATGGGGATAATAACTAAGCACGAAGGCAGATACAAAACTATTTTCAATTTATTTTTAACCTGCAAGTAACTCTTGGGCATTAGCTAAGCTATTATCAGTAATTTTATTCCCCGCTAATAAGCGAGCAATTTCTTGGACTCTACCATTGTCACTTAGTTCCGTAACTTTTGTTTCTGTGAATTCTCCGTCAGTTAATTTACTTACAAATAACTGCTGATGCCCCTTACTAGCAACTTGTGGTAAATGAGTAACGCATATTACTTGGGTATTTTTTGCTAACTCTTGGAGCTTACTACCAACCATTGCGGCAGTTGGTCCACTTATTCCAACATCGACCTCATCAAATATTAGTGTAGGTGTAATTACTTTGTCTGCCAAAATAACCTGCATGGCTAAACTAATGCGTGACAGTTCACCACCAGATGCCACTTTGTTCATTGCTTCTAATTGTTGCCCAGGGTTAAGGCTAATTAGAAAGTTTATTTCATCAGAACCTAGCGGAGATAATGTTTCGGTTTCTATTTGATTAACAGATACTTCAAAAATTCCGTGTTCCATATTGAGTTCTTTCATACTGAGACTAATTTTCTTACTTAATTTTTTAGCTGATTTAACTCTGGAAGTTGATAATGCTTTGGCTGTTTGCAAATAGTGCACTTTAGCTTTTTCAATATCAACGTACATTGTGTCTAATCTTGAGCCGTCTGAATTTATTAAGTTCAACGCTTGTTTAATTTCTAGATGAAGTGTAGGTAAATTTTCGGGTGCAACTTGATGCTTTTTAGCTAGTTGAATGGCTAGTGAGTATCTGTCTTCAATCATTTGATAAGCTTGTGGATCTAGTTCAAGCCTTTCGTAGTAATGCTTTAATTCATCATTAGCATCTTCAATGTTTATAAGTGCTTCACCTAATGTTTTTGCAATTTCTGCTAAGTTTGGATCCATGTGCACTAAGTCATTTAGCTGCTCGCAATTATTTCTTAAGCTGTCAGTTATATTGAAGTTTTCGTTTTCAGATAAGGTCTGTAACGCTTGCAGTGTTCCGTTCAATAAGGATTGACCATTACTATGACGTTTGTAGTCACTTTCAAGCGTTTCAAATTCATCCATCTGTAATGAAAATTCGTCTAGTTCGTTGACTTGATATTGTAATAATTGAAGTTTTGCCTCACGTTGATCTTTACTTTCTTGTAACTTTTTCAATTCTGTTTTTAGGTTTCGCCACTGTTGGTAATAATATTGAACGTCGTCTAGTAGATGTTGGTGATCAGAATACTCATCTAATATTTTTCGTTGCTGGGTCGATTTAACAATTAATTGATGATCATGCTGACCATGAATATTAATTAAAAATTGTGAAATATCTTTAAGTTGTGTGAGCGGGACTTGGCTTCCATTTATATAAGCTCTTGAGCGGCCTTCTGCGGATATTACACGGCGTAGAATACACTCATGGTCCTGGTCTTTTTCATTTTCATCATTAAGTGAAAGGTCATTTATTTTGAGCCACTTTTGTGCAGAGGTATTGTTTGTGATATCAAAAGTCGCTGCTAATTCTGCTTTTTTACTGTTTGGCCTAACAACATTCGTCAGTGCTCTGTCACCTAAACATAAACCTAATGCATCAATGGCAATTGATTTACCAGCTCCGGTTTCTCCGGTGATGGTTGTCATACCTTTGCGCCAATCAATATCTAATGAACGGACAATCGCGAAGTTTTGAATGTTAAGTTGTAAAAGCATAGGTAAGCCAAATTACTGTATAAATATATAACTGTTAATTTATACAGTAATTTGTTTTAGTGCAAGTATTAGATTGAATAAAAATCCAACAGGTTGAATTTACTATAAATTAATAAAGTTTATTGCCCCAACTTAATTTACTGCGAAGTACGTTAAAGTAATCATGGTTTAGGGGATGAATCAACCTAAGGGTATTTTCACTTTTCCTTATGATGACTTCATCGCCAGGCATAACCGCTAAAATTACGTGTCCATCACAACTGACTTGCAAATTTTCATAATTTTCATTGGCGAGTACCAACTTTATTTCACTGTTACCGTCTACGACTATTGGACGGCTGGTTAATGTATGCGGGAACATAGGGACTAAAGATAATGCATTTAAATTGGGTGTTAATATAGGTCCGCCTGCAGACATAGAATAAGCCGTAGAGCCTGTAGGTGTAGAAACGATTAATCCATCAGAACGTTGGCTGAACATAAAGCTTCCATCAATGTAAACCTCAAATTCAATCATGCTGGCAACTTTCCCTGCATGAAGAACCGCTTCATTTACTGCACTGTTTGAGCTTTTCAATTTTCCATGTCGATAAACTTCGGCTTCTATAACAAATCGTTGTTCAGAGCGAGAATTTCCGAGGAGTATTTCTTTAAGAGGTTCGATTAACTCGTCAGGGGATAAATCAGTTAGGAAGCCTAAGTTACCTCTGTTTACGCCAATTACGCCAATATTGAAACAAGATAAAACACGGGCAGCACCTAACATATAACCATCACCACCAACGACAATAGCAAGATCCGCTTTATCACCAATTTCAATTAAGGTATTGATAGCAAGTTTATCTATATTAATAGAGGGTGCTACAGAGCTTTCAATCAACACTTTGTAGTCGTGATCTGTAAGAAATTGATATAGCGCTGTTATTGTTGCACTTGCGCCTTCGTGGTTTGGTTTGCCGATCAAACCTATTGTGTTATAAATTCTGCTCATATTCGTACTGCAAATTCTATGGATCTTAGGGTTATAAACAGTTTCGCTGTATTTTAATGTCTTGTAAAGTTGACTTTTTTATAAATCATTTACTTTTATCCTTGAAACGTAGCAACAAATCCCCATAATTAGCGTTATCAGATTTATATAACTTTTATATTATTAACTATTTTATTAGTTTATTTTGGAGCTTTTCATGACTAATGAGTCAACAGAAAATAAGAACACACCTGAAGCATCAACAGAAGCTTTAACGCCTGAAGAAATTATGGCACAAGAAATTATTGATCAAGCCGAAGAGCAAGTTGAAGTTCAATTCGATGCAGCAGCTTTTAATATCAGTATAGATCAAGAAAAAATTAACGAACTTGAATTAGCTTTATCTGCAGCACAAACAACGGTAGCTGACCAAAAAGATTCTGTTGTTCGCGCTAAAGCTGAAGTTGATAATATTCGTCGACGTAGTGCACAAGATGTAGATAAAGCACGTAAATTTGCTCTTGAGAAATTTGCGACTGAAATGTTAGTGTCTGTTGACAATTTAGAACGTGCTTTACAAAATGTTGATAAAGAAGATGAAAGCATTAAAGGCATTATTGAAGGTCTTGAATTAACACTTCAAGGTTTAATTGCTTCATTAGAAAAATTTGGCGTTAAAGGTGTTGATCCACAAGACCAACCGTTTAACCCTGAGTTTCATCAAGCAATGTCAATGCAAGTTGTTGAGGGTGTTGCACCTAATACTGTTATTGCTGTTATGCAAAAAGGCTATGAATTAAATGGTCGTTTAATTCGTCCAGCGATGGTGATGGTTTCTAAAGCAGCACCTACTCCTGCAGTTGACACTACAGCATAAAAAATAATATCAATAAAAGCGGTAAGAAGTTTATCTTAAAACTTCTTACCGCTTTTTTGTTTTAGGGCTAAAAAAAGTTTTATATTCAGGCCGTTTGACATTTAATTGATGGAAATAGCTTATATATAGAAAAAAAATTACATTTTTTTACTTTTTTTTTTCTAAATAGTTGAAAAGAATTTTCCTGCCCCCACTATTTGTTTCATCAACAGATTTATTAAAAATATATTTTAGTAAACTTTATTTTAATTAGTATTCGGAGATCCTCAAGATGGGCAAAATAATCGGTATTGACCTAGGGACAACAAACTCTTGTGTTGCTGTTCTAGATGGCGGCACAGCACGTGTAATTGAAAATGCAGAAGGCGATCGTACTACTCCTTCAATCATAGCTTATACAGAAGAAGGCGAAACTTTAGTAGGTCAACCTGCTAAGCGTCAATCTGTTACAAACCCTACAAATACATTATACGCAATTAAGCGTTTAATTGGTCGTCGTTTTGAAGACGAAGAAGTTCAGCGTGACATTAAAATAATGCCATTTGGTATTGTTAAAGCGGACAACGGTGATGCTTGGGTTACTACTCGTGACAAAAACGTAGCGCCTCCACAAGTTTCTGCTGAAGTTTTAGCGAAAATGAAAAAAACGGCTGAAGATTACTTAGGCGAAACAGTTACAGAAGCTGTAATTACTGTTCCTGCTTACTTTAATGATTCACAGCGTCAAGCAACTAAAGATGCTGGTCGTATTGCTGGTCTTGAAGTTAAACGTATTATCAATGAACCTACTGCTGCTGCACTTGCTTACGGCATGGACAAGCAAGAAGGCGACAAAGTTGTTGCTGTATACGATTTAGGTGGTGGTACATTTGATATCTCAATCATCGAAATTGACGAAGTTGAAGGCGAGCATACTTTTGAAGTACTTGCTACTAACGGTGACACTCACTTAGGTGGTGAAGATTTTGATAACCGTTTAATCAACTATCTTGTAGCTGAATTCAAAAAAGACCAAGGCATGGATTTAACAACTGATCCTCTTGCGATGCAACGTTTGAAAGAAGCAGCAGAAAAAGCTAAATGTGAGCTTTCTTCAGCGCAACAAACTGATGTTAACTTACCTTACATCACTGCTGATGCTTCTGGTCCTAAGCACATGAACATCAAAGTAACACGTGCTAAGTTAGAGTCTTTAGTTGAAGACATGGTTAAAGCAACTTTAGAGCCGCTTAAGCAAGCACTTAAAGATGCAGACTTATCAGTAAGTGACGTGAATGACGTTATCTTAGTTGGTGGTCAATCACGTATGCCTATGGTTCAAGCTGCTGTTACTGATTTCTTCGGTAAAGAGCCACGTAAAGACGTTAACCCTGATGAAGCAGTTGCCGCAGGCGCAGCAATTCAAGCGGGTGTACTTTCTGGTGATGTAACTGACGTTCTTTTATTAGACGTTACGCCATTATCATTAGGTATCGAAACTATGGGTGGTGTGATGACTAAAGTTATCGACAAAAACACAACTATCCCTACTAAGCAATCTCAAACATTCTCAACAGCTGACGATAACCAAGCTGCTGTAACTGTTCATGTTTGTCAAGGGGAGCGTAAGCAAGCTTCAGCAAACAAATCTTTAGGTCAGTTTAACCTTGAAGGTATCGATGCAGCACCACGTGGTACGCCACAAATCGAAGTTACTTTCGATATCGATGCTGATGGTATCTTGCATGTTACTGCTAAAGATAAGAACACAGGTAAGGAACAGAAGATAACAATTAAAGCTTCTTCTGGTTTATCTGATGAAGAAGTAGAGCAAATGGTACGTGACGCAGAAGCTAACGCTGATGAAGATGCTAAGTTTGAAGAATTAGTTCAAGCTCGTAATCAAGCTGATGGCATGATTCACGCAACACGTAAGCAAATTGAAGAAGCAGGCGAAGACTTTGCTGGCGAAGATAAAGAAAAATTAGAAGCGGCATTAACTGAACTTGAAGAAGCTGTTAAAGGCGAAGATAAAGAAGCAATTGATGCTAAATCTCAAGCTGTTATCGAAGCTTCAGCTAAGTTAATGGAAATTTCTCAAGCGAAAGCTCAAGCCGAAGGTGGTGCACCTGAAGGTGGTGCTCCTGAGTCAGAAGGCGCTGCGCCAGCTGACGATGTTGTTGATGCTGAGTTTGAAGAAGTAAAAGAAGACAAATAGTCTTTAGTTAGCTTAACGTACGATATTAAAAGCGCTGGTTTAAACACCAGCGCTTCTTACGTTAAAAAACGTCATAAAATGCCATTACAAATAGCTTACTATTTCTAATGTCATTTTAACCAATATTTAATTCCCGGATATAAAGAAGTCACTATGTCAAAACGCGATTACTATGAAGTGCTAGGAGTATCAAAAGATGCCTCTGAGCGTGATATCAAAAAAGCCTACAAACGTTTAGCGATGAAACTTCATCCTGATCGTAATGCTGGTGATAAAGACAAAGAAGAGCAATTTAAAGAAGTTAAAGAAGCTTACGAAATTCTAAACGATGACCAAAAACGTGCTGCATTTGACCAGTACGGCCATGCGGCATTTGAACAAGGCGGAAACGGCGGCGGTGGTTTTGGTGGCGGTTTCGGCGGTGGAGCTCAAGATTTTGGTGATATTTTTGGCGATATCTTTGGTGGTGGACGAGGTGGTGGCGGACGTCAGCAACGTCAGCAACGCGGTTCAGATCTTCGTTACAATTTAGATTTAAGCCTTGAAGATGCCGTAAGAGGTAAGACGTTAGAAATTAAAGTACCAACTTATGTGAGTTGTGACCCATGTGATGGCTCTGGTGCTAAAAAAGGTACAAGTGCAAAAACATGTTCTACTTGTCATGGCCATGGTCAAGTACAAATGCGTCAAGGTTTATTTGCTGTACAGCAAACTTGTCCTACTTGTAGCGGTAAAGGTAAAGTCATTGCTACACCTTGTACTTCATGTCGTGGTCAAGGTCGTGTAGAAAAAACGAAAACACTTTCAGTGAAAATTCCACCAGGTGTGGACACAGGTGACAGAATTCGCTTATCTGGCGAAGGTGAAGCCGGAGAACATGGCGCACCAGCTGGCGACTTATATGTACAAGCTAATGTACGTGATCACAAAATATTCGTTCGCGATGAAAACAATCTTTATTGTGAAGTACCTATTAGTTTTACCACTGCAGCACTCGGTGGCGAAATTGAAGTACCAACACTTGAAGGCAAAGTGAAGCTTAAAATACCTAAAGAAACGCAAACGGGTAAAATGTTCCGTTTACGTGGTAAAGGTGTTAAGTCAGTACGTAGTCATTCAACGGGTGATCTAATGTGCAAAGTTGTACTAGAAACACCTGTTAACTTATCGGGTGACCAAGCTGATTTACTTCGTCAATTAGATGATAAAATGGGTAAAAGCACAATAAAGCATAGTCCTAAAGAGACAGGTTTCTTTGACGGTGTTAAAAAGTTTTTTGATGATTTAAAAAGCTAGAGTATTGTTAGGTAAGAAGTTAACTTCGGTTAATTTTGATGTGAGCTAAGCTTATATCTACCCTATGAATAATTGAAAAAGCCACAAAATCGTTTGTGGCTTTTTTGTTTTTGAAGACTAAGAAACTCTTTTTCTTTTACGAATAAGTAAAACAGTTAATAAAGGTAATACTAACCAAAACATACTGCCACCATGATGAATCTCTACTTCTTCAATATAATACTCATCGTACTCAGCGCTTTCTATAGGTAAAGCGTATAAAGCATCTGTGTCATCGGAACTTAAACTAGCAACAACATCGCTATAGCCTACTTGGTATAAATCAATTAACACATCGTAATGGTCAGTCGTATATCCTGACATGAAAGTTGAAATTACCTCGTATTCGTCTAAATCAGACTCACCTTCAATGATAAAAGTATCAGTAGTATAATAATGTGTCCAAGGGCCGCCATTTTTACTTAGGTATAGTAAAGCATACACTTCACCAAATGGATTATCTGTATAGCTATATATGTCAGCATCAAAAGTCACACTGAATGTTTGATAAAAGCCATCGTCATCAAAATCATCATGTAAAAAACTTACCGCTGAATAAATAGAAAAATCAGCATAATAATCACTACTTGTTTTTTGAACAGCATGACTATTCTTTGATTTTAGAGTCGACTTGCTCGGATCGCTCATTAGAGCAGTTCTTGTTTTTGCAGTGGCTTTTCCGTTTAATTGGTCAGATGTCTCTGTTAGTTTGTTTGATTCAATAATAATTTTTCTTTGTTCTTCGTTAATGCTTTTTTTAAGTACACCTTGTGAAACGCTATATTGGCTGGTGTTTAGTTCACTTGCTGTCACTTGAGTAAATGAAAATAAACTCACGGTCATTAACAGGAATAATTTTCTAAATGAATTTGAATTAACTTTTTTAGTGGTATTGCTCGTTATTAACATAATATATCCTGCTTGTTTAATTTAGTGATGCTATTAAAGCGCAGTCAAGATGAATGTAAGCTGAACACTTTAATTTTCTTTTTTAAAACTGTTCAGCTTATATTCAGTTGCTAAGGTTTATAATTTTCAATAAGCTATAACGATTAACATCTTTAACTCTGTATATGGATCAACAATGAAATTTGCTTTACCTGTAATTCTTCTTTTTATCGTCACACTCTCTGTTGATGCCATAGCCCAAGGCGGCTTTGTTTCAGGAGCAAGTTCGAGTAAATATAAGAAGCAAGATAACGCAGAGTTCAGAGTAAAAAGTAGTAAACAAGCGGCTAAAGCGGCTAAAAGTCGTTTCGGTGGGAAAGTGCTTAAAGTACAAAAGCAAAAATCAGGCTATCGCGTAAAGTTAATTAAAACCAATGGTCAAATTGTTTCTGTTTATATTGATGCCAAAACTGGCAAAGTAAGTGGAGGCTAATTATTATGCGTTTGTTATTTATAGAAGACGATATAGCCTTACAGAAAAATTTACATAGCCATTTAATTGCTGCCAATTATTTAGTCGACTTGGCAAATGATGGTGAAACAGGTTTATTTCAAGGGCAAGAATATCCATATGATGCTGCTATTATTGATGTAGGTTTGCCTATTATCGATGGTATTACCGTTATTAGGTCACTGCGTGAAAAGAACATCGATTTTCCGATACTTGTGTTAACAGCAAGAGACAGCTGGCAAGATAAAGTGGCAGGCTTAGATGCAGGTGCAGATGATTATTTAACAAAACCCTTTCAAGCTGAAGAACTACTCGCACGCTTGAATGCGCTGATCAGACGTTCTGCTGGGCAAGCAAGTCCTTTAATAAAGAACGGTCCTTTATCTATCAATACCAAAAGTCTTCAGGTTGAAGTAAATAACAAGGCGATTAAGTTAAGCAGTTCAGAATATAAATTACTTGAATACATGATGCTTCACCTTGATGAAGTTACTTCAAAGGCTACATTAACTGAACATATTTATGATCAAGATTTTGACCTCGACTCAAATGTTATTGAAGTATTTATAAGACGACTAAGAAAAAAGCTTGATCCTAATAACGAACATGGCTTTATTGAAACACTTCGTGGTCATGGCTATAAATTAACGCGGTTGTCTTAATTTTTAATGAGTATACATAGCGCATGAACTCTTTAAAGGTTCGATTATTATTAAGTACTTTAGTGATGACGGTGGTTATGCTGCCTATCATTGGTTTAACTTTGAGTAATGCATTCGAACGACAGTTAACTTTAGCAATGCAAAACGAGCTTAAGGCTTACAGTTATTCAATTTTTACTGTAGCAGAGGTTGAAGATAATCAATTATTGATGCCTGAACTTTTATTAGAGAATCAATTCAATGTCAGTAATTCTGGTCTTTATGCATTAATCTCAACGCTTTCGTCAGACAAACAACTCACTAACGATAAAAGTGAGCCATTATGGCAATCTATGTCTTTGTTGACATTAACACTACCATCATTGTTACCTTCACCCGACGTAGGTCAAACAATGTTTTCAAAGATAGATATCGCAGGCAATAGTCATTTACTTTATAGCTTTAGTGCAAGTTTTTCTGATAACGGTCAAGCCTTTGATATAACACTTCATCTTATTAAAGATCAGCAAGTCTTTTTAAAGGCTCTAAATAACTTTAAGCAAAAACTTTGGACATGGTTATTTGCGTTAATGGTGGTGTTTATTTTTGTTCAAATAGTGTGGCTGTTATGGACATTAAAGCCATTAACCGTATTAACCCGTGAGCTTAAAGATATAGAGAAAGGACAACAAAAGGGTTTGGATGCAAGCTACCCACTTGAATTACAACAGGTAACAAAGCAGTTAAATGCTTTACTGGTAACTGAAGAGAATCAACGTAAACGTTATCGAAATGCTTTGTCAGACTTAGCCCATAGCTTAAAAAATCCCTTAGCGGTTATTCAAAGCCAGGCCGATATTTCAGCGAGTTCAAGTGAACAATTACAGTTGATAAATCAGATTGTTGAGCATCAACTTAAAAGAGCGCAAAGTGCCGGCCAATCATCATGGCATTTGGGTGTTCAAGTAAATCAGGTTGTTGAAAAACTGATCTCCACATTAGTTAAAATCTATAGAGATAAGCATTTAAACTTTAATATTAATGTTGAATCAACTGCTATATTCAAGGGCGATGAAGCAGACTTAATGGAAATTTTAGGTAATCTTTTAGACAATGCCTGTAAAGCGGCTAGGCAAAATATTGCTATAAATGTTGTTAGCTGTGGGAATAAGTTAACCATAGAAATAGCTGATGATGGCGATGGTATTGATGCATCTCAAAGGGATATTATTTTGTCTAGAGGAGGCAGGGCAGATACATATCAAGCAGGTCATGGAATTGGCTTAGCTATTGTCAATGATTTAGTAAAAAGTTATCAGGGGCAATTAACAATTAATAGCTCAAGCACATTTTCTGGTGCAGCTTTTACACTTACCTTTGACACAACGAGTTAAACACTCGGTCGATCATTTAAAATAAAATATAGTAATGTAAAAAAGTTATTCAGCTTACGTTCAGTTTAGCCTTGTTATCCTTATTACCTAGAATTAGTCATAAGGATTGTCACGATGAAAAACGCCATGTTTTTATTAAGTTTTGCAGCCAGCTCATTAGTTAGTTTTAATTTATTAGCAGAACAAACGTTTGCGCAGTCACCCCTGCAAGAGCAAGCACAACTTCAAGAAAAGTCATTCAGTGAAGCTGAATTAGCGCAAATGTTAGCCCCTATAGCATTGTATCCCGACAGTTTATTAACGCATGTTTTGATTGCTTCAACGTATCCTATAGAGATAATAGAGGCGCATCGTTGGTTAATAAAAAATGATGAGTTAACACCTGAACAAGCCTCTGAGTCGGTGAAAGATTTTGCTTGGGACGCCAGTGTTAAAGCGTTAGTACCTTTTGAACGGATCCTTAGCCGATTAAGTGAAGACTTAACATGGACTCAGCAGCTTGGTGATGCTTTTTTACAAGACGAATCAAGATTACTAGAAAGTATTCAAATACTTAGGAAACAGGCTGAAATTGCCGGTAATCTTGAAAAAATGGACAATATGGATGTTAGTTATGAAGACAGCAATATTGTTATTGAACCAAGAGAGAAGGAAATCGTTTATGTTCCTTATTATGATACACGTATGGTTTATGGAACATGGCACTCTGTCTCTTATCCTCCAGTTTATTGGAGACCGCGTCATAACGTTTATGTAAGTCGTTATAATCCATTTTATTTTCATTCAGGTGTTCATATATCGTTTAATTATTTCTTCAGTGCTTTTCATTGGCATAATCGTCATGTGGTTGTAGTGAATTCTCATCACTCTAAGCATCGTTACTATGAACAGCGTCCACGTCGCTTAATTGTTAATGGTGGGTACGCTAAACGTTGGGCACATAAGCCAGAACATAGAAAAGGTGTTGCTTATCGAACTAAACATACCAGTGCGAGGTATCACAATAAGCGAGTTAATGTGAGTGAGTCGAGTTTTAAAAAGCATCAAGTAGTGAAGCATAAAATTCAACGAAATTCTCATAAAACGTATCGTGTTGCAAATCAGCATAAGAATCAAAGAACTCATCATATAAATAAAGATATAAACAAAAATATAACTAAGAAAGTAGCAAAGCCGGTAACTAAACGTTATGCATCTAATGATAAGGCTAAAAAGTATACACCTCAAAAACCTTACTCTAAGAATAAGAGTGTGAAAAAAGTAAGCTCAAAAAAAGTGATAGCGAATAAAGATAATAAAAGAGCACAAAAGGGGAGTTTAAAATCTCATACTAAAGCAACGAGGACAACCAAAAAGAGTTCAAGTTATAAACAAATACAACGAAATACATCAACGAAAAGTCGTCATTCAAAGACTGACAAGACAAGGAATCGATAATAACTATAATTGGCCTTATATTTACACCTATGAAAGTGCTTGTCGATACACGGATACTTAGTAAGTAGACAAGCATTTTATCTTGAAAAACGATTATAAACAGGTATATATGTTTTTGATGAGCAGTAAATTGTTAAATCATTTATCCTCTTTTTTTTAGATGGTTTATACTCAAACTTTATAGATGTATCAATTAAATATATTGGTGCAAGACTTATAACATTTGATGAGCTCTTTTTATGAAAAAAATTATCCTTGCGACTTTCTTATTTATTGTGAACTCAAGCAGTTTTGCTTATGAAGAGGCTAAAGAGTTACCACCGCTAGATGGATCATTTATGGGTGAACATAACATGGTGCTCGTAAGTCAAAGTTCTACCATTTATGCCTCAGTGATGACGACATATAACCGTCCAAGCAATGTGCAACTTTTATATAAAATAGAAAACAAAAGTCTAGCTATACTCCAAAGCGTGCGTGACGGAAGATTAACCACAATTAAAACAAAACCTTTTAACCTTCAGCGTTTGATGCGAGGTGAAAAAATGGAGATCATGGTTGACTTATATTCAGGACATTTTGCACGTGACGGGATGTTAGTTTATGAAAATATACCATTAACCTTTGCCAAATTGATATATGTTCGTGAACTTGACGATATAAAAGAGTCGAGTAATCAACAAGAATACGATGTAGTAGATTTAAAGAAAAACTATAAGATTTATATTCATAAAATTCAAAAAGCCCCTAGCTTTGCACATTTACTTCATGTCGATTTAGAGGCAGGGTGTTTAACCCGTTTTCGTACTTCATCGCCTGTACCAAAAGAAAATGAGCTGCTGTACAAATTTTTAAATTGCGGCACGATGAAACCATTGCACTATGAAACCATAGACTTTGAAAAGTAGTGGAGTCTCTAAGTAGTTAAATGGTCGAATTTTTATGTTACATCATCAAAGTTAGGTAATACTCCACTTCGACTGTGTTCAAATATTAATGATGTTTCTACAGTCGTTACTTCTTCACGTGAAGTGATGGCGTTAAATACAAACTGTCTTAAATGTTCACTGTCTTTCACTGACATATGGATAAAGTAATCGTAGCTACCGCCCATATGGTACAAACTAACAATTTCAGGAAGCTTAAGTAAATCATCACGAAGATTATTAACGATATCTTCTGAATATGGTTGTAAGCGAATAGCTGCAATTGCTTCTATATTTCCACCTAAACTCTTGAAATTAATGTCAATGTAAGCACCATTTATGATGTTTTTGTTTTTCATACGCTTTACCCGTTCAAGACAGGTTGAAGGAGCGACACCGATTTGTGATGCCAACTCTTTATTAGTGATATCAGCATCCTGATATAATATGGTTAAAATGCGTAAATCTATATCATCTAATTTCTTCATAATGGGTAAGTCTTCTATTTATAAAATAACACGTTAACTATACCGTTTTTAACCAATGTATTATATGCAAAATCAAATAATTGTCGAAAAAACATTATTTTTCCGAATATTTATCACTTGATTTTTAAGCTTGATAAAAGTTAATGCATATTTACTATTTTCAATTACACTTTTATACAAACATTCTATTGTTATATTTGGTCTTGCGACATATTATGTCGTGAATTATTGGTATTTTAAAAAAATAGGAAATTTATGCCTGTAAAAATGATACAAGATTTTCTTAAGCTTGAAGCAGCTAGCGGTATTATTTTAATGCTTACCGCTATTGCAGCGATGGTAATTGCTAACTCGCCTTTATCACCTTGGTACGATTTACTCCTCGATATCCCAGTTGTGGTTGCGGTTGGTACTTTTGAAATTGCTAAACCTTTACTGCTGTGGATAAACGATGGCTTAATGGCATTATTTTTCTTTTTGATTGGCTTAGAGTTGAAGAGAGAGTTTCTGGAAGGTGATTTATCTAAACCAGGGCAAGTTACTTTACCCGCAATCGGCGCGGTGGGTGGCATGTTAGTACCGGCACTTTGTTATGCCGCTCTAAACTACGACAATCCAGTAGCGCTAAATGGTTTGGCAATACCTACCGCAACAGATATTGCTTTTGCTTTAGGTATATTGGCAATCATTGGTACGAAGGTGCCTTTGCAATTAAAAGTTTTCTTAACCTCGTTGGCTATTTTTGATGATTTAGGCGCAATAATTGTTATTGCTGCTTTTTATACTGAACAGTTATCAGTGTTATCGTTAACGGTTTCTGCCGTAATGCTAGTGTTGCTCTTTACTTTTAACCGAAGAGGGATAGTTAGTACAGCACCTTATATATTTGTAGGTATTATTTTATGGGTTGCGGTTTTGAAATCGGGAGTGCATGCAACCCTTGCAGGTGTTGTACTTGCATTTTTTATTCCAATGAAAGGCAACCCTGGACAACCATCTCCATTAAAAGAGCTTGAACATAATCTACATACATTAGTTGCTTTTATTGTTCTTCCAATTTTTGCTTTTGCAAATGCCGGTATAAGTTTTTCTGGAGTGGGTCTTGAGCAGGTTATGGCACCAGTTCCTTTAGGTATTATTTTAGGTTTAGTTGTAGGTAAACAACTTGGTGTGTTTGGTTTTTGTTTCATCGCTATCAAATTAGGTTTTGCAAAAATGCCTGATAACGTAAATTGGACTTTATTATACGGTGTTGCAGCTTTATGTGGTGTCGGTTTTACGATGAGTCTATTTGTGGGGTCTTTAGCTTTTGAGCAAAACTCTGCGAGTCCGTTGTTCCAAGATAGATTAGGTATTGTAATTGGGTCTTTAATTTCAGGTGTTTTAGGATATATATTGATAAAGCGAGCCGTGAAGAAGTTACCTTAATATAACTTTTTTATTAATAATACATAATAAAATTACAATGTAATAGCCGTAATTTCTATTTGATCTATTGATTTTTTTACTGTTTTTTTTTGCACAATTCAGTTTATAAAAAAATCCCTAACTACTTTAATTGTTAGGGATTTTTATCTAGCGAGAACATCAGTTATAGATTTAAATTTTATCTATCAAACTTATGTTTTGCTTTTTACTGCCTATTAACATTCTCTTTATTTAAGCTTAGAAGTTAACGGTTACTTCATTTGAACAAGCTGAAGATGATTCACATACTTGATAAATAAATTGGCTACCTGTTGCACGACGTTCACGGTCACGGTAAATACCTGCATTATCAACAGTGTCAATCATCACACCATTACGGTAGATATCTACTGTGTCAGCTGAAGTACCTTCCCAAGTAATATCAACACGTAAGCGACCTAAACGAGATTTATACGCACGTTTAACAGCAGCTTCAATAGACACAGAAGAAACACTTACCATCATAGTCTCTGTACTGCTTAAGCCTTCGCTATCAGTTACTGTAAGAGTAACGTCATAGTTGCCTGTTTCTGCAAAAGTATGAACAGGATTCTGCTCGCTTGACATAGCACCGTCACCAAAGCTCCAGTCCCAGCTCACCATATCGTCATTTCTGTCACTACTACTATCAGTAAACGTAGCGGTTAATCCGTCAGCTTCATATGAAAAACTAGTTTCTGGTGCGCTTGGTAAAGCTTCACCAATACCCGTAATAGTAAGTACCCAGTTATTTAATGTGCCCGTGTCAGCAGCAGCATTATCAGCAACACTTAATGTCCAATCTCCAGTTGCTACTTCGCCATTGAAAGCTGAAGAGCTAAAGGTACTATCAATATTATCGTCGCCGCCACCTGATGCACTATGCAATGCTGCAGAAGTACCAGAAGGAGAAGTTAGCATTACTGTTAAATCGCCAATCCAAGTGTGAGTAATATTTACATAAATATCCGAAGCAAAAACGGTAAGATCGTCTTCCACATTAATGACTGAAGTAATACCTTCTGCATTGTTATCTGGAATATCTACAACGGTATCATTTGAGTAAGTAAACTCGTTCAAACCTTGTGGATTAACCATTAAACGAACAGTCGATGTTTTAACTAATTCATCACTTGTTCCTGTTACAACAAAAGAATATTCACCCCATTGTGTTTCAGCAGTTGTTGGCACGCTAAGTTCAAATGTCGCACCTGGCGTTGCAGTATCTGTTGATAATGTTGCACCAGCGAGTGAACCGTCTAAAGTTAAGCTTACTTCACCGTTCCAATCTGCAACCGAACCAATATCAAAGCTAAATACCGCAGTTTCGCCGGCTTCAATTGTGCTTGAACCAGGTGTTGCAGCTAGGGTAAACCCTGGCGTTGGATCAGCATCATTTAGCGCATTATTAACATTTAGACGTTTGCCTGAGGCTGTTTTACCTGCAAGAGCTGCGTTATCATCTCCAGAACTCATTAATAGCTCTTTCATTTCAATAGCGCTTAGTTCAGGATTAACTGACCAAGCTAAAGCTGCAGCACCTGTAACATGTGGCGTAGCCATTGAAGTCCCTGAATATGATGCATAACCGCCACCAGTTACTGTTGATAATATATCTGAGCCTGGTGCACCTAAATCAACAGTGGTTAAACCCCATTGTGAAAAACTAGACATGCTATCAGTACGCGTTGTACTTGCTACTGATAATACTGAGTCCTGCGGATATCCAGAAGGGTAACTAGCTTGTGCATCATTATCGTATGCATCGTTACCCGCTGCAGCGACAAATAATATGTTCGCTTCTTCAGAAGAGGTAATTGCGTCAGAAAGTGCTTGGCTGAATCCGCCGCCGCCCCAACTGTTATTTGTTGCACGTACATTGATACCATTATTTTTTAAATCAACGAAATAATCAATACAAGTTAATGCGTCAGAAAGACTACCAGAACCAGATGCACTAAGGAATTTACAACCAATAATAGATACATTGTGATTAACTCCAACTACACCTAAACCATTGTTGCCAGCTGCACCTATAGTACCTGAAACATGACTACCGTGGCCTTGATCATCCATTGGATCACCAGCACTCGTAATAGCATTGATACCATGCATATCATCGATGAAACCATTGCCATCGTTATCAATACCGTCACCAGCTATTTCTCCAGGGTTTGTCCAAATATTTGCCATTAAATCTGGATGTGTATGATCAACACCTGTATCAATTACACCGATCACCACATCATGACTACCTGTTGAAATATCCCATGCTTCTGGAGCGTCGATATCTGCATCAGCAACACCACCAGATTGACCAGTATTGTTCATACCCCAGAGGTCAGCAAAGCTAGTATCGTCGGGAGTTACGCTTGCATGAACGATATAATCAGGTTCAGCATACAAAACGGCAGAGTTTTTACGTAATTTTGCTAATGCATCTTTAACTGAAACATTACTGTCCAGTTTAAATTGCGCCATGCGGCCTTTTTTCAAATTTTTATATCTATCATCGATTTCGTCGCTATTTAAATCAGATATTTTAGCGCGAACAATACTACGAGCAACTTTTCGGTCAAGTTTTGTCGCACTATCTTTATATACAACAATAACTGAGTCTGACTTATAAGTAAGGCTTTTTTCTGAGCTTAGCTCTATTGATGCATTCGCCAATACAGGCAATAACGCTAATGTTAACGCTGATAATTTTGCTTTCATGTTTTGCTCCATGTTTGTTTAGTATATTTTTAATATTTTGATTAAATTACTTTCAGTCTAAATATAATTATTAGACTGCTTTCCTTTATCTCTAATTTTTTTGCTATGGGTTTACGCAACCTTATTACTTTAATCATAAAAATATGGTTGTGACTATTAAAATGTAACAAACACGACTTTTTCATTACTTAAGATGTATCTTTTTATCGTTTTTACTACTTTTTTACTACTTTTTTCAATATTTTTTTGTAGAGTATATTAACTAGTTCTTTTTTATTACTTTCTTTGCATTAACCTTTTATTAACCTATTGCCTGAGGTGGTATTTTGTTAAGTTATTGTTTTGTATGTTTTTGATTGAATACTAAAATAGGGTGATATTTTTTTGTTAATAAACAACGTACAGTTTTTTATGCAACGTAATAAAACGAATAGAACTTTTGTTTAGATTTCTTTGTTCTAAAGTTAAAATCTATTCGAAGTGTTTATTTATCATGGTTTAGTCGTTTTGGATATTTGGTGTGATTTTTATTACATTAAAGAATGAGGCACGTTGGTTATAGTGATAGATATAACGGTATAACCTGGCAACTCATTGATATTAAAATCGAAGTTATTTCATTGATACTATTCATACTTATTGTAAAAAGACTATGGGAATACAAAACACCAATAGAGGTAAGATGACTAGATTCTTATCCATTAATAAACTTTGTGAGTTAATTGTTTACCCACATATTATAAAAAATAAAAATAAGGATATATTTTGAAACTTAATAAATCATTAATCACTTGTGCTGTCGTTATGGCACTTGGTCTAAATCAAACGGCGTTTGCCGGTGAAGATACAAAGGTAGATTCAAATACGGTTACTATTCAATCAGATCTTATGGTTAATGCTCTAGGGAATGTGATTATGTTGTCACAAAGCTCTACTGAGGGTACTGATTTAGGTAATGAAACAACTATCTTTCAAGAAGGTGATGTGAACGGTGCAGGTTTTACTGTAATAGGTGAAGGCAATGTAACTGAGATTTCACAATTAGGCGCTGAAAATTTAGCCGTGGGTACGTTTATTGGCAACAATAATGAGCTCTACGTTGAGCAAGACGGTGATATCAACGAAACCGAAAATAACGTAACAGGTGACAATAACTCTGTTGAAGTAAGTCAACTTGGTGCCGGTTATTTAGGATTTGGTAACCGTGCAATTAATGAAGTTGTTGGTGACGGCAATGAAATTGTAATTGATCAAGGTGATGGCGGCCATTGGGCTATCAACAGTGAATTAACTGGTTCTGACAACACTATTGATATTGTGCAAGATGGTCAATGGAACGAAGCTTACATCACAACTATTACGGGTGACAGCAATACAGTTGAAGGCACTCAAGATGGTTATTGGAACGTTTCTACTGTTTCGGGAATTGAAGGTGACGCAAACGAACTTGAAATAGAACAAGACGGCGCACGAAATCAAGTAACTATTGCCTTAGTTGAAGGTGATGAAAACGAAATTTCTATTGACCAAGAAGGTGATAATAATATCGCTGAGTCTGGTATTTATGTTGGAAATGCTAACACAACTGACATTATGCAAACTGGTGATGGAAATAGTGCTACTTTTGATGTTATCGGTGATGAAAACGATTTCAATTATGTTCAAGTAGGCGATAGTAACATCAGTTATATTGGCGCTCTGGGTAATGATAACGAATATACTTCTGTTCAAATAGGTAGTTTGAATGAGAGTCACGTTGTTAATTTTAACGGCAATAATAATAACATTGACGTAATGCAATCGGGCGATGAAAATGTTGTTGTCTTAGAGGCCTCAGCTGACAACAATGAGTTAACCACAAGTGAAAACGACATTGCTATTGCTCAAACGGGTTTTGCTAACGATGCTGTGGTTATGTTAAGTACTATTCTTGATAGTAATGCTAATACTATTGATATTGCTCAAACGGGTGAATTGAACTCATTAGATATTCTAGTTGAAGGCAGTAATCACGAAATTGGTATTGAACAAATAGGTGATGAAAATTTAATCTATGGAGCTGATGGTGGATCTATGCTTATCGGTGGCGCTAATATTGCTTTCAACATAAGCCAAGTGGGTAATGGTAACGTCGTTGAAGGTTCTTTTATCAGCGATTCTGGCGTAGTTTCTATCACCCAAGTAGGTGATTGGAATTCTGCAGTAATTGTTCAGCAATAATTATTTGTTAATCTAAATTTGGATAAGGGGCCTCAGGCCCCTTTTTGTGTATATTAATATGCTTAAAAGTTTAAGTTCTTGGTTGGTCATCTTCGTATTATTTGCACCTTCAAGTCATGCGACTAACGAAGTCGAAATAGGTGGTTTATTACTTGATAATACGAAGAGTCGTTTAGGCCATGATTTCTACTTTAAATTTAGTCAGTTATGGCATGATATTCCGAATACACAAGGCATAAATGTTCAAATAATTGAACGAATTGTACCGCGAGCGGGAACTAAGCTTAGTTTAGTACTTAACAGCCGTGTCATTTATGTCACTCACTTTGGACGACGTCAATCACCGGTTAAAGAAAAAGTAGAGCAAGCGATATTTATATTAATTGAAGCAATGTCGCAGCCTCAATATAGTCAAGATAACATTGATATGGTTGGGAATGGTTTTTAGTAATAAGGGAAGTAACCATGAAAAAATTAATTTTAGCTTTAGCCATTCAGTTTAGCTTTAGCACTTATGCATTAGGATCAGAGCTAGTTTATACACCAATTAACCCTAGTTTCGGGGGCAGTGCTTTAAACGGCAGTTTTTTGTTAAGTAAAGCGCAAGCGCAAAATAAAAATAAATCGCCTCAGAGTAAAAAAAGTTTTGAGGAAAAAATATCTGATGCTATCGAACGGGCGACAATCAGCGATATTGTGAGCAAATATAAAGACACTGTGTTAGGTGAGAATGCTGAGTTCAATAATGAAGGAGATACCACTTTTCTTAGTGGAGATTATCAAATTGATATTTTATCTGCTAACAGTGACAGCATAACGATAGAAATTACTGATTTATTGACAGGTAAAGTGACCATAATTGAAATACCGAAGTTTGGATAACCAATGAAAAAAATTATAATCGTGACCCTAGTTGGCCTTTTGTCGGCCTGTAGTGCATTGGATTCAGCGAGTAATTTATTTCCTCCTAAGCAGTCATTAGCAACAAAGATGATGCCACTAGAAAGTTTTAAAGAACTAAAAGCTCTACCTAAACCTAAAGGTCCAATAGCGGTTTCGGTGTATGCATATCGAGACCAAACAGGACAGTACAAGCCGCAAGCAAATGTAAGTTCATTCTCTACCGCAGTAACACAAGGAGCAACGTCTATTTTGATGCAGGCATTAAGTGACTCTGACTGGTTCTTACCTGTAGAGCGCGAAGGTTTGCAAAATGTATTGACTGAACGAAAAATAACTCGTGCAGCAAATCAAGCTGACAAATCAACAGAAAATATTGATCTCCCCCCACTGACTTCGGCTAAAATATTGCTTGAAGGTGGTATAATTAGTTATGACTCTAATACTAAAACAGGTGGCTTTGGGGCAGAATATTTTGGTATCGGTGCGTCAGAGCTTTATCGTGAAGATCAAATTACCGTTTATATGCGTGCGGTTGACGTTCGCACAGGACAAGTTCTGGTGTCAGTATCTACGAGTAAAAAAGTGTTAAGCCAAGAAGTGCGCGCTGGATTTTTCCGTTATGTCAGTTTTAAACGTTTAGCTGAAATGGAAGGTGGATATAGTGACAATGAGCCGATGCATGTTTGTGTGCAACAAGCTATTGAGAAAGCGATTACGGAATTAGTGGTGAAAGGTATAGTTCGTAAAGTATGGCGTGCTGACGTTTAATTATTATAATTAGCGACTAAAAAGCCAGTGATAATCACTGGCTTTTTAGTCTATAGACTATTTCAACCTGACTTTATCAATTAACCGAAGAGAGAAAATCTTGAGTGCGACTAATCAATTCAATACGATTTCGTGAACTGGTTTTTCTAAAAATACTATAAAGATGAGTTTTTACCGTATTTGGACTGATGTGGAGCTGATCTGCAATTTCTTGATTTTTGGCACCCCTTGAAACTAAATCAATAATAGTATTCTCCCGACGTGTAAGACTAGGTAAGTTTATTGATATCTGTTTATCAGCAGATAAATGATTTGTCTTATTCCCCTTAATCAGTAGTTCATTTATCGCATTATTCATTGTTTTACGTTTGAACCACCGCTCATTTTTTTGTAATTTGGTGATACCACGTAAAATAATGTCGATGCGTTCTCCTTGATAAAAAATTCCTGCGAAACTGGCAATCAATAGTTGCTTCTCATCATATAGATTATCTAACGCATTAAAGAAAATAACACGTGTACAATTTGCAAGATTTTTTATTTCAATGGGTATGTCTTCTGCCCAAGTGGAAGTTTGTAAATCAATAAAAATCAAATCAAAGTTCTTTATTTTTTCATTGTCAGGCAAAACTTCTGCAACCGTGATGTCAATACCGCAGGTTTTAACTAGGTTTGTAAACTGAAGAGTTGAAGGGGGATATTCGCTTTGTTCAAAGTTTTTTTCTAAATTATCTATTAAAAAGAAGGCGTTGAGCTTAATTCCATTTGTTGCTTCCATTGTTAATTAATTCCCTGTATATGTATTATTTAATCTTTATTATGCTGATTTAAATGATAAGAGATTACACATGTACCTAGTGTGATGTAACAAAATCTCAGCATTTGTTACATAAATGTAACAAATAAAAGCGTCAATGTCGTTATAAAATAATAAACATTTTCAATAAAATAACTTGCACTAGAAAGTCATGAATCACATCCATTTTATTTCAATACTCAAACACTTAATTTAGATAAAATACCCAGTGCAAGCTTGATGACTTTTGGTTAGAATACGTCGTTTACTTTTTCAATTATGTCAGAATAAATAGATGCCAGAACAATACCAAGATTTAATCAGAATCTTTAATCATACCTTCAGTTCCAGCATGAATACTCGTTTGATTAAAGGGGGTGATGAACCTTTATATTCTCCAGCGAATGAAGCGTGCGATTACCACCAAATTATTTTTGCACATGGTTTCTTTTCTAGTGCTTTGCATGAAATATCACATTGGTGCTTAGCAGGAGCTAATCGAAGATTAAAAGAGGATTTTGGTTATTGGTATACACCCGATGGACGTGATGAATCACAACAAAGAGAATTTGAACAAGTAGAAACCAAGCCACAAGCTATTGAGTGGGCACTTAGTGTATCTGCAGGTAAAAGCTTTGATGTTTCGGTAGATAACTTGACTGGCACAGGTCACACTGACCGTATCGTTTTCAAAAAAGTGGTATATCATCAAGTCATGCATTATCTAAATTCAGGTTTCCCAGATGATGCAGAAAAATTTATTATCGCGTTGGCTGAATTTTATAAAACACCATTACCATTAACTCGTGCACGCTTTGTGCTTTAGATATGAATAGAGAACAATAGTGAGAAATTTTAATCTGGGTTTTATCATCAATCCTATTGCAGGTATTGGCGGCAGTGTTGCACTCAAAGGCAGTGATGGAGAAGGTATTGCAGAACAAGCTTTAGCGCTTGGTGCTATAGCAAAAGCTAACCAGCGCGCACGTTTAGCGCTAGAAATATTAAGGCCTTATCAAGATAAAGTTACTGTGTATTGTGCCGATCACCTTATGGGTGAAGATATGGCTAAGTCATTAGGTTTTACGACAAAAGTAATTTATCAAGCGAACGACCCAAAAAAGACAACGGCCACCGACACTGAAAATGCAGTTGCAGCCTTATTAACTAAAAGCGTTGATATTTTATTGTTTGCAGGTGGTGATGGTACGGCAAGAAACGTTTGTAAAATGGTGGGTGATAAATTTCCTGTCTTAGGTATTCCTGCAGGATGTAAAATTCATTCAGGTGTTTATGCGGTTACACCAAAAGCAGCAGGTCGAGTGGTGGAAATGATGATCACGAATCAATTAGTAACGTTAACCGAAGCTGATGTGATGGATATTGATGAATCACTCTTTCGAGATGGTATTGTAAAAGCTAAACGCTACGGTGAAATGCAAATTCCTGCTGAGTTACGTTATGTACAAGCTGTAAAATCTGGTGGCATAGAGCTTGATGATTTAGTTTTACAAGACATTGCTGCCCATGTAATTAATGAAATGGATGAGCAGCTATTTGTTATTGGCTCAGGTTCAACTACAGCATTTTTGATGGAGGAATTGGCACTCGATAATACATTACTCGGTGTAGATCTTGTCCAAGAGCAAAGTTTATTAGCGAACGATGTGACTGAGCCTCAGTTATGGCAAGCTATTGAGCTTGCAAAAAAAGATAAAAAGTTAGTAAAGTTGGTGATCACATTAATTGGTGGTCAAGGTCATATATTTGGCCGAGGTAATCAGCAACTAAGTCCAAGGGTCATTCGTGCTATTGGTAAGGATAATATTTTTATTATTGCCACTAAAGCCAAATTAACCGCGTTATCATCAAGGCCTTTAATAACGGATACTGGTGATAGTGAGTTAGATATCGAAATTTCAGGTTATTTACCCGTTATTACAGGATACAACGACCAAGTCTTATATCCTGTATCGAGCCCACAATAGTGAACTTTTAGACGCATTGTCTAGCAGTAAACATAAATTTTTTTAACATTCAAAAATAAGTAAAAACATGTCATTAGAAGAAATAAAATCGTTTGAAAGTATCGCAGCCCTTTATCAATATCTAGATAATTTATTTGATCAAGAAAATACCGATGATCAATTATTTGCTAGTAGCTATTTACGTGGGTTCATCAGTATATCTGTTAGCGAGTTTGGCGATGAGTCTCAAGTCCCTTCAAAAGCACTTGCAGCAAGCATAGATGAAAAGCTGCAAGCAGCTCGAACTGAGTTAAGCCCACAAGATAGACAAATAGTACAAGATTATTGGTTAGCGCTTAAGCAAACCTTTATTTAGCGTTAACTTAATTTGAAGCATTTTAAGAATTAAAGAAATTTACGTCGAATAATATCTCGTATAATAAATCTGTTGGGCGATAGATTGAATAATTCTTGCGTCCCAACGGGGTAATCTTCACCGGTTAAATCAGCCGTAAGTATATCCGCCAATAATGGGGCAGTGCATAAACCTCTTGCGCCTAATCCCGTTAATACAAATAGGTTTTCGATCACTGGCGCGGGTTCTTGATAACGCCAATTCTTGTCTTTTGCTAAATGTGCATACATCTTTTTATGTTCTTCTATATTTGGCATTGCACCTACGATGGGTAAATGGTCAGGCGTCATGCAGCGAAGGCGAGCTTTACTGGCAGTAATGTCTTGTTCACTCCATGATATTAATTTAGGTAAGCACTTTTCTAACATAGTTAAATTATACTGATCTCCTTCTGTTGTAGCTGTGATATCGAAACTGTTCTTTTCAAACGTTGCGCCTATGCAATGTTGCTGCTGATGTGCTGGCGTAAGATAACCTTTGTGACAAATAACGGTTGAAAGGTTTTTAATATGATTGTTTGTTGCCAAGGTAGTAATTTGGCCACGCACAGAAGAAAGCGGCAATTCATCAATGATATTAAGCTTGATAGATTCTGCACCTCCACAGAAAATAACCACTTCTTCATTGATCGAACCTATGCTTGTTTCCAATTGCCAACTAGTATCGGCCTGTTGATTTAAGGCTATGACATTTACCTGATTTTTTATCGTTAAATGTTGAGTTTCTTTAGCGGCCAAAAATAACTGTTGTACTAATTCAGCTGGAGCTATCCAGCCAGCGCTCGGCATAAATAGACCACCATGTTGAAGTGTAATACCAGCCAATTCAGATGCTTCCTTAGCATTTATACTCGTAATTAATGCCTTGGGCCAAGGGCTTGATTGCTGAAAAGTATTCTGTCTTTTTTCCAATGCCGTTTTATAGGAAATCTCAAGTAAGCCACACCAATCATGACTAAAATTAAAACCTTTACTATAAAGGTCCTTATAGCACTTTAATGCATGCCAAAAGGCTTGTTGGTAAAACAAACTAATGTCATCTTTTTGTTGATGAATTAGCGGGAATAATGCACCTACGTGATTGCTTGAAGCCCCTTGAGCAACTTCTTTATCTTTGCAATAAAGTGTCACTTTTATATCTTTTTTAGTTAGCGCATAAGCAACGCAAGCAGAAGCAATTCCACCTCCAATAATGGCAACACGCTTTGGTTGCTCAATCGAAGTTCTAATTTGGTAACCTTTAATTTTAAGCGGCTTATTTAAATCTTTTTGTTGTTCAATCACAATTATTTATTAAATCCATTGGTTTTCAAGCGCTAAAGATAGTATTTTAACGTGAATTCAAAGTGTCTGTCAGTAATACCAAGTTGAATAATTACCTGTTTTTTTTTCATGGCTAAAACAAATAACTACTACGTTATAAAATTCATAAGTAGAATAACTACTTACTAAATTTTAGGTCTTGTATTTATCCGTTTTTCCTCATGAAAAACTAGACCACTAAATTAATCAAATTGGTATGAATTGTATAAACCAGTGTACACGTGTACACTGAGCAGACCAGTTTATGGGCAAAAATCTGTATGATATGCCTGATTTTTCAATTTTTAAATGGTTATTCAAATGAAACGTGTAGTGATCACCGGATTAGGCATTGTATCGAGTATCGGTAACAATGCGGAAGAAGTTTTATCATCTCTTAAAGCAGGCCGTTCAGGTATTAGTAAATCGGAAAGTTTTGCAGAAGCAGGTTTAAAAAGCCATGTTTGGGGCAAACCAGCGATTGAGCCTAAAGATCATATTGATCGTAAAGCTTTTCGTTTTATGGGTGATGCAGCAGGTTATGCTTACATTGCAATGGAACAAGCAATTACTGATGCAAAGTTAACTGACGACCAAGTGTCAAATATACGTACTGGTATTGTTGCTGGTTCTGGTGGCGCGTCATCAGAAAACATTGTAATTACTACTGATACTCTACGTAATCGTGGTATTCGTCGTGTTGGCCCTTATGCAGTTCCTAAGACAATGGGCAGCACAGTTTCAGCTTGTCTAGCGACGCCATTTAAAATTAAAGGCGTTAACTATTCAATCAGTTCAGCGTGTGCAACAAGTGCACATTGTATTGGTAATGCAATGGAACTTATTCAACTTGGCAAGCAAGACATTGTTTTTGCTGGCGGTGGTGAAGAAGTTCATTGGTCTTTAGCGATGATGTTTGATGGTATGGGCGCATTATCTGCGGGTCGTAACGATACACCTGAATTAGCTTCACGTACTTATGACGCAGACCGTGACGGTTTTGTTATTTCTGGCGGCGGCGGTATGGTTGTTGTTGAAGAGCTTGAGCATGCATTAGCGCGTGGCGCACATATTTATGCTGAAATTGTAGGTTACGGCGCAACATCTGACGGTTACGATATGGTAGCTCCAAGTGGTGAAGGCGCAGTGCGTTGTATGCAACAAGCCATGCAAGGTGTTGAAGGTAAAGTTGATTATTTAAATACTCACGGTACTTCTACACCGGTTGGTGATGTTAAAGAGCTTGGCGCAATTCAAGAATTATTTGGCGAAGATTCACCTGCAATCAGTGCAACTAAAGCGATGACAGGTCATGCACTTGGCGCTGCTGGCGTTCATGAAGCTATTTATTCATTGTTGATGATGGAAAACAGTTTTGTTGCTCCGTCTATCAACGTTGATAACTTAGACGAAAAAGCACAAGGCTTAGATATTGTTACTGAAAAGCGTGATGTTGATCTTAACTTAATCATGTCTAACAGCTTTGGTTTTGGTGGCACAAACGCTACGTTAGTCATGCAAAAGTACAAATAAATGCTGAGAGTTACTCACTTTTAATATATTTTAAAAGAGTTAACGTAAAAATATGACTAAAGCCACTTTTATTAGTGGCTTTTTTATGCAGAAAAGAAAATAATCTCACTATATTGTCTATGACAAAAATAAATAATTTAAGTATGAAAATTTTTTACGATGAAAACATGCCATTTGCAAAAGAGTTTTTTGGATATTTAGGCGAATTATCTCCTTTTGTTGGTCGTGAGTTAACTTCAGAGCAAGCAAAAAATGCTGATGTTTTATTAGTGCGATCTATTACTAAAGTGAATCAAGGTTTGTTAGGCAATAATTCATGTTGTCAATTTGTTGGTACCGCTACAATTGGCGTTGACCATATCGATCAGAATTATTTAAGTAAACGTAATATCACCTTTACATCTGCGCCAGGCTGTAATGCTATATCGGTAGCGGAATATGTGATCAGCTCATTGATTGTTTTAGCGGAACGTTACTTAATTGATATATTTTCTTTAACCATTGGTATTGTCGGTGGTGGGAATACGGGAACACGTTTAAGTGAAAAGTTGTCAGCGCTAGGTATTAACTATTTACTTTGCGATCCTTTACTTGAAGCAGAACAAAAAAATAATGTAGTCGACAAACGCCAATATTCTTCACTCGAACAAGTATTAGCTTGTGACGTTATTTCATTGCATGTGCCAATTACTGACAATGGTGAATATCCAACGTTTCATTTATTAGATGCTGAACGTTTGAGTCAGTTTAATGAAAACCAAATTTTGATCAATGCTTGCCGAGGTGAAGTGATCGATAACCAAGCCTTACTTGAAATGAAGCAGCAAGGGCATGGTGTAAAGCTCGTCTTAGATGTTTGGGAAAATGAGCCCAATATATTACATGACCTTGTTGAGTATACCGAAATTTGTTCTGCACACATTGCTGGTTATAGCTTAGAAGGAAAAGCTCGTGGAACAGAAATGCTCTATCAGGCATTATGTAAGCAATTGGAAATTCCTGTAGAAAAACAGTTAAGTGATTTTTTACCAAGCGCATCAATAACCGAAGTTGAAATTAATCAGCCGTTCGAGCAAATACTACTAAACCAGTTAGTGAAAATGGTTTACGATGTACGGCGCGATGATGGAATTTTCAGAGAAACAATTTTAAGTCATGGTTTTGACCATATTCGGAAAACTTATCCCGCTCGCAGGGAGTTTTCTTCGGTTAAAGTAACCATGACTAACCAAGCCAAGAGTGATGTGCCACATCATCTTGGTTTTCTTAATCAGTAATTATTATATTACTGATTTTCAAAGCAAAGAGAGAGTGACATGGCACAGAAATTTGACGTTTGCGTATTAGGCGCTACAGGTTTGGTAGGTAAAACTATCATAGAGATATTAGAAGAACGTGATTTCCCGATCAATAAATTGTACCCACTCGCGAGCTCTCGCTCTGCAGGTGAATTTATTGATTTTAATGGTGAAAGCATTGAAGTTCTTGATGCTGACCATTTTGATTTTAGCCAAGCACAAATTGGCTTTTTTTCAGCAGGTGGTTCAATCTCAGCTAAATTTGCGCCTATCGCTGGTGAAGCAGGTTGTATTGTTATCGATAATACTTCTGAATTTCGATACGATGACGACATTCCTTTAGTCGTACCTGAAGTTAATCCTGGTGCATTAGCTGATTATCGTAACCGTAACATTATTGCTAATCCAAATTGTTCAACCATTCAAATGATGGTAGCGATAAAACCTATTTATGATGCTGTTGGTATTAATCGTATTAACGTTTCTACATACCAATCAGTTTCTGGTGGTGGTAAATCAGCGATGGACGAGTTAGCGAAACAAACTGCAGATTTATTAAGTGGAAAACCCGTTGAAACTAAAAACTTTCCACGTCAAATTGCGTTTAATGTAATCCCTCAAATTGATGTTTTCATGGATAATGGTTACACCAAAGAAGAAATGAAAATGGTGTGGGAAACTAAAAAAATTCTTGGCGATGAAAATGTTCTCGTTAATCCAACAGCAGTTCGTGTACCTGTATTCTTTGGTCATGGCGAAGCTTTACATATTGAAACAGGTTCACCAATATCAGCTGAAGAAGTAAAAGACTTACTTGAGCAAGCGGATGGTGTTGTAGTTTGTCGTGATGATGCTGATTTTCCAACACAAATAGGTGATGCAAGCGGTAAAGATGCAACGTTTGTTGGTCGTATTCGTGAAGATATTAGCCACAATAGCGGTATAAATATGTGGATCGTTGCAGATAACGTTCGTAAAGGTGCGGCAACTAACAGTGTTCAAATTGCTGAGTTGTTGGTTAAAGATTACCTTTCATAAAGACTCTTTCAATAAATTGGTTAACTTAAATACGCGTTAACCATAAGATTTATTAAAGAAAAGTCAAAACTCGTCGTTATAGTTAACGACGAGTTTTTTTGTTTTATTATTACTAAAATTCTTTGTCTTAACTTGCTATGATATAGGCAACAGGAGTAAGGTTGGAATAAAATTTGCTTTACTTTCTCTAGGCATAAAAGTGCCAAACTATTGGCAATTAATAAAAATAATTAGGAAAACTTGATGCATCGACTATTACGCCTGTGCCTGTGGCAGGTAATATTTATCAGCATTACCACGTATAGTGTTTCTTTGTTCGCCTTTGAAGAAGGTGGAATACGTATTCGAGGGCCTAAGGCTACGGATATGTTTCCTTATGATCAATACGGGCCAATCACATCAAAAGATACCTTGTGGAATATTGCTTTAAAAGTTCGTCCTGAAAACAGCTTGTCTGTTTATCAAGTAATGCAGGCGCTATATCAAAAAAATCCTCAAGCATTCAGAGATAACAACTTAAATCATCTTAATAATGGACAATATCTAAAATTACCCTCCATTGAAGAAATGCGCGCTATAAATCCTTTAGCGGCAAAAAACAAATCAAGTACTGACGACAAAGTATGGCAAAAGAAAGTTGCTAAAAATGTTAAGAAGAAAATTGTTCTGCCAGCTGAACTGTCTATCAAAAAGAAAGATTTAGAGGCAACTAAAAAAGAAATTAATGCACAACTTGAAGAAATTGATACTAAACAAACTGTCCGTCTGGAAACTATTCAAAATGATGTTTTAGATTCTATTGATGGTTTACAAGCCATTCTTAAAGAAAATGCTGTTGTAGATGACAAAATATCAACCGTTAATCAGCAACTAAATGTTTTTAAAGAAGCATCAACAATAGAAGACGAAAAACAAAACGCTCAATTAGAACTGATAATGTCACTTCAACAAGAATTATTGAAAATGGCAGAAGCACGGGAGCAAGACTTATTATTAGAAAAGCAAAAAGCTGAGCTTGAAAATGAAGACATAACTTCACAAAGTTGGTTTATCGGACTTATGTCAACACTACCAGCTGCTTTTGCATTGAGCCTTGTCTTTTGGTTAATGCGTCGTAAGAAAGGCGATGAAGTAACAAAAGTCGCTAAGCCTAAAAAATCTAAAGCTGTTGTAGAAGAAAAGGCTAAACCAGAAGAAGACACACTTGATGATTTAGACGGTGAATTATCGCTTGATGACGAATTATCACTTGATGATGAATTATCGCTTGATGACGAATTATCAATGGATTTAGGTGAAGACGAACTTAACCTAGATGATTCTTTATTCTCTGAAGATGCGGAAGATGATGGTTTAGGTTCATTAGATGATGAGTTACTTGATGATGATGTGATTCATTTAGATGATGACCTGGATGACTTAGATGGTCTTGACGATTTAGATGATTTGGAAGATATATCCCTTGATGGTGAAGAACTGGAAGGGGGAGAGTTAGATCAAAGTGATTTAGATTCTTTACTTTCAGGCCTAGGTGAAGAAGACGAAACTGATGAACCAAAGCTCGAAAGTAAAGAAGAGGAGCTAGGCGAAGCACTTGAAGGAGGCGAACTAGGTCAAGACTTACTGAATGATTTATTAAGTGGTATTGGCGATGAAGACGAATCTGAAAGTGAAGAAGTTGAACCTGTCCATGAAGAACCTGCTGAACTAACAGATCCTGACGATATTGATGCGTTAATGGATTCGATGGCAGCCGCACCAGCTGCTCCAACGCCTGAACCTGTAGATGAAGGCCCATCAGAGTTAACAGATCCTGACGATATTGATGCGTTAATGGACTCTATGGCAGCCGCACCAGCTGCTCCAACGCCAGAGCCTGTAGATGAAGGCCCATCGGAGTTAACAGATCCTGACGATATTGATGCGTTAATGGACTCTATGGCAGCCGCACCAGCTGCTCCAACGCCAGAGCCTGTAGATGAAGGCCCATCAGAATTAACAGATCCTGACGATATTGATGCGTTAATGGACTCTATGGCAGCCGCACCAACTGCTCCAACGCCAGAGCCTGTAGATGAAGGCCCATCGGAGTTAACAGATCCTGACGATATTGATGCGTTAATGGATTCAATGGCAGCCGCACCAGCTGCTCCAACGCCAGAGCCTGAAGATAAAGGCCCATCAGAGTTAACAGATCCTGACGATATTGATGCGTTAATGGATTCTATGGCAGCCACACCAACTGCACCAGTAGAACCAACGCCACAGCCTGTTGATGAAGGTCCTTCAGAGTTAACAGATCCAGATGATATTGATGCATTGATGGATTCTATGGCAGCCGCACCAGTAGAACCAACGCCACAGCCTGTTGATGAAGGTCCTTCAGAGTTAACAGATCCAGATGATATTGATGCGCTTATGGACTCAATGGCAGCCGCACCAGCAGAGCCAACACCAGAGCTTGTTGATGAAGGTCCATCAGAGTTAACAGAACCAGATGATATTGATGCGCTTATGGACTCAATGGTTCAAGAGAGTGCCGTTGCAGAATTAGATGAAAAACCTGAAAATCTTGAATTATCTGATCCAGATGATATTGATGCGTTATTAGATTCAATGGCAGACCCTGAAGAGGTCTCAAAACCTATCACGTCTGATGATATTGTTGATCCTCTTGATGAAATAGCTGCTGATAAGCTTGATGAAAATGTAGATTTGTCCGCCTCAGATGATATTGAGGATTTATTGAAAGATGTTCAAGGCGATGAACCCGAAGGCGGAGTTGCTACAACAGCAGAAGAAAATAAAGGGCTCATTGATAATTTTACTAGTGATTATGTTACACCGTTTTTATCGGTAGATTTTAGTGAACTACTTACTCAAGATGCAGAAGATGAAAATGAAAGTAGTGTCGACGCTGATAATGAAAATAATTCAGCTCAAGATAATAACTTGTCAGATGATTTTGATATAGATGCACTACTAGCAGAAGCTGGTGATAATGAAGATTCAGACCCTTTAGATATTGGCGACGATATACTGGGCAATAACCAAGAAAATGAATTTTTATCAGAAAAGTCAATGGATTATACCGATGGAGACGTGTTAGCTGATTTACTAGCCGATGATAATACGGCAGACATTGACTCTGTTGGTGATAATAGTGAAATGGAAGTGATTGATGAACTCGACAATGTCGATTTTGATGATTTACTCGCAAATATTGAAGAAGATACTAACACTGCTCTTTCTGATGAAATTGATTTATCAGTAAATTTCACTAATGATGATATTGATCTAGATGCGATTGACTTTGGAACAGATAATTCAAATGCTGAAGATAACATTGAGTTTGATAATGAAGATGACTTTTCTCTTGGGTTAGATGATGAATTAGATATTGGCGATAACCTTGATTCTGATAACAATTTAGATGTTGATTTTAATATGGAAGAAGATGACTTTGTCTCTGTTGACTCCCTATTATCAGAAAGCTCTAGCTCCACTAAAAATGAAGAGCCATATAGAAATACTGATTTTGATCTAGGTCTCGATGAATTCCCTGAATTTTCAGGTAATAACTCTGCCGAAGAAGATGACGATAATGGTATTGCTGCAAAATTAGATTTAGCAAAAGTTTATATCGAAATTGGCGATAGTGAAAACGCAGAAGTGATATTACAAGACGTTGTTGAAAAGGGCGATGCACAACAACAGTTTGACGCTCAACAATTATTAGATAATATTGGTTAAAAAATCGTGCATTATTACCATTTATTGAAAGCCACTTTTGTGGCTTTTTTTATATAATTAAAAACCTAATTGGCATAAACCATAAAATATTGGATAATGCGCGCATTATAATTAGGAGTTATTGATGCGTTACGCTTTAGGTATTGAATACGACGGAAGTCGATATCACGGTTGGCAACGACAAAAAAATGCAGTAAGCGTTCAGCAAAACGTAGAAAAAGCCTTATCAAAAATTGCTGATGAAAACATTGAAGTTATTTGTGCAGGCAGAACTGACACAGGCGTAAGTGCGACTAATCAAGTTATTCATTTTGAAACAGATAAAATTCGTAAAGATGTTGCGTGGACACTTGGTGTTAATACAAACTTACCCAATGACATTGCTGTTTCTTGGGTCAAAAAAGTTGATGAGAGTTTTCACGCTCGCTTTAGTGCTACTGCGCGCCGTTATAGATATATTATCAATAATAACCGATTAAGATCTGCTATTTTAAGTAAAGGTATTAGCTTTTGTCATTATCCTCTTGATGAAACACTTATGCATCAGGCAGCTCAATGTTTAATTGGGAAGCATGATTTTACTTCTTTTCGAACTGTTCATTGTCAGTCTCATTCTCCGGTTAGAACGCTAATTCATTGTAATGTTTCTCGACAAGGTGATTTTGTTATTATCGATGTTAAAGGCAACGCTTTTTTACATCACATGGTGAGAAATATTGCAGGTAGTTTGATGCGGATAGGGCAGAAAATTGAAACTGTAGATTGGATGGCTGAAGTGTTAGAAGCTAAGAACCGGTGTGTTGCTGGCATGATGGCGCCATCAGCAGGATTATATTTTGTTGGCGTTGATTATCCCGAAGAGTTCGGCATCCCTAAACCACCATTAGGGCCATTATTTTTACTTTAACGTATATTTCGATTTAATATTCCTTTAGAAAGTGACAAGACAGACCAGTTTTTTGTATTCATTCGGGTGTGAAATGTGCTTTAATCAGCGGTTATAGTTGAAATTATTCAAAAATTTAATAATTTGCTGATATTTTTAAATAAATATCGGCAATTTTCTCATATGTACCTATGGACATACTAGGTAAAAGAAGGCAAAAAATAAATTATGAGCTGGATCGAAAAAATTCTCCCAAAAGCAAAATCCACACAAAAACGTAATATCCCAGAAGGCGTTTGGAGTAAGTGTACATCATGTAACGCTGTTCTTTATAAAGCAGAACTCGATAGATTGTTATCTGTTTGTCCAAAGTGTGACCACCATATGCGTATTTCAGCGCGTAAACGTATTGATTGTTTTTTAGATCAAGATAATCGTGCTGAATTAGGTGAAGAGTTCGAAGCACAAGATATTCTGAAATTTAAAGATTCAAAACGATATAAAGATCGTTTAACTGCAGCACAAAAAAATACGGGTGAAAAAGACGCGCTAGTAGTCATGAAAGGTGAACTGAATGGCATGCCGATTGTTGCTGCTGCGTTTGAATTTGCTTTTTTAGGTGGTTCAATGGCTTCAGTTGTAGGTGCTCGCTTTGTGAGGGGGGTTGAATACTGTCTAGAGCATGACTTACCATTAGTTTGTTTTTCTGCAAGTGGTGGAGCGCGTATGCAAGAAGCGTTATTTTCATTAATGCAAATGGCAAAAACCAGTGCTGCATTAGCAAAGATGAGCGAAAAAGGTCTACCTTACGTTTCTGTCTTAACTGATCCTACAATGGGCGGCGTATCAGCGAGTTTAGCTATGCTTGGTGATATTAATGTTGCTGAGCCTAAAGCCTTAATCGGTTTTGCTGGCCCACGCGTTATTGAACAAACGGTACGCGAAAAATTACCTGAAGGTTTCCAACGCAGTGAGTTTTTAAAAGAGAAGGGTGCTATTGATATTATCGTTGATCGACGAGAAATGCGTAACACTTTATCTCGTATGTTAGCAAAGTTCATGGGACATCCAAGCCTAAACGCTTCATAACTATCGTTTCAAACAACATTATGCAAAAAAACAATAAAAGCCATTCTGCTAGAAAGTCTCTAGTGCAATGGCTTTCTTATTTAGAAACAATTCATTTAACAGAAATTGATCTTGGCCTTTCGCGTATTTCGCAAGTGGCTAAACGGTTAAATATTGATCTCAGTTTTTCTCAAGTTATCACTGTAGCTGGAACTAATGGTAAAGGCACAACATGTGCTTTTATTGAGAACGCTTTGCTCGCTAATAATCAAACTGTTGCTGTTTATTCTTCACCTCATATTGAAAACTTTAATGAACGCCTACGTATCAACAATATTGATATCGATGATGAATCATTAATCGAAGCATTTGAGAAAATAGAGCAGCAGCGTGATGATATTTCACTGACTTATTATGAATACACAACATTAGCTGCATTTTTAATATTAATGGCGATAAAGCCAGCTGTAATCATTTTAGAAGTGGGATTAGGCGGACGTCTAGATGCGACAAATTTAATTGACGCAGATATAGCCGTGATCACCACTATTGATTTAGACCACCAAGCCTATTTAGGCAATAACCGTGAAAGTATTGGTTTTGAAAAGGCTGGAATAATACGTGCCAATCGAAACGTGGTTATTGGCGACACTGATTGTCCTAAATCAGTTCTCGAACATGCTAGCGGTCTTAATGCAACTGTGAATCTGCGTGATAATCAGTTTTTTGTTCAAGAAAAAGAAGCAGCTGTATCGAACGATTCTAATCAGCCTTTATGGAAGTGGAAATTTGGCGAACATCAGGTGAATGATTTATATAAGCCTTTTATACCTCAAGACAATGTTGCAACAGCACTGACTGTTTTAGCATTAGTAGAAAATTTCTCGTTTGTTTTTAATACACAAAACATTAATGCTTTGATAGAAAAAACAAAAGTTGCTGGTAGAACTGAACTTATTACACTGACAAATCTAAATAGTCCTGTTTTGCTCGATGTTGGGCATAACCCACAAGCAGCACGTTATTTAGTTGAGTACCTGAAATCACAAAATTACAACAAACTATATGCCGTTACAGGTATGTTGAAAGATAAAGATATTGCTAATACCTTTAAACCATTGCTAACACTTATTGAACATTGGTATTTAGGCAGTTTATCTATGCCTCGTGGCGCTACTGCTGATGAACTAGCCGAGAAATTGTCATTAAAAGAAGATTCAGTTAATTGTTTTGACAATATCACTCAGGCATTTAAAATGGCTAACAAAAATTCAACAGCAACAGATCTAATATTAGTTTTTGGATCATTTCACACCGTTGCTGAAGTCAGACGTTTACTGCTGTAGTTTCATTTATTTCAGCTTGGGAGTTTCATTTGTCTACACCTTTCCAAAACCGTTTAGTTGGCACTATTATTGTTGCTGCGGTTGCTATCATTGTTTTACCAGACTTACTCGACGGAAATAAAAAAACTTTTCAAGATGAGTTTGAACAAATTCCACCGCCGCCTCAAGTCGAATTTGTTAAAGCAACAAAAAACTTTCCTCATGATAAAATCGTTGAAGTGCCAGAAGAGACTTTGAGTGATGAACTTGCACTCGATGTTGAATTATCTAATGAAGATAAGCAGAAGATATCTCAGGCTAAAGCCGAAGAAAAAAGTGTCATTGATGCGAAGGTTAAAACAGAAGAAGAAAAAGAACCTATAGCTAAAATAGCTGAAAAAATCATACCTGAGAAGTCAGTGTTGAAGCAAGCATGGGTTGTACAACTGGGGAGCTTCCGTCATAAAAAAAATGTAGCGCAGTTATTACTTAAGCTTAAAGATAACGGTTATGATGCTTTTACAAAACCCATTAAAACAAAAAATGGCACATTGATTAAAGTGTTTATAGGACCTGAGTTAATCCAAAACTCACTCAAGAAAAAAATACCAGCTTTGAAAAAGTTGACGGGTGTTCAAGGAAAAATCGCTCGATTTTATCCAACAAAGTAAGTAGATAAATAATAAAACATTGGCAAAATAAGGTGCATCTCTGTTAGAATGCGCGCCTTATTCTGCTGGTAAGTAATCATTGGTAACATGTAATTATGGTTTGGATAGACTATGCCATCTTGGCAGTTGTAGGCATCTCAACATTAATTAGCTTGGTTCGTGGCTTTGTTAAAGAAGCTGTTTCGCTAGTTATCTGGATCAGTGCCTTTTTTATTGCCAGTCAATTTTACGTAAATCTCTCCAGCTTACTTACAAGCATTTCTGATCAAACTCTGCGTAATGCTGCTGCTATTGCTATTCTTTTCATTACCACGTTAATTCTTGGTGCATTAGTCAATTATCTCATTGGACAATTAGTCAGTAAAACTGGCTTGTCAGGTACTGATAGAGTACTCGGACTTGTTTTTGGTGCTTTACGTGGAGTGTTAATTTCCAGCGCTGTACTATTCTTTATGGATGCATTTACACCCGCATCGTCAACTATATGGTGGACTAGTTCTCAATTGATCCCCGAGTTTACACTCATTGTTGAATGGTTTTTTGAATACCTGAAAAATTCATCAAGCTTTTTGAAATAATTTTATTGCAGTGCCATGAAAGTGGGGCTGATGTTCATTAGTATAATTTGTATTTACTCAGCGTTTTATTTCAATGAAACGCTTTTAAACTTAGTTCTGTGGAGAATAAATTCATGTGTGGTATTGTTGGCATTGTTGGTAAAACATCGGTTGGTCAGGCATTATATGACGGATTAACTGTACTTCAACATCGTGGTCAAGACGCTGCTGGTATTGTGACTATTCACAACAATACCTTTAGACTGCGCAAAGGTAATGGTTTAGTAAAAGACGTGTTTCATACACGCCATATGCTAAGACTACAAGGTAATATGGGTATTGGACATATTAGATATCCAACTGCTGGTACTTCAAGTTCTTCAGAAGCTCAACCTTTTTATGCAAACGCCCCTTTTGGTATTTCTCTTGCACACAACGGTAATTTAACCAATGCGATTGAATTGAAAGAGTGGTTGTATACTGTTGCTCGTCGTCATGTAAATACGACGTCTGATTCTGAATTATTGCTTAATATTCTAGGTCATGAATTACAATTGACTGAAAATCTAAAATTAACACCGGATGATATTTTTACAGCAATAAGTAATGTGCATAACCGAATTCGTGGTGCATATGCAACCGTTGCTTTAATTATCGGTCACGGAATGGTGGCTTTTCGTGATCCTAATGGTATTCGTCCTTTAGTTTTTGGTAAGCGTGAAACGGCTACAGGCATAGAGTATATGGTTGCTTCTGAGTCTGTTGCACTTGATGCCAACGACTTTGAGTTTGTGCGTGATGTTGCACCCGGTGAAGCGATTTATTTCTCTGAAGATGGACAAATCCACAGTCAACAGTGTTCTGAGAATCCAACATATAACCCATGTATTTTTGAATACGTCTATTTTGCTCGTCCTGATTCAGCTATTGATAAAATTTCTGTTTACGGTTCTCGTGTTGAAATGGGTAAAAAATTGGGTGATAAAATAGCGAAAGAATGGGAAGACATTGACATTGATGTTGTTATTCCAATTCCTGAAACATCATGTGATACAGCATTAGAAATTGCTCGACATCTTGATATTCCATACCGTCAAGGTTTTGTGAAAAATAGATACATTGGTAGAACATTTATTATGCCAGGCCAAGAGCAGCGCAAAAAATCTGTACGTCGTAAACTGAACGCAATAACTACAGAGTTTGCCGGTAAGAATGTATTGTTGGTTGATGACTCTATTGTTCGTGGTACCACTTCGGGACAAATTATAGAAATGGCTCGCTCTGCTGGCGCTAAAAATGTGTATTTTGCTTCTGCGGCACCTGAAATTCGTTTCCCTAATGTTTACGGAATAGATATGCCAAGTGCAAATGAATTGATTGCCCATGGTCGTGAATTAGATGACATTTGTCAGTTAATTGGTGCAGATAAACTTATTTTTCAAAGCTTAGAAGATTTAGTGAGTGCTGTGGGCAGTGTAAACCCTGAAATTAAGCACTTCGAAACATCGGTATTCGATGGTCAATATATTACTAATGACATTAATCAGGGCTATTTAGAACGTTTAGATGCTATGAGAAATAATGAGAATAAAGAAGACTCAGATAAAAATGCTGATTCAATCATTGATATGCACAACGAAGGTGCTGAATAACTCATTAATACCATTATTTGATTAATGAAATCATTTGATATTGGTTAAAATGAAAAGCCCATTTAGTTTTAGCTAAATGGGCTTTTTTTATGATCAATTACTGATGAATTATGACGTAACGTTATTATCAGCTAAGATACATATTCAGAACCAAAACCCATACCTAACATAATGGCACTAAACGCCATTAAAGAAACAAGTAATACTAACCCGCAGGTCACTACTGAACTTGAATAGATAAAGCCTTTTTCTTCAGGAATATTCATCATGATAGGTACGCCAGAATATAGTAAATAAACTGAATAACAAAGTGCTGCTAACCCTGCTAAAGTAACAAACCATAGAACAGGAAAAAGTGCTGTTATACCAACCATTAATAATGGTGTTGCAGTATAAGCCGCTAATTCTAAAGATTGAGTGAAATCAGGTGTAGAATCAAACGTTTTTGCCATCCATTGTATTAAGAAAGCTAAACCAATTACACCGAAAATTAAGCCTAAATACATTGCCACTGACATTGCCATTGCACTTGATTCAGTGAGCTTTATGGGATCACCAACACCTATCGTCCAGCCTATATGAGCCGCTGAATAATAACTGCAAATTGCAGGAATTAACGCAATAGTGATAATATGGACCATGCTGTACATTAAGCTTTCGTGACGTTTTTCAATAGTGTGCCATTCTTTCTTAGGGTCTGTGTACAATCCCCAAATATGATTTAATATCATAAAAACATCCTCTTGCTCTCCCCAAAATTACATTTATTATTTATTTATTTTTATGAATAAATGTCCGTATGTATCAATAAATTTATTACTGATAGCTTATTTATGTAAGATGGCGAAGCTTTCGTCAAGAGCTGAATAGAAATTAAGCTGAATATAGGGAAAATAAATTGTTTTTATATCGAAAATAACAAATATTTATATGCTGATATATGATTTTGTTATTTAAAAGAGAGTTAAGTGAGTGAAATTATTTGGCTGTGCTCATAAATTAAGCGACTTTTATTCTGACAATATTCATGACTTCTATTTCAAATCCGGCAATCGTTTCAATACTAGTGTAATAAGTCATATTTACTTGCTGTTTGTTGAGTGACTTATAAACTTTTTTTCGTTTATATTTAAATGGTGCATCGCAGCCTTTGATCATCACCGTATTTACGATCCAGTCATCTTGCTCTCGTTGGACATGAGAAGTCACCATAACATTTTCACTGTGGACAAGTTTTTCATGCGTTTTCAGTAGATCTTCCACCGTTTTCTTTTTCATCATCATTCCCTTTATCAACTCTGACTGTATATTTAACGATCGTTTACATATTTCAATAAATTAATAAGCATCAGTGCTATTTTAATTGAACATTTAACTTTACTGGGAAAAATTATTCTAAACCATATTATAGGCTTTCGCAAAACAGCATCTTCGATAAACGAAGAGCATGATAAACACAAAGATTTTACGCCTTCAGTTTAGTTCTATTAAGCAGAGTAATCTGATCGGTTATTGATAATATATCAGGTTGATTTTGATATTTAATTTGCGAAAAATTTCAAATGAATATATTTTAAACAGGTCTGTATCGAGCCACATAAAATTTATTTATTAACCAGTGAGACAATAATATGTCAAAAGAAATAAAGCAGGATATACCTCAAGAGGCATTTGATTGGTACGATGATTATGCTCACGGAGGAATGGATAGAAGAACTTTTATGGCAAAATTAGGTACCTTGGTTGCTGTTGGATATTCCATGACGTTGTTAACATCGGCTCTACTTCCAAATTATGCTTTAGCGGAACAAGTGTCATTTAACGATGACGATATTAAAGCCACTTATCAATCTTTTGATTCACCAACGGGGCATGGAAAAGGTAATGGATATTTAGTTACCCCAATACCTACAAACGATAATATGCCGGTTGTTTTGGTTGTTCATGAAAACAGAGGTCTTAACCCGTATATTAAAGATGTGGCACGACGATTAGCTAAAGCAGGCTTTATCGCTTTTGCTCCTGATGCATTGTTTCCATTAGGAGGGTACCCAGGAAACGATGATGAAGGGAGAAAGATGCAGAGAACAATGGATCGTTCTAAAATTCAGCAAGATTTCGTTGCAGCAGCAAAATATCTGAAAAGTCATAAAAATAGTAATGGCAAGTTAGGGGCTGTTGGTTTTTGTTTTGGTGGTTACATCGTTAACTATTTGGCAGCGGTTGAATCTGATTTATTATCAGCTGGCGTTCCTTTTTATGGTACCCCTGCAAAAAAAGAAATAAGACAAAACATCAAGGCTTCTTTACTTGTTCAGCTTGGAGAACTTGACGAAAGAGTTAATAAATCTTGGCCTGAATATGAACTTGACTTAAAAAGCTCGGGAGCCTCCTTTGAAATGCACATGTATAAAAATGCAAAACATGGCTTCCATAATGACTCCACAGGTCGTTATGATAAAGAAAATGCAGAACTCGCATGGGGACGGACACTGAAATTTTTTCAGGAAAAATTAAGTTAAGCGCTGAACTTTATAAAATTAAAGTAATTTATAAAGTGAGTAAAATCTTGATATAAATAGGTTAGATAGGGCGCCATTGCCTTGGATATTTTTACTTGATATCTAAGGCAATGGCGCCTTTTAAAATAAGGTATACGTAAGTGAGAACCTTATCTGTCTCGGGCTAAGCTTTTATGGGCAGAAGTGAAATCGCCAGCGGCAAGTGAGCCAATAATAGATATTTCACCCGCTAATGCCGCTGCGGCACAAATTTCTGAAAAAGCCCTTGCTTGATTGTCTTTTGGTAACTGCATTAGCTCTAAGCAAGCTTTTTGGCTAGGGAGCTTAGTGCCTCCTCCAACCGTCCCTACAATTAAGTTAGGTAGAGTGACACAACAATACAAAGCACCATCGTCGCATATTTCAAAACGTGTAATACCTACTGCGGCTTCAGCTACACAAGCTGCGTCCTGTCCACAAGCGATAAACATAGCAGCAAGACTATTAGCATAATGTCCTTGCACACCCATAGTTCCACTTATAACTCCACCTAAAGCCGACATTTGCCAACAATCAACCATGCGTTGCGGTGTTGTATGCAAAAAACGCTTGACCAATTTTTCTGATATTTTTACTTCAACAGAGACTTTTTTACCACGAACATTGGTATAAGATTGCGCTGTTGATTTTTTATCACCAGAACAATTAGCTTCAACAAACCAAAATTTAGGTTGAACAGGTGTATTGGCGATAATATATTCACAAATAGCTTGTGTCGCTATCGTTACCATATTCTGACCTGCTGCATCACCTGTAGTGAAATCGCATAATAAATATAAGTGATTTCCTTCTGCGGCAATGCGAATATCGATCATGCGACAATAATTGCTAGTTTGTTTAGCAACATCGCTGAGTTTATCTTTATTGAGAATTACCCAATGGGAAAAAATTGCCAAGTTAGCAATCGTATCAAAAGCAAAGGCTGGTGAACGAGTAACTCCTTCAGACATTAGCATTGCAGAACAGCCGCCAGCCTTAGAAATAAGTACAGAACCTCGATGATAACTCGCTACCAGAGCCGCTTCAGTAGTTGCCATAGGTAATAAAAAATCACCTTTAGCATAAGTACCGTTGACTCTTATCGGCCCAGCAATGCCAACAGGGACTTTAACCGTACCAATACAATTTTCGATATTAGATGCATACTCATTTAAGTCTTCGCCAGAATATAAACTTGAAGCATGCGTTATGTTTGCTTTGTTAACTTCAGATAAATGCTGCCATCGCTTATCTATCGCGCTTAACGTGCAGTCACTACCATTAGGAAATCTGATGTAAGAACTTTCACTATCAGGTGACAATTCATTGAGTAAGTCTTGGGGTGTTCTATCTTTAAATAGATCATCTGAAAAATGTTTATTTTTATTTACGTCTGTAATCATCTGTTAACCAGTAATAAATTTGCGGGAAGGTCTTTGTGTCGGTTTCAAGATGACCCTAAAGCGGAATAATCAGTGTTAATTCTATCGTTTCTGCAAGGGGCTTAGCAAGCAGTTATAGATAAGTTAGCAAAAGGTTGTTTATTTTATCGGCTGAACAGGATATTTAAGTAATTGACCAAGCTATTTTTCTAACAAACGTGTAATTTTTTATAAAATATTCATATTAATCATTCAATTTGATTTAAAAGTGCGGTGTTAAGAGAAGTTATTCGGAGGTTTGCTTCAAATTTAGTTATACTAGTTAATATTAAATTGAACAACTAGGTGTAACAGGTAGCTTTAGGAAATGAGTAAACCAATTCTTTTTCATACGATATATCCACATAAGACCAGCAAAGTATGGGTTGTTTTTGTCCATGGGGCTGGTGGTAGTTCGGCTATCTGGTTTCGCCAGATAAGAGCCTATCAAAAAGAATACAATGTACTATTACTCGATCTTCGTGGACATGGAAAATCAACTCACCTCGTTAAAACTTTTGTTGATAGTAATTACTCTTTTAATCATGTTTCTAAAGATATTATTGATGTATTAGATCATAACAATATTGCTTGTGCGCATTTTGTTGGTATCTCTTTGGGCACTATTATTATTCGCAACATCGCAGAAATTGCACCCGAATATGTTTCAAGTATGGTTTTAGGTGGCGCCATCACTCGCTTCAATGCTCGCAGCAATATTTTGGTTTATTTAGGTAATTTCTTTAAACACTGTTTACCCTATATGTGGTTATACCGCTTATTTGCTTTTATCATGATGCCGAGAAAGCGTCATAAAGAGTCTCGACATTTGTTTGTTCGTGAAGCTAAACGTTTATGTCAGAAAGAATTTATTCGTTGGTTTAAATTGGCGATGGATGTTAATCCCTTGATGCGTTACTTCAAAGAGAAAGAGATCGATATACCTATTCTCTATATCATGGGAAAAGAAGACCATATGTTTTTGGGACCCGTGAAAGAAATGGTGAACAAACACAAAAATAGTTTATTACATACCATTCATAAATGTGGTCACGTGTGTAATGTTGAAAATCCAGATGTTTTTAATCAATATTCTCTTGAGTTTATAGCACAGCAAGATTATTAAATAACGTAATTTTCTATAAACACATTCTAACAACTTCATCGATACTTCATGTATCTCACATATACATTGGCATGCTGACAGTATTATTTTGAGTTAATCATGTCAAAAGACAAAACTATTCATAGCCTCATAATAAATTTTCATTTTGCGTGTTTTATTTTGCATCTTGCATTTTTAGAACGCGAATCCATTTCTGCTTAAATTTTTCGTTTTAATTTAAGATATTGAAAAATATATGTATTTGTCTTGGTGCGTTTTTTGCTATCTAAACATTAATAATTAATTTTATGTTGAGGTGAAATTCACTATGTTAAATTCAGCCAGAAAAAAAATAGTTAACAGTATTGTTCTTGCAGTAGGTATTAGTAGTATTAATTTACACGCAGAATCTTTTACAGAGTGCCCCGCAGAAGCATTTTTGATTCAAGACAAAATAGCCAATTTATATAGTGTTCAGTTAGCAACAGGGTTTTACGAAAAATCCTCACCGCTTGATTGGAACCAAGAAAAAATGAATGCATTAGCATTTAGTGTGCATGATCGTTATTTATACGCGTTTAACTATTATTACGGCACTATTGTACGTATTGGTTCAGATTTCCAAGTTGCCCCAATATCACTGTCGAATCTCCCTGATAAAGGTTTTTATGTAGGCGATATATCTGTTAATGAAAATGCCTATTACTTATACCGCCCAGGAGGCAGTTACGGCTTATATCGCGTTTCATTAGACGAAACGACAAGTGATTATTTACAAATGGAGAAGGTTGTTAATGGCTCAACACTTAATCACGCAATTTACGATTTTGCTTTTCATCCTGATAACGGCTTTGCTTATGCGGTTGATCGTTGGGGTAACCTTTGGAAGATTAATGTTCAAGCGGGAACCTCTGTAAAGCTTAGTAATGTGGGTGAAGCTGGCGTATTTGGTGCTGTTTATTTTGACGTTACAGGTAATTTATATATAAGCCGAAATAGCGACGGTAATATTTTTCGAGTGAATACCAATTGGGATTATCCCGTTGCAGAATTTTTTGCCTATGGCCCATCTTCTAGTAATAACGATGGTGCACGCTGTGCGCTTGCTCCTATTATTTCTCAAGAATCTCCAACAACAGACTTTGGTGATGCACCTGACTCCTACGGCTCAAGTATTAATAATAATGGTGCTCGACATGATGTTGGTGAAGGAACTTTATTTTTGGGTGAAGCTGTAACAAGCGAACCTAATGCTTATGCTGATAATGGTACAGAAGTAAACGACAATGATGGTATTCAATTCGTAACAGGTGTCGAGGCAGGTAAAACAGCTATTGTTGATATTACTTCTTCGGGTGGCGGTTTTGTAAACGCGTGGGTAGACTCTGATAAAGACGGAGAGTTTGATGCTGATGAGCAAATTATAACGGCAGAGGCCGTGACTTCGGGAAGTAATGTTGTTGCATACGATATTCCTACTTGGGCAGAAACTGGCGCAACGTGGACACGATTTAGATTGAGTTCAGAACAAAATTTATCTCCTATCGGTGGTGTAGCTGATGGCGAAGTAGAAGATTATCCTATTGATATTGCAGAGCAAAACGTGACAGCTATGCATTATCCATCTTCAGACACCTGGGCTACCTTAGCTTTTGAAGATAATTGGCCACTCGTGGGGGATTACGATATGAATGATTTAGTTGTTCACTATCGTCTTTCGTCTTATGACGTATCAGGCACGTTATTGCGTGTAAAAATAGAGGGTGAAGTTGTTGCTATAGGAGCATCGTACCATAATGGTTTTGCATTTAGGCTACCAGGGTTACTCCGCAGCCAAGTAGATACTGGACGGTTAAGTTTTAAAATAAATGGAGTTGAACAAAGCGTTAGCCCACTGGAAGCGGATACCGATGAAGCGATATTTATTATAGGTAATGATTTATGGGACTTCGTTACAGCAGGTGAAAACTGCAAGTTCTATCGCACCGAACCTGATTGTGGGTCGAACATTCAAATGACATTTTCATTAGAAATCCCCATGGAAGCCAATGTAAATAAAGTTGATGTTGCTGACTTTCCTTATGACCCTTTCATTTTCGCCTCTGAAGGACATGAAAGAAGTTATGTATTTGGTGAAGCACCAGGCAGAAGGTTCGAAATACACCTGAAAAACCAAGCACCAACAGAAGCTTTTCAAGCAAACTTCCTTGGTCGTGGCGATGATGCTTCTAATGCTAATAATGGAGAGTACTTTATTAACGAAAACGGTATGCCATGGGCTATCAATATTCCTTACGAGTGGAAACACCCTGTAGAGTATATGGATATTAAGTATGCTTACCCAAACTTTCATAGTTTCGTTACTTCATCGGGTGAACTCAATGTAGATTGGTTTACCGTTGAAAAAAGTGCACCTAACAACGTATTTAAACAATAAGGATAAGATCATGAAACTAACTAACATAACCCTAGTATCTATGATGAGTTTATTAATGGTGGCATGTGGAGGCGGTGGTTCTGATTCCGCTCCTGCTGTAGTGGTTGAAGAAGTAGCCGTAACGGTAATAGAGGCTCCAGCTGAAGTGGTTGTAGTAGAGCCGGATCCTGACGCCATTTATGATACAACAGCTGAACTTATTGCTGCCAAATCGTTTCTGCTTGAGCCAGAATATGAGTTAACGGTAAGTTACCAAAATCAGGATACTCGAAGCGTTTATTTATCAGTGTGCACTGAATTTACTGAAGGCCAAAATGGCATTAAAGTGAATTATAATAGCTGTTTGTTACGTACTTCTATTGATAACGATTATGCAGGTAAGTTAATGGTGGCAAATGATCAGAATCGTTTAGTGATGGCCATATGGTATTTAGATGACACGAAAAATCCAAGATATGAAATATGGGAAAATGATCTTGATAGTAACGGTGTAAGAAATTTTGAGGTAAATTAATGACGGTATATAAATTAATTTAAGCAGCAATTAATTTAATAAGCGGCACAATATTTATTTTATCCATTCATGATTAAACGCCCAGGTTGGGCGTTTAATCATGTTAACTACATTAATATTGAAGGTACTGGTATCACTCCTTTATCGACAAGTTGATGTGAAAAGAGTGTCATTAAACTCAAACTAACTCTCAACCCGATTTCTTCCTCTGTCTTTTGCTTGATAAAGCATGCTATCCGCTCTACTGATTAACTCTTTTTCATGACTGTTTCTAGTAGGTTTCATTTCAGTTACACCAATACTGGCTGTTAAATACTGTTTAACAGGGGAATTTTTATTATTTATATGAAGATCCTCAATTTTTTTGAGTAGTTTTACTGATAACAGTTCAGCTTGTTTGAGCGATGTATCACTCCACACAAGCGCAAATTCTTCTCCACCGTACCTTGCACAAATATCACTTGGTCTACTGGTAAATTCTTTCAGCAATTGACCAATACGCGTCAAGCATTCATCACCCGATTGATGGCCGTAAGTATCATTTAATAACTTGAAATGGTCTAAGTCGATTATGGCGAGGCAAATGGTTTTTTTAAGTCTTATGCATCTTTTCCACTCAGTATGAAGGAATTCATCAAATGTTCGACGGTTAGGAATGTTAGTTAAACCATCCATTTTTGATAAGTTTATTGCTACTTCTTCAGCTAATTTTCTTTCTGTTATATTCTGATGTGATATTACATAATAATTGCCTTTTTCAATACTAAAAGGAGATACGCGCATCATAAACCATCGTTTTTCTTCTGGGTCATGGCAATGATACTCTAAATAAAAAAACTGGTTGCGCTGCTCAATTACACTCCTAATCCCACTCGCTGCCTCTGAGCCAAAGTCATCTCCCATAGCGGAAGCTTTATCACATTCATCTAGATAATTTACATTACTCCAATCACTGGCCATCATACATTCATTATTTTCTCCAAAGGATGACCAACTTTTATTTACAAATTGAATCTTACCTTTTTCATCTATAACGACTATGTGCTCAGTTATTGAATCAAGAACATGTCTTAAAAAGTCATATGAACTTTCCATGTTTATCCTTTTAATTTAAATCATATATAGTGTTGTTCGGACTTAATGATTTATAAATATATGATTAAAAATTTTCCGTTACATGTAATCGTAGTTCATCAGCTGCGGTATTGTTAATTTATTGAGAAGGTAGCATTTAATCCATTATTGTTTACATTGCAAATTGCATCATAATTTGCAATGTAGAAATTACAATATAAAGGTTTGTGCTTTTCTAATTTAACCGATTGATTCTAAAGTGAAAGTTTATTGGATGAGTGGTACGGATTATGCTTCATAGTGAATAGACATCATTAAAGGAAATTTGTTATGAACCTATCGTCAAAGCAATTAAATACAATAGATGTAGAATGCACAGCCATTAAAGTTAATAATGTTGGAAATGTTTTACATTTATTACAAAAAACACTTACAAAACTATCAGAAGTATCTGACTTACCTATTAAGATTATCTGTGACGAAAAAAATAAATACCTTATCAGGCAGCAACTAAATGAAATGAACTGTGGTACAGAAGTATTTTTGAATGGTGATATTGCCAATCCTGAACCTTCAATCCTTTTTACTGTAACTTTACAATGAAGGTATTAAGGCTCTGTCACTTTTACAATAACTTGTCCTTAAGCTCCATCACCGATAAATGTATTTATATGGCTAAAACAGCATGTTTTTAAGCTTATCAAGGTGGAGTAATACTCCTGAAAAACCTCTCAATAAAACTGATTCATGTACATTTGTATAAAATAATGTATACTATCGCGCTTTATAAAGCAGTATCTAGAAGTATTCAAATTTAGAATATCACGTCTATTAAGAACGTAGGTTGATTTCTTTAGTAAGTTACCAGCATCGTTAACGTTTTACAAAAACTGAACAGCCTGTTGTTGCCTTTTTAAATCGCATGAATACGTACCGTTTTGCCTATTACAAGGCAAGCCTATTGGCTAAAGTCCGATAGTGCCGACATTCGGTACAGTTAATTCACCAACAGAAGAGTTATATTTAATGTTCGATTATATTATCGTGGGTGCAGGTCAAGCTGGATTGTCTATGGCCTATCATCTAACACAAGCGAATGCTAATTTTCTCATTCTTGATAGCGCAGAAGAAATTGGCGCATCGTGGCTTAAGCGTTGGGATTCATTAAAATTATTTACGCCTACTGAATTTAACCATTTGCCCGGTATGTCTTTTCCTGCCGCAAAAGGGCATTATCCAGATAAATATGATGTTGCTAATTACTTTAAATCCTATGTAGAAAACTTCAAATTTCCTATTAAGTTAGGTGAGAAGGTGCTGAAGGTTGTCAAATCTAATGATGTGTTTGACGTGGAATGTTTGGATCATTCTTATAAATGTAAGCAAGTAATTATTGCTTCTGGCCCATTTCATACCCCTTTTATTCCTCCTTGTCATAAATCATTGTCTTCAAGTATTAAACAAATACATAGTAGAGACTACAGAAATCCCGAACAGCTAATTGAGGGTGATACTTTAGTTGTTGGTGCCGGCGATTCAGGATTTCAAATTCTAAAAGAAGTTGCTGAAAATAGCGAAAATCATCATGTGTATTTCTCGGGCAGCACAAGTTCATTAACTATTCCTCAAGAACTGTTAGGAAAAACTGTCTGGTGGTGGTTTAAGTTATTCGGTGTATTGTCAGTTAATAAATTTAGTTGGATTGGTAAAAAACTTAAACAAAAAATGCAGCCAGTTATTGGTATAAATATTAAGTTACTTCTATCAAGTAGCAATATTACGGCTGTTGGGCATACGTTAGACGCCAATGAAAATACAGTAAATTGTCAACATGCTAATTTAAGCACGATTAAAAACATTATTTGGTCAACAGGTTTTAGAGCAGACTTTTCATGGATTGAAGGAATTAAACTCGACGAACATGGCTATCCAGTTAATTATCGTGGCATAGGTGCCACAAAAGGAATGTACTTTATTGGATTACCTTGGATGTACACTCGGGGTTCTGCAACACTTGGCGGCGTTCATAAAGATGCTGCATACTTAATTAATGAAATGCAAAAATATCCATTGAATACCTCTAATGTAGAAGCTAAACCAAAACAACAAACTGTTGCAGGATAGTATTGATTAGATAGAAAAAACTTCTTCAGCCAACAATTACAACTTATTCTCTTGAAGCTCCATTGGTAGTGTGGGGCGATTAATCTAAATAAAGCTCAAGGGAATAAAGCGTCGAAGTAGACCTCATAAAGTTCAAATTTCTAGATAATAGTATCAAGGAAAAGCGACTACCGTTGCAATAGAATGTTTTACTCTCATTTATTTAACGGATAAGTATTTCATCAGAAAACAATTATTTATAGAGTGGTTTTTAATTGCATGACTTGATGATCGAAAATATCGTTCATCGTCGACATTGTATTTGTTGCCAACTCAAAGTACTGGTTATTGTCTATAGTAATTGTAGAAGCATTCACCAATTCAAATTTCATTGTTTCAATTAATTGGTTCATTTTTTCTGTCGCTCTTTTTACTAACTCCTTGTGAGTATTTATTTCCTGAGGGAGATAAGATAAATGTTGTAACGTATTCAATGTTATTTTTGTCATCGTTTCGATTAAAAAATTCAACCTGATTTTGTCAACACTCGAGCAGTATTGCTGAGTTGCAACACCAGTTCCTATGGCTCTTGATTGCCCAATACTTTCAGTCGTTAATATTAGTTCACGCCAAACATAACCAATATTGGTAAATTCAGGTAAAAAGTCTGTCGTTAAATGAGATATTTCCGCTGTGTCTTCAAGTAAATAAGCTAAGTTTCTAATCATTAAAGTGTGTTGTTCAAAGCTATTCTCAATTAAGAGGTTTTTATTTAATTTAAGCAGCCTGTCCCAATGGTCAGCAAAAGCGCTCCAACGTTCATTTTGGTAAATAGGCGTAAACTTTAATAACTTCATTTCCTTTGATATCAGCTGTTTAAGAATAACTAATTGAGTTGTAACTTTAGTGTCACCATTTAACCAAGCGGCAGTTAATCCTCTATGCTGCTGAACAATTGTAATGATTTTTTTAATCTGACTAATATATTCTAGGCCTAGTTGCTGAGTTTTTTTATTATCTTTTGCCTTTATTTGCTGCAGGTAAAATAAAGTCGCTATACCCATGATTATTGCACTTAAGATCATTATTTCCATATGACATCCTCCATAAGAACTACTCTTGTTCTTGCGTTAATTTACGTAAATGATTTGCTACTGATTCTGATTGAACGGCAATGTCGGCATTAGCTTGTGCGCCCAAAACAACTTTGGAAATATGTTCAGAAATTTCATGAGTTGCAGCAGCTTGTTGGGTTGCTACACTACTGACTATTGCCATTTGTTGATTAACTTGTTCAGTCGATTCTTCAATATCATTGAACGCGATATCTACTTCACTCACCTTTTTAATGCATACGTCTGTCTGAACAACGACTTCATTCATTGTATTGACAATTTCACTACTTTCTTTCAATACCTCATTTATATTGGCAACAATGTGGTCTGTAGAGCTATGCGTACGTTCAGCTAGTGCTCTAACTTCTTCAGCAACGACGGCAAAACCTCTGCCCATTTCTCCAGCTCTAGCGGCCTCAATTGAAGCATTAAGTGCTAATAAATTAGTTTGTTGAGAGATTTTTTGTATAGATTCTGTAATTTTTTCAACGTTAATCACTAACTTGTTTAACGACACCATGCGTTTTTGAGTTGTTTGAGCTTGCCGATTGACATCGGTTACGGCTTGATTCAATGATAGTAAGCTTTCTTTGCCTTGATGTGCTATTTCAGCAGCTAAACATGAAGCATGATGGGTTTTAGTGATTTCGCTATTTACTTCAATTAATGATTGGCTCATTTCTATAATTGCTGAAGCGGTTGAATTTGTAGCATCAGATTGAAATTTCACATTTTTTTTAACTTTTGAAGAAATATCAATAACTTGAATTGATGAATATTCAACTTCTTTATTCCTTTCGTTATGATGCGTATTAATACGGCCTAATTCCCGATATGTTCTTAATAGCTCTTCAAGAAAGTCTGCATTTATCAAGCTATTAAAATGAATGTCGCGATGGTCAAAGTTTTTGGTATTAATATGCTCAATCACACTTTTAATATTTTTTAATTGATAATTAATGATGTAAGCAATGCCAAAAAGTAAATATGTAAAAATCAGAAATACGGGGATTAACTCTATGGCTGAGAAATAGAAAACACTCAAGAAAATGACCAAACACATCATTAACGTAAACCAAACAATGCTTTTTAGACCTAAGTTTTTTATCAACACGGTTAAAGGAAAGAATATATACAAGCAGTTACGTCCTATGTAAATGAGTTACAATGCTATCAAAAGCAAAATGTAGACCACATATCAAGCTACTGATTTAAAATGACATTTATGTTTGTGTGATTTGATTTAGTGAACTTTGTTGGTGATAATTAGTCATCTTGGTCTATTTTGGTGCACTCGAATAACGTGTGTCTTACCAATTTACTCAACACTATATTTTGTGATGGTTTCGCGATGCTTGTTACGCTAAAGTACCCTATACGAACAAGGAGTTAACGTGATTGAAGTAAAGGATCTGTGTTTTAGCCGCAATGATGGCGATAACAAACACAACATATTGAATCAGCTAGATTTGTTTATACCAGAAGGACAACATCTTGCATTACTGGGTGATAGTGGTTCAGGTAAAACCACTTTTTTGCACATATTAGCAGGGCTACTGCAAGCAGATAGCGGTTCGGTAAGTATTAATAATCAAGAGCTTTCACAACTTAATGAAACAGAACTTGCGCTTTATCGGCGTAAAATAGGGCTGATATTCCAGCATTACCAATTGCTTGATTGTTTAACCGTAAAACAGAATATTTTGTTTCAGCATAAGTTAAATTATCCAACGCAAGTTGCTAGTGAGTTTGATCATCTTGTTAATGAACTCGGCCTTCAAAATAAGCTCGGGGCATTACCTGACCAGCTATCTGGCGGCGAACAACAAAGGGTTGGTATCGCAAGGGCGTTAATTAATAAGCCTCGCATAATTTTTGCAGATGAACCGACAGGTAACTTAGACCGAAAACGCTCGCACCAAGTCGTTAAACTTCTAACTGAGTTATGCAGTGAGCGAAAAATCAACTTGGTGATGGTGACTCATAGTAATCAATTAACAGATTATTTTGACCATGTAAAAGTTTTAAGAGATGGCTGCTTTGACTGATGTTACTCAAGAAATTAAACTGATTTTAGCTACTCATCTAGCGTTTTATCGCAGACACCCTTGGTTAATGGCATTGTTCTTTTTAGGGTTTAGTTTAGGCAGTGCACTCTTGACTGCAATTTCAGGGCTTAATCAAGAAGCAAATGCTCGTTATCAAAATTCCTCTGCGTTGATTAATAACCCCGTTACTCATTTAATAAAACCGCTCACAGGGAAATACACTATCGATGGCAATATTTGGCTGAGTTTACGACAACTTGGCTTTATCAATGCACAACCTGTTTTGCGTGGTAGATTGAAAACGAATAAAGGACAAGCACTTGCCATTCAAGGTGTGGATACCTTGTTATGGTTAAATAGCGCGCAATTCAATCAAAGTACTAAAAATAAAGATAAAACACCTTCACAACTTTCACTTTCTACTTTGTTAGTTGATTCGCAATTTGCTGAACGAGTTAATTCAGTAACAGATAATAAAGCGATATTTGATCTTGAAAATGGTCAAAAACAACCAGATGTTAGCTTGGTAGAGGGGATTGGACTATGGGCAATTACCGACATCGCCAATGCCGATTATTTATTAGATGCGAAAGGGCAACTCAGTTTTATTGAGTTATCGCAGGTTACCGAACAGCAATTAGTAGAAATAGAACAGCTAATTTCGGGGCAAGCGCAGCTCATTGATGCGAAGCAACAATCTTTCGATGTTTTGTCTGAAGCATTCTTTTTTAATCTCACCGCACTTGCCATGCTCGGCTATATTGTTGCTGCATTTTTGAGTTTTAATGCGATAAAACTTACGTTAACCGCACGAAATAAATTATTAAAACAAATGCAGTTGTTAGGCTGCACTAAACTAAATATTCAACTGAGCCTTGTTATTGAGCTAATTATTGTGAGTCTTTGTACTGCGCTATTAGGTACTTTAGGTGGTTATTTAATTGCTAATGCCTTGGTTCTTGATGTCAATAGAACATTGATTGGCTTATATCAACTCGATAAAGCTCTGGTAATTAATTGGCAATGGTTTAATGTTTTATTGGGTTTTACCCTTAATATATCTGCGTTAGCGGTAATATTGTTAGCGCAAGCTAAGCAAGTAGCTAATAAAAGTAAACAGATGTTTTACGGTTTGTTGGCAAGTACTGTCGTGGGATTAATTTGGTTACTCAATTATGCCACTAATGAGTACCAAGCTTTGTTACTGTGTTTTGCTCTTTTAATATTGTTTATTTTGATAGTGCCCAAAGCGTTATCTGGTTTGGTTTCATTACCAGTTACAATCACGAATCCGTTAACACAGTGGCTTCATGCTGATACTCGTCTTCATATAAAAGATCTCCATATTGCAATCATTGCAATTTTAGTCGCCCTAGGTAGTGCTATCGGTATGCAAATCATGGTGAAAAGCTTTAGTCATACGTTAAATGCACATCTTGAAAAGCAATTAAGCGCAGACATTTATTTACGTTCAGATAAGCTCGATAACAACTTAAGGCAAACGCTCAGTAACTTGTCTGAAGTTGAGAAGTTAAGCATTTATATGGAAAGTGATGGCAAGGTAAATAATATTCCTGCGAACCTTGCAAGCTTTGGTGAAAACTTTGAACATTATCAGCATATTTCTCTGACATCAGGTCTGACTATTAGTAATAATAATTTTATTGAAAAAGGGTGTTTGGCTAATGAACAAAGTAAAATAAAATTCGGTTTTTCACTAAACGATGTTGCTGTATTTGAGCAAAACGCCACAAAATTTAGTTGTCGTATAACGGATTTTTTTTATGATTATGGTAACCCAAGCCTTTCTTTACTTACCCTTGAGAAACGGCAAAAAACAGCGGCACTAAATCACGATATTTTTGGTTATTCTATTCGTTTAAAAAACACTACCTCGGTTGCAGCCTTTAGCGAACGTTTAATTAATGAGTTTAAACAAGACAGCACAAAAATATTACCTAATAAAAGATTTAAAAAAATGGCTAATGCTTTGTTTGAGGACACCTTTATAGTTACTAAAGCGTTGAATGGTTTTATTCTCGCCATCGCATTACTAAGCCTTTGCACTAGTCTTTTAAGTTTGAGCGTTAATCAATTAAAGCAACTGACCATATTACGAAACTTAGGCGTAACACAGCAACAATTATTAACGATGAAACTACTACAAACCTCAGGTGTGTTTTTGTTTACTATATTATTTGCTGTTCCCCTTGGTTTTGCACTTGGCTTAGCTTTACTGAAGTTTGTAATGCCAATTGCGTTTGGCTGGACCATTCACTTTAGTTTAGATTTGAGTAGCTTGTTATTAACGTGTTTAACACTGGTGGGCGTTTCGGTTTTATGTGCATACTTACCGATTCGAAAATTAACAAATTTAGAAGCCAAGGAGTTATGAACTTTTGATAGAAAGACGAATGTTGAAAGAGGTATCGCTCTCTCAGATTAATTTTGTACGAGTTACTTTTTTCCTCTTAATTTTTGTGCTGTGCGCTTGTCAGCCTGCTTCGCAGAAAACAACACCAACTAAGTTGCAAGTGGCTATTGGTAAACCGGTAACAAAGGGCACAGCGCTTGTTTTTCCTGCTGATCACGGCATTCATGCTGAACAAGGCATTGAGTGGTGGTATTTAACCGCCAACTTACAAAGTGATACGGGCGAGACTTTTGGTATTCAATGGACACTATTTCGTACCTTAATACCAAGTAAAGTTGAATCGAAATGGTGGGATAACAATCTTTATTTTGCCCATTTTGCCATGCAGCACAAACAAGAACACGTAGCGTTTGAACGTTTTTCACGAGCGAACCAAGCTAAAGTAACTAGCTTGCCGTTTAATGCCAGTATTGATGATTGGCGCTTAAATAGTACTAATGATAGCTTTCTACCACTTAACCTCGTTGCCTCGCATGAGAGCTATAAAGTCTCTTTAACATTAAACGACAGCCCAATTGCCTTTCATGGCAAAAATGGTTACAGCCAAAAAACCCAAAGTGGGCATGCATCTTATTATTACAGTTACCCCTTTTTAAAAGTAAAAGGTAGCCTAACTTTTGCAGGAAAAACCTATAAGGTAACAGGTAATGCTTGGTTCGACAGGGAATGGTCTGCGAGTCTCCTTGATAAGGAACAAATGGGTTGGGATTGGTTCAGCTTAATCGACTCTCAAGTGGACACTGAGACAGGCAATCAATTAGTCAAGCAAGGGTTAATGATTTTTTGTATTAGGGGGAATGAGAACAGTTATGATTATTGTAGTGGTACTCGGATAGCACCCAATGGAGAAACAACTCATATTTCAAAAGAAGATATTAAACTGTCTGTTATTGAAACCGTGACATTAGGTAACCGAGAGTATCCAAGTAAGTGGAAGGTTGAATTACCAGATAGTGCAGCCATTATTATTGAAAGCATCACAAAAGATTCACGCAATCAGCTAACCATTCCTTATTGGGAAGGCCGAGTGAAAGCAACGGGCGGTTTTAATGGTAAAGGCTATGCCGAGATTACGGGTTACTAACTAACCTGACGTTAATGTCGTCGATATATTGAGTAGCGTTTTCGCTGTTTTACAGTTTATTTTAGACAAAAAAAAGCGTTTACTTGAAATCAAGTAAACGCATTATAAAAACATGAAACACTCAGGGAAATAAATGTCTACACATAATAAGAACATCGATATGCGTTAAAGTTCCCTTTCAGCCAATAATTATTTAATATCGAAATTTTCTGTTGTAAATGCAATCATTTTTGATCGATTACCTTTTGGTTCATAAAATTGATAGATCATTTAGTCAGGATGTTAACTTAACGTGAAAGTACTAATGGTTAGCTTAGGTATAAATTATGTATTCATGAAGAGATTATCAGCCTGTGTCTACTGAACAACTATTATCACCAATATTATCATTTCTTAAATGTGAAACACCTCAATCTAGGATTGATCAAGCCGTTAAGCCAGAAAATTTATCCGTGCTACTTACTGATCACCTTGTGTCTGAGCTTAATGTAAATATGTGCAAGTTAAGTTTTGAGAACTAAAAAATTAGGGGGGGATTGTATAAAACCCACTTTATGGTAAAAGGTAGCCCAACGGTAAATTTCAATTTTTTCTTCTAAATTATCCAATACTAAAGACTTCTTGGTGCGCTAAGCGGAATAAGACCAGTCAAAATATCAACTGTCCGCTTTATGATCCGATACATGATGATGTATCTATAATACCAAGGGGTTATCCGTTAGTTGCACGCTGGTGTATATTTCGTATTTTACAGCAACAAGCAACACTAAATTTCAATCAATCATACTACTACTACAACGGTTGTTTTAGGAGGTTTGAATTTATTTTTTTGATAATTACCTATAATTTTGTGTGTAATTCAATCATCTAATGCCCTTTTTATCGTAAGACCAACAAAATAACCAACTGTTGATTTTATGTCTTAAAATCAAACGATTGATGAGTTTTTTGTGTCAGGTTATTTTACAGTTAAGATATGGGTATTGTATCTTTTTTGTTTATCATGTTGAAATTATTTTATATTATTAAGTTGGCGTGTTTTTTGCTTTTTTCATAAAAATGATGTGATGACATCTAATTTTAGTATTTACCTTCCAAATCTGTTGTGAGGGAATTAAAAGGAATATCAAATGAAATTTAAATTTTTAAAGTCAATATTTTTAACTTTAATATTGTCTTCAAGTTGCTTGATAAATGTAGCTAATGCTGGGTTAATAACAACAGTAGCAGGTGCCAACAGCAGTTTTACTTGTTTAGGTACCGATAGTGGATGTGGCAATTTATTTGGTCAATCTTTCACAGTTGGTCCATCAGAAAATCTTTTGCAATCACTTGGATTTGAATTTACAAATGTAAATGGAGATGGCTTATTGGTTCAACTTGAAATATGGAATTGGTCAGGGAGTAATACAGTTGGATCATCAATTTGGCAAAGCAGTATCGATACATTGTCGACGGGGACATCAGGACTCTTTTCTTGGAATACCAACTTAAGTCTAATTGCCGGAAACCAATATGCTGCGACAGTGAATACCCTATTATCAGGCAACACAACATCTGATAAGTCAGGTTTCTTTGTAGGTTCGGATAGTCTTTACACTCAAGGGACATTCTTTTGGAAAAGAAATTATGGTGATTTAAGTATTAATAATTTTTCTCTTGATGCAGGCTTTCAAGCTAACTTTTCAGCAACTGATGTACCAGAACCGTCAACACTTGCTATTTTTGCATTGGGAATGATTGGTTTAGCATCACGTCGATTTAAGAAACAATCTTAATTATTTAAAGGTTTCTTATTTTAAAAAACATCAATTGTTATGATTGGTGTTTTTTTGTTTCTAATTTCTGGTTATTTCATTATTTAAACTAGTGCTATTTTTTTATAAAATGTCAGCTTTATAATACAAAGTAGTCATTAAAATGTAGAACTGGTACTTCAACTTTATGTCTCGAAAGTGGCAAAAGGAGAATGAAAATCAATCAATGTGCTTAATCTTTATTGCTATTATATTCCCAACAAAATACCAGAATAATTATTGATATGAATATGCTAAAATTCTTTATCATATAATGTTTATACCCAATAAGTTAAAATCCATGTCTGTCGAAAATTTATTAGCTCCCATAAAGTCCTTTCTTAAATGTGAAACACCTCAATCATGGATTGATGAAGCCGTTAAACCAGAAAATTTATCCGTGCTACTTATTGATCACCTCGTGTGTGAGCTTAAAGCTGCTCAATCTGCGATGTTTTTGATCAGAAAATATGCGGTAGATAAAGAGAGTAGTAACGCTTTATTAGCTTGGCTACAGCCTTTTGAACAATTAATTTACAAAAGGCAAGGTGACTGGCGTTCATTACCTTCAAAAAATAAATTAACGAAAGCAATACTGCCAAAGTCGGGATCAGCTCACGGGCAAGAACTTATTGATAAAATGGTATTACTGATAAAGGAAGAGTTACATCACTTTTATCAAGTACTCGAAATGATGGATGAATACGGTGTTGAATATCAGAGTATTACTCCGTGTCGTTATGCAAAAGGTATGTTGAGGTATGTTAAATCTTTTGAACCTGATGCCATGGTAGATAAGTTAATTATAGGCGCTTTTATTGAAGCACGATCGTGCGAACGTTTTGCTAAATTAGCCCCGCATGTTGATAAGAAATTGGGCGATTTTTACATATCGTTGCTGCGCTCTGAAGCAAGGCATTACCAAGATTATTTGTCATTAGCGACTGAGATTGCAGGTAAGGATATTTCCGAACGTATTAAGTATTTTGCTGATATTGAAACTGAATTAATTATTAGTCCCGATGAAGACTTTAAGTTTCACAGTGGTTTACCTGCATAAATGTTCTGAGTTCAATAAATATTTTCTTGTTGTGGTATAGCATTCAACATTGCTCGTACAGAGCAATTTCTGCCTGAGTTTTTGGCTTTATATAAAGCTTGGTCTGCATTATTAAATAACGTTGACCAAGTCATATTACTTTCTAATTCAGCAACACCTATTGATACCGTTATTGGTGGAAGTTGCGTATTACTTTGTCGTTGAACTAACTTCAGCGTTGAAATGGCTGTTCGAATATTTTCAGCAACTTTAAAGGCTATTTCCTGAGACTTGTTTGATAAAACTACTACAAACTCTTCACCACCATACCTAACCGGAATGTCATCAGGAGACACTTGTTCTTTGATTATCTTCGCGACAAGTTGAATGACTTTGTCACCAATGCTGTGCCCGAATGAGTCATTTACTTTTTTGAAATGGTCAATATCTATGACGATAGATGAATGGATATTATTAAGAGATAACGCCTGTAATCGTTGATCACAGCCTCGACGATTTAATAGCCCTGTTAAGGTATCCATAATCGCTTCTTGACGAGACTCTTCTAATTTTTGCTTAAGTTGTGAAACTTCTTCTGACGCTCTATGAAGCTCAGAAGATAACGATTTATGCTGAACTTGTGATTGACCAATAGCGTTAAATAAAAAAGTGGTAATACTTTGTAGCGGTTTATATTCGCCTAAACGATTAAGTGCTTCACCAATTTTATTCAAATTACTAATAGCTTCTTGTTCACTCGACACTTGAATATCTAGTTGTTCTAAAGCGCTATTCAATGTATTCCCGATTGGCGTAAAAATTTTATCTTCAATGAGCTGAGTATTCGATAAAAATTCAATAAACAATGCATCAAGAAAAATGTCATCAAGCGGTTTATAGGCAGATAGTTGAGTATCTATCTTATGATTTAAGGATAATTTTTCTTTAGTAAAGTAGCAATAAGCGACAGTGTAATGAGAAGGTGTTGGCGCGATGCTATGAAAAAGCATAAATTGTTGAGCTTCTTCACAAAATTTGGTGGCTTGGTGAAAACTTCCCTGCGTCATATTAGTTCCCTATAAAATTTTTCCATATTTTAACAGTTAACTAAAAGTAAACTCAATGTAAAAAAATTAAAAAGAGGAGTTTTAATTACTTTTATCGTTCAACTTACCATTAACTTTTAAGGAGTTAGGATATTATTGGTTGAAGCAATACGTTTAATCTTGAAATGAGTGGTTAAGCAGTTCGATACTATTTGGGGTAACTTTAAGCCATGCACCTTGTTCATACCAATCGCCTAAAACGATGCGTTGAGCAGCTTTGTTGTTGGCTTGTATGTCATGAACTTTTGGTCGGTGTGTGTGACCGTGGATAAGTAGCTGACTTTTATGTAATTCAAGCTCGGCGATAACTTCTGTTTCAGTAACATCCATTATTTCTTGAGACTTCAGTGCGGTTGCACTGGCGCTTTTCTTACGATAGTCTTCGGCAATTTTTTTACGTACAAAAAGAGGAAGATTTTTAACTATGGCTTGCCACCACCAAGAGCGTGATTTTTTTCTGAATGCTTGATAAGCAATGTCTCGAGTGCATAACGTATCACCGTGCATAATAAGTACAGGTTTACCGTATAAATCAATCATATCTGTTTCAGGTAATAACTGCATCCCACAAGATTTTGCATAATTCCTACCTAGAAGAAAATCTCGATTACCATGAATAAAGTAAATTTTTGTTCCAAGTAAACTTACTGCGTTCAATGCGCTAGCAACTTCAACAACAAAAGGATTCTTATCGTCATCGCCGATCCAGTATTCAAATAAATCACCTAAAATATAAAGCGTTTGAGCTTTTGGAGCATCATTTTTTAGGAATGACAAAAAACAGGCCGTTATATCGGGCCTGCTTTGTGCTAAATGTAAGTCTGCAATAAAGTAAGTTACAGACTCTTTATTTATAGCGTTTGTCACTGAATATTATTACGCAACAATAGCTGATTCGATAATAATTTCTTCTTTAGGAACGTCATCATGACCGCCTAATCTGCCGGTCTCAACTAAAGTCATTTTATCAACGATGTCCATACCTTCAACAACTTCACCAAAAACACAGTAACCCCAACCTTGAACAGATTCGCTTTTGAAATCTAAAAAGTCGTTGTCGCTCAAGTTTATGAAAAATTGTGCTGAAGCTGAATGTGGCTCTTGTGTTCTCGCCATCGCTAAAGTTCCACGCTTATTACCTAAACCATTGTTTGCTTCATTTTCGATAGACTCACGTGAATCTTTTTCTTCTAGACCTGAAGCGAAACCACCACCTTGTGCCATAAAACCTTTAATAACACGGTGAAAAATAGTGCCGTTATAAAAGCCTTCTTCTACATATTGTTGAAAGTTTTTTGCAGTTACCGGTGCTTTATCAAAGTTTAATTCAATTTTGATATCGCCTAAATTTGTTTTTAATGTGATCATTTTATTTACTCTCTATTTTTGATGTGAGAATTGTAAACGAAAGCACAGAACTGTAAAGAAAACTTATAGGTATTATGTATGTTAAATAATGACCCTGGCGCTTTGTTCGGGTACAATTATCGAAAATTCGTTGATTTTTTAACAACTAATACATACTAACTTTTAAATCGTAAATGGAGACAGAAAACCTTATGTTACAGATATACAATACATTAACCCGTCAGAAGGAAGTTTTTACCCCAATTGAAGCAGGTAAAGTGGGTTTGTATGTGTGTGGTTGTACTGTTTACGATTTATGTCATATAGGTCACGGTCGTACATATATTAGCTTTGACAATATCGCCCGATATTTACGATTTTCCGGTTATGAGGTGAATTACGTACGTAATATCACAGATGTAGAAGACAAAATAATTACGCGTGCACAAGAGAATAACGAAACACCAGATCAGCTTACAGAGCGCACTATTGCATTGATGCATGAAGATTTTGATGCATTAAATATACAGCGTCCAGATCTTGAGCCAAGAGTTACCACGCACATGGATGAAATTATTGCCATGATCGTGACGCTTGTTGAAAAAGATTATGCCTACATAGCAACAAGTGGGGATGTATTGTTTTCTGTTGCTAGTTATAAAGACTACGGCAAGCTTAGTGGCCAAAATTTAGAACAATTACAAGCAGGCTCTCGTGTTGAAGTTGACGAAAGCAAAAGATCACCATTAGATTTTGTTTTATGGAAATCAGCTAAGCCAAGTGAACCAAGCTGGGAATCTCCTTGGGGAGCAGGCCGTCCTGGTTGGCATATTGAATGTTCTGCTATGAGTGCTAAAGAGTTAGGTCGTCACTTTGATATTCATGGCGGTGGTTCAGATTTACAATTTCCACATCATGAAAATGAAGTTGCTCAGAGTTGTTGTGCACTTGATACACCTTATGTGAATTATTGGATCCACACAGGCATGGTACAAGTTGACCAAGAAAAAATGTCAAAATCACTGAATAACTTTTTCACTATTCGTGATGTATTAAACCAATATGATTCTGAAACGGTCAGGTTCTTTTTAACGTCTGGACAATATCGTAGCCAACTTAATTATTCTACTGATAATTTAGAACAAGCTCGATCTGGTTTAGAACGAATATATACGGCTTTACGTGATGTTGATGTACTTGCTGAATTCTCTCTAGATAAAGAAGATAAGTTTGTTGCAGACTTTATTAAAGTCATGAATGACGATTTTAATACACCTCAAGCGTTGGCGGTATTATTTGATTTATCAAAAGAGCTAAATGTTGCTAAAAATGAGAATAGCGAAAAAGCACCTTATTTAGCGGCAACATTGAAAGGTTTAGGTGAAATAATTGGTTTATTACAACTAGACCCAGCAAGCTTTTTACAAGGTGAAAGCGATAATGACGAAGTTGCTGAAGTTGAAGCGTTAATAAAACAACGCAATGATGCCAGAGCCAGTAAAAACTGGGCTTCAGCAGATGAAGCGCGTGACAAGTTAGCGGCTATGAATATTATTGTTGAAGACAGTGCGGGTAAAACAACTTGGCGTAAAGGTTAAATAATTAGCTGAGTTATTGTTGGACGTTAGTCGCTAAAAACTCGACATTTAAAACCTCATTTACATTGCTGTAATTGAGGTTTTTTTATTTTTTTGCTTCATATTTAATTGAAAATAATCCAAAGACTATATTCGTGCCTGAGTTTATCAATTCATTAAAGCCAACATTTGCTGTAATTGTTCGCGAAGGGCCATAACTTTTTGTGGTTCAACAGTGGATTGGCAAAGTAATGACTGAGGTATTTTTTTTGCTTCCTCTCGCAAGGATAAACCTTTTTCTGATAATTCCACAACTACAATTCGTTCATCTTTTTTACTGCGGGTTCGGCTCAGTAAATTTTTATTTTCCATGCGTTTTAGTAGTGGCGTAACAGTGCCAGTATCTAATTTTAATTCCGTTGTTAACTGACTCACAGATATTGTGCTTATATCGTTTTCTAATTTCTGCCATAAAACTAATAGCACTAAATATTGTGGGTAGGTTAAATCAAGCGGTTTTAACAGTGGAGTATAGCTCTGAATTACACGGCGAGATAAGCTGTATAAACTAAAGCAAAACTGCTTATCCAAATGCAGGGCAGGAAAGTGGTCCAGCCCTTTTTCTTTATTTTTCATCAACAGTTATGCTAAAGCAGCTTCAATATCAGTCGCTAAAGCTTCGGGCTTAGTAAGAGGTGCATAACGAGTTACAACATTGCCTTCTTTATTGATTAGAAATTTAGTGAAATTCCATTTGATTTTTTTTGTACCCATAATGCCAGGAGCTTCTACTTTTAGTTCTTGGTACAACTCAGCTGTGTTATCTCCATTTACTTCAATTTTAGAAAACATAGGGAAATTAACACCATAGTTTTTCTGACAAAAAGCAGCTATTTCTGTATCAGCGCCTTTTTCTTGTTCGCCAAATTGATTACATGGAAATCCTAAAACCACCAAGCCTTGATCTTTATATTTAGTATATAAAGCTTCTAAGCCTTCGTATTGTTTTGTGAAGCCACATTTACTTGCCGTATTAACAACCAACACTACTTTGCCTTGGTATTCTGACAAATCTTGCATATCGCCAGAGAGTAGTGGCATTTTTTTATTCAATATAGACATGATATCAACCTTTGTATGAGAGATTAATTTAAGTTGCTTAAAATTAACTTGTGCACAATATAATAAAGTAATTAATAAATCATGCAAGTGATTTCAAATTTTATAGATGAAATCACAGATGTTGCAATTGCAACATCTGTGGTTTATATTGATCTTCATATTCATAAATATTACTAATAACTGGAGATTCATATGGCATTAGTTACCCCGCTAGCAACAGATGAAAATGAAGAAGTGGCCGAGTTAGCACGCTTCTTTAATGAAACATTAGGTTTTTGTCCAAACAGTGTATTAACCATGCAGCGTCGTCCGGCGATTGCCAAGGCTTTTATAAATTTGAATATGGCTGTTATGGCAAATGATGGGCGTGTTACGGCTGAGCAAAAGCGGCTAATTGGCTATATTACCAGTGCAAATACTGGGTGCCGATATTGTGAAGCACATACTATTTTAGCGGCCGAGCGCTATGGTGGCACTGATGAGCGACTCGCTAATATTTGGTCATTTAGAGAAAGTGAAATGTACAGTGCAGGAGAGAAAGCAGCTTTTGAATTTGCACTTGCAGCGTCAAGTGTGCCTAATGCTGTTGATGATAATATTTCTACAGAACTTCATAAGTATTGGGATGATGGTGAAATTGTAGAAATTCTTGGCGTTATATCTTTATTTGGTTATTTAAATCGTTGGAATGACTCAATGGGAACAACCATGGAAACAGGAGCCGTTGATGCTGGTGAACGCTTGTTATCAAACTCGGCATGGACGCGTGGTAAACATATTTAACGTGTTACCGCTGAAAACCAGTATTCGATAGTTTATTGGTTTTCAGTTAAAAATAGCGCTAGGCGTCTTGTGTTTATTTTCTGCTTCTGGCGCTGCAGTTGTCTTTTTCTGTGTGTGCTTTGTACTTGTCGTCTAATTCTATTGTTCATGCTATCTCTACAGTAAAGTTGTTTGTTGATTGAGTATTACTAAACTTTGTTGCATTTTTATGACAATTTATCAGCTAGCAGCGTTTATTCTGTAATCGTGACTGTTTCTATTTCTGAAGGTGGAAGTACTCTTTCTTTGGACTTGTTATCCATCCAGGCGAGAGTATCGTAATAACGTCTGATATTTTCAACATAATTTACTGCTTCATCACCACGCGCATAACCATACCTTGTAAATTTATAATATTTTTTTTGTTTCAATAAAGGTAAACGATCTTTAACTTCTACCCATCTATCGGGGTCACCACCTAGTTTTTCTGTAATTTTACGCGCGTCGTTCAAGTGACCTAAGCCAATATTATATGAGGCAAGGGCGAACCATAATCTATCAGGAAAGGGGACTCTGTCAGGCATTCTATCTATCATTTGTTTGAAGTATTTTGCACCGCCACGAATACTTTGTTCAGCATCTAACCGGCTTTTTATCCCCATTTGTTTTGCTGTTGGCAATGTTAACATCATCATGCCTCGCACACCGGTATAAGAGCGTGCATGAGGCTTCCAATGAGATTCTTGATAACTAATCGCTGCAAGTAAGCGCCAATCAAGGTCTTGACCATACTTTTCAAAAAGTGGTTGATATTTTGGTAATTTCTTTTCTACTGCTTTGATAAACTCACGCGTATCAACATAGTTGAATTCTTCAACATGACCATAGTATTTGTCATCAAGGGCGAGTAATGTACCGTCGTGATGTACTTTGCCAAAAAACTCTATGAGACTCGCATAAATTGACTGATCGTTATTCTTTTTCACCGCCCAAGCCACCGGTTGTGATTTTTTTATTGTGAAGCCAATACTTATTTCAGGGTAATAGCGGCGATTAACCGCGAGGGTGTTACTGTCGATAATGGTATAGTCTATTTCTTCTGCTAACACTTTTAACAAGAGTTCTTCACTATCAAACTCATCACTAGCTTGCCAATTTAATTCACTGTTGTTTTCTTTTAATTGGACTAAGTTTTCTTCATGACTTGAATGCGCCATGATGAGAAGATTACCTGTTAAATCTTTTAATTTTCGTGGACGGATCCCACCTTGTTTGAAAACAAGCTTTTGGCTAATGTTGTCGTAACTAGGCGAAAAATTATACTGTTGACGTCTTTTGTTGGTAACAGCCAAACCTGCTGCGAGAATATCGACTTCGCCGCTGTCTAATTTATTAAAGAGTTCCTCAAGGCTGTAACTTGGTACAACTTTTAATTCTACGCCTAAAGTGTCGGCATACTTTCTGACCAATTCATATTCAAATCCAGCAGGGCCCTCTGCTTCGAGGTAATAACTTGTCAGGCCATAAATTGTACCCACGGAAATATAGCCGCGTTCAATTATTCGCTGCAAACTGGCATTTTTTTCTTTAGGCTGACAGCCGAATAGTAAAAAAACGCTTATGAAAAGTAAGCTTGCAAACTTGCTGATTTTTTTAGCTATTTTAAAATTTAATTTTATCATCGAATATCATTGTGTCGTGATTCCCGTTTTATTCAAAGTACTTTTTATGAATTATAGCGATTAACTTTTGAAGTTAGCCTTTTAAGGCTTATCAAAACCCTTAATATCAATTATAATACGCGCGATTTTTTCTTCCATTATTTTTGACACTGAATGTGGCAAAAATAAAACTAAACTGGTGATTACGTTTATGACGATGTTGATGAAAACCCTTCGCGGTGCTCCGGCACTTTCAGACTTTAGAGTTAAAAAATTATTAGCTCAATGTGCTGAATTACAACTTCCTGTTTCAGAAATTTATGCTGAATTTACGCATTTTGCGCATATCTCAGCAGAACTTAACGACGAAGAGTTTCAAGTCTTACAACAGCTTCTTAAGTATGGGCCTACCATTGAAGAACATGAACCAGTAGGTCAGTTCTTATTAGTAACTCCGCGTCCGGGTACTATTTCTCCTTGGTCATCAAAGTCGACAGATATCGCACATAACTGTGGTTTAGCTAAAGTTACTCGTTTAGAACGTGGTATTGCTTATTACATCACTAGTGACAACTTGAATGCAGATCAGCAAGTTCAGCTTAATAATTTAATTTCAGATCGTATGATGGAAGTCGTCTTTACTGAAGTATCAGAAACAACATCTTTATTTGCTACGGCTGAGCCAGGCGAATTAACCGCTATAGATATTGAAAATGGTGGAAAAAATGCATTAGTCACTGCAAATGTTGAATTAGGTTTAGCCTTAGCCGACGACGAAGTTAACTACTTATTCGAAAACTTTACCAAATTAGGTCGTAATCCACACGACATCGAACTTTATATGTTCGCGCAAGCAAACTCTGAACATTGTCGTCATAAAATATTCAACGCTGATTGGACTATCGATGGTGTAAAACAGCCAAAATCATTATTTAAAATGATCCGTAACACTCATGAAATTAATCCAGACTATGTACTGAGTGCATATAAAGATAATGCAGCGGTTATGGTGGGTAATAAAGGTGGTCGTTTCTTCCCGAATCCCGAAACGAATGTTTATGGATACCACCATGAAGATATCCAAATATTGATGAAGGTTGAAACACACAATCATCCAACAGCTATTTCTCCTTACCCTGGTGCTGCTACAGGTTCAGGTGGTGAAATTCGTGATGAAGGCGCAACAGGTATTGGTTCTAAACCTAAAGCCGGTTTAGTTGGGTTTTCAGTATCAAACTTACGTATTCCTAACTTTGTACAACCTTGGGAAACCGATTTCGGTAAGCCGGGTCGTATCGTTTCAGCATTAGACATAATGATGGAAGGTCCTTTAGGCGGCGCAGCATTTAACAATGAATTCGGTCGTCCAGCCATTTTAGGTTACTTCCGTACTTACGAAGAAGAAGTTAATTCTTTTAACGGTGTTGAAGTACGTGGTTACCATAAGCCAATTATGCTTGCTGGTGGTTTAGGTAACATACGTGACGAACATGTACAAAAGCGTGAAATTATCGTTGGCGCTAACCTGATTGCTCTCGGTGGCCCAGCAATGAACATTGGTTTAGGTGGCGGTGCTGCTTCTTCAATGGCATCAGGACAATCAGCTGAAAGTTTAGATTTTGCCTCTGTTCAACGTGAAAATCCTGAAATGGAACGTCGTTGTCAAGAAGTTATCGATAAGTGTTGGCAGTTAGGCGAAGAAAATCCAATCGCTTTTATTCATGATGTGGGAGCTGGTGGTTTATCAAATGCTTTTCCTGAATTAGTTGCTGATGGCGGCCGTGGTGGTGTTTTTGAACTGCGCAATGTACCTAACGATGAACGCAGTATGGCACCTCATGAAATTTGGTGTAATGAATCTCAAGAACGTTACGTTATTGCCGTATCAGACAAAAATTTAGCGACGTTCGAGAAAATTTGTCATCGTGAACGTGCACCGTACGCTGTTGTTGGTCGTGCGACTGAAGAAAATCACTTAACCGTTACCGATTCACACTTTACAGGTAACGATAAATTAGATACTCCAATTGATTTACCGCTTGATGTTTTATTAGGTAAAACGCCTAAAATCTTCAAAGATGTAGCAACTGAAAAAGCTGATGGAGATGAATTATCTTTAGCCAATATCACGTTAGCTGATGCAGCAGAGCGAATTTTATCTTTACCTACAGTTGCAGAAAAAACCTTCTTAATTACCATTGGTGACCGTTCGGTAACCGGTATGGTTAATCGTGACCAAATGGTTGGCCCTTGGCAAGTACCTGTAGCTGATTGTGGTGTTACTGCTTCTGCTCTTGATTCTTACCATGGTGAAGCGATGTCTTTAGGTGAACGTACACCGGTTGCTTTATTGAACTTTGGCGCTTCTGCTCGTTTAGCTGTTGCTGAATCTTTAACTAACATTGCTGGTACAGATATTGGTGATTTAAACCATATTAAATTGTCTGCTAACTGGATGTCTCCAGCGGGTCACCCAGGTGAAGACGCTGGTTTATACGAAGCGGTTAAAGCCATCGGTGAAGAACTTTGTCCTGCACTAGGTTTAACAATTCCGGTTGGCAAAGATTCAATGTCGATGAAAACGAAATGGGAAGAGGCTGGAGAACAAAAATCAGTAACATCTCCTATGTCTTTAATCATTACCGCTTTTGGTGTTGTTGAAGATATTCGTAAAACCGTAACGCCTGAGTTAAGAATAGATCAAGGCGATACCCGAATTGTTGCTATTGATTTATCAAAAGGTAAACAACGTTTGGGTGGTTCATGTTTAGCGCAAGTTTATAAGCATCTTGGCAACGAAACCCCAGATGTTGATAGCCCTGAAACACTAAAAGGTTTCTTCAACGCTATGCAAACACTTGTTCGTGACGAAAAGCTTATTGCTTATCACGATATTTCAGATGGTGGTTTATTTACGACTGTCGTGGAAATGGCGTTTGCAGGTCACACAGGTGTAGATATAGATTTAACTAAACTTACTTCTGCATCAGGCAATGATGTAGACGTATTGTTCAACGAAGAATTGGGTGCTGTCATTCAAATTCGTGAAAACGATGCTGATGCTGTTAACGCGATTTTAGCAGAACATGGCATTTTAGATTGTTGTACTGATATTGGCCGTATCAATAACGAAGATACATTACGCTTTAGTCGTGATGGTGACGTTGTACTTGAAAACTCTCGTACGTATTACCGTACAACTTGGGCACAAACTACTTACAGAATGCAGTCACTTCGTGATAACCCAGAATGTGCTCAGCAAGAACATGACGTTAAATTCGATACTGAAGATCCAGGTTTGAGTGCAGAGCTTACTTTTGATATTAATGAAGATATCGTTGCTAAGTTAATCGCACAAGATGCGCTTAAAGGCTCTAATCCAAAGATTGCTATTTTACGTGAGCAGGGTGTTAACTCGCATGTTGAAATGGCAGCTGCATTTGACCGTGCTGGTTTTGTTGCGATTGACGTTCACATGTCTGATATTTTATCTGGTCGAACTGACTTAGCTGATTTCAATGGTTTAGTGGCTTGTGGTGGTTTTTCTTACGGTGACGTATTAGGCGCAGGCGAAGGTTGGGCAAAATCAATATTATTCAACAAAGACGCTAAAGCAATGTTCAAAGCCTTTTTCGAACGCGAAAATACATTCACATTAGGTGTTTGTAATGGTTGTCAAATGTTGTCTAACCTGAAAGAAATTATTCCTGGCTCAGAAGCATGGCCACACTTTGTACAAAATAAATCAGAACGTTTTGAAGCACGTTTCTCATTAGTTGAAATACAAGAAAGCCCGTCAGTGTTATTTAAAGGTATGGAAGGTTCTCGTATGCCTATCGCTGTTTCTCACGGTGAAGGTCATGCAGAGTTTAGTTCTGAAGAAGCTATAGGCGAAGCGAACGATTCAGGTACAGTTTCAATGCGTTATGTTGATAACTATGGTCAAGTTACTGAAACGTATCCAGCTAACCCTAATGGTTCGCCAGACGGTATTACTGCACTAACCACTACAGATGGTCGCGTTACTATTATGATGCCACATCCTGAACGTGTATTTAGAACAGTAGCTAACTCATGGCATCCCGATGAATGGCAAGAAGATTCACCTTGGGTACGTATGTTCCGTAATGCGCGTGCATTTATTGGTTAATCGCTAATTAAATTTATCTTCTTCAAAAAGACGCTTCGGCGTCTTTTTTGATTCTATTCGATAATTTATTGAATAAAGCTAATTAATTTAACGTTTATTCTTTAATTTAACACTGAAAAGATATTGCACTTGCAATATCTTTTCAGTGTTATATCCTTTCTCTATTAGCTGTATAAAGGATGAAGTACTATGCAAGATCATGACTCAACCCCACTTAATGATTATATTGAATACCCAGTAGAAGAAATGGTCTCACGATCTGAGCATTTTTATCTTGATATAAAACGTCGTCATAGTATTCGTAGTTTTAGTGACCGACCGGTACCTAAAGAAATTATTGAGAACTGTATTAAAGCCGCGGCAACTGCGCCCAGTGGCGCTAATCATCAACCTTGGCATTTTGTAGCGGTACATAGTAGCGACATAAAAAAGCAAATTAGAGAACAAGCCGAATTCCATGAACGTGGCTTCTATGAAGGGCGAGCAGGGGAAGAGTGGTTAGGTGCTTTGAAAGCGCTTGGAACCGACGCGAATAAGCCTTATTTAGAACATGCTCCATGGCTTATTGCTATTTTTAGCCAAAAGAAAGGTGGTATAAGTTCTGAAGAAAAGAATACCAATTATTACGTACATGAGTCTGTTGGAATTGCGACAGGTTTTTTAATTAATGCCTTACATACATCAGGTTTAGTTACGCTAACCCATACGCCTAAACCCATGTCTTTTTTAAGTAAAGTATGCGGACGACCTGAAAACGATCGGGCTTACATGTTACTTATTACTGGCTATCCAAGTCATGATGCGACGGTTCCACATCATGCTCAAGTTAAGAAACCGCTTAATGAAATTGCCACTTTCTTATAATTAAAAAATTGTAGGAGAGTGATTGATTTTAATATGATTTACCTAGCTCAGTACGAAGACGATAATTTTTATTTATAACAAAACCTTTAGTTGTGTACCTTATATTTATCATTATTGTCTCTTATATTTGTTCCGTGTTATTTACTTAATGTTAATGATAAAGTAGCAAAACAATACTTAATTTCCCGCAGAGATTCCTATTATTAAATCAGCCAGAAGTAAGGCTTTCAGTCTAACGCAAGAAATAGCTGAGCCATTAGATTTAACAACACATCTTCCTTTTAGAGTCGCGGTTGTGAGTAATTTATTAGCTTTAAATCGTGATTGGAAGATTCGTGAACTATGCGATTTAGAGCCTAGAGAAATGAGAGTTTTATTAAACATTGGTTCGTATATGCCTATAAATTCAGCTGATATTGCTTACCAATCTCGTATTGACTCATATAATGTAAGCCGAGCCGTAAAAGCGTTAGATAAGAAAAATTTAATAGATATTCGTCGAGACAAAAAAAGTAAAAACATTAAAATATTAGCACTCAATGACAAAGGAAAAGACATTTACGTAAAACTCACGGCCGCTATGGAATTGCGTTCAAGAGAACTAGAAAGTGTATTAACTGATGATGAAACAGCTATTTTTTACAGTGCCCTCAGCAAGATTGAAGATAAAGTTGAACAACTATTATCGAAACAAGCGCTAAGTAAAATAGCTAAAGGTGAAGATGCACCTGCTGATCAAAAAGAACTTATTCGTTGGTACAATAAGGGACAAACAGAGTAACGGGTATAGATATAATTTAGATATTATAAAACCTGAACTGAAACTCATAAGTCAAATGAAGTAATTGATGAGTTTTCGATGTAGGCAGCAGCCCGTGGCTACTAAATTTCAGCGTTATAACGCTGATGCAATATTTTTATTCGCTCAACATACACTTTAGTTTCAGGATATGGCGGCACACCTTTATATCTTTTTACTGCACCTTCACCTGCGTTATAGGCCGCTGAAACTAACGTGACATTTCCGCCATACTTTCTTATTAAACGTGCTAAATGTTTACTTCCTGCTTGAATATTTTGTTTCGCATTAAATGAGTTTTTCACCCCTAATTCTTTTGCCGTTGCAGGCATTAATTGCATTAAACCTTGTGCACCCGTTTTAGATAATGCTGATGGATCAAAATGTGACTCCGCATGAATGATTGCTCTGATGAGAGCGGGATCAATTTTATAGAGTTGTGCTTGCTGATTGATCGTTTTATTAAAATGCGTAAGGAATAATCGTGTGTTATGCCAGTCCACCATTGAATGCAACTTACAAGCAAAACAACCAATACGTAACTGTTGAAAGCTGGTGTTTATTGGAGGAATGTCAGAAAAGGAACTGATCCCATTGGATGATTTGTATTGGTAAACTTTTACTTCATCATTGGCACTAACAGAATGAGCAATACCATATAATAGTAAAAACACGTAAAAAAGAGATTTCAATAAGGCTTCCTCAGTGTGTGAACGTTAATAAGTATAGCGTTTATTCAAGCGTTTGTTTTAATGCCAACTTAGCTTGTTTTTTTAATACTTTCTTTTCTGCTCTACGACGTTTAAAAAAAGCCGAAAGTAGCTGGCTACACTGTTCAGCCATAATTCCTGAGTCTACTGTAATCTGATGGTTATGCTTTTCATCACAAAGTAGATTAAAGGCACTACCTGCTGCGCCAGTTTTTAAATCGGCGGTCGCATAAACTACACGCTTAATTCGGCTATGAACCAATAAACCTGCACACATTGGACAAGGCTCTAAGGATACATACAAAGTACAATCGAGTAGACGATAGTTTTGTAATCTTGCACCTGCTTGGCGAATCGCGACCATTTCAGCATGTGCTGATGGATCGTTTAGGGTAATCGATTGATTATACCCTTCACTAATTATTTCATTATTTGCTACAACCACCGCGCCAACTGGAATTTCGTCGATAGCTTCAGCTTGTTGGGCCAACTCGAATGCACGTAGCATAAATTGCTTGTCGAAAGCTTGCTGTTCTTCGCTGGTATGCATTATAGAAACATCTCAAGCAGGTCATTCAAATAACGGTGACCTAATTTACTGACTTGCCAAGTGCCATCTGTGTTTTCAATCATTAACTCTTTTTGCTTGGCTATTTGTAAGTTTGGCAAAACAGTTTCAGAAGTTAACCCTGTTCTTTGTTCGTATTCTTCTAAACTAAAACATTCATGCAAACGAAGCCTGTTCATCATATATTCGAACGGTAACTCTTCTTCGTTTACTTCTATTAAGTGGTCAAGATGCGGACGACTTTTATCGAGGTAACCTTTAGGGTGTTTTACTTTTATCGTGCGAAAAATTTTATTATTCACCGGATCGGTGATCTTGCCATGTGAGCCACAACCAATACCTAGATAGTCACCGAACTGCCAATAATTGATATTATGCTGGCATTCAAAGCCCGGCTTGCTGAAAGCTGAAATTTCATATTGCTGGTAACCAGCTTCGGCTAATAATGCGAAACCTTGATCTTGAATATCCCACAACACTTCGTCTTCAGGTAATTTGGGTGGACGAGAATGAAAAGCAGTATTAGGTTCAATCGTTAACTGATACCAAGACAAGTGCGTTGGATTAAGTGATATCGCGGTAGTTATATCATCAAGCGCATTAGTAATATTTTGTTGAGGTAACCCATGCATTAAATCTAAATTAAAGGTTTTTATACCGCATGAATAAGCTAACTCTGCTGCTTTTTTAGCTTGGTTGCTATCATGAATACGGCCTAACTTAATCAGTTTGTCAGATTCAAAGCTTTGCACGCCAATTGAAAGCCGTGATACGCCGCCATTAAAAAAGCCAATGAATTTTTCAGCTTCTACTGTACCAGGGTTAGCCTCTAAAGTGATTTCTATATCGTCTTTATGTTCAAAACGTTCAAGTACTTGGGTTAATAAGCTTTCAATTGCTTGAGCGGAAAATAAACTGGGTGTGCCACCGCCAATAAAAATGGTGTGAAGTGGACGACTGCTGAGTGAAAATTTTGCAATGTCCGCATCCAAATCTTCAATAAGGTGTTTTACATATTCTTCTTCTGGTACAGCTGATTTCAATGCATGCGAGTTAAAATCACAATAGGGACATTTTTCAACACACCAAGGGATGTGAATATATAGAGACAGAGGTGGCGCTTGTAACATTATTATTTTACACCAAAGTGTTGAACAAGTTGCGCGAGTGCTTGACCGCGATGGCTTAAGCTGTTTTTTAAGTCACGAGATAATTGTGCTGAAGTCTTTTGTTGCGCTTCTTGCCAAAATACCGGATCGTAACCAAAGCCTTGTTCACCCATTTTTTCTCGGGTAATTGTACCTTCCCAGACACCATGACAAATTATCGGTGTTGGATCATTCTCATGTTTCATATAAACCAGCACACAATGGAAACGTGCTGTACGAAGCTCGTCAGGTGTATTTGTTAAGGCTTTTAATAGTTTGTTTGTGTTGTCGCTGTCACTCGCATTTTCACCTGCATAACGCGCAGAATAAACGCCTGGTTCACCAAAGAGAGCATCAACTTCTAATCCTGAATCGTCAGCAATTGCGGGAAGGCCAGTGATTTTTGCGGCATGACGCGCTTTGATAATGGCATTTTCAACAAAAGTTGTCCCTGTTTCTGCAACTTCACCGACATTAAATTCGCTTTGTGGTTTTATTTCAATGTTATGCGCGGCTAATAAATGGCTAAGTTCTTTTACTTTACCTTGATTACCGGTAGCTAATACGATGGTTGACATTTTTTACCCTGAATAATGTGAAGTTGGAAAAAATAAAATCAGGTTAAACCTGATTTTATCTGTTTGTTGGCTGAAATTAGCGCTTAATCAACATAGAATTTTTGCTTGAATTTAAGCTGTTGAGTTTCTTTGCCATCATTAATAGTGATATCAAAATAGAAGGTTTCTTCGTGGTTATATTTAACTTGTGCTAAATAATAAATAGCCTCACCTTCTTTTACTTCGTCAAATTCAAGGGTTTTAATTTGGCCAAGATCATTTCGTGCCTTACCTTGAATGATAACTTTTTTTGCTGGCGTTGAATCTTTTGTGTTATCTAATACTGAAATATTAAGTAAGCCGTTGAAACGACTACGCTCAATATTATAAGCTTTTGCTATTTTTGGAGTTAAAAACGTGGCATTAATCGCCATATAATGAACTTGCATTGTCCCCATTACTTTCATGTTTTCAGCGAAAACGTTAGTTACGAATGTCAGTGAAACTAAAATAACAAATAAACAGGTTTGTAATAAATTTTTCATAATGATCTCCTCATTGATCTTAAATTTTTCATACATTAATAAGGCAGGTTTTATAGATAAATGATCACAAAACCTGTTTATGTAGATTGCTTTTTATATCATTGCCCAACCAGGTACTGACCCTGACAATAAAATGTTTATCACGTTAAGTAATAAAAATGCGATTAACACTGACAAATCTAAACCACCAAAGCTTGGAACTATACGCTTTATAGGCTTCAAAAATGGTTCTGTTAATTGATGTAATATTGCTTGAGTAGGATTATAACCTTGCACAACCCAACTCATTATTGCTGTTACTAGCAATAACATAAATAACAACATGCCTGACTGCTTTATTAAATAAATAAGGCCTAAATACAGCGCTGAAAGAATGTTAAGGTCACCGCCATTAAGCAATGGAATTAAAACAAATTTTAAAACTGCTACCGCAAAAGCCAATAACAATGTTGAAACATCAACACCACCGAAACCGGGGATCACACGGCGAAGGGGAATGACTAAAGGATTAGTCACTTTAACAATAAACTGGCTGAGTGGGTTATAAAAATCAGCGCGAACGATTTGTAACCATACGCGTAAAACTAATAACATTAATAATGCGTTAAAAGCAAAATCCAGTAAAAAATTAATGGCTTCCATCTACTACTCCAAAACTTAATAATTGATAATAATAATTCAAATGTATTTAAACGTTATTTTGCGCCATTTCTTTAGCGCGATCCAATGCACTATCCATTGCATTTGTTACTATTTGTTCCAAGCCATCATCAATAAAAGAATTGATTGCAGCATTTGTTGTACCACCTTTTGAGGTGACTTTTGCGCGTAACTCGCTAATAGGTATATCATTATTTACCACCATTTGGGCTGCACCTAACGCGGTTTGTTGCACTAATTCTCGACTTTCTTTGGCTGAAAAACCCAATGCTAAGGCCTTTTTTTCCATCGCTTCCATGAACAAGAAAAAATATGCTGGCGCAGAGCCAGACACCGCGATTATGTGATCGATTTCTGCTTCAGTATTTAACCACTTTATAACCCCTACTGAGCTCATTAACGTTTGTGCCACTTGCTTTTGTTGATCATTCGTATTTTCATCAGCGTAAAGTCCAGTGACACCTAAACCTAACTGAGAGGGTGTGTTTGGCATTGTACGAATAATCGCACAAGGTTTATTTAACGCTTTTTGCATTTGTTCAATTGTGCAACCGGCAGCAACAGAAATAAAACACTTGTTAGTGATATCAATTTCTTGGCTAATTTTTTCACAAACTTCTTCAATAAAATGTGGTTTAACCCCTAAGACGATAAAGTCAGCAAAGTTTGCGGCTTCAATATTGTCTGACGTTTCTTGGATATTAAGCTGCTGTTTTAAAGCTTGTCGCTTCTCTGGTGAAGGGTTTGAAACGATAATGTTTTGAGCAGTAAATCCTGTTTTTACTAAACCAGAAATAATTGCGCTATTCATGTTACCAGCGCCAATAAAAGCAATTTTTGTCATGAAATACCTACGAAGAATAAGAGATGTAATAGGGTGATAGAAAACTTTTCACTATTGTAACTAATTCTATTGAAAGAAAGTGAAATAGATTGTTATTCCAAGATAATTATTTATCTTCTCTTGCACCAAAAATAGCAGAGCCAACCCTAACCATGGTAGAACCTTTGGCAATGGCATCGGTTAAGTCACCTGACATGCCCATTGATAAAGTATCAATACTGATATGTTCTTTCTTCAGATCAATAAAAAGTTGCTGCATTTTTTCAAAACTATTTGATGACGCATTTTTTTCAGGAATAGCCATTAAGCCGCGTAATGTTAAATGCTCGCAACTATTCACAAATGCTACTAATTGTGCAAGATCTTCCATAGCAATGCCTGACTTGCTTTCTTCACCACTAATATTGACTTGTAAACAAACGTTGAGGGGAGTATCTTGGCTAGACCTATGATCATTAAGGCGTTTTGCTACTTTTATTCGGTCAATACTATGTACCCAAGCAAAGTTTTCGGCAATTAACCGAGTTTTGTTTGATTGTATTGGGCCAATAAAATGCCAAACGATGTTAGACAATTTTTGTAAGTTTGCTATTTTTTCAACAGCTTCTTGAATATAGCTTTCGCCAAACTCTCGTTGACCAGCAAGATAGGCTTGTTCAATCACAGTACTGGTTTTAGTCTTACTGACGGCAAGTAAGGTAACTTGCGAAATTGAACGCTCTGCTGTGTTGCAGGCATTTAAAATTTGCAGATTTATCTTTGCAAGATTATCTTTAATGGGTGTTATATCGTTTTGTGTCAATTTAGTTTCAACTTACTTTCTATTTTAAAAAATAATTATTAAGAGGTCTTTTATGGATATTACCGAATTACTTGCCTTTAGTGTGCAGAATAATGCATCTGATCTTCATTTATCTTCAGGCAGTCCGCCATTAATTCGTGTTGACGGTGACGTACGTAAACTTAATATCCCAGCATTTGACGAGAAAGACGTTAATGCTTTGGTCTATGATATTATGAATGATCGCCAACGCAAAGAGTATGAAGAAAATTTAGAAGTCGATTTTTCATTTGAAGTACCAAATTTAGCGCGTTTTCGTGTGAATGCCTTCAATCAAAATCGCGGACCTGCAGCGGTATTTCGTACCATCCCTAGTAAAATATTATCACTTGATGATTTGGGTTGTCCTGATATCTTCCGTGATATATCTGATACGCCTCGTGGTTTAGTCTTGGTAACTGGACCTACAGGTTCTGGTAAATCAACCACTTTAGCTGCAATGGTCGATTATATTAATAACAGCAAAAATGATCATATCCTTACCATTGAAGATCCTATTGAATTTGTACATGAAAATAAACTATGCCTGATCAATCAACGAGAAGTACATCGTGACACGTTAAGTTTTGAAGCGGCTCTACGTAGTGCGTTACGTGAAGATCCGGATGTTATTCTTGTTGGCGAAATGCGTGATTTAGAAACCATTCGTTTAGCAATGACAGCTGCTGAAACAGGCCATTTAGTGTTCGGCACTTTGCATACTACTTCAGCGCCAAAAACAATTGATCGTATTGTTGATGTTTTCCCTGGTGAAGAAAAATCTATGGTTCGTTCTATGCTGTCAGAGTCACTTCGAGCGGTTATTTCTCAAACCTTGATTAAAAAAGTAGGCGGGGGACGTGTTGCTGCTCATGAAATTATGTTGGGCATTCCTGCAATAAGAAACTTGATTCGTGAAGATAAAATTCCACAAATGTACAGTGCGATTCAAACAGGTATGTCCCACGGCATGCAAACGATGGATCAATGTCTTCAAGGCTTAGTAAATCGCGGATTAATTACAAAACAAGATGCAATGGAAAAAGCGGTAGATAAAAATCAATTTAAAGGCTTCTAAATTGAGTGAAGCTTCAGCCAAATACTTTTATAGGTTGAAGCTCTGCATGCATTCCTCATATTTTGGTCAAAATGATAAGAGATACAATAATGAATTTTCATGATTTATTACAAAAAATGGTGCACGAAGACGCATCAGATATGTTTGTTACCGCCAAGCTTGCAGTAAGTGCAAAAGTGAATGGCGAATTACAAGCGATTGGTGATCATCTTTTAACAAGCGATGAATCGTTAGGGCTTGTTCATGATGCTATGAACGAGAAACAGAAAAAGCAATTTGATGAAGAAAAAGAATGTAATTTTGCTATTTCTATCGACGGTATTGGGCGTTTTCGTATTTCAGCTTTCTGGCAACGAGATATGGCTGGTATGGTTATTCGCCGCATTGTGACTGAGATACCAGATGCTGACGAATTAGGCTTACCTTCGGTTTTGAAAGATGTTGTGATGTCAAAACGCGGCTTAGTATTGTTTGTGGGTGGCACAGGTACAGGTAAGTCTACATCAATGGCATCATTGATTGGTTACCGAAATAAAAATTCGCGTGGCCATATACTTACCATAGAAGACCCCGTGGAATTTGTTCATGAACATGGTCGTTGCATGGTAACCCAACGTGAAGTGGGCTTAGATACTGAAAGCTTTGATGCTGCACTAAAAAGTTCATTACGCCAAGCACCAGACGTTATTTTAATTGGTGAAATTCGTAATCAAGAAACCATGGAGCACGCTTTAAGTTTCGCTGAAACAGGGCATTTATGTATTGCTACTTTGCATGCGAATAATGCTAACCAAGCAATTGACCGTATTATGCATTTAGTACCTGCAGACCAACATGGTAAGTTATTGTTTGATTTAGCCTTAAACTTACGAGGTATAATCGCTCAACAATTAATTCCAACCTGTGATGGCCATGGTCGAGTTGCCGCGATTGAAATTTTACTTAATTCACCTTACATCGCAGAACTCATTAAAAAAGGTGATATTGGTGGTATTAAAGAAGTCATGCAAAAATCGAAAGAGCTAGGCATGCAAACATTTGATGGCGCTCTATTTGAACTCTATCAAAAAGGTACCATCAATTATGCTGATGCGCTGCATCATGCAGATTCACCAAATGATTTACGCTTAATGATTAAGCTACGTAGTAATGATCAAGGTGGAGCGGGTTCATTAAGTGGTGTAACCATTGATGGATTAGGACCAAAAGATGAATAAATTACAATAGAATAGAAATAGTAGCAGTAGGCTATTAAAATCAAACGCAACCTATCTGATGTTTGATTTTAATAGCTAATGCTTATTTAGAAAACGGCTTATTGATATCCAGCTTCAAAGAAACTTTCAATAATAAGTCTCGCAGACTCAGCGTCAATATTATCTTTTTTCAAGTTACGATAACCACCTTCAGCAAATAATCGTTCTTTAGCATCAGCTGTTGTTAAACGTTCATCTTGAAACTCTACTTTTAAAGCAAACTTATTTGATAAGCGATTGCCAAATTTTTTCGCGTCAAGTGTAAGTTGCTGTTCACTACCGTCCATATTTAACGGTAAACCGACAACTAAATAATCAGGTTGCCATTCTTTAATAAATTTAGTTAATTCCATTTCATTAGGAATACCATCTTTGGCTTTGATTGAGCCCAAAGGCGAAGCACTGCCAGTGAGTTCTTGTCCAACAGCAACACCAATATACTTTTTACCAAAATCAAAACCTAAGACGCTACGTTGGCCTACTTTATTTGCCACTTTTTTTCCTTAAATTAATATTCATATATTAAGCACGTCCAATATCAGCAGATAAATGTGCCATATCTATGCCTAGCTTTTCGGTTGCTTTTTTCCAGCGTTGCTCAATAGGTGTATTAAATACTATTTCACCATCTGCTGGTGTTAAAAGCCAAGAATTCGTTTTTATTTCTTCCTCTAGTTGACCCGGCCCCCATCCTGCGTAACCTAAGGTAACCATGTATTTATCAGGAGCTTCTTCTGTGCCTAGCGACATCAAAATGTCTTTAGAAGTGGTTATCATAACGTCTTTAGTTAATGATAATGATTGTTTCCAGCAATCTTGTGGGCTATGTAAAACAAAACCTCTGTCTTGAGAAACTGGACCACCTGTAAGCACTTGTTGACCTAATTCTGGAGCTTCGTCTTTGGCTGAATCTATTTGAACGAGTAGTTCATTTAATGTGACATTGACGGGTAAATTAATAATAAGGCCCATCGCACCTTCTTCATTGTGCTCACAAATATAGGTCACTGTTTTATTAAAAAACGAGTCGTCTAATGCGGGCATTGCGATTAAAAGTTGATTTTCTAAGCTTTCCATACCTTCACCTTTTTACATCTTTAGTTTTGCGAAAAACTATATGCATAATTGTTTTTATAGAGGTATTGCGAACCTTTATTTTATTAAAGTTCGCAGCTAATAAGATATTCAATAACTTTACGTGTTGTGAAAAGACTAACTAAAGCTTTTACACTCTAGGGCGAATGTTCTCTTCGATTGCATCCATTAATTTACCGCTGATATTGATAGGGTATGCGGCTTCAATTTCTCGAATACAGGTTGGGCTGGTTACGTTAATTTCGGTAACTTTGTCACCAATAACATCTAACCCTACAAAGTATAGACCACGTTTCTTCAATTCAGGAGCAATTGTTTCAGCAATTAACTTATCAGTCGCGCTAAGCGGTCTTGCTTCACCACGGCCACCAGCAGCTAAATTACCACGTGTTTCACCTTGTGCAGGAATACGCGCTAAGCAATATGGCATAGGCTCGCCATTAACAATAAGAATACGTTTGTCGCCATCTTTAATCTCTGGCATAAATTCTTGCACCATGGCGTATTGATTACCGTGGTTGGTTAGCGTTTCTAAAATAACGCCAACATTGGCATCGTTTTCTTTAATACGAAAAATAGATGCTCCGCCCATTCCATCAAGAGGTTTGATAATAATGTCTTTTTCTTTCTGATGAAATTCGCGAATTTTATCGTTATTACGTGTTACTAATGTGCGTGGTGTTAACTCTGCAAACCAAGCGGTGAAAAGCTTTTCGTTACAATCGCGAAGACTTTGTGGTTTGTTTACGATTAATGTACCTTCTACTTCAGCACGTTCAAGCATGTAGGTTGCGTAAATAAATTCTGTATCGAAAGGAGGATCTTTACGCATCAATACCGCGTCAAGTTCTGATACAGCAATATCGTTTACTTCGTCAAGTTCATACCAATGCTCAGTATCGTCAAAAACTTTTAATTTTTGAGCGGTGGCACGACACTGTCCTTGGTCAAGATACAGGTCTTTCATTTCCATATAATAAATTTCATAACCACGTTTCTGAGCTTCGAACATCATCGCCATAGATGAATCTTTTTTTACATTGACCTGTGAAATAGGGTCCATTACTACGCCAAGTTTAATTGTCATTTGTGTTTCCTAATGTGTTCGTTGCTATTTATTTAATATCGCCAAAACGACATTGTAATGCGGTAATTGCTGTTAATGCAGCTGTTTCTGTTCTTAATACTCGAGGCCCTAATAACACATCTACAAAAGATGCTTCATTGGCCTTTTTGATTTCATCATCATTTAAACCGCCTTCTGGGCCTATCAATAAACGTACACGATGTTTTGAATCAGCCTGGTTTTCTTCAGGCAAATTCATTATTGAATATTGGGCTTTAGGGTGTAAATTCAGTTTCAATGATGAACTTTGTTGTGCCAACCATTCATCTAAATAAATAGCAGGCATAACAGTAGGGACCGTACAACGGCCACTTTGTTCACAAGCGCCGATAACTATTTTTTGCCACTGGTCTATTTTTTTCTGTAAACGCTCACCTGACAATTTAACGCCACATCGCTCAGTGAATAACGGAGTTATAGTATTAACCCCTAATTCGACTGATTTCTGTAAAGTAAAATCCATTCTGTCGCCACGAGAAATACCTTGGCCTAAATGAATGTTTAACGGTGATTCAACATTTCTTTCGGTAAAGCTTTTAATCACAACCTGGGCTTGTTTTTTACTCACATTGATAAGTTCAGCTTGATATTCACCTAATGCATTATTAAATAATTCACCATTGAAGAGGGTGATAATATCGTCATCTTTTAGACGTAATACTCTTACAGTATGACCAAAAGCATCATCGGATAAAGTGATTGTTTCGCCAATCGTTAGTGGCTGATTTTGATAAATTCTAGGGTTGCTCATTTTTATTTATTTTTTAGGACCTTGTGAAGAAATATAAGGGCGACTTCCGCTTTTTTCAATTATCATTTCCTGAAATAGAGGGAAAAAGCCTATTTATAAAAAATATTAACTTATTTTATCGCTTTGATTACATTTAGACACAGAATTAACTAGTATCTAATGTAATAATAACTTTTTCATTACTTTACCCTTTGATTAGTCGCTTCCGTTAACGAGAGGCTTATCATTAACGGAGAATATAGATGTTCGTGAATACTTCAAAATCCTACAAGCCAACTTTTTCAGGCGTAAGTTTATTATCTATCATTTTATTTGGTGTAGTGAGTTGTGGACAAGCAGAGCAAGCCAAAAGAGTTGCTCCTGCTCCAGCAGTTTCTGTTTATGAACTAAAGGTGAATGAAATTGGCAGTTACCGGGAGTTTGTAGCGCGTTCAGTTGCATCAAAAGAAGTCGACTTGCGTGCTCGTGTAGAGGGGGAGTTAATTGAGCGTCCTTTTGAAGAGGGATCTGTTGTTGAAAAAGATCAAGTACTCTTAAAAATTGATCCTGCAGCTTACCAAGCCTCTCTGGATTCTGCAAAAGCAGACTTAAACAGTAAAGTTGCAGGAGCTGATGGCGCCGCACGAGATTTGAAACGTGGCAAGGAAGTGGCAGGTGAAGGTTACATTTCGCAATCAGATTTAGACAAATTAATTACCAATGATTCACAAGCAAAAGCCGCAGTGAAAGTCGCGAAATCAACATTAGATAAAGCTCAATTGAATTTAAGTTACACAGTAATTAAAGCTCCATTTTCAGGTCGTATCGGTAAAGTAAATTATAATGTGGGTACGGTCATTAGCCCTACAAGTAATACCATAGCAACATTAACAGCCACAAACCCTATGTATGTTAGCTTTCAAGTCGAAGAAAGTGATTATGTTTCTTATTTACAATCACATAAAAACACTCAAAAACCAGAAGACTTATCTATTGATATTTCATTACGTTTACCTAACAACACAACATACAGTGAAAAAGGCTTATTAACATTTGCTGATACTAAAATTGATGAAGGAATGGGAACTGTTGAACTACGGGCAAAATTTGATAACCCTAATGGCATTATAGTACCGGGCTTGTTTGTAACCTTAATTATGGAAGGTAAAAATAAAGAATCAATGGCCTTAGTCCCTCAAGTTGCGGTTCAAGAAAACCAACAAGGAAAGTTTGTTCTTGTTGTTAATGCTGATAATAAAGTCTCTCAACGTTTAGTTAAATTAGGACGCCGCATGAATGCTATGTGGGTGGTTGAATCCGGTATTAAAGCCAATGAACGCGTTATTATTGAAGGTTTGCAAAAAGTTAGAACAGGTGTTGAAGTTAAGCCAATAAGCAAAATAGTCGATCCGCTTACAGGTACTATTTCAGATCTTTTAGGCAAATAAGGAGACTTTCATGATCAGTAAAACGTTTATTCATCGACCCAAATTTGCTTTTGTTATTTCGATTGTTATCACTTTAGCAGGTCTAATTGCTATGGGGTCCTTGCCGGTTAATATGTACCCGGAAATTACGCCACCACAAGTGCAAATATCAGCGGTATATCCTGGCGCAAGCGCACAAGTAGTTGAAGAGTCAGTCATTCGTCCCATTGAAGAACAAATCAATGGAGTTGAAGATATGATGTATATTGAGTCAACAGCCTCCAATAATGGCTCTGCAACAATCACTGTGTTTTTCAAAGTAGGTATTGACGATAATATGGCACAGGTAAATGTGCAGAATCGTGTCGCATTAGCGCAAAGTTCCTTGCCATCAGAAGTAACACGACTAGGGGTTACGGTTAAGAAAAAATCTAGCTCAATGTTAATGGCGATTAATTTATATTCAGAACAAGAAGGTATTGACCAACTTTTTCTCAGTAACTACGCGACCAATTCACTTACTGAGTCACTAGGGCGTATTCCTGGTGTAGCTGAAGCAACTGTGATGGGTGAAATGACTTACAGCATGCGAGCATGGCTTAGGCCTGATCGTATGGCATCCTTAGGTGTCACTGTTGCTGAAGTCAAACAAGCGCTTCAAGAACAAAACCTAATCGTTGCAGCAGGTAAGTTAGGGGCAAGCCCATCAATGCCCAATCAACAGTTTGAGTATTCAATTCAAGCGAAAGGGCGATTACAAACGGTTGAAGAGTTTGGCCAAGCTATTATTCGTGCGCGTTCTAACGGAAACTTTGTACGTCTATCAGATATTGCTCGCATAGAGTTAGGTTCTTTAGATTATGGGACTCAAGCGCGTTTAAATGGCAATGAAACTGCATTCGTCGTTATCTATCAATTACCTGGTGCAAACGCCACTGAAGTTGCTCGTTTGGTTAAATTGGAAATGGAAAAGTTATCAAAACGTTTTCCTGATGGTCTTGAATACGTTATTCCATATGACACAACTGAGTTTATTTCACGATCAATTGAAGAAGTACAAGTTACTTTATTTCAAGCCGTTGCTCTGGTTATTTTAGTTGTCTTCTTATTCTTACAAAATTGGCGCGCAACACTTATTCCAACCATTGCTATTCCGGTTTCTTTAATCGGCACTTTTGCGTTTATGCTGGTAATGGGATATACCATTAATACAATTACACTCTTTGGCTTGGTACTTGCCATAGGGATCGTGGTTGATGATGCCATTATCGTCATTGAAAACGTTGAACGTATCCTCAAAGAAGAACAACTCGAAATTAAAGAAGCTGTAACCAAGGCGATGGAACAAGTTTCGGGGCCAATTATTGCAACCACGTTAGTGCTGCTTGCTGTATTTATTCCGGTGGCCTTTATGCCCGGTATTACTGGTGAACTGTACAAACAATTTTCTGTAACAATATCATTTGCGGTAATAATTTCTTCTATCAATGCTTTAACGCTAAGCCCTGCGCTTTGTACTGTTTTATTAAATAAAGATAATATGAAACCGATTAAATGGTTAGCGCCATTTGAACGTGGTATTAATAAAATGACAGGCAGTTATACCAATGGTGTTAACTTCTTATTAAAACGTACTGCTCGTGTTGGTATTGTTGTTGGTCTATTGTTCGTGGCCACAGGTTGGTTAACTGCATCGGTTCCAACAGGTTTTGTTCCTGGTGAAGACCAAGGTTACGTTTTCCTTGATATTCAATTACCAGATGCTGCTTCGAGTAATAGAACTCAAGCCCTTATTGATAAAATAACGCCGATAATAAAAGCAGATCCTGCTGTGACTGACATTATTACCGTGTCAGGTTTTTCATTATTAGGTGGGGCAGGCTCTAACAATGGTTTAGGCATTATTATGCTTAAAGATTGGGAAGAAAGAACAGATCCAGAATTAGCGTTACGCGCTGTTATTCAGCGCTTAATGGAGCAATTATGGACGATGCCTGACGCACAAATCATGATCTTTAATCCGCCACCTATTCCTGGTTTAGGCACAAGCTCTGGTTTTGAGTTTAAACTACAAGACAGTGAAGGACGCAGCCCTACAGATTTAGCGCAAGTGATGAATGGGTTAATTTATGAAGCGAATCAACGTCCAGAATTAAACCGTGTTTTCAGTACTTATCGAGCAAATGTCCCACAGTACTTTTTAGAGGTTGATAGGAATAAAGCTAAAGCTCAAGGTGTTGCTTTATCTGATATTTTTGTAACGTTACAAGCGCAGTTAGGGTCAATGTACATTAACGATTTTAGTCAGTTTGGGCGAACATACAGAGTTACCGTTCAAGCTGAAAAAGAGTTCCGTAAAGACCCCTCTGATTTACGTCATTATTTTGTTCGTAACCAAGATGGAGAAATGGTGCCTCTAACGACGCTCGCTAAATTAGAGCCTATTTTAGGTCCAACAAGCATCGGACATTTTAACTTATACCGAAGTGCCAGTATTACAGGGCAAGCAACAGCAGGTCATTCATCCGGCGAAGCGATAGCTATAATGGAAGAGTTGGCTGAAAACCTACCACAAGGGTATATTTTTGAATGGGCTGGTCAGTCAAAGCAAGAAATTGAAGCGGGTAACTTAGCGCCGGTGTTATTTGCATTAGCATTATTATTTGTCTACTTATTCTTAGTGGCACAATATGAAAGCTGGACAATACCTTTCTCAGTAATAGCCGCTGTGCCGTTAGCATTGTTTGGCTCAATGTTAACGCTTTATACCTTGGGTATGGAAAATAATATTTATGCACAAGTTGGTTTAGTACTGCTGATTGGTTTATCCACTAAAACAGCAATTTTAATTGTTGAATTTGCGATGGAGTTACGAGCGGCAGGAAAAGGTATTATGGAAGCTGCGCTCGATGCTGCAAAGTTAAGATTTAGAGCGGTATTAATGACAGCACTTTCCTTTGTTTTAGGTGTTATTCCATTGGTTATGTCGTCAGGAGCAGGAGCAAGTAGTCGCATATTTCTTGGTGTTACCGTACTTTCGGGAATGTTAGCAGCGACTATATTCGGAACGCTACTCGTGCCATATTTCTATATGATGATTCAACGTATGCGTGAAACAATTAAAGGATCTCCGAGCTAGAGCTAACGGGTTAAAAAACAGAATTTGAAAAGACTTTTCATTAACGTGAAAAGTCTTTTTTTGTTATTACAATTACTGACACTTCCTCAACAATTATTAGACATTATGGTTACTGAATTCAACACCGATTACTTAGGATAATAGCGACCTTTCTTATCTGATCACATGGTTAAAAAATGTCAACTTCAAGTAATTGCAAACATGGACGTTTATTACGGACAAAAATTGCTTTAGCACTCACAGCAATCTTTTCAATAACAGCTCCATCATTAGCGTTTTCAAATGAATCCTTTCAAGAAGAAAAAGTCAAAGATATAAAGGCCAAAGTTGAGCCTATCGAGGTTATTGAAGTCGTATCTCGTCGTAATCAAGCTAATACTGAAGTGTCTTTTGAAACTCAAAAACTTTTGAAAATTGCTGGGCTCGATCATGATCCTCTCAGTGCAGTTTATAGTATGCCTGGGGTTGTTTATGCTGGTGGCGATAATGGTGGAGAACCTGCTATTCGTGGTTCATCACCAGACGACAACGCCTTTTATATTGACGAGATGCCAGCGGGTTACATTTTTCACTTATTCGGCGACAGTATTTTTAATGAAAATGTTGTGGGAGACTTTTCGCTTCATCCTGCTGCATTTGGCAGTCAGTATGGTAATGCCACTGGAGGAGTTTTTGATGTAAAACTTCGAGATCCACGTAATCAAGACTTTACTACTACCTTAGATGCAAGTTTGTTAAAAACAGGTGTGATGATTGAAAGCGGCATTAATGATGATCAAGCTTTTTACCTATCGTATCGTCGAAGTTTAATTCATTTGTTTTTACCTGAGGGGGAAGAAGAAGATGGCTACACTGTTTTTAAAGCCCCCGTAAGTGATGATTATCAAGGAAAATATCAATGGCTTATTGGTGATGAGCACAAATTAACTTTTACTTTAACAGGAGCCAGTGACGTTGGCGGTATTAACGTATCAAAAGCTTCAGAAGAAGGCCGAATAGATCCTGACTTCATTGGTGATTTAAAAATAAAAAGTCAATTTGATAGCCAAGGCATTTCATGGCAGTACTATGGTGAAAATGGCCGATTAATGCATTTAACGGTTGGACATACGAGTGAAAAATCTGAGGAGTCTTATGGTATAGGGCAATTTATTAACCTTGAAAGTGAATCTTACAATGTTAGATTTCTCTATCAAATCGACTGGTTTGAATCTCATAAGCTGATAACAGGCATTGATTTAAGTCATGATGAAAGTACCTATAGTTTTGATGCAATTCCTTATTTCTGTACTGATCATGACCCCGATTGTGAAAGTAAGAAAGGAGATCGTATTCAAGGAAAAGACGGTTTAACTAATAATAACAGTGCCGTTTATTTTAATGATATCTGGTCTTTTGACGAAAACTGGTCTTTAGAAATGGGCTTACGCGCTGAGTATAATGATTTTACTGAGCAAGAGTTTTTTCACCCAAGAATATCGCTTAACTGGTATGTAAATAACGATTTAACGATAAAAGCTAAAGCAGGAACTTATAATCAATTTCCAGATCTTGAAACAGTTTTAAAGGAAGTGGGTAACCCAAATTTAAAATCACCTAAGGCAACACACTATGCTTTAAATTTCAGCTATCAGCTTAATGATTTATGGCAGAGTTCGGTTGATTTGTATTACAAAGATTTAGGCGACTTAGCTCGTTCGCTCGATGAAGAAGATGTAAATGCTAATTTACGCTACAGCAATGATTTATCTGGTACAGCTAAAGGATTAGAGTGGGTTGTAAGAAGAGAAGAAGCTGACGGGTGGTATGGTTGGGCGTCATTGAGTTGGTCGAAGAGTGATCGAACTGATGATTTTACCCGTGTTACTACTGAGTATTATCTAGATACCCCTTTGCTCACTAATATGGTGGCAAATTATAAATGGAATGAAAAATGGGATTTTGGTATAAAACTTAGTATTCGAAGTGGAGCAAAATATACACCAATTGTTGGTTTATACGATAACCCAGATCATCAAGACCATTATCTTCCTGCCTATGGTGATTTGAATTCTAAAACACTGCCAACATATCATCGCCTTGATATTCAAGCGAATTACAAAACTACAATGTGGGGTAATAAAGCTGAGTGGACATTTGCCTTATTAAACGCAACAGGTAGCGAGAATATCTCAGGTTATTATTATGCACCTGACGGCACAGAAACCTTAACAGATTATAAAATTGAAGGAGAGGAAGGTATGGAGCCTTTTCCATCTATTGGTGTAAAAATTCAATTCTAGATTTCCTGATAAACGTTATAGGTACTTTATCTAAATAAACTCTTTTGATAGAATGCACTTCTTTGGCCAATATTGATTAAATCAGTGTTGGCTTTATTTCAATCTACAGCTCCAGATTTACGATTTGGCCGGCTCAATGGGTATTATTATTATGCAAAACATCACTGTGTGTGCACTTTATAAATTTGTGCGATTAGAAAACTTCGAACAACTTAAATCTCCTTTATTATCTGTAATGTTAGATAACGACGTTAAAGGTACGTTATTACTTGCCAATGAAGGCATTAACGGCACCGTTGCGGGCGCAGCATCGGGTATTGATGCAGTACTCGCCTTTTTAGCAAGTGATGAACGTTTAGGTCAGGTGTCTCACAAATATTCATATGCCGATGAAAACCCTTTTCAGCGCAGTAAAGTTAAATTGAAAAAAGAAATCGTGACCATGGGCGTTGAAGGTATTGATCCATTACTAACGGTGGGTACTTATGTGAAACCGAAAGATTGGAATGCACTTATTTCTGACCCTGAAGTATTACTCGTTGATACCCGTAATGATTACGAAGTTGAGATCGGCACTTTTGAAAACGCTATAAATCCAAAGACTGAAACTTTTCGTGAATTCCCTGAATATGTTGCCAAAAATCTAGATAAAAACAAACATAAAAAAGTGGCGATGTTTTGTACAGGTGGCATCCGTTGTGAAAAATCAACGGCTTACTTAAAAGAACAAGGCTTTGAAGATGTTTATCACCTTGAAGGCGGCGTACTTAAATACTTAGAAGAAGTTGAGCAAGACAAATCAATGTGGCAAGGAGAATGTTTTGTTTTTGATAGCCGTGTTGCAGTAAAACATGGTTTAGAACAAGGTCAGTATGACCAATGTTTTGCTTGTCGTTACCCGATAACCGAAGAAGAAAAGCAAAGTGAGCATTATGTAAAAGGCGTTAGCTGTCATCGTTGTTTTGATAAATATAGCGATGAACAACGTAGTGGTTTTGCTGAACGCGAGCGCCAAATTAACTTAGCTAACCAACGTGGTGAAAAACATATTGGTGGACATGTTCAAGGTGTTATTGATCAGCGACGCAAAGAAAAAGTCGCCAGTAAAAAAGCTCAATCTGAACAATAATTACAGTAAGTAATTCATTATTTGTAATAAAAAAAGCGACTCAATGAGTCGCTTTTTTATGTTCAGGACGAACTAAAATGTTACTACAGCAGGCTTTATAAACCAGCTGCTTGACGAAGCGCGTCAGCTTTGTCTGTGCGTTCCCAAGTGAAAGCAGTAAAAGTGTCATCACCTACAGTTACTTCAACGGGTGTACGGCCAAAATGTCCGTAAGCTGCCGTCATCTGATACATAGGGTGCAACAAATCAAGCATCTTAGTAATACCATAAGGTCTCAAATCAAAATGTTCTCTGACTAACTCAATTAATTTTGCTTCAGACACTTTACCGGTATCAAAAGTTTCAATTGAAATTGAAGTAGGCTCAGCAACACCAATAGCATAAGAAACCTGAATTTCACAACGATCAGCTAATCCAGCAGCAACAATATTTTTTGCAACATAACGTCCAGCGTAAGCAGCACTACGGTCAACTTTTGATGGATCTTTACCAGAGAAAGCACCACCGCCATGACGAGCCATACCACCATAAGTATCAACAATTATTTTACGGCCAGTTAAACCACAATCGCCTACAGGTCCGCCAATAACAAAACGCCCAGTTGGATTGATAAAGTACTTTGTATCTTTTGTAAGTAACTCAGCAGGTAAAACGGCCTTAATGATGTTTTCCATCACAGCTTCGTGTAAATCTTCTTGAGAAATTTCTGGGTTATGTTGAGTTGATAAAACTACAGCGTCAATTGCTACAGGCTTATTATCTTCATAAACAAAAGTCACTTGAGATTTTGCATCAGGACGTAACCAAGGCAAAACACCTGATTTACGCATTTCAGCTTGACGCTCTACTAAACGATGAGAATAAAATAACGGAGCAGGCATTAATGTTTCTGTTTCATTGGTTGCATAACCAAACATTAAACCTTGATCACCAGCACCTTGATCTTCTGGATTCGAACGATCAACACCTTGAGCAATCTCAGGAGACTGTTGACCAATTAAATTCATAATGCCACAAGTTTCGCCATCAAAGCCTACATCTGAAGAGGTATAGCCAATATTGCTTATAACGTTACGAGTGATTGTTTCTAAATCAACCCAAGCTGTGGTTGATACTTCACCAGAAATTATTGCTACACCAGTTTTCACCATCGTTTCGCAGGCAACACGCGCGTTTTTATCTTTAGCGATAATAGCATCAAGTACCGCATCAGAAATTTGATCGGCGATTTTATCTGGATGACCTTCAGAAACTGATTCAGAAGTGAAAAATTGAGTAGACATATAACCTCAGAAAAATATAAAAATTAAAGATATTTTGTAATTGAAGTCATTCTAACTGCAAGATTGACAATTTTCTAGTTTTTTTACGCCTAGATGGCTAAACGTCCGAAAATAATTGCATCATTGCGTTATATGTTAGGTAATTGCTCTAGAAAAATATTATGACCAAAAAAAGTAGACATTAATATTTGCTGTTCTTGGGATATTGTTGAACTGAAAAATATTTGTTGTGGAGTCTTTGAGTGACTTGTAAGTAATCCTTGATTTTCAAGTTGTCGTGCAAGTTGGTCAGTAACAGGTTTAGAGGTTTCTACGATAGTAATTTCATCACCGACTATTTCTTGTATCAGTGAACTAACGAAGGGGTAATGCGTACAACCTAACACTAAAGTATCGATATTTTTTTGAATCAGTGGGCTTAGAAAGTCATTCAGGATTTTACGACACTGTTCACTTTCATGAAGACCTTGTTCAATAAGTTCGACTAACCCAGGGCAAGGTTGAATAAAGACCTCAGTGTTATTTTTGTGTTTGTTAACTAAGGCGAGAAATCTATGATTAACGGCAGTTGCTTCAGTGACTAATAACGCAATTTTCTGCGTTATACTTTTCTGAGCTGCTGGTTTTATTGCAGGCTCTACACCAATAATAGGAATGGATACACGAGATCTAAGTTGCTCAATAGCAATAACAGTCGCTGTATTGCAAGCGACAACAATGGCTTTGACATTTTGTTCGATGAGCCAGTCAGCGAGTTTATTAACACGATCAATAATGGTGTCAGACGACTTGTCACCATAAGGGGCGAATAGGCTGTCAGCGACATAAATAAACGTTTCATTCGGTAAACTTTCAGAAATACATCGGGCTATCGACAAACCACCAATGCCAGAGTCGAAAATACCGATGGCTTGGGAGCTTGAATTATCCTGATTTAATGATTCTATACCTGTTTGTTCAGCTAGGTGTTTTTTGGTCATTTATATGTTGATAGTTTTTAACGAGTGAAGATTCGTGTTTGTTATATTGATTTTATAAAGAAAAGTAAAGCGGTCTTGCGAGTTATTTATTGTATATGTGCAATTATAAAACATCCCATTTGTTCTTTAGTTTAGCTAAAGTGCCGTTTTTAATGATTTTTTCATATGCATCTTTATATTTCCTTACAACCTTATCATCACTATTAAGACTAAAAGCAAAATATAAATCAAGACTAACAGGGGGGATAGGAATAATAATTTTTAGTAGATTAAAATCTAAGTCTAATTCTTTTGCTCGTTCTTTTAAGGTGTTTTTCGTACTCGTTATAATATCAATCCTATTAAGATATAACATTTGTAAACCTTGATTTGGTGAAACTATTTCATAAATATTTGGATATTTTTGTTGCTGAAAGTATTGATAAGTAATTGTTGAATTAGCAATGGCTATTTTGTATTTTTTGAGTTGTTCAATATTTGTTATTGGTGTTTTAAAATTTTCTTTAAGGCCCCAAGCGTAAACTTCTTCTGTGGTTAATTTCCCACCCCAAAAGAAAAGATTTTCTCTAGATGGAGAACGTGACAATGAGAAAATTAACGTATTCGGTTTATTAAGTGCAGTTCTGTACGCGCGCGCCCAAGGCAATACTTTTAAATCAATATCATCCTTAGTAATTTTGAATAACGCTTCTAATACCTCTACAGAAAAACCACTCAGAACATTATTTTCGTTATATAACTGATAAGGAGGCAAAACTTCAGTGACAACAAGCTGCTTTGCAATACTCGATGAAGCATTAAGCATCAAAAATACTATCAGCAAAAGACATTTTATATTCATTTACATGTGTAACCTGTTCTACAAATGTTAATAAATTGAGTATAGAACAAATATTGAAAGTAAAAATACAAAGTATTGATAATATTTATTAAATATTATCAATATCGCTATTTAGAATATCTTGATAGGTAAAAGCTATCAATAAAATAGAATCAATCAATTTAATCTATGAGCCTGTCTTCGTTATTATCTCTCCTGTCGAAACAACTTAACCTTTTTAGTTCACGGAGAACAACATGACACAATCAATTATCAATACAAAATTACTTCCTTTTAAAGCTACAGCATTCAGCAATGGCGATTTCGTAGAAGTGACTGAAGCAGACGTTGCCGGTAAATGGGCGGTTTTCTTTTTCTACCCAGCTGATTTTACTTTTGTTTGTCCTACTGAGTTAGGTGACATGGCTGACCATTACGCACAATTGCAAGAAATGGGTGTTGAAGTCTATTCAGTATCAACCGATACACACTTTACGCACAAAGCTTGGCATGACACTTCAGATACTATTGGTAAAATCAATTATCCAATGATAGGCGACCCAACAGGTAGAATTACACGTAATTTCGGCGTAATGATTGAAGAAGACGGTTTGGCACTTCGCGGCACTTTTGTTATTAATCCAGAAGGCGAAATTAAAGTTGCTGAAGTACATGATTTAGGTATCGGCCGCAGCGCTAAAGAATTAGTACGTAAAATTCAAGCTGCTCAATATGTTGCCGAGCATGATGGTGAAGTATGTCCTGCTGCATGGCAGCCGGGTGCAGAAACATTAGCACCTTCTTTAGACCTTGTAGGAAAAATCTAAAGTTTTTCATCATTAATTAGCAATAAAGCTAATTAGAACAAAGTCCTTATTTATCATCTTATTCAAAAGAAATAAGGCCTATTTCCTTCTCTACATAAAATACCAATAAGGCAGATTCAATATGTTAGATGCAAACTTAAAAGCGCAATTACAAACCTACTTACAGAATTTAAAATCAACCGTTGAACTCGCCGTATTTTTAGATGAAGGCCTTAAATCAAAAGAACTAAATGCCTTAGCGATTGAAATCGCAGCAATGTCACCACTTATCAATTTAGTCGAATTAGACGGTAGTTCAGAAAGAGCACCATCAATGCTAGTAAGGTCGGTTCAAAACAATACAGAAATACGATTTGCTGGTGTTCCGATGGGACATGAATTTACTTCACTTATAATGGCCTTGTTGCACAGCGGTGGTCATCCAATAAAGCTAGATAAAGAAATTATTGAGCAAGTTCGCTCTCTTGAAGGTGAGTTTCAATTCGAAACCTATATTTCTTTAAGTTGTCAAAATTGTCCTGATGTTGTTCAGGCGTTGAATATGATGGCAGCAATTAATCCTCAAATTACTAATGTAATGATTGATGGCTCGGTATTTTCAGAAGAAGTCTATTCGCGTGATGTTCTATCTGTACCAGCCGTTTATTTAAATGGTGAAGCATTCAGCCAAGGCAGAATAAGTATCAGTGACATTTTGAAAAAAGTTGATGTTAATGCTGAAAAAAATCAAGCTACGATGATTGATAATAAAGAAGCATTTGACTTACTTGTTATTGGCGGTGGCCCAGCAGGTGCAGCGTCAGCAATATACAGCGCACGTAAAGGTATAAAAACAGGTGTTGTTGCAGACCAATTTGGCGGTCAAGTACAAGACACTATGGCGATTGAAAACTTCATATCAGTACAAGCGACTGAAGGTCCTAAACTCGTTGCTAGCCTTGAAGCGCATGTCAAAGATTACGACGTTGATATCATGAATGGTCAACGTGTTAAAAAAATAATTGAAAGCGAAGTTGAAGGGGGATTAATCACCCTTGAGCTTGAAAACGGTGCACGTTTGCAAACACGTTCAGCCGTTATTGCTACGGGTGCAAAGTGGCGTGAAATGAATATTCCAGGTGAGCAAGAATATCGTGGCAAAGGTGTCGCGTATTGTCCTCATTGTGACGGTCCTTTATTTAAAGGAAAGTCAGTTGCTGTGATTGGAGGAGGTAATTCTGGTATCGAAGCTGCAATTGACCTTGCGGGTATTGTAGATCATGTAACTGTATTAGAGTTTGACTCAAAACTTCGAGCTGATGCAATATTACAAAATAAAGCCAATTCAATGGGAAATATAGAAATAATTTTGAATGCGCAAACAAAAGAAGTAACAGGTAATGGTAATCATGTTACTGGGTTGAACTATTTATGTAGAGAAAAAAACACCGATAAAAGTATTGAATTAGCCGGTATATTTGTACAAATAGGTCTTGTGCCTAACACTCAATTTTTGAAGGGTGACATATCACTAACTGAGCGTGGTGAAATAATCACTGATAGCCGAGGTGAAACAAATATGGCAGGTGTTTTTGCGGCAGGAGATGTTACCGACATCCCATATAAACAAATAATCATTGCCATGGGCAGTGGTGCTACAGCTGCTCTGAGTGCATTTGACTATTTGATAAGAACACCCATTAGCAATAAAAAGGATTTAGCCGCTTAATAATTACCTTTTTTAAACCTCTAATTATACTTCTGTTAAAGCACTGATGATATTGATGCTTTAACAGACTTAACAATTGAACGTACACACTCCATTCTTGAATAACCTGATCGCATTAATAAAGAAATTTGACGAACAGGTTCTGGTTTCATAAATGGAATGTAGCTTATCGTTTTATTCAAAGAGGTATTTAAAGTCGCAAGTTTTGGCAGCAAAGTAATGCCCATATTACTCGCCACCATATAACGCAATGTTTCTAAACTCGTCGCTTTAAATCGTTGGTCTTCACTTACTCCTGCAGTAAAACAATAACCCATCGCTTGGTCACGTAAACAATGACCGTCTTCTAAACTGAGAATATTTTGGCCTTTAAGATCAAATAAATTCAGCTCATCAGCATTTGCTAAAGCGTGCTGAGGTGCAACGGTTAATACCAAGGGTTCTTCGAATAAATCATAACGATCAAATTTATCCATGTCTTCTAGCCAAGGGAGAATAAGTAAATCCAATTTGCCATCTTCTAATTCTTTTAATAGCGTTTTTGTTTGATTTTCATATAAATAGAAATTGATGTTTGGCAGCTCAATATTCAATGGCGCCATAATGTGTGGCAACAAATAAGGAGCAAGTGTTGGAATAAGCCCAACATGGAGATCACCTGCAAAAGGATCCAATAGTGCTTTTGCAGACGTTTCAAAAGCATTTGCTGCTTTCAAGACATTCCGAGCTTCAACGAGTAGTTGTTCTCCTGCAGGGGTAAGCATCACCTTTCTTGTTTGCCGTTCAACGAGTGTTAAGCTAAGTTGTTCTTCTAGCTTCATTATCTGACCACTGAGTGTTGGTTGGCTAACAAAGCATGACTCAGCTGCTCTTCCAAAATGACGATGCTCGCCAATTGCAGAAAGGTATTCTAAATCTCTTATTTTTATCATAGTTAATATCTATCAATTGCATTTAATTAATCAATTATATCTATAGTAATTCAGGGAGTATCATAGTTACAAGAATTAAAACTAACAAGGTGAATACAATGACTGATATTACAGTGAAAGCGTTAATGAACCCCAACCCGAAAACATTAAAATGCAGCTCATCTTTAGAAGAGGTAGTTAAAACGCTACTGACTGAAAATGTTGATGAATTAGCGGTTGTGAATAGCCAGAATAAATTACTTGGCTTTGTTTCAGCCTTAGATTGCCATAAAGCAATATTGATAAGTAGTTATCACTGCGACAAGCCTGTGATAGTTAATGACATCATGAATCAAAAGTTTATAAGTATTAATACGGATGAACAGATTTCAGATGTTGCAATAAAAATGCAAAACGAAAGTTCAAACATCTATCCTGTGATCGAAAGTGAAAAACTGATTGGTACATTAAGTAGGAATGATCTTTTGAAAGTGCTGAATGAAAATTTATCGTTATGTTCCAAAAGAGAGTAGCCATTTTTTTAGCTCATCAAAATGATTAAAGTTGAGAATAACACTTATCTGTAATAATTCAGTGAAGCCAAATTTACTCATGATAGTTTCCAAGGTCAAATACCTATATCTGAAAGGCAAACTTTCGGCTATAGATATTGAACTCAATTTTGGCAATACCGAGTTAGGTATACTCTACATTTTTTCGAATACGGTTACTCTTAATTTTCGGTCCTGATTATCATCAGGAAAATCACACTCACTTGTAAAACGTTCTGTCATTTTTAAAGTATTTGAAGATGATTCAATTATCTCAGCATCTGATTGATCCCACGTTGCGTCATAACGGTGGAATAAGCAAATTAACCAGCCTCCCGGGTTTAAAAGTTTTGAACATAAACTTACTAATTTCGAAAAGTCTTGCCCTTTTGGCTGATGCTCTGAGTAAGGCGACTTATACACTTTTGGTGGAGGATCTAAAATAATACCATCGAAAGTCTGTTTATTTTTAATGGCTTTAGGTAAGTGTTTATAAATATCGCCTTGTATAAAACTACGGGTACCCATATCAAGGTCATTTTTTTTATAGCTTTTTTGTATACGTGACAATAAGTCTTTTGATTTATCCAGATGAATAGCTGCTTTTGCTCCACCTTTTAGGGCAGAAATGCCAAGACTTCCTGTGAACGAAAATAAATTAAGAACACGTCGGTCTTTACTGTTTTTAGCTAACCATTTACGAACAGGACGTGCGTCCAAATACAAACCACAATTATGCATAGTGTCAGGGAGTAAGCTGTAATAAATGCCATATTCTTTTGCAAACTCTGGGGCAACGGAAATATCGCCATGAAGGGCAAACATTCTTTGCTTCAATCGTAAACCGATAGATTGATCGCCTTTGGCAATAATTAGCGTGAAAGGAAAACATTCAAGTAATGCATCTTTAATTACATCTAAGTCTTCACGAATATCGTCTTTATATTCAACCATAGCCATCGTGCCAAATTTTTCAATAACCACACCTTTTGCGCCTTCTGTGTAACCATGAAAAACGCGCCAACAATCAAATTCGTCAGACTCATGTAATACTTTACGATCATTCCATGCTTTTTCGATCAGCTCGCGCCACTTTATTGTCAACTTTATGCCCAGCCTTAGTATATTTTTAGTATTGAGTATTTATTATTATTCGCTAAATATTTTTATGTTATCGGTGTTTGTATTGCGTTGGACAGTATCCTCGGCTCACATTATCACCTCGAAGTTTTACATGCTTTGTTGAACGACCGCTAACTCTTTCTCGCCATAACCTAAAACTTCTTGGTTTTAGACGACTCCGCATGAATTTTATTACTTCAGGTTCTTGCATGCTGAACTGATGTTCTATCGCTTCAAAGGGAGTGCGGTCTTCCCAAGCCATTTCTATAATTCTTGATTCTTCATCGAGAAGCAATTCCATAAGCCTGTCCTAAAATTGAATATTATAAACTGGGCACTAATACGAGTAATAATCTAATAAAGACCAACTATTTGAAAAATTTAATATTTAAAACGTTTAATTCTAATTACTCATTAACAAAATTAGCTTAATGCTTAAAGTAAAAATAAATATTTTTATAAGTTGTCTAAATTATTTAATAACTTGCTGGCATGCTCCCTAATTTCAATTTTCTTAATATCTTCCATCTTATCCCAATTACGTATTGGAAAACTCATTCTGTGATTTGACGAAAACTTGTCATAGTTGGTGTCAATAAAATTCCAATAAAGGCTGTTTAAAGGGCAAGCATTATCGCCAATCTTTTCTTTAACGTTATAGTGACAACCTTTGCAGTAATCACTCATCTTATTAACGTAATTACCACTCGCTGCATAAGGCTTTGTTGCAATCCAACCGCCATCAGCAAAGAGTGCCATGCCTCGTGTGTTTGGTAACTCAACCCATTCAATTGCGTCTATATAAATACCTAAATACCATTCGTCTACTTGGTTAGGGGAAATTCCAGCAAGTAAAGCAAAGTTGCCTGTGATCATTAATCGTTGAATATGGTGAGCGTAAGCATGCTCTAGTGATTGTGATATCGCACTTTTTAAGCATTGCATTTTAGTATTACCGTTCCAAAAGAAACTCGGTAAGTTACGATTAGCGTCTAAAAAATTTTGCTCTGCATAATTTGGCATGTTAGCCCAATACATGCCTCTTACATATTCTCGCCAGCCAAGAATTTGCCTAACAAAGCCTTCAATTTGAGAAAGTGTGATTTTCCCATCAGAATTTTCATAAGCACGAAGTGCGGTTTGAATCACTTCCATCGGCCCAAGCATTTTACAATTAATTGAAAAGCTAAGTCGTGAGTGATACAAACTCCAAGCATAGGGTGACGCTACTGTCATGGCATCTTGAAAATTTCCAAAATTAGGAAGTTGGTGCGTACAAAAGAAATCCAAAAGAACAAGAGATTGTTCTCTATTAATAGGATAAGAAATATTGACTGATTCATCACCTATCGTTTTAATCTTATGATTTTTTATACGTTGTAAATAGTCTTCTGCCGGGTTATCAAATACTAAGGGTTTAGGAATTAACTTTAGATCCGTTTTTTTAAATGACTTCCTGTTATTAGCGTCAAAATTCCAAGCATCACCTTCAGGCTTTAATCCATTCATTAAAATAGAAAAACGTTTACGCATGAAACGATAAAAGTTCTCCATTCTTACATGAGTATCAGCTTTAAAATGGTTGGGTAACTCATCGAAAGGTAATAAAAAATGTTCCGTGTCGGCTTCATAAACAGGTAAACCAAGTTGATTTGACATACCACATAATTGTTCTCGTAACCTATATTCATCGGGACGCTGAAAGGTAAAGCTTTCACTTGAATATTTAGAGGTTAATGCTTTTAATAACTCTGTAAGATCTTGATATTGTTGAGTGTCATCTAGCGTTAAATAACAAACTCTATGCCCTTTACTTTCAAGGTGTTGCGCAAATTCACTCATGGCAACGAAAAACGCGGTAATTTTCTGAATATGATGCTTGGTATAATTTGCCTCTTGATAGAGTTCAGCTATCACATAAATAACATCAGGATCGTTATATTCGAACCAACTGTGTTTTGGATTAAGCTGATCTCCTAAAATAAGCTTGAGATGTTTTGCCTTCATTAGTTCACCTTATTTTTTAACTGTTTTGTTTTTCTAGGTTTAGACGGTTTTTTGGTCTCTCTAACGTGTTTTTTTATAATACGCTGACCTTCTTTTTTGGTATCAAACCGTTGTCTAAATCCCCACAATATATCTCTCGCAATTTTACCTGTTTCTTTAATATCAATGATGGGTAATGGATAACACTCACCTAAATCACATTGGTAAAGTTGTTGTTCCATGGGAGAAAGATCCCAAGGTGTATGGATGATTTCATCAGGCAGCTCGGATAATTCCGGTAGCCATTTTCTAATAAATTGACCATCCTTATCTTTTTCTTGTGATTGTTTCACTGGGTTATACACACGAATGATATTGGTGCCTGTTACGCCTGATTGCATTTGAAACTGGGGGTAATGAATACCGGGTTCAAAGTCTAAAAAATATTTAGCTAAATGCATGACGCCCAATCGCCAATCCACTAATAAATGGTGGCATAAAAAACTCACTAACATCGCTCGCATACGAAAATTTATATAGCCTGTTTTTTCTAAACAACGCATACAAGCGTCAACTAAGGGATAACCGGTTTGTGCCTCTTTCCATTTTGTTAATCGCTCTTCAATACTAAGCCCTATATGGATATCTGGGTAACTTAAATCACTGTAAGCTTTATTAACGGGCCGCCACTGCATTTGATGCTCACTTTCAAACTTTTGAATAAAATGACAATGCCAATGTAATCTAGAAGCCAAAGCGTCTAGTGGCCTTTTCCAGCCAGCTTCAGACCTTTTTATTAATAATATTTGATAAAATTGCCTTAAACTTATATTACCCCAAGCTAAGTAGGGTGATAACCGCGAACAACTCTTACGACTTGCCTGTGGCTTAGATATATCAAAGTGATAACTTTTTCCACGCACGTTTAAAAATGACTGAAGTGTTCTAAACGCCCAATTTTCACCGCCTCTTAGCATAAAGTCATTAGGTATTGACCATGATGTGGGCAACATATGTTGAGTTAATTTGTCTAACTGATTAATACTAACAAAGGTTGATAGCGATAATTTAGGCTGACTTAACGGTGCGGTCATTACTTTACGCCAGTGCTTGTCCCAGTCAATTCTATTCTTTTTACCGCGAATTACTGCGCCTGATTCACATTCATGCCAAGTTATTTCGCGCGCTTTACACCATTTATCGACAGATTTATCTCGATCGAAGGTAGAAAGTAAACCTGTTTCTTCATGGCTAAATAAAGAGGATATTTGAAACAATGTATTAATTTCATTGAGACCATCAATTGCATCGCCGAAATAAACATAAACACGAGTGTTATAAGATGCTAACTGGTTATTAATATCTTGAATTGATTGCCAAACAAAACGCCAATGACGTTCATCGTAATGAGGGTCGTCTATTAATAGAGGTTCAAAAACATAAAAAAGTAATGTTAATCCTGATTTTGTTGAATTTGTTAAAGCTTGATGATCGCTGAGTCGTAAATCACGTTTTAACCAGACGACATTAACCTCCATTTTTACATCGGTATTAACGGTTAAAGCTCCAACTATGCTTTCAGTCATTATGGTTGACCAAAGACAATGGCCAGTCTGAAGCATCTACAGAATCTAAAGGCTCACAAGATAAGTTGTCTTTATTACTTTTCAAAGTCCACTTTGATTGATAACGGCTATCAGGATCAAAAAGTGAAGTTTGTTTTTCTAAATTAAAATGTCTTCCGCCTCTAGGATCAACACCTACACCTGCAATATATTGCCAATTACCCCAATTAACGGCTGCATCATAATCGATTAACTGTTCTTCAAACCAAGCGGCACCGTAACGCCAATCGACACTGAGTTCATTCACTAAGCAACTCGCAACAATTTGACGACCTCTATTACTTAAATAACCAGTAACTCTTAATTCATTCATACAAGCGTTAACAAGCGGGTAAGGTGTATTACCTAAACACCACTTTCTAAATCGCTCTGGATAAAATGTTGTTAGCGGTGGATTATCAGCAAGTCCTTTAAATTTGTACGTTTTTGAACCTACTTTAAAATGCGACCACTGAAAGTACTCACGCCATAGAATTTCTGACGACAAACATTCAGTAGAATTGTTCTTACCTCGTTCTAATTCATACTGAATAATTGAAGCCATAACTTGTCGAGGTGAAATACAGCCATAACCTAACCAAGGAGATAACTTGCTGCTACTTTTCCATCCCTCTAAATTGTTTCTAACGTTCTTATAATTCATCGGTAATTCAGAGCTAAAATATCGCTCGAGGTGCTTTATGCCTGATTGCTCGCCTCCATCAAATATATGACCCTGCTTCGGTTCTTTATAAGGATCAGTAGGTAACCATTTCGGCCTAAAAATGGTCGGTAAAGGCATAGATTTAAACATGCTAGGTAAAGAGTTAATTGCTGGAGAAATTTTAGGTATAAGCACTTCAGTTATTAATTTTTTAAACTTTGAATAACTAACCGGAAGCTCTTGAAGTTCGAAAGGTAAGGCCTCTTGCTTAAACAAAGTAAACTGTTCAACCTTATTAACAGTGACTTGAGGAAAATGATCACTCAGCTGATCTATAAGACTATTTTCATAGGAACCCGGTAAATGAGTAGTGATAACATCAGTAATTTGATATTTATCACAAAGACTCGCTAAGGTAGAAAATGTATCACCGTAAACAATATATAGCTGTTGCCCCAAGTTTAATAAACTATGATTAAAATCACTTAAGCAACTTTGTAAAAAATGCCAACGTTTATCGCCTAAAGGCTTTGATTGGAAATTATTTGAATCAAACCATTTTTTATCAACTACGTATACGCAAAGTAGGTTTTCACTTTTACTAGCTAGCTGTAGCGCTAAATTGTCATTTAATCGAAGGTCTTTAGTTACCCAGTATAAGGAACGTTTCATGGATATAATTCATGTCATTAAAGAGTGTCAATACGAACGTATGGATGTATTGGATCAACAGAGTAAAAAGTATAAAATTTTTCGATTTTACACTGCCCTTTTAGCCTTGATTTACTTTATGTGTTCTAAACTGTAGCTAATCGCTTGTAAACTTGTACATAGTTCACCCCAAGATTATTCGTTATATGCCAAGTTTTACTGAATAGGTTATATGTCATACCGATTTCTGTAACAAAGTTCAAACCTGCTGTTGAAGCCATGCGATTCAATTCAAAAGGTGTCACAAAGGCTTGCCAGCTATGTGTGCCAATAGGTAAATAACGCATAATATATTCAGCACCAACAATTCCTATAAAATAGGAGTTTATTGTGCGATTAAGTGTCGCCATAATTACACAGCCATCGACTTTACATAATTGGCTACATTGCTTCACCAAATCTTTTTGATTAGGCACATGTTCTATAACTTCAGCATTAATGACAACATCGTAACTATTTTCATCGGTGGTGCTAGTGTGCTGAGAATGTTCGTGACGATATTCGATATTAAGTGATGACTTCAACGCATGTCGTTTAGCAACTTCAACACTCATTTCACTTACATCTATCCCTACAACATTGGCTCCTGCTTTTGCCAAAGACTCGCAAACTAGTCCACCACCACATCCCACATCTAAAATATGTAAACCTTCTAAGGAGGCTGAATTATTAGGATCACGACCATAGTGAATACATATTTGCTCAATAAAATACGCCACACGTGCGCGATTAAATTCAAGAGCGGTCTTGTACTTGCCGTTGGGATCCCACCAGCTATCAGCCAACTTATCAAATTTGGCAATTTCAGCAGGACTAAAATTACCTGAAGGGGGACGTTCAATGCTACTATTTTGAACTGGGTTAAGTTTATCTTTGTTTAACATGGCAATGTAATCCATCTAATTTACGTTAATTAACACAAGGCACATTTATGGACAATCAGTTAAATGTATTGGGTACGAGTTTACAGTTATGCTGTAGTAATACGGGCTATACACGAAAAGGGTTTTGTTATGTACCAGAAATAGATTTCGGAAACCACAGCGTATGTGCAATTATGACCAACGAATTCCTACAATTTTCAAAAAAACAAGGCAATGATTTAATCAGTCCTAACCCAATGTTTAATTTTCCTGGCCTAAAAGCTGGAGACAAGTGGTGTTTATGCGTAGTACGCTGGTATCAAGCCATTGCTGCCAAAGTTGTCCCTCCAATTGTACTTGAAGCAACCAACCAAAAAGCATTGAAGGTCGTATCGCTAGATGTTTTAAAAGCCCACGAATATAAAGATTAGGTAGCAACCAGTGTCGATAAAATACTGGTTGCCAATTTTATAGTAAATAATATTAATCCTGAACACTGGGTGTTGTCTAGAGTAGCGCGGAGGTCTCCGGCGTGAACAATACTGTTGAATAGTAAATAGTATTGCATTAAATCAAAGAAAAATGTGCTTCCAAGGTGCCGCAGTCGACTTTAGTCCTGAACATTGGGTGTTGTCTAGAGTAGCGCGGAGGTCTCCGGCGTAAACAATACTGTTGAATAGTAAATAGTATTGCATTAAATCAAAGAAAAGTGTGCTTCCAAGGTGCCGCAGTCGACTTTAGTCCTGAACACCGGGTGTTCAGGGCGGAGGTATCATTTCAACCGTAGGCTTCCCGATACGAGCCGGGCTTGCACAATAGTAAATAATCAACTTCCTTAGGTAAAACTTATCGGCTCAGGGACATAGTTAACATACAAACACCCCAGAAGACAAAGCTAGTATAGCTAATTTTTTTAAGCGTATTAAGTGTTTTTTTGTAACTTATGATTGTTTGTTTTTTTAGTGAACAGAGGTTGCTGAAATATCAGGCTTTCTTGAGGTATTCGGAAGTTACAGCTTGTTTGATGGTCGTTTGAAGTAAGTCAATTTTGCTTTGCATTGCTGCACGTTCTTGTTCAAGCTCTTTGCGAGCAGCTAATAAGTCATGTGACAAATTAAGTGCAGTCATTACAAGTGATTGTTCAGGTGTTTTAATTGAGCTACCTTTACTGTCATTAAGTAAACGTTGATTCAATTCTTTCGCAGCCAATAATAAAGACGATTCTTGCCCAGCAGGACATGAAATTTTTAGTCTTCTATTAGCAACTTCAACGGTAACCGAATGTTGACTCATAACAGGTTAATTCTCACAAAAACATCTTAATTAATAGTAATATATGCGTATCTCAGCACTATAGCGATGACCACTGCACTATGCAAGCGTTCTCTAGGGTTTTCTCTTTTTAATCTCTAGCATCATAAAAGCGCGAATGTTACGATACATAGCATTAACTTACGCATTTAATTGATGATTAAAACATGTCCAATGAAACCACTTTAGACTTTGCTTCAGTGCAAGCAATTCTCACAGCCGAAAGCATTACTGCGCATGCCGCTGAATTACATGGCGTATTAACCGGCCTTGTTTGTGCTGGTTTTACCTTTGAAAGTGATGATTACATCACAATGATTAACGACTTATTTAACAATGGTGAAGGTTTACCTCGTGAAGTTAAGTCAACGGTCAAGTCAATGTTCGCAAAAGTATGGCACGACATTATTGATGACTCGTATAGCTTTCAACTAATGTTACCCGACGACGACGATAGTATTGTTGAACGTGGTCATGCATTAAGTGTTTGGGTTCAAGGGTTTAATTTAGGCTTTGGTTTGCAGCAAAAAGACAAAGCTGTGTACTCTGAAGATGTTAAAGAGGTGCTTATTGATTTCGCTGAAATTGCTAATCTTTCAGATGAGATGGAAGAAGATGAAGACACAGAACAAGCTTACTTTGAAATAGCTGAATATGTCAGGATCTCTGCATTATTGTGTTTCACTGAGCTAGGTTCTCCACCAGAAAGTAAAAGCGAAGAAGAAACCATTCATTAATTGGGCCTTCATACGATATAAACTTTACTTAAATGCTGAAAAGACTTAATTGATGATAAAACCTACACTCGTTCATAACACGCTTTTACCGTTAACAGAATTCATTGAACGTCGTGCTACGTTTTTTTCTTTGATGCCTGAAAATTCCATTGCGATATTTTCTGCTGCCAAAGAAGTTACGCGCAGTAACGATACAGAATATGCTTTCTGTCAAGATAAAAACTTCTATTATTTAACGGGTTATAACGAACCAGACGCCATTTTAGTTCTTATTAAATCTGACGAAGAAGTGTTGAACTGCCAGCACAGTGTTTTATTCAATCGTGAAAAAGATGCATTGCAAGAAATATGGCACGGTCGTCGAGTCGGTCAAGTATTAGCGATTGAGCAATACGGTGTAGATCAGTGTTATTCGTTAGAAGAAATTGATCAATATTTACCTGATTACCTCGCTGATAAGACTCAGCTATTGTTTTGCCAAGGAAGAAGTGAAACGTTCGATGCTCAAGTGTACGCTTGGTTAGCTATGGTAAAAGCGCAAAGTCGTTTAGGTATAAAAGCACCGACGCAATTAGTTGACTGTGGAACAATAATTGAAGAAATGCGTTTGATTAAAAGTGCTGGCGAACTTGAAATTATGCGTCGTGTAAATGTTATTAGCGGTAATGCCCATAAGCGAGCAATGCAGCAGTCAGCAATAGGAAAGTTTGAATACCAGTTAGAAGCTGAAATATTACATGAATTTTCCAGTAATGGTGCCAGATACCCAGCTTACGGCACTATTGTCGCGGGTGGTGATAATGGTAATATTTTGCATTACACCAATAATGACGATGTGTTAAAAGATAATGAATTAATTTTGATTGATGCAGGCGGTGAACTCAGTGGATATGCTGCAGATATTACCCGTACATTTCCTGTTAATGGCAAATTTACCAAAGAACAAAAAGAAATCTATCAACTCGTGCTAGATGCACAAAACTTAGCTATTGATGCGATAAAACCTAAAGCCACTTTTGCTGAACTGAATGTTTTAGTGAATAACTTTCTAACGACTGGTTTGCACCGCATGAGCATATTGTTAGGTGACTTAACCACCTTACTTGAAGAAAAAGCCTGTAAAAAATACTTTATTCATGGTTTAGGTCATTGGTTGGGGCTTGATGTTCATGATGTTGGTGATTATCAATCGAATGACAAACGTGAGCAGTGTCGTCCTTTTGAGCAAGGTATGGTGATGACAATAGAGCCTGGCATTTATATTCCGCTTGATGACTATAGCGTTGCTGAAAAATGGCGAGGTATTGCGGTAAGAATTGAAGATAATATTGCGGTTACTGATCAAGGTCATGAAAACTTAACCGTAAATGCGCCAAAATCATTAGTTGAAATCGAAAAAATAATGAGCGCTGAATAATTACGCAACTCCACTTAGCCAGTTTATTTGCAATAGCTGAAGCTATTTATGTTAATTACTTGTTTTAACGACGAATGATAAATACTTATGACAAAACAATTTGATATCGTAATTTCAGGTGGTGGATTGTCTGGTGCCTTAATGGCGCTGAGTTTGATTGACTGCAAAAATAAAAAAGGTCAGCCTTTAACAATTGCCATTGTTGAAGCAAACCCGGTATTAAAAGATCCTTCATTAACCTTCGATGATCGTGTTTTAGCGCTTTCTCACGGAACGGCTTCTTATTTGCAAAGTTTAGGACTTTGGCAACAGTTAAAGAGTATTGCTGAGCCGATTAAAAATATTCATATTTCTGATCGAGATTTTTATGGGAAAGCCCGACTCTATGCTGACACCCATCAAGTGAATGCCCTAGGTTTTGTTGTTGAAATGTCATTGCTGGGACAAGCGTTATTAGCGCGCTTGAAAGAAAAAAATAAATTAAATGAAAATCTTACGTGGTTCACCCCAGATAAAATCAGTGATATTACGTGGCAAGAAAAGCATGTTGAGCTCACTCTTAACTCCGAAACTAAATTGAATGCGAAACTCTTATTAGCCTGCGATGGTGTTCATTCTGCCTGTCGCAAACTTGCTAACATTACAGTGCAAGAGTCTGATTATGGTCAATCGGCATTAATTGCCAATGTTTGTACTGCAATACCTCACGGCAATATTGCCTTTGAACGTTTCACTGAAACGGGTCCTATTGCCATGTTGCCGCTTTCTAAACAAAGTAGTGCAACCAATGATAGTCGCTGTTCTTTAGTGTGGACTTTGCCTCCTGAGCAAGCTGAAAAAATGCAGACACTGAGCGATGTTCAATTTCAAGCTGAACTTGAAAGTGCCTTTGGTAGTTGGTTAGGGGCGATAACCCATGTAGGTAAACGTGATGTATTCCCCCTTAAATTATTAATGGCAGATGAGCAGGTTTATCATCGTATGGCGCTTATTGGTAATGCGTCGCATACGATTCACCCCATAGCGGGTCAAGGCTTTAACCTAGGTGTTAGAGACGTGAATCAAATGGCTGAACTCATTAAAGTCTCACTAAAAAATAATCAAGATATCGGTCAGTTTTCAACGTTAAGTGAGTATGCATCAAAACGTAAAGTAGACCATAGCCAAGTCATCGGCTTAACCGACTCATTAGTCACCTTGTTTTCTAATAAGCTGCCGCCATTAGTTGTTGGTCGTAATATTGGTTTGAAAGTCATGAATTATCTATCACCATTAAAAGACTCCCTTGTTAGAAAAACCATGGGGTACTAGCGGTAAAGTTATTCGAAGAATAAAACGAAAAATAATGAGTAAACTCACAGGAAACCAAAGAAGAAAAACATGCAAAAATTTGACGTATTAATTGTTGGCGGTGGCATGGTGGGTTTAACCTTAGCATTGGCCATCCGAAAACAAACACAGCTAACAGTGGCAATTGTCGATATTTCTCCACCTACTGAATTATCAGAGCAACCCGATGTTCGAGTGAGTGCGTTAAATATTGCCAGTAAACAAATTTTTGATAATCTTGATGTTTGGGCACTCATCGAACAAGCACGAATTCAACCTTATACCGACATGCATGTTTGGGATAAAGCTGGCTTTGGGAAGCTGCATTTTTCTCACCACGATTTGCATCAAAGTTCAGCGAGTGAACAATTGGGCTGGATCATAGAAAACAGTGTTATACGTTCAAGTCTTTGGAAAAAAGCGCAAACGGACCATAGTATAAGTTTTTATACAGAAAATACCTTAAGTAATATTAGTATCGGTGAAGGTGAAGCTTTTATTAGTTTTGACTCGGCAAACGGCAACCCTATGCCAATAACCGCAAAATTAGTGGTAGGTGCTGACGGAGCGAACTCTTGGGTTCGACGTCAAATGGACATGCCATTAACATTTCGTGATTATGATCACCACGCCATAGTTGCCACGGTAAAATGTTCACAAGGACATCAAAATACCGCATGGCAAGTGTTTCTTGAAACTGGCCCGTTAGCGCTTCTTCCACTAGAAGGCTGCGAGGGTAAGCAAGATCTTTGTTCAATTGTTTGGTCAACCTCACCTGAAGACGCGGTTCGTTTGAATGGCTTAACCCCAGAAGAATTCTCGAAAGAGTTAACTGCCGCTAGTGATGGAAAACTGGGGAACATTGAATTACAGAGTAAGCTTTTTACACATCCTTTAACCATGCGTATGGCACAAACTTTTGTGCAAGAACGTATCGCTCTAGTGGGTGATGCAGCCCATACTATTCATCCATTAGCGGGGCAGGGTGTTAATTTAGGTTTACTTGATGCCGTATCGTTAGCGCAAATTATCAGTGAAAAAGTCTCTAATCAAAAAGCGAGCAAAGATAATTGGCTAACCATGCGTTTATTGAACGAGTATTCACGCTGGCGTAAAGCGGAAGCTGCTGAAATGATCGCAGCAATGGAATCGATAAAACAAGTGTTTACGCCTCAACAAAGTGCAGTAAAATTGGTGAGAGGTTTAGGTTTATCATTAATTGACAACTTTAAACCAGTAAAGCAGACACTAATTAAACAAGCACTAGGTCTGAAAGGTGATTTACCCAAACTCGCTAAATTTAAAGACAAGCTCATATAAGCTTGCTTTACCTCGATATTTATTAAGTAGGACTTTGGCTGTTGCTGAACCTTTTATTGTTCATTATCAGCCGACTTAAGAACATTTCATCAAAAAGCGTAATGATTCTATAGTTTAATGCAGAATTAAGATCACATAACCTCCATTTTTTAATCCTTTCTATTTGATATTATTGCCTTTTAAATTTAATCGCTATTCTTTAAATAAATATCAATTCAAAACACAAAATAAAACACCAAGATTTGATTTGTTAAGGAAGTATATTTACTTATAATTTTAAAAATTGACATTATTAAAAATTAAATTTGGAATAAAAAATTTATCTGGTTTTAAATTTGTATTTTTGGGTGTTTTATCTGTTTTTAGTTGAATCGATAACATTCCGCGGCTATAATCTCGCCAATTATTTTGTAAATAGACGGCCTTTAAGCTTAACTTAATGGCGAATTCATACAATTAAAGTGGAACACATGCGATGACTAATAAAACCGTATTACATGCTAAGCACATTGAAGCTGGCGCAAAACTAGTTGATTTTTACGGCTGGGAAATGCCAATTAACTACGGCTCACAAATTGAAGAGCATCATGCTGTTCGAACTGCTGCTGGTATGTTTGATGTTTCACATATGACTATTGTTGATATTAAAGGCAACGATGCTCAAGCATTTTTACGTCGTTTAGTGATTAACGATGTGGCTAAATTAGATGTTGCAGGTAAAGCATTATACACAGGCATGTGTAACCACGAAGGTGGTGTAATTGATGACTTAATCGTTTACTTTTTTACAACAACTGATTACCGCTTAGTGGTTAACTCAGCAACACGCGAAAAAGATTTAGCATGGATTGCAGAGCAATCAGCTGAGTTTGACGTAACGGTTACTGAGCGTCCAGAGTTTGCCATGATCGCCGTTCAAGGTCCACAAGCTAAAGCGAAAGTAGCTACTTTATTAAATGCAGAGCAACTAGCTGCTGTTGACGGCATGAAGCCATTCTTTTCAGCACAAGCTGGCGATTTATTCATCGCAACAACAGGTTACACTGGCGAAAATGGTTACGAAATTGCGTTACCTGCTGAACAAGCAGCTGACTTATGGCAACAACTACTTGATGCTGGCGTTCAACCTTGTGGTCTTGGCGCACGTGATACTTTACGTTTAGAAGCTGGTATGAACCTTTACGGTTTAGACATGGACGAAACTGTTTCTCCTTTAGCCGCTAACATGGCTTGGACAATTAGCTGGGAACCGACAGATCGTAACTTTATTGGCCGTGAAGTATTAGCTGCTCAAAGAGCTGCTGGCGACCAACCTAAACTTGTTGGATTAATCTTCGAAGAAAAAGGCGTATTACGTACTGGCCTTAAAGTGATTACTCCATTTGGTGAAGGCATTATAACTTCAGGTACATTCTCTCCAACATTAGGTCATAGTATTGCAATGGCACGTGTTCCACGCAGTGTTAGCTTAGGCGATACGGTTGAAGTAGAAATGCGTAAAAAATTAGTAAACGTTAAAGTGATCAAAGCCGGCTTTGTTCGCAACGGAAAAAAAGTTTTTTAATCAATTTTTAATGATAAAAATTGTTTTCAAACTATGTAGAATTAGAAAATTGATCTAGGATAAACTGTATTTATGCTAGATCAATATCGAAGAATAACTAAGCTATCTTATTTAATTGCCATCCACCATTAGCAATTTAAATAAGTTTCCAATAAAAAATAATTAACCTTAGGAAAATAAAACATGAGCAACATTCCTTCAGAACTAAAATATGCAACATCACACGAATGGGTACGTCTAGAAGGCAACGGCGTAGTAACTGTTGGTATCACTGAACATGCACAAGAATTATTAGGTGATATGGTATTTGTTGAATTACCAGACGTTGATGATGAAATCAACACAGGTGACGATGTTGCAGTAGCTGAATCTGTAAAAGCTGCTTCAGACATTTACGCACCAATTTCAGGTAAAGTTATTGAAGTAAATGAAGAGTTGGAAGATTCTCCTGAATTAGTTAACTCTGACGCTTTTGGCGAAGGTTGGTTATTCAAAGTTCAGTTAGATGACGAAGCTGAGTTAGACGCATTGCTTGATGCTGAAGGTTATGCAAACTCTATAGACGAAGACTAATTACCGGTCGTACTCTACTTTTAGTCGGCATTGTCTGCGATATTAATTTTCATCACTTAGCACACTAAGCTCAGAAAATTAATATCTAGACGGCTTTGTCTAGAAGCAGATTACTTACGGTAAGCTGATATAAGCCTCTAACTGAATGTTCGGGGCTTTCTTTTAGTTACCAAGTAACTAATTACCAAGTTAACACATTTAAGAGAAGCTGTTTTATGACTACTCAATCCAAATCACTTGCTTTTTTAGAGCAATCTCAAGACTTTATTCGTCGTCACATTGGTCCTAATGCTGAACAAACTCAAGCAATGTTGAATGACATTGGCGCAGAGTCAGTTGACGCACTTATTAACGAAATCGTGCCAAGCGATATTCGTTTATCAGAGCTACCTGCGATTGAAGAAAGTAAAACAGAAGTTCAAGCATTGGCTGATCTAAAAGCTGTTGCTAGCTTGAACAAAGTGAATGACACTTACATTGGTTTAGGTTACTACGGTACGCTTACACCAAACGTTATTTTGCGTAACGTTTTAGAAAATCCAGGCTGGTACACTGCTTACACGCCTTACCAACCAGAAATTGCTCAAGGTCGTTTAGAGTCATTATTAAACTATCAACAAATGTGTATCGACCTTACAGGGTTAGAACTTGCTTCTGCTTCATTATTAGATGAAGGTACTGCCGCTGCTGAAGCAATGGCATTAGCAAAACGCGTTTCTAAAAATAAAAAATCAAACTTATTCTTTATCTCAAGTGATGTTTACCCACAAACAATCGACCTTGTTAAGCAACGTGCAGAAATGTTTGATTTTGACATTATCGTTGCTCCAGCTAATGAAGCTGCTGACCACGATATATTTGGTGCATTATTACAATACCCAAGTGCAACAGGTGAAGTAACAGATATCAGCGAATTAATTGAAAAAATTCACGCTAACAAAGGCATTGTTGCAGTAGCTGCAGATATCATGAGTTTAGTTATGTTGAAAGCGCCGGGCGAATTAGGTGCTGACGCTGTTATTGGTTCAAGCCAACGTTTTGGTGTTCCAATGGGCTACGGCGGACCACACGCTGCATTCTTTACCACAAGTGAAAAATACAAACGTTCATTACCGGGCCGTATTATTGGTGTATCTAAAGATACGCGCGGTAACGCTGCATTACGTATGGCAATGCAAACACGTGAACAACATATTCGTCGTGAAAAAGCTAACTCAAACATTTGTACAGCCCAAGTCTTATTAGCAAACATGGCGGCGTTTTACGCGGTTTATCATGGCCCTAAAGGCTTAAAAATCATTGCTAATCGTATTCACCGTTTTGCCGATATTTTATGTTTAGGTACAGCAACTAAAGGCTTAACAGCCATTCATGCTAACTACTTCGACACATTAACGTTCAACTTAGACAACAAAGAAGAAATCGTTGCACGCGCATTAGCAGCAAACGTTAACTTCCGTACAGACGTTGAAGGTCAAATCAGCATATCTTTAGATGAAACAACAACACGTGCTGATATCGCTGGTTTATTCGATATTTTATTAGGTGAAGGACATGGTTTAGACGTAAGTGATCTTGACGACCAAATCGTTGCTTGTGGTCATTCTTCAATTCCAGCTTCATTAATTCGTGAATCTGAAATATTGACTCACCCAGTATTTAATTCATACCACAGCGAAACAGAAATGCTTCGTTATATCAAAAAACTTGAAAACAAAGATTTAGCATTGAACCACTCAATGATCTCTTTGGGTTCTTGTACAATGAAGTTAAATGCAACCGCACAGATGATCCCAGTATCATGGCCTGAATTTGCTAACATGCATCCATTTGCACCGATTGACCAAGCTCAAGGTTACAAGCAAATGATTGACGAGTTAGGCGATTGGCTTATAGAGCTTACTGGTTACGACAACATTTCAATGCAACCTAACTCTGGTGCTCAAGGTGAGTACGCAGGTTTAATCGCGATTGTTAAGTATCATGAAAGTCGTGGCGATGCACATCGTAATATCTGTTTAATTCCATCTTCTGCTCATGGCACTAACCCTGCGTCTGCTCAAATGGTTGGTATGAAAGTCGTTGTTGTTGCTTGTGATAAAGAAGGTAACGTTGACATGGACGACTTGCGAACTAAAGCAAGCGAAATGGCCGACAACCTTTCTTGTATCATGATCACATACCCGTCAACTCACGGTGTATACGAAACAACGATTGCAGAAATATGTAACATCGTTCATGACAACGGCGGCCAAGTATACCTTGACGGCGCAAACATGAACGCACAAGTAGGTGTTACATCTCCGGGCCATATCGGCGCTGATGTTTCTCACTTGAACTTGCATAAAACATTCGCTATTCCACACGGTGGCGGTGGACCAGGTATGGGACCAATCGGCGTAAAGGCTCACTTAGCACCATTCTTACCTGACCATGCAATAATCACTGTTGATGACAGCACCAAAGGTAACGGCGCAGTTTCAGCTGCACCATTTGGTAGTGCAGGCATTTTATGTATCTCTTATCTTTATTGTGCAATGTTAGGTAAGCAAGGTGTTACAGATGCAACTAAATACGCTATTACTAACGCTAACTACTTAGCAACTAAATTAAGCCAGCATTACCCGCTTTTATACGCAGGAAAAAATGGCCGTGTTGCTCACGAATGTATTATCGATTTGCGTCCGCTTAAAGCTTCATCAGGTATTACTGAAGTTGATATCGCTAAACGTTTAATGGATTACGGTTTCCATGCACCAACGATGTCGTTCCCAGTTGCGGGTACGTTTATGATTGAGCCTACGGAGTCTGAGTCTAAAGTTGAACTTGACCGTTTCGTTGAAGCAATGGCTTGTATTCGTGATGAAGTACGTAAAGTTGAGTCGGGTGAATGGTCAAGTGACAACAACCCACTTCACAATGCACCACATACTTTAGCGGATATTACTGATACTTGGGATCGTGCTTACACGATTAAAGAAGCTGTATTCCCAGTACCAGCAGCGGCAGCAAACAAATTTTGGCCAACCGTTAACCGTATTGATGATGTATACGGAGACCGTAACTTAATTTGTAGTTGTCCACCGGTTTCTAGTTATACTGACTAAGTTCTTTTGTCAGTCGGGAATTAAGTTTGTGACTGAGCATTAGAAATATATGTAAGAAGGCGAATCAGAAATGATTCGCCTTTTTTGTTTGTAATAATCACTTCTCGTGCCATATTAGTGAGAAGTACCAGTAATATCCAAGTAGTTATAAACATTAAAGATTTAAATTTTATTAATCGTTGAAATTATGTGATATTAATACAAAAATAAGTAAATTTATGGGGCGGACATTAGTGAGAATTATCCATAATAAGCTGTTACATGAAAGGAACTAATTTGCGACTTTTGCCTATATTTTTAGTTTTGTTATATTCTAGTCCAGCTGTTGCAGAGTTTGAAATTAATAAATCATTTGAATTCTATGATATATCCCCTAAAACTAAAGATGACATTAAACCTGAAATCCTCAAGAATACACCTATTGCAAATGAAAACATAAAATTTCATGGCAGTACATTATGGCAAGTGGAATGGCGTATTTCATGGAAAAAAAGTAATGGGATTTGCTACTTAAATTTTAGTTACACAAAACTTAATGTTTTATTTAAAATGCCTAGAATATCCCCCAATTTTAATGCTAGTGATGAGGTTTTAGGCGTTTTTAATAAGTACTATAAGGTATTGTTGAAGCATGAGAACGGGCATATGAAGAATGGCACTAATGCATTAAATGACATCAACAAGTTACTATCAAATTTCAACTCTTATAATGATTGTCAAGCCCTTAATGAAGGTGTTAAAAACGCCATTACAAAAATTGTTGGTAAACATAAAAATCGCGACATAGAATATGACATTAAAACGAATCATGGCGAACTTCAGGGAGTCTCAATTAGAGATTTCATATAACAAGCCATTCAATAGGGGAAATAAACAGTCTGCTGTTTTCGCTCCGCTCAATATTTTAGCAAACTATTAATTTTGCCTTAACAGGGCGTTATAATCCTCTAGAGTTTTGTGTATGAAAATCATTGTTCCGACACTTCCGGAAAGTGAACATTCCGCAGTTATTTCTACTTTATATGTACAAGAAGGTGAATCTGTAAGCGAAGGCCAAGTTCTACTAGAAGTTGAAACGAGTAAAGTTGTCTTAGAGGTAACCGCTGTAGCTAATGGTATAATTACGGGATTAGTGGTTTCACGTGGTGATCACGTCCAATCCGAACAATTTCTAATGGATTTAAATGGTGAAGATGTTACTTCATACGAAGAAAGCGAGATAATCGAAGTCGATCCTGAATCATATGGCTTGGAAGAAGAAATAGACGATCCCTTAACTAAAAGTGAAAGTAGTTCGTTTGGGTTATGGATGGTTGGTTTAGTTATAGCCATATTCATAATTTCAATAGTTGCGAAAGGGTTATAATAAGCCACTTAAGCAGAACAAATAATGGGGCGTTAGATGTTTCGAGAGTCTTTATGTCTTTTCTGAGTAAATTATTCCGTTGGGAACGCGGAAGGCAAAAGTCGGGTTATGATAAAATGCTACTTTGCGGTGCAATGTGGCCTATAAAATTTGATACTTATTTACTTAAATTCCCTGAAGGAAGCGAAATATCTCCGCATACTGATAAAATTGTATCAGGTAAACATTATCGATTAAACATAGTATTAAAAAACGCAGATAAAGGCGGTGAGTTTATTTGTTCTGATCCTATATATGAAACAAAAAGAATTAAACTCTTTCGTCCTGATGTAAGCGAGCATCAAGTTTCAAAAGTTGTAAAAGGCAATAGGTATATACTTAGCATTGGTTGGGTAAAAAATACCTAACAAGAATTTCGAGCTGAACAAATAATAGTTGGCTGTTTTTGCTCCGCTCAACATTTTAGCCAACAATTATGTTCCCTTTAACAGGGCGTTATATCTGTAGGAGTTTGTGTTGACTATTGTTGAAACTGAAAGGTTAAGTATTCGTCAAATTACGAATGAAGATGCTTTAAACCTATCTAAAGTGTTAGCTGATCCTATCGTTATGCAATATTCGACCGTAGGTGTTCACTCAGAAGAACAGATTTATGATTATATAGCTAATTGCAAAAATCAATATAACTTAAATGGTTATGGACATTGGGCAATTTACAACTCTATAACTAACGAGTTTGTTGGTGTGTGTGGCCTTAATAAGCATAAAGTGGACACAGATGATGTTATACATATAAATTATCGACTTGCCACTGACCAACAAGGAAAAGGTTATGCAGTTGAATCTACACTGGGTGTATTAGATTTTTCGAAAAAATCATTAAAGGTAAAAACAATACACGCATTAATAGATTCAGCGAATATTAGCTCTGTTAAAGTGGTAAATAGAACAGGTTTTAAATTCATTAAATCGTCTGTATTTCGTGGCTTTAACGTCGACATCTATCAAATAATCCTATAAAAAAAGATATAACAAAAAATTTTACAAGGACACGTAATCGTTGGCTACGTGTCGCTTTACTACGCAATTTTAGCCAACCATTGCTTAGCCTGTTATTTAGGCTTTATGTTTGTTACTAAATTTGGAGAGTTTATTGTGAGCTTTAGTTATCAAACCTCAAGATTACAAATTAACGAAATTATTAGTAGCAACCAAGAATCAGATTTTTTAGTTTCAATTATAGAAGTATTAACTCCTAAAGTTGTTACAAACCTTCCACCCTATTTTCAGAACGTTAACACGATATCATTAGCTCAAGAGTGGTTAGAAACCATTATATCTGATGGTCGTTTATTTACTGTAAACCTAGTAGATGATTGCAATACTGTTGGTTTTGTATTTTTATCTACCGAAAATAATGGCGACACCCATATAGGATATCTACTGGGAGAAATAAACTGGGGCAAAGGTTTTGCAACGGAACTATTAAAAGGCTTAATTAAATTCCTTGAATCCGAAGCTCGAATAACTAGATTAATTGCAGGTGTTGCTAAAGAAAATTTTGTTTCAATCAAATTACTTAATAAGTTGGGTTTTATTCATAACTCCAGTGAGCCTAATGGCACTATGTTTTTCGAGTATCTATTTTCACAAACATAATAAGTCGCACAAAAGAACAAAAACTGTTAGCTTTTGCTCCTTCGTCACTTATTTTAACCAACTATTCTTTGCTTCTTAATGAGGCGTTTTGTTAATTTTAAATTTTGGATAACTAGTTTTATATGGATATTAATATTCTCATTGGTTTTGGTGTTGTTAGCTTTTTAGTGTTTTTTTTCTATAATCGCCATAAAAAAAGAATAGCGTTTATAGAATCCTTTGAGTTTCCTGTTTCCATAAAGAAAGGAATTAATGCCACTTATCCTCATTTGAATAATGAGCAGGTCGAGTTAGTTATTAATACTTTAAGATCATTCTTTCTTGTATCTTATAAAGCTAAATCAAAGCCTGTTGCAATGCCTTCCCAAGTTGTTGACGTCGCTTGGCATCAGTTTATTTTATTTACAAAAAATTATGAAATTTTCTGTAAAAAAGGTATTGGTAGATTCTTACATCATACGCCAACAGAAGCTATGAAATCTAAGACAACGGCGCAGGATGGTATAAAAAGGGCTTGGAGATTGGCTTGTCATCTAGAACATATTAACCCCAATTTACCTAATCGCCTTCCTATGTTGTTTGATATAGATACTAAATTAAAAATAGAAGATGGTTTTTATTATTCCAAAAACTGTAAAGATAGAAACTCTCCAAACTATGGAAATAATTATTGTGCTTCCCATATAGGTTGTTCTTCAGGCTGCAGTGGTTCATCAGGAGATTCAACAAGTAGTTGTGGTAGTAGCTGCGGAAGTAGTTGTGGTGGAGGTGGTGACTAATCAACATACAAGTCGCTATTATTTTCATCTTGCTGGGAGTTATGTGTACATCATTCATTTCGTACGGAACTAAAATTATAAATTCTAGTCTTATTTGAGATTAAAAATAGTATGTTCATTTAATCAAATAAGGATTAGGTATTTTGAAAGTAGTGTTGTTACTTATAGTGTTATCTATTGTAGGTTGTGCAGGTATTCCATTATCTAGTGTGTATAAAATGATGACTGCAAATCCGCTCGATTTTCACCCTGATGCCATTTCAATTGCTATCAAAAGGTCGAACGTTATACAGCTAAAAACTGGCGACGTTGAAATGAACTTTTTTATTGATAGCGAGAATCCAGATTTAAAAGTATTGCAACAATATTTCCTAGTTGTTGATAATACTCCACGAATTCCAATAATAGCTGAAGGCCTGAATAATAATGAAGCCTTGACGGTATTAACATTATCTCCTGAAGATGTAATAAGAATGCAGGACCTGCAAAAGATGATGAAAAGTCATTTGAAAAATGGCGGTGAAAATAAAGACTTTGGCTTCTCTGTTCGTGTATTGGAGGGGTGTAAAAACACAAATGATATACCTGATAATGTTTTCGTCAGTTTATTTTTAAAATTAGATTCAAGGTCTGATTTTTTTCCTTTGTACGAAGATTTTGATATAGGTCAAGCTGACGTATCACCACTAAAAAATTTAGTAAACTGGAATAATTGTCAGAATAATGTCAACAAACTAGATGCAAATACAAGTCATTAAAGCAGACCTAAAACAGTGGGCTGTTCACTTCGCTCCATTTTAGCCTACTATTCATAAAAATGGCTAATGTCTCTTTTTTGGCATTAGTGACGGTTAATTTAATCAGTCGATTTTGAATTGTTGTTAAATAATGCGGAAGGTTCATTGTTCTGAAACGCGAGCTTGGTTGATGTTAGTAACTGATTGTTCTTTAAGGCAGGTGAATGTCATAGACACATTAACTTTTAAATTAATAACAGCACCTATAATGATCAAACCAGAATAATTAGATCAACTAGATCCTAATGATTGATATTAAAACCGAACATTTGTAATTCAAAACCGAACAAATATTAATGTGGTAGAGCAACTAAAATCTATAATTTATTGATATTTATGTGTAAATTTTTATTTTTATTGTTGGCATAGAACTTCCAATTAAATAGTAATCGCGCAAATTACTATATTTTAAACAGTCTTAAGTCAGTCATGTTTATACAAGGAAATTTTATGAAAAATATTTTACTCGTGGCATTATTTTCAACTTTTGTTTTCTCAACTGAGATAGAAGCTTTCGAAGATAAAGGTTTAAATCATGAACCATCAAAAAATCTTATTTCATCACTAAAGCAACATCAATGGATTCATGGTTCTCAAGACTGCGAAACTAATAAAGATCCGGCGATGGAAGTATTTCAATACGATGAATCAAGTTATGTACTACGACAAAATAAATGTCTGAGTTATGAAGCTCCTTTCATCTATGTATTAATTGGTGATGAAAAAATACTTGTAGTCGATACAGGGGCAACAGAAAGTGCTAATGAATTTCCGCTTTATAAAACAATACAGTCTTTGAATCAAAAGCATCTAGCTCAAGAACAAACAAATGAACGTGAGATACTGGTAATACATTCACATAGCCACAGTGACCACTATGGCGCTGATTCTCAGTTTATAGGTAAAGAAAATGTCACTGTAGTGGAAGCCAATAGCACTGGAGTTAATGAGTTTTTTGATTTTAAAGAATGGCCTAATGAACAGGCAAAAATTGAACTTGGTGGGCGCAGTGTAACCATCATTCCAACGCCAGGACACCAAGGTGAAGCTATTTCGATTTATGATACACAAACAAAATGGCTACTTACTGGAGATACATTCTATCCTGGTTATATTTATGTAAAAGATTGGAACGATTATAAAAATAGCATATCTCGCTTGGTATCATTTACTAACAACCATAAAGTAACTGCTATCTTAGGTGCGCATATTGAAATGACAAACAGGGCGGGTGAGTATTATGAGATAGGAACTATTTTTCAACCAGAAGAATCTTCGTTGCTATTAATGCCAATAGATTTAGCTACTTTGAATGCTAAGCTTATCCAAACTGATGAACCAGTCAAAATATCTTTAGATGGGTTCATTGTTGAGCCTTTGGGGGCTTTCCCAAAATTAATAAGCAATATCGTCAGTTGGTTTATTTAAGAGTAAGCTCAATGACGGTTATGCTGGCTTAGTTCACTGTAAAGAACAATATAGATTAAACATGCTAAATAGCTTATTGCTCTATAGATGTTAACGTCCAGTTTTGTATCAGAGAAGTCTTTTTTCTATGAGCAAGAAGGCTTCAAATTTAATGGAATAGTTATAGTAATGCTATGGTCCAAGTTTTAAAGTAACGATTAAACTTGTTCCATTTCTTGTGTCAGATGAAAAACTTATATCACCTCCCATAGACATAGCAGATAGCTTAGCTGAGTATATGTTAAGCCCATTACTATTTTGTGCATCAGTAGTCATAACTTTATCAAAGAATCGCGCTTGAATTCTTTCAGGAATAACACCTTGATTGTTAATAGTGGTAATTATAGTGTTTTCAGTTTTTTCAAGATTAATGGTCACTCTGCCATGTTCTGGTGAAGCTTCTATCGCATTGATTAATAAATTTTTAAACAAATTAATACATAAAGATTCAACACCTAAATAATTGACCTTATTTGATATATTGTACTTTATTGAAATATTCTTTTTGACACACATATCCTTTTGCCCATAAACGACTTTATTCATAAGAGAGAATACGTTTATAGGTACTAACTTTTGCTCGACAGTATTGTTTTCTAATTGATGGATAAGCATTTGTTTATCGATAATGTTTTTCATCAAATCAGCAGATTCAGCAATAAGCTTGATATCTTGTTCTAGATACTTTCCTTGCTTAATAAGTGAACCTGCGGCTTCAGCGATATCAGATAATGGATTTTGTAGATCGTGATGAGTTATGCGTTCGATATTTTCTTTTAAACGCATATTTTCCATCATGGTATCAAGTTGGGATATTATGCTATTTCTTTGTTTTACAAGTTGAATATGTGTACTGATTCTGGCAAGGGTGATCTCAGGAGATATGGGTTTAGTTATATAATCTACAGCACCCAATGATAACCCTTTAACCACATCCATAGTTTGTGAAAGGGCTGTAATAAAAATAATAGGAATGTGCTCAGTTAATGGGTTGCTTTTTAGTGCTTTACAAACCATTAATCCGTTTATTTCGGGCATCATAATGTCTAATAATATTAGATCTGGACGATTTTCATTATTACATATTTCTAAAGCTTTAGTGCTAGAGGTACATGCTTTAAGATTATATTTGCCTTTGAGAAGCTCTGAAAGAATTGCAATGTTATCAGACTCATCGTCTACAATTAAAATATTATTTAAAGAACTTTTTATGTCTGTAGGCGTTAATATTTCAGCCTCTGTTTTAATGGATGCATAAATAATTGCTGCTCTAGGTATAGGAGCTGAAAATGCTCTACTTATTTTTATCTCTAATAATTTTTCATTGAATGGTTTAAGCAGGTATTCACTCACTCCTAATGAAATAGCTTGCTTAACATCAGTTTCATTGATGTTTTTCGAGAGCATAATAAAAGGAGTATTGGCGGTTTTACTGTTTTTACGAGTTGCTTTTAATAATTCTAGACCATTCATTATTGGCATATGCCAGTCTGAAATGATCAAGTCAACGGCATGTGTTTCGATGATTTTTAATGCATCTTTACCATTAAGTGCTTTAAATACACGTTTAAAGCCTAAAGCACTTAATTTATCTCTAATTATGCTGTTCATAGAAGCATGTGCGTCGACAACAACTACATTTAAAAGCTTATATCGATTAACCGTTAATACTTTTTTATCACTCATAGATAAAACTAAACTCCATTAATATTACTTTGATACTTTATTCGTTACTAACAACTAATAACTGTGTGGCATATTGGAAGGTTATCTAACTTAGCTTAAATAGTTCTTGATAATGAGTAAAGTGATTGACCGTTTATTTTATAAAGTTGCAGGTCAGGTATTCCTTTTTTTATGACAGTTTTATGTAGGTTATACATCTTGTTTCACTCGTTTCTTTGGTAAGACTTGAAGTCAAACTTATTACCCCAACTTATGTTTTACTGTTTTTTACCCTGGTAACTTTAATGTTTTTAGCTGTAAATTCGGGTGGTGTTTTACATCGTCTCGTTGAAAGTAAACTTTTTCAGAATTTTTTAATTGCGGTGATCTTATTTAATGCAGTCACATTGGGAATAGAAACCAGTGATTTTGGCAAAGCACATGCAGAAACACTCGGTGTTATCGATTCCATTATTCTGTATATCTTTACGATTGAGTTGTTGTTAAAACTTATTGTCTATCGCACGTCATTCTTTCGTTCAGGTTGGAACTGGTTTGATTTTATTATCGTCGCGATTTCTTGGGCGCCAAGCAGCGGGCCTTTATCTGTACTTCGTGCGTTTAGGATCCTTCGGGTGCTTAGGCTATTTTCAATTGTTCCACAAATGCGTCGAGTTATTGGTGCGCTTGGTCATTCTTTACCGGGCATGGCATCTGTCGTTGGTGTTCTCAGTGTTATCTTTTACGTATCAGCAGTTTTAACTACAAAGTTATTCGGCACAAATCCTGATGCAAATATGCAGGAATGGTTTGGCAGTATTGGTGCGTCGGCTTATACACTTTTTCAAGTGATGACATTGGAAAGTTGGTCTATGGGCATAGTTCGACCCACCATGGAACTTTACCCTCAGTCTTGGTTTTTCTTTGTTCCCTTTATCATTATTACTAGTTTTGCCGTGCTTAATTTATTCATCGGTATTATTGTTGATGCGATGCAAGTTATGCATGAAGAAGAAAGCAAACCCGATAAAATTCAAGCGACTAAAGAAGATATATTAAAGTTAGAAGCTAAAATTGATGCTCTGATTAATAAAATGAAAGAATAAAAATGAGCATATTTTCTTTTCATGGATGACTGTTTTGATGGCGTGTACTTAATTTGTTACATGATACCGCTGGTTATCCTCGAAAATTTAATGAAAAACTTCCCATAGTTACATAAGATACAAACATAATAAAAAAGGGAACTATGATGAAAAAGAAATATTTAGCTGCTGTAATAGCCGCAAGTTTAACGTTATCTGCCTGTATGGCAACCTCGCCAGAATCTAATAACAACGGGTCAATGCAATCATCCTCAGCTAATGCAAATAAAGTCTTTAGTCAAAAATATTTGTTCAAAGAATTAGATAATGGATTACGTGTATTGGTGGTAAAAACAGACTATCCAGATCTTGTTTCAGTACAAATTCCTGTTTCTGTAGGTTCTCGCGATGAAGACGAAGTTGGAAAAACAGGTTTTGCTCATTTCTTTGAACACATGATGTTTAAAGGTTCAGATAAATTTCCACAAGATGTTTATGCTGATTTGTTTAAAAATGCAGGTGTTGACAATGGCGCCTACACAACCAACGATTACACTAATTATCACTTAGATTTCTCTAAAGATCATTTAGATAAAGTATTAGAAATTCAAGCAGATCACTTTAAAAACCTTAAATACACCGATGCACAGTTTAAAACTGAAGCATTAACGGTAAAAGGTGAATACTTAAAGAACAATGCTAGCCCAACGCGTAAGTTATTAGCGGCTGTGCGAAAAGAAGCATTCGATACCCATACTTATAAACATACAACAATGGGATTCTTTGAAGATGTAGAAGCAATGCCCAACCAAATTGCTTACGGACAAAAATTCTTTAAACAGTTCTATAAGCCAGAATATGTTTCTCTAGTGATTGTCGGTGATGTTGAACCTGAAGCAGCAATGGCGATGGTCGAGAAGCATTGGGGCAATTGGCAAAAAGGTGAGTTTGTTAACAACATAGCACCAGAGCCAAAACAAGAAGCAGCGAAATATGTTCATGAAAAATTTGATGGTTTACCGGGTCATTGGCTATTAGTTTCATATAAAGGTGCTGATTGGCAACCTAAGAAAAAAGATCGTGCTGCATTAGATTTAATTTCTGAATTATATTTTTCAAATAATTCACCATTGTATCAAGAGCTCGTGGTTGATAAGCAGTTGGCTAGCCAAATGTTTAATTATAATCCTGAAACAAAAGATGCTGGTTTACGTCACGTTTTTATCAAAGTAAATGAAGAAAAAGATTTAGCGGCAGTACGTGATGCTGTGAACCGTACCTATGCTCAAGTGCGCACCGAACTCGTTTCTTCAGAAAAACTTGATAACTTAAAATCTAATTTGAAATATAGTTTTGTAAATAGCTTAGATTCTTCAGAATCTATTGCTTCAACACTTGCCAGTTATATGCATTTTGATCGCGATCCAGAAACGATTAACCATCTATATAATAGCTTTGATAATATTTCAGCTGAAGATATACAACTAATCGCCAACAAATACTTTATCGATGAAAATCGTACAACCGTTACATTGTCTGCATTAGATAAAGTTGCTGGTTTTGATCAAGAAGTTGATTTGAATGGTGCTGTTGCAAAAATTGAAATGAAAATGGCTCAGCCTAGCGTTCCGCAGTTTGCTGTATTAGATAAGACTAATGACTCGCCGTTGATTGATGTTAACTTTCTATTTTATACAGGCGCTGCAGCAGATCCTGTAGGTAAAAAAGGTGTGGCAGCATTGACCGCGCGTATGTTAACTCAAGGTGGTTCAGAAACACGTAGTTACCAAGATATCAAGAAAGGTTTATATCCTTTAGCGGGAAGGTTTTCGTCTCAGCTTGATAAAGAAATGATGTCTTTTACCGGCCGTATTCACAAAGACAATGCTACGCAGTGGTATGCACTTATTAGTGACCAACTATTGAATCCGGGCTGGCGTGATGATGATTTTAAACGTTTGAAAAAAGAATTAATTGACGGTATTAAATCAGGTCTTAAATCTTCGAATGATGAAGAATTAGGTAAAGAGGTGCTTTATAGCGAACTTTATCAGGGGCATGTTTATGAAAACTTCAATAGTGGTGATTTGTCTGACTTAGCATCAATCACCATTGAAGATGTAAAAGCTTTCTACAGTACTCAACTCACGCAAGCTAAATTAAACTTAGGTATTACTGGCGCTATGCCAAGTGATTTGAAAGCTCAGTTAATGAGTGATTTAGCGACTTTACCTGAGGGTGATGAAAAGCGATTAACTATTGCTAAAGCACCTGTTTTGAAAGGTCATCATGCTACTATTGTAGAAAAGAATGCACAATCTACGGCTGTATCTTTTGGTTTCCCAATCGATACTATTCGAAGTGACAAAGATTGGGCAGCGCTCTGGTTAGTGCGTTCATACTTTGGTGAACACCGCAGCTCCAATAGCTACTTGTATCAACAAATACGTCAAGCACGTGGTATGAACTACGGTGATTATTCTTATATTGAATATTTCCCACGTGGTATGTACCAAACTAAACCTGATGCCAACTTAGGCCGCTCAAGCCAAATTTTTCAAGTTTGGTTACGTCCTTTACGTTCAAATAACGATGCGCATTTCGCAACACGTGCAGCCTTGTATGAATTAGACAATTTGATTGAAAATGGCATGAGTGAGAAAGATTTTCAAGCAACTCGTAATTATTTAACTAACTATGCACCGCAATTAGTTGCGAGCCAAGATCAGCAGTTAGGTTATGCACTTGATAGTGAATTTTATCAAACAGAAGAGTTTGTTAAATATGTACGTGGTGAGTTTGCAAAACTATCGTTAGCCGATGTGAATCGTGTTATTAAAGAAAACTTGCAGACCGATGACATTCATTATGTTTTCATTTCAGGCGATGGTAAAGATATGAAGAAACGTTTGTTGTCTGAACAAGTATCACCATTAAAATATAATAGTGATAAACCTGCGGAGCTTCTAGCTACCGATAAAATTATCGAAAGCTACAAGTTAACACTACCAAAGAAAAATGTTGAAGTTATTGCGATAGACAAGGTGTTTAAATAAGGTTTTATTGAAACCTAATCATAAAACTGTACTTTTTTTACCTTAATAAAACACCACGCTTGCCGTGGTGTTTTTTTATTGAGGAAAAAATAATAACAGCTGAATTTAAAGCTTGAACAAAGAAAAGTGTGAGCAGTGATAAGCGTCTGAGGAAGTACAACATATAGTATTGTTTGAAGTTGCAAGGAATTGGATGAGTAAGAGATTCCAGCTTATTAGCTAATTCATTCAGATAGGTAGGCAAATATTTGCCCACCAGCAATCCGCTGGCTTTTGCTAATCGAAGAATACTATAGATTATACAACTAGCTTTTTTAGAATCAATATCAGACATAGTCAACTCTTGCCGACGATGTACATTCATAATAATTGTAAGTCAGTATTTGGTGAAAAACTAATGAGGATGATAGAAGAGTGCCTATTAAGGTAATTTTAAGTAACTCTGCATTTTGAGCAATGATCAAATCGGAGGTATTGAGAATTTTGATGATATTACTTGTAACATTATAGAAAAAGGCCAGAGTACTTTTCGAATGATTTTTAAGCGATAGTGTACTCTGACTCCATGATTTTTATATTAATATTTATAGCACTAATTCATTTACAATAAGTTACAGTTTGGACAAGGCGGCGTTGGTCTACCGGGAACCAATACTGACCCCAATTGTACACTTTTTGAGTGAGTACCATCAAATACTTGAACTCTAACCGAATATGGGCCACCGCCAGTTGAGGGGTAAACAGATACTGAAGCATTTCCATCAAGTTGTGAAAAATCAAAAGATTTAGATTCAGTTGTGCCAAATCCATCACTCCTTGTAGTAACCATAATTTTCACATTAGTATTTGACTCTATACTTGCTTTTGAGTAGCGATCTACAAAATAAGATAAATCAACGTCTATACGCCCATACCCTGTATCTGCGCTAGCTGTTCTGATTGTAGGTACTTTTTGAACGTAAACTGGCTCCATAGAGCATTCGGATTGATCTCCCCTAGTTATCCAAACTACTCCCAAGCCATGAGTGTTTGTGAATTTCATATTTAAATATGAATTACCGTCCCAGTTTGATTTATCCTTGCCGACATACCCTTCCTCCGAATTGTGAAATCTAGTGTATGCAAATCTGTCAAAAAGATTGCCTTTAGCCCTGAATTGTTGCCCTTGGAGAACATAGTTAGGTGATTCAATTCTTATGTAGTCGAGTGAATCGATAGACACTTCAAGTATCTTTACTATCTTTTTCAATAGCTCCTCTTTTTCTTCCTCTTCTCTAGTTTGCTGATCTTGGTCACTTTCGTTGTATCTGATATCAAATTCAACACGAGTTTCACCAAGAGTCCAACTTGTTCTATCTCTTCCATAGGAGCAAGTTGTTGGAGGTTCAAAACTGTTATCGATTGCTTTAACCTCAAATGATAGTGAACTTGATATGACAAGAGCTGACGTTAATACCGTTAATGCTTTTTTATACATTTACTATTTCCTTAGTATGTATTGATTAATTTTAGTGCCTTTTTTACACAAAATTATTCTGGTTGAATTACATCTTCTTGTCAATGAGATGTTGCATATTTGTTATTAAAATGAACGTATGGGTTAGGTGAGTAGCGTTTTTTTATTCGGGAAAATTAGATATGTACTACCTAATTTTAAGAATATTGACTCATTGCTTTTAAAATTTGAACTTATTGTATTTATTTTTGCTTGAGTTAAAGCGCTTTGACTCACACCTAACTTTTTACGATTTTGTAAATGTACTATTGATCTTGGCTTCGAATAATTTCCATACATTTCTCCAAAAAAATTTTTAAAGTAATTAATGTAAACTCAGAACCCTTCGTTAGATGCATTTAGCCGGACATATAAGATCAATGTAAATTTAGATGATTTCATATACTATATAAAATAAAAAACCGGCAAATGCCGGTTTTTTGATAACTAAATTAACGCGTTAGCTTTAAGTCGTATATCCCTAAAAAGTAAAGTTTTTACTATCTTTACCACCTTTCTCAGAATCTACTGTGACCTTATAACTACCTTTGCCGTCGACAATCCATTTTACGATAGTCGTTGAATACCCACCAATGGTTGCTACTTTAATTGTGGCAGGGTTTAAGTCGTGATCAGTATGTGTGTTGGCGCCTTCACTGATAACGGTTAACCCGCTTAATACTTTAAAGTCCTTAGATACAATAGAAACACGGTCTTCAAAAGACAGGTTATTCTTTATATCATGAGATAAACGTGTAGGGATTGCTCTTTCATTAACAATGTTCACTGTTATCTCATACAAGCCATTACTAAGTTTACGAGTTGATGAACGAGTGACCTTCAATTGCGGCATATGGTAGGCATGAAATAAGGTAAATGCCATATTTCGATGTGCTTCTTCCTCTAAAAGAAAGGAAGGAGGAACTCTGCCAAAGTTCTTCTTAAAACCGCCTACTTCAATATCACCATAAATTGGATGTTTTACTTTTGTCCAAGGCACTAGAGCGTCACCAAATAAAAGATGTTTGTTGAAATTATGGTTTTGATTGCCCAATTTTTCTTTTGTTTTATCGGTTGGGCGGAACATATTTGCAGAGGTCCAAAGTTCATTACTAAAAGCCATTATGCCGTTGTTACCATAAAACCAGTCGAACTCACCACCATAAACCTGATAGAGATCTTTCCACGTAACAAGATAGCGGTAATTTGGCAGTATTTGCTCGCCTTGGTGGGCGATAAAGTCATATACACTGATGTCAGAGCGTGTATATTTGTTATTTGCTTTACCTGGGCCACGTAAAATCATACCCCCTGTATTGTGATAACTTTGGGCAGCAGCAATATTACGGTGAGATTTAACGAATTTCTCCACGGCACTGGTTTCTTTTAATGAAAAAGGGTAACGACGAGCGCCCCTTTGTATGTAAGCAGGTTCCCATTCATTTGCCCAATCACGATTTGGATCATATTCGTAAACGCCTTTGCCATCTTCGTTTACGAGGCCGTCACCATCATTGTCATATCCTTCAGAACCTAACATGCGATAATCGCCAATTTGTCCTTCAGCAACAGGTACCATTAAGCCAGGGTATTTTTCGTCTTCTTTATGTGTACCTCTAACGGTATCTTTGATGCGCATACGGGTAATGTGCCCATCATTATTAAGATCGTCTGGACCGTCTTCATCTATTTCTCCGTCAAGGTCGTTGTCAGTGGGTACCATGCCTGAACGAGGGGAGTGTGCTGTGTTGGCCTCATTCATATACCAATCTCGCCCGTCAGGGTTGATTGTTGGCACAATGTAGAAAGCTTTGTTATTAAGTAGTTCAGTTATCCACTTAACCTTACCGTAGCTTTCCGTTAAGAACCAAGCGGTATAAAGAGAAACTTCAGTGCCTTGTATTTCATTTGAATGAATATTACCGTCAATATACATGGCGGGTTTTGTCGTATCATCTCCATTTTTATAGTTGGTGATTTTAATGACATATATATCACGATCTTCAAAAGACTTACCAATTGACTCAATACGAGTAAGCTTGGGATACGCTTTATTAATCTTTTTGAGAATTTTTATTGTACTTCCTGAATCGTAAAATCGATTCCAGCGTATATCCACCTTTGGGTTTAAAGGCGCCCCTAATGCTTGTAAACCAGTCAGTTTGTCTGCGGCTTGCGCTGTTATGTTCAACAAAGCAGTTGTCGCTAAAATACATGTAAGCAATATTTTTTTCATGATTAAGCTCCAAACTTAACGGTTTGTTTTACCGCATCGATAACGGGTGAAGATATTTCAAATGAGGCATTGCGATAACCTTTGGTATTGATCAACCACTTAATCTCTTGTTGACCGCCGTGAGGCGCAATAGGTGCTAATAATGTGCGTTTGGTTCCGCCAATAAAGTTTTCTTTAGGAAGGTTCCATTGAACTCTCACGGGTATCATCCAGCGTGTTAGTTTACCCATTGCACTTTGTGTAGGGAGTTTTCCAGTGTTTTTGATTTTTAAGGTTACTCGGTAAAGATCATTTCCTATTTTATCAACAGTCTGAGTCACTTTAAGTTTAGGAAAAAGGGTTGTTAAAGAAGCAACATATTCAGAACTCTTCGTATTATCAAATACAGCAAGATCGGGGTTATTTAAATAAGCTAGTCTGAATCCACCCACTTCCACTTTTTCATTAATGAAATCTGGATGTGATATTTTTTTCCAAGGAATTACCGCTCCTTCAAGTGCTTTTTCTTTAGCGTTTGCAACCAATCTAGCTTCTTTGGTATCTGAGCTTTTCGAGTCCTTTTTCTTTTTGCTGTCTTTTTTATTATCTAAATCAGCATCATCTTTACTCGCTTCTGCAATGGCAATTTGTTTGAAATTCCAACCATTTGCCGCTATAGACCATCTGCCACCATGAAAATAAGCCCAGTCATGAAAAGTACCTTGTCCACGATTTTCTGAATTTACGGTCCAATCTTTATGATTTTCTAGCCATAAATTCGAAAATAACTTATATGTGTCTACGTCCTCTTTAGGCATCTTTTCAAAAGCTTTTAATGGGCGTTTGTATGCATCGACTGTTACTTTTTTGGCTGCCCAGTTTTTATGTAAATTATCGTATTTAGAAAAATTAACGGTCATCAGGATATTTTGATGGTCGATAACGAAATCTATTAAAGCACGAGTCTCAGGTTCAGATGCTTGATTAACCCCAGACCCAATACCAAAGTAATCATAGTTGTAAGTGAAGTTTTTATTAATAGACACTCCGCCATAACCGTCTTCGTCTAATTTACCGTCACCATCGTCATCTTTGCCTTCATTGATTACACGGTATTGACCTTCTTCATTTTTCAAAGGGTCTACTTTTACCAATAAATTAGGTGCTTGGTCACTTGGTTTGTACAAACCTGAGCTGTCAGAGATCCTAAGTTGAGAAATATAACCATCGTTATTGAGATCATTAGGACCATCTTCATTGGTTTTAAGATCGTGATCGTCATCTATTTTGAAGTGATTAAAGGTGGTTGAATAGCCGTTTTTACCCAGCATAAAGTTAGTTGCATCTGGGTTTGGCATAGGCACGACAAATATACTTTTGTTATTCCTATCTACTTTACCTGACTTTAGATCTTCAATAAGGCGCATAGCAAGTTCAGTTCCCACCAAATAATCACCATCAACGTTACCTGTTACCAAAACTGCCGGTGAACTTTTGTCACCAAATTGAGCAACAATTATCGATTTACCTGATCGTGAAGTACCAATTTGCTGAGTTTTAACACCTAGCTGTTTTAATTGCTTTAACATTTCCGCATGGCTGGTGTATTGGTTAAGATAATCTTGACCTACACAAGTGCCTGATATGAGGAATAACGCGAGTAGTCGCTTCATTTACTGATATGCTCCTATTAGAAAAACACCTTGATAATCAGAGGTGTTTTCAGTGAACTTTAATTTATGCACAAAGAGTATATATTTTCTTCAATGAATTCAAAGAAAAGTATTTTAAATGAGGTGGTTTGTTAGGAAATCAGGATAAACGTAAAAATAAATAAAAATCCCTAACACGCTTAACCGCAATATTTAATGAGAAAGTTGAGTATGGTGTAATTTATGAAGTATTCAGCCTAATCCTCTACACCTTCAATATCACCACGCATTACCGGGTAACCTAAATTCATCCAACCAAAAACGCCTTCCCATAAAACCGCGGTACGAGTATAGCCACGGTCTCTTAATTTTTTGATCGTGTAATCAGCCGCTGCACGCGGGCATGAACAATAGGCAATAATTTGCACATCTTTTGGAATGCCAGCCACGGTTTCATCTAGGTCAGCATAGTATGGAAATGGTATTGAACCTTCGATATGAGCGGTTTGCCATACAGAAGTCACGCGCGTATCAAGCAGTACCATTTTATTTTTAGCTAATAATGCGGCATTTAAATCTTTTGATGAAACATACATCCCATCTTGCAAGGTAAAATTTGGGTCATCACCATTTTTATTAATAACGTATTGATCAGGTGTTGGCAGCGCTTTAAGTATGGTTCGTTCTTCTTTCCAACCGAGTGCTTTGCTGCGTAAAAATGCGGTAATATTGTTGATATCTTGCGCCGATAATTTGTCTTTATAAGGTTTCATTGGCGTGTCTTGCCGACCATTTTGTATGGCATGACGAATAAATTCATCGGTGTTGTGAGCAAGCGCTGATTGATTACCTAGCGCAGGGGCAGTTACTCCTTCACCTTTTACGCCATGACAGCTAATACAATTTGCTAAATAGACTTGCTCACCGCGCTTGATGTCACCAATGACAGGATTGGTCGACAGTTTCAACCGTTCTACACCGGCTTGTTCAAATAGCCAATAAGTTAAGTTCCATGTTTCATCGAGGGTCATCGGGCCTCCCACTTCATCAAGATATCCGCCCATAGCAGTTCCTTTTCTACCATAAGACATAGGCCTTAAAATGGCGTGTGGAACACCTGATTCAAATAAACTTTTGCTGCGTAGTGAAGGTGCGTGATCATTAACATGGCCTTGTCGGTTTTCGCCATGACATAACGAACAATACTTTTGATAGTTTGTAGAGGCAACCTTAGCTTCGTCTGTTGTGAGTGTTCTTGGTGGTGGTAATGTTCCTAGCTTGTGGTCTTGAGCTAATAACTCAAGCGGAAAAATAAAAGCTATCAAAGAGCCAATAAGTAATGTTTTTTGGAGAAAAGAAGACATCATATTTATGTGTTTTATGATTAATATTTGTTCTTAGATTAGCTAGCATGAAGAGAAGAAGCAATACCAACCTACTTGGTGAAAAGTTTCGTAACATATTTTATGGAGAATGAGGTAAAAGGTTAGCGTGTCACCTATACCCATAAAGCTTCTAAGTATAGTTGAGCTTTATGGGTAATTAGGTAACGATTTATATGTGGTCTGTGATTATTGTAAATTAAAACGAAGATATTTAAGGTTCTAATTACCTTTATAATCGTTATTCACTATCAGCTACGCGGATGTATGCTTTAATGATTTTAACCATCTCTTTGGTTTTTCCTCTTCTACTACCTAACGATTCAATCTTAGTTAAGCTATTTTCTAAATCTTCTACGACTTTTCCAAAAACAGTATGCTTACCATCTAGAAAAGGAGTCGGTAAAAAAGTGATGAAGAATTGACTGCCATCAGTTCCTGGGCCAGAGTTTGCCATACTTAACATACCGGGTTCATTATGACTTATACCACCCTCAAATTCTCCATCGTATTTATAACCTGGGTTACCTGTACCATTACCTATCGGGTCGCCACCTTGCGCCATAAATCCAGGAATAACACGGTGAAAAGTTAAGTCATCATAAAAACCGAGCTTAGTTAAATAAATTGTACTCGAAACATGCATAGGCGCAGAATCGGTTAATAGTTTTATAGTGAAATTACCTTGGTTAGTTTGTAACTCCCAAAAGTAATCTTTTCCTGGTGTAAAGGTTAGTTGAGGAGGCTTATTTAGTGCCGTTTTCCATGCAGGATTTGTTTTATCGATGGTTTGTTCCGCTATAAAGTCATCTACTTTTTTTATCGCAGGATCTCTTCCACAACAAGCTGAAAGGATAATAAGGATCAAAAGGCTAATGAAGATGTTTTGTGTATTATTCATATGATTTTTCTTATAGTTTTATGTCGTTAATTGAAATTATTTCAGCGGTATAAATATTATCAGGTATTAAATGTCTGACAATAAAAACTTTACTGACTAATAGTCTTTTTAGCACTTGTTATTCGTCTTTTCTTTTTAAACATAACCCTCGCGGTTCATCACCTTCATGGAGCACCGTATCGGAATGCAGAAACTGTGCAGCATCTGCAGAGTCATTCACTTTAGTAGCACTTCGTTCTAACATTTCTGATTCGAATTCAGTTAATACGTTCTCTCTGATCCCTGCTTTTCGCCATTGTGATAAAGGTCTACATTCGGTTGATATTTTCCGAGCCAAAGACAGTGCATCGAGAAGTGCTTGATTGGCACCTTGTCCTTTGAATGGGCTCATAGGATGAGCGGCATCGCCGATCAATGTTACATGAGCAGCTTTGGCTAACCATTCTGGCTCGAGTAAAGCTCGGTCATATACAGGATAACCAGAAACTTGAGTGTCTAGTGTCGCGGCTAAGATCTGAGGAATAGGGTCGTGCCACTGACATCGTCGAGCGGCTTCTTCTTTAAGTGCTGAAGCGCCTTCAGTACTTAAAGCTTTAGCTTCGTCTTCAGGCATGGGAAAACTAAGTTGCCACATGACTGAGTCTGACGCATAAGGCATCATATATATACGTTCATGGCCATTTGCTGTTTGAAATACGGTAGCTGAATCTAATAAAGAATGTTCAAGGCCGTTGAGATCTGCCAAAGGGCAAATACCTAAAATTACAATACAACCTAAATAACGTAAAGGAGTCGTCTGTTCACCTATCAATAATTTACGAACCGAGCTACGAATACCGTCGGCTCCCACAAGAAGATCAGCTTTGATACTTTTTAATTCGCCATTTACTTGAAAGGTCAGGTCAACAGCTTCACTTTCAGAACCCTCAGTTTCATCTTTAACACTTTCTTTAAAACCAACTAATTGATGTCCCCATTTTACTGAATCGTGTCCACCGAGTTGTTCAAGTAAAGCTAATCGTAAAGACTGACGTGCGATATGTACATTTGTGCGTTTGTTTGAATTTTTCTCATCTGACTGTACCCACTTTCTGTTACCCCATTCGCCAATTTCTTTCCCTTGTGTGGTATGAACTACATGCCTTGTTGATATCACACCGTGTTCTAACGATGTCACACCCAATCCTTCGATGGCTTTACTGGCTTGCTGTAAAGTGAGTCCATAACCCTGAGAACGCTCATCAAAGCTTTTATCACGCTCATAAAGGGTAAAGGGAATTCCTCGGTGCAAACATGCCACAGCCAGAGCTACTCCTCCAATACCGCCGCCAATAATGGCAACGTGAGGGTAGTTTTCTTTATCTGCAACAGGATCGTTATCAGAGCGAATTATTCCTGTTCCTGAGCAGTTTAAGCAGGAATACAGATGACCTTTAGTGCGAACGGGAGCGATGCCTTCGCCTCCAGACTTTTCAAATTGTTCCAACGCTCTCTGATAGAGAAGTCGCATTTTTTTACGCGGCCTCTTCCTTTTTTTACCGAGCCCCTGACATTCTTGGCATAAGGTCCAGCTACATTCTTCAGTTCTCAACTTCTACTTCCTATCTGTGCTAATTGAGCGCGAATATTACGCTAAACTTTTACGCTGAACCTTTATTTTAAAAGTTAGATCAGTTCAAATTCATCGGCATCTAAAAATGCAGGGAATTTATTTCTAAATTCATCAAGTTTATTAAAGTCGAGTGTTGTTGTAATGATGTGTTGCTGATGATCATCGGCACAAAGAATGTTTTCACCGTCAAAGTTAATGAAGGTTGTTCCGCCAGAATGAGCGGTATTGTTTCCATCATCACCAGTACGATTAACACCCACAACAAAGGTTTGATTTTCCATTGCTCTTGCTTTTAATAAAGTATCCCATACATTACGTCTGGCGGCTGGCCAATTAGCAACGTTGACCATAAGATCATAGTCTTGGCGATTCCTCGACCAAACAGGAAAGCGTAAGTCATAACAAACCAGTGGCAGAATTTTGATACCATTAATCGTGAATATTTTTCTATTGTAGCCTTGTTCAACGTAGATTTGCTCTTTACCTAAACGAAATAAATGACGCTTGTCGTAATGTTCAACAGTGCCATCAGCAAATACCCAATAAAAGCGATTCACCTTTTTATCGTTTTGACTGACTAAAACCGTGCCAGCAACAACGCAGTTATACTGCTTTGCTATTTTTTTTAGCCATGTCAGTGCAATACCTCCACCTTCGGGTTCTTGCACGTCTTTTCTATTAATACAAAAGCCAGTGGAGAATGTTTCTGGCAGCAATAATAAGTCGGCAGCTGAATTTTCAGTAAAGTGATCGGCAATAAGTTGCTCTAAGTTATTAAAATTCGCTTGTTGGTCTAACCATTGAATATCGAACTGAACTGCGGCTATGGTTAAAGTTGACATAATATTTCTGCCGCTTTAAGTAATGTGTCGTCGTTCTTGGCAAAACAGAGTCGTATTACCTTATTATTTTGGTGATAAGCTTTTCTTTGTTCTGCAGGATAAAGTGGGCTGAGAGGTATGGCGGCAACACCTATTTCTTTAGTTAACCACTCACAAAACTCACGATCATTAAGCGTTGATATAGCTGAATAATCTAATAATAAGAAATAAGTACCTTTTGACGGAAGTAGAGTAAAACGAGACTCTTTTAGAGCATTTACAAGTACATCTCTTTTTTGCTGATAAAAACTCGCTAATTCAGTGATATGCGCAGGTTGCTCTTTCAACATTTGTGCAATCGCTATTTGTGCTGGCGTAAATGAGCAAAAGGTAACGTACTGATGAATTTTTCTAAATTCAACAGTAAGCTGATCGGGCGCAGCACAATAGCCCATTTTCCAGCCAGTACAATGAAAAGTTTTACCAAAGCTAGAAACAACAAAAGCGCGTTTAAATAATTCAGGATATCGTAAAACACTCTCATGGCGTAAGCCGTCAAAGGTCATGTGTTCGTATACTTCGTCGCTTATCACATACAAATTATATTTCTCAACCAAAGCCTGCAACGTATTCAGATCTGACTCGCTAAGTATTGAACCCGTTGGGTTGTGAGGGCTGTTGACAATAATGGCACGTGTTTTTGCATTAATGGTTTGCTCAACCAAGGCCCAGTTTATCGAATAACTTGGAGCATCTAAGGCGATATGACGACAAGTTCCACCTGCAAGTTCAATCGCTGGTTCATAAGAGTCGTAGGCGGGATCAAAAATAATAACTTCATCATCTGGGCGAACAAGCACTTGAATCACAACCCAAAGTGCTTCGGTAGCACCAGAGGTAATAGTAATATTATTTAGTCCATCAATTTTTTGTGTATCGTCTAATGTTGTTTGATACTGCCTATGAACCATTTGGGCTATTTGCGTTAATAAATCGGGTAAACCGTTTGAGGGTGAGTATTGATTTTTACCTTCACTGATTGCTTCATTAATTTTATCTTTTAAGAAAGCTGGTGTGTCAAATTCAGGAAAACCTTGAGATAGGTTAATTGCTTGATATTGATTCGCCATCATCGACATTTCTGTGAAAATACTGGTATCTAGGTTTGGTAATTTACTGGTAAAAGAAGATGGCACAGAAGGCTCCCTTGATTTTATTTGAGTGGGCATATTTTAGTAAAAATGATTAAGTAAGTCTTGTTCAATTGCCTTGAGTTTTATTTTTTATTTTTACAGGCATTGAACTAATAAACCGAATGTTAAGGCTAACGGCTTATTAGTTCAATCGTTATCATTTTTTAAATACTCACCATCGAATAAATAGGTTATTCACTGCGATTATTTACAAAGATTATTCTCATAGATTCTTTACATAGTTTAATGCGTGCTTTTTGCGCGAACTGTTAGCATAAGTAAAACTATTGAAATAGCGGCAAAGTAATAGGGGATTCCAGCCTGCCAACTAGCAGCACTATTAACCCCAAAAAAATCTAGGTATAAAGCGGCTTGAATGGGACCTATGTACCAGATTGCTGTGTAGAGTATTTCAAACATTCGCTTTGTTCCTGTGAATGCACCACAAAAATAAGCAAGAGAAACGCTAAATGAAATAGCTATAAATATTTGAGTAAGTAATATCCATTCAGCCATAAAAGCAAATCGAACCAAACTGCCAGAACTTGCCATTGCTAACACTACCCACCCTGCAGAATAACTAGCTAAACTTTGCAATACGGCTGACTTTTTACTGTAAGTAATTAACTCTACTGTGTTTGCTTGTTTTTCTAACTGGCCCAGTTGCGACAGAACCAAGACACACCATAGCCATGATATCGGTAAAACCATGCTTACAAGTAATTGCTGACTAATAAATAGTTGAATAATGTTTAATAGTAAAAGACCTATAATCCAGTAACTTGAATGGCCTTTAAGTAATAATTTGAGTTCTAGGCGTAAAAAACGTGTAAAAGAAAAAGGTTTGGCCAGTATAACAAATAAAGCATCAAGTCTATTTATCACGTGAGTGTTTACTGTTTTTATTAACCATGAAGTCGGTTTGTTTTCTGGTAGTGAATTTTTACTAAACCGGTCAAAATATATTACTGCAAATATAAAGCAAATTAAGCAGACCAACAGTAAAGGCATTGTACCCAACAAATGTATCGCCGTTGGTTCTATTCCTTGCCAAATAAACGTTTTTATCTTTTCCGTTTCGTTGGCTATATTTATGCCAATATTTGTTGAACCTTGTTGCAAAGGGAAAAGTTCGGCAACTTCTGCTTCTATCTGAGAAAGCAATGAACCTATACCTGAAACACTTTCAACAGTTGATACAATGGAAGCAGTCCATAAGAAAAAATAAACAACATTTCCTACACCACCTTTTAGCCATTTAATGGATTCAAACATTATCGCAAGTGAAGCCACAGCTAATAACATTGGCATTACAAAGACTAATTGTGGCCACGCCAGTGCCCAAATGTTTATTTGATAGCTTTCACCGTAGTAAAGCTGAATTAGAATAATGCTGAATAGCATTACAAGCACGATACAAACCAAAATGAATACATTAGTGCACCACTTTGAGAATAAATAAGTTAGTTTACTAACCGGAGTGGCTGCAATGAGTTCGCTGGTCATTGACTGCCTGTCTAATTCAAGACCATTTTTAATGAGATAAAAACATATAATGGGCAAAAATAGAACGTTTAACATCGCCAAGCAAATACCTAACCACTCACTGTTATAAATACCACGGTAACCATTTATCACCAGTGTTTGATATTGAGCATCAAGTGAAGGAAAGAAAAGTAAAGTTAATACCGACATTGACAATAATGTGACAATAAAGCTTTGTTGGCGGGTACGTTGTTTAAAGTCAGCCAGAATACATTGCCATAATGTATTCATTAACTTGCCCTCATGAAGTGAGTTTGAGTGCGTTTGTTGCTCGTATAATAAAGATAGGCATCTTCTAGTGTTGGTGCTCTTGAAACTGCTCGCTCATCGGGAGAAAAGTCAGCGACTATGTTTAATTCAACTTTATCGCCTTTTCGTAAGCTATGACTAACAATAAAGTCATGCTGAATTTTTTTTAGTTCAGTGAAACTAGCGGTAAGTTGCCAGCATTTATTCGCTACTTTAGCTTGAAGATCACTTGTTGAGTCATATTGAATTAATTCGCCTGTTTGCATAATCGCAATATGATCCGCAATAGATTCAACGTCTGCCACTATGTGTGTCGAGAATATAATACAGCGGTCTTCTGCTAACTCGGTTAATAATTGGCGAAAATTGGCTCTTTCTTGCGGGTCTAGACCAACGGTAGGTTCATCTATAATTAATAACTTAGGATTATTAAGCAAAGCTTGTGCAATACCAATGCGCTGTTTCATACCACCAGAATAGCCTTTTAATGGTAAATGTGAGGCATGTGTTAAGTTGAGCTTATTGAGTAAATCATCGATTGTTTGATTAGCTACAGAGTCATTTAATCCTTTCATGCCGGCCATATATTGTAAAAACTCAACTCCAGATAACTGGTCATATACGCCAAAATATTGAGGTAGGTAACCCAGTTCACTTCTCAATAATTGCGGCGACTTTATTATGTCTTGTCCTTGCCAGAAGATTTTCCCTTCACTTGGTTTTGTGATTGTGGCAAGAATACGCATTAAGCTAGATTTCCCTGCACCATTAGAGCCTAATAAACCTAAAATTCCTGGTTTAACTTGTAGCGATAGCGATTTTATGGCGAATGTAGCGTGTTTTCCACTTTGGTATTGATGGCTAAGTGATTGAACATCCAATAACATTATAACTTCTCTTTTCAACTAAGATGGCAATCCTAGAGCAAATATCAAGCCAGCTAATAATTCATTTAAAATCAGTTGTTTAGGGGGTGGTGAATATGTAACTTTAAAAATAATTTTGAAATAAACTAATTATTGGTGAAAAAAGTAAAAATTATAGAGCAGAACTTTCAACGGGATCTGTATAATGATTATTATTTTTTGGAGAATTACGTGAAAGTTTTAGTTATGTTTATTGTTAGCGTAATGCTTTTTATTTCTAGTGACGCCATTTCGTCAGCAACAAAAAAAGTTGATATCATTGATATTATTTCAAAAGAAGAATTTTCATTATACAAAGATGTTGGGGACTTTATCGATCACTCTCCTAAGGTCACCATTATAGTTAAGCCTGAACCAGAAGATATTAAAGAGTTCGGGGCTGATGTTGTTAAATCTCTAACGGGGTCGGATTGTGATAGAGATGGTGTTATGGATGACAACGCAACGTGTAATGCCATTTATTATAAGCTTTGGATGACATACGAACGTTAATCTAAAATCGAAAAATATAAAGTGTTGAAATGTAATTTTATCGCTAGGTAGAGGCAATATAAGTAAATGTTAGAAAATCGAAATCAGCTGAATAATCAGTATGACGAACAAGGTTATTTTGTTATTAGAGATTATTTCGATGCTTCAGAAATGTCCTCTTTGAGGGAAGTGGTATTGAAATTTCACGAATTGTGGAAAAAAGATCATGCCGTATTCTATAAAGAAGAAGCGTTTAATTCTTCTTTAATTACTGGAAGTCAGTACCTAGGGTTTGACGATAGGGTGAAACTTTTTAACTTTATCAGCTGCAAAAAAATAATGGATGCTGTCGAATCCGTTATAGCAGCTAATCCCGCCTTTATGAATACCCAGTTATTTTTCAACCCCGTTAACCCAGAGCAAAAAGATTTTTGGCATCGAGACTGTCAATATGATCATGAAGTAGAAGAACAGAAAAAAGCGATTCAAGAGACTCAAGTTGTACATCTGCGCGTGCCTTTATTTGATGAACTCGGTTTAGAATTAGTACCTGGAACACATAAGCGATGGGATAATGAAGAAGAGTTTAATGTGCGACAAGAAGAAAAGGGCAGAGTAAGTAGTGAAAGCCTCTCTTTAGGGAAAGCAATAAAGCTAGCGGCAGGGGACTTGTTAGTTTTTTCTGCAGATATGATTCATCGTGGTCTCTATGGAATGGATAGATTAGCTTTAGATATTTTAGTTTTTGATCCTGCTGGCGATTTTGTAGACTACGTAGATGACGACTGTTTACCTGAGCTTCCAATGATCGATAAAATTGATGATCCAAGATTATTTATCAATATTCTTAATTTAAAATCCATGAAAGGTCTAAAGTAAGGGGAAATTAATCATAAATTATGTAGGGGTATTCAATATAATATTGTGTTTGAAATCCGCCCAATGATTTTTGGGCGGGATACATCTGATTTAATTAATCATTTGTTACTGGTTCATCCCAAGGGAGATGATGCTCAGCTAGTACAACTAAATTTTCACTGTTAATTAAGCGATGTGAAGCTGTATATCCGAGTATATTTTTAACTGTTTCATCTGGTCGGCTTGAAATTATTGCGGTTTCATCTGATGAAAAATTACATAAACCTCGCGCTATTTCATCGCCTTTCTCGTCATAAACGTGAAGTACATCGGCACGTTCAAAACTTCCGTGAATTGAAATAACATCATGACACGAAAATCCTTGATCTCCTCCAAATAAAGAGTCAGCCATTTCTTGTCTGATCACTAGGCTACCGGCCATTTGTAGACGGTCGGTCAACCATATATTCCATGCTGATGAAGGTGACTTGTGGGCAATACATTTAGTATGTTTGCGTTCGCCACGAAGAATTGCAGTAACGGGATACTCCATCGTACCTCTAGATATTATGGTAGTACAGCCTGCATTCTGTGCCATATTGGCCGCTTGCAATTTAGTAAACATTCCGCCAGTTCCCAAAGAACTTGTACCATTTGCCGCTTCCATATAACTACTTACATCTTCAATAGATTCTACAAAAATAGCATCTTTTTCAGAAGGGTCCCGATCGTAAACACCATCAATACAAGTCAAAATAAATAAATATTCTGCCCCGATCATTTGAGCAACTTTAGCCCCAAGTCTATCGTTGTCGCCAACGCGGATCTCTTCAGTGGTAACCGTATCGTTTTCATTGACGATAGGCATTACGCCTTGTTTAATTAAACGATGAACCGTATTTTTGACATTGAGAAATCGACGTCTATTTTCGAGGTCATCTAACGTGACTAATACCTGAGCAATATCAAAACCATATTCCAACGCAATTTGTTTGTAAGCATGCATCAATATAGGTTGTCCACAAGCTGCGGCGGCTTGTTTATCTTGAACACTGGCATTTTCAATGGTGCAACCAATAGAATTGAGACCTAATGCTACGGACCCTGAAGATGTAAGTACAACTTCATAGCCCTGGTCACGTAACGTCGAAATGTCACTAAGTAGACCATGCATAAAGGCAAAGCTTGGTGTCAAATTCTTAACGTTTGCTAAGAGGCTCGAGCCAACTTTTATGACAATACGTGGTTTATTTCGAGAAGATTTTTCTGTTTTTGGTTGATCTAATGAGGGCAAAATTACTCCGTACTTTGGTTAATTAAATTAAATAACTGAGTTGAACCATTCGTAAAGTTGATTCACAAAATTCAGATATTTTCGTTATGTTTTCTTATTTTATTAGCACTATTTTTTCTACCAATAAAATTGGTTAACTTGTGAATGATCGAATTAAAATAGTAGATAAAAACTTGCTGAAACGTTTGTGATAAACGTTAGAATTTGACAACAATCGACAAATGAGTGCAGGGAGCATATACTAAAATCCTTATTTTTTCAATTGAACTCAAAATCACTGCTTTGAAATACGTATTTTTGAGCTTCAACATCGTTCATCTGGCACATCTGAAAAACGATCTGCATTTAATTCAGAGTAAACAAAGTCACCAACATTTTCATGTCATTATTTATGAATGATGTGATAAATTGGATGGTTCATTATTGACTCTTCGACATTTGTAAAAAAATATACAATCAAAGGAACTCATCAATGTCTAACGACAGTAAAACTATTAATATCGAAACTATGATTGAAACGCTTGGGAAACAAGCCAAAGCCGCCGCTAAATCTCTTGCGTGCGCAACGACTGAACAAAAAAATAAAGCATTAACTGTTGCTGCAAATGCTTTACGTCAGAATATGCCCGCACTTCTAGAAGCCAATGCAAAAGATGTGCTGAGCGTAAAACAGGCAGGTAAAGCAGATTCATTTATTGATCGGCTTGAGTTAACCCCTGAAAGAATTGAAGGTATGGCTGTTGCCCTAGAAGATATTGCCAAACTTGATGATCCTGTAGGTCGTGTATTAGCAAAGTTTGATCGTCCGAACGGTCTAAAAATTACCCGAGTATCGACACCCATTGGTGTTATAGGGATGATCTATGAATCACGTCCTAACGTTGGTGCGGATGCTGGAGCATTATGTCTTAAGTCTGGTAATACAGTAATCTTGCGTGGCGGTTCTGAGAGTCTAAATTCCACGCGTATTATTGTGGAATGTATGGCAACAGGATTGCGAGCAGCTAATTTACCTGCCACTTGTATTCAGTTGGTGGATACAGATGATCGCTCAGCGGTAACTGCTTTGCTAAAGTGTGCTGATTATGTTGACCTTGTTATTCCTCGCGGTGGTCGTGGTTTAGTAGAGTTGGTAAGAAACGAAGCACAAGTGCCAACACTACTTCACCTTGATGGCAATAATCATATTTATGTAGATAAATATGCTGACTTAACAAAAGCATTAAGTATTATTAAAAATGCGAAATTACGTAGAACAGGTGTCTGTGGAGCCACCGAAAGTTTGGTAATAGATCAAGAAATAGCTACAGAATTTCTGCCGCAGTTGGTTAACACATTAGATAATTGTGAAGTTCGTGGCGATCATGCTGCTCAAGCTTGTGATTCACGTATTAACGCTGCTACTGATGATGATTGGGGTACTGAGTACCTTGATGCCATTATATCGGTCAAAGTGGTTGAAGGCTTAGAAGAAGCGCTGAACTTTATTGATACACACTCGTCTAAACATACAGATGCCATTATCACTGAGAATGACGAAACAGCTGAAATTTTTCTAAACTCTGTTGATTCGGCTATCGTTATGCACAATGCTTCAACACAGTTTGCCGACGGTGGTGAATTTGGCATGGGGGCTGAAATTGGGATTGCTACTGGAAAAATTCACGCGCGTGGACCAGTAGGTTTAGAACAACTGACTATTTTTAAATATCGTGTGGCAGGTCAGGGGCAAGTTCGCCCTTAATTTTCTTTCGTATTAAGCGGCTAACAAAAAAGGCGAACATGGAATTGTTCGCCTTTCTATTATTAAGCTCAGATTATTTCAGAATTATTAATTTTGCTTGGCTGATGTTTAATATTGGTTAATTTTAATAGGTTTCAGCAATTGCTTGTTCAACAAGTTGTGTTAACTGCGCATAGCCAAAATTTGTTAATGGTTTGCCATTCACAAAGAATTGAGGAGTAGCTCGTACTTTTAACGTTTTACCGTCTTCAACATCTTGTATTATTAATTGAATAACCTCGTTGCTACTTGCATCACGAATGAGTTTTTCATTATCTAAAGGCAAGTCTTTTAATAATGCGATAGCACTTTTAGGACGTGCAACATGGTGGCGAGTCCAACGTTGTTGATTCGCAAATAAAATATCCAGTGCTGGCCAAAATTGCCCTTGAAGGTGTGCTGCCTCAAGTATCTTTACAACTTGATCTGAGCCTTCGTGAAATGGTGCGTAACGCATCATTACTTTAACCTTTCCAGGATACTTTTTAATTAAGTCATTCACTAAAGGATAAAATACTTCGCATGTTTCGCAAGCAGGATCAAAGAACTCTACAATGGTAACTTTTGCATCTAATGAACCTTTTATTGGAGCATTTTCACGTTCTACTATTTTGAGGTTGTCTATCGAAGCATTTTCATTTTTGCTCATTTCTTCTTTTTGAAATATTGTTACTGCAGCAATAAAAGCCACAATAATGATTATGCTTACGCTAATAAAGAGTGTTTTTTTGTTCATGAGGGTTCCGATTTTTTAACAAATAATAGCAATAAACCCATGATACTAAAAGTAAGTAAAGACATCATTGGCATATTTAAAAATCCAAAAACATTTAAATGTGTTTCTGAACAAGGGATATTTTGTACACAGGGTTGTGCGTTTTTAGGAATATAACCAGACACTAATAACACATGAAATAATGCGGTAAGCCATCCAAATAAAACAAGTACCCCAGCGTAACGTGATATTTTAGCATCGAATGGGAATAGTGCTAAAGGTAAAATAAGGGCTAAAGGGTACATTGCAATTCGTTGATACCAGCAAAGTACGCAAACAGGAAGCTTCATTACCTCACTAAAAAACAAACTCGCTATTGTACTTATTGTTGCGAGCATCCAGACAAAAAACAATGCTAACCACTCTTTTTTTATAGTGTCTGAAGTAGATATTTGGTTCATATACTCACTTTTAGTCGATAAGTTAGGCTTGTTGTCTATGTTACGAGGTGTTATCAATGAATGACAACTTTATCGCATAAATTATTACATTCTTACAAAGCTAATATTTTAAATTAGCACTATCAGCGAATTATAATAATCGACCAATTACTTGATATTTGATCACATCGTACCTACCTCATAGTAAACCCTAACAAGTAAATTCTATTATGTTACCTTACTTACTTCCCATTTTTATTGGCGTTTTACTTATTGGTTATTCTTTAGGAAAGCCTTATTGGCGGGAGTATCAGCGAGATAAAATAAGAAGCCAACCGTTTAAAAAATCATGGCGTAAAATCATTCAACAAAGAATGCCATATTTTGTACAAATGCCTACAGATCTACAATTACAGTTGAAGCAGCATATTCAAGTGTTTTTGGCTGAAAAAACGTTTGTTGGCTGTAATGGCGTTAAAATAACGGATGAAATTCGAATTACTATTGCTGCGCAAGCATGCCTGCTCCTACTTAACCGTAAAACAAACTTTTATCCCAAACTGCAAACCATACTCGTTTACCCAAGAGCTTTCATTAAAGAGCAGCAAAATATGGGAGCTGATGGTTTAAGGTATAGTCAAAAGGTAGCTCTGGCTGGTGAGTCATGGGATTTTGGAAAAGTTGTACTGTCTTGGCAAGACGCATTAGAGGGAGCGAAAATTCCTGACGATGGACATAATGTAGTTATCCATGAGTTTGCCCACCAACTAGACCAAGAAAATGGTAAAGCTAATGGGGCGCCAATACTAGATAAAGGGCAGAGCTATAAATGTTGGTCTGATGTTTTTTCTGCACAATTCGAAATACTTAAAAGGCAAGAAAAATCAGGTTCACCTTCATTATTTGATTATTATGGTGCAACAAATCCAGCTGAATTTTTTGCGGTTACCAGTGAAGTGTTTTTTGAACAAGCAAATCAGTTTCATTCTATGCATCCGAAGCTTTATCATCAGCTAAAAAACTACTACCAAGTTGATCCTGTGCATTGGCGATAAAGTGTGAAATTCTATTTGTACTATACTTTTACATTTCAAGATGAAAAACTTATCAAATGAACTAAAGCCGATTGATGTTCCAAATTTATCATCACTTTTACTAATATTTAAATAAGGCCTTATAAAATATTTAGGGCAACGTTTAGCCGCTGTAGTAACATACGCTTTCATTTAAGAATTATTGTTATTCATCATTCATCATTCATCATTCATTATTTAAGAAATAACACTTTCCTTTAATGTATTTCATTTTCCAGAGACTTGTATATATCCCAATGCGTTTATTAAAATCAACAATTCATCCTGATATCACTGATATGTTAGCAAAAAGTTTCACCCGAAAAGCGACACGCGCAATTGTACTCAATGGTGACAATATTCTATTACTTTATACCAAACGTTATCACGATTATAGCTTACCGGGTGGCGGAATCGATGAAGGCGAAAGTAATATTAATGGCTTAATTCGAGAACTCAAAGAAGAAACTGGTGCGCATAATGTGCAAAATATTCAAGAATTCGGTTTATATGAAGAATTTAGGCCTTGGCATAAACCCGGTTTTGAACTTATGCATATGGAGTCTTACTGTTATATTTGTTCGATAGATGATGAACTGCTTGAACCTGAACTTGAATCACATGAAATTGATAACGGCATGCATCCTATTTGGATGAATATTCATGAAGCTATTCGTCACAATGAACATACAATCGAGAATAGCCAAAAAAAAGGGCTTTCTATTGAACGAGAAACTTTTTTGTTAAAACTCATTGTTAATGAACTTTTGACTAAATAAACGTGAAGAAATCAAAATGAATGATAGTAAACCCACTTTACTTCTAACTGCAGCGGTTAATCGTTTACTTCAAGATTGTGAATTGCCCGCTACTTTATCTATAGAGCAATGTGCATCGTCATTAGCCATGAGTATGACGTCTTTTCGGCGTAAACTTGCTCAAGAAGAAACCAGTTTTAAACTCATACAAAGTAAGTTTTTGAATGAGTTTTGCGTGGAAGCTTTATTAACCGAACACAGTAAAATTGATGAATTGTCAATAAAACTGGGTTATTCAGAAAGGGCAACTTTTGAACGTGCATTTCGACAGAAATTTGGTGTCACCCCGTCTCAGTTTCGTGAACTTTCTCAAGTAGGTAGTGCTGATAGTAGTTTTAAAAAGCTGACTGAAATTGCTAAGAATATGCCTCCTATGCCAGGCAGTTGTCGGGTTTTACTGGAAGAGAGAGAGCAAGGAAGTCTTGATCTTCAACGTGTTATTGACATTGTCAGTCATGATGCAATTTTTTCTGCCCGCATCATGGGGCAAGCCAGTAAAGCTATATATGGTAAAACGCCAAAAGATTTGCTTGAAGCGGTTAGTCGGAACATAGGTATTAACAGCGTTGTAAATTTCGCTATTATTTATGCAGTGAAAGATACTTTACAGCATCATGTAGAACAATTAGTCATTAATCAATACTGCGAAGCTTTTCTAATTGCCCCTAAAGTCTTTCAACAAGTACGGAAATCATTAACGTCTAAGGTTAAGTTCGATATTACTTTAACCGAGCAAGTGTTGGTTTTTGCTTTACTGGGCGTTTTGTTACTCAGCCATAAAAGTACTTATAAACATGAGCTGATGATATATTCTATGAGGGGGATTGACAATTTACATTTACTTAATCGTCAGATTCGAAAATCAATGGCTATCAGTATATTTTCATCTTCTTCACTGATGTTGTCGTTATGGCATATTGATGTCAGCTTGGTCAAACAGCTCAGTCATTTAGAAAAAGTAAGTCAATTAAAAGTTAAGGGAAGTGAACAAGATGAATTAGTATTATTTATACTTTCGTGCTTATATTTCTCAGCAGCCGGACATAAAGATTTTAGTGCATTAGAGCAGAAAGCAGAGTTACTTAATATTAGTAACTTTGATGAAATAACCGCTTTATTTAGTAAAGAGTCATAAGCTAAATAAAAAACTAACTTTCTCAGCCAAAAGTAAAAGGGGGCTTGCTAATCACTGAAAAAGTTATATAACTAAACTAAACTAATTTAAAGAAAGAGATGAGTTTTCATTGTTAAATCATTAGCTTTGTTATTTATCTTTCCACACTAAGTGTTTTCATTTCTAATGATCAAAACTTGAATCATTGATAGATTTATATTTATATTTAGATGAAGTTGATTGTGAAACTTAGTTTGGCATTCATCTTTTCGTGCCATAAGACTTCAAAACGGCTTCCTTGCCTAAATCAAAGTCAACTACAGTGTCATACTGTTAGAGAGTTCATTCCTCGAACCACTAGTAATAATTAATAAGGTATGCAGAAACTTTACACAACACGCGAATTGAATAATATGGCTAAACTGTCCAATTTTATTCGTATATTAATGATTGGATATCAATAAAATCTAAAGTCGAAAATATAGTATTGATAGTCTCTGTGGTTTCATTAAACCTCACTCAACTTTATTCAATAAAGGTTTTAAAAGCGTTAGACCCTGCTGAATTTTTTCTTCGCTTTGTGCGCTAAAGCCTAATCGAATATATTGGTCTTCATCATTTTCATGCCTTAAATGAAAAGAATTTTCGGCTAACAAAAATATTCCTTTATCGCGTGCTAATAATGATATCTTCTGTGCGTTTCTTCCTACATTTACCCATAACGCCATACCACCAGGTGGAATAGTAAACTCAATGTAATAGCCTTCACTTTTAATGCTATTTAGAGCATTAACCATACACTGACGTCGCTTTTGATAAATACGAGTCGCTTTTCTTAATTGCCGTTCAAAGGCGCCATCTTTCATCCACTTTGCAACGGCATCTTGTAGCAGTACATTCGCTTTATGATTGATGATCGTTCGATAGTTAGTGATATGTGTACATAGACTTTTATCAACGGCGATGATACCAAGACGGATCCCTGGGAACATTAACTTTGAAAAACTCGACAAATAGATGACGAGTCCTGATGGATCATTTGCTGCCATAGGGGCGAGTGGTTGACTATCGTAATGAAACTCATGGTCATAATCATCTTCGATAATAGGAATATCATACTGTTGTGCCAAACGGTAAATTTTTATACGCTCAGCAACAGGCAATGTTGTCGTAGTTGGATATTGATGAAGAGGGGTTAAATACAATAAGCGAATTTCATTTGCTTTGAACATGATTTCAAGGTGCTCAACGTCAACACCTTGCGCTGTTTGTTTTATCCCTATTAACATTGCACCTGCATTTTCAAATGCCTTCCAAGCAGGCCGATAACCTAAACTCTCAACCGCAACTTTATCACCTTGGGTCAATAGTATTTGAGCAAGGATATACAGCGCTTCTTGTGTACCGTTTACAACGATTATTTCTTTGTCGGTAATTGAACGAACTCTTCGTAAATAAGTCGCTACTTCTTGAATAAAAGGAGGAAATCCAGCATTGTCGCCATAATTTAAGTCTCTGATTGCCGGGCGGTTTAAAGCATCATTGATAAAGCCTCTAAATTCATTAAAGGGAAAAATATTAATGTCAGGATTTCCTCCTGCAAAGTTATAGGGATAGTGACTTGCTGGTCGTTGTGCCTTTGTTTCATTTGGCTTTATTATTCGCCACTTATGTTTTGTCGTTGTTGTTTTAGCAATATTTTCATTTTTTACAACGTCATAAATAGGAAGTGTCCCGGCTACTGTATAACCACGCCTTTCTCTTGTTTCAACCCAGCCTTGAGCGATTAACTCATTGTAGGCAGCCATTATTGTATGACGGTTTACATCCAGTTGTTCTGCAAGTGAACGTGCTGAAGGCAACTTTTCCAAAGGTTTAACGTTACCGCTTTTGATTGCAGTTTTTATCGCGTTAGCAATATTGAGATAAAGTTTTTTCGATAAACCTACGTTCGTTAAATTCAGCACTTTCATGGTATAGGGAGTTTAATTAATCTGGTTGTTTTGTTTATACCACGATTAGGGAGAATAGAGGGTATGAATTTACATAGAGGGTACAATATGTTTGAAGAAAAAACATTAAATCAGATGACTGACAAGCCACTTAACCAAATAGTTAGCGAATCAACAACTCAACAAATTTTTTCTATGGAAAATATTCCACAGAACTTAGAACTTTCAACCGATAAAGTCATATTACGTCCTTTAAGTATTAAGCATTTAGATGCTTTTTATCAAGCAGGTTCTTATCCAAAAATTTGGCGTTGGTCATTACCTGATAAATGCACTTCAATTGAAACGACTCAATCATGGATAGAATATTCTGTAGAAATGACAAAAAAGGGCCAGCATTTTGCCTTTGCTATTTTTGACAAAGAAACTGATGAGTTTGTTGGAAGTACGCGTTTTTGTTCAATGAAATCAGAAGATAGGAGCTTAGAGATTGGTTTTACTTTTATCACACCAAAATACCAGCGCAGTTATATTAATACGCATGCAAAGTATTGTTTATTAAGGTTTGCCTTTGAGACGCTAAATGTTATTCGGGTTGAGTTTAAAACCCATGAAAAAAATGATAAATCAAGAAATGCGATAGCGAGGTTAGGGGCTAGTTTTGAAGGTGTGTTACGGAATCAACGCATTTTGTCAGATGGTACGTTCAGAAATACAGCTATTTTTTCGATTATAAATAGTGAATGGGAGAGTGTAAAAAAAGCACTCGAAGAAAGAATTACTCAAGCATTGTGAACCACATTAGGAGATAGTATGTATATACCGAAACGATTTTTGCAAGATGACATTAATAATTTAAAGGGAATGATGACCAATCACGCCTTTGCTACATTTATCAGTAAAAATGAATCCGGAATAGAGGCGAACCATATGCCTTTAATTTTAAATGAGTCTGGTCAACGAGATGTTTTACAAGGACATATTGCAAAAGCAAATCCTCTGTGGAAAAGTCTAAAAGATAAATCGGAAGTATTGATTATTTTCAATGGCCCTAATTGTTATATATCACCAAACTATTACCCGACAAAAAAAGAAAATGCCAAAGTAGTGCCTACATGGAATTACGTATCTGTTCATGTAAAAGGGATTGTTTCGTTTATACATAATGAGCAGTGGGTTTTGAAGATGCTAAATAACTTAACTGATCATTATGAAGCCACTCAACCGGTACCTTGGTCAGTAAGTGATGCACCTCAAGCATATATTGATAAAATGCTGTCGGCCATTGTTGGTTTAGAAATAGATATTCTATCAATCACAGGAAAATGGAAAGTTAGCCAAGATAAAACTGAAGTTAATCAGGAAGGTATTATTAAAGGCTTATCACAAGAAGCGGGTACTAATGCACAAAATATTGCTAAACTGGTGAAAGAATATCTTGAATGAAACTAAATTATGAATGAATGTTCTCTTTTTTATAATCTACACTCAGCAAATGACGATAGGTATTTTTAATGTCTCTCGTTTCAATAATTTTGCTGCGACTTCTGTAGATACTTGATAAAACTCGTTAACGTATTCTTTAGCGTTTAAATATTCCCTTATTTGCTTTTTTACTCGACAAGGATTATTACGGGCTAATGAATAAACAAGAGAATATTCACCAGGTGTTTTTTTAGAAAGTAATTTAGCGTATTTTTTAGGATCGTCAGGGGTACAACCTATTCTTATCACGTCTGAAAAAAATGAATGAGTCATAACGTACACATAGCCAGTTGAAATAGTCATATCTGATGAAATTTCCTTTTTAATCAGTAGATTTAAATAGTTTGAATAGTCTTGTTTACACATTATATATGTAAAGTGACTTTATACATTGTATCAACAGACAGGAAATACTCGTATAAATTATTTCTATCGTAAAAATCCCCCCTTAAGCAATGTGTGTTTTACACGAACATATAATTAAGGATAAACGATGCTTCATTGTTTTTATTTGACAATATATCAAGGACTAATGAATCACCTCATAGTACTGGTGAAAAAACAACCAGAAAATTTCTTTAATAAGGTAGGGGAAATAGAGTTTTTACTGTATAATGCGCGACTTTATTTTGATGGTCTTAAATAAATTTCTATTTTTGCTATCTTCACCATTGCTGGTTAACAATTTTAGTTAGCATTATTTAGGAATATCTCTTTGATCACTACATCTAACATTACAATGCAATTTGGCGCAGAGCCGTTATTTGAAAACATATCGGCTAAATTTGGCAACGGTCACCGTTACGGTTTGATTGGCGCAAATGGTTGTGGCAAGTCTACATTTATGAAGATACTAAGTGGCGAACTTGTTCCAAGCTCTGGTAACGTATCTGTAAGCACTGGCAATAAAGTAAGCACTTTGGGACAAGACCAATTTGCATTTGAAGAACACAATGTTATTGATACTGTGATCATGGGTGATTTGCCTTTATGGAAAGTTAAGCAAGAAAGAGATGCTATTTACGCACAAGCTGAAATGAGTGAAGCCGATGGTATGCGTGTGGGTGATCTTGAAAGTGAATTTGCTGAAATGGACGGTTACACGGCAGAAAGTCGTGCAGGTGAGATATTATTAGAAGCAGGTATTGAAGAGTCTTTTCACTTCGGTTCAATGAAGCAAGTTGCACCTGGTTGGAAATTACGTGTTCTACTTGCACAAGCCTTGTTTGCTAACCCAGATATATTATTACTCGATGAGCCTACCAACAACTTGGATATTCATACTATCAGTTGGTTAGAAAGCGAGTTAAACAAACGCAAATGCACCATGATCATCATTTCGCATGATAGACATTTCCTTAATGCTGTTTGTACACATATGGCCGATATAGATTACGGCGAATTAAGAATATATCCAGGTAACTACGAGTTTTTCTTAGCGCAATCTGCTTTACTACGTGAGCAGTTGTTATCAGGTAATGTTAAAAAGGCGGAAGAAATAGCAGAGTTACAAGACTTTGTTAACCGTTTTGGTGCGAATGCTTCAAAAGCTAAACAAGCAAGCTCTCGTGCGAAGAAAATGGATAAAATTAAACTTGATGATGTTAAATCATCGAGCCGTATTACGCCAAATATTGCCTTTGACGCGGGTAAAAAAATGCACCGTCAAGCTTTAGAACTTGAAAATTTAAGCCATGGCTTCGAAAATGAAACACTATTTGAAGAAGGTAATTTATTACTAAAAGCTGGCGAAAAGCTTGCTATCATTGGTGAGAATGGCGTTGGAAAAACGACGTTGTTACGTTGTTTAGTTGATGAGTTTTCGCCGTTAGATGGTATTGTAAAATGGTCTGAAAATGCCTCTGTTGGTTATTGCCCTCAGGATAGCGGTAAGTTTTTCCATTGTGATTTAACATTAATGGATTGGATGTCTCAGTTTCGTCGACCATGCCATAACGATTTAAGCGTTCGCGGTATGTTAGGTCGTTTACTCTTTACTGATGACGATGCGAATAAAAAAGCACGTAACTGTTCTGGTGGTGAGAAAAATCGTCTATTGTTCGGCATGTTGATGATGCAAGATATTAATGTATTAATCATGGATGAACCAACGAATCACATGGATATGGAAGCGATTGAAGCGTTAAATAATGCGCTTAAATTGTACGAAGGAACATTGATTTTTGTTAGCCATGACAGAGAGTTTGTTTCAAGTTTAGCGACACGTGTCATTGATATTAAAGATAAGAAATTAGTGAATTTCCACGGTACACTTGACGAATATCTTGATAGCCAATTGCAAGCGCAAAAAAAAGCTTAGTCTTTTTTTAATTTAACTGAGTTAAAATTGCTTATTTTAAAGTTCAAAAGCGCCTTTATTGGCGTTTTCAAATTTCTAAATAAGCGTTTACATCACCACATATAAATAAATGAGTTAGCCCGATTTTAAATCGAGTGGGCTATACTCTACTCTTTTTGGAATATGACTCTAGCGTTATGTTCACTTCAACTACTACCCCTAGGCCTATACATGATAAATAATGATATTCTTCGTCGCATCACCACAATACTTGACTTTGATGACGCAAAAATATGCTCTGTCTTTAAATTAAATTCTTGTGACATAACAACAGAACAACTGATTTGCTTTTTTAAAGAAAAAAACGATGCTGATTACGTTGAATTACTTGATGTGGAACTTGCCAGTTTCCTGAATGGTTTAATTGTCGAAAAAAGAGGCGCGAAAGAAGGGCCAGCAGCAGTAGCTGAAACTGTATTGAGTAATAATGCCATTTTTAATAAGTTGAAAATCGCTTTATCTTTGCATGCAGATGAAGTAATCGACACGCTTGAATTAGCAGAATTGAGCTTAACTAAATATGAATTAAGTGCATTTTTCAGAAACGTAAATAACAAACATTACAAAGATTGTAGCGATGAAGTTTTATCGACCTTCATTAAAGGTTTAAAAATTAAACTTCAAGGATAGTATCATGCCATTTTCGAAACTTGGATTAAGTGAACCTCTTTTAAAAGCTATTGCTGAATTAAACTACAGCGAGCCAACGGCTATTCAGAAAAAAGCTATTCCTGTTATTTTATCTGGTAAAAACCTAGTCGCAGCAGCTCAAACGGGTACAGGGAAAACAGCCAGTTTTGTTTTACCCATTCTTGAAAAACTTAATACAGATCGAAAATTACGTGGTAAACGCATAAGAGCGTTGATCCTTACACCGACACGTGAACTAGCAGTTCAAGTTGAACAGAGTATTGGTGATTATGGTAAACATTTAGAACTAAGCTCTATGGCAATGTATGGCGGCATTGAAATTGAACCTCAAAAGCAAAAGCTGATTTGGGGAGTCGATATTGTTGTTGCGACTCCGGGGCGATTACTTGATATGGCTCATCAACGTGCGTTGCATTTTGATGAACTCGAAGTGCTTGTTTTAGATGAAGCCGATAGAATGCTCGATATGGGTTTTATTGAAGATATTAATAAAATTATTGAACGTTTACCATTGGAACGCCAAAATTTATTATTTTCTGCCACAATTTCAGACGATGTTCGTGCGCTATCAAAAAGAACCTTTAATAATGCTTCTGAAATTTCAATTGCCAATAACAGCACATCAAAACCTAAAATTGACCAATGGTTAATAACGGTTGATAAAGGCAATAAGTCTGCATTACTTAGTCATTTAATTCATGAAGAAAAATGGGAACAAGCGCTCATTTTTATCGAAACAAAACATGGAGCGGCTAAGCTTGTTAGTCAGCTAGAAAAACGTGGGATAAATGCAGAATCTATCCATGGTGGTAGAACGCAAGCAGTTCGAGAACACGTCCTTAATGATTTCAAAGCGGGAAAAATTAAATTTCTTGTCGCTACAGGTATTGCTTCACGTGGCCTTGATATAGGCGAGCTTACTCGAGTGGTAAATTATGATTTACCTGATCAAGTTGATGACTATATTCACCGTATTGGTCGAACAGGCCGAGCGGGAGCATCTGGAGAAGCTGTTTCATTTGTAGCAAAAGATAACTTCAGAAATTTGTGCGCAATAGAAAGTAGGTTAGGGCATGTTATTAAGCGCAAAGAATTTGAAGGTTTTCCTGTTAAGAAAGTTGTGCCCGTTTCTATTTTAAATTATGTTCCTAAAAATAAGAGATAAATTTAAAGCCTCTCCTTTCATCAGTTAAGTATTGATTAGGCTCAACTAATAAATACTTAACTGGCTATGTTTAGCATCAACAATCAGTTATATTTACGTTAATACATTTCCCTGAAACATTAATACCACGTGAATACGATATTAGATATTATACAAGCGATTTTATTTGTCGGCATACCTGTAGGTGTATTTAGTTTTTTAATGATCTACTTTTCTTATCAGAAAGGCTATTTATCAACTGATATTGAGCTTAAAGATGCTTTTAAGAAAAATAGCACTACGGGATCATCTCTCTCAAGAAAGCACAAAAAAGAATTGTTATTCTTACACTCTAAATGGGTAACCTTTGGCGGTGGTTTTTATGGGTTAATTGCGTTATTAACCTTTATTGTTATTGAATTAACTCAGGTGTTTAATTTTCTGTTTAGCATTACAGGTTGGCAGTCGATTACTGCGTTATTTAGTCTTGATACATTAATTGCTATGATCATTGACTCAATAAAAAACATGGTACAAGCGGCCCTTTGGTTTAGTTATTGGCCTGGTAAATTTAATACTGAAAATTTCGTTGTGTGGATTTTTATTGCTTATATCAGTTATCGTTTTGCTGCAAAATATGCGATGCGTTATACCGTTTATCAACGTAATCTTCCTATAGAAGAGGCAATAGAAGAGGCTGTAGAAGAATAATATGGCAATGAATTCTCTTCTAATAGTTTGAACGAACCGTTCATGAGTATTTTTATCCTTACTTTCCCTTAAAAATAGCACGTCTTATATGGCTGTTTTCTGTGTTGTTTTCTAATTCTACTCGTCCTGCATGTTGCACTACTCCTAGCATATTTAAATCGTCTATATATTCAGGTAATGTGTAACTTCCTGAAAAATCGGTAAATAATGAAGTGAATATAGTGCTGTTCGATAACTTGTCGAGTCGTTTGGTAATATCTACTGCAGATAAATAGCGGTCAAAGCAACATTTTTGTAATTCATGTAATACTTTATCAAGTGAATAACCGATATTGAGTCCTCTTAAAGCGATATCTGCTTTAAGCCAATATAATGCCCCACTCCAATAAATGCGCATATAACTATGATTCTGACTAATATTATCACTCAAATAATTTAGCTTTTGATGACTATAGTTAGTATCTTTTCTACCACGTTCAAATCCTTCAAACAGTTTTTGCCACATTTTTGTTTCACTAAACATACCTGAACGCGCTTGAATTATATTTTGATAATAACTGGCGAGACCTTCAGAAAACCAACGAGAATCTCCAGCATCATAAGGTATAAGTAAGTGGCTAAATTCATGATATATCGTCCAATCAGCTTTTAATTCATTGAGGCTGCTTTTGGAGTTCACCACAAGTGTTACCTCAGGAATAGTATTTCGGCTAACTTCTCCCCATGGAACAACACCAGAGTCTCGTTTACTGAATTCTATTTTGGTAATAAAATGTTCAACAGGAATCTCACCATAAACCAAGGTTAATGCGTCACTGCTATGATCAATCCATTGGCGTAGAATTGCTTTTTTATCTGAAGATGTATTGGGTGGAAACTGCACATCTATACTTTTGCTTTCATCTGTATTACTACTATTACTTTTTGAATAGGCAGGGCTGATAAAGAGTATTAATAATAAACTAATGCTTAGCACAGTGAACTTTATGGCGTATTTAGATAACATAATCACACATTAAATAGATTTTCATAAGAATCATTCATTGTAGGTTCAACATGTCAAAAATGACCTTGGATTATACTAATTTCTTTGAAAGACTGTGTAACAAGACATTACCAAAGTAAATAAATCACATTGCGATTAGGTAATAAATGAATTGAATTCATGAGTTGAGTCTATGAAGTTTTCGAAAGGTGGCAGTTATTCAAGGAAGGTTATTAATTATCGATTACTAACGGCTGTCACTCATTAAATCATCGAGGATTAATTGTGCTTTTTTGGGATGAGTCAAATCTATAACTTCAATCATTTCACATTCATCTCTTACCATTTCAGCAATATTACTCGGATATTGACGACAATCTTCTGGACGATCGAGATAAATGGCACAAGTATATTTTACTTGCTCTGAAAGAGATTGCTTTGGCATTTTTTCTAAAAATGGGCATTGTGTTAATTGTTCACCTGTTTCAGGGCTAAACCAAATTTTATCCTTGATAACATATTGATGAATATGAGGTCTGAAAATTTCCCACATTTCAATATCTTCATCAGAAGCTTCAATGCCACCATCGCCATATTTGATACAACATTTTCCACATTGATTACAATCTTTCACAGGGATGCTTCCATTACTTGTTTAAAAAAATTGTATCATGTTAGCCGATTAATTATTACGTGGTTTATTGAATAGTACATTTTCTAGTTTAATTTTTATGTATATTAACTTCATTTTATTCTACACCCTTGTGCTGATTGGCATTCAACAGTATGCTCAGCGACGATTCAAAGTAGAGTTGAAATAGGTAACGATAATATTGGTTTATTCATTAGAAGGTTAATGACCAATTTACTTAACTCATAATGGTACACACTGAACTATTTGCGGTATTCGAACGTATCTACTTGCTAGATGGCTGGATAATCTTTATTTAAAGAGTAACTGAGCCAAATATGATAATTTAAAAGCAATTATTAACTAATAAACCCGAGATATACTCATCTTTATAAGGTAACCCTGATGAAAAAAACGTCCCAAGTAGTTTGTACATTATTAGCCATATTTACCAGTTTTAGTCTGTTAGCTACGGATTTGAAAGTTGGAGATCAAGCACCAGATTTTAAATTGCAGGCTACTAATGGTGATTATTATCAATTGAGTGATTATAAAGGTAAGCAAGCCGTCGTATTAGCATGGTATCCAATGGCTAATACACGTGGATGTACTATCGAATGTAAATCATTAGTTGAAAAGGGACATTTGATTCGAAAATACAACGCGAGTTATTTCATGGCCAGTGTTGATCCATTAGATAAAAATAGAGCTTTTGCGAAAAAAACGGGCGCTGACTTTCCTATGTTAAGTGATCCAACTAAGAAAACAGCTGAAGCATATGATGTTTTAAATATGATGGGCATGGCGAGTAGGGTGACATTTTATGTATCGAAAGAAGGTAAGATAGTAAAAATAGATGAAGATATCACACCAAAAACTGCTGCTGAAGATATCGCGATGAATTTGAAAGCGCTTAAAGTAAAATCAGCTTTATAAAATATTTTTACAGCATATAAAAGCTCACTTAATTAGTTGTATCACTAATAAGTGAGCTTTATTGTTTTTTTAATGAAATTCTTCACAAGCAATTAAAGTATTTTCAATTAAGCTCGCAACAGTCATTGGGCCAACACCGCCAGGTACAGGTGTAATATGGGCTGCTTTAGTTTTCGCTACATCAAAACCAATATCACCAACCAGCTTTCCATTGTCTAAACGATTAATGCCCACATCGATCACTATAGCGCCTTCTTTAATCCATTCACCAGGAATAAACTCAGGTTTACCTACGGCACATACCAACAAATCAGCGTTACGTACTTTGTCTTCAAGATTTTTAGTAAATCGATGGGTTGTTGTTACGGTACAACCTGCAAGTAATAACTCTAAAGTCATTGGACGACCGACAATGTTTGAAGCACCAACTATAACCGCTTCTAACCCATGAGGTTCAACACCAGTAGACTCAATGAGCTTTATAATGCCTTTTGGCGTGCATGGTCTTAAACCGGGCTGACGAAGTGCTAATTTACCTACATTGAAGGGATGGAAGCCATCAACATCTTTTAATGGGTTGATATGTTCGATAATCAAATTAGCATCTAAACCTTTAGGCAAAGGAAGCTGTACAAGAATTCCGTCGATCTTGTCGTCATTATTTAATTCATCAATTAAAGTAAATAATTCTTCTTGTGTCGCCGTCGGTTCAAGATCATAAGAACGCGATAAGAAGCCGACTTCTTCACAAGCTTTACGTTTACTTCCGACATAAACTTGTGAAGCAGGATCTGAACCTACTAATATAACGGCCAGCCCAGGAGGTCTTAAGCCCTTTTTAATGCGTAGTGCTACTTTTTCTTTTACTGAGAGCCTAAGCTGCTGAGCAATATTTTTACCGTCGATAAGAGTTGCTGTCATGATAGTTTCGATTAAATTAGTTAAATGATGAAAAACGACGCCATTTTCGCATAAAAAGAAGGACGGTTATAGTAAGAGTTCCTATAAATGTACTTTTATTAGGTAATTAATGGCCAAATTAATAGATTAAAAATTAAAAGTATAATTCAACCTACATTTACTTTATAGATTCAGAAAAAATTTATTAAAAATAGTAAGGCTGGTATATTTATAGGCAATATGAGCTGATTATCCAGCGTCTTGCTTTAAAAGTGAGCAAGCAGTTATTTTTTTACAAAAAAGGTTTGACGGGGCTCAGGCAACTAGGTAATATCCGCACCCGTTGAAAGGCACATATTTAAAGTATCTTTTAATGCAGTATATGTCGGTGATTAGCGCAGCTTGGTAGCGCACTTGGTTTGGGTCCAAGGGGTCGCAAGTTCGAATCTTGCATCACCGACCACTTTTTTAATTATGTGTTTAATAACTAAAAAAGAAATTCTGTAGGTTAATGCGCCCTTAGCTCAGCTGGATAGAGCAACGCCCTTCTAAGGCGTGGGTCGCAGGTTCGACTCCTGCAGGGCGTACCATACAGTATTTACAATGGTGGCTATAGCTCAGTTGGTAGAGCCCCGGATTGTGATTCCGGTTGTCGAGGGTTCAAGTCCCTTTAGCCACCCCATTTTTTCTCAAGAAATGGTAGTGAATGTTGTAAAAATAGAATAAATGTCGGTGATTAGCGCAGCTTGGTAGCGCACTTGGTTTGGGTCCAAGGGGTCGCAAGTTCGAATCTTGCATCACCGACCACTTCTTAATTAACACTTCTCCTAATTAATAATCTTTGTTTAATTTCTTAAAAATAGAATTTCATTAAAACTTTTTTTACCCATAAAATTTAATCAACTCTTTTAGCGCGCACTCATTTTGTTTCAAAATTCCATTTTTGTCTTGTTTTATCACTATTTTTTAAAATAAGTCAAAAATAACCCTGTTAAGGGGTCGACTCTTATATAAAGCATCGCTATAATTTCGCGTCATTATTTTAAAATCTAGGTTTTATCAAGCTTATTCAAATTGATATTTACATGGGTTTTTCGGGCTTCTGTAGCATTGGTTATAGAGCTACAAACGTCACACTCTTTGGCTAATTTAAGCTGTGAAGTAGTTGTGTTATTGAAAGCGTTAATAAAACGCTAAGTTTTGAGGTATTAAAATGCAAGTTTCAGTAGAGACTACACAAGGTTTGGAACGTAAGTTAACTATATCTGTTCCTGCAGAATCAGTAGATGTAGAAGTTAAAAACCGTCTTCGTCACATATCAAAAACCCAACGAATTAATGGTTTCCGTCCAGGTAAAGTTCCTGCGTCAGTTATCCAAAAGCGTTACGGTCAATCAGTTCGTCAAGAAGTTGCAGGTGAATTAATGCAACGTAACTTTGTTGATGCAATTGTTGCAGAAAAAATGAATCCAGCTGGTCGTCCAAGTTTTATTGCTAAAAGCAATGAAGACGGCAAAGCGTTAGAATTCGAAGCGACTTTCGAAATTTATCCTGAAGTTGCTTTAACAGGCTTAGAGTCTATTGCTGTTGAACGTCCTAACGTTGAAGTTACAGATGCTGATTTAGATGAAATGTTTACTACATTACAGAATCAACATAAAACGTGGAAAGAAAACAAACGTAAAACTAAGTCAGGTGACAAGCTTACTTTAGATTTTACTGGCCGTGTTGACGGTGAGATATTTGAAGGCGGAGAAGCAAAAGATTTTGAACTTGAATTAGGCGCTGGTCGCATGATTCCTGGTTTTGAAAAAGAAATCACAGGTATGAAAGTTGGCGAAGAAAAAACGATTAACGTTACTTTCCCTGAAGATTACCATGCTGAAAACCTTAAAGGTAAAGAAGCTGAATTTGATATCGTTATTCATAAGACTGAAGGTCCAGTATTACCTACAGTTGATGAAGACTTTGCCAAATTATTTGGTGTTGAAGAAGGTGGCGTTGAAGCTTTACGCACTGAAGTAAGCACTAATATGGCACGTGAATTAACGCAAGCTGTTAAAGCTAAAGTTAAAGATCAAGTTATCGAAGGTCTTTTAGAAGCTAACGATGTTGAAATTCCTAAAGCGTTAATCGCTCAAGAAATTGATGTTTTACGTAAGCAAGCAATGCAACGTTTCGCTGGTCAGATGGACCCTAACAACATGCCAGAGCTTCCAGCTGATATGTTTGAAGAACAAGCTAAACGTCGTGTTAAAGTTGGCTTGTTACTAGGTGAAGTGATCAAAGTTAATGAATTAAAAGTTGACGAAAATAAAGTTAACGAATTAATTGCATCTGCTGCATCTGCTTACGAAGATCCAAAAGAAGTTATTGAGTACTACGCAACAAATAAAGAGCTTAATCAACAAATGCAGAATGTTGCATTAGAAGAGCAAGCTGTTGAGTTGTTACTTGAAAGCGCAAAAGTTAAAAGTAAAAAAGCTAGCTTTAAAGACATAATGAATCCAGAAGGTAAATAATCACCATTTGTTTAAATTTGCATCAGCTTTTTGAAACAAATTTAAAATGGTAGACCTTTTAGATTGACTTTATGTCAAGCAATCGCTTAAATGGCTGGTATGGGGACATACGAGCCATTTTTTATATAGAAAGGAAATATATTTGTTTACTTCTCACAATAATTCTCAAAACATCACAAGTACTACTGAAAGTGCTTTAGTACCTATGGTTATTGAACAAACACCTAAGGGTGAACGTTCATTCGATATTTATTCAAGACTTTTAAAAGAGCGTGTTATTTTCTTATGTGGTCAAGTTGAAGATCACATGGCGAACTTAATTGTTGCTCAGCTATTATTTCTTGAGTCTGAAAGCCCAGATAAAGATATTTATTTATATATCAATTCACCAGGCGGTTCTGTAACTGCGGGTATGGCTATTTACGATACTATGAAGTTTATCAAGCCAAATATAAGCACCGTATGTATTGGCCAAGCTGCAAGTATGGGAGCGTTCTTATTGTCAGGTGGTGAAAAAGGCAAACGTTATTGTTTACCTAATGCACGTGTGATGATTCATCAACCTCTTGGTGGTTTCCAAGGTCAGGCATCTGATTTCGAAATTCATGCGAAAGAAATTCTTTATATAAAAGAAAAACTAAACCGTTTAATGGCAGAGCATACAGGTCAGCCGTTAGAGAAAGTTTCACAAGACACTGATAGAGATAATTTCTTAAGTGCTGAAAGTGCGGTTGAATATGGATTAGTTGACTCCATATTAGAAGAAAGACTAGATAAATAATGTCACATTTTTGTGAGTAACATTGTGATCTACGTAATTTATGAAATACTTAACAGTATCTGTTTAGAAATTAAAAGAATTAGAGGTTCCGTATGACCGATATTAAAAATGGTGACGGTGATAACGGCAAGCTTTTGTATTGTTCGTTTTGTGGCAAGAGTCAGCATGAAGTTCGCAAGCTTATAGCTGGTCCATCAGTATTTGTTTGTGATGAATGTGTTGAACTGTGTAACGATATTATTCGTGAAGAAATAAAAGAAATTTCCCCGAAAGAAGAAAAAGAAAGTTTACCAACACCTATCGAGATCCGTGAAAGTTTAGATGACTATGTTATTGGTCAAGATCACGCGAAGAAAGTATTAGCTGTAGCGGTTTATAATCACTATAAACGTTTACGCAATGGTGACTCTCATAACGGTATTGAGTTAAGTAAAAGTAATATCTTACTTATCGGTCCAACAGGTAGCGGTAAAACACTACTTGCTGAAACATTAGCGCGTTTATTAGATGTGCCGTTTACTATGGCTGATGCAACTACATTAACTGAAGCCGGTTATGTGGGTGAAGATGTTGAAAACATCATTCAAAAGCTTTTACAAAAATGTGATTACGATGTTGAAAAAGCCCAGCGTGGTATCGTTTATATTGATGAAATTGATAAAATTTCACGTAAATCTGATAACCCATCAATTACACGTGATGTATCAGGTGAAGGTGTTCAACAAGCATTATTAAAGCTTATTGAAGGTACTATCGCTTCAGTACCACCACAAGGTGGACGTAAACACCCTCAACAGGAATTTTTGCAGGTTGATACTTCAAAAATCCTATTTATTTGTGGCGGCGCATTTGCCGGTTTAGATAAAGTTGTTGAACAGCGCTCACACACAGGTGCTGGCATAGGTTTTGGTGCGGTCGTTCGTGGTAAAGATAGCGAAAAATCTCTCACTCAGCATTTACAAGATGTAGAGCCTGAAGATCTAATTAAATATGGTTTAATTCCTGAATTTATTGGTCGTTTACCTGTTGTAGCAACTTTGACAGAACTTGATCAAGACGCATTAATTCAAATATTACAAGAGCCTAAAAATGCATTAACTAAGCAGTTTGGCGCTTTATTTGATATGGAAAACGTTGAGTTAGAGTTCAGAAAAGATGCGCTTATTGCTATTGCCCATAAAGCAATGGTACGCAAAACCGGTGCTCGTGGTTTACGTTCAATTGTTGAAAGTGTATTGCTTGAAACAATGTACGAGCTACCATCAATGGATAACGCGATAAAAGTTGTTGTTGATGAAACAGTAATAAAAGGTGAATCTAAACCTATTATTATTTATGAAACACCTCAGGAAAAAGTAGCGAGCGAATAATTCAGCGCTAGCGCCCTGAATATCGTCGTTCTGTCACATTCATGTGAAAACGCATACTGTTCATCCTGAACATAAAGAGTTATTTGACAAAGGTCATTTAACTCTTTTTTTTTGTCTATACGTTGAAAGCTTTAGTAAAATCCCCATATACTTTTTAACTGCAATTTTTCCTTACTGATTTTCGAGAGAGTAACCTATGACCGAAGAGTTATCTGGTATCAATGAAATTCCCGTTTTAGCCCTACGCGACGTTGTTGTGTATCCCCAAATGGTGATCCCATTATTTGTCGGTCGCGAAAAATCTATACGTTGTTTAGATATCGCGATGGAAGCTGACAAGCAAGTATTTCTTGTAGCGCAAAAAGATGCTGCCGTTGACGACCCTACAGCAGATGATGTTTATCGTGCGGGTACCATCGCAACAATTTTGCAAATGTTAAAATTACCTGATGGCACAGTTAAAGTATTAGTTGAAGGTGCACGTCGAGCACGTATCACTGATTTTGTTGAAACAGAAGAATATTTTACAGCCAATGTAGATTTTCTTGATGTAGAAACAGTCAATGAAGATGATTGTGAAGTATTAGTTCGATCGGCTATTTCTCAGTTTGAAGGTTACGTTAAGCTTAATAAAAAAATCCCACCAGAAGTACTCACTTCTGTTTCGGGTATTGATGACGCAGAACAGTTAGCTGATACCATGGCAGCACACATGCCATTAAAATTAGCCGAAAAGCAAAAAGTTTTAGAAATAGAAAATGTTGCTCAGCGTTTAGAATATTTAATGGCGTTAATGGAAGGCGAGATTGACTTATTACAAGTTGAAAAGAAAATTCGCACACGTGTTAAAAAGCAAATGGAAAAAAGTCAGCGCGAATATTATTTGAATGAACAAATGAAAGCGATTCAAAAAGAATTAGGCGATGATGAAGAAGGCTCAAACGAAGTTGAGCAGATTGAAAAGCAAATTGAAGAAGCTCAAATGCCAGAAGAAGCTAAAGAAAAAACTTTAGCTGAAGTACGCAAATTGAAAATGATGTCACCGATGTCTGCAGAAGCAACAGTTGTTCGTTCATATATTGATTGGATGATCAGTGTTCCATGGAAGAAACGTAGCAAATTAAAACGTAACTTGAAATTAGCCCAAGATACTTTAGATAAAGATCATTATGGTTTAGATAAAGTCAAAGAACGCATTTTAGAGTACCTAGCCGTTCAACAACGTGTTACTCAGTTGAAAGGGCCTATTTTATGTCTAGTTGGCCCTCCTGGTGTTGGTAAGACATCTTTAGGACAATCAATTGCTAAGTCAACGGGTCGTAAATATGTGCGTATGGCATTAGGTGGAGTTCGTGATGAAGCTGAGATACGTGGCCATCGTCGCACTTACATTGGCTCATTACCTGGTAAGTTAATTCAAAAAATTGCCAAGGCTGGCGTTAAAAACCCACTATTTTTGTTAGATGAAATAGATAAAATGGCGTCTGATATGCGTGGCGATCCGGCTTCTGCTTTATTAGAAGTACTAGATCCAGAGCAAAATACCAGTTTTAACGACCATTACCTTGAAGTTGATTACGATTTATCAGACGTAATGTTCGTTGCTACTTCTAATAGTATGGATATTCCAGGACCATTACTTGATCGTATGGAAGTTATTCGTTTATCGGGTTATACCGAAGACGAAAAACTTAATATTGCTAAAGATCATTTAGTCGATAAACAAATTAACCGTAATGGATTAAAAGAAAAAGAAATCTCAATTGAAGATAGCGCAATAATGGGCATTATTCGTTATTACACTCGTGAAGCGGGTGTTCGTGGTCTAGAACGTGAAATTTCAAAATTATGTCGTAAAGCGGTAAAAGCTATTTTATTAGACAAATCATTGAAAAAAGTAACGATCAATCAAGATAACTTATCAGAGTTTCTTGGTGTACAACGATTTGATTACGGAAAAGCGGATAGCGAAAATAGAATTGGCCAAGTAACTGGTTTAGCGTGGACCTCTGTAGGAGGTGAGTTATTGACCATAGAAACCGCTTCTGTTCCGGGTAAAGGTAAACTGGCTTATACCGGTTCATTAGGTGACGTAATGCAGGAGTCTATTCAAGCAGCTATGACGGTTGTGCGTAGTAGAGCTGACAAATTCCGTATTAACAAAGATTTTCATGAAAAACGTGATATTCATGTTCACGTACCTGAAGGAGCTACTCCTAAAGATGGGCCAAGTGCCGGTGTTGGAATGTGTACTGCATTAGTTTCTAGCTTAACCGGTAATCCGGTAAAAGCAGATGTGGCTATGACTGGCGAAATTACATTGAGAGGTGAAGTATTGCCGATTGGTGGCTTGAAAGAAAAGTTATTGGCTGCACATCGTGGTGGTATTAAAACAGTAATCATTCCAAAAGATAATGAACGCGATTTGGAAGAAATTCCTGATAATGTTAAAGGTGACCTTGCTATTCATCCAGTGAAATGGATAGAAGAAGTGTTGGATATTGCACTAGAGCACCCAGTAGAAAAGTTCAAATTAGCTGACTAAGTTGAGAAAAACTGGTGTTTTTTTAGCAAATAAATGAAAAAACTGCAAAAAAACACCAAAAAACAGTAATTAGTGCTTTTCAAACGCTGAAACTGTGGTAAGTTAATGACGCTGATAACGCTAGACCCCAATGTATACATAGGGTTTAGCGAAAATAAAAATAAATAATAAATTTTATTTTCTTAAACACAGTGCTTGATGTTCAAAAAGAAGCCCACAATAAAAGCTTCCGCAGGACGCTAAAACAAATGATGGCACTGAATAATAACAATTGAAGGGGAATACTTGTGAACAAATCTCAACTAATCGAAAAAATCGCTGCTGGTGCAGATATCTCTAAAGCTGCTGCTGGCCGTGCATTGGATTCATTTATTGATGCTGTTACAGAAGAGTTAAAAAGTGGTGAGCAAGTAGCTCTAGTTGGTTTCGGTACTTTCTCAGTACGTGACCGTGCAGCACGCACTGGTCGTAACCCACAAACGGGTGCAACTATCCAAATCGCTGCAGCTAAAATCCCAGCATTTAAAGCTGGTAAAGCATTAAAAGATTCAGTTAATCCGTAAGGATATCGTGAATATATAATTATCTAATTATTTTAATAGATAAATCAAAAAAACCTTCTTAATCGAAGGTTTTTTTATTTCAAATCTTCCATATTTGGCTCCATCAAAAGTCACGCATATCCCGTCTTTTCAGTATAAACTAGATTCTTTGTTGAATTCAGCTCATTAAGTTTTTGCTCATTTAAACTGGTTAAAATACTTTATAGCCTTTTTGCTCTGAAATGTTTTTTCTGCGCATAACAAGATCAAAAACGTAATAAAAATGGTATTAGACATAATTTATTCACATTTTAAATATCGCACTGGTTTAAAGTTGAAAGGCTTTAATTGACTATTTATAATCGTACGTATCGTTGTGACTATTCATAATCCATCAAATGACCGAAAACACCATTATTTAGCCCGCTTTTTCATATATATAACAATAAACATAATTTAATCTTCGTCTGCTACTTCAAGGTCAGTGATGCTTCTGATAGAATCCTGAACAAAGATATATCTGTCGTAATTAATAGAGATAAAGATGTTAGAAAATATTCGAGAAGGTTCACAAGGATGGGTTGCAAAATCTATACTAGGTTTAGTTATTTTAACTTTTGCTTTAGCGGGAATTGGTAGCTATACCAATTCAGTAGACTCATCTGTTGCTGACGTTAATGGTGAAAAAATTTCACAAGATGCTTTTAATAAAGCATACCAGGCACAACGTAACCGTATGGCACAACAATTTGGTGATATGTTTGAAACATTGTCAGCAGATGAAAATTATATGGCGAATTTCCGCAACGGTGTATTAGATAATTTAATCAATGAAAAACTAATTGATCAAAGCACAGTTAATATGTCAATTCGCGTATCTGACGATCGTATTAAAACGACGATTCGTGAGATGACTGAATTCCAAGTAGATGGTGTTTTTGATAATAACCGTTATTTAGCACTCATTAATCAAGCTGGTTTTTACCAATCATCAGATTTTCGTGATTACTTACGTGTAGAAATGACCAGACGCCAATTAACACAAGCTGTACTTGCAAGTGAATTTAATTTGCCTTATCAAGAAAAGTTAATGAATGCTTTACAAGATCAAAAACGTAATGTTCGTTTTGCGATGATTAAAGCAGAACAGTTTAAAGCAGGTATTGAATTAACTGATGATGAAATAAATCAGTATTACCTAGCAAATCAAGCGCGCTTTGAAAATCAAGAAAAAGTAAAACTTAATTATATTACGCTTGATGTGACCGATATTGCAAAAACTGTTGAAGTTACAGACGCTGATGTTAAAGCCTATTATGAAGAGAATATGGCAAGTTTCCGTAAAGACGAACAACGCCGTGTTGCACATATATTAATTGAATTTAATGATGATGAAGCTGCAGCAAAATCAAAAATTGAAGCTTTATTAGTGCGTATTAATGCCGGTGAAGATTTCGCTACTTTAGCTAAAGAAAGTTCAGAAGATACTTTTAGCGGCGAAAATGGCGGCGATTTAGATTGGATAGAACGTGGTGCTATGGGTGATGCGTTTGACGAAGGCGCTTTCGCTTTAACGGAAGTTAACAGTGTAAGTAACGTAGTTCAAACTGATTTTGGCTTTCATCTTATTAAATTAACTGACTTAAAAGCAGAACAAGTACAGGCTTTTGATGATGTAAAAGATGAACTACAGGCAAAAGTAAGTAATGAAAAAGCTCAAGACAAGTTTTTTGAATTACAACAAGAAATGGCACGTTTAAGTTTTGAATCTCCTGATAGCTTAGATGAAGCCGCTGATGCCATTAATGTAAAAGTCGTTACTACAGATTGGTTAAGTAAATTTGGTAATGTTGCACCATTTAATAATCCTAAAGCAATTGAAGCTGCTTTCTCTGACCTAGTTTTACAGGAAAACTTAAACTCAGATATTATTGAAGTAAGCGATACTTTATCGATTGTTATTCGTTTAGAAGAATATCAACCAGCAGAAGTTAAGCCACTTACTGAAGTTTCAGCGCAAATTAGTGAGTCATTAATTGCTCAGAAATCTACAGAAAAAGCGCAAACGACTGCAGACTCTTTACTTGTTTCATTCAAAGCAGGTAATGATATCGTTGATCAGTTGACAGCAATTAATGCTGAATTTGTTGAAAAGACTGATGTTGCTCGTTCTGGTAGTGATATTGATGCGAGTTTAAGTCGCGAAGCATTTAAGTTACCTCATCCAACTGAAGGTATGATCTCAGCAACTACGGTTACATTAAATAATGGCGATTTAGCCTTGCTTGAAGTTCAATCTGTAATTGCCAGCGATGTTGAAAAAGATGTTGACCCTAGAATGGCACAACAGCAAACTCAGCAACTTGCGCAATCAGCTTACCAAAGCTTTGTTGAAGCATTAAAAGTTGACGCTGAAATTACGCGTAAAGCAATAGCTGCACCTGTTTCTCAGTTCTAAATTGCTTAGTTAAAATAATCGTGAAAATGAAAGGCTGCAATTTATTTGCAGCCTTTTTGTTATTAAATCTAAAAAGATAGAGCCATGAATTCTTCGTTACTAAACCAATATTTGGTTGATCTAAAAATACATAATCAGTCGTTACCGATATTAGATCTGGCTTGTGGTAACGGCCGAAATGGTTTGTTCTGTCTAGAACATAATTTTCCGGTGATTTTTGCAGATGTTAAACAATCGGTGTTAGCTGAAGTAAAGCAAACTATTTGCAGTGATTCAGACAAATATTTATCATCTTTAGCGAATTTTTGGGAAATTGATTTTGAGATCAAGAATACTAATCCGCTCACTGAAAATAGTTATAGCGCCGTAATGGTTTTTCGTTATCTTCATCGTCCGCTTATTGATAAAATTAAAGCAACGATTGCACCCAATGGCTTAGTGGTTTATGAAACCTTTACGGTTGCACAAGCCGAGCTAGGGCGGCCGAAAAACCCAGATTTTTTATTGAAGATAGGAGAGTTAGCCGAATACTTTTCTGATTGGCAAGTGTTACATTATTTTGAAGGAACAAAACTTTCTGATACCGGAAGTAACAGCCAAGCCGTTGCACAAATAGTTGCTAGAAAGCCTGTCTAAAATTGCAATAACTGATAGCACAGTACAAAACTAGCGTATTTAACCTTATAGGTAGGTACAATGTTTATTTTATTCGCTTGTAAAATTCATTATGTATATTGATCCTAAATGGCGCGTTTTAACTGTTGGCGATGGAGACCTCTCTTTTTCTGCTTCTTTGTTGAAAAATCATCAGCCGCATCAATTAACAGCAACCATCTATGACAGCAAAGATTGCTTAGATGGCAAGTATGGAGATGAATACTATCGTCAACTCCAGCAAGAGAATTGCCAAGTAATTACTGAGTTTGATGTAACAGATAAAAACACATGGGGCGAACTCAACAATAAATCATTCGATCTTGTTATTTTTCAATTCCCTTTGCTACCGGCATTTCCTTCTCAACAAGCTTTTCAATCACAGTGCAAAAGTGTCAGTGTTAACACTTTAAATAGAGCTTTATTGAGGAAATATCTACTCAACTGTTTCGAGTACTTCCTTGATGATAATGGTGCTAAGTTAGCACTCATCACTTCAAAAAATGTGAAGCCATATTTAGAATGGGATATTGAAAGAGCCTTAATACGTAACACAACTATTAATTATATCGGTAGGTTTTACTTTGACATCACCAAATTTCCTGATTATAAAGTCAGGAATGTAAATAGAGATAAACATGTCAAATCAACACAAGGCACTACTTATATCTACAGCAGTGACTCTCTAGAAAGCTGTAAAATAACTTATGATAATGCTAGCGATGATTATATTACCTATAATCGTCCAAGTAGGGTGCCTGAGCACAAAACATGTCAAGTTTGTAAGACTGGAGCGTTTGCAAGCGAACGAGACAAACAGATGCATTTAGGGACGAAGAAGCATCGCCAGATGTTTGAGTATGAAGCGCAGTGGGCATATTTTTTACAACAAGAAAAAATTAATAAATAGAACTAACTTGGGAGAGGGTCTGTTGATCTTTCGTGGTTAAGTTTTGTTCGAGATAAAAGCGTTTTAATCGCGGCGAGTAGTTTGTAGCCTAGTCATTCTAAGCAAATACTACTCAACAAAGAATAAAACGCTTTTAGCCGAATCCTCCGGACAGCGTTTGTTGGTCATTTTTACGGCGTTATCGCCTTTTTATGTGGAATAACCACATGACAAAGGCTCTACCTTGTATAAATACCCAACAAAAAGCTGCAAAAATAATCTCGAAAGATCAACAGCCCCTAATGATTATGCATAAGAAAAAAATATTAATTCCATTACCTCATTATGGTTGTGATCCGTCTGAAGTCGCTATTCCTTGGTTACTACTTAACGAAAAAAAGTTCGAAGTAACGTTCATTACTCCTGATGGCAAAATAGCCATTACCGATGAAATAATGTTAACCGGTAAAAGCTTGGGTTTACTTAAACCTATTTTACAAGCTCGTCATGATGCTGTTGTCGCTTATCGTCAAATGGAAAAATCTCCAGCGTTTAATAACCCTTTGAAATACATAGATGTTAGCGCGGATGATTTTGATGGTTTGCTATTACCGGGTGGTCATGACAAGGGCGTTAAAGAATATTTAGAATCGAAAATATTACAAAAGCTGGTGGTTGACTTTTTTAATGAAAATAAACCTGTAGCAGCTGTGTGTCATGGTGTATTAATTCCTGCTAGGAGTATTGATACGAAAACCAATAAATCCGTTATCCATCATTATAAATGTACAGGGTTACTGAAACGTCAGGAGCTTACTGCTTATAATTTAACGAGACTTTGGCTCGGGGATTATTATTTAACTTATCCACAAACGACAACGGAAGATGAATTAACTTCAGCACTTGCTTGTAAAACGCAGTTTATTGAAGGAAATTTTCCGTTACTACGAGATGATTTACATAATTTATCCCGTGGTCATGTTGTTCGTGACAGGAATTATTTATCAGCACGCTGGCCAGGAGATATTTATAGGTTCAGTTTGGAGTTTATTGATATGCTGACAGATTAACTGACTCGTTAATCTGTCATTCAAACGATTTTTTATCTTATTTAGGTGAGTCAGAATAAGGGTTAGAAGAACCACCAGAAGGTTTTGGTGTTGCTGGTTTTTCTGTACGACGGGCAAAACCACGTTCATTATTTTCTTTGTAACCACCATTTCGACTATTACTTCTGGTACCTCTACCATGCGATGAAGTTTTATTATCCGAAGAGTTTGATGATCTTATTGTCGGGGTAGGTGCTTGGCCTAAAATTAATACCGCTGGGTCTCTAGGTTTTTGATGCGCAGGAATAACTCGCAGACGTGGCGGTATTTCATATTGAACATCATCAGCTTTAGGTAGGTTTTTAAATTCGTATAGATAAAAGCGTTCTAACTTTTCACGAGCCCATTCCGTTTTACGTAAAAATTTTAAGCTAGAAGCAACACTCGGTTTATTTTTAAAACAATTGATACTGGTATATTCCGCTAATATTTCAAAACCATACTGCTCTAACAATTCATCTAAGAGCGTATCTAATTTTAACCCATGTAGGGGATTGTTGAGTTGTTCGTTTTCTAGCGTCATGAGATTCTTTTATTACTAAACAGTTATAAGGATATTATATACGTATATTCTATGAATGTACGTAACACTTAGCTTTATTGTGTTTTGTTTCTATAACGCTCCTTTGCTTTTCGTCCTTTTTTATAAAGTGCTGGTCTTAGAAAACGCCTTAGTGCTGGAAATAAATAAGAAACGGTAGTTAACCACCCACTTGATTTAGGTAATGAAATTTCAACAACTTCTCCTTTAGCCACACTTATTATTGCATCAGTCACCTGTTTAGGGCTGCTCATAGGCTGAGAGAATACAATGTCTTCTACTTCATCTATTTCAGACATAATAAAACCAGTATTAATAGGGCCAGGAGAAACTAAACCGACACTTATTCCAGAACCTAGCAATTCATCAGAGAGAGCGTAAGTAAAAGCACGCAAGCCTGATTTAGTCGCTGAATATGTCGCAGCGCCCTGTAATGGTGTTCGACCCGCTAAAGAGCCTACGTTTACGATTCCACCAAAACCACCTTTCGCAATGCTGCTACGAATATACGGTAAAATCAAAGCGGTTAATTCGATGGGAGCACGTAAATTGACATCAACCATTTTGGCTAATGCTTCAGGTGAGTTATTCTCTACTTCTCCGCGTTTATGGTAACCCGCATTATTAATAAGGTAATGTATGTCACCAAATTTTTCTTGGGCACTAATAAGCATCTTTTGACAGTCAGTAGCATTAGACACGTCCATTGCAATGGTTAACACATCAGTTGGAGCTGAAAGTTCTTTACTAATCTCGTCGAGTGCTTGTTGTCCTCTTGCCAATAATACAAGTTTAGCGTTCATCTTCGCAAATGCTCTAGCGGTTTCTGCACCTACTCCTGCTGATGCTCCTGTGATGATGACTGTTTTTCCGTGAAAATATTGTGTCATTTTATAGACTCCCGTTCATTAGATTTTATTATTTTTATTTACATCTCTTGTCTACAAGGTTATTTTATTCTGGTCGAACCAGAGGTAAGTATGCCAGAAAAAACTGTATTATTAACTATTGAAAATAACATTGCTTATGTTGCACTTAACCGTTCAGAAAAACATAACGCTATTAATATGAACATGTTTCATCAACTTGACAATGTAATTAAACAATTACAAAAAGATAAAACACTCCGTGCTGTAATAGTGCATGGTGAAGGTGTTGATTTTTGTAGTGGTTTAGATGTTAAATCAGTGATGAAAGCCCCTTTAAATATGTTAAAGCTACTTTTTAAGTGGCTTCCTGGTCAATCTAATTTAGCACAACGTGTTTCAACTGGATGGCGTAAAGTGCCTGCACCAGTTATCATGGCTTTACATGGAAGAGTGTGGGGCGGTGGATTGCAAATAGCGTTAGGAGGCGACTTTCGTTTTGTCGAGCCTACAGCAACGTTATCTATTCTTGAAGCAAGATGGGGATTAATCCCAGATATGGGAGGAACTTTAGCACTTAAAGAACACTTACCTGCTGATCAAGCTAAGCTACTCGCGATGACTGGTAAAGAGATTACGGCAGAGCAAGCACTAAAATATAATTTGGTCACAGAAATATCTGCTGATCCAAAGGCGTCTGCGAAGTCGCTAGCAGAATCGCTTTGCCAACAATCACCTGATTCTGTTGCTGGTGTGAAAAGGCTATACAACAAGGTGTGGTGGCGCAATGACCGTTATACTTTAGCTCGTGAAACTCTTTATCAATTAAAAGTTATTTTGAGTAAAAATCAAAAGATCAAAAGCTATAATCAAACACATGAAAAAGACCAAACTAAAACGTTTAAAAATAGACGTTCTTGGTAGGGCGCATAGTACTGTTCAGTATCCGGTCTTATTGCGTTTCAAAAACTAAATTCCCGCCTTTGAATGTTAGCGGGTATATATAATATAAACATATTAGGAAAAGTATGTATCCCATTGAATATATAGAGCCAGTCTTTCGTCCCCCAAGCGAGTGGAAAAGTTTAATTTTACAAGTGACAAACGGCTGCTCTTGGAATAATTGCAGTTTTTGCGATATGTATACCGCTGAAAATAAAAAATTCAAACCTAAGAAAGTAGAGTTAATAGAGCAAGAGCTTATTAAAATAGCGCAATCAGGTTTACCCGTTGGCCGAGTCTTTTTAGCCGATGGTGATGCGGTGATGTTACCGTTTAAACGCCTAAAAGAAATTCTAGAATTAATAAGAAAGTATTTACCACAAGTGACACGTGTCTCAAGCTATTGTTTACCGAGAAACTTAACCAATAAAACCGTTGAACAACTGACTGAATTGAGGGCACTAGGTTTATCGCTGCTTTATGTTGGCTGTGAAAGCGGTGATGATGAAGTGTTAAGGTTGATTGAAAAAGGTGAAACGTATCAAAGCTCTTTAGTAGCACTGAATAAAATTAAACAAGCGGGAATGAAAAGCTCTGTGATGATATTAAACGGTTTAGGTGGTCCTGAATTGTCAGAGCAGCATGCGGTAAACTCTGCAAAATTAATGAATGAGGCACAGCCAGATTACTTATCTACATTAGTGGTAAGTTTTCCTTTAGGTGAAGAACGTTTTGCTAAAAACTTTCCTGAACAGCAACCTTTTCGTTTGTTAAATCAGCAAGAACTGTTTAGAGAAATGAAAATTTTATTGTCAGCACTTGAATTAGATAAAACTATTTTTAGATCAGATCATGCTTCAAATTATCTAGTCCTAAAAGGTGTACTAGGTAAGGATAAAGACAAATTAGTGAACACAGTACAAATGGCTATCGATCAATCTAAAAGTATCCCTATTCGCCAAGAATGGCAAAGAGGGTTATAAAATTAAAGATAGAGCATATTACTCGTGGATATTTTAACCTCTAACTTAAAGCAGACAAAATTTGGCTTTGAAATTAGAGGTTATCGTCTTATTTTATAAGCTTACTTTATCGTTTTACTACCCACTCACAAAAGGCAAACTTAAGTAAAATTGAATAATTACTGCATTGGTTATATCAATAAAGAAAGCACCCACTAACGGAACGACCAAAAAGGCTTGCGGAGAAGGTCCGTGGCGAGCAACAAGAGATTCCATATTGGCAACTGCTGTTGGTGTCGCGCCCAAGCCAAAGCCACAATGTCCTCCTGCCATTATCGCAGCATTATAGTTCTTTCCCATAACTCTAAATGTGACGAAGTAGGCAAACACCATTAATAACGTCGCTTGTAATAAAATAAGAAACAACATCGTGCCTGCTAAATTTGCAAGCTCCCAAATTTTGAGTGACATTAACGCCATCGTTAAGAAAATTGACAGAGCCATCGTTCCCCATAAATCTATACACGCTTTACTTATTCGATATCGTTTTGAGAACTCGGTTAAGTTTGTTACAACCACGCCAAACAAAAGAGGAATTAAGAATGCAGGTAGAACAATGCCTCCATTTTTTAATTCCATATAAACTATTTTACCTAACACCATACAAAGTAGAATAAAAAACAATGTTTCCATCATTCTTCTAGGCGTAACTAAATCGTACTCTTCAGGATCAAAGGTAATAGCTTCTTTATCCCCACCTTTTAAGTGAGTGTCTATATCGTTGGACGTTAAATTATAACGGCTGATAAGCCTTCTACTAACAGGTCCGCCAACCAACCCTCCTAATATGAGTCCTAGGGTTGCAGAAGCCATAGCTAATTCAAACGTACTTGAAGGCATGTTGTATTCTGTTATAAATAAGTCTGCATAAGTAGCACCATTACCATGTCCTCCTGACAAGGTAACAGAACCACCAATAAGTCCCATTAATGGGTCCATACCTGTTGAAATAGCATAAACAACACCTATAGTGTTTTGTACAAGTAAATATAATGTGGCTACAAAAAGAAAGAGGAAAACCTTAGGTCCACCTTTGGCTAATAAACTGAAACTTGCCCCTAAACCCACTGTAGTAAAAAACATTGTCATTAAAGGGTTTTTCAAGCTCATATCGAACTGAAAATTAATATTTAAGAAGGAATGTATAAGTGTGAGCATAAGAGAGAAAACGATCCCACCTACAACAGGTTCTGGAATATTGTTGTTTCTTAAAAATGGAATTTTACTGTTCAGGTAGTACCCTGAAAAAAGTACGATAAGCGCGATAAATAACGTTTCTGTAATGTTTACAACTATATCCATTAAATTATACCTATGACTAAATAAGTGTGTTTGAACGCATTAGGGCGTTCAGGGTAATTTAATAGACAGCTAACAAATCAATTTCCTCATTTTATTGTATTTAACAAAAAATAGGGGCTAGTTATATCCCAACACATAGCTGGTACTTTCATTCTCTAGGTTATCTAATGTGAGCAGATTGTTGTTAAACGTATCAGCGCTGATTAATGTTTCATTAGAGTGAGCATCAACATCATCTTCTTTTTCTAGGTTTGTTGTGTTGATGACATTATTAGATTTTAACATTACATTCACCTCTTATTTTCTTCGCATTTAGATGGAAAAAGCGTTTAATCAAAATTACACGAAATTAAATCGTTGAGATTAAACGCATAAAAAATCCCAGTATTGTATAGACAGTTGAAAAACTAAAATCCTCATTTATTTATTTAAAATAGTACGCGTTTACGGATGATATATAACTTTTTCCTTATGTTAACGGGAATTTTCTTACCGTGTAATTAAAAAAAACTTCATGTTAGATTTTGTTTTTGTTGACTTAAATATCAATAAGTTGTTTTTTGTGTGTTTTAAAAATTTATTTTGCAAAATATTTAATTTATTTTTTGATGAATTTTGAAGTGTAATTTAACGCTTGTAGTTGTTTGATTTTCGCACTAAGCTCGTTTCATACATTAATATAATAAGTACTAATTGAATGATAAAAGAACCCAAATTATCAGACGTTTTCATTAGTTACTCGGCTAAAATAAGGCGTGTAGTTAGCCGTATAGTTCATCCTGAAGATATTGATGATATTGTTCAAGACACATTTGTTCGCAGCTATGAAGCTAACCTAAAGCAAGAAATTAAGTATTCTCGTAGTTATATGTTAAAAACGGCTAAAAATTTAGCGTTAAATCATATTGCAAAATGGGATAACAAATTCAACGATTCAATCGAAGAGTTCAGTGAACCCCCAATAGAATTAATTTCGCAGAACTTTGAAGACGAATTTGAAAGCAAAGAAAGGTTTTTAGTTTTTGTTCAAGCAACAAACCAGCTAGCAACAGCGGTTCGAAAATGTTTTATTTTGAAAAAAGTTTATGGGCTCAGTCAAAAAGAAATAGCAAAATATCTACATATTAGCGAAAGTACTGTTGAAAAACATGTCGCGAAAGGGCTATTTAAATGTGCATTATACATGGAACAAAATGATAATAGCCAAAGTCACTTAAACAGTGTCGAAGAACTGCCTTCTGGCAAAAGCATAAAGAGTTTATAGTTGATGACTAAAGTTACCCAATTTAGCAGTAAAGAAGAAATTCAAGAGCAGGCTTGCTTATGGATTAGTAGAATCGATCGTGGCTGTACAAAAAGTGAGAAAAAGGAAATTGCTCTATGGATAAATCAGAGTAATACCCATCGTGAAATATTAATGAAAATGGCCTCTTTATGGGATGACTTAAGTGTACTTAATGAATTAAGTGCTTTATTCCCACTTGAAAATGCAACAAAACGCACTCGTCATCATTTTAGAAAAATAGCGGTAGCAGCAAGTGTTGTCTTTGTCGCATTGTTAGGTGGAAGTTTGACCACAGATATACAGATATTTCCTTCACTTTCATTTAATAATAATCAAAATGTTGTACAAAATTTTTCGACAGAAGTTGGCAAACAAGCTATTTTTTCCTTGAGCGATGGTACAAGTCTTCAGCTTAATACCAATAGTATTGTTGAGGTCGTTTATAATGAACGTCACCGTTATGTTAATTTATTGCAAGGTGAAGCAAAATTTGATGTCGCTAAAGACAGTGCTAGACCATTCACAGTAAAGGCTGGTGAAAAATCTTTTACAGCGTTGGGTACTATTTTTAATGTTCAAAAAGATACAAACCAAAATCTAGAGTTACTGGTTACTGAAGGGAAAGTTCTCATATCAAAATCTGATGAATTTATAGAATACGTGTCTCATCAAGCTGGCTCAATAAAGTTGGTGAACATTCCCGGTGTACTGGTTCAATCTGGTGAAAAAGCCGTAATTGACGATAATATTTTACGACCAATAAACAAAGTTACACTTGTACAGGTTCAAAGAGATTTAGCATGGCAACAAGGTATGCTAATTTTTGAAGGTGAGCCGCTAGGTAAAGCGTTAAAAGAAATTAGCCGTTACAGTAATACTCATTTTGAAATTATGGATGATGAGTTATCTCAATTAGTTATTGCAGGTTATTTTAAAGCTGACGACATTGATGGGTTATTGAAATCGCTGAGTCTTAATTTTAATATTCATCACCAAAAAACGTCTTCAGATTTAATTCGGTTATCATCTGAAAGAATATAATGCTCTGAGTTAAATAGTGTTAATTTATTAGCACTATTATCTCTAAATATTCTTTAATTCGAGCTTTTATCAAACCAGCTCAGATAAAATAACACGAAGATTGAGGTTTTTATTTTTTGTACCGTTTATTAATATTGCATAGTAGACGATTCTTAGATCGTATTTATCAAAAAAGTGCCTGGCTTTCAGCAAAAAGAATTCAGGTATTTATTTTCATTTCATTTTTTTTATCTTTGAGTGTTAACGCAGAAGATCTTATTAAATTTGATATTGGTCAACAGCGTGCCGATAAAGCGATAATTGCCTTTGCGCAACAGACTAATCAGACCATTATTTTTTCATATGGTTTAGCTAAAAAATATCAAACGAATCAATTAAAAGGCTATTACACAATTCGCTCAGGCCTTAAAAAATTATTACATGGTACTGATTTAAATGCGCTTGTCGAAGACTCCGGTCAATTAAGCATTACCTATAAAAAAAATAACAAAAATAAGTTAGTCGATAAAAGTTTAGGTGTTGAAGTGTTAATATCTCCTGTCTTATCCAGAGAAACACCTCAAAAAACTTTAAAGCAAGAACAATCTATCGAAAAAATTACTATTATAGGGAGTCGTGTCTCTGGGCGATTAGCGGACGAATTACCCGTGCCAGTTGATATTTTCTCTGCGGATGCATTAACCAATACAGGGCAAACTGAAGTTGGACAGATGTTGAAGGTTCTTGCGCCATCATTCAACTTTTCTAGTTCAGCCATTAGTGATGGAACTGATGCCGTTCGTCCCGCGACTTTAAGAGGGTTAGGCCCTGATCAAACCCTTGTTTTGATTAATGGAAAACGACGTCACCAAGCCAGTCTTATTCACATAAATACAACCGTTGGCCGAGGAACTGCCGGAACTGATATAAATTCAATACCTGCTTCTGCTATTAAACGTATCGAAGTCTTACGTGATGGGGCTGCAGCTCAATATGGTTCTGATGCTATTGCGGGTGTTATAAATATAGCGCTAAACGATGAATCTGACGGAGGTAAACTAGCGATTTCTTATGGGGGTTATGATCAAGGTGATGGTGAAACCATCAATATTGATTTTAACAAAGGAGTTGCGTTGGGAGATAATGGCTATTTAAATACCACGTTAAGCTTTAGGGATCGTGGGGAAACTAATCGAGCAGGTTTGCATGGTTCTTGTCTATTTTCAGGTTGTATTATGCAGCCTAACGGGCATTTATTATTGGCTGATATTAGAGAAACTAATGCTCCGCGTACAACGTTTCGTATTGGAGATGCTGACTCTCAACAAATCGCAATAACATCAAGTGCTGGCTATGAGTTAGGTGTTGGTGAACTCTATAGTTTTATAACGTATTCGAAACGGAGTAATGAATCAGCGGCTTTTTTTCGCCATAACGATAACAATGATGGTAATGCGCCTTTACAAGATGGTGATGCGACTATTCCTGCTGGGTTTTTACCTATAATCAACACCGATATTAGTGATCTGTCTTATAACTTTGGCTACAAAACCTATTTTAATAATGACTCAATGTTAGATTTATCGTACACCTACGGTGAAAACAATATTGACTATGTTACAAGTGATAGTATCAACTCTTCTTTTGCTAACAGTCTGCGTTATGGTGAAGAGGGGGTAGCGGCTAATGAAATTCGTTCCATTATACCTCGCTCTGCATTTGCTTACGGATTAGAGCTTAGCTTACAAACCATTAATATCGATTACACTAAAGAATTTGATTTCTTTTTATTAGCGATGGGATTTGAAATAAGAACAGACGAATATTGTGTTATACCAGGTGATGAATATTCCTATCGCGATTATGACAGTTTCGAAGGTAGTAGTTTATTTACTGATGATCGCAGTGCTGGAACCCAAGGTTTTGGTGGTATTGGTCCAGTATCAGCTGTTGATGAAACAAGGGATGTGTACTCTTTTTATGTTGATGCCGAAAAAAAATTGACTGAGGACTTTATCCTCAGCGCAGCCATTCGATACGATGACTATGATGGCTTTGGTGATAGTACTAATATGAAGTTAGCAGCCAATTGGTCAATAACTGAGTTTTTTGCTGTTAGGGGGGCATTCAGTACTGGATTCCGTGCGCCCTCGATGCAACAACTTTACTTTAATAATATCAGTACGCAATTCGTGACTGATCCAAATAATATTGAAGGGGACCTTATTGCTCAGCAAGTTGGAACATTCAGAAATGACAGTGTATTGGCTAAAGCGGTCGGTATACCTGAATTAAAAGAAGAAGAGTCAACCAATTATAGTTTAGGCGTTGTTTATCAAGCAACTGACGAAATAAAGCTTACAGTTGATCTCTATTCGATTGATATTCAAGATAGAATTGTCATCAGTAATAAATTAGGGGAAGGTTTATCATCAGCACTCGATGCAGCGTTGAAGTCTTCTGGCGCTGGCGTTAGTCAGTTTTTTCTAAATGGCGCAGATACTGAAACCACTGGACTTGATATGATCGTCACATGGAATACACATGCCTTCGACGGTATTTTCGATGTGACTCTTGCCGCTAATTTTACAGGAACAGATGTTGTTGATATTTTTACACCGGAAAATAGTCGATTAGAAGATATTTCACCAGATAAAATATTTTCAGAACAGGATATTTCTATTATAGAAGAGTGGCAGCCAGAAAATAGAATCAGCCTAAGCACGTTATACAAAAACAAAAAATGGACGATGAACCTAACATTCAATCGTTACGGGGAATACACCATTATGGACGGCGGTAGTCAAACTTATGGTGCTGAATTAATTACAGATTTACGTATTAATTATCAATTTAATAATGACTTTTCATTTAATTTTGGCAGTAATAATTTGTTTAATGTGATGCCTGACGAAAATAAAATAGGAAACTCCAGAGCAGGAACGATTGAAGACGCCAGTGGCAATATCATTGTAAGTAGCCTCGGCGTATTTACCTATTCGCGCCGTTCAGCACCTTTTGGTTTTAATGGCGCTTATTATTATGCCGGCATTACCTATAAGTTCTAACTTGATACGACATGTAATGTATCCATTTTTAAGTGACTCTTAACTGAATGTACAAGGTCGTTTATTTTTGATGTATCACAAGGAATGATTAAAATAGCTGTATCTGAAGCGATACAGCCTAAAATCCCATGAGATTTATTCATTGTACCTAACATTGTTTCTACTATTGCAGCTCCACCCTTAACGGTTTTTAGTACGATATGCGTTTTGTTATGCGCAATATTAAGTGCAAGCGATCCTACTGAGTCGATAGATTGAAGTCTTTGCTTTTCATTAGGGCACTGGTAAAAAGATTTATCTTTGTCGTATTTTTTTATTGCACGCGCATTTGTTAGTAGTCTTGACATTTTTGCTTGTGAAACTTCCCCAAATCCTTGGTTTTTTAATGCAGTTGCTAGCTCTTTTTGGGTGCTGTACTGATTAGTATTGAGTAAGTCCATAAGTGCATTACGTAACGTAGATTTCTTATTCTTAGACAAGTTAATAACATTAGACGTTTGGGATGTTTGATCAAAAATTATTTGCTCTTTCATTTTATTCTCCATGACTTAATCAACCAATTTTTTATTACTTATATGAAACCAAAACATATAAAACTTAAGTAAGTACATTGTTAATAAAGCAAGTAGGTATTTAAATTTTACAATGCTATACCTACTTACTTTAAAGATAAAAACCAAAGGCAAAGTAACGATATACCCTTTTTGATTTTTTCATAGTTGTATTCATTTTGTGTTTGGGAAAGGGTTTGTTCTCCATCAAAATCTACAAAGGCTAAACGTGTGGTTAAGCTATTTTTTGACATACCAAAAGCACTTCCGGGCAGTAATGCTATGCCAGTTTCTTCCATTAAAATAGCGGTTAATTGTGCACTGGTTTTAATGCCTCGACCTTTTAATTTTTCAGTAAAGGCAGAGAAGTCAGGGAATAAATAAAAACCACCTTCTGCGGCATGAACATTTATTCCAATGTCATTAAGCGCTTTAGTGCAGTACTCGCTTATATCCGATAAAACATCTATTTGCTTTGTTATAAAACTATCAGTAATACTTAGGCTAGAATAAGCTTTCGTCGCGGCTATTTGAATGGGACTAGGTGCACACGAATAAGTTTCTGACGCTACGCCAATCACTGTTGATAATAAGTTTTCCAGTTGTTGAGGAATATGCATAAAACCTAAACGCCAGCCTCCAGCACCACACCATTTAGAAAGACCTGATGATACGATACATCCTTCAGGGTAATAATCGGCAAGGGTTGAATAGTCTTTGTTATAGCTAAGCAGGCTATATATTTCGTCAGCGATGACAATAACATTATGTTTTCTCATTACTGCTGCTAGTGCAAATAATTCGACACTATTATATGTTTGTCCTGTTGGGTTACTTGGATAATTAAGGACTAAAATTAATGGAATGTTTGGTGTTTTTCGTTTAGCACAATATTGATCTAATTGTTCAGGGGTTAAATGCCATTTATTTTCGAATGTTGTGTTAAGCCAAGTGACTTTATGGCCGGCTAATTGTCCTTGAGGTTCATAAGATACCCAACTTGGCGCTGGTAGTAAAATTTCAGCTTGTTCGAATGCTGCCATAACACAGAATAATAAAATTTTACTGCCTGAACCAATAATTATATTTTCGGCTTGCCAGTTTTTACCTTCTTTCTCTTCATGAAAATTAGCAATAGCCTCTCTCAATGGTAAATGCCCTTGGACACTCATATACTCTTTTCTATAAGCTGCATTTGCTAGCTCTGCTGTAATTTCTTCTGGTACAGGAAATGGGCTTTGACCAAAGCCAAACTTGAAAACAGGTTGGTCATTTTCAGCTCGAGTAAGCGACAGTTGATTAACCTGTAATGTTTCAGAATGTTTACTTTTTCTTAAGTATTGATTAAGTGATGGATGCACATACATAATATTGAAAGCCTGTTGTAAATTGTTGAGTTAGCTTAAGGAGCACGCCGTGAATACTTTACAGAAGTATGATTTTTTAATGAGTGAATTTAACGAAGGAGTATAGAAAGGGTTATTGATAAAACAACCCTTTCAGTATACTTTCACTTATTAAAAATTATAAGAAAGTCCTAAATACCAACTTCCGCCTTCATAGTTTGCAGCACTTCTACGTGGGTACTGTAGGCCAACACTTTGACGGTTAGCATAAGGTGCATCTACTTCATCTATATATGAATCAAGGATGTTTGAAGCGCCTAATTTAAGCCTTAATGCATCATTGACTTGATAACTTAACTCCGCATCAAGATATACAATTGAATTAACTTCAGCACTTTGGCTGCCTGATTCAATGCCACCACTACCATCAGGTGTACCCGAAATAGTACCTCGTTCATCATAATGATCACCATAATAGTTAGCACGTACCATTAAGTTCCAATCATCACCAATTGATGTGTTTGTGGTAAAGACGAAACGTGAATTAGGGAAGTTATTTTCAATATCTTCAACAGTAGACTCCGAAACAGGAGTATTACCATTTACTTCTCGAACGTTAACCACTTCAATTTTGTTATAACCATAAGCAAAGGCAATATCCGTTGAAATTGAATTATTCCACTCAAAAGTACTGGAAATGACTAAGTCGATGCCTGAATGTTCCACATCAAGTACATTGGTATAAAAAGAAACAGAACCAAAACGAGGATCATCAACCGCAATGTTACCTGTACGATAAATACGATCATCCACTGCTATTTTATAGAAATCTAACGTAACACTTGTGTCATTTTCAAAATTAGACGATATGCCAAAACTAAAATTGCTTGATGTTTCTTCTTTAAGTGTTTGTCCACCAAGTGAGATAGCTAAATCTGATGAAGCAGGGATCAAACCTTCTTCAATTTGTGCACCTGTAATACCGTCAAAAGTTGTTATTGTTGTACTCACATTTGCCTGACCTGGTGTTGGCGCATGAAAACCCGTTGAAATTGCCGCACGTAAAGATACATCTTCGGTAATGCTGTAATTTCCTGCAATTTTCCAGTTAGCCGTGCTACCAAAATCAGAAAAATCTTCATAGCGTAATGCGTACTGCATCAATAATTCATCAGTAGCGTCATGTTCTACATCAAGATATACCGAGTAGTTATCACGAGAAAATGAGCCTGCATTTATTGCTTCAATACCACGCATGCCACTTACTCCGCCATTTGGTGTTCCACTTGCATCAGAGTATGAATTGAGTTCTCCTGCTAGACTGCTATAAGTTTCTTCTCGCCATTCAGCGCCGTAAGCAACGTTTAAAGAATCTCCTACGGGAACAGAAAAGTCAGCATTTATGTTAATTTCTTCTTGCTTGTAACCACCCGTATTAAAGTCCATTTGCGGGATTTCTAGATCAGCGGTTAAGCCTAAACCAGGGTTAATACTATTATTTAAGAAATAATTTAATTCATTAGAGCCTTTACTGATGCTGAAGTCATAGTAGGTATCATTTTTGAATTCACCTTTTAGTCCTATAATGGCACTAAAATCTGTTTGGTCACCATCAAGGTAAGGTGTAAAGCCGACTTTTGAAACATTGCCGGAGTAGCCGAGATCCTCTAACGAAGAAATAGCCGAGTTTGCACTTTTTCCTATTGAAGGGATCGACGGATTTCGATAAAAGAATCGATAGCGGCCAGTTGTATCGGCATAACTGAAACGACCATAGAGTTCTTTATTACCGTCAAGTTCAGTGCCCGTATTTAAAAACATGCGTAATGCTGATGTTTCTGGACGTCCCCATGACTGTGTAAAGGGGGCATCTCCAAACGGAGAATCTGCGCCTACGCCTTCTACGCCTAAGTTTACTAATTCTTGTGCATCAGCACGAATAACACCACGAGATAATGCATCATTATTAACATACTCTAAGCTGATATTAGCAAAGCCGTCATCACCTAGTGCTAGTCCTTTGTTAACAGCCAATTTTACATTCGACTCACCGTCATAATGCTGGCCATACTGCAGCTCTACAGCGCCGCCTTGTGATGCATCTTTTGTTACGAAATTTATAACACCTGCGATAGCATCCGAACCATATTGTGATGCCGCACCATCACGGAGTACTTCTACACGCTGTAAGGCAATCGCTGGGATCATTCCAACGTCAGGAGCATGAGCGCCATTACCTGCTGCAGGTGCAAAGAACTGAACTAATGCTGAACGATGACGTCTTTTACCATCAACTAGCACTAACGTTTGATCTGCTGCAGTACCGCGAAGAGATGTTGAACGAACAAAAGCACTACCATCACCTGTTGCTGGAGAGGCGGTATAACTAGGAATCAATGCTTTCAGATTATCTGTCATGTCGGCAGTTCCGCCTATGGCATTTAAATCTTCAGAAGAAATTAAATCAACTGGAACGGGAGAGTCTGCAACGGATCTTTGTTTTAAACTACGAGAGCCGATTACAGCAATTTTTTCTACATCATCTTTTTTTACTTCATCATTACCATAAGCCATAGCCGTGTGACTCGCAGAGCCTAGTATTAAAGGTAATATTGTTAGTTTAAAAGCAAGTTTTTTGTTTATCATCATTATCTCTCTAGCATGTTTTAAGTGTTGTAATGCATTTATTGATTTATTTTTTGTAAAAATGCACATGGGTTATCCGTACTTTCATGCTTATGTGAATAAATACTTTTTTGTTACTTCTAAGCATAAAATAAGGTTTATTAAGACCCTGTATAAGTAACAGCTAAGAAATTAAAATCCTCTATGTACTATGAAATTCATTTTATGGGATTGTTGATTCATCAATACTAAATAATATGTAAGTAGCTGTTTTAAAGTTAATAATTATTGAAATATATTTTTTATGGCAAGCTTTTAGAAAGAAGGTTTTTGAATGTTAATCTGTAATAAATTTTTTTAGAAGATTATTTAAGATACCAATAGCGGATTTTGACAAGAAATTATATAAACAGAAAAGTGATAATTTTAGAGTCGTTATCTAGGAAATAACGACTAATCTTCGAAGTATTTAGAGCCTTATGTTAATGAACTATCGGCGAAAGCGAGTGCTTGAGAATAACAATTCATAATGAATGTTTCATCTAGATTGAGTTTTTCCTGACTATCTTTTATTCCAATAAAATCGTTATTCTCTACTCTCAAACATAAAGCGAAACATTCACCTAATTTCCCTTTATGATCCATTAAAGCATCTTGAAGTTCAGTACTAAGCGCGAGTGTTTCAAATACGAATGCTAAGTCAACATTGATTAAAGCATGAAAAATCGACACTACTCCTAATAGGTAACCTTTCTCACTCAGTCTTTTGTCTGACTGTAATAGAAGCTCTATAAATCTAGCTCGGATTAACCCTACTTTTATAAGTTCAGAGGGCTTATTTTCACCCAAATCGCCTAACGATAAAACAGTAATAAATTGCTTAATCGTATCTTCACCCAAATAAGCCACAGATTGTGAAATTGAATTAATTTTTTTATTCGACGACTTACATCGTAAATTTGCGATTCTCAACAATCGAGCAACAAGGGAAGGGTCTTTACTTATTTTTTTAGTTAATGCATCAAAATCTAAAGGTGTTTTTAACGTGATTTTGAGTAAATCTAAAGCGGTTAATTGAGAAGGATTAACGTTTTTAAAGTTAAGTATTTTGGGTTTTGTAAAATAATAACCTTGAAAAAAATCGGCTCCAGCATTTCTAATTAATTCAAAAGAGTCATAATCTTCAATACGTTCAACGATAATATATTTATCAGGAAACTTAGCTTTCAGCGATGAGATTCTCTTGAGTGTGTGGTAAAGCTTTTTATCAACCTCGATTTTAATATATTTAACTTTTTGAATTAATCTGTCCCATTTAGGATCACCGTCGTAATCATCTAATGCAAAAACATATTCATTTTTCATCAAGTTTTCAACAGACTGAAGCACTTCGTCAAGTTTGTTTGTGCGTTCAATTATTTCCAAAACAACATTGTCGGGTTTAATTAACTTAGGCAAATTAGACAGAATTGAGCTTGTAGATAAATTAATGAATAGCTTTTTATTATCCGCTAAGTTCTCGATACCGTAAAATAATAGGCTGTCGAAAAATAAGTTTGCGGTTGCAACATCATCATTTACATTAGCGGGAAAAAAATTATCATTTGAATTACGATAAAGTAACTCGTAGGCAAATATGTTCTCATCCCGATCTAAAATTGCTTGTCTAGCAACAAACTTAACTCTTACTTCTTTTGTCATTTTTAGTCTTATTTAACAATAGATAATAATAGCTTAGTTCAATATAAAAATTTGAGAAGGTAAACATAAAAAAATATTCAAGATAACCTAATAATGTTATTTTTAACGATTTGTAATGAGTTAGGGGGAAGTTAATCGAGCGTAATAATAAGTAGTTGGCAATGATATAATCATTGCCAACTCAGCTATTAAGTGAAACCGTATATGTTTACTGAATTTCGAGTAAGGTCACTTCAAAAATAAGTAATGAACCTGGTGTTATATCTCCTGATGAATTATTGCCGTAACCTAAATTTGACGGAATAAAGAATTTAAATTTATCACCAGCAACCATCAATTGTACACCTTCAGTCCAGCCACGTATGACTTGGTTTAAACCAAAACTAATGGGTTTACCACGATCGACTGAACTATCAAAGACAGTGCCGTCTAACAAAGAACCGTGATAATGCACTTTAACTTTTGTTCTAGCACCAGGGTGTTCAGTACCTTCACCTTTTTCTAATATTTGGTATTGTAAGCCAGACGCTGTTTCTATAACGCCTTCGACTATTTTATTTGTGGCTAAAAATTCTTTGCCTATGGCAATGTTTTCAATCGCTGCTTTTTTATTGTTTGCGCTCTTAGTGAAATAGATTACTGCCAATGCAATAATTATAATCAAAACAACATATTTCATATTTGATCCTATTAATTTGTAGAATTGTACATTCTAGCATCCGATTCTTTTATAGATAAACTAAATTTAATTTTACCTCATAATAAATAATGTTATGTCGTGTAGGTAATAAAAAAGCCAGTGGTTAGCTGGCTTTTGAACATGATAATTTGATTATAAATAGTTTATCAAAAAACATGATAACTAATGGTATCTAAGCTCCCGAACCTTGCCCCAAAATACTCGGTAAGAATATGCGGTATAACTAAATATCACCGGTACTACAAGGATAGTGCCCCACAATAAAAAGCTTAAAGATTCTGGTGCTGAAGCGGTTTCCCAAATAGTAAGTTTATTTGGCACAATGTAAGGGAAAAAACTAAATGCTAAACCAAAAAAACATAATGTAAAAATTATTACAGCAGCTACAAAGGGACGCCAACAACCTTTGTCGTTGTCCTTAGGTAATTGTTTCAATTGTATATGGCTAAAAATAAACAACGCAAAACAAATTATCGGTAACGGTAAAAATATATAAGCATTTGATGACGAGAACCATTTCGCATAAACATCAGGGTTTATTAATGGATTTACCAGTGATACTGCAATGACTCCAATAAAACAAATTAAACCAGATTTTTGAGCCCAAGCAACTGCCTGTATCTGTAAGTCGCCTTCGGTTTTCATGATTAACCAACACGCACCTATATAGCTATATGCTGCTGCAACCCCAAATGCACTCAGTAAACTAAAACTATAAGCCATTAGTGTACTTTCAAATCCCATAACATACATGCCCAACATATAACCTTGGCTTAATGATGCTATCAAAGATCCCCCCTTAAATACTCTATTCCAAGTTGGCTTATGGCTAAATGCGGCTTTAGCGCGAAAATCAAAAGCCACACCACGAAGCACTAAACTAATTAAAAGTACGGCAGTGGGAAAATATAATTCTTTGAATATATAACTATGTGCTGCTGGAAACGCGATAAGTAATAAGCCAATAGCGAGTACTAGCCAAGTCTCGTTAGCATCCCAAAAAGGACCTATCGACGCTATCATGGTATCGGCATCATCTTTTTGTTCAAGTGGTAGTAATATGCCGACACCTAAATCAAAACCATCTAATACCGCGTAAAGTAAAATGGATAATCCCATTAGAGAAACAAAAATCAGTGCTAAGTTATTTGCATCAAACATTTTACGACTCCTCGTTTTCTTTGTTAAGCATGTTCACTTTATTTTGCATACTCGCTTTATTCGAAATACTCACAACTGGCTTGGCTTGTTCATCAGTAACGATTTCTTCAATCTCAATAGCACGGCCTGCCATCGTGAAAATAGTATGTAAATAAGCAACCATGATGACTACATATAGGATTAAATAAAGCGTAAGCGTTATACCAACATTTTCAGGTGCTATATCTGTAGCGGCATCTTTTACCGTTAAAATCCCCGTAACTAACCAAGGTTGACGGCCAATTTCAGTCACATACCATCCGGCTAACGTTGCTACCCAACCAGAGAAACTCATGGCAACTAGCGACTTTAATAGCCAAGGGGGCAATTCATCTTTACGCCATAATACAAAACGACTGAACCAGGAGATTGCAAACATAAGCATGCCTAAACCCACCATGATTCGAAAAGCAAAAAATACAGGTGCAACAGGAGGATGGTTACCTTCAAACTCGTTTAAACCTTTTATTTCACCGTCTAAGTCGTGGGTTAAAATTAAACTGGCTAGTTTAGGAATTGCTACTTCAAAATGATTAGTCTTTTGTTTTTCATCAGGAATTGCAAATAATAATAAAGGTGCACCTTTTTCGGTATGCCAAATACCTTCCATTGCCGCAATTTTTTGTGGTTGATGTTCTAAGGTATTTAAGCCGTGCATATCACCCAAAAATATTTGTGTGGGTGCTAATACTGCCGCAACTGTTAACGCTATTTTTAAGGTTAACTTTGGTGCTTTTTTGTTGTCACCTTTTAATAGACGATAAGCGCTGATACCCGCGACTAAAAATGCAGCAGTTAAACCTGATGCAACAAGCATATGAGATAGCTTATATGGAAATGAAGGGTTAAAAATAATAGCAAACCAGTCAACAGGGAATGCAACACCGTCACGCATTTCATAGCCTTGAGGTGTTTGCATCCATGAGTTAAGCGCTAAAATCCAAAAAGACGACAAACTGGTTCCAAAAGCAACGATTAAGGTAGACAGAGTATGAATACGAGCCGAAACTCGATTCATACCAAACAGCATAATACCTAAAAATCCAGCCTCTAAAAAGAAGGCAGTTAGTACTTCATAACCTAATAATGGCCCTGCAATATTTCCCACAGTTTCCATAAATTTCGGCCAGTTAGTGCCAAATTGAAACGACATGGTAATACCAGAAACAACACCTATAGCGAAGGTAAGGGCAAAAATTTTGACCCAAAAGCGATAAGCGCGCATCCAAACGGGATCATTGGTTTGATCAAAACGTAATTTGAAGTAAAACAAAAACCAACTGAGCGCGATAGTAATTGTGGGAAACAGAATATGAAAACTAATATTTGCGGCAAACTGAATGCGTGAAAGCATTAGGGTTTCTAACATAACTTCCTCCAGAAACCTTATTAAGCACTGTTTAAGTGTTAATGGGTTTTAAGTGTTAACGTGACAATTTTTTGGATCATGTAATTTTAAATTCAGTAAAGCTAAGTACGAGACCTAGCTTTTATTCAGTAACTTATCTTTAATATCTATTACCTTACTTACACCAGCACCGAGCTTCATTAGCGTGTTAAGTTTATCGGGACTCATACTTTGTAATTCTGAAGCCCAGTGTGTAATGGTTTCAAGCAGGTCGTGCATTTCGTGCATTCTTTGTTGTGCATATTCCTCTTGTGGATTAGCGGGGTCATCTAATAAATTATCGCGCAACAGTGACAGGGTAGGGTCAACTTCACGCTTACGACGCTCTTCAAATACACGCGTTGCCATTTCCCAAATAGAACCAGCAGGAGAATAATACTCTTTGCGATCTTTAGGTTTGTGTTGAACCTGTACTAAACGCCAAGACTGTAATTCTTTTATGCCCATACTGACATTACCGCGAGAGATATTAAGTGCTTCAGATATTTGCATAGCAGTAAGCGATTCATTATGAATTATTAATAATCCATACATTTGACCAACGGTGCGATTAAAGCCCCAACGGCTGCCCATTTCGCCGCAGTGCATTACAAAAGATTCTATTTTAGTTGTCATTAGCATGATTGATATTTCTGAAGTTTCAGTAATTTCTGAAAGTCTATACTCTTCTTGATTTAGATCAAGTTATTTATGCGAATATTTATACGTGTGTGACTTAATGGAGAAGATAAATAATATGACTTAGAGGAAGCTTTAATAAGATTGATATTTTAAAGACAAAAAAACCGAGTTTTACCTCGGTTTTTTAGTGACTTAATTAGAACTTGTTAAGGTTTAAGATTATCGAACCCAAGTACTATTTGGGCCAACTTCAGATGAACTGCTTTGATAAACCTTAGTTACATCAGCACCAATATTCGCAGTAGCACCACTTTATTGGTGACTATTTTCGATAATAAAAAATGTGGCTTGAACATAATCAAAGTCATCGCCCGTATTGTTTTGGTTATATACTCCTGCTTTGAAATACATATATTGACCACCTTGATCGTAACCACTGTCTGTCATGTCTATAATTTGAATTATTGGCGTTTGGTTTTCTTTAGTAACAGTTACAGTTAATTGGTTGCCTTCAACATTTATTTGATAGTCGAATATTTCACCTAATTGAATGCCATCTTCTGGGTTACTTGCACTTTGTGAACGTGTTCCTATCAACTCATAATAAATGTCGTCACCATCTAAAATTTCATGAGCAGCATAAATGCTACCATGAGTATTGTTAGGCAACTTTCGATAATATAGACGAATGGGTTCGTCGTCATTCGCATGGATTTGCCCAATGATGACACGGCCTACCTGATTGTCATCACCGGTGATAGTGACATGATCAACCATCAATTTAGCATTTAGGGTTCCGTCTACACCGCCTGCTGCATCTTGTTCATTTTGTGGTGCGCTAGAAAAAACCCAGTTATTGTCATTAATACCCTGAGTATTAATATCGGTATTTCCTTTTCTTAACATCTCTCTTAATTCAGAGCGTGTATATTTAGTATTTTCAGAGGTTTTAGCGCCTGAAATGGGTGCGCGAAATGTAATGCCACCATTGCTATTTTGGAAATAGAAACTTGGGTTGAAATAACTTTCAGTTAATTCATTTTCATAAATACTGTCAGATTTTCCATTGTTGTCATTATCACTCGGGACACTGAGGTACCAGTCATCTAGCTCGATTGTGTTCTCTGTATCTTGCTCACACCCAAAAATTTCGATTTCGTTAATCGCTAAGGTGTCAATTTGATTATTATTGTTCAATTTTAAGTTCAAGTACTTAACGGTGTCAGCATTAAGTTCAATATAATCAGTTAGTAGAGAGCTAATAGAAGATTGCTGTGCAGCAATATTTGAGATCCAAACGCTATTGTCTGTAGAAGTTTCTACTTCAAAAAAATAAGAGCTTTCATGTTGTTTATGCCACTTTATCGAAATACCTTTGACTAATGCGGGTGACGACAGCTCGATTATAACGCTGTCCATTTCCTTATTTAATGTAAGTTGGCTTTGCGAAGTGAAATTACCATCCGTTAACAAAGAGGTACTCGTACCATTGTGTTGGACATTAATAATGGTTAAAGGTATTTTGCCGTTACAACTTATGGGTTCAACAACGGTAGTTACTTCGTCATTATTCACTTCTGTGATAATCGGTTCCGGTAGATCAACAGAGTCTTTATCTGAATCACTACCTTGACACGAGATTAAAAATAAAACGGTGATACTGATTAATACGGTTTTATATAAAATATATTTCATACTATTTTGACTAATTACAAATGATTGTTACCAACTATTATTACCAATAGGCTTGTTGGTAAGCAACGGTTTTTTGATTTTAATTATTTAGTTTAATTTTTTAAATGTTTAGTCTTTTATCTAACTCACTGTAATTTAATGTTAATATTTTAAGTTTTTTACTTTTGAACCGTTTCACTCCTTATTGGTAATGCCAATAAGGTTGAAATTGGTTGACAATGGGTTGACTGTTTGGTTAGTATGTCAATATTCTGAACAAGTTGCTTAATAAGTTAGCGACAATTTGGTCATGAAGATGTTAATAGCTTGATATAAATTATTTAGTCAATTGTCGATGAATGATATTTATAAGAGATATTGCACATGGTCATCATTTGAATTGAATTTTGCAGACAGCAGTTAGCAAAGATTTAATTCAACTGGTTACTTATATCAGTGACTGATCTGAGTGATAGAAAAATAATTCACACCCAGATAAATAAACATAAATATATTTAGGAGTTAGATATGTCAAAACCTATCATTGGTTTTATCGGATTGGGCCTTATGGGCGGCAATATGGTTGAAAACCTTCAAACACGTGGTTTTCAAGTTAATGTAATGGATCTTAATAAAGATGCTGTTGCAAAAGTTATTGCACGCGGTAACGCCACTGAAGTTAGTTCAGGTAAAGAACTAGCTGAAAAAAGTGATATCGTAATGCTTGCGCTTACCACTTCAAAAGTTGTTGAAATGGTCGTTTACGGTGATAATGGTATTTTAGCAGGAATCAAAAAAGACTCTGTTTTAGTTGATTTCGGTACTTCTATTCCTGCTTCTACGCGTAAAATAGGTGCAGACCTTGCTAAGAAAGGCGCTGGAATGATTGATGCTCCATTAGGTCGAACTCCTGCTCACGCTAAAGATGGCTTACTTAACATAATGGCTGCTGGTGACTTAGAAACATTTAATAAAGTTAAGCCAGTACTAGAACAACAAGGTGAAAATGTATTCCACCTAGGCGCTCTTGGTGCAGGTCACACAACTAAACTTATTAATAACTTTATGGGTATGACTACTGTAACTGCAATGTCGCAAGCTTTCGCCGTTGCTGACAAAGCGGGTGTTGACCGTCAACAATTATTTGAAATCATGTCTACTGGCCCATCGAATTCTCCTTTTATGGGGTTTTGTAAAAATTACGCCGTAGATGGCGTAAGTGATTTAGGTTTCTCTATTGCTAATGCAAATAAAGATTTAGGTTACTTCCTAGAAATGGTTAAAGATCTTGGTACTGTTTCACAAATTGCTGAAGGGACTTCTGCTAACTTAAATGCTGCAGTCGCTGCTGATATGGGTAATGGAAATGTGCCTGAGATATTTGATTACTTTCTTAAATTAGAGAAGTAATATTTTTTATATCTAAATAAAGTTTATGTTTATCAACCTCTCTATTAAGAGAGGTTTTTTTTGCTAAAAATAAAGGGGGGTGGGCACTTTTGGTCATTATCTATAATTGTATGTCAATTGTGATTGAGGTTGTTTACGTGCGCTAATAGGTGAGTAGGCAAATGTATTGAATGCATAGCTTATGATTAAAAAGGGGAGAGGGAGTTAACACCAGGTTAGTTTTGTAAGAACTAACCTGTTATGTAGGAAGCTTATCTCTATGTTTTAGCTTAAGTGATGTTAAGCTCTAGGTTTTACTAGATTATCTATTGAATATAAACCGCGTTTTTCGGAATTTTTTCGTTTGATTTCTTCAAGGGCTCTTGCTTCATCAGCATCAAACAACTTATTGATTAACCTGTTAAAGTGTTCATGCATTGCATTTCTAGCTTGTGTGGCGTCGCCAGATTTTAATGCCTGATATATAGCACGATGTTCAGCAATGGTTTGTGAATTATCTTTACTACATACACTGTCATAGTCATTGATTATTTCTTGTGAAGAATTACGCAATGCCCAAAGATTTTCAACCGAAACAATCATGGCAGCATTGCGTGTCGATATAGATATTATTTTATGGAAAGCTTGATCCGCTTGCTCAATGTTTTTACCTGCTTCCATATCAGTTAATGTTTTTTTCAGTTCCATTAACTCTTGTTCTGATATGTTCACTGCACTAATTGCGGCAACTTCGCCTTCTATCAACGCTCTTGCTTGAGTCACTTCAAATGCATTGATTTTATTAATGCCGCTACTTTGGTTGACCGATTTTAAAACATAAACGCCTGAACCTGTTTTAACTTCAACTTTACCACGAACTTCTAAGGCAATGATTGCCTCACGAATCGTAGGGCGACTGACTGAAAAGTTTTCTGCCAGCTCTCGCTCAGGAGGTAATCTACTTCCTGGGGCGTAGTCACCTGCATTAATCGACGACTCAATTTTTTCAACTATATGCCAGAACAGTCTCTTGTTACCCATTGTAACTCCATGAAGTTTATAAAAACTGTGACTATAATAGACAGATTATTGAATGATAGCAAAACTATTATCATTAAAAACTTCATATTTTGTTGTCGATTTGCTATTAATGTGGTTAAGCCAATATTTATTGTTTGTTTTTATTGGTATTACAGTTTAAATGGTTTATTTTGTTAATTGGTATAGCAAAGTGGTTGATAATTTGAGCTGTGTTGGTTAGATTTTGTTCTGCTAATAAGTAATACCAAATTACAATGCCATTAGAAATCTAAAAACATAAAAGATTGGGGAAGAATAAAGTGGAATTTAATAAAATAAACAAAGCTTTCAACATGCCACGCACTCGCATATTGTTAAAAAAAACACTTTCTACAGCAACTTTGCTTTTAGTTTTACCAGGTACAGTATCTGATTACATGTATTCAGGTCGTAAGTTTTTCCTTGGCGTTAAAGCAAGCTTCTAACGTAATCTTCACTATATGTGACGAGTAGTAATAAGGCTTTCTATTACAAGGAGTAGAGAAAGCCTTATTTTTTCCACATTGTATAAAAAAAGAGCATAACATGGTTAACAGAAAACGTATTATTCAAAAATCTTTTATTCTTATTTCAGCCGGTTTGATTAGCTTTGCAAGTATTGCCGAAGAGTTTTTAGTCGACACACCGCAAGCATACAATAAAATTGTTAAAAAACTATCACCTGGCGATACCGTAAAGCTGGCTAATGGCACATGGAACAATTTTGAAATTTTGTTTAGAGGCCAAGGTACAAAAGATAAACCGATTACGTTAACTGCAGAAACTAAAGGAGAAGTCATTTTATCTGGCCTATCAAATTTACGTTTGGCAGGTGAGCATTTAGTTGTTTCTGGTTTGGTTTTTAAAAATGGCTATACGCCAAGTAGCGAAGTTATTGCATTTCGCCAAAATAAGAAAAATCTCGCGTTTCACTCTCGGGTAACCGAAGTCGTTATTGAAAACTACTCTAATCCAGATAAAAGAGAATCTGACTATTGGGTTGGTATGTACGGACAATATAACCGTTTTGACCACAGTTATTTAGCAGGTAAACGCAATAAAGGCGTGACTATGGCTGTTCGTTTAAATACTGAAGATAGTCAGGAAAATCATCATAAAATTGATCATAACTATTTCGGGCCTAGACCTATTTTAGGTTCAAATGGTGGTGAAACATTGCGTATAGGTACCAGCCATTACTCACTAACAAATTCTTTTACTCTTGTAGAAAATAACTACTTTGATCGCTGTGATGGTGAAGTAGAAATAATTTCTGTTAAGTCAGGTAAAAACCATTTAAATAACAATGTTTTTTTTGAATCTCGTGGCACATTAACATTACGACACGGTAATGGAAATATCATAGAAAACAACGTTTTCTTCGGTAATGGTGTTGACCATACTGGTGGCATTCGTGTTATCAATAAAGACCAAGTTATTCGTAATAACTATATGGAAGGCTTAACAGGCTATCGTTTTGGTAGTGGCTTTACAGTAATGAACGGTGTGCCTAACTCGTCAATCAATCGATACCATCAAGTTGAAAATGCACTAATTGAGAACAACTCAATGATTAATGTCGATCACATTCAAATTGCTGCAGGAAGCGATGCAGAACGTTCGGCAGCACCACTAAATAGTAAAATGCGAAATAATTTAGTTTTTAATCAAAATGGTAAGCAACCTTTTACGTTATTTGATGATGTGTCGGGCGTCGCGTTTACTAAGAATGTTTCAAATACTAAAGCACTAAAAGAAATCGAAAGTGGTTTTGACGTTAAAGACATTACATTAGAGCGTGCGGCTAATGGCTTGCTTTACCCTTTAGGTGAAAGCATAGGTGCGAACAAATCTATTCAACCTATTAAAAAGTCAGCAACAGGCCCAAGTTGGTATACAAAAGCAGCTGACAAAACGGCTTTTGATTCAGGTAAAAAAATTACGGTTAACGGAGACGGTGATGCGTTATTTGACGCTGTTGCCCAAGCAAAAGACGGTGACGTTATAGTACTTGAAAAAGGCCAATATAATCTTCGTAAAATGCTACAAATTAATAAAACTTTATCTATTAAATCAGCAGTTAAAGGTCAAGCTCGCATTACATTTGAACGTGGTACTTTATTTGAAATTTCTGATGGCGGTAGTTTAAAACTTGATGGTTTATTACTAGACGGTGAAAATAGTCCAGACTCGTCAGGTAATACCTTAGTGCGTACCCAAAAGTGGGGCATGACGCAAAACTACCGTTTTGTTATGCATAACAGCACGATTAAAAACTTAAATATAAACCATTCATTTCATTTCTTTGAATCAGGTAAAGGCGCATTTGCTGACTACATTGAATTAAAAGGCAATAAATTTAGTAATATTACTGGTGACCTTCTTCGCCTCGATAAAGAGATAGAAGACTTGGGTATATACAACGCTGAGTATGTAACCTTGTCTGAAAATACTTTTGATAATGTCGAAGGTACCTTGGTTAAGTTATACCGTGGCGGCTCTGACGAAAGTACGTTTGGTCCTCACTTGAATATGAAAAACAATACGGTAACTCAAGTAGGCGTTGGTAAACGTAATAAGTCTAAAGCGAGCCTGTATTTACATGGTGTGCAAGTGACTAATGTGCTTGGAAATACGCTGAAAAACTCAGCTCCTATTATTGTTGAACATACTGTTGGTGAGCCTAAAACAGTCATTAAAGACAACGAACTTTCAAAAGAAGTCAGTGTTGTTGAGCTTCGTGTCGCTGGTCCGCATACTGCGGAATTATCAAATAATAAAGTTCAAGGTAAATAGAGATGGGTATGTTTAAAGTTTACTTCAAAAATATGAAACTAAAATCATTTGTATATACACTGATGGCTTTATTCACCACCATGTTAAGTGTTGAAAGTATGGCTAGGCAATCACCTAACTTGGTGATCACGCATAGCGATATTCAAGCTATGCAAAGTGCCATTACAAAACAGGGTAGCTTTGCAAAAGCTTTTAAACAAACAAAAGCAAAAGTTGACGAACAAATAGGCAGAGACATACAAGTGCCTGTACCTGCTGATGGAGCGGGTGGATATACTCATGAGCGTCATAAGAAAAATTACAAACTTATGTATGATGCTGGCATTGTTTATCAGCTAAGCAAAGACAAAAGGTATGCAGAATATGTTCGAGATATGCTATTAGCATATGCTGAGTTATATCCAACATTAGACGTTCACCCTCAACGCAAAGTTAATTCACAAAACCCAGGTAAGTTCTTCTGGCAAAGCCTTAATGAAGCTATGTGGCTTGTCTATACTATTCAAGCTTATGATCTTGTTTTAGATTCATTAAACGCAGCAGCAATAGAAAAAATTGAAGATAATTTATTAAAGCCGGTCGCGCTATTTTTATCTGAAGGTCAACCATCCACGTTTAATAAAGTACATAATCACGGTACATGGGCAGCAGCGGGTGTTGGCATGGCTGGTTACGTGATGAATGAACCTGAGTGGGTTGAAAAAGCACTTTATGATTTGCAGAAGTCGGGTAAAGGTGGTTTTTTACGCCAGTTAGATGATTTATTTTCACCGCAAGGTTATTACAATGAAGGACCTTACTATCAACGTTTTGCCTTATTGCCATTTGTAACGTTCGGAAAAGCGATAGAGAACAATCAACCGGAACGTAAAATTTTTGAACATCGTGACGGCATTATCATTAAAGCTATCGATACAACGATACAATTAAGCTATAACAAACTTTTCTTCCCTATCAATGATGCTATCAAAAGTAAGGGTATCGACACTATTGAATTAGTTAATGGTGTAACTATCGCTTATGGATATACCAAAGATAGTGGTTTACTTGATATCGCTAAACTACAAAACCAAATTATTTTAACGGGTGACGGCCTTAAAGTTGCAGAAGCTTTAGACGCGGGTTTAGCAACGACATATGATTTTAAGTCTATCGCTTATGGAGACGGCGCTGACGGCGATCAAGGTGCATTAGTTATTATGCGTCAAGAATCTCGTGGTGAACAAGCTGTTCTATTCAAGCCTGCCGCACAAGGTTTAGGTCATGGTCATTTCGACAAACTCACTTGGCAGTTTTACGACAATGGCAACGAGATTGTTTCTGATTATGGTGCTGCACGTTTCTTAAACGTAGAAGCAAAATATGGTGGTCGTTACTTACCTGAAAACAAGACGTATGCAAAACAGACTGTCGCGCATAATACGGTTGTCGTTGATGAAATAAGCCACTTTCGCGGTAAAGTATCAACGGGTAATAAATATCATCCAGAATTAATTTTCTTTGCTAACACAGAGCAAGGTTCAATAAGCTCTGCGCAAATAGATAAAGCTTACAAAGGTGTAAACCTTAAAAGAACGATAGCCTTAGTTAAATTACCTGAATCTGATAAGCCATTAGTTATCGATATTTTTGATATTGAAAGCAAGAAAAAATCACACCAATATGATTTACCGCTTCATTATAAAGGTCATTTAATAGACACTGATTTTAGTTTACAAACGAATACGTCGTCATTGCCTGTACTGGGTAAAAAGAATGGTTATCAGCATTTATGGTTAACCGCTCAAGCGACACCTGAAAAAGGTTTAGCAAGAGTCACATGGTTGAATGATAACGGTAAGTTTTATTCACATACGTCATTAGTTGACGGTAACACTGATGTGATCTTTACACGAATTGGCGCTAATGACCCTAATTTTAATTTGCGAAATGAGTCAGGTTTTATCTTCCGTAAAGAAGACGCTAAGAATCATCAGATCATCAGTATATTAGAGCCTCATGGTCAATATAATCCCTCGAAAGAATTTACTCTGGCGGCTAAATCTACAATATCAGCCATCAAGCATGCTATCGATGATGATGTCGAACTTATTGAAATTGGCTTAGTGGATGGCAAACGTTACTTGTTAGCTTTCAATCGTAATAAAGAATCACATAGCAGTAATGCTTTTACCTATCAGAATAATGACTTTAGTTTTAATGGCCGCTTTAAGCTATTCGAACTAAATAACAAGTAGTAAGGAATATAATATGAGTCAGAGTGATATTTTTACATCAGCAGCAGAAGCCGAAATAGAAGATATTGGCGGCGGTTTAAAACGCCAAATGCTAGGTTACAACCATGAATTGATGGCTGTTAAAATTTGGTTTGAAAAAGGGGCTATTGGCTATAACCATAGACATAGACACTCTCAAGTTACTTATGTTGTTGAAGGTGAATTCCATTTTAATATTGATGGTGTAACAACCATTATGAAGCCAGGTGATAGTTGTTTAATTCAACCTTGGGCAGATCATGGTGCCACATGCCCAACAGGTGGTATTTTAATTGATACTTTCAGTCCGCCACGTGAAGACTTTTTACCTACAGGCGCATTCGATAATATTGATACAGAAAAACTTAATAGCAAACCAGAGGGGATGGAATAATGCAATTAAAAGGCTTACGTTGGTGGGTTATTGCGTTAATCGCCCTCGCCACAATTATCAATTATATTGATCGCCAAGCACTCAGTGTACTTTGGCCATCAATTGCCGTAGATTTATTTCCGGATAGTAGCCCGTTTGAGCGTAATCAAATTTATGCCACAATATCTGTCGTCTTTGTGTTTTCATACGCATTTGGTCAAGCAATTTTCGGTAAGATTTTTGATTGGGTTGGAACACGTTTAGGCTTTGTGTTAGCAATTGGTGTTTGGTCTATCGCTACTGTGCTTCACGCATTCGCACAAGGTCTTCTTAGTTTTGCTATTTTTCGCTCGATTTTAGGTGTGGCAGAAGCGGGTAACTGGCCAGGAGCAACAAAAAGTAATGCTGATTGGTTTCCAGCTAAAGAACGTGCTTTAGCACAAGGTATCTTTAATTCAGGTGCTGCTATTGGCGGTATCATATCTATTCCTTTAATTGCTTGGATGGCACTTCATAATAGCTGGCAAACAGTGTTTGTTATTATTGGTGCAATTGGTCTTTTATGGCTTATTCCTTGGGTTATCTTAGTGAAAGCTCCACCAAAAACCCACCCTTGGATCACTGCTGAAGAACGTGAATATATCTTAACAGGTCAAAAATCTACAGATACTTCAGAAGTTGCAGATGAATACACGCCTACAACTAAAGAGTTACTGTCACATAAGCAAAGCTGGGGCGTTATTATTGCTTCTGCCGCTATCGATCCTATCTGGTGGCTATTTGTGGTTTGGACGCCTATTTTTCTAACCGATGTATACAACATGGATCTTGCAGCGATTGCTCAATACGGTTGGATACCATACGTTGGCGCTATGTTTGGAGCATGGTTTGGCGGTCTTCTTGCTCAGAATCGCTTTAGTGCGGGCTGGAATACAGACAAAACACGTAAGTTAGTTATTACTATCGGCTGTTTGGTTATGTTGCCAGCATTCGTGTTAATGGTTTACCCATTATTTCTAGTGATTGGTAAAGAGTACGAAAGTATCTCTATCGTATTGACTATGGCGGTTATTTTATTTGGTTTCCAAACTGCAATTGGTAATGTTCAAACACTGCCAAGTGATTTGTTTAGTAATAAATCGGTTGGAACACTCTCTGGCTTTGCTGGTATGGCAGCTAAACTTGCTGTTGCAGGCTTAATTGCACTTGTTCCAATTTTAACGCGTCCGGATGCAGATGGTGTTGTCAGTTATATGCCAGTATTTATTATAGGCGGTTCATTAGCTATTGTTGCTTTGGCAGCCGTTTGGTTATTAATTCCAAAAGTTGAACCATTAAAGAAACTTAACTAACGTTAAAGAGACGCAGTAATGAATAAAATATCGTTAATGGGCGAGTGTATGATAGAGCTATTACAAAGTGATGGCGTTATCAATAAGCAAGGTTTTGCGGGTGATGTATATAACACGGCAGTCTATTTGAAAAGATTATTCCCTTCTATCTCAACCCAACTGCTTACCGCAGTTGGGCAAGATGATATTAGCGCAACAATGATCAAAACCTTTGAAGATGAGGATCTTGATACACAATACGTATTCAAATTAACTGAACAGCAGCCGGGAATTTATCTAGTTCAAACAGATGATGAAGGCGAGCGCTCATTTTTATACTGGCGTGAAAGCTCTGCCGCTAGACAGATTGTTAAAAGCTTAACAGACAGTGTGATAGATGAATTGAGCAAAGACGATATTTTCTTTTTCTCAGGTATTTCTTTAGCCGTTATTACACCTGAAGACCGCGCTGAATTTTGGCGCTGTATTGGTAAGTTAAAAGCTGCTGGCGTAAAAATTGCGTTTGATTTGAATTACCGCCCGAAATTGTGGAAAAATAAAAGTGAAGCGCGCGAACAGTTCTGTTTAGCTTTTGAAGCTTCAGAAATACTTTTACCAGGTATCGATGATTTCGCTTCGATATTTGATCTAGACACCATGGACAGTGTCATTGATTTCTTTAGTCATTATCAATATGAAGAGCTGATCATCAAAAACGGTGAGCAAAATGTTGTTTGCTTAACGAAAGAAAATAAAGAAACTATTGAAGTTAGACCTGTTGAAAATGTTGTGGACACAACCTCAGCTGGTGACTCATTTAATGGTGCTTACCTTGGTGCTCGTATGTCAGGGCAAACGATTAAAGCTTCTGTAGAACTTGCCGCAGATGTTGCTGGATTTGTTATACAGCACCCTGGAGCAATTGTTCCAAGTTCAATATTCAACAATAAATATCAATAATTTTCTGCTGACGGTAGCTCAATATTAGGCAGCTATCTTCAGCACTTATATTAAAAGGTTATAATTATGACTTCCTTTTCATCATTGATGGGAACACAAACCCTATTGCCAATTATTCAAGCTGATACTGCTGAACAAGGTGTAAATATTGCCAAAGCAATGGCTGATGCAGGCTTAAACTTAGTAGAAGTAGTATTGAGAACCGAAGCATCACTCGATGCAATGAGTGCAATTAAAAAAGCGTTACCTAACTTGTATGTCGGAGCTGGCACGGTTACCAATAAAGCTATACTGCAACAAGCAACTGATGCTGGAGCCGATTTTATTATTACCCCTGCGGTAAGTGATAAATTATTAGGTTATTTGGCTGACAGTTCACTGCCTGTTTTACCGGGTGTTTCAAATACTGGTGAAATTCTAATGGCTTGTGAGTACGGCTATACTGAACTGAAATTATTCCCTGCTGCATTATCAGGCGGGCATAAATTTTTATCAGCTATTTCTGGAGTATTTCAAGATATACAATTTTGTCCAACGGGTGGTGTAACACTTGAGAACAAGAATGACTATTTATCGCTTTCGAACGTATTTTGTGTGGGCGGTACTTGGGTGGCTCAGAAAAGTTGGATTGAAAACAAAGATTGGGCTGCTATTACTCAAGCGTGTATTGAAGCCAACCAGCAATAGAAATATGTTTTTATTCTAATATATTCAATAGATTAATTATGATGCTCATTTCAGTAAGTACTTCTTACTGCAATGAGCATCATAATTTATACGTAAATAAAATACCGTTTATAGACTTAACATCTTCTTTTTCAGTCTAGCTAAATCAATGGCATTTGATCTTACCGTGAGTTTAACTTCACTATAGTCATAATCTTCTTTAGTTACACTCATGGTTGAACGTATTTCACCTATAATACCTTGCGCGGTATAAGGAATAACAATCTCTTCTTCAATCATTTCGTTTTCAGCGACGCCAATAATATATTTATGCAGTTTAGCTACATCAATAGGGTCTCGTGCTGACGTCATCATGGCATCAGGGAACTCTTCCATCAGCGCTTTTTGTTGCTCACTAGATAGTTGATCTGATTTGTTCAATACCAGTAATTTTTCACTGTTATCAACACCCACTTCTGCGAGTACTTCATGCACCACATCGAGTTGCGAGCGAAAAGATGCATCCGAAGCATCTACTACATACAACAACAACGATGCGTCATGCGCTTCAGCTAAAGTTGAGTGGAATGAAGCAACTAAATCGTGTGGTAATTTTTTGATAAAACCTACGGTATCAGATACTAATATACGTGGCTGAGTAGCTGGGTATAATGCACGAACTGTGGTATCAAGCGTGGCAAAAAGTTTATTCTCACCTTCTACATCACTACCCGTAATAGCTCGCATCATTGAAGACTTACCAGCATTGGTATAACCCACTAAAGCAACACAAAAGAGCTCAGAGCGTTGTGTACGTCGGCCTTTCATTTCATTTTGAACACTTACCAACTCACGTTTGAGTTCTGCTAATTGGTCGCGTACTTTACGGCGATTTAACTCTAGTGTTGTTTCACCAGCGCCTTTACCCATTTGGCGCTCTCTGTCACCACAAGATGTTTCACGAAGTCGTGGTGCTACATAATTTAAGCGAGCAATTTCAACTTGTAATTTTGCTGTTTTGGTACGAGCATGACGACTAAATATTTCAATAATTATGCCGGTACGGTCAAATACTTCTACGCCTAGCTGATTCTCAACATTTCGAAGTTGAGATGGGCTCAAATCACAATCAAATACCACTACGTCGGCACAACCAAATGGCAGGTTTTCTGATGGAATATCGGCTACTGCCGATTCATCAACCATTTCTTCAAATTGGCTTTCATCTTCATCACCGTTTTCAACCACACCTTGATTACCTGTAAGATGGGCGATTTCTGCCAGTTTACCTAAACCTAATACATTCACTTTTTTAGTTGAACTCTGCTTTTGCGATTGAGTGCCAACTACTGTAAAGCCTAGTGTAGTCACTAATCTGCCAAGTTCTGCAAGTGATTCTGTTGCTTCGTCACCTTTAAAATCGGGTGTGCAAATAGAAATAAGTAAAGCGTTAGTCAGTGATGCTTTTGCTGTTAGTTGCATATTTTTTTATGTTCGTGCACTTAATATCCCATTAGGGAACAGTGCAAACCTAGTATTTATCAAAGTAAGTGGATCCTACGCTGTTCTAGCTAAGCTTTATAGGGTTATAGAAGACTTAATACATAAATAATCTTAATGGTTGAGGAATAGGGAACTTGTAGAAGTATCTCTGCAACACGCTGTTGATAATAAGCGACTGTTAACAATATGTTTTTTTATTTGTAATTTCTTGGAAATATGTAATATTAGCGATGAAGATAGTTTTAAACGTTTAATTATCACTTACACGGAGTTCATGTGAAAAAATATTTCATCATCTTATCTTTAGCTTTATTGTCGCTTTCTACTCAAGCATCTAATCTAATCAATGATAAAAGAATCACAGATCAAAAAAACTGTTTCAGGTCTCAATTTACCACTTATGAGTCGTGGCGTGGTTTTATGGAAGAAAAACGTAAACAACGAATAAAATCGCCAGAAAAACTCTTCAAGGCGATGTCCTTTTTTGACATACGTTTTGGCGAAGAAAAATTTAACAAATATCTAAATAATTTATCGTGTAGTAGTTTTAAATACCAAGTCGACGATAAAGAGGTTGATGGTTATATTATTAAACCTAAAGCCAATGGAAATAAATTACCGGTATTAATATACAACCGTGGAGGTAATGGTGAGTATGGATCGGTTGTTTTTGGTTCTATGATGCATAACTTGTTTCCCATTGCTAACCAAGGTTTTATAATTATTGGGAGTCAGTATCGTGGCACATTTACAGGAAACCATAAGCTTGATGAATTTGGTGGGCAAGATGTTAATGATGTCACCGCATTATTTGATTACATTCCCAATATTGTAGGCGCAGACCCAGAAAGAGTGGGCATGTACGGAGCAAGTAGAGGAGGGATGCAAACCTTTTTAGCATTGAAAAAACTAAATCAAGTGAAAGCTGTTGCGTCTATTGCAGGCGTTTCAGATTTACTCAAACGATTGGAAGACCGTCCAGCGATGGAAAAAGTGTATAGGCACCGCATTCCTAATTACAACGAAAATAAACTAGCAGAATTAGCCAAACGTTCGGTATTAACCTGGGTAGATGAGTTATCCCCCAATGTACCTATTTTACTTTTACACGGTACTAGCGATAAGCGTGTTGGCGTAAATAATTCAATTGAACTGGCGGATGCTTTATCAAAAAACAATATCCCTCACAAGCTTGTGGTATATCAAGGTGATAATCATGGTTTATCGATGAACAAAGAAAAAGTTAATGATGAATTAGTAAGTTGGTTTCGGAAATATTTATAAAACTTAATTTACAATCATAGATATTTTAGAACGCCAGCATTAACGAAAATCAACTATTAGCGCTTAAAAGCCACTTAAAAGATAGTTGATTTTAAACAGGTATTTATGGAATGAATTGTTATTGATAGCCACTTAAATATAAATTTGAAGCATTGTTATCATTTAGCTAAGATGAACATCCCTAATTTTCACTGAGTAATACAATGAAATATATAGCATTTATATCGTCCATTTTGTGCCTTTCATACAGTGCGTTAACCCTCGCTGCGAATGATAATGAAAAGTTAGTTAAGGCTGCGATGCCAGAATTAATGATGTTATACAAAGACCTACATCAAAGCCCTGAGCTTTCTAGTGTTGAATATAATACGGCGAAAAAATTAGCGAAAACTGCGCGTGAATTAGGTTTTAAAGTCACTGAAAATGTAGGAGGCACGGGAGTTGTTGCAGTATTAAAAAATGGTAAAGGTCCTACTGTATTAATTCGCGCTGACATGGACGCGCTGCCTGTAAAAGAGCAGACAGGTTTATCATTTGCTTCAAAGGTTACCACAACAACAGAAGAAGGCTTACAAGCGCATGTAATGCATGCCTGTGGACATGATACACATATGACAAGCTGGGTTGGTGCCGCAAAATTACTCAGCGAAAATAAGAGAAATTGGTCTGGTACATTAGTCATGATATTACAACCTGCAGAAGAGCGTGGTCGTGGTGCAAAAGACATGATAGCAGACGGTTTATATAAACGTTTTCCAAAACCTGATTATGCTTTAGCATTTCATAATTCTGCCAGTTTAAAAGCAGGTGTTATTGGTTATACTCCCGGTTATACCTTTGCCAATGTTGATAGTGTAGATATTTTGGTAAAAGGCGTCGGTGGTCATGGTGCATATCCACATGCTACTAAAGATCCTATTGTATTGGGTGCGCGCATTGTTGGTGCCCTGCAAACTTTAGTCAGTCGAGAATTAAACCCTCAAGATCCTGCTGTAGTCACCGTAGGCAGTTTTCAGTCGGGTACTAAGCACAATATCATTTCTGATCAGGCACTATTATTATTAACCGTTCGCAGTTACTCAGATGAAACACGTCAGAAGTTAATTGCCGGCATTACAAGAATAGCTAAAGGTGAAGGCATAGCTATGGGGTTACCAGAAAAATTACTACCCGTTGTCACCTTAAAAGATGAACACACACCTTCGACTTATAATGAACCTGACTTTACCGAGACAATGGCTCGCTTATTTACCGCTGAACTGGGTAAAGAGCGCGTAATAGAGGTGCCAGCAGTAATGGCCGGTGAAGACTTTGGCCGATACTACCGCGCAGATACTCGCATTAAAAGTATGATTTTTTGGGTCGGTGGCGTGCCTCACGATAAGTGGCAATCAGCTCAAGAAACAGGTGAGGTTTTACCGTCACTTCATAGCCCACTTTGGGCGCCGGATGCTGAAAAGGTTATTGCTACCGCTACTCAAGCAATGAATAGCGCAGTGTTAACAATTCTAGCTAAATAACGTTTAATTGCTCGTTGGCAATAATTTACATAACCATTTTTAAGCCAACGAGCACAATATGAATAACATACACAAAAATGGCGTCAGTTATGGCTTTCATGTAATATCTCACCGATAAATGTAATGCTTACATTACTATATTTAAATAATCATTAGTAACATGGAAAATAATCTCATGCGCGTTGCCGTTTCTCAGTTTGCCACCTCTTTAAATTTTCAAGAAAACCTAGCAACCTGCGTTCGCATAATAAATAAAGCTGCAACGTGTAAGCCATCTTTAATTGTTCTTCCTGAATTCTGTAATACGTCATTTCATTTTGCTCAGCCTTGTTACATTGATCATAATCAGGCATGGAATGAAGCGTTAACTCTTAATGGCCCTTTTTTGAACGCTATCGCAGACCAAGCAAAAAAACACGACTGTTACATTGTTATCAACGTTACTTTACGACGAGACTTATCAAAGACCAAACAAGACCCTTTAATTAAGTCGAATATCAGTGTGACCTCGTGTTTATTTTCATCATCTGGAGAGCTGATTCACCAAGAGAATAAGAAAAAATTAGAAGGTTATGAAAATGACTTTTTTATTAACGCTGATAAAGTTTCAGCAGTTATACCAACATCTTTTGGAAAGCTTGGAATGATGTCGGGTAGTGATACTTTGAGCTTTAACGGAGCGCGTAGTTTAGTTTTGAATGGTGCGCAATTATTGTGTAATTCAATAAATTCATTCGCGTTAGATCAAAGTAATTTACACGATCCTGCTCGTGCATTTGAAAATAAAGTATTTTTAGCTACTGCCAATAAAGTAGGTTCACTTACACACAACCAAAATATTCCTTCACAAACAAGTGGGATAGATTCATCACAAAATGCCATTCCTCAAGAACTACTTATCGGTGTTGGACTCAGTCAAATAGTATCTCCATCAGGTAAGGTATTAGCAAAAATAGCCCATAATGAAGAAGATTTTGTATTTGCTGATATTAACTTGGCAGATGAAGAAAAAGCGTCTGACTATAAATTTCGCCCCGATGGTACTGAACTTTTTAAACAGAGACGACCAGAACTTTATCAAAACTTAGCAAAGACCATTCAAAATACATCTTCGCATGAACAGGTTAATACTGATGATAACACGGTGCCAGAAACCGCCAACGTCGCCATTTTTGCCACTTATAAATCGAATGAAGAGGCGATTGAAGATGTTTGTTTTTATATTGAAAACAATCTCAGTGATATTATTCAATTACCTGAGTTATTTTTTATCGCAGATAAAACAATCACAAATAATGCAGAGGAACTCGCACGTATAGACTCTTTGTGTGAACTACTCGTTAAACAAATCAGTGCAGTGCTAAGGCCTTTTCAATACGTTTGTACGAGCTTAGTGATTGATGGCTCACATCAAGCAGTTATCATTAGCGAGCACGGTTTATTTGCAACACAACAGCAATTGCACTTTTGCCAAAGATATCAGTGGACAAAATTAGGTGATGATTTAAATATTATAGAATTGCCTTTAGAACAAGGGAATATCAACGTTGTTATGTTAACTGCTGATGACGCTAACATACCTGAAATAGTTAACATTGCGGCTTCAAACAAGGTTCATTTATTATTGATACCTTTTGATATTCAAGAGCCAGGTGAGGTTGAATACAGCTTGTTATCTCGTGCTGTTGAAAATAGAGTCTGTATTGTTGCTGCGTGTCGCGAAAAGAGTTTTACACAAGATATATCTTTTGAAGAGTCTAATGCGGTTAAAAATCAGAAGGGGAATAAAAAGAAGGTTAAATCGGTTAAGTCTTCTGGGTTTATCGCCAATTTAACCCAAAGCTCTTTATCTATATCTCATTGGAACGTCGCTAAGTTTACTGGGTATATTAATCAACCTCTTGTTAAACATCAGCATGGTAAAATTACTAAAGCATTAGTACATCCAATTGCTGCGACTAAGCAATAAGTGTTAAGTTGTTAAAATAGGCATTATTTCATTTTATATTGCAAACCATAACCAAGCGGGAATAGTGGTTTAGCTGTTTTTTTCTTTTTTTCATATGACAAAGTTTTAGGCCAAGAAAAAGAAAGTTTCCCCTGAAAGTTAAAATCACCAAAAAGCATATCACTCACACCTTGACCTTCTGAACCGGGCAACCAAGCGGCAATAAAAGCTGCAGATTCTTCAAGCTCAGGATTAATGATCAATGTTCTACCCGAGATTAAAATAACAATAACAGGTAAAGCTTTATCGCTAAGTGCTTTAATTACTTGATAATCTTCAGGATGTAATTCTTTCAACTCGAGAGAGTGCCCGTAGGGTTCTGAAATGTTTATCTGACCATTTATTTGTGAACCAGCTTCTATGATGAGGTTTTCACAACTGCGAATATCACCAAATCCCTCAGCATATGGGGATTCGCCCACAACAACAACAGCTACATCATGATCTTTGGCAGAGATAGCTGAAACGTCATCAGTATTATTTAATATTGCGTTGGGTGCTTCTTTTGATATGCCTTGCCAAATAGAGGTCGCGCTTTGAAATTTTTCATTTCCTGAAACACCTTGCCAATCTATTGTGAATCCACCGCATTGATGGCCAATATTATGAGCATTTTTCCCCGTAACTAATATACGAGCATTCTTTTTTAAAGGCAGTGTTTTCTTTTTATTCTTTAACAGAACAAGTGATTTCCTAACGGCTTCACGAGCAATATTTCTATGTTCATTTGAACCAAAGCTAGCATGATTTGCCCAAGTTCGAGCACTTGGGCAGGGAGCATCAAACAAACCACTGGCTAGTTTGACCGATAATATTCGGCTTACTGCATCGTTTATTCTTGAAATCGGAACGGTTCCTAATTCAACATGATTGAGCAGATGTAAAATAAATTGCTGCCAGTTACCAGGTAACATAAACATATCTATACCTGCATTTACCCCTTGGGCAACTGAAAGATAAAAATCATCGCAGAGATAATCAATACCATTCATATCAGAAATGATGAATCCAGAAAAATTTAGCTGTTTTTTGAGTACATCGGTTAACAAATATTTATGGCCATGGCATTTATTGCCATTCCAACTATTAAATGATGCCATAACGGTCATAGCACCCGATTCAATGGCCGTTACATATGGAGTAATGTGAGTATTGTTAAGTTCTTCCCAAGTGATCTTTGCATCACCTTGATCAATACCATGAGACGTAGCACCGTCACCTACCCAGTGTTTAACACATGCTATTACGCCTTCACTATTAAGCTTTCCTTGCAGTCCATCTATGATCCTTCCCGCATATTTACTAACTAATTCAGTTTTTTGTGAATAACTCTCATAGTAACGACCCCATTGGTTATTTTGTGCAACCGCGAGATTAGGTGCAAAAACCCAGTCTATTCCTGTGGCTAAGACTTCTTTTCTGGTGATTTCTGCTATACGTTTAACTAAATCTGGATCATCCGTGGCGCCTAGCCCTATATTATGGGGAAAAATTGTCGCCCCTTTAAGGTTGTTGTGACCATGTATAGCATCGAGACCATAAAGTAATGGAATTGGCAGATGATTTTCATCTTCAAAGGTTGAAGCTTTCCAATAATCATCTGTGATTTTTAGCCAGTTTTCTACATCATTATTTTCTGGTAATGAACCTGCGCCACTCATTACTGAACCTAAGTGATAATTTTTAACATCGTCATTAGAACAGCCTTGTCGTTCAGCTTGAACCATTTGTCCAATCTTTTGTGCTAATGTCATTTTTGACATCAGCTCACTTACTTTTATTATGATTGACGGCTGTCTAAGTAGTGGATGCATTTTTATACATATCCCGTTAGTGTTAAATAAAATAAATGGGCTAAATTGATATAAACTCAAGTATCATTTTTTGTAAAATTATTTTTTATTAAAAGGTAAATATTATTCTGGCGTCAACACAACTTCAAACACTACTTTTAGTTCAGTGGCTGAGTTGCTGCCAATCCAAGCATTAAATAAACCAGGCTCAGTATTTAGTTTCATTTGTCGATTGTAGAAAGCAAGCTCGTCTGTATGAACCTTAAAAACAACTGTTTTACTTTGTCCTGCAGGTAAGTAAATACGTTGAAAACCTTTTAATTCTTTCACTGGACGAGTTACGCTGCCCACTAAATCTCTGATATACAACTGAACAATTTCTTCTGCATCAACGCTGCCAACATTTGAAAGAGTTGCAGATACTTCCACACTTTCTCCCATTGAAACAGAATGCATATTTACTTGAATATTCGTGTACTCAAATTGAGTATAAGAAAGGCCAAAACCAAAAGGAAATAAAGGAGAAAAGTGAGTATCTAAATGTGTACTTGTCATACCTAATGAAGTTTGAGGCGCTCTTACCTCTATGTCATTTATATCGACAAATGTCGCATCAGAGGCGGGTCTACCGGTGTTTTTTTGTCCATAATAAAGTGGAATTTGGCCAACATTTCTTGGGAAGGTAACAGGTAGCTTCCCCGAAGGACAAACCTCACCAAATAATAAGTCAACAATCGCTGGACCACCCATAGTACCTGGGTGCCATGCAAAAAGAATAGCATCAACTTTAGGGAGAATTTTTTCTAAAGTTATGGGTCTACCCGCCATAATAACCAGAACGATAGGAGTGCCAGTCTTATGAATGGCCTCAATTAACTGTTCTTGGCAACCGGGTAAGTCTATATTAGAGCGGCAATGTGCCTCACCTGATAAAATGGCTTCTTCGCCTACAATCATCACTGCGACATCAGACGAAAGGGCTATTTTAACTGCTTCGTCAAAGCTATCTTGATTGTTACTGCGTGACGTTTCTAACCCTTTATTAAACTTCACGTCGACCGTATTCCCAACATAATCTTTTATTGCGTCTAGGCAGGTTACGCTTTGGTTAATTTTAGCATCAAATATCCAAGTGCCTAATTGTTCATAACCATCGTCGGCAAGTGGACCGATAACAGCCAATGAGGATATTTTCGTTTTACATAGCGGCAATATTTGTTTGTCATTTTTAAGTAAAACACAACTCTTGGTTGCAACTTCTTTAGCCACATTCAAATAGGTGTTTTTTAAATGCTCTGTTGGGTTACGTGATTCAGTGAAGTGGTTTTCAAAGAGTCCCAGATCAAATTTCAACTTTAAGAGACGACTCACCATGGTATCAATTTGTTCAATGCTAATTTTTTTTTCTTGAATAAGTGAAGGTAAGTTTTTCGCATAAGTATCACTGGCCATTTCCATATCAATGCCTGCAAAACAAGCCTCGAATGCGGCAGACTTTTCATCTTCACAAAATCCATGTGTCACTAATTGTGGGATAGATTCCCAGTCACTCACTACTAGACCATTATATTGCCACTCGTCACGCAATATATCATTGAGCAACCAAGAATTTCCTGTAACAGGTACGCCGTTTAGATCGCTAAACGAAGCCATAAATGTTGAAACACCAGCGTCTGCAAGTGCTTTGAAAGGAGGCAAGTAGACATTTCTTAGCTCATTTTCTGGTATGTTAGTTGTACTGTAATCACGTCCACTTTCGCTAGCTCCATAGCCAGCAAAGTGTTTTGCACAAGCAGCAATGGAAGTTTTATTTGCGAGATTGTTCCCTTGAAAACCTTTTACCATCGCTACACCCAATGTTGAGCATAAATAAGGGTCTTCTCCTAAACTTTCAGCAATACGTCCCCAACGTGGATCTCGGCTAATGTCTATCATCGGAGCAAAGGTCCAATTTATACCATTATTTGACGATTCTATCGCTGCCAGATTTGCAGACGTTTCTACAAGTTCGCTTGACCATGCAGCCGCTTGAGCAAGAGGTATTGGGAAAATGGTATTATATCCATGAATAACATCACGGCCGATTAATAGTGGGATACCTAATCTGCTTTCTTGTGTCGCAATGCGCTGGAATTCGTTAATTATGTCAAGATCTACTTCGTTAATCACTGAACCGACACCGTCGTTTTTTATTGCCGTAGCTAGTTTGTCATCATCATTATTAAATTGGCTCATTTGTCCAATTTTTTCTTTCAACGTCATTTGAGATAATAAAGAGGATACGTAAGACGCTTTATCTAAATTTTTTGCTTTATTAAGCTGTTGACAAATATTAGCTGGCATTACGTTTCTCAAATGATGTAAAAATTTTGAATTCGAAAGGTCTTTGACCCAATTTAACTTTAATAAAATTAATCTAACCTATTCTTTCAGGTTATTACGAATGCGAATGGAAACAACTCAAATACGGTAGGGTGGACTTATTGCAAGGTTATCTGGATTTTTGAGATTTTTTCAATGTTACTTGTTGTTATTGTAATCTGAAGTACATAAAGTATTTATTCCAAATACAAAATTATAATCGTGACCATTTCATCGACATATAACGACCTACTCATCGTTTTTTCATTGTTTAAGATATACATTTATATAATGTCAGATGGACCTAATATAAATGAATAGTTTTAACTGAATCTTAGCGTGTATAAACGTCTGGTTAAAAGTTTCATTCAATCATCATTTTCAACGGAATAACGCTTTATGAGTACGCAAGAAACCTATGAAACTCGACCGGAAGATAAGATTTCTACGATAAGAAAAATTATCTATGGGTTCGGTGCTTTCGTCAATAACTTACTAGGTGCGGCAATTGGTACAATGACTATTGTGCTTAATTTGGGCTTAGGTATGAATCCTGCTCTAGTAGGCTTGTTAGGTGCACTACCTCGTTTGGTTGATGCATTTACTGACCCTCTAATGGGTTATATTTCCGACAACACGAGATCAAAATGGGGCAGACGTAGACCTTATATTTTTTGGGGGGCTATTGTAGCGGGCATAACCTTTGCCTTGTTATGGCAACTGCCTAGAGGCCAGAGTGAAGAGTTTTACTTTTGGTTCTTTTTGATTGGTTCTATCATTTTTTATCTCGCTTACACTATTTTTGCGACGCCTTGGGTTGCTTTAGGCTATGAATTAACACCAGATTATCATGAACGTACTAATATCATGGCGGTTCAAAACTTTATGGGGCAATTTGCTTGGTTATTTGCTCCTTGGTTCTTATTGTTTATGCAAAATGAATCGCTCTTTAGCGATATGATTGAAGGTGCTAGTTGGTTGGCTGTCATCATTGGACTCTTTACCATTATTGTGGGTATCTTGCCGGCAATATTTCTAACTGAACGATCTACTCCTATCGCCAATTCAAAAAGTGTTGTTGACCCAGCTGCAGCAATTGTAAAACCAAGAAGCTTAGCGAGTTCTGCCGCTGACTTTTTTAAGGGATTTTTAATTACGCTTAAGTTTAAGCCGTTTCTTAGTTTATGTGGTGCAACATTTTTAGTCTTTAATGGTTTTATGATGGTTTCAGCATTCCAAAGTTACGTGATTATTTATTACGTGTTTGGAGGTGATCAGGCATTAGGTGCAGAATATGTAGGTTGGGCAGGCACAGTGTCATTTGTTTCAACTTCTTGTGCCATTTTTATTGTCACTAAATTATCGAGCTGGTTAGGTAAACGAAATGCATTTTTCATTACTATCGCGATTTCTATCTTCGGTTATGCGCTTAAATGGATTTGTTTTACCCCTGATAATCCAATGCTAGTCATTATTCCACCGATGTTCTTTTCTTTTGGTTTAGGTGGATTATTTACCTTAATGGGTTCAATGGTCGCAGATGTATGTGACCTTGATGAACTTGAAACAGGTGAACGACGTGAAGGTATGTTCGGTTCAATTTACTGGTGGGTCGTTAAATTAGGCTTAGCTGCAGCAATGGCGGCTGGCGGATTCTTACTTCATGCAACGGGTTTCGATGTTGCTTTAAGTGGAGCTCAGGCTGCTGATACATTATTTTACATGCGTTTAGCCGATGTACTTGTACCAGTGCTTTGTTCAGTGCTTGCTATTTGGATGGTTGCTACTTATCCGATCACTGAAAAAATGGCTCACGAGACACGTAAAAAACTTGAAGAAAGACGTGGAAATATGGCTGCTGACAATAGTACTTTGGATGAAACATCTGAAGGGGCAACTCCAGCGTAAAGCAGTTTTAAATGATATACCCATTTGGCTAATCCTATGGGTATATCATTAACTTTATGCCCATTGTTTTTACTGTTTCACTCTCAATGAATGCAAAAAAATAAAACACAAAAATGTAATTAAGCTATTGTTTTAAGTGACTTATTTATTAGCCCTTATGGTTTTTTATGAATAAAAAATCATCAAAGTCATTTGTTCATACTCTCTATCCATTTCAACTTTTTAATACACCCTACTGACCGTATTTCGATGCTAATTGGTTAATCATTATGCTAAAAATATTCAGGCTTGAGCATGGTTATTTATAAGGTGCTCACAAACTAGATAATTCTAAAGCAAAGTATTAAACACTTTTGAAACAGGTGATGTAGTTCTGCTTATCTTTTTGGAATCGTTATAAACCGAATTATTCAATAAGTTGATTATCGATTAACTTATTTGAACATTTTTAGAGAAGAATAATAAAATAATGAACAAATTAAAAATGAATTTCAGTAAATGTAGGGTACGAACAAGTACTTTTACAGTTACGTCAAAAAAAATAGTTTTGCTGTTTTTACTCAGTTTTCTAATGGGCTGTGGAGGTGATTCATCTTCAGAACCAGAAGTGGTGATAAATTTAGACAGTGATAATGATGGCATTTTCGATCAAGTCGACGTCTGCCCAAATACAGTAGCAAATGCGAGTGTAGACGCGAGTGGTTGCGAAATAATTGTTGTTATTGTCGATACTGATAGTGACAACGACGGTGTTAATGATGAAGAAGATACATGTCCTGATACCCCTGAAGGTACCACTGTGGACATCGCTGGCTGTGCAGTGGTTGAAGAAGTTGTCGATGTGCTTATTCAAGCAGAAGATTACATCAGTTATTACGATACCACTCCTGACAACGAAGGTGGAGCAAACTATCGTAATGATGAAGTCGATATCGAAGTCACTACGGATGTGGGGGGCGGATACAATATTGGCTATACCCAACCAACAGAGTGGCTCGAATATTCAGTAACGTTAAGTGAAGCCACTTATGCAATTAGTACCCGTGTTGCGTCTGAGTCAGGGGGTGGTAATTATACCTTGTCGATAGATGGCAAAACAATCGGTAGCGATACTGTGGGAAGCACAGGAGGATGGCAGACCTTTGAAACACATATTGTTAATTCGTTTTTAACGACTAGCGGTACTTTTACGATTCGATTAACAATAGATTCTGGTTCATTTAATATTAACTGGTTACAAATAACAGCAGTTATTGATGATGATTTAGACGGTATTGGTAATGATACCGACTTATGTTTGGATACACCGCCAAATGCAATCATTAATGAGGTGGGGTGTTCTGATTCAGACAGTGATGGCGTATTTAATAACCTTGATAATTGTCCTGATACACCCATAGGCACATTTGTCGATTTCTTTGGTTGTGAAGCAGTAGAACAGTTAATTGAAGTAGCCTTTTACAATGATATTCTTGTGGGTGGGAAAGATAGCGAAAAACCAGACTTTAGCTTATATACCTTCGATAATGATATTGGTTCTCTGGGCAGTAATTGCAACGATAGTTGTGCGGTTAATTGGCCACCTCTTTTGGTAACTGATGGTGTCGCCTCTGGCGTGCCCAATTTAACAATAATTACTCGTAATGATGGAACAACACAAGCAGCCTATCAGGGGAAGCCGTTGTACTTTTTTATTGGTGATACAGCAAAAGGCACGACTGAAGGTGCAGCTATAACAGGTTGGAATCTGCAAGAATATGGACTTTTTGGTGATATTGCTCCACTTTATACGTCAAGTACGGCACTAGAACATGCTTTAATTTATGAAACTAATGATGCCGTTATTACTAAATTTTCTGACAGAGGACGAGATCGTCACGCGAAAGAAGACCAATTTCAGCAATACGATCATTACCTTTCTCATTATTGGACCCACAGAACAGCTCGTTATAAATTTACTGATTACGTGGCTAAAGGCGGTTCATCTATTTTAGTTGAATGGGTAAGTGAATGGCAGCTTGAGGCATTAGAATTTAGAGCATGGTATTCAGGAATGAACACAGTTGCTCAGTATCATGGTAATTATGAGCCTAACGTTGTGACTGTTGGACACGGTACTTATGACGACGATCTTGTTCAAACAAGCACAACAGGCGACCAGTATAAATATTCTTTAACCATTAATGAATTTCGTGGAATTAATGGCAGTACAGAAACCCTCAATATTGGTCAACATATGGAAATTGAAGTTAGCCAATTTTTATTAGCCGTACCAGAAGGCAGATCAAATTATTATGGTACAACCTATCTTTATCAAGTGGGTAAAGGGGGAATGGTTCCTTGGAAAACTGTTGGTGACTTTGATGATAAATCTTCAGAGCGTGAAAATTCACACCCGATTGCTAAAGAAGGATGGTTGGGCGGTAATACGACACTTCCATATCAATACACAAATGAGCCTGACGACCATTTTATGCAAATGGCAACTAATTTATCTAGCTTAAATGGTCAGCCATTTGTACTTGGACGACGTATTCATCACACCTCTTTTGTAGATGGAAAGCATGATGAAGATCCTGCCAATGGTACCTTTTCAGAAATGGTGGGTAAATCAGGAACGCATTTTGTTAATCATAGTTGTGCAAGTTGTCACGAACGTAATGGTAGAGCAGCGCCAGCACCTTTAGGCGAAGCATTAGACAAGTGGGTATTTAAAATAGCGGATGCTGATGGTAATTCAGATGCCCAGCGTGGTGCCGTTTTACAGCCAACCAATACCGGCGGTGTACAAAGCGAAGGAACAGTTGCTATTGAATCTTGGACTGAGGTTAATGGATTACGATCTCCTAATTACACGTTTTCGACGGGGACTCCTGAAAAATTTTCAGCACGAATAGCACCACAGCTGGTGGGATTAGGCTTACTAGAAGCTATCCCTGAAGAGACTATTTTGGCGATGGCTGATGTCAATGATGAGTTTGCTCCGTTTGGAATTTCAGGTAAAGCACAAAACACTATAGATCCAGAAACCAAAGAAATCCGTCTTGGACGTTTTGGTTGGAAAGCTTCAACATCCACCATAAAACATCAAGTCGCTGCCGCTTTTAATACCGATATGGGTGTAATGACATCGGTACTTCCATCACCTGATTGTGGTTCAGCTCAGCTAGAAAGAGATGAATGTGGAAATGACCAATCTGAAATAAGCGACGAGCACCTTAATAACTTAGTGAAATATATCGCCTTGTTGGGCGTAAGAGCACAACGAGACCTTGATGATCCTCAAGTACAACAAGGTCAGGCTTTGTTCTCAAGTATAGGCTGTGTGGATTGTCATACCGATACATTACAAACCAGTATATATCACCCATTGAGTGAACTAAGAGATCAAACTATTCATCCTTATACCGATTTATTGTTGCACGACATGGGCGAAGGTCTAGCTGATAATTTAGGTGAAGGAAACGCTACAGGTGCTGAATGGCGAACAACACCATTGTGGGGATTAGGTTTGTCAGCATGCGTTACTGGTGGTGTTGTAAATCCAATTGGCGGTCAGGGTAATGAAGAATGTTCGCCCGAGCATAGTTATTTACATGACGGACGTGCGAGAACGATTGATGAAGCAATTCTCTGGCATGGTGGGGAATCAGAAGCTTCTAAAGTCAAATATGAAGCATTGTCTGATACTGAAGAAGCAGCGCTGATTGCATTTTTGAAATCATTATAAAGTCGGTATTCATTGAGTCGATGAGAGATTGACTCAATGATTTTTTAAGAGAACAAGAGATAAATAATGAAAAAACATACAATATATCAACGGAAATCTACGTCGGTACAGCAAAAATGTATCACTGTAAAAAGTCGACTATTACTCATTTTCCTCTTTAGTTTGTTAACAACAACCGCTAACGCAGGTTGGGAAGTTAATTATATTGATACTTTTGCAGGGGACAGTGTTAATTGGCAAAATTGGACCGCTCAAATAGATGCTAACTTTAATAATGAAGTGCAATGTTATACCGATGACGACAGTTCAGTTAATAAAAACTTCGATGTTTCTGACGGTACTTTAAAAATCATTGCAAGAAAAAAACAGGTTAATTGTGCGGGTTTAAATAATCAACCCAGAACCTGGACATCAGGCAGAATTAACGGCAAAGATAAGCGTGAGTTTCTATACGGTAGAATTGAATCAAGAATTCGTTTTCATAATCTAGAAGGTGGCACATGGCCTGCCTTTTGGATGTTAGAGAATCGTATCGCTGAAAGCCCACGAAAAAATGATGATGATTTTTCTAACTGGCCAAACGCTGGTGCTGGCGAAATAGATGTTTGGGAATGGTTTGCCAATAGCCCTAATACATATATCACTAACTTTTTTAATGCTGGCGGTGGCTCTTGTGGTAATGAGGGGAGGTTTACTTATCCAAACGGCGCTAATGATGTTCTCAGTTGGCATGATTACGCAATTGAGTGGGATGAAGATGACATTTCATTTTACATGGACGACACGCTAGTCACTTCACATAATGTCTCGAATTGCCCACAATATAAAGAGCCTATGTTTGTTTTGCTTAATGTTGCCATGGGGGGGAATTTAGGTGGAACAATAGATTCAAGCCTTAACAAGGTAACTATGGAAGTTGATTACTTAGCACATTGCACTTCAACCAATCAAAACAATGCCAATCGTTGTAATGAAAGCACTCCGGCTATTTATGCTGATGACGATAATGACGGTATAGAAAACAATCTTGATAATTGTCCTAATACCCCTTCTGGAGAAACTGTTGATGAAAATGGTTGTGTGGTTGACGTTGTCAATTTAGCTCCTGAAGTTTCTTTATCAATTACACAGAATAATGTAGTTGTTTCATCAATTGACATTAATGCAGGTTTAGTTGAAATATCTGCTAATGCGACAGATGAGAATACAGACGATAACCTTTCTTATATTTGGTTAATGTCAGGTGCGATACCATTACCCACTATTGATGGGGGAGTTGTACGTTTTGATCCATCTTCTATGTCAGGTGGTAGTTCGCATAAAATCGATTTGACCGTGAATGACAACGGTAATCCAATACTTTCAGTAAGTAGCAGTATTCAATTTACTGTTAATGAGGTTCAGATTGACCCTGGCGGTGTTAAAAGTGAAAAGAGCAGTGGAGGCTCATTTAGTTATTTAATGCTATTGATGCTTATCTTGTTAAGCACTAAAGTGGGGTATTTTAAGTTAAGATGAAACCAGTTTTCTAGCGAGTAAATCATCCACATTATTTTTTGATTTTATTCTGTGTTCTTAAAATAAACTATCTTACTTTTAGGTTGCCGTTTTCATCAGAAAATAGGCAACCTTCTCTAAACTATAGGTCGAAAGGTTCACTTTTATACGAACCCGAATGTTCACGTCAATAGATACTTAAGCTGTTTAGAGTGTCAATCTATCTTGTTGTTGACTCAGAACTAAGCCGCCATAGCTGACAGATGACCTGGTCAACTAAATTCAGACACCCTAGTTAAGTTCGTTAAGCTACCTTTTTCAATTCTCTTTCTTTACACTCAAATTCATTGGGGTTTTGATAACCAAGATATGAGTGCATTCTTTTGCTGTT